>Ga0315336_1000236_pt1 | contig 210252 bp, 199 predicted proteins | sample ASW5metaG_FD_204512 | JGI IMG/M metagenome (GOLD analysis project Ga0315336, IMG submission 204512) | Ammonia-oxidizing marine archaeal communities from Monterey Bay, California, United States - ASW #5 | ecosystem: Environmental > Aquatic > Marine > Intertidal zone | place: USA: California...
CCTCCTCGCCCTCTACAACAACACGCCCCGCAAATGCCTTGACTTCCGTACCCCCGCAGAACTCTTCTCGGAGAAACTGTTGCACTTCAAATGTGAATCCACACCCCGGCTTTCGCCGGGGTGACATTTTTATTCTAGCGATGCAGAAACTGAAAAGGCCGGATCGCGAGATCCGGCCTTTCGTGTTTCTAGCGATTTTAAGCCGCTTACTTTCCCTTCGGGGCCTGGTTGAAAGGGAGGTCCTTGTCGACGCGGATTTCGCCGGGGAGGCCGAGGACGCGTTCGGCGACGATGTTGCGGAGGATTTCGTCGGTGCCGCCCGCGATGCGGTAGCCGGCCGCGCCGATCCACTGCTCCGTATACGCCCCGTCGGCCGGAGAGAGTTTCCGGTCGCGGATGACGCCGCCCATGTCCTGCAAATCCATGCCGAAGGAACCGAGGTCCTGCATCTTCTTGGCCGCCACGATCTTGGAGATCGAGGACTCAGGTCCCGGCGTCTCGCCCTTGGAGAGCGCGGTCAGCGTGCGGAAGCGCGTGAACTTCAGCCCCTGCGCCTGCACGTACCAGTCGGCGATGCGCTCGCGGACGCCGCCGTGGCGGATCGCCGGTTCGCCCGCGATGGTCGTGTCGCGCGCGAGTTCGATCAGGTCGTCCGTGTCGGCATTACCCTGCGAACCGCCGACGGCGAGGCGCTCGTTCATCAGCGTCGTCAACGCGACCTTCCAGCCGTCGCCGGGCTTGCCGAGACGCTGGCTGTCCTTCACGCGGAGATTGGTGAAGAAGACTTCGTTGAACTCCGAGCCGCCCGACATCTGCTTGATCGGGCGCACTTCGACGGCGGGGTCCTTCATGTCGATCCAGAACATGGTGAGGCCCTTGTGCTTCGGCACGTTCGGATCGGTACGCGTCAGCAGGATGCCGTAGTCGCAGAAATGGGCGCCGGACGTCCAGACCTTCTGGCCGTTGATGACCCATTCGTCGCCATCCTTCTCGGCCCTGGTGCGCAGCCCCGCCACGTCGGAACCGCCGGCGGGCTCGGAGAAGAGCTGGCACCAGATTTCCTCGCCGCGGACGGCGGGGCGCACGAAGCGTTCCTTCGCCTCTTCCGGTCCCCAGGTCATGACGGTCGGGATGCACATGCCGAGACCGATGGCGAAGATGCCGCCGGGGACGAGATAGTTCGCTTCTTCCTGGCTGTAGATCACGTTGTCGATGGTGGTGCCGCCACCGCCGCCCCATTCCTTCGGCCAGGTGATGCAGGCATAGCCGGCATCGGCCTTCTTTTTCTGCCAGGCCTTCGACTCCGCGATCAGCGCGTCGAGGTCGCGCGGCAGTTCCATGCCCTTCGCGTCGGCCTTGCGGGTTGCGTTTTTATCGAGCCACGCGCGCACCTGCTTGCGGTATGCGGCTTCTTCCGGTGTGTCGTTGAAATCCATTCTGAGTTCTCCCGGTTTTCCGTTTGTCAGGCCGCGTTCTTCGCTTCGAGGCGCGAGACGAGTTTTTCTTTCCACTGGATCGGCGCGCCGATGGTGAGCGCGAGCAGTTTCGCGCGGCGATAGTGGAACTGGCAGTCGGACTCCCATGTGTAGCCGATACCGCCATGCGTCTGGACGTTTTCCTGCGCGGCGAAGACATAGGCGTCGGAGCCGGCGATGCGCGAGGCGGCGGCGGCTTCGGGAAGCTCGGCGCCCTCGTCGTTCAGCATCATGGCGCCGAAATAGGCGTTCGACTTCGCAAGTTCCTTCTTCACATAGATGTCGGCGAGCTTGTGCTTGATCGCCTGGTAGGAGCCGATCTGGCGGCCGAAGGCGTAGCGCTCGAGCGCATATTCGCGCGCCATTTCGAGCGCAGCCTCGGTGCCGCCGACCTGTTCGAAGGCGAAGAGCACGGCCGCGCCGTCGAGGATGCGGGAAAGCTGCGACCAGCCCTCGCCCTGCTTGTCGCCCAGAATTTCGGCGGGGGCGTCCTTGAAGGTCATGGTGACGTTTTCGCGCGAGGGGTCGAGGGTGCGGACCGCCTCGGAGGAGACGCCGCCGGCCTTCGTGTCGACGATCGCGAGCGAGACCGCCTGCTCACCGGAGCCGCCGGTGTTGACCGCGACGACGACGACGCCCGCCTCGCCGCCATCGGCGACGGGCTGCTTCGCGCCGTTAACCTTGCCGCCCGAGAAGGCGGTTTCGATGTTGCGCGGATGGGCGGCATGGGTGCCTTCGGAAATCGCGACCGTGCCGATCATTTCGCCGGAGGCGAGTTTCGGCAGCCAGGTTTCCTTCTGCTTCTGCGTGCCGAAGAGCTTGATCGCTTCGGCGGCGAGATAGATCGACGACGAGAAGGGAACCGGCGCGGCGGCGCGGCCGAGTTCTTCGGCGATGACGCAGAGCTCAAGTGCGCCGAGGCCGAGGCCGCCGAACTCCTCGGGGATCGCGGTGCCGGTGAGGCCCATGTCGACGAGACCCTTCCAGACTTCCTTCGCATAGGGCTCATCGCCGTCGAGGACGCGGCGCGTGACGCTCATCGGGCATTTGTCGGCAAGGAACTTGCGGACCTGCTCCTTCAGCATCTTCTGGTCGTCGGAAAAATCGAGATTCATGATGTCTCCCTTGATGCCCCTTCGGAGGCTTTCGTTATCGGTATTTTACGGCGTCTTCCCGCGCCTTCAGGGCTTCACTTTGAAGGTGGGGGACGCAGCTGTTGGCGCGCATTCTCACCGCATTGGGGGCACATGAAAAGCCCCGTGCATTTGACGCCGCGTCCGCTTGGGATGCGGTGCGCGCGGGGGCGGCGAATCCGCGCCGCGAGGCGGGAATTGCGGGGCCCCGGCGTCAGGTGCGCCAGAGCCGCCAGAGGAGAAGACCGGCCAGGGAGAGGATGACGGCCCAGCCCGCAAGCAGCGTCAGCGCCATGCCGCGGATTATGCCATCGAGCTCGCGCACATCCACGCGTCCGGCATGCCAATAGACCCAGTCGCCGCCAAGCTTCGCGGCGAGGCCCGGATTGCCGGTCGCGAGCACGAGGATGCCGTCGCCGGTCGCCGGGTCGATACGGGCCGTGGTTTCTATCGCCGGGAAGTTCATGCCCTCATGGCCGATGATGAAGCCGCCGCCCGGTGCTTCGGAATAGAGCATGACGCCGAGGCCCCAGATCGGGAGGCCGAATTGCGAGGCATGAGGCGTGCGCATCGCGGTCATGATGTCCCGCGGCAGAGCGGGATCGCGCGCGCCTTCCATTTGCGCTTCGAGGAAGCGGGTGAGGTCGGCCGCGCTGGCATGGAGCGAGGCGGCGGCAGGCGCGGCGAAGCTGCGATAGGCGCAAGCTGCGCCCGCCGCATCGAAACAGGGGGCGAGGCCCGCTTCCTTCGCGACCGCGAGGTCGAACGTCGCTTGCGGCATGCCGAGGGGGTCGAGGACCGCGCGCTTCATGTATTCGCCGAAGGGCTCGCCCGAGACTTCCTCGATCAGAAGCTGAAGCAGCGCATAGCCGCCACCCGAATATTGCCACGCGCCGGGCGCGCGGCCGACCCGGGTCCGCCCATCGGCGCCGGGCATGGGGTCCGCCGCTGCCGTCAGCGAGGCCTCGAGCGTCTGGACGGGCGTGCCCGGCTCGAAGCCCCCATAGCCGAGGCCATCCGTCAGACCTGCCGTGTGTGAGAGGAGGCGGCGCGCGGTGACCCCGTCCGCGCCGAACTCACTTTCGGGAAGCTGCCAGCGGGTGAGATACCCCGACACGGGCGCATCGAGATCGAGCTTTCCCTCCGCGGCGAGCTTCAGCACACCGACCGCCGTCGCCCATTTGCTGAGCGAGGCGAGCTGGAAAAGCGTGTCGCGGGCGACGGGGGCGCCGGCGGAAACATAGTGCTCGCCAAAGACCTTGCCCTTTTCGATCAGGACGAAGGCGACGGCGCCCTGCCCCTGCGCGTCGATCCTCGCAACCGATCTGGAAAAGAAAGAGGCGACATCCGCGCGCGGGCCCGGATCGGCGCGCAACCAGCCGTCGCGCGCGCCGATGATGACGAGGGCAGTCCAGAGCGCCATGGACAGCAGGGAGGCGAGCGTAAGAAGGGACAAAATGCGCATGGATGGATGTTATGCGCGTCCGGCGCTCGGCACTCAAGTTTCAGCGGGGGGCCGATGCCCGTCCTGCCGGGTGTCCGCTTCGCCCGTCTCCGCCTCGGCGGCTTCGAGGTTCGCCTTGATGCGGCGGAGCATGCCGAGGAAGGTTTGGTATTCGGCGGCCGTGAAGCCTTCGAGCGCCGTGCCGAACATGGCGAAGGCCGCGCCCCAGAGCTCATCATAGAATTCGTCGATCCTGCCCGTGAGATAGACGCGGCGAACGCGGCGGTCCGAGGGGTCGGGGCGGCGCTCGACGAGGGAGAGCTCTTCCATCCGGTCCAGAAGGCGGCCGAGCGGCGCCTTTTCCATCATGACGAGGTCGGCCAGCTCGGTCTGGGTGAGGCCGTCGCGCTGCCGGAGTTCGGCGAAGACGCGGGACTGGGGCACCGTGATGCCGGTGCCCGACGCGCGCAAATGCTTGTCCCAGGCCTTCTGGAAGAGCCTGAAAACATCGCGGTTCAGCCAGCCGAACTCCTGGTCCGGCAGGGCCTTTGCGTCTTTTGGGCTGTCGTCCGGCCGCATTTGCCGCAGCGCCTCCCGAAATCCTGTCTTCTATATCGTAACCAAGGATACTATAACAGGCTACACCTTCTTTCCCGCTTGCATGGCGGGCGGCTTCCCGCCACTACGGCGGGCGGGATCACGTGGGGCAAGATTATGTATTTCCGGATTATGCGGTTCTCTTCTGTCCGCGCGGCGGGCCTCGTGCTGGCGGCGGCGCTGACGCTGGCGGCCTGTGGCGACGACGCGCAGGAGGCCCAGGGCGAAGCGGCGCAGGAGGCGGTGAGCGTTTTCGCGGCGCCGGTGACGTATGCCGAACTCAGCGAACCCGTGACCGGCACGGGCACCATCGCGGCGCACAAGACGACGCAGATGGGCCCCCGCGTCGACGGCATCATCGAGGAGATCTTCGTTCGCGTCGGCGACCGCGTGAAGGAAGGCGATCCGCTGTTCCGGACGCGCGACGCGGAATGGAAACTCAAGGTCAGCGAACTCGACAGCCAGGTGAAGCTCGCGACCGCCGAAGCGCACAACATGCAGAAGACGTTCCAGCGGACGGCGGAACTGCACGAGAAGGGTTTCGCGTCGAACGGCAAGCTCGACGATGCGCGCGCGGCGCGCGATGCGGCGAACGCAAAGCTCGGCGTCGCCAAGGCGCAATATGCGACCGCGCAGCAGATGCTGGACGATTGCGTGGTGAAGGCGCCCTTCGACGGCGTGATCACCAGGCGCGACGTCGACGAAGGCAAGTTCATGGCGACCCGCATGGGCGGCATGGGCGGCGACAGCGGCGGCGTGCTGCAGATCATGAAGATCGACATCGTGGCGGCGATCGTGAACGTGCCGGAAATCTATCTCTCGAAGTTCGAGGTCGGCACGAAGGGGACAATCTTCCTCGACGGCATCGACAAGAGTTACGACTCCTATGTCGTCATCATCAACGACCGGATCGACCCCGTGACGCGGTCGGTGGAAGTGCGGCTGCCGATCGCGAACGAGGATTACGCGGTGAAGCCGGGCCTGTTCGCGCGGGCGGAAATCTATCCCGAGCCCCGCAAGGTGCTGGCGCTGCCCCGCGCCGCGCTGCTGGGCACGGAGGCGGCGCGCTATGTCTATGTGGCCGAAGACGGCAAGGCGAAACGGGTGCCGGTGACGGTGCGCCAGATCGACGCGACGCGTGTCGAGGTGCTGAGCGGCCTCAAGGAAGGCGACGCGGCGCTGACGGGACCGAACGCGGCGCTGCTCGTCGAAGGGACGCCGGTGGCGCTTGAGAAAGATCCGAGCGCGGCGGCGAAGCAGACGATGGCGGGGAAACCCGGCGCGAGCAAGACAGCAGCGCCCTGACGGCGGCGGAAGGAGAAACCCATGTGGATTTCCGACGTATCTATTCGCCGGCCCGTGTTTGCCGTGATGGTGATTGCGGCGCTTGTCGTGCTCGGCTGGATTTCACTCGGGCGCATCGGCGTCGATCTGTTTCCGAAAGTGGAGTTTCCCGTCGTCTCGGTGACGACGACACTCGAGGGCGCGTCTCCTGAAGCGGTCGAAAGCGACGTGTCGGACCCGATCGAGGAACAGGTCAACACGACGTCGGGCATCGAGACGCTTTCCTCGACAAGCGCCGAAGGGCTTTCCCAGGTCGTCATCCAGTACGAACTCGACGAAGACGTGGACGTGAAGGCGCAGGACGTGCGCGACAAGGTTTCGCTCGCGCGCGCGGACATTCCGCAGGATGCCGAACAATCCATCGTACAGAAGGTGGACCCGGACGCGCAGGCGATCATGTCGATCATGATCGCCGGCGACCTGCCGATCCGCGACCTCACGCAGTTCGCCGACAAGACGGTGAAAGAACGGCTGCAGCGGATTTCGGGCGTCGGCTCCATCGACCTCGTGGGCGGGCGCGACCGCGAGGTGCGGATCTGGCTCGACGCGGTGAAGATGCGCGCCTATGGCGTGACCGCGGAAGACGTGACCTCCGCGATCCGGCGCGAGCATGCGGAAATTCCCGGCGGGCGGCTCGAAACGCCGGGCGGGATGTCGGAATTCTCGATGAAGACGAAGGGCGAAGTCTCGTCCGTCGAGGGTTTCCGCAACGTTCTCGTCGCCTTCCGGCAGGACGGCGCACCGACGACCATCGGCGACGTCGCGCGCGTGGAAGACGGAATGGAGGACGAGCGCTCCTATGCGGAACTGAACGGCAAGCGCGGCGTCTCGCTCGAACTGCGCAAGCAGTCGGGCCGCAACACGGTGGAAGTCGCGCAGGCGGTGCGCGCGGAACTCGACAACATCAGGAAGATCGCGCCGACGGGCATCGCGATCCAGACGGCGCGCGACACGGCGGTCTTCATCGAGGGATCGGCGGAGGACGTGTTCTTCGACATCCAGCTCGGCATCGTGCTGGTGGTGCTCGTGACGCTCGCCTTCCTGCTTTCCGTCCGCGCGACGCTGATCGTCGCCATCGCCATGCCGACATCGCTGATCGCGACCTTCTTTGCCTTCTACATCATGGACTTCACCATCAACATGATGACGCTGATGGCGATGTCGCTCGCGGTGGGCCTGCTCGTCGACGACGCCATCGTGGTGCTGGAAAGCATCTACCGGAAGCTCGAGGAAGGGCTGCCGCCGATGCAGGCGGCCGCGCAAGGCACGAAGGAAGTCGGGCTTGCGGTGCTGGCCGCCACCTTCTCGATCTGCGCGGTGTTCGTGCCCATCGCCTTCATGGACGGCGTGGTCGGGCGTTTCTTCTTCCAGTATGGCCTGGCGATCACCTTCTCGGTGCTGGTGTCGCTTCTCGTGTCGCTGACGCTGACGCCGATGCTTTCGTCGCGCGTGCTGAAGCCCGGCGAGACGGACCCGGAGAATTACGGCCGCCTCGCGCGCTTCTTCGACGACGGCTACAACAAGCTCGACGCCTTTTACGGGCGGCTTCTCCACTGGGCGGTGGGTGCGCGCTGGATGGTGATGCTGGGCGCCCTGCTCACCATCGTGTTCGCCTTCTTCGTCGTGCGGACAATCCCGATGGCCTTCGACTCGCGCGCGGATCGGGCGGAATTTCTCGGCACGGTCGAGCTGCCTCTGGGCTCCGGCCTCGAGGAAACGCGGATCGTCGCCTCGCGCGTCGCGAATGCGATATCGGGCGTGCGCGAAATCGAAACCGTGTTCTACACCATCGCGTCGGACGCGCAGAAGAGCGTCCACAAGGCCTTCTTCTATGTCGGCATGACGCCGAAGGACGCGCGGGACGAGACTTTCATTCCGATCATGGATGCGGCGCGCGTGGCGATGCAGAAAGCCGCGCCGGAAGCGAAACATATTTCGCTCTCCGACGTGCCGTGGATCTCGGGCGGCGGCTTCTCGGAATTCGCGATGATGTACGTGATCCAGGGGCCTGATCTGGCGGTGATGGAGGAGAAGGCGAACGAGGTCGTGGCGCGGATGCGGCAGAGCCCGCTCTTTGCCGACGCGAAGACGAGCTACGATTCCGGCAAGCCGGAAGTGCAGGTGCTTGTGGACCGCAGGCGCGCGGCGGACCTGGGCGTGCCGGTGCGCTCGCTCGCGGAGACGATGCGGGCGATGGTCGGCGGCGTCAAAGCCGGATCGTTCGAGGAATTCGGGCAACGCTACGATGTGCGCGTGCGGCTGGAAAAAACGCAGCGCGACGATATTTCGAAACTCTCGCTCATTCAGGTGAAGGCAGCGAACGGGAGCCTGATCGACATTTCGAACGTCGCGCGCTTCGACGTCGCCGCCGGTCCGGCGCAGATCGAACGGCAGAACCGCGCCCGCCGCGTCGCGATCCTCGCAAACAACCCGGAAGGCGCGGCGCTGGGACCCGCCTCCGCCGAGCTCGAATCCTATCTCAACGATCTCGACCTGCCAGCGGGCTATTCGTGGGAGGCGGAGGGCCGCTCGAAGCGCATGAAGGAAACCGGGGCCGCCATCGGCTTCGCCTTCATGCTGGCGCTGATCGCGCTCTACATGATCCTGGCGAGCCAGTTCAACAGCTTCGCGCAGCCCGCAATCATCATGCTGTCGGCGCCGCTTTCCTTCGCGGGCGCCTTCGTGGCGCTGAAAGTCTCCGGGCAGGAGATGACGATGTTCAGCCAGATCGCGCTGCTGGCGCTGATGGGGCTCGTCATGAAGAACGGCATCCTGCTGGTCGACTACACGAACCAGTTGCGCGAAACGGGAATGGGCCCGCGCGACGCGGCGCTCAAGGCCGGGCCGGTCAGGCTCCGCCCGGTGCTGATGACGCAGATCGCGACCGTGTTCGGGCTGATCCCGGTCGCGATATCGGACAGCCAGGGCGCAGAGTTCCGCAATGCGATGGGCATTCTCGTGATCGGCGGACTGATCTCCTCGACGGCGCTGACTCTGATCGTGGTGCCGGTCGCCTATACGCTGATGGAGGATGCGCGGGCGAAGATGACCGGGATCGGCGTCTTCTTCCGGCGCATGAGCGCGAAGGCCGGGATCGGCAGCGGCAAGCCGCCGGGAGCGCCGGCCGAGTAGACCCGCCTGATCGACCGGGCGCCGCGCGACGTGCTAGGTTCCGAAACCTCTCGCCTTCGGGATTTGCCGATGATGTTTTTCACCAGAATCGCCGGACAGTTCTTCCGTCCGTCTCCGGAGGCGCGCGTCCTGAAACGGATGCCGCTCGACGCGATCAATCACAATTTCCACATCATGCCGAAGCTTGGGATCGTCTATGCGGCGATACCGAAGGTCGGCTGCTCGATGCTCAAGGCCGCGTTCCTTCGCTATCATGGAAGCGCCGAGACGAAACGGCTCAAGCACATACACAATGTCGACAACCAACCCTGGGAGCATGTGAAGGATCGCGGTGTCGCAGACATGCTGGACCGGATTTCGCGGGGAGACCTGAAAGCCGTAGCCTTCGTGCGGAACCCTTATGCCCGGACGCTGTCGTGCTACATCAACCAGTTCGATACAAGCGGGCTGGAGGGCATACCGGAAGGATTCCGGAAACGGCGCGAGCAGCTTATGGGCGACGCCGACAGGGTGCCGACATTCGAGGAATTCGTCGACGCCGTCGGCCGGCAGAGCACATACGAGATGAACGGCCACTGGCGGCCGCAGACGGAGCAACTACTCTGGGGCGACATCGACTACACCTTCGTCGGACAGCTTGAAAATTTCGATGAGGGTCGCGTGCGGCTGAGCGACCTGGCGGGGCACGATCTCAAACCCTATTTCACGCGCTTCAGCTCGCACCATGCCGGCTCCGTGTCGCGGACCGGAGAATTCTATACTCCGGAAATCGCCGAGAAGGTCCGGCATATCTATGCCGCCGACTTCGAAACCTTCGGCTACGGCACCGCCCTGCCCTGAATTCCGGACAGGAAAGGCCGCCGTTCATGCCCGAAACGAGGCATTCCCGACAAACCCGCTTATTTCCTTAAGCGAACGCTAACCGCTTGCCGCCAATACTGAAGCCCGAATTTCAGACTTTCCGGGCGGAGGTTCTCGTCAGATGGCGAAAGCGCAGTTCCACAAAAACCAGCGGGTCTATGTCAGGCCGGTCGGCACATGGGCGACGATCGAGCGGATCGTGCCGCAATGGGTCAAGGACATGGATGAGCCGTTGCGCATCCATTACGACGTGGGGCTCGGCCGCGAATTCGCGGCGAAGGAACTCGAAACGGAAGAAGTGGCGACGCTTTCCCTTCTCGATCCCGAGATGGAGGAGTGGCATGTGCTGCGCGTGCCGAACAAGTGGCGCTCGGCGGACGAATGCGCGGGGCACCCCGTGCCGGGGACGCATCCCGTCGTCGTGACCGGCAGCCACGAAGGCGGCGGCTGGCGCGTTCCGGGCGTCGAATACGACATGACGCCGGAGCGCGTGGAACTGCAGGCGAAGGTAATCGCGGCGGCACCGAAATTCATGATGATCGCGCGGCGGCTTGCGGACTATGCCCGGCACAATCCGGAGAACCTGCCGGACGATGTGCTGACGCTGGCGGACGACGCGGATGCGCTGGTCAGCAGCATCATGGGGCCGGCGGTGTAAGCCGGCAAAGCGCCCGCCAACGCCCTATTTCCGCCATTCCGCTCGCCGAGGCTCAAGACTCGTTATATTGAGGGGCAATTGCCCTGTTTTACGAGTTTCGAGCCCCCAATCATGCGCACAGAAGACCCCCGGCCGATCCGGCTCAAGGATTACACCCCGCCCGCCTTCACGATCGACGAGGCGATGCTCGACATCGAGCTCGACCCGGCGCGCACCCGTGTCCACTCGACGCTGAAGATGCGGCGGAACCCGGCGAGCGCGGAGAAGAAAAGCCCGCTGGTGCTCGACGGCGAGAAGCTGAAGCTGCTCGAAGTCCGGCTCGACGGGGAACTGCTCGGGCCGAACCGTTACAGCGTGGACAGCGAGCACCTGACGATCCACGAAGTGCCGGAGGGAAATTTCAAGCTCGAAACGGTGACGACCTGCGCGCCGGAAGAGAACACGGCGCTGACGGGGCTCTACCTCGCGGACGGCATCTACTGCACGCAATGCGAGGCGGAGGGGTTTCGGCGCATCACCTATTATCTCGACAGGCCGGACGCGATGGCCGTGTTCCGCACGCGCATCACGGACGACGGCAAGAAGACGCCGGTGCTGCTGTCGAACGGCAACCCGGTGAAGAGCGGCAAGACGAAGGACGGACGTCATTTCGTCGAATGGCACGACCCGTTCCCGAAGCCCGCCTATCTGTTCGCGCTGGTCGCGGGCGACCTTGCCCATGTGGAAGACAAGTTCATCACCATGTCCGGCCGCGAGGTGACGCTGCGCATCTTCGTGGAGAAGGGCAACGAGGACCGCTGCGCCTATGCCATGGAAGCGCTGAAGCGGGCGATGAAATGGGACGAGGAGCGCTTCGGGCGCGAATACGATCTCGACATCTTCATGATCGTGGCGGTGAGCGCCTTCAACATGGGGGCGATGGAGAACAAGGGGCTCAACGTCTTCAACGACAAGTACATTCTCGCGCGGCCGGACACGGCGACAGACGCCGACTATGCGGCGATCGAGGCGATCATCGCGCATGAATATTTCCACAACTGGACAGGCAACCGGATCACCTGCCGCGACTGGTTCCAGCTCTGCCTGAAGGAAGGGCTGACCGTCTTTCGCGACCAGGAATTCACAAGCGACATGCGCTCAAGGCCGGTGAAACGGATTTCGGATGTGCGGCTGCTGCGCGCGCATCAGTTTCCGGAGGATGGCGGCCCCCTCGCCCACCCGGTGCGGCCGGAGAGCTATATCGAGATCAACAATTTCTACACGGCGACCGTCTACGAGAAGGGCGCCGAGCTCTGCCGCATGATCCACACGATGGCGGGGCCGAAACGCTTCCGCAAAGGCATGGACCTCTATTTCGAGCGGCATGACGGCGAGGCGGCGACGGTCGAGAATTTCCTCGATGCGCTCAGCGACGGCGCGAAGCTTGATCTCACGCAGTTCAAGCGCTGGTACCGGCAGTCCGGCACGCCGGAAGTGCTCGCTTCCGGGCGCTACGACGCGGCGCGCAAGACCTACACGCTGAAGATGAGCCAGGTGTGCCAGGCAACGCCCGGCCAGCCGCACAAGGAGCCCTATCACATTCCGGTGGCCGTCGGGCTTGTCGGCCCGGACGGCAAGGACATGGCGCTGATGCTTGACGGCGAGGAGAAGCCGGGCGCGAAGACGCGCGTGCTGAACCTCACGGAACGCGAGGCGGCATGGCGCTTCCGCAACGTGAATGCGAAGCCGGTGCCGTCGCTGCTGCGCGGTTTCACGGCGCCGGTGAAGCTGAGCGCGAACCTCAAGGAGCGCGATCTCGTGTTCCTGATGCGGCACGACAGCGACAGCTTCAATCGGTGGGAAGCGGCACAGCGCTACGCGACCGGCCTTCTCGTTGCCATGGTGGAGGCGGAGAAGACGGGAGCGCCAGCCCGCAAGGGCGGCGCCTTTGCCGAGATGGTGCGCGACCTTCTGACCGCGAAGAAGATCGACCCCGATTTCGTGGCGCAGATCATCCTGCTGCCGAGCGAGCAGACGCTGGCGCAGATCATCGGGCATGAAGTGGACGTGGAAGCGATCCACGCCGCGCGCGAAAGACTGCGCGCTTCGATCGCCACGCAAACGAAAGATGCGCTTCTCGCCGCCTATGACCGGATGGAAGTGACGGGACCCTATCGTCCGGATGCGGACCATGCGGGGCGGCGCGCACTTAGAAACGTCTGCCTCGGCTACCTCTCGGCAGCGCCCGGCGAGGAAGGCATTGCGCTTGCCGCCGAACAGTTCCGCATGGCGGACAACATGACGGATTCCATCGCGGCGCTGTCCGTGTTGTCGAATATCGACTGCCCGGAACGGCGTGAAGCGCTCGACGCCTTCCACGAACGCTGGAAGGACGATCACCTCGCGATGGACAAGTGGTTCTCGATCCAGGCGATGTCGTCGCTGCCGGGAACGCTGGACGAGGTAAAGCGGCTGACGGGCCACCCTGCCTTCACGATGAAGAACCCGAACAAGGTGCGTGCGCTGATCACGAGTTTCGCGGCGGCCAACCAGCTTCACTTCCACGCGAAAGACGGCGCGGGCTATCGCTTCATCGCCGACAAGGTGCTGGAACTCGACAAGCTGAACCCGCAGGTGGGCGCCAGAATGCTCGGCGCCTTCAAGAGCTGGCGGCAGATGGAGCCGAAGCGGCGGAAGCTGATGCAGAAGGAACTGAAGCGGATCGCGGGCACCGAGGGCCTGTCGCGCGACGTCTACGAAATCGCGACGAAGACGCTCGCCTGAGCGCAAACCGTTTCACATCCGGGCAAATCGTCTCACGGCGGCACACGTTAACCAAACCGCTTAACGCGGAATTAAGAGTGATTCGTCAGGAGTCGGTTCAAGGGCCTTTTTTTCGCGTCTTCCGCGCGTTTCACGCACGCTGAGTCACGCGGAGTGAGTCCCAATTGCATCTATTAACAAAAAGTTAACGACAGCTATGGACAGCCGGACTCGCAGGCCGAATCATCCCTTCAAGGCAGATGATTCGCATGGTTGCGAGCCTTGCTCACGATGAGCGGCCGGAAGCTGACGGAAGAGCGGATGAGCGACGCGACAACGACACGCCAGGACGCGATCAGGTGGCAGGAGGAAGCGGGGACGCGCAAGCGCGGCAGCCTGCCGGCGGGCCTGCTGCCACGCCTTGCGCTCGGCCTGTCGGGCGCGGCCCTCGCAGCGCTCAACGTCCTTCTCTATGTCGAGGATGGCGCTTCGCGCGCGCTGGTCTTTTCGAGCCTGCTGTCCGGCGGGTACCTCGTGATTGCCTACATGCTGGTGCGCCTGCGCGAGAGCAAGATCGACGCGGAAGCGGCGCTGGTCGAGAACCAGCATCGCTTCGACATGGCCTTTGCGGGCGCGCGCTGCGGCATCTGGGACTGGGACGTGAGCGAGAACCGCGTCTACTGGTCGTCCGCCATGTTCGACATGGTGGGGCTGAAGCAGCCGTCGAAACGGCTCCTGCCCTCCGAGATCAAGGCGATGGCGCATCCCGAGGACGCGGCGGCGATCGACGAGATCGCGAAGGCGGCGAACCGTGCCTCGCGCTCCTACGACACGACGTTCCGGCTGCGCCACGCGGACGGAAGCTGGGTGTGGATGCATGCGAAGGGCCAGGTGTGGAGCGGCGGCCGCGCAGGCGACCGGCTCGTCGGCATCACCATCGACATCACCGAACAGAAGCTCGCCGAAGAACGCGTGTCGGAAGCGAACGAACGGCTGCGCGACGCCATCGAGAGCGTCGGCGAGGCCTTCGTGCTCTGGGACGCAGAAGGCAGGCTCGTCACCGCAAACAGCAAGTTCGCCGAGTTCCTGAACATCGCGGCCGCCGACGAGGGCGCAGCGCGCAACGACATCATGGCGCGGGCCGGGATCGGCGATGCCTGGCCGGTCGCGGGCGAAAGCGAGAGCGACGCCGCGGTGAGCGAGATCCACCTGCCGGGCGGACGCTGGCTGCAGATCAGCGAGCGGCGCACCAAGAGCGGCGGCCATGTGAATGTCGGCACCGACATCACCGCCATCAAGGAACAGGAAGCGGCGCTGACCGACAACAAGGTCGCGCTGGAAAAGACGGTGCACGACCTCGAAGCCTCGCGGCGGAAGCTGCAGGAGCAGGCGCGCCAGCTCGTCGACCTCGCGGAGAAATACGCCTCCGAGAAGACGCGCGCGGAAACGGCGAACCGCTCGAAGTCCGAGTTCCTCGCCAACATGAGCCACGAGCTCAGGACGCCTCTCAACGCCATCATCGGCTTTTCGGAGATCATGGGTTCCGGGCTGTTCGGCGAACTCGGCTCGCCGAAATACAAGGAATATGCGACCGACATCCATGCGAGCGGCACGCATCTCCTCGAACTCATCAACGACATTCTGGACATGTCGAAGATCGAGGCCGGGCGCATGACGCTCGAAACACAGCCGCTGGAAACTTCCGAGGTGGCGGAGGAATCGCTCCGCCTCGTTTCGGGCCGCGCGGAAATGGCGAGCGTCACCGTCGAGAACGAATTGCCGGCGCTTCCAACCGTGAACGCAGACAAGCGCGCGGTGAAGCAGGTGCTTCTGAACCTTCTTTCGAACGCGGTGAAGTTCACGCCCGCAGGCGGCACGATCCATCTCAAGGGCGCCGTGAAAGACGGCTTCGTCACCATCGCGGTCGAAGATACCGGCATCGGCATCCCCGCAAGCGCGCTGCCGAAGATCGGCCGCCCGTTCGAACAGGTGGAAAGCCAGCATTCGAAGAAGCACAAGGGTACGGGGCTCGGCCTCGCGCTGTCGCGCTCGCTCGTGGAGCTTCACGGCGGCGCGCTCACCATCGAAAGCACCGAAGGCGTCGGTACGACGGTGAGCTTCACGCTGCCGGTGGCGCAGGACGCCTGACGGCAGCCCTCTCTTTTGCCTCTTGCTACCCGGTTCCCTCATCGCTGAAACGGCCGCAGGCGGATTATCCGGCCTGCGCCAGAACGAGGATAAGTTCTTTCACGGGTGAAACCGGGGACAAACACCCCCGACCGTCATCGAACTGTCATGAAAAAGTCACAACCGAAATCCGGGACGAGCAACCTGCGGATGTGAGCGAAGTCCGGAGACGGTTTGAGGGGCCGGCAATGTGCTTTCCAGCGCCTCTGCGCACTGGCCGGTGCATTTGAAAGAGACGATTTGAGTGCTGACGAAAGACGTGGATGGCCCGAATAAATCGGGCCATGACGAATTTCGGTCAAGTCCGTGACGTACCGCGCTCAGAGGTACCAGTCGTATTCCAGCGGCGAGATGGCTTCCTGGAATTTCTCGAATTCGAGGATCTTGGTTTCCGCGTAGACATCGACATAGCGGTCGGTGAGGTACTGGCGCATGATCTGCGAATTGCGGAAGCGTTTCAGCGCGCTCGGCAGATAGAGCGGCAGTCCCTCGTCGACGATCTCGCAGGCATTGCCCTCGGCGGGATCGCCCGGGTCGATTTCGTTGACGATGCCGTAGTGGATGCCGGCGAGGATCGCGGCCAGAACCAGGTAGGGATTGGCGTCGGCGCCCGTCACGCGATGTTCGATGCGGCGGGAATCCGGTGAGCCGTTGGGGACGCGGAAGGCGACCGAGCGGTTGTTGTATCCCCAGCTTCCGTTGACCGGCACGAACAGGTTGGGCCCGAAGCGGCGATAGGAATTCAGGTTCGGCGCAAAGATCGCCATCGCTTCGGGAAGCGTCGCCTGCAGGCCGCCGATCGCATGGCGGAGCCTTGGCGAGCCTTCGTCGGTGCCGTCGTTGAAGATGTTGTTGCCCTTTTCGTCCAGCACGGAACAGTGGACATGCATGCCATTGCCCGTCTGCTCGACGAAAGGCTTCGCCATGAAACTCGCGAGGAAGTTGTGCTTGCGGGAGACGGTGCCAATCAGATGGCGCAGCATGACGGCGTGGTCGCCCGCGCGGATGACATCGTCCTCATGCTTCAGGTTGATCTCGTACTGGCCGGGCGCGAATTCGGCCGTAGCGCCGGAGGCGGGCACGCCCTGCTCGGCAGCGGCTTCGTCGATCTCCTTCAGGAGGCCCATGAAGCCGTCGAGTTCGGTGATGCCATAGACCTCATGCGCGGTTTCGCGCGCGCCCGTGGCGGGATTGATCGGCGGCTGAGGACGTCCCTTGCGGTCCATGTCCTTGTCGAGCAGGTAGAACTCGAACTCGCAGGCGACGGTCGCCTTGAGGCCGAGCTCGTCGAGCTTCTTCACGACATGGGCAAGCACGTTGCGCGGCTCGAGCATGAGCGGGCTGCCGTCGCCGTCCACCATCGTCATCAGGACCTGGGCCTGCTTCATGGAAGCCCAGGGAACAGGCACGATGGAGCCCGAGACGGGATGGGCCTGCGCGTCGGGGTCGCCGTCCGAGAAGCCCATGCCGAGGATGTCCTCGTTGACGCCCGTCACGTCGAAGAAATAGATCGACTGCGGCATCTGCACGCCGGACGTGAAGACCTTGTCGGCCTCTTCGGAGGGGAAGCGCTTGCCGCGCACCGTACCGCACATGTCGACGAAGACGGCGTCGAGGTAGTCGATGTCGCCATGCTCGGCGAGGAAGGCATTGAATTCGCCCAGTGTCGCCCAGCCCGCCGGGCCCGGTCTTTCGCGATCGCTCATGATGTCCTGCATTTCAAACCGCGTTTCCCCGCCGCGAAGCCCCCTCCGCAGCGCCCGGAATGCGCTTTATATGTCCATGAGCCGATAGTAGCCGAGAGCCCCCCGAAGATACCAGCGCCGCAGTGCGGGAAAGGGAATGCGCGCCGGTGGCCCCCGCACAAGCGCCGGAATATCCGAAAATTCGGCTTTTCCGCCAATGAGTTGGGCCAGAAGGCGGCCCGCCCAGGGGGCCGCCGCGACGCCGTTTCCATGATAGCCGAGGGCGAAAAAGACGCTTCCGTCGTCCGGCAGCGCGCCAATGGAGGGGGTGAGGCGCGCCGCCATGCAGACGAAACCGCGCCAGGAATGCGTGGTCTCGACATGGGCCCAGCCGGGAAAAACCTCGCCAAGACGCCGCTCCATGAAACGGCGCATGCGCAGGCCGTCCTTCGGGCGGCCTGTGAGGTCGCCGCGCGCGCCGAAGAGAAAACGACGGTCCGGAAGAAGCCGGTAGTAGAAAAGGAGATTGCGGGTGTTGGCGCAGGGCGTTTCGGTGCGCCAGTTCTGCGCGGCGAGTTCGCCGTCCGTCAGAGGGCGCGTCACCACGATGTTCGACAGGACGGGGATGACGTTCTCCGCAAGAGCGGGGGGCGCGGGCGGGCGCGTGAAACCGTTGGTCGCAACGACGACGCGGGAGGCGCGGATCGTGCCCGTCGGCGTCACGAGCCGATGCAGCCGCCCTTCCTTCTCCCAGCGTATCACCGGCGAGCCGCCATGCAGCTTCGCGCCGGAACGAGCTGCGACGGCAGCAAGCCCGCGCGCAAAACGAAGCGGGTGGAGGCCAAAGCCGACCGGGACATGCAAGGCGCCGAACTGCTCTGAAGAGTCGTACCACTCCGCGGCGACTTCTTCGCGCGGGATCAGCCGCGCGGCGATGCCGAAGGTGCGGTTCAGCACGTCGCGTTCGTGTGCGAGACCGGCGTAGCGGGACGGCGCGTGGGCGACATGGAGCTCGCCTTCGCCTTGCGGCTTGATATCGATCTCCTCGTCTTCGGCGAAAGCGCGGACGAAACGCGTTGCCTCCACCTGCGAGGCGACGAAACGCTTCGCTTCCGCCTCGCCATAGCGCGAGATCATGCTTTCGCAGGAGAGGCCAGTCGGTTGAAGAATGCAGAAGCCACCGTTGCGGCCCGACGCACCCCAACCGAGCGGACCCGCTTCCAGAAGACGCACATCGGCTCCGAAATCGCGCGCAAGATGCAGCGCGCAGGAAAGGCCGGTGAAGCCGCCGCCGATAATGGCAATGTCGCAGACGTCGTCGCCATTGGGGCCGAGGTCAGCGCCATCCGCGAGCGCCGGCGCGGTTTCTTCCCAGAGGCTCCCGGCGGGACGGCCTGCATCGTACATCGTGGCGTGATACCAGCTCATCGAAGTTCTTTCCGTGTTTCCATGAACCGCCAACGAGAAAACACCGCTCCCGCCTTGTGCCGGAACGGTGTTTATAGTCTGTCGCGCATGGAAACGGAAAGCGAGGCGCTTATTCCGGCGGAGGCGGCATGTCCCCGGATCCGGAACGGCGTTCCTCCATACGGTCGCGCCATCGCGTCCGCATCTTGCGGCGCTCGTCGCGCATGGCTTCCGCTACGCGCTGACGTTGTTCCGGGGTGAGCCTCGCGAACGCATCCAGCATGGCATCGCGCCCCACCTCTGTCATCGCCGTCATCGCCTCAGACATGTCGTCGAACGCAGCGCGGACGGCCGCCTCGTCATAAGGGTCAGCGGCAATCGCCTCGGTCAGTGCATCGCGCGCGGCCTGGCTCTCGCGAATATGGGGCACGATTTCCCGGAACTGTTCCTTCATCGCCCGGCGAATGACCTGCCTGTCTTCCTCCGGCAGCGCCTTGAAGGCGCTGTGCATCATGGCGGGGCCGTGACTGTCCGGCGGCGGACCGAAACCGCGGTCGTGCGGGCGGAAGAAAAGCGGCACCGAAATCAGCGCGACGAGAAAGACATTGACCACGAGGGAAGCGAGAAAGGCCGGACCGAGCCAGCGGCGCGGCGCCTTGCCATCCGGTGTCGGCGTATTCATGTCGCTCATTGCATCCACTCCTCGGGCCATGCCGGTTCGGCGAGCGCCAGCGCCACCAGGCTGTCTTCCGTACCGGCCTCGACAGAAGCCGCCACGGCGGTTTCCTGCGTCAGGACGGAAATATCGGAAATCGAGCCGAGCGTCACGCCGAGCACGATCGATGCGGCGAGAGCGCCGGCCGGAACGGCGGGCGACCCATAAGGCCAGACGGCCTCAATCAGACTACGGATAAACCCGGCTTGCGGTTTCGGCGACGGCACAGCCGCGACACCACGCGGCCGTGCCGCCAACAGACGTTCGGCAAGGGCGGCAGAGGGCGCATCGACGGGAGCGCGGGCAAGCACGCCATCAAGAGCGGCCGCTTCGGCGAGAAGCGCGCGAGCCTCTGCGGAGGCCGCGACCAGGGCCTCGGCGGAAGCCCGCTCATCATCCGGCCATCGCCGGGGCGATGCTCCATAGGCATCGACGATCCCGGCGAAACGCTTCAATGTAATTTCTTTCTGCATCGTATCCAGTCCGTGCCACGAACGCCTCAGGCGCTCATTTCCCTTGAACGCAGCAACTCATCCCTTTCCGTCGCGAGCGACGTCCGCAATTGCCGCCGCGCGCGCGACAGAAGCGATTCCACCGCTTCGACGGTGACTTCGAGAATTTCCGCCGTCTCCGTGTTGGAGAGTCCCTGATAGTGCGACAGCACCACAGCGGCCCGCTGGCGCTCCGGCAAGAGCTGGAGCGCGGCCTCGACGCGGGCGGAAAGCTCGCTTTCCTCCAGCTGACGGTCGGGACCGGGCGCACCGCTTTCGAGGTCCGGCATCTCGTCTATGTCGACCGTCGCGCGGCGCCGGCGAAGCCGGTCGAGGCAGAGATTGGCGGCGACGCGGTGGAGCCATGTGCCGAACTGCGCCCTGCCCGGCTGCCAGCGTTCGGCATGGGTCCAGACGCGGAGAAAGACTTCCTGCGCAACCTCTTCCGCATCGGCCTGATTGCCGAGCATGCGGCGGCCCAATGCAACGATGCGGGCGAGATGACGATCCATCAGGACGCGGCAAGACCGCTCGTCGCCTTTCGCGACGGCGGCCACCAGTTCATCGTCCGACGTTTCATCCACGCGTCCGCATCCTCCATTCCCTCGGGGCGTTTCGTCCGAAGCCTACAGGGCTTCGGACGATCACGCATCCCGTCCGCGCTATCTGCCGCGGCGGCCTTCACCGGGTTCGATCTTTCCGTCTTCGTTCTTGTCCATTCGGTCGAACATCCTGCCGGTGCTCTCGGTGAGCTCAGCCTTCGTCACCTGACCGTCGCTGTCGGTGTCGAGACGGCCGAAGAGACCACCGCGCTTTTCCCTGTGCTCGGAGAAGCGCTTCTTCATCTTCTCGCCCGCGGCCTTCATCTCGTCCTCGGTAAGCGCACCGTCGCCATCGGCGTCGGCCTTTTCGAAGAACTTCTCCATGCGGTCCGCATGGCGGCCGGGCATGTCGCCTTCCCTGCCGTGTTCGGCCATGCGCTTCGCGGCAGCTTCCTTCATCTCTTCGAGCGTGAGCCTGCCGTCGCCATCGGCATCCGCCGCGGCAAACCGTTCCGCCGGGTCGCCCCGATAGGCCTTCATCTTCTCGTGCATTTCGGCGCGGGCAGCGTCCGATTCATCCTTCGTCAGAACGCCATCGCCATTCTTGTCGGCGGCTTCGAAGCGGGCCTCGGCGGCGGCCTGCATTTCGGCCTTGGAAATGTCACCGCTCTTGTCGGTGTCTGTCATTTCAAAGAGACGGGCGCCATGACCGCCCATGCCCGGTTCGGCCCGGGAGAGCGCAGGCAGCGCCATCGCTGCCGCGAGCGCGGCCGCACCGCCGAGCAGTCCATACTTCAGTTTACGCATCTTGCTTGTCCTTTTCCCAAGGTTCCGTACCCCAGTGAGTTGGGTTCCGGAGGAACAGCGCAACAAGGCACCACTCCTCCGGAACCGGAACGACGGCCCCGCCGGACGTCGGGGGGGATTTCACAGCGGAAGGCCGTCGTCCGTTATCAAGACAAACGCATGGGGGACGGTTGTTCCGTCGGAGAAAAGCGAAAAAATCAGGGCCTCAAAGGGGCGGGAACCGCAAACCGCCGGGCATGGGCCCTAGCGGGCTTCGCCAGGACGCGGACGGACGCAAGGGTTTCGCGCACCGAGAGGCCGTCGCGGCGTTCCGCAGCGGCAAGGAGAGCGCCAGCGGCGGCGGCCTCCGCATCGATAACGGCGAGGGCAATATTGGCCCCCAGGGCGGGCGAAAAGCCGGTACTTGTCGCCGCGCCGACGACGCGTCCTTCAAGCGATAGGGTGGAGAACCGAAGCGGCTCCAGCCCCTCGATGGCGAGGGAGACAACGCGGCGGGCGGGCGGCTCGTCCGATCCGCGGCGCAGGACCGCACGGCCATTGAAGAGACCCTTGTCGAGATCGATCGCGGGGGAAGCCCAGATCGCAGCCGGCGGCAGCGCCTCGCGGGCGTCGATAGCGGCGAAGGCCGAGAGATAATCCTGTCCCGCACGGGGCAGACCGGCCTCCAGACGGGCGAGCTCGCGCAGGGCGAAGCCTGCCGCACGGAGCCCGAGCGGACCACCGCATTCGACAAGCCAGCGCCAGACATGCGGCGCGTCCTCCGCATCCGACCAGAGCTCGTAGCCGAGATCGCCGGAGGCCCCCGTCCGGCTCAGATAGACAGGCATACCGGCAATCGTGACCCAGCGCGCGGCAAACGGCGCAAGGGAGGCGACATCGCCAACGCCTGCCTGCATGAGCACGAAGGCAGAGAGCGGTCCCTGGAGCGAAAGGGTGCCGAGCGTGGCGCTCACATCCTCAATCCGGACGCGGAACCCTTCCGAACTGTCCATGAGCCATGCGAGATGCGTCTCTTCCGTTACCAGACGGTAGTCGTCATCGGCGAGACGAAAGAGCAGACCGTCGCCGAGAACGAGGCCGCGGCTTTCGCACAGAATGACGTGAACCGCGCGGTGGACGCCGAGGTTTTCGATGTCACGGGTAACAAGCCGCTGCAGGAAGGCAAATGCATCGCGGCCAGCGATGCGGTATTTGACGAGCGGCGAGACATCCATGAGCGCCGCCGCGCCGCGAAGCGCCCGATATTCGTCCCCAAGTCCCGTCAGCACCTCCGGTACAGTGTAACCGTTCCAGTCCGTCCAGCGATTGGTGCGGCTTTCGAGCGACGTGACGAGGTGGAGCGGCGTCGTCAGCACGGTGCGCTCGAAGGGCGGCGCTATCGGCTTCTCCTCGAAAAGCGCCGGATCGACGGCGGCCTGTTCGTCCTGCGGGTCGATGTCCTTGCGGTTCGGCTCCACGGGCTCTTCCTTCTGAGGGGCGGTATCTGGTGTCATCGCTCCCCTCCCTTCGCCGCGCCGATCGCTTCGACGGCGAGCCAGCCCGGCAGGCCCGTGACACCACCACCGGGATGGCTACCGGCGCCACAAAGATAGAGCCCCGGCACCGGCGCTTCGTAGCGGCCGAAAGCGGGCGAGGGACGGAAGCCGAAGAGACGGTCGAGGCGCAGATCGCCCTGGTGCCAGTCACCGCCCGCCAATCCATATTTCCTTTCGATGTCGGGCGGCGTCAGAATCTCGCCCGCAATCATCGCGTCCGCCGTTCCCGGCGCGTAGGCATCGACGGTGCGCACGACCTTCTGAACGAAGGTTTCGCGCTTCGCTTCCCAACCGCCCTCGACGTCGAAGGGCACGTTGTGAACGATAATGGAAAGGATGTGATGGCCCTCGGGCGCGAGCGACGCGTCGGCAAGGCTCGGCACCAGAATTTCCATGACTGGTTCGGACGCGAAGCCGCCATCGCGGCACTCGGCGGCGGCTTCGTCAAGCTCATGAAGCGAGGGGGCAATGACGAGGCGCGCGCCGTGAAGTTCGGGCGCGAGGCCGGAGAAGACCGGCGTGGATTCCAGAGCGAGATTGATCTTTGCGGTACTGCCCGCGGGGGCAGCAAAGCGCAATTCGAGTGCCGCCTCCGTTTCGAGCCGGGCCGCGCCGAGCAATCCAAGCATGGTGACGCGCGGATTGAGCGCGGAAACGACAAGCGGCGCATGCAGCACCGCGCCGTCGGAAAGCTCCACTCCCGCCACGGCATCGTTCTCGACCAGAATGCGCACGGCGCGGGCCCCGAGACGGATTTCTCCTTGCTGCGCTTCGACGGCGGCGGCGAGCGCATCGGCAAGCGCGCCCATGCCGCCCACGGGCTGCCGCACGCCCTGCCCCTGCATGCGGATCGCCTCACGCCAGACGGCACGGAAGGAGGTTCCCGGCGCGTAAGGCCCTTCGCCGCCGCCAAGCGTCGCATCGAAGGCAAGCACACCTTTCAGGAGCGGGGACTCAAATTCCGCGTCGAGCCGGTCGCCGATACTTTCCGGCAGTGTCTGCATGAGTTTGCGGAGAGCCGAGCGCCCCTGCCATTCCGCCCGAAGTACGGCGCGACGCAGAAACCGCTTCAACGAGCCCGGATCGTCGTGGCGTGGCGGCAACTCGCCGAGCAACGGGGCGATGAGGTCCGCCTGTGCTCGCAGAAGCGCTACCCGCTCACGATAGGCTTCCGCATCCTTCGGCAGGCGCTTCGAGAACGCAGCATATTCCCTGCGATTGCGCGGCAACGCGATGTGGTCGCCATCGCGATCGAGCGCCACGGTCGGCACATCGCGCGCGGCATAGCGGAGCCCGTGCCTTGCGAGCTTCAGCTCGCGCTCGATGCGCCGGGGAAATCCCTCGAGAAGATGCGCGACGGCCGGGGCACGGTAGTCCGGCACGATTTCCGATGTCGCGGCGGCGCCACCGAGACGGTCGCCCGCCTCCAGCACCAGCACGCGGCCATGCGTGCGGGCGAGGCGCGCCGCTGCAACCAGACCGTTGTGTCCGGCACCGATCACGATCGCATCGTATTTCGTCCCACCCGTCACCATCGCTCAGCGCCTCCCGCCGCGCGCCGCAATGACTTCGGCAGCAGCATTGGCACCGGAGCCGCCCATGACGAGCGGACCGGGATGAGCGCTCGGCGAGCAGAGATAGAAATTCCGGAGCGGCGTCGACGCCCCGCCATGACCCGGGAAGGGCCGGTTCATGAACATCTGGTCGAGCGTCGTCTCACCGTAAGCGAGATCGCCGCCGGTGAGGCCGATTTCGTTTTCAATGTCGTCCGGCAACAGAACCTCGCAGGCGAGGATGCGCGTTTCGATGCCGGGGCTCACCTCGGCGAGGCGTGCCGTGACGAGATCGCGCAGCGCGTCGCGGCGTTCGTCGGACCAGGCGCCCTCGTGGAGCGTTTCGGGCACGAACTGCACCAGCGCGGAGAGCACGTGCTTGCCGGGCGGCGCCAGCGAGGGATCGATGAGGGAGGGAATGAGCACGTCGATCAGCGGATCACGCGGGGGCATGCGCTCGCGCCAGTCTGCGAAGGCACGCTCCATCGCGGGAATATACCCGGTGAGCCGAAGGCCGCCGCCGAGCGAGGGGCAGCCTTCCGGCAGACAGGGAAACTCGGGCACGGCGTCGAGCGCGATGTTCACCTTGGCGGCAACGCCTTTCATGCGGACGCGGCCGACGCGCTCGACGAGGCCCTCCGGCAGATCCTTCCAGCGGAAGAGGCTGAGGAAGCTCCGCTTCACGTCGAGGCCGGAGAGAATTGCATCGGCACCGATCTCCTCGCCGTTCGCGAGAACGACGCCGTGTACCTTCGCATCCTTGCTCAGGATATCGGTGACTTCCGCTTCGAGGCGAAGCCTGCCGCCATTGGCGTCGAGCACGCCGGTCAGTGCATCCACCAGCGCCGCGGGACCGCCATAGGGCATGAGCGTGTCCGGTGCGCCGCCCATCGCATCACCCGTTTCCGAAAGCCAGGGCCCGACAAGACGAGAGGCGCCGGTGGGCGAACAGGGGCCGAGCGTGCCGCCGATCAGCGCGGCGGAGGCGAGATGCGCTTTCACGACATCGGACTCGAAACAGGCATCGAGATATTCGGACATGGGCAACGCCCAGAGGCGGAGCATGTCGTTCAGGTCTTCCGGCGCGATGGCGGCAATCCGGTCGGCAAACGAAAGACGGCCGCGCAACCCTGCAAAGAGACCTTTCGCCCGGCCGCGCGCGGGGCCGGAGAGAAGCGGCGCCAGCCCGCGTGCGGCGCGCAGCATATCGCGGCGGTAGCGTGTGAAGGCATCGGCATCGCGGGATGAAAAGCGCGCGATCTCGCGGCGATGGACGGCGCCGTCGCGGTAACTCGCGTGATAGCTTCCGTCGGGAAAAGCGGATACGCCGCCTTCGGCGCGGACAAAGCGAAGCCCGTGTTCGGCGAGGCCGAGATCGGCGGCGATGCGCGGCGGCAGACCGCCGCTGCCGAGCGTATAGCGCGGCAGTCGGAAACCGGGCGCGATTTCATGCGCAGCGGAAACGCCGCCTGGTGCGGAAGCGCGGTCGAGCACCAGCACATCGAGACCGGCGCGCGCCATATAGGCGGCGGCGACGAGCCCGTTGAGCCCGGCTCCGATCACGATCGCGTCGTGACGCTCCATGCGTCCCTACTCCACACACACCCTGCCCGGCATGGGATTCCCCCAAGGCCTTACCTACCCGAAACGTGCCGAATTGACACGCTTCGCGCTGGGCAGAAACACGCGCCGCACCGGAGACGGATCGCGTGTTAACCAAGAATGTCCGGGGATTGCCTTGCTTTCGACGCGCTCCGCAGAAACACGGTAAACGCGCCGTCACCCCGGCCGGCAAGCAGGAGGTGCAAGTCTTCAGCCAGCCGCAGCGACGACAATGCTTTCAAAAGCCTCGCGGACCTTGCGCTGGTTTTCGGCGAGGTCAGCCTCAAGCGCCGCAAAATCCGGGGCATCGCCAGCCCGGGCGAGAAGCGATTTGAGTCCGGCCGGGGCTTCGGCGGGGTCGAACACGCCCTCGACGCAAACGCGGATCACCTGCGTGAGGTTCTGATTGAGGGCGATGGCGCGGACGAGCATGTCGGCCGTTTCGGGGGCCAGGATTCCGGCATCGGCGATCCGGGCAAGTGCCGTGCGCGTATGCGTGCTGCGGATACCGGGATGCGCAGCGCCGTGCGCGAGCTGGAGAAACTGGCAGATGAACTCGATGTCGACGAGACCGCCGCGTACATGTTTCAGCTCCCAGGGATTGTTGCTCACCCTCTCCTTCGCGATACGGGCGCGCATATCCGCGACATCGGCGGCAATCTCCCTTACTTCCCGCGGCAGATCGAGCGCATGGGCGATCGCCTTTTCGACACGGGCCTTGAGCTCGTCGGGGCCGGAGATCACGCGTGCCCGCGTCAGCGCCATGCGTTCCCAGGTCCAGGCTTCGGTTTCCTGGTAGGCGACGAAGCTGTCGAAGGCGGTGGCGATGGGCCCGGCATTGCCGGAGGGACGGAGGCGCATGTCGACTTCGTAGAGCTTGCCTTCCGCCGTCGGCGCCGTCAGGGCGTTGATGAGCTGCTGGCAGATGCGCGCATAATACTGCGAGGCATAGAGCGGGCGCTCGCCGTCCGACACGGCATCGGCGACGGGCGTGTCGTAGATCATGATGAGATCGAGGTCGGAGCTCGCGCTCATTTCCTCGCTGCCGAGCTTTCCCATTGCGACGACGGCGAAACGGCCGTCCGGAATGCGGCCATGCTTGGCGGCGACGCTTTCTTCCGCAACGGGCGCAAGCGCGGCGACAAGTTCGGATGCGAGCGCGGCATAGGCGGGACCCGCCTCTTCCGCGTCGGCGCTGCCGGAGAGCACCCGGACGCCGAGACGGAACCGGTATTCGCGCGCCCAGACGCGAGCGAAGTCGAGCGTGTCCTGGTAGTCCTCGGCGTGGACGAGTTCATCCCTGAGACTGCGATTGAGCTCCTCCCGGTCGGGCAGCACCTTGAAGAAATCGGGATCGACCACCGCTTCGAGAACACGCGGGTTCTGACTGAGATAGGTCGCGAGCCGGGGGGCGGTGCCGCAAATGCCCGCCAGCAGGTCCAGCAGATGCGGGTTCGAATAGAGCATCGAAAAAAGCTGGACGCCCGCCGGGAGACCGGTGAGGAACCGGTCGAAACGATCGAAAGCCGCGTCCGGATTGGCGGTGCGCGACAGCGCGCGCAACAGCGCCGGCATGAGGCTCGTCAGAAGCTCGCGCGAACGCGGCGAGCGCGTGGCGGCGAAACGGCCGGTATGCCAGCCGCGAATGGCTTCCGACATTTCCGACGCCTTGCGGAAGCCGAGCTCGCTCAATGTCTTCAGCGTGTCGGGGTCGTCCTCCGTACCGGTGAAGACGAGACTGCCCCGCTCCTCGCTCAAGGGAGGCGCGGTCTCGAACAGTTTCGCATAGTGATCGCGGACGCATTCGAGGCGTTTCGTCAGCGATTCTGCAAACGCGTCCCGGCTTTCGAATGCCATGAAACAGGCAACGCGGTCGAGATCCGCATCGGCCGTCGGCAGCGAGTGCGTCTGCTCGTCATCGATCATCTGGAGACGATGTTCGAGCGTGCGAAGAAAACGATAGGCCTCCTTCAGTTCTTCCGCCGTCCCGGGTGCGATCCATTTCTTTGCGGCGAGTTGATCCAGCATGAGACAGGTTTGCTTGCCACGCAGATCGTGGTCGCGGCCACCCGCGATCAACTGCTGGGTCTGTACGAAAAACTCGATTTCGCGAATGCCCCCGCGTCCGAGCTTGATGTTGTGCCCCGCAACTGCGATGACGCCATGACCGCCGACGGCGTGGATCTGGCGCTTCATGGAATGAATGTCGTCGATGGAAGCGAAGTCGAGGTTCCGGCGCCAGATGTAGGGCGTCAGCGTTTTCAACAGGCGCTCGCCCGCGGCAATATCGCCGGCGACGGGACGTGCCTTGATGAAGGCGGCGCGCTCCCAGTTCTGGCCGCGACTCTCGTAGTAGCCTTCGGCGGCGGGAAGCGAGACAGCGACGGGCGTACCGCCGGGATCGGGGCGGAGGCGGAGGTCGGTTCGGAAGACATAGCCCTCCGCCGTCCTCTCCTGAAGCATCTTCACGAGATCTTTCGTCAAGCGCACGAAGAACTCACCGTGATCGAGCCCCTCCTTCAGAGGCAGTTCGCCCGGCTCGTAGAAGACGACGAGATCGATGTCGCTCGAATAGTTGAGTTCGCCGGAGCCGTATTTGCCCATCCCGAGGATGACGAGGCCCGATCCTTCCGGCGACATTTCCTCCGGCGGCCGCAGCACCTGCCCGCGCGTTGCGGCATTTCGCAGAAGCCAGAAGACGGAACTTTCGACGGCGCCGTCGGCAAAGGCCGTGAGCGCTTCCGTCACCTCCTCGAGCTCCCAGGCGCCGGTGATGTCGGCCATTGCGATCAGGAGCGCGGCTTCCGACTTCGCAAGGCGAAGCGCCGACATGACATCCGCCTGCTTGTCGAGATCGCGCGCGGCATGGACCCGGGACAGGAGATCGCCAAGCGCTTCGCCCGGCGCGCGCTCGAGAAGGCGCGGCAGCCAGTCGGGGTGAAGCCGGAGAATGCGGCCAAGAAACGGGGAGTTGCCGAACAGCGAGGCCGCCAGGTGGTGAACGCCCTTGTCCTCGAGGAGCGCGGCGACGGCCCGGTCTTCCAGGCGGGCGACGGCGGCCTCGAGATCTTCCATCTCGCGCGCGACGCGATCGGAGTCGTAGGGAGACGGCGCCCTGTCCGCCACATCACGCAACGCCTTCGCGTGTTCCGACCCGCTCACTCGCTTGTTTCCCTTTTTCAACAACAGATACCTACTATCGAGAGCGGTCTCGTCGCGACTCAGCAGTTTCCCCAAATGATTCCCGCAATCGCAGCTCCGGCGCAATGATACGGGCGGCGACAAAGCGGGAGCCGTCCAGCGTCAGATGCGCCTCATCCCATTGAAGGGGACGCGTGCCTTCCTCATCGGCAAAGATGCGGCATTTCCGACTCCGGCAAAGGCCCTGATAGAGGGAAATGTAATTCACGTCCTCCCGGGCAAGGGCCTGCTGCATGGCGGCGTCGATCCGGGCCACCTCCCGATCTTCGTTCAGATCGAAAAACCTGTCCGAATAGTCGCCGGGCCAGATGGCCAGCGCTTCGGGAAGCATGACCTTGTAACGGGGAACGGGCCCGATGACCGTGACATCCCCCGTATGACGCAGGAGTTGCCGGACGGAAGCCCGAACAAATTCGAGATCGGACGCCTCCCAACGGCTTGCCAGAATGATGGCGTCGAATTTCCGGGCTTCGAACGCTTCACCATAGACGTGGCTGCCGATCGTCGCGCAATCCTCGCGGTCAGGACGGGTGTCGATCCCAAAGAGGACCCTGCAGCCGGGAGCGCCATATACTTCGATATCGGCGTCGGGGAAGGCGGCATGGAGGCCGGGATAAAGATGCGATGCGTGACTGTCGCCGAGGAGGGCGATGCGCATCCGTTCCTGATTGTCTCCGTCGCACGGCACCCCCTCCACGAGCACCGTTTCGCCGCTAATCACCCGACACCTGATGTGACCAAGAATGGCCATCATCTCGGATTTCCCGGTCGCCATAACGGGCTTGGGATCGAAACGAAGATGAAACCGGTCTGGCCATCCTTCGGCGGCATTGCCCCAGAAGCCGGCACCGAGAAACAGCATCGCCACCACGCTTCCGCCCGCGAAAACACGCATGTTGGCTGCTTTCGTCGAGCGGGTGCGGAAGGGGCGTTCGAAATAGCGCCAGGAGAGCCACGCAAGAACGCCGGACAGGAGCACAAGGAGAAGCCGGACCGCCATATCGCCGTCTGCGCCGGTGAGATGCCGGTAGAAAACGAAGATCGGCCAATGAAAGAGATAGAGGGAGTAGGAAATGAGGCCGATGAACACGAACAACCGGCTGCTCAATACACGCCCGACAAGCGTTGAATGCGTCTCGCCCGCGTGGATGAGCGCTGCAGTGCCCAGCACCGGCAGAAGCGCCGCCGCCCCCGGGAAGGGTGTGGTGCTGTCAAATCCGAAGACCGCGATGGCGATGAGAAGGACGCCAATCGCCGAAACAGCCTGTGCAACCCGTTGGCGCTCGATCCGAGGCACCATGCCGACGGCGAGAAGACACCCCGCCATCAGCTCCCAGGCCCGCATCGGTGTGAGATAGAATGCGGCGCTCGGCGCCTCTCGAACGTAATAGACGCTCAGCGCGAACGACACGACGAAGATCGTCGCCAGCAAGCCTCTGGCCATTGCCATGCTGTGCCGGCAGGCGAACAGGAGCAAGAGCGGGATGAACACGTAGAACTGTTCTTCAACCGCGAGAGACCATGTGTGAAGAAGCGGAGCCAGTTCAGCGTCCGCACCAAAATATCCGGATTCACGCCAGAACTGGAAATTCGAAGCGAAGATGGCCGTCGCGAACAGGCTCTCGCTGAAATCCTCGAAATAGGACGGGAGCAGGATGAATGCCGACGCGACGAGGCAAAGCGCGAGCACGAGAAACAGCGCGGGGAAAATCCGCCGGATCCGCCGCTCGTAAAATCGCGTGAGCGAAAAATTTCCGGACTGGATGTCCGCCAGCAGAATGCCGGTGATGAGATAGCCGGAAATGACGAAGAAGACGTCGACTCCGACATACCCGCCGGTAAACGGCCATATGCCCGCATGGAACAGGACAACCGGCACGACGGCCAGCGTTCGGATGCCGTCGATATCCGGCCGATACCGCATTCATTTTCCCCGAGGCAGAACCCTTCTCATCGCCCCGTCGAGTATGCAGACATTTCCTGACAATCCCACGCAATATTTGCGAGCACGGGGACGCGGAATGCGACAATGAGTGATCGCCGGGTTGCCGTCATCGTCCGGAAACAGGCAGGGAAAGCGTAACGCGAAGGCCCGGGTCATTATCCGCGAGCTCGATGACACCGCCATGAAGCCGCGCGACGGCGGCAACAAGGCTGAGGCCAAGTCCCGAGCCCGGGGTGTTGCGGCTCGCCTCAAGCCGAACGAAACGCTCGAGCACATGCTGGCGCTCTTCCTCGGGAATGCCGGGGCCATGATCGCCGACAGAGAGGATGACGCCTCGGCCCGAACGCGCGGGATCCGGCGCGGCGGCGATTTCGATGACGCGCGCCGCATTGCCGGTCTGCGGCATGCCGTGCTTGATCGCGTTGTCGAGGAGGTTCGCCACCGCCTGGGAGAGAAGTTCGCGATTGCCCCAGATGGTAAGCCCTTCCGGCACGTCGACGGCAAAGGCCAGGTCGTTTTCCTCGGCGACCGGCTCATAGAGTTCGGCCGCGTCGTGCAGCGTCGCACTGAGGTCGACCCATGTCATGGAATCGCGAAGGGATCCAGCTTCGGCGCGCGCGATCATGAGAAGTGCATTGAAGGTGCCGAGAAGACCGTCCGCCTCGGCGATGGTCTTTTCGAGTGCCAGCTTGTAATCCTCGGGCGAGGCTTCCTGCATCAAGGTGACTTCGAGCCGGTTGCGCAGGCGATTGAGCGGACTGCGAAGGTCGTGCGCGACATTGTCCGTCACCTGGCGCATGCCCGTCATCAGCGCCTCGATCTGATCGAGCATTGCGTTCAGGTTGCGGCCGAGCTGATCGAGCTCGTCGCCCGTGCCCGCTATCGGCAGGCGCTGCGAGAGATCTCCCTCCATGATGTCGCGGCTGGAACGGTTGATGTCGTCGACGCGGGCCAGCATGTTGCGGCTCATGAACAGACCGCCGGCGAGGCCGAGCGCGACGGTAAGACCGATCGCCCAGATGAGCGCGTTGGTGATGAGGTTCTCGATCTCTCGGCGTTCCTGCACATCGCGGCCGACGAGAAGATAGAACCCCTCCTGCAGGAAGAAGGCGCGGGCGCGGGCCGCCTTCACCTCCGTGCCGTCGAGCGTCTTGCGATTGTAGTTGAAGTCGAACCAGCCGTCGGGACCGGGCTCCACCTGCGGGCGGGCGTCGAGCGTACCGGCGAGAACGCGGCCCGCCGGATCGAGTACGAGATAGAGGCTCTGGCCCGGATCGCGCGAGCGCTGGATGACCGTGTGAACGAGAAGCGGCAGGCCGCCCTGGCGGTACTGGTCCGCGAGACCCGCGATCTCGACTTCCACCGCCTCGTCGGTCTGACGCGCAAGGAAGCCGGCGGTATTCCAGTAGACATAGGCCAGCAGCGTGATCGCCGAGGCGGCGAACAGGGCGAGGTAAATGACCGCGAGCCGGAAGGTCGAGGTCTTGAGGAGTTTAATCAGCGGCACGCAGCGAGTATCCCGCACCCCGCACGGTGTGCAAGAGCGGCTGCTCGAAATTCTTGTCGATCTTGGCCCGGAGCCGCGAAATATGGACGTCGATCACGTTCGTTTGCGGGTCGAAATGATATTCCCAGACATTTTCGAGCAGCATGGTGCGGGTGACGACCTGGCCCGCATGTTTCATCAGGTATTCGAGGAGCCGGAATTCGCGCGGCTGGAGGTCGATCTCCTGGCCCTCGCGGATGACCTTGCGGGCAAGGAGGTCGATTTCGAGGTTGCCGACCTGAAGCCGGGTGCGGACCTGATCGGGATTGGCGCGGCGAACCAGGACCTCGATGCGGGCCAGGAGCTCGGCGAAGGCATAGGGTTTCGTCAGATAGTCGTCGCCGCCGGCCTTCAGCCCCTTGATGCGGTCATCGACCTCGCCAAGCGCGGAGAGGAACAGAACGGGCGTGCGCACACCTTCTTCGCGCAGCGTCTCGACGACGCTGAGCCCGTCGCGCTTCGGCAGCATGCGGTCCACGATCATGACGTCGACGGTGCTGGAGAGCGCAAGCGTAAGCCCTTCCTCGCCATCCGCCGCATGATCGACGATGTGGCCGCTTTCGCGCAGACCCTTCACGACATAGGCCGCTGCTTCGAGGTCGTCTTCGATCACCAGAATGCGCATCGTTTCCCAGAACTCCCGTTTATCTTCCGGGCGGTCGGACCGCGCCGCCGATGCCGCGGGGGACTAGCATCGGCGGGCGCGACCCTGCGACCCCAATACCGGAGGAACCGGAGCCGCGTTTCCGCGAACACCCGCCCCCCACGGGTATCCGTTACGACTTTTCGAGCGTCAGCGCGACGAACCGCTGCTGCTCTTCGCTGCGCAGAAGAAGCAGCACCGAATTCTTGTCGGCCTTGCTCGCTTCCTCGACGCCCGCCACGACATCGGACGGCTTCTTCACGTCGCGGCCGGAAACCTTCACGATCACATCTCCGGGACGCACGCCTTTTTCCGCGGCATCGCTCGCGGGATCGACGCTGCGGATGACGACGCCGTCCGGTGTTTCGGCAAGCGCGAGGCCGAGGCTTTCCGTGGTGCCAGCTTCCGGCGTGCCATCGGACGGCGCAGCCGACGCCATTTCAAGATTCTCGGGGAAGGTGCCGATCTCGACATCGATCGTCTTGCGGCCTTCATCCCGCCAGACGACGATCTCGGCGTCGGTGTCCGGCTCGAGGTCGGCGACGGTGCGGCTTACCGCGCGCACGTCTTCCATTTCCTTGCCGTTGACGTTGAGGATCACGTCGCCCGTCTTGATGCCCGAATCTTCCGCCGGGCTGTCTTCGGCGACCTGCGCGACAAGCGCGCCGCGTGCCTTGTCGAGCAAAAGCGAGGCAGCAAGATCGTCATCCACCTGCTGGATGGTGACGCCGAGCCAGCCGCGCGTGACCTTGCCGTCTTCCTTGAGCTGCGCGATGACCTTCTGCGCAATGGCGGCCGGGATCGCAAAGCCGATACCGACGCTGCCGCCGGTCGGCGAGAAGATCGCCGTGTTCACACCGACGACATTGCCGTGCACATCGAAGGTCGGCCCGCCGGAATTGCCCTTGTTGATCGAGGCGTCGATCTGGATGAAATCATCGTAGGGGCCTGCGCCGATCTCACGGCCGCGCGCCGAGACAATGCCGGTGGTGACGGTGCCGCCGAGACCGAACGGATTGCCGACCGCGAGCACCCAGTCTCCGACGCGGACGCTGTCCGAATCGCCAAAGACCACGTAGGGAAGCGCTTCCTTCGATTCCACCTTCACGAGGGCGAGGTCGGTTTTCGGATCGCGGCCGATCAGCTTCGCGGACATCTCCGTTCCGTCATCGCGAACCACGGTGATGTCCTTGCCGTCGCCGACGACATGGTTGTTGGTGACGATGTAACCGTCCGCAGAGATCAGAAAGCCGGAGCCAAGTGCTGTCGCATGGCGGCGGCGCGGGGCGCCGTCCGGGCCCTGGGGCTGAAGATCGCGGAAGAATTTCTCGAAGGGGCTGCCGGGCGGGAAAGGCAGGTCGGGCATTGCCGCCGACCCCCGGGCCTCCACTTCCTCATCAACGCGAATGCTGACGACCGCCGGGTTCACCTTCTGCACCAGATCGGCAAAGCTCGGCAGCCGTTCAAGCGCGGTGGCGGCCGGTGCCGCGGACTGCGTATCGAGGGGCGCGGGCTCGGCGACCGCGGTTGCCGACCAGATGCCGGCAGCGAAGATGCCTGCCGTGGTGAGCGCCAGCGCCGAGCGACGCCATGAAAAATTCCGACCGTTCCGCATTGTTCGAACTCCCGTATCGTTATCCCGCCTCGTCAGCCTGACGGATCAAGGGTATGGCGGCATGTTCAGGTGTCAGGATCATGTCCCAACCCTTTCCAAATCATGTCCAAATTATTACGGATCAGTAAGGCGAAAAAGCGGCGCCGTCAGCGGGCGTCGTCGGAGTGTCCGCTGTCTTTCATGAGCACCGCCACGCGGGCGGCCTCTTCCCTGCTAAGCCCCTCATCAGCGGCAGGGCCGCGATGCCGGCGCAGCACGAGGATCGCGATGCCCGCCCCCGCCAGAACGAAGAAGACCGGGCCAAGCCAGAGTGCCCAGGTGGCGGGCTCGAAGGGCGGCGTCATGAGTACGAACTCGCCGTATCGGGCCACAACGTAGTCGTAGACTTCTTCGTCGCTGTCGCCGGCAGCGATCCGTTCGCGGACGACGCGGCGGAGGTCGCCGGCGAGTTCGGCATCGGAGTCGTCGATCGACTGATTCTGACAGACGAGGCAGCGAAGGTTTTTCGAGATCTCCCGCGCGCGCTCTTCCTGCGCCGGATCGGCGAGACGTTCCGATGGATCGACCAGAGCGGCGGCAGCGCCGGCAAAGGCGAAAGAAAGCAGGAGCGCAGCGAGCAGGCGACGCATCGGGCTATTCCGCCGGCGCGGGCGCGAGCCGCGCCCGGGCGCCCGTGGGCGCACCGACACGCAAGCGGCGATCCATGAGCGACATCGCGCCGCCCAGCGCCATGATGGCACCGCCGATCCATATCCACGGCGCGAGGTTGTTGTGATAGGCGCGCAGCACCCATTTGCCGTCACCCGCCCGCTCGCCGAGAACGACGTAGAGATCGGCGAAACCGTTGGTGCGGATTGCGGCTTCCGTCTTTTCCTGCCGTTCGGCAGGGAAGCGGCGTTTCTCTGGCAGGAGGGTGCCAAGCTCGCGGCCATCGCGCGCGACGCGGACGACACCGACGGTCGCCTCGTAGTTCGGACCATCGCGCAGTCCGACCTGTTCGAGGGTCAGCGTATAGCCCGCGATCTCCGCGCTTTCCCCGGGCGCAAGCGAGGTGATGAGTTCGGCGCGCCAGGCGGTTACGCCGACAATGCCCGCAACCGCGATGCCGAGGCCGCCATGGGCGAGCGCCGTGCCCCATGCCGCCCGCGGCAGGCGGCGCGCGCGGCCGAGGCTTTCGGCAAGCGGTGTCGAGAAGAGTTTGATGCGCCAGGCGATTTCCGAAGCCGCGCCCGCAACGAGCCATACGGCGAGCGCCATGCCAAAGGGTGCGAGCCAGGGACCGTCATGAGCGACCGCGAACGTCGCGAGGCAGGCGACAAGTGCGAGACCTGCCGCTGCAAGCAGACGCTCGGCGGCAGCCTTCACGTCGGCACGCTTCCAGCCGAGCAGCGGTCCGAGCGGCACGAGGCAGAGCAAAGGCACGAAGATCGGCACAAAGGTGTAGTTGAAGAAGGGGGGCCCCACCGTGATCTTCATGCCGGTCAATCCATCGAGCAGCAGCGGATAGAGCGTGCCGACGAAAACGGAGGCGACAGCGGCGGAAAGCAGCATGTTGTTCATGAGCAGCGCGGATTCGCGGCTCAGCGGCGCAAAGAGGCCGCCCGTCTTCAGCATCGGCGCGCGCCACGCATAGAGCGCGAGCGAGCCACCGACGAAGACGATGAGAATGCCAAGAATGAAGCTCCCGCGGGCGGGGTCGACAGCGAAGGCGTGGACCGAGGTGAGGACGCCGGAGCGCACGAGGAAGGTGCCGAGCAGCGAGAGCGAGAAGGCGAGGATCGCAAGGAGGATCGTCCAGCTCTTCAAGGCGCCGCGCTTTTCCGCGACGATGGCGGAATGGAGAAGCGCCGTGCCCGCGATCCACGGCATCAGGGAGGCGTTCTCCACCGGGTCCCAGAACCAGAAACCGCCCCAGCCGAGCGTGTAGTAGGCCCACCACGACCCCATGGCGATGCCGATGGTGAGCGAGAGCCAGGCGGCGAGCGTCCAGGGCCGGACCCAGCGCGCCCAGCTCGCATCGACGCGGCCTTCGATCAGCGCCGCGACGGCAAACGAGAAGGTCATCGAGAAGCCGACATAGCCGGCATAAAGCCAGGGTGGGTGGAAAGCGAGCGCCCGATCCTGAAGGATCGGGTTCAGCCCCTGGCCCTCGAAGGGCGCCGGGTCGAGCCGGAGAAAGGGATTGGAGGTGAAAAGAATGAAGAGAAGGAAGGCGACGGCGATCGATGCCTGCACGGCGAGAACGCGGGCGCGCAGCGTGTCGGGCAGGTTGTTGCCGAACAGCGCGACCAGCGCACCGAAAAGCGCGAGGATCAACACCCAGAGGACCATCGAGCCCTCGTGATTGCCCCAGACACCGCTCACCTTGTAGATCAGCGGCTTGGCGGAATGGGAATTGTCGTAAACGAGCTTCACCGAGAAGTCGGAAACGACGAAGGCATAGGTGAGAGCGGCAAAGGCAAGTGCGACGAGTGCAAACTGCAACAGCGCAGCCGGTTCTGCGACCCGCATGAGCGGCGCTTCGCGGCGATGCGCGCCGATTGCGGGCACGGCCATCTGCACAAGCGAAACGCCGAGCGCGAGCACGAGTGCGAAATGACCGAGCTCCACGATCATGGATAACTGCCCTGTCCGTAGGTCTCGGAATGCGACTTCTCCGCGCCCTCACCCTGCCAGTTGCCGGACTTCTTCAGTGCATCGGCAACTTCGGGCGGCATGTAATATTCGTCATGCTTGGCGAGGACGTTGTCGGCCGTGAAACCGCCCGCCTCGTCAAAGGCGCCTTCCGTTATGACGCCTTGACCTTCCCTGAACAGGTCCGGCAGCACGCCCCGATAGGTGACGGTGAAGGTTTCGACGAAGTCGGTAACGTTGAAGCGCACGGTGGCATCGCCGAGATCCTGCAGCGAGTCCTGCTCGACAAGACCACCAAGGCGGATGCGCTCGCCCGGTTCGACGCCCCGTTCGACCACGTCGCTGGGACTGTAGAAGTAGACGATGCTGTCGCTCATCGCATAGAGGACGAGCCCCACGGCAAGACCCAATATGCCAAGGGCGACGACGATGAATGCGGCGCGGCGCTGCTTGCGCGTCATGTTTCGCTCCCGAATGAGGCCTGAGGTATAGCCCGGCCAATGCAGGCGACGAAACCGCTAAATCGTCGCGGGCTGCCTGCCCGGGCGGAACAGCCTCATATCCCGAGCATCAGCCGGGTCGCGGGGCCCGCAATGCCGTCGTCCACGAGACCGAAGTCGCGCTGGAAGGACTTGAGGGCGGTTTCGAGGCCCTCGTCGAAGATGCCGTCACGGTTGATGGCATAGCCCTCCTTCGAGAGTGCCTCTTCAAGCGCCCGGACGTCGTTTCCGGACATTTTCGGATCGGTGAGACGGAGATTGCGCGTTGCGACCTCGATGGCCGAGGCATTGACGGGCGGACGAAGGCCGAGCGTGTCCGTGTCGATCCGCACGCTGCGGACCGTCATGGGAAGGTCGAGCGACCAGTTACCCGATGCGGCGAGGGCCCTGAAGGCATCCATCCGGTAGACCGTCTTGCGCAGCAGGGAATTCGAGTGGCTGGCGAGCCAGTCGCGCCGCGTATCGAGATAGGCGCCGATCCACTTGCGCTCCCCGGCGGAGGAAGCGGATCCCGCTTTCGCGGTCGTGCGGTCGCGCATCGCGGTCCATGAACCGTGCACCGCGCTGTCATAGACGACAGCGGCCGATAGCGCTTCGCCGAGCCCTGTACGCCTGGCCGAGGCCATGGCTGGCGTCCAGTAAACGCGGTCGAAGAAGTCGTCCTGAGCGTCTCTCATGACGGGGTCGCCGCCCGCCTCCTTCAGGACGTTGCGAAAGGTCCAGTCGGTGTCGAGCCGAAGATCGATGTCGGCGAGCTGAGGCAGGTAAGGCTTCAGCGCCCGCGCATAGGCGGCACCCGGTGTGGCGCAATAGGCCTTGATGAGAAGATGGAGATTGCCGCTGCCGAGCGTCGTCTGCGCGCGGCCATAGGTCAGATGGCCGCTATCGCCCGTCAGTAGCGTGACGCGCGCGTAGTCGCCGCGCACGGAACCGGTCTCGAAAATATTGACGATGGCTTGCGCCGTTTCCTTCTGGAGTTCGCTCAGCATGGTGCCCCTGCCCGTTTTTCCGAGTCGGCGCACATCCTAACGCGGCGCATGGGAAACCGGGGATTACTTGTCCAGGGCGGCCTCGGCTTCCGACAGGCGGGCAAGCGCATCCGGATCGTCCGCGAAAGCCTGTCGTGCTGCGGCAAGCGCTGTTGCCGCCTTCTCCTCGTCCTGCAATACGCCATAGGACCGGATGAGACGGAGCCAGCCGTCGAGATCGTCCGGGTTGTCCGCCAGACGAGCGGCAAGGCCTTCCACCATGCCGCGGATCATCGGCTCGTCTTCCGCGGAGATGACCGGCCGCCCCTCGACGGCGGCAATACGCGCGCGAAGTGCCGGCGCCCAGGGAGCGTTCTCCGGGGCGCGGGCAAGAAGCGCTTTCCAGCGGGCCAGGGCAACCTCGCGCTCACCGGCTTCGAGTTCCGCGGCACCGAGATAAAACTGGGCGCGCGGCTCATCCGGATCGAGTTCGACAGCACGCTCGAAATCCTCTTTCGCCGCGGACCCAACGACACCGTCATTGCCGAGAACAAGCGCTTCGCCCCGCGCGGCAAGACGGTCCGCGGTGACGCCGCCCGCCATCATCGCCCGAGTCCAGGCATGCGCCGCATCGTCCGTGCGGCCCAGCATCAGATAGGCCGGTGCAATCGTCTCCCACCCCTGCACATCGCCGGGCCGTTCCTTCAGGCGCCGCTCCACGCGCGCGACGAGTCCCTCGACGGGCAGTTTTTCGGCGGGCACTTCCATGCGTTCGGCTATCGGCTGCCCGCTCATGCCGGGCGTTCCTTCGGCGAGATAAACGGCGAGCGCGAAAACGGGGAGGCCGAGCGCAAGCGCGAGCGCCGTGCCCTTGCGCCAGCGCGGATTGGCGGCGCCGTCCGCGCGGCGGGCGGCCGCTCTTGCTTCATCTGCGGCGATCAGGCGACGCGAGACTTCGACACGTGCGGCCTCTGCTTCCGCCTCGGCGATGGTGCCGCGTTCGAGATCGCGGGAGATTTCGGCAAGCTGATCGCGATAAATGGCAACCTCGCTTTCGCCCTCATCCGCCGGCGAACCGGCGGCGTCCGCACGCAGCGGACGCAGCAGCAGCCACAGCGCAACGCCGGTCAGCGCCGCGAAGGCGAGAAAGATCACAATATCGTTTGCCGAAAGCAGCACGGATTCCGCCTCTACGGGTGGCCGGTAAACGCGCCCTGTATAGAGGTTTCACGGCGGGGCGGAAAGCGGCGGAGGGACGCAGTCTCGGACGGTTTCTCTCCCGTTTGACGGAATCGGGCAGACAGCTAGGCTGCGCACCGGACAAAAGAAGGAGATACCGCGTGCTGCGCTATGCCAAGACCGGAGTTCTCGGGATTCTCGGGCTCGCCCTGACGGTCCTTGCCGTCATTCTCGTCCGGGGTGCCATCGAAGCGCCAGCGCCCACCGACCCGGCGCCGTTGATCGCGAAAGCGGACAGCTATGACGCAACCATCGAACGTGACGAGTGGGGCGTGCCCCACGTCTTCGGCAAGCGCGATGCGGATGTCTCCTTCGGCATCGGCTATGCGCATTCGGAAGACGATTTCGCGACCATACAGGACGTGCTGATCGCGACACGCGGCAAGCTTGCTTCCGTGAAGGGCGAGCGCGCGGCGGTGAGCGACTATCTCGTCAACCTCATGGGCATCTGGGAAACGATCGATGCGCGCTACGAAAGCGACCTTTCGCCCGAGGTGCGCGAGGTGATCGAGGCCTATGCGGACGGCGTGAACTATTACGCCGCGCTTCATCCCGAAGGCGTCATCGATGGATTCCTGCCTGTCACGGGAGAGGATGTTGCGGCCGGTTTCATGTTCAAGGCGCCCTTCTTCTACGGCCTCGACAAGACGCTGATGGCGGTATTCGAAGGACGGATCGGCAAGGAAGAAGGCCTGTCGAAACAGGGAGTCGATGCCTTCCTGCCTGCAAAGGACCCTCTTCCCATCGGGTCGAACGGCGTTGCCGTGAGCCCGGCGCGCTCCGCCGACGGCGCGACGCGGCTTCTCGTCAATTCGCACCAACCATTCACCGGACCCGTCGCCTGGTACGAAGCGGTACTCGAGAGTGAAGAGGGCTGGCATGTCGCGGGCGGGTTTTTTCCGGGCTCCCCCTTCATGCTGCATGGACACAATGCCAATCTCGGCTGGGCAAACACGGTGAACGAGCCCGATCTCGTCGACATCTATCGCCTCGAGGTCAATCCGGACAACGAAGATCAGTACCTTCTGGACGGCAATTGGCGCGACTTCGAGAAGAGCACGGCGGAAATTCGCGTCAACCTCTGGGGACCGTTCTGGTGGACGGTGGAGCGCGAGGTGTTGCGCTCCGACCATGGACCAGTGCTCGAAACGCCGAATGGCTTTTTCGCGGTGCGCTATGCGGGGATCGGCGAGATCAGGCAGGTCGAACAGTACTACGCGCTGGACAAGGCAACCGGGTTCGGCGAATGGATTGAAGCAATGAAATTGCAGGCGCTGCCGAGCATCAACTACATCTACGCCGACAGGCAGGGCAACATCGCCTATGTCTACAACGCGCAGTTTCCCGACAGGAAGGAAGGGCCGGACTGGTCGGGTGTTCTGCCCGGCGATGACTCCTCGCTCATCTGGCAAGGCTACGTGCCGTTCGAGGCGATGCCGAAACTCGTCAATCCGAACTCCGGCTATGTCTATAACGCGAACAACACGCCGTTCCGCGCGACCGCCGCAAACGACAACCTCGATCCCGCGGACTTCCCCGAACGGCTCGGCATCCAGAGCGACATGACGAACCGGGCGATGCGGCTTGAGGAAACCTACGGCGCCGACAATTCGATCACGGCGGGCGAGTTCCGCGACTACAAATACGATCTGCGCTACAGCCAGAATTCGGCGATGATGGAGATCGTGAACAGCATTCTCGCCATCGATGCGGGCGACGACGCCGAGCTGCGAAAGGCGCAGGAACTGCTGCACGACTGGGACAGGCGGACGGATGTCGCCAGCCGCCGCGCCGCGCTCGCCGTGCTGACGGCCGAGCCGGTGATCGTCGCAGGCATACGCGGCGAGACACCGCCGGACCCGGCGGACAAACTCCGCGAAGCGATGTCGCGTCTCAAGACGCATTTCGGCCGGCTCGATCCCGAATGGGGAGAGGTCAATCGCTTCCGGCGCGGACCGGTGGACCTGCCGGTCGACGGCGGCCCGGACATCCTGCGCGCGATCTATGGATCACGGGAGGAAGACGGCACGCTCACAGCGCGCGCCGGCGATACGCTCATCATGTTCGTGGAATGGGACCGGGCGGGCAAGCTCAGCTCGGAAAGTGTGCATCCTTTCGGCTCCGCGACGCAGGATGCATCGTCGCCGCACTACGCCGATCAGTCGCCCCTCTTTGTCGGCATGAGAACGAAGCCCGTCCGTTTCACGCGGGAGGAACTGGAAGGTCACGTCGAGGAAAGCTATCGCCCCGGCAACCGCGGCGGCTGAAGCTCAGAGGCTCGCCGTTTCCTTCGACGCCAGATCCTTGCCGACAACACGCGATAGCGGCAGGTCGACGTGAACGACGGTGCCCTCGCCCAGCGTGCTTTCGATAGAGAGAGCACCGTCGTGCAGGTCCGTCAGGTGCTTGGCCAATGGCAGGCCGAGGCCCGTTCCTTCATGCGCTCGGGACAGCGATCCGTCGAGCTGGGTGAAAGGCGTGAGCGCTCGCGGGACATCTTCGGCTGCGATACCGGCCCCCTGGTCGGCAACCGAGATCCGCAGATGTTCGGATGTCACCTGCGCGTCGATACGAACCAGGCTGCGATCCGGACTGAATTTCACGGCGTTCGACACGAGATTGATGAGCACCTGCTTCAGTGCGCGCTCGTCCGCCACAAGGACGATGGCCGGCGAAGGCAGGTTGCACTCTATCTCGATATTCGCCTGCTGCGCGCGGTGACGCACGATCCGCGTTGCCGCTTCGACGATGTGATCGAGCTCTGTTTCATCTTCGTGAAGCTTGAAGTGACCCGCCTCGATCTTCGAGAGATCGAGAATATCGTTGATGAGGCTCAGAAGATGAACGCCGCTGTCGTGAATGTCTTCGGCATATTCCCGATAGCGCGGATTTCCGACCGGACCGAAGAGTTCGCGCTCCAGCGCCTCGGAAAATCCGATGATCGCATTGAGCGGTGTCCGAAGTTCATGGCTCATGTTGGCGAGAAACTCGGACTTCGACCGGCTTGCGGCGGTCGCCTGGTCGCGCGCGTCGCGCAGCGCTTCCGCTTCCTTGCGGCGCGCGGTGACGTCCTGGATGCCGATCAAAAGCGCCCGCCGTCCCTGGAAGTGAACCGTCGCGGCCGACACCAGCGCGTGAATGACAGCGTCGTCCTTGCGCTTCATGCGAAACTCGACCGGTGCCCCTGCCCTCCCGCTGACGAGAAGCGTTTCGATCCGCGCAGGCAGGTCCTCTTCATCGAAGAACGCCCGAACATCGATGTTCTGCGCTTCGTCCTCGTTCATGCCGAACAGCTTGAGCGCGGCCATGTTCGCCTGCATCAGACCGAACCCCGCCGGGTCCACGAGCGCGATAGGCAGCGGCGCGGCGTAGAAGATGCTCTGGAAGCTTTCTTCCGTATTGCGCACCGTCGCTTCAGCCTCCTGCCGGCTCTCGACTTCGCGCTTCAACTGATCGTAAAGCTCCTGTTGGCGCATGAGCGTCAGAAACCCGTCACGCCGAAGGCGGTTTGCGGCGCGCACCATTTCCACGCCGATGGCGTTCACCACCGCGAAGAGCACGCAGATTTCCAGAAGCGTGAGCGTGTCGATTTCCGCAAGTGCAGGTGAAACGATGACGAAGCCGAGGCAGAGGACGGAAGAGATAACGAGATTCGGCGCAAGCCGCGTCGGCACACCGATATAGAAGGCAAACAGAATGACAACGATGCTCAGCAGGGCGGCGGCGAAATTCACTTCGCCGAGCATCAATGACAGCGGCGCGATGAAGGAAACAAGCACCTGGGTGACAATGGCGCAGAACATGAAACCGCGCCGGTCATCGGGTGTGCGAAAGACCTTCAGAGCGAGAAGCGTCGCGCCCAAAGCCGTGAAACGCCCAACGGTCAAGGCAACAAACGGCCAGCTCAGGCCCAGCGTCAGGAAATCGAAAATCGCCCAGCTGACGAAAACATGGATGGCGATGAGAACAGCACCGAGCCGCGCATGGATCTCGGTCCAGCTCGCGCGCAAGTAGGTGTCCTCGAGCTGCGGGTCTGCAAACTCGCCGGTCCACCGATAGGCTTCTTTTTCATCGGTCATGCGTCCTGCCTGCGGCAGCAATTCTCCGACCGCGTCTTCCGACCCCCTCACCCGTCCTCCGAACTGCGACGTGTCGCACGTGTCCCGTTCCCCAAGCGCGCACAGCCTATGGGCCAAAGCCTAAATAAAATGCAAAATTCGCTTCGCGACTCTTTGATCGCAAGCGACGCGACGCTTATGGTCTTGCCACCTGTCCGGCGTACCAGAATGAGACAGTGAGAATCGGAGAAGGAACGAGATGGCTGAACAAGGCGGCGCGGCGAAAGGCATTCTGGCAGGTGTGAGGGTTCTCGATTTCGGCCGCTACATCGCCGGCCCCTATTGCGCGGCATTGCTGGGCGACATGGGCGCGGAAGTCATACGGATCGAGCGCCGCGAAGGATCGGAAGACCGTTTCGTGCAGCCGATCGTTCCCGAGGCCGGACCGGGCGAGGGTGGCGAGGGCGCAATGTTCCTGCAGATGAACCGGAACAAGCGCGGCCTGACGCTCGATCCCATGACGGAAACGGGCCGCAAGATCGTCCGCCGCCTCGTCGCGACCGCCGACGTCGTCGTCGCCAACCTACCACCGGCGACGCTCAAGGCCATGGGTCTCGACTATGAGAGCCTCGCAGCGTCGAAGCCCGACATCATTCTCACCACGGTCTCGGCCTTCGGCCATGGCGGCCCCTACAGCGAACGCACGGGCTTCGACGGGGTGGCGCAGTCGATGGTCGGCGCGGCCTATCTCACCGGCCATCCGGAAGAACCCGTAAAGAGCTATGCACCCTGGGTCGATTTCGGCACAGCCTCACTCTCGGCCTTCGGCACCATGGCGGCGTTGATGGAGCGCGCTCAGTCGGGCAAGGGCCAGGTGGTGGAAGGTTCGCTTCTTTCGACGGCCCTTGCCTATTTCAACTTTCACCTGATCGAGCAGCAACTCCGTCAGACAAACCGTGTCGCCATCGGGAACCGCTCGCCCTACGCGGGGCCCGCCGACATCGTGCGGACGAAGGACGGCTGGATCCTCGTGCAGGTGATCGGCATGCCGCTCTTCAAGCGCTGGGCACGGCTGATGGGCGAGGAGGAGCAATGGTTGAACGATCCCCGCTTCAAGGACGACCTTTCACGTGGCGATCACGGCGAACTCCTTTCGGAGCGGACGCAGCGCTGGGCGGAGGAACGGACGACAGACGAGGCCCTTGCAGAACTCGAAAAGGCGCGCATTCCAGCCGGCCCCGTCTACTCGCCGCAACAGGCGCTCGACGATCGGCACATAAGGGAAATGGGCTATCTGAAGCCGCTCGATTTCCCGGGCCTGCCGGGTCCGGCGCCCGTCATGGAGACGCCGCTCCGTCTGTCGCGAACGCCTGCCTCGGTGCGCGGACGCGCACCGGTGCTCGGCGAACATACTGAGGTCATCCTCGGCGAACTCGGCTACTCGGCGGAAGAGATCGCTTCATTCCGCACCGAGGGAGTGATCTGACGCATGCCCGTCTCGCTCGCCGATTTCCCGCGCTTTCCCCTCGCCCATCTACCGACGCCGCTCGCCGAGATGCGGCGGCTTCGGGATGCGCTCGCCGGAGAGATGAAGACGACACCGCCGCGCCTCTTCATCAAGCGTGACGATTGCACGGGGCTCGCGGGCGGCGGCAACAAGACGCGCAAGCTCGAATATCTGCTGGGTGAGGCGCTTGCTTCTGGCTGCGACACGGTGGTGACGACCGGCGCCGTGCAGTCGAACCATGCGCGCCAGACAGCGGCGGCGGCGGCCGCTGCAGGATTGCGCTGCATCCTTGTCCTTTTCGATACCGTGCCCTATCGCGGCGGCAATTATCGCTCGTCAGGCAATCTGCTGCTCGATCGCGTGCTCGGCGCGGAAGTTCGCATCGAGCCGGCTGATGCAGACGCGGCCGGCGTCTTCGGCAAGCTCATGGGAGAGATCGAGGCGGGAGGCGGAAAGCCCTATTTCGTGCCCGTGGGCGGATCGAGTGCAACCGGTTCGCTCGGCTATGCCCACGCCTATCTCGAACTCGCCGACCAGCTGGAGGACGCCGGACTGTCCAATGCCGTTCTTGTGCATGCATCGTCGAGCGGCGGCACGCAGGCCGGTCTCGTCGCCGGTGCGCAACTGCGCGGCAGCGGGCCGGACGTTGCGGGTATCAATGTCTACCGGTCGGACAATGACGAGATGGCAAAGAGCATCCATGCGCTCGCCTGCAAGACGGCGGCGGTACTCGACGCCCCTGCCCCCGCGCCGGACGCGGTGGTGCTCGACGGCGGCTATCTCGGTGAGCGCTACGGGATGCCAACGGAACCCATGCGCAAGGCCGTCGGGCTCGTCGCCCGAACGGAGGGTGTGCTTCTGGACCCCGTCTATACCGGCAAGGGAATGGCGGGCTTCATCGCGCAGGTGATCGCGGGACTGCACGCGGACAGGCAGGCCGCCGTGTTCCTGCATACAGGCGGCATGCCCGGTCTGTTTGCCTATGAGGAGGAATTTACGGCGAGGAAGGAATCTCAGTCGCGCACGGCAACCTGACCGCGCCGGCGAAGCACGTCGGCCTGTTTCTCCTCGCCGAGCGCTTCGTGGAAGCCCGCGGCAATTTCAAGAAAGGCTTCCGCATTCGCGCGGCTGGAGCCTTTGGCTCTGCGCAACTCTTCCAGCAGACGGTCTTCATAGGAAGACAGATAGGACTCAATCTGCTGCCTGATACTGCGGCAATGGCTTTGCGCGCCCAGCGGTTCGCAGATCGGGCCGATGCCCTCGGTGAAACGAAGGCACGCGGTCATGCGGGCAGTGCGGGCCCGATCCGGACCCTTCGCGAGGTCCGGCTTCATCGGACCGCCACGGCCGTACTGACCGATCTGGTGGAACGGCAGCGAGCGCACGAGTTCGGTTTCGAAGCGCGACATTTCCTGCGAAATTGCCGCGGATACGCGCCCGCGAGCCGCAAGCAGACGCTGCCCCCATTCGCCATTGCGGCGCAGATCGATTTCCGCCGTAAACCCCCTGGACAACTGAGCGAAGCGGCGGATATCCGTCAGCAATCGATCCAGATCGGTGTGACCCGGCCTCGACATTTCGGACCGGCGGGCGATTTCCTCGATCTCTGCCAGGAGCACTTCACCGAACACGGCAAGCTCGCAACGGCTGATGACCACGTCGTTGCGCTGATGCGCAACCTTGCGGACAAACCGGAGTATCTGCGAGGGCTCTTCGAGGCGGTTCATCACGGCGAAAGGAACATAGAGGGCTTCTGCGGGAGAGGCCTCCGCGACCTCCTCGTAGATCGCCTTGACGATAGCGACCGTTTCCTCGTCGAAATTCGCTATCGACCGCGGTAGTTCCGCCTGCAATTTCAGCATGGCTGGGGCGATCGACAGAACAATCGCGATTTCGCGGGCGTCGTCGAAACCATTCTCGCCGCCGAGCCGCTTTTCGGCCTGTCTGCGCAATTCGCCGTCGGCGCGCGCTTCGGCGACGGCTGCGACGATGGCGGAAGCGGCAGACGCATGCATGACGGACACCGCCGCATCCAGCGCAGCCTTGTCGCCACTCAACGTGTGGTCGACGATACGCCGCGTCATGTCCGGCAGGGCGTCGGGCAGCAACTCGTCCTTGAGCCAGCCCCACACGCTCATCACGGAGCTGCGTGAAATGACGCCCTGGCGGCGATGGCCGGGTTCCTCGTCGACCAGCAAATCCTCGAATGGGCGGCAGAACTGACGCAATGCGTCGGGCGTACCAGGCCTGTCTTTACCCGCGAATGACGCCAGCAACGGCCGCAAACCCGACAGGATCATTTCGTAGGGAATACCAGACGCGCCGCGCAACTTTTCCCGCTCCAGCCCGGAGGCGAGCTTGAGCACCGCCGGCGGCGGCAATTGCGCCAGATAGCTGGCGAGCTTCTGTCTGATCGAGGCTTGCGGTTCGGTCGTCATTGGCTTCTTCGGCATACCGGGCTCGGTGGTGAGACGCGTTCGCGGCAAGACGCCACCCGTCCGAATTCCCCCTCTGGTGGCAATCCAGTCAGCAGGCTAGTCAGGCATGCTTAAAATTTGGTTCCACCAACGCAAAATCACAGGGTTTGCCTGTAAACCTGACGTTAAAAAGTGCGGCTCCAGCCCTCGATTTTCGATAGTCCGGGAGAAAATTCGGTGGTAGCGTTTTTGACTGAATGCCATCGTCACGCTGGCATTCTTCCTTTATTCCTACACGAGGCATTCAAGGCACTATGGCTAGCGGAGTCGTGAAGTGGTTCAACGCCACTAAGGGTTATGGTTTCATTGCGCCGGCGGATGGCGGCAAGGACGTTTTCGTCCATATCTCAGCCGTTGAGCGCGCCGGCCAGAAATCCCTGCAAGAAGGTCAGCAGATCCAGTACGAACTGGTCGAAGGGCGCAACGGGCGCTTCTCCGCCGAAGAACTGGTTCTCGGCTAACACCTACACCAAACGGAACGAACGCCGCCGCGTTCGAGAAGATCAAGGCCCTCCTCTTCGGTGGAGGGCCTTTTTATGTGGAAACCCCGCTCCCGGCCCGCAACACGCCGCCACTGGCCGAAGCACGCCGCGGCGTCTAGCATGACGTCCATGTTCGGTTCCACTACCTTACTCGACCGTGCCCACGCCATTGTCTGGGACAGGCCTCTCGCCGAGTTGCCGTTCTGGCAGCGCTCGCTGTTTCTGGCCGCCCGCATCGGCTGGTCGGTCGTGCGCGACCTGCTCGGGGGTGCACTCAGCCTCCGGGCCATGAGCCTCGTCTACACGACGCTCCTCTCCATCGTTCCCGCCCTCGCCATCGCCTTCGCCGTCTTCCGCGCCTTCGGCTTCGACAGCTGGATCGAGGCACTGCTCGCCGATTTCCTCGCACCGCTCGGCGACCAGGGCGTGGAAATCACCCGGCAGATGATGGAATTCGTACAACGCGTGAACGTCAACGTGCTCGGTACGATCGGTTTCGCCTTCCTGCTCTACACGGTGATTTCCCTCATCAACAAGGTCGAGGCTGCCTTCAACTCGATCTGGCGGGTCGAGGCAAACCGTTCCTTTGCGCGACAGTTCACCGAGATCGTCAGCATGAGCGTGCTCGGTCCCATTCTCGTGCTGACCGTGTTCGGCATCATGGCGGGCGCGGTCTCGAACTCCTTCATCGGTTCGCTCGCCGAGTACGAAGCCGTCCGCTACATCATCGAACAGTCGAGTCGCCTCCTGCCTTACGCGATCCTGATCGCGGCGTTCGGCTTCATCTATGTGATGATCCCGAACACGCGGGTGCATCTCGGATCGGCCGCGGTCGGCGCGACGGTCGCCGGCATCGCCTGGGGTGCCGCGGGCTGGACCTTCGCCACCTTCGTCGTCAAGTCGGCGCAGTACGTCGCGATCTATTCCGCCTTCGCGACGCTCGTCTTCTTCATGATCTGGCTCTACGCCGCCTGGCTCATCCTGCTCGGCGGCTGCTCCATCGCCTTCTATTACCAGAACAGGGCCTATCTCTCGCCCCATGCGGGCGTAAGCCTGCTGACGCTGCGCCAACTCGACCGCATGTCGGTGCAGGCCTTGCTCCTCGTCCATGAAGCCTTCGAGCGCGGACAGACGCCCTGGACGGAAGAAGCACTCGCCAGACGGCTGCATGTACCGATGGAGGCGATGGGGGAGATTGCCTCGGCGCTTTGCGAGGGCGGGCTCCTCACCTTCGCCACGGGCACGCCGAGCCGCTTTGTGCCCGGCCGCCCCGCCGACAAGACCGCTCTCAGGGATATTTTCTCGGCGGTGCGCGCTCGCCGCTACAACCGGAGCGTGGCGGACGACACGCTTGCCCACGAACCGCGCGTGGAGGCCTTCTTCGAGAGGCTGGACGAGCAGGAAGCAAACCTCGCAGAACCGGTCACCATCGCTTCCCTGATGGCCGCAAGCGAGGCGGAGCCAGACGCGAGCCTGCCTGCTTCTGCTGCGAATTAACGCCTTGATTCGTGCCCCGGCGCACAGGAGCAGATCGTTTCAGGCTCCCGGTGCTTCGTTTGCGGCACCGGTTCCCCGATCACGGGAATTCGAAAAGGGCGCAATACAAAGGAAACCGCGCACAGGATGCGGTATGTACCGATCCTTCACATACATTTCCTTGACGTGAGCGCGCTGCGGATTCACGCTGAAGATCCTTGGTTCAACAATTGAAAGGAGGTGATCCGATGTCTAACGGTTTGCTGACACCGTTTGCCATCGCCAAAGTTTCGATCTCGATAGAGGGTCGTATGGCGAGGCTGAAAGGACCGGACACTTCTGGGGGTCTTTCTGCCTGAGCCTTTATCCTTCATCGCCGCACCGGCTGACGGCGCGGCGACTCTTCGAGCGGAATAGATTGGTGCAAACGGGGCGGTCCCGCAGATAAAATCAATGGAGACCGCGTCGCTGCCGTTCCGAACTGGCCGCCGCCTTCCAAAAGGAAAGCGGCGGCCTTTTCACGTCTTCGAACGGTCTCTCTGAAAAAGTGGCCTCACCCAGGCGCTGGTCGGGGGACGGAGTTCACCAGGGGTGAGGCCGAACGGCCTCTCGGCCGTCCATCCTTGTCTCGTGAGCGGTCAGCTCACGATCTGCCAGCTTCCATCGGGCTGACGGCAGGCAGTGCCGTAGGCGCTTTCGGGGCGCCCGCCGATATAGACGGTCTGGCTGTATTCGCGGCAGTAGGCGCCGCCCGACTGATAGGAGCGGCCGGGCTCGACATAGCCGTAATTGCCGCTTTGCGGGTTGCTCCAGCGCTGCGGCTGGCCGGTCTGGAAGGCGCCATAGGACGCGTTCTGCACATAGGCCTGATCGGCGCGGTCGAGGCTGCGGCCGATATTGTTGCCGACCAGCGCGCCGATCAGCACGCCTGCGCCCGTCGCCCAGAGGCGGCCGGAGCCGCCGCCGATCTGCGAACCGGCGAGACCACCCGCAACGGCGCCGGCCACGGTGCCGATGCCCTGCTTCGGGCCGCCGCTGTAACCGTACGGGTTGCCGGTCTGGCAGCCCGCAAGGGCAATGGCGAGAGCGCCGACAAGGAGAGTGCTTTTGATCTTCATGACACGTACCCCAATTCCTGATTGGTTGATCCGATGGTCACGAAGATAGAAGACGCCCGTTGAGCGAGGGCTGAATGCGCCATTCATGTGGCATTCAGCTTGGCGGGCCGGATGGGCCGGTTTTCAGGAGAGGGGAGCGGTAGCGGGCAGGTAGAGCTCCGCGCGGAGCCCGCCCATGGCGGACGTTTCGAGTTTCAGTTCGCCGCCATAGAGGTTGGCGACCTCGGTGACGATGGACAGCCCGAGCCCCGATCCGGGCTTCGTTTCGTCGAGCCGGGCGCCGCGCTGCAGCACCGTCTTGCGGGCGGATTCCGGCAGCCCCGGCCCATCGTCCTCGACCGCGACGAGCAGGAAAGCACGGTTCTTCCGTTCGATCCCTTCCGCCGTCACCGTCAGGCGCACCCGTTCCTCCGCCCACTTGCAGGCATTGTCGAGGAGGTTGCCGACGACCTCTTCAAGATCCTGCGCCTCGCCACGAAAGCCCGCATCGGGCGGACATGACACTTCGATGGAGATTCCGCGCTCGGCATGGATGCGCTCCAGCGCTCTTGCAATGCGGCCGACGACCGGTTCAACCGGCGTGTGCGCACCGAGCACGTTTGCCGATGCCGCCATGCGGGCGCGGGCGAGATGGCGGTCGATCTGCTCGCGCATCTGCATCGTCATGCGGCTCACGGTTTCGCCGAACGGGTCCTTGTGGGAGCGCGCTTCGTTGGTCAACACGCTCAGCGGCGTCTTCAGCGCATGGGCAAGGTTGCCGACATGCGTGCGCGCGCGTTCCAGCACTTCGCGGTTACCTTCGAGGAGGCCATTGAGTTCTTCGGCAAGCGGTTCGATTTCGAGCGGGAAATCGCCTTCGAGCTTCGTCGCCCTGCCTGTGCGTATCTGGGAGAGCGAGCGGCGCACACGGTCGAGCGGGCGCAGGCCGAAACGCACCTGGATCAGCAGCGCGACGAGAAGCCCCGCCCCCATCGCCGCCATTGCGGCGAAGAGCCAGGTATTGAAGCTCTGAATCTCGACATTCATTTCCGTACGATCGCCGGCCACCGCGAAGGAAACCGGTACGTCATAACCCGGCAGCGTTACCCGCCGCTCGACCACGCGGAGCGGCTGGTTCTCGGGCCCGATCGTATCGAAGATCTTGAGACCGATATCGTTGCGGATCGTCTTCTCGGCAGGAGAGAGATCGAGCGACTGGTCGAAGAGCGAGCGCGAGCGCAGCGCGGGCCGCGGCGCCACGGGCCAGATCTGCCAGTACCAGCCGGAATAGGCGAGATCGAAGCGCGTTTCGGAGAGACCGCCCTGACGGACGATTTCGCCTTCCGCGTTCACTTCCGTGGTGGCGATCAGGCTGTGCAGGAGCACGTTGAGACGGCTGTCGAAGCTGCGCTCGACCGAGTTGCGGAAGATCGCCGAAAGGATCAGGCCGCCCGCGACAAGCGCGATGGCGCTCCAGAGCGCTGCGCCTGCGACAAGCCGGAAGGCGAGGCTGTCAGACCGCATCTTCCGCCGCCGCCAGCCGGTAGCCGAGGCCGCGCACGGTCTCGATCACATCCTTGCCGAGCTTGCGGCGCAGGCGTCCCACGAAGACCTCGATCGTGTTCGAGTCGCGATCGAAATCCTGGTCGTAGAGATGCTCGACGAGTTCGGTGCGCGAGATGACGCGTCCCTGATGATGCATCATGTAGGCAAGCAGCCGGTATTCGAGCGAGGTGAGCTTGATCGCGCGGCCGTTCACGGTAACGCGCGAGCTGCGCGTGTCGACGCGCACCGGCCCGCATTCGAGCTCGCTCGACGCGTGGCCCGTCGCCCGGCGGAGCAGCGCACGGAGCCGGGCCAGCACTTCCTCCATGTAGAAGGGTTTTGCCACGTAGTCGTCCGCGCCCGCGTCGAAGCCCGCCACCTTGTCGCTCCAGCGGTCGCGCGCGGTGAGGATCAGCACGGGCATGATGCGCCCGTCGCGGCGCCATTTCTCGAGCACCGTCACGCCGTCCATTTCGGGCAGGCCGAGATCCAGGACCACGGCGTCATAAGGCTCCGTGTCGCCGAGGAAATGGCCTTCCTCGCCGTCCTTGGCGCTGTCCACCACATAGCCCGCCTCTTCGAGAGCACCGACGAGCTGTCGATTGAGATCGGGGTCGTCTTCGACAACGAGGAGCCGCATCGCTCTCTTCTCCGCTTCTGGTCCGTTTCCGGCTTTATCTCGCGCCGAGCACGCGGCCGGATGCCGCATCCACGGTCACGACGACAACCCTGTTTTCGGGCGTCATGATCTTCACATAGTAGGCGTTGCCGCCAAAACTCATGTCGAGGAACCGGCCGGGATAGCGGGAGAGCGCCGCGCTCTTCGCCTGCCCCGGCGAAATCGCCTGGCCAGAGCGCACCGCATCGCGCGCATTGTCCTGCTCGGAACGATAGCCCCACTGGGCCTCCACAAGAAGATCGTTCGCACGCGCCGGCACCATTCCTCCCAGGAGGAAAGCGGCGGCGATCGTCAGGGCGATCCATGTGGATTTCTGCGTCATGACACCGTTCCTAAGTCAGCATCGCTGAACCCGGGATGAACGAATAGTGCGGGTATCCGACAGGAATCGCCAGCCGCCGTCAAAAACCGCTGAGGGTCGCGAATTCCTCCAGCGGCGCGCGATCGGTGCGCAAATGGTTAATCGGCGCGCTCTCGTCCATGTAGCCGAGCCCCAGCCCGCAGAACAGCATAAGCTCTTCCGGCATCCCGAGAAACTCCGAGACTGTCTTGTGCCAGATCGCCCAGGCCTCCTGCGGCGCGGTGTGCAGCCCGTGCTCGCGCGCCGCCAGCATCAGCGACTGGATGAACATGCCGAGATCCGACCACTGGCCAAGGCCCATCTGCCGGTCGATGGCGAAGAACATGGCGACCGGCGCATCGAAGAAGGTGAAATTGCGCATGAACTGCTTCATGCGGCCTTCCTTGTCCTCGCGGGGCACGCCGATGGTCGCGTACATGTCCTCGCCGCACTTGAAGCGCCGCGCCTTGTAGGGATCGGTCAGCCCCTTCGGATAGATGTCGTATTCGGTGTCGCCGTCGCCGAACGGGTTTGTCTTCTGCTTCTCGGCGACGATGGCGAGAAATTCCTTCAGCCGGTCGCCCGTGATGACATAGGCGTGCCAGGGCTGGAGGTTGCCGCCGGACGGCGCGTATTTCGCCTCCTCGAGAATCTGCCGCACCGTTGCTTCGGGTATCTGCTGGTCGGTAAAGGCGCGGCAGGTGATGCGGGTCTTGAGCGCTTCGGAGACCTTCATGCGTGCTTCCTCTTTGCGGATGGCGAATTCTATCGCGCGGTGACATGCGGCCAGAGCGCGTCGGCGCCGGCGGCAATCGTTTCGCGGCCGAGCGTCTCCGCCCAGTCGCGCCCCGCGCCGAACTCCGCGCGCCACGACCAGAGGCGGCGTGTCGCAAAATGGAGCCCGTGCTCATAGGTGAAGCCGATCGCACCGTGAACCTGGTGCGCGATCGAGGTCGCGATGCTCGACGCATCGTCCACCCGGATCTTTGCGGCCGCGATCTCGAAAGCGGCGTCGCTCCCTCGCTTGTCGGCCTGCGCGCAGGCGTGATCCGTGATGACGCCGCAGGCCGCTGCCTGCGTCGAGAGCACGGCAAGCTGCTGCTGGATCGCCTGGAACTTGCCGATGGGCTTGCCGAACTGCGTGCGCTCGTTCGCGTAAGCCACCGACTGCGTCGAGAGATAGCCGAGCGCGCCGGCCATCTGGCAGGCGCGGATCAGCGCGCCGTAGAGCTTCATTGCATTGCCGGGCAGCGAGGCCTTCTTTGCCGTCGCAGGCGCCGCCTTCAGCGTCACGCGGTCGCGTGGTTCGCGCGCGACGTTGATACCGGGGTCGATTTTCGCAGCCTCGAGCGCCACCAGCGCCACCTCGCCTTTCACGATGGCGACGCCATGTGCGGCGTGCCGCCCGTATGGCGCGTGCGGCGCCTCGCCCGAGAGCTTGCCGCCCTCCAGCGTGAAGTCGCCGTCGAGAAGCGTGGTGATGCCGTCCGGCACCTCTATCCCCGCCTGCACGAGAAACCAGTTAGCGAGAAGCGCCTCCGCCAGCGGCAGCGGCGCGACATGTTCGCCCGCCGCCTTCAGCACGATGGCGGCATCCGCCCATGTGCCGCCCGCGCCGCCCTGTTCCTCAGGCACGAGCACGCGGGTGAGCCCGTTCGCTTCCACCTCGTTCCAGAGCGCGGCGGGGAACTCGCCCTCCTCCGCCTTCTGCACCAGCGCCTTGGTCACGCGTTCGGAAAGAAGCCCGTTCACGCTGTCGGAAAGGATCGTCTGCAATTCGTTCATGGCTCTCTCCCTCAGCGCAGTCCGAGCCCGCGGGCGATGATGCCGCGCAGGATTTCGCGTGTGCCGCCGCGCAGCGAGAAACTCGGCACCGTCTGCGTGAGATAGCCGAGCACCTGTTCGTAGTCGTTGCCCTCGCCCACCGTCGGCGCCATGCCGAGCAGTTCATGCGCACGTACCGGCATGTCCTGTTCGAAGATCGCGCCGAGATCCTTCACGACGGAGGCTTCGAGCGCCGGGTTCTCGCCCTTCTCCAGCATGCCTGCCACCGACAGCGACATCTGGCGGAGCGTCACGAGATGCGCGACCAGGCGGCCGATCTCCACCGCGCCGTCGCCGCCGCGCTTTTCGAGTTCGCGGATCATCTCGACCATCAGCATGAAACTCGAGAGGTAGCGTTCGGGACCGGAGCGCTCGAAGGCGAGTTCCGCCGTCACCTGTCCCCAGCCGCCGCCTTCCGTGCCGACCAGCATGCCGTCGGGAACGAAAGCATCCTCGAACACGACCTCGTTGAAATGCGCGTTGCCCGCGAGGTCCTTGATCGGACGGATGGTGATGCCGTCCGTGTTCTTCAGGTCCACCAGGAACTGCGTCAGCCCGGAGTGCTTCGCCTCGGGAGCAGAATCGGTACGGAAAAGCGCAATCATGTAATGCGCGGTGTGTGCGCCCGACGTCCAGAGCTTGGTGCCGTTCACCTTGTAGCCGCCATCCACCTTGTCGGCGCGGGTCCGCGTCGCGGCGAGGTCCGAACCGGAATCGGGCTCCGACATGCCGATGCAGAAATAGCATTCGCCCTTCGCGACACGCGGCAGGATCTTCTGGCGCTGTTCCTCCGTGCCGAAGCGCAGCAGCAGTGGCCCGGACTGCCGGTCGCCAATCCAGTGCGCACCGACGGGCGCGCCGGCCGCCAGCATCTCCTCCAGCATCACGTAGCGGTCGAAGAAGCTTCGCTCATGGCCGCCATATTTCTTCGGCCAGGTCATGCCGATCCAGCCCTTCGCGCCCATCTTGCGGCTGAACTCCGTGTCCGATCCCGACCAGGTCTGTGCCCGTGTCACTTTCGGCACGTGTTTCAGCTCCTCGGCGAGGAAGGCGCGAATCTCCTCGCGAAGCCCCTCCGTCTCGCCGGGCAGTTCGCAAAGATCGAACCTGAAAGGCTGCATCTCTTTCTCCCAGTCCTTTTCTTATGTCACGAGCGCGGTGGTGCCGCCGTCGATGCGGATGTTGAGCGCGTCGAGCGCGCCCGCAAGCGGGCTCGCCACAAAGGCGACGAGATCGGCGATCTCCTCCGGCAGCGGAATGTGGCCGGTGAGGTTTCCCATGAAATTCTTCAGGACGTGCGGCTCGACCTCTTCCCAGGTCTCGCCCCAGCCGCGCTCGCGGCCCTGTTTCAGAAAGCGCTCTTCCACTTCCTTCGTGCGGATCAGGCCGGGCGAGACGAGATTGACGGTGACGCCCGTCCCCGCCAGCTCCTTCGCGAGTGACACGGTCATCGTCGCCAGCGCGCCCTTCGAGGCGTAGTAGTGCGGCATGCGCGCTGCGGGTTCGGTCGAGCCGATGGTGCCGAGCATCACGATCCGGCCCCAGCCCTTCGCCTTCATCGCCCCCATCAGCCCGCGCGTCAGCCGCACGGCCGAGAGCACGTTCTTCTGGTAGGCGTCGATCCAGCCGTCAATCTCCGTGCGCTCCCATGAGCCCGGATCCGCCGTGCCGTAATTGTTGATGAGGATGTCGATGTCGCCCGCGGCCTCGACGACGCCTGCCGCGCCCTTGTCGGTCATGATGTCGCCCGCGACCGCGCTCGCGGCGAAGCCCTTCTTGCGGATTTCGGCGGCGACGGCTTCGGCTGCATCCAGTTCGAAACCGTGCACGAGCACATGCGCGCCTTCCCGCGCCAGCGCATGCGCGATGGCGCGGCCGGTGCCGCGATGGCTGCCCGAGACGAGCGCCCGTTTGCTCTTGAGCTGAAGGTCCATGCCGCTCCGCGCCCCGCCGTGTCGTTCTTCTGCGGCCGCTTTTCTAGCAGCAATAGACGGCCCTGTCCGGGGCTGAACGGCAGTTTTCGGCAGGTTTGGGCGGAAGGGAGAGAAGGAAGGGTGGAGCCGGGTCAGAATTCCGCTGCGGCAAGCGCCGCCTGCGGTTCATTCGCCACAGCAAACTGGGAGGGGCTGAACAGCGGTGCCCAGGAAAGGCCGGCATAGACACCGGCAGAGAAGAAGAGCAGTGCAGAAACGGCGAAGCCCGCCACCGCGATGAAGCGGCGGCGGGAACGGCGGTGATAGAAGATTTTCCTCGCCATAGGCCTTCCCCTTTGCCTGTTTGCTTCGGCGATTTGCGCCGGGCCGGGGTGAGCAATTATGGCAAGTCTAGAACATCGAAACTTTACCGATCGCTAACGCACAAGCTCGAATTCGATCCAAATTCGAGCGATGAAAATGATCCGCTTACTGCCTTTTGGCGTGACCGACGTTCAGCGCGACAATGTCGATGACCCGGGAGATCTTGCCCACGACGTCATCGTCCTTGCGCGTGGGCGTCGCCGCCGCAACGGCCGATGCCGCGCCGACGATGGCGAGCGCCGCTTCGATCCATTCGGAGAAAGCACCCGAGAACAGACCCGATAGAAGAAAATCCATGTGTTTTCCTTTCAGGAGTTAAGGCCCCTTCGCGCGGGGCGCGTAAAAGAGATGACCGCCGATCAGCGCGGTCGGCGCTTCGTTCGCCGCCCAGCCCGGGCACTCCGTGTGCGAATGAAATTGCGTTGCGCCATGCGTCGGGTCGGGCTCTTCGCCCGCCAGCGCGCGGCAGACGGCCGAAAGCGCGAGCGCAAGCTCGCGGTCCGGGCCCGCGCAGCGCCCGGAGATGCGGTTCACCAGCGCGAAAGCGAGCGCGAGGCGGCCCTCGTCCTCCTCCCCCCGGGCAACGGCACTCAGCTCCCGCGCCAACTGGACCGGTCCGGCGAAGCCGCGGGGGCCGTCTGAGGGGTCACGCCCGCCATCCATCCCGTCCGCTCCTTTCGTGTTTTCAGATACAAGGATTTAATTCCTATATATGAGAACAAAAAAGGAACATTGTCAAGGATACCGGTTTCAATTCCCTGCCCGTCAGGCGCCCGGCCCGCTCAGCTCCAGGCAGTGGATTGCGAGCCGCACGCGGCCCCCGGTGAAATCGCCGCCTTCCGCCGTCAGGCGAAGCGGGGTCGCGCCGTAATAGGCGACCGGGGTGCCGCTCACGCCCGTGACCGTCGCGTGGAGCATCGCGCCGATGCCATTGCCGTAGCGCATGGGATCGTCGGCAACGCCGAGCTGCCAGGCGCTCGCGCCGGTGATCGCCTCTATCACCACGCCGGTCACGCCGAGCACGATGGCCCGGTCCGGAATGACGAACGAGGTGTCGGAAGTCGCGCCTGCCCCCACCTCATGCTCGCCTTCCACGAGAGTAAATGCGGTCGCCGCGCCGCTCGCACCGCTCGCGGGCAGCGTCCAGCCCGTGCCGTCATGGAGCAGGAGCGCACCCGCCGCCTCGTCATAGGCTTGCCATCCGGCCTTCGCGGCGAAGAACATCCATGCACCGTCGATCAGCGCCGCGACCTCGCCGTCATGCCCTTCCCACGCGTCCTCGGCGTCCGCGGCCACGATGTAGCGCGCGCCCTCCTCCGGCTCGGCGGGCGGCACGGCAAGCGTCCGCGAGACGACGGAGAGATGCAGCAGCGCATCGAGCCGTCGCAGCGCCTCGTTCACGGTCACATGCTTCTGCGCCTGCGCGGCTTCGAGAAAGGGAAGTCCCAGATGAAAGCTATCCGACATGCAGCGTGGCGCTCCTTCCGGTGCCGCGGCCAAAGGCGCGGCTCAATTGATAGACGGTGACGTCGAGGGTCTCGATTTCTGTGCCGCCGAAGTCGGCGGCCTGTTCGCCGGCGTCGTAGATCGCCTCCGGCGATGCCGCAGCGATGACGCGCTTCACGCCTTCGCCGTCGCGGATTTCGACTTCATAGGCTTCCGCTTCCTCGCCGAGCGGCACCTCGAGCCCGGCCCAGCTGTCGCCACCGATGCGCGTGCGGCGAACCCAGGCGAGATGAATCGCGCCGTCGCCCGCGCGCCGCGCGCGAAGGTGAACCGGACTCAACGGGCGCAGTCCGGCGCCAGCGAAGGCGCGCGTCTCGCTCGCATAGGAGAGGTCGTCATGGGGGAGCGGCGCTGGCCCATAGACCCAGAGCCGTTCGAGCCCGCGCTCCGCTTCGCCGAGCCCGAGTTCGCCCACCGCCGCGTCGAGCAGCACGAAGCGTGCACCCGGAGCGAGCGGTGCGCGCATCGCCGCTTCCGTTCCCGCCTGTCCGCGCAGAAGCCCGCGCAACACATAGGTATCGGGCGCGACCAGTTCGGCCTCGCGAAACTGGATCACCTCCCAGTCCCCCTCCGGCGTTTCGAGCGCCGCGCGGTTCGCGCCGTCGAGAACGGCAAGAGGCTCCGCGCTCGCCAACGCGCCGCTGACCAGTTCGACGCTAAGCGCATTCGACTCGTCCCAGCGCGAAGTGGGTCCGGGCATCAGGTCGGACAGCGTGCGTCCGGTCGTTGCCTCCACGCTCACCACGGCGTCGAGCACGAGGCCCGCACCGCCATCCTTGTAGATCGCGATACCGCCCGGCCAGGGATCCGCTGCCACCGCAACGCGTGGCGCGTGAGGTACCTCCTCGCCCGTGACGAGCGGCAGGTCCATGAAGATGACGAGCGGCGTTCCCCAGTCCGGTGCCGTCGCGGGGCTGCTCTCGCGCGGCGGCGCTTCCGGTGCGCCGAACAGGCTCGGCTCGCAGGCGATACCCGCCGCCTCGCGCGCGCCCGCATCCACGATGCCCGTGAGCCGGTAGCGGCCTTGCCGGTAACCGAGGTCGAGTGTCACGCGGTCGCCCGGATCGAGCGCGATCAGGCTCGGCGGCAGGTTGAGCGCTGCGCGCTCGCGTTCCTCCCATGTCTTCTGCAACCAGACATCGGCGATCGCCTGCGCTTCCGCCTGCGTCAGCACCATCGGAAGCGCGCTTGCCGCAACGCGCTGGCTGCCGCCTGCGAGCCTGCGTGCTTCCACCGCCGCCTGCCGGTAGTCCGCGCCGCCATCGATATAGGTGAGCTTCGCCGAGACCGGCAGTTCCGTTTCCTGTCCGCGCGTGAGCTTCCAGCCGGGCGCCGCGCCTTCCGCGTCCACCGCCAGCATGTCCGGCGTCAGAGCGGTCTCCGGCGCGTCGTCCAGATGCCGGAAGCGGATCGCGCCCTCGCGTTCCGCCGCGTCGAAGAAGCCCGCCAGCATCAGGGGCTCGATCGCCGCGCGCGGGCTCATGATGCGGTCGATGACGTAGCCTTCAACAATGCCATGAAGATCGGCCGCCTCGAAATGTCCGAAGCCGGAATCGTTCATGATCGAAGCCAGAAGCGCGCTCAGGGGCGCGGCGCCCATACGCCCGTTCAACCAGTGGCCGAGCCGCCAGTTCGCCGCATCCGCCCAGACGTCGTGACGCTCCGGAAAGACCGGGAAGGGCCGCGCGTCCCAGGTCCAGAAGAAGATGCGAGAGGCATCGACCATCCGCCCGCCGTAAAGGGGCGACACCGGGTTTGCGCCCGCCGGGTGGTCGGGATGGTCCGCATCCCAATGAGACATCTCCGCCTCGATGAAGCGGCGCTGGATGAAGTCGTCGCGCGTTCCCCGCGAGAAACGCGGCAGCGCGCTTTCCGAGGATTTCGGATCGGTGAAGACGTTGGGTTCGTTCGTTCCCTTGTCCACCGCCGGGCAGCCGAGTTCGGTGAGCCAGATCGGCTTCGACTGCGGTACCCATGCCGTGGGTGCCGCCGCCTCGACGCCATCCGGCCGGTCGTAATGCGCGTTCGACCACCAGTTCTTCAGGTCTTTCGCACGCCAGACCCACGGCTTGCCGTAGGCGCCATCCGTGACCGGCGTGCGGATCTGGTTGAGGCGGTCGTCTTCGCTCGCATAGTACCAGTCATGGCTTTCGCCGCCGGCGATACGGCTCCTGAGGTAATCGAGATCGTAGATCGAGCTCCACTCCAGCGCATCGAGATGCGCATTGCCGTCGCGCCAGTCGCTCAGCGGCACATACATGTCGATACCGACGAAATCGATATTCGCATCGGCCCAGAGCGGATCGAGATGGAACGCGAAGGCGCCGCCGCCGATATCGTGGCCGCGATATTCCGACCAGTCGGCGGCATAGGAAATCTTCGCCGTTTCGCCGAGGATCGCGCGCACGTCGCCCGCCAGTTCGCGGAGCGCCTCCACGGCGGGATAGTTTCCCTCCGCGTCGCGCAGTTGCGTCAGCCCCTTCAGTTCCGAGCCGATGAGAAAGGCGTCGACACCGCCCGCCTCCGCGCAGAGTTCGGCGTAGTGGAGCACCATGCGGCGGTAGCTCCATTCGCCCCCGCCCGGCGTCTCGCTGCCGAAGAAGGCCGCGACCTCCGCCGACGGGTCGCTCACCGCGGTGATGCGTCCGCGCCAGGGATGCGCCGGTTGGGTTCCCTCGCCCGAAGGATCGGGCAGCGTGTTATCTGCCGGAATGTCCATCATCACGAAGGGATAGAACACGGTCGCAAGCCCGCGCGCCTTCAGTTCCGCAATCGCGCGCTTCACGCTCGCATCGGACGGTGTGCCGCCATAGGCAGGCCTGCCGTCGACGCGGCTCACTTCGACCGCGCTTGCCCGCGTCAGTCCCGCAACGCTCCATTCGCCCGGCCGCGTGATCCTCAGCCGGTCCTCGATCTTCGGCCGCAAGGTGCATTCGCCACAGCGCAGGTCGTCGCCGAACCACGACACGACAAGCGAGACGGCACGGGCATTCGGCAGCGCCGCCTCAAGCTCGTCCATCGCCGCGGTGAAATCCGTCGCGCCGGACGCCATATGCGTGTTGATCTGCCGGCTCGATGCCTCGGTCAGAATTTCGCGCATGGGCACGGTGTCGTAGACGAACTCACCCGCACCCGGGATCACCGTCACCGCGCGCACCAGCCCTTCCACCGTGTCGAGCGTGCGGAAGACCTCGAAGCTCAGCTGCGGGATGCGATTGCCGAAAGGCGATACGTCCATGTCCTCGAAGACGGCATAGGCGGTGCCGCGATAGGCGGGTGCCGCGCCTTCCAGCGCCTCGATCAACGGATCGGCCTCTTGCGCCTCGCCGCCCCGGTGCAGCCGCCATGTCAGGGGCCCGAGCGAGAGCGGTTTGCCGTTCGCCCAGACGCGGCCGATCCGCGTCACCTCGCCCTCGCAGAGCGCGACCGCGAAGGAGACGCTGTAGCTGTACTCCGTGACGCTCGCCGACGAGCCGCCACCCTTGCCGCCGCCCGCCGAGCGCGTGCGGCGGTGCTCCACATAGTCCGTCGCCCAGATCACCTGCCCGCCGATCCGCGCGCGGCCATAGACGCGCGGAATGGCCGCGCCTTCGCTCGATGCCATGACATGCAGGTCGCCGAGGCGCGGACCTTCGGCATGGCTTGACGTGCCGAAGAGCTGCGCGTCGACGTAGGAACCCGCCAGCGAGCCGAGCGCGCCGCCCAGCGCCGCGCCCGAGATCGTCGTACCGAAGAACGAGAGGCCGGACGGCAGCAGCGCGCTGCCGAGCGCCGACCCCGCGCTCGAAAGAACAAGCGTTGCCATGCCTCAGCCCTCCACACCCGGAAAGCGGAACGCGAACACCAGGCGCTCCCGCCACCAGCGCCCGAGCGAGGTTTCGACCACCGCATGGCCGGACCAGGCGTGGATCATGCGCGCCTCCCCGCTCAGGATCGCCGCATGCTTCGCCGGCCCGTTGGGCCTCATCCGGAAAAGGACGGCATCGCCCGCCCGCGCCTCCGCGCAGGCGACTTCGTTCATGTGCCGCCGCGCCGCTTCCGCCATCGCCTCGCCGCCCGCCGCGCCCGGCGCTTCCGCCCAGCCGGCCGTATAGGCGGGCGGTGTTTCCGGTTCCGGCCCCACCACCTCGCGCCAGACGCCGCGCAGGAGCCCGAGACAGTCGCAGCCCGCCCCCTTCACGCTCGCCTGATGGCGATAGGGCGTGCCGATCCAGCCGCGCGCCGCGGCCACGATGTCGTTCCGCGCCGTCATCTCAGTCGCCCGCGCCCCCGATCACGAAGTCGTTGCCCGGCATGTGCGGGAAACCGCGAAAATTCGTGCCATTCGCGAACTTCGTGCGGCAGGTTGCGAACTGCTTGTCGCAGCCCGCCGTCACGGTGAGGTCGTCGCCAATCGCAACCTCCCGCGCCATCGCGCGCCAGAGTTCGATGCGGCCGCCCTCGCCATGCGCCTTCACTTCCATCGCCGCGCCCTCGTTCGCGCCGCTCGTGAAAACGACCCGCCCGCGCGCGAAGTGCCCGGCGGCAAAACCGTCGAGCCCCTCCACGATCAGGTCCCGGTTGCCGCTCGCGCCCGCGACCGTTCCCGCCGCCATCCATTCGCTCGCGTCGAGGCCGCAGCGCCCGTCGCCGAAATCGGCGTCGCAGCCATACTGGTAGAGCCGCCCCACCGGCTGGTTCAGGCGATGCGCGAGGCCGCGCAGCTCCGCCGAGAAAGCGTTTCCCGAGCGCGATACCTCGCCGAGATTTCCCTTCCGCATCAGCACACGCTGTTCGGCATCCGCCCAGTTCACCCGCCAGATCTCCACTTCCGCATCGTCGTAGAGTCCGGCCGCAAGATCGCCTTCGTCGAGCCGCGCGGAACTGAGCGCGCCCGCGACATCGAGATTGTCGATGTTGAGCCCGCCGGTGCTTTCAAGCGCCGATGCCGTGAAGCCGCCCGCCGCCTCATATGCCGTGCCGCCGAAGGCGAGGTCGCGGTCATGCTCGGTGAAGCCGAGCACCGTGCCGTCGCGGCGGACGAGCTTCCAGCACCAGGCAAGCGTCGTCACGCCACCCGCGACATGCGCGGCGAATTCGGGAGAGAGGGCTTTCATTTTTTCTTACCCGTCAGTTTGGCGCACTCAGCACCGGCTTCCCACCCTCCCCTCGGGGAGGGTGGGAGGAAATGTCGTCAGACTCGTATCTCAACTACCGGAATGTCGGGCACGCTGCCCGCCTCGAAGGCGGCGAGGTTGATGTCGAGGAAATCCGTGTCGAAGCGCACCGGCACGTCGAACTCGTAGCCCGCCGTCACGGTCTCGCCCGCGCCCGGTGCAACGGCGAAGGTCACGACACCGCTCGCATGATCGACGGTGAAATCCGCATCCTCCGCCTTCTCCGTGCCCGCGACGCTCACGCGCACGCTTCCCGCGACCGGCTTCGCGATCTCGCGCGTATAGTTCGCCTCGCCCGAGACATAGGTTTTCACGAGCGGAAACACCATGCGCTCGCCGTCGCCCGTGCCGAGCGCCTGGTCGAGCGGCGTCACGGTTTCGCCCGGCGCGCCGCTCTTCCAGTCCGCGCGGTCGCGCCAGCGAAAGCCGTAGAGCCTGCCCCGCCGTGCCTCGAAGAAGGCGATCAGCTCGTGGATGTCGTCGAGCTTGCGCAGGCCGAGCCCCGCATTGTAGCGCCGCCGCGACATCGCCCAGGGGCTGTTGCGTTCCTCTCGGCCGGAACCGAGCGTGACGATCTCGGTGCGCCGTTCCGGCCCGCCCGACGCGCCAAGCGCGATCGGCAGCGGAAAGCGGATTTCGTGAAAGGCCATGTCAGAGGTTCCTCCGCCCGCGCGCGCCCGTTCTCGCGAGCATGGCGGCGATCTGCGATTCCGAGCGGCGGAAGCTGTCCGCGTCCGCCGCCGTCACGTTGAAGGTGATGTTCACCGGCGCCGCGCGGCCTTCGGCCGCCACACCAAGCCGTCCGTCCGCCCCGCGCCGCAGCGGCAATATCGCCTCCGCTCCCGCCTCGCCCGCAAGCCCCGTCGCGCCGCGCAGCGGAAACAGCATCGGGCTCGACACAACGCCGCCCTTCGCGAAGGGCAGCACGCGCCCATCTGCCACCGCGTTCCCGTCCGCGCTCGCGACGAGCCCGCCCACGACATTGCCGATGCCGCCCGCCACCGCGCCGGAGATCGTCTTTACCGCGCGCTCGAGCGCCATGCGCGACAGGTCGAGCGCCAGCTTCTTCAGCACATCCGACAGCGAACGCCCCTTCAGCGCCGCGCCCTCGAAGGCGTTGGCGAGCGCATCGCCGAAGCCGCGTCCCTCGCGCGTCGCGCGGCGGAACTCGTCGGTGACGGATTTCAGCGAACGCTCCGCGTCCAGCGCAAAGCCGCGCGCCGCCTCGCCCGCCTGCGCCATCGCGGCGGCGAGTTGTTCGGGATCTGTGTCTGTCATGGGCCCTCAGTCGGGAAATTTCTGTATCAACTCGTCCAGCGCTCGGCGTTGCATCGGCGCTGATGTTTGCAACTTCACCGCCCGCGCCGCCGCGGCGAGTTCCGGCAGCGTCATCCTCCAGAAGATGTCGGGCGCAAGCCGCAGCGTGCCGAGGCCGAGCGTCATCGCTTCCTCCCAGGGGAAACGCTGGTCGCTCACGAAGCGCCGCCGCCAGAACCGCCGAAAGTCGCCGACAGCAGATCCGCCACGATGGCGATGAAGCCGGCCGCGCCGCCCTCCGCCGTCATGCGCGCGACATCTTCGTCGGAGCGCTCATAGCCCGCGCCGCGCAATCCCGCGCCGATGATCTTCATAGCGTCCGTCGCCGCAATGCGCCCTGTCTCGAAACGGCTTGCAAGCGCCAGCATGTCCTCGCCGCCGAAGGCCTGCTCGAGCTCCGCCAGCGCGCCGAGCGTCAGCACCAGCGTCATCCGTTCCCCGCCGAGCACGGCCTCGACCTCGCCTCTGTGCCTGTTCGCCATGATCACATCGCCGCGAACGAAATCTCGCCCGCGCTTTCGAGGGCGAGGTCGAAAGCGACTTCGCCGTCATGGTCGCCGGAGAATTCGAGCGCGGTGATCTGGAACTTGCCCTCCACCGTGCCGAAATCGGGGATCACGACCTGCCAGTCGCGGATCGCGCCGGCAAAGAAGATCTCGCGCACGCTTGCGTCCGACGCCGCGTCCCTGAAGATGCCGCGCCCCGTGATCGCGGCGGAACGCATGCCCGCGCCTTCCAGCAGCTCGCGCCAGCGCCCCGCCGAGTCCGCATGGGTCACATCGACCGCGCGGGCATTGAAGGCAATGGCGCGCGAGCGCAAGCCCGCCACGGTCACGAAGCTCCCCGCACCGTCGCCGTCGAGCTTCAGCAGCAGGTCCTTGCCTTTCTGGGCCGTCATTGGTGAGTGTCCTTTGCCTCTGATTCAAACTCAAAAAAATGTGTCACCCCGGCGGAAGCCGGGGTCCATCTGGCTCACGGCAATCTGGCACCTGCCCATGGATCCCGCCTGCGCGGACGAAGCCGCTTCGGCGCGGCGAAGGCCCGGCTTTCGCCGGGATGACATTTGGTTTTTGGCGATGCAGCCGGCCTAAACTTCTTCCGTTACCGCGCGAAAGCGGATCGTGCCGCGCCAGGTTGTGCCGTCGGCCTCGCGCCGCGTCGTGCCGTCGAGAAAGCGCAGGTTGACGAGCGCATGGCCCTCGAGCGTCAGCTCTGCGTCGTGCAACGCCGCGCTCACCGCGCCCATGATGCGCTTTGCCTCCGCCCGTCCGCCGCCGCGCGAAAACGCAGTTAGCGCAAGCCGGTGTTCCGTGCCGCCCGGCCAGGCGCGCGTCTCGTTCTCGCCCAGCGTGAGATAGGGGAAGCCGGTGTCTCCCGGCGGATTGTCGTAGATGCGCGCGGCGACGAGCGCCGTCAGCGCCGCATCGCCCGCCAGCCGCTCGTAAACGGCCTTCTGGAGCGCCCCGTCGGCGTTCATGCCTCCTCCTCGCAATCCAGCACAAGAAAGCGTTTGCGTCCGTCCGGATCGCGCAAGCCCGTGATGCCGAGCGCGCGCCCGTTCCACAGCAGGCGCATCTCCGCCGTCACGCCGGCGCGGTAGCGGATCGTCACGCGGAGCCGCGCCCGCGCCGCCAGCCTTTCGCCGGCCGCGCGCTCGTCGCCGCCGCGCTCTTCCACGTTCGCCCAGACCGTCGCGCCCGCGTCCCACGCAATGTCAGCGCCGCCCGCGCCGTCCGGCGTGCGCACCGGCGCCTGCAGCGTCACGCGCTCGCGCATCTCGCCGAGGCGGGGCCGCCGCGTCACAGCCGGTGTCTCCGGTAGCGCGCAATGAGCGCCGAGACGGTGAGCGGCAGCTCCACGCCGTCGCCCACGGGCTCGCGGTTCTCGAACCAGTGCGCCGCGAGCAGCAGCACCGCCTGGCGGAGCGGCATCGGCACATCCGCCGCCGTGCCGTAGCCCGCCTCGAAATCGACCGAGATCCCGGCGAGCCGCGTCGCGGGCATCGGCCAGGCCTGCCCGCGTTTCGCGGCAAGGCGTGGCGGTTCGCCCTTCGCGTCCACCTCGTAGAAACCGGGATCGATCGCGATCATGGCGCCGCTCAGTGCCGCCACCTTCACCGCGATCACGCTCGCGACCGGCGCGAGCGGCAGCGCCAGGGCGCCCGCCGGCCATTCGTCCAGCGTCAGTTGCCAGCGCTGCGTCAGGAAGGCGCGCCGCGTTTCGGCTTCGAGCAGGGTGCGCGCCGCGGTCACGAGCGCACCGAGCAGCGCGTCCTCCTCCGTCGCATCGAGCTTCAGATGCGCGCGCGCTTCCGCCAGCGACACCGGCTCCTCGGCCGGGCCTTCGATGAGGGTGAGGGTCATCAAGAAGGTTCCATTCGATGAAAGATTTGCTTCCCACCCTCCCCTCGGGGAGGGTCGAAATTCATGCGGCTTTTAAGCCGTGTGAATTTCGGGGCGGGGGCGCCGTTCATTTCCCCCGCCCCGAAAAATTCCTCGCAAGCTCGAATTTTTCGACCCGCCCCCAGGGGCGGGTGGGCTTGCATCGCTGAAGATCAGTCCACCGGCTTCAGCTGCGCGGCGCCGAGAAGCGCGAGCGCCGCGAGGGGCGTGCCTTCCGCATGCGTCCCCGTCAGCACGACGCCGACGCGCGTGTAGCGCGCCGGACCGGCATAGCCGATGCGGTAGTCGCGGAGGTCCGCCGCCTCGGTGTCCAGGAGCGCGAAGACGCCTGCTTCGTCGGGCGCCTCGCCCAGCACTTCATGCGCCGCCGTCACGGGAGCCCATGTCGCGCCGTCGTCGGACGCCTCGATTGCGCAGGCGATCGACACCGTCTCCGACAGCGCGTCGCCCGCCGTGCCGACGGAGACGATGTGCTCCACCGCGCCGAAGCCCTTGCGGTCGACGGGCGCGCCGTAGCGCGTTTCGGCCGTCACTTTCGGGGCGAGCGTCTGCACCGCCTTCAGTCCGTTGTGAATGTCACGCATGGCTTCACCCTCACGACGAGAACTGGAGGAACTTGATCGCCTCGAAGTTCTGCACGCCGCCGCCGACCCGTTTCGTCGTGTAGAACAGCACGTAGGGTTTCGCGCTGTAGGGATCGCGCAGCACGCGCACGCCCACCCGGTCGACGATGAGATAGCCGCGCCGGAAGTCGCCGAAGGCGACGGCGGGCGCATCCGCCGAGACGGAGGGCATGTCTTCGGCCTCCGTCACCGGATAGTTCAAGAGCGTCGGCGGCTGGCCGGCCGCGAGCGCGGGCTGCCAGAGATAATTGCCTTCCGTGTCCTTGAACTTGCGGATCGCCGCCTGGGTGGTGCGGTTCATCACGAAGCGGCCATTCGCGCGGTAGCCGGACTTCACCGCATAGACGAGGTCGATCAGCTTGTCGCCGGGGTTCGAGGTCGGAAAGCCGCCTTCGTTTCCGGTCGCGATGAAGCCGAGCTTGCCCCATTCCCAGGCGCCGTCCGCCACGCGGTCATAGTCGAGAAAGCCGCGCGGCTTCTTCACGCCGTCGCCATTGACGAAGGCCGCGCCCTCCTGTTCCACGAAGGCGGTCTGCACCTCCTCGGCGAGCCACTGGTCGATATTGACCGCCGCATCGTCGAGCAGCGTCGGCGTCGCCGCGGGCATGGCATAGAGCTCCATCGCCGGAAACTCGATCTCGGCGAGCGAGGGCGTAGCCGTCTGCGGCCGCGCCTCCGTCTCGCCCACCCAGCCGGTCTGCGCGCCCCCCGTCGAGAAGGGCTTCTTGTAGCTCTGCGCCCCGATCCGGCGCAGGCCGGCAATGGCGCGGATCGGCGAGACCTCGGACACGATCCGCTCGATCATGCGCTCCGTCTCGGCGGGCACCAGATAGCCGCCATCGGGATCGGACTGCATGGACAGCGCCTTCCCCTCCAGCCCGCGCAGCTCCTGCGCATCGCCCTTGCGCACATAGCCCTCGAAGGCGCGCTTGTGCTCGCGCTCGGCATGGCCGGTTTCCGCCCGGCCGCCGAGGTCGGGGCGCTGGGCGGCGAGCGTCAGCTCGTCGAGCTTCTTCTTCTGCTGGTCGAGCGCGCGGTTGATGCGCTCCACCTTCTCCTCCGCAATCACGTCGGCGGTCAGCTTGCGTTCGAGTTCGCCGAGCCTTTCGTCATTCGCGGATTTGAATTCCTCGAAGGACGACAGAAACTCGTCCATCGCCTCGCGCACTTCATGCGCGCTCGCCTGGCCCTCGCCGCTCTTCGTCTCGGGCGCGCGCGCCTCTTCCTTCAGCGACGCGCCGATGCGCGGCACGCCGTCGTTCCATTGCGACATGTGTCGTCTCCGTTGATGTGTCGGGATGATGGTGGGTGAGTGTCGGGTTCAGCTCGTGAAGAGCCGCGCCGCCGCACGGAACGCGCGGGCCAGCGCCTGGTCGCTCGCGCTCCCCGCCTCCCGCGGGGCGGGCAGCGCCTTGAAGCCCCGGTGGACGATCGTCCGGGCTTCCGTCCGGCTGAACCCAGCGTCCTGCATGAGCCAGCGTTCGAATTCGCGTGTCGTCGGCCGCGTGCCCTTCACCGCGCTCACCCGCGCGGCGGGCAGCATCGGAAAGGTCACGACCGAGATTTCCCAGAGGTCGACTTCGTGGAGGCGGCGCGCGCCGCTCGCGCGGTCGCTCTCCGCCTTCACCACGTGATAGCCGATGGAGAGCCCGTCGACGGCGCCGGCGCGCATCAGCGCCAGCACCTCGCGGGCGCGCATGACGTCGGTGAGGAGCTGCCCGCGCACGAAGAGCCCGCGCGCATCTTCCGTGATCTCCTCCCAGGTGCCGATCACCTCGTTCGGTTCATGCTGGTAGAGGAGCTTCACACCGCGCGCGCCCCGCTTCAGAAGCGACTTGCGGAACGCGCCCGGCATCACCACGTCGCGGCCCAGATCCTCCGCCCCGAACAGCGAGGCATAGCCCTCGAAACTCCCGTCCGCCTTCACCGCCTTCGCCTCGAAGCGCGCGGCCTTGCGCTCGCCAGCCTGTTTCGTCACGGCCTCAGTCACTCGTTTCCTCCGTGGTGGGATGTTTCTCAGGATTTGCGCAGGGGTAACGCGCCAGCCCAACCCACAGGTGTCACCCCGGCGAAAGCCGGGGCCCATGGGCCGATGACAAAAATTTGAGAGTCAGATGGATCCCGGCTTCCGCCGGGATGACAGTTTAGGATTGATGTGTTAGCTCATCGCCCCAACCTCTCCTCGATCCTCCCCAGCGCCGCATTCGCCGCCTTCGCCTGCTCCTCCAGCCGCGCGGTGCGCTCGACGAGTTCGCCGATCCGCTCCGTCCGCGCCTCGAGTGCGCCGAGGCGCTCGTTCGCCGCGCCCGCCCAGAGGAGCGCCGCCGCCGACTGCACGAGGATCGTCACGATCACCGCCACGGGCACGCGGCGGTCTATCGCCCACACGGACGCCTCTTTCGTGTATGATGTCTCTTCCACCGTTTCGTCCCTCGCGAAAGAATCCGCTTCATGACGACCGACCACTGGATGATCCTCGGCATGGGCGCCGCGCTGGCCTGCGGCCCCATTCTCCTCGTATGGCTCGAAGAGCGGACGCGGCTTCGCGGCATTTCCGTGCCCGCCCTCGTCGTCATCAAGGGCTACAGGATCACGCCGCACAGCGCCTTCAGCCTCGTCGTCGCGGTCATGCTGATCTTCCTGTCCTGGGAGATGCGGGAAATCGGCCTCGGCTTCGTCTTCATGATCTTCGGCTTCATCGACGTCATCATCGCCGTGCAGAACATCAGGAAATCGAAGTCGCTCGCGCCGTAGTTCCTCTTTTCGCCACGCCATATCCCACCGCCTCGCGTTTCTCGGCATCGCTGAGGAAATCCGCGCGCGACACGCGCGCCCAGAGCGCGTCGCGGTCGGCCGAGAGCGCGTCGACGCCGTCCGCGTCGTACCAGAGCCGCAAGCGTCCCTCGTAGCGGGCCCCGAGCCAGTGCGTCAGCGCCCGCGCCGTGCGGCCCGCCAGCGGCAGCACGGTGCCGCGCCAGAAGGCCCGGTTTGCTTCGCGCATGTTCGCATAGGTATTGTCGCCGGGGATGCCCAACAGCATCGGCGGCACGCCGAAGGCGAGCGCGATGTCGCGCGCCGCCGCGTGTTTCGCCTCGATGAAGTCCATGTCCTTTGGGGAAAGCCCCATGCTCGTCCAGTCGAGCCCGCCTTCGAGCAGCAGCGGCCGCCCGGCATTCGCCGCGCCCTGGTAGTTCTCGGCAAGCTCGCGCTTCAGCCGCTCGAACTGGTCTTCGGTGAGGTTCGCGCCCGCCTCGCCGCCCTTGTAGACCAGCGCGCCGGAGGGCCGCGCCGCATTGTCGAGCAGCGCCTTGTTCCAGCTTCCCGCCGCATTGTGGATGTCGATGGCGCAGGCCGCCGTTTCCAGCGGGCTCTGCCCGTAATGATCGTCCACCGGGTTGAAGAGCCGCATGTGCAGCACGGCGCTCCGCGTCCCGGCGGGGATCGTCACTATCCGTCCGTTGACGGAATACTCATAGGCCTCCGGCCAGCCGTTCCGCCCCGGCACGGCCTTCATGCGGTCGGGGCGCAGCACGTAGAGTTCGCGTGGGCTCCCGTCCACCTCCACCAGCTCCATGTAGCTGTTCCCCGCCACCTGCAGGAAGCTGTACCAGCTCTCGAAGAAGTCCGCGCCCGCTTGGCTCCCGTTCGGCCGCTCGATCAGCGAGAGCAGCGGATGGTCGGAGAGTTCCCGGTCGCCGTCGTAAAGCAGCCAGGGCAGGCTCGCCGCCGCCTCCGCGATCATGCGCACGCAGCGATAGGCGACCGCGTTCCGCCTGTAGCCTTCGTCGGCCAGCGCCGCATAGTCGCGCGGCGTCCAGACGGCGCGCCCCTGCATGTGCAGCGCGATCATCGGCGCAACGCGAGACTGCTTCGTTTCGGACGCGCGAAAGCGCAACGCGCCGAGAAGCACGGCAAGCGGATTGGGCATGGAGGTTGTTCCTGATTATGAAAACGTCATGGCCCGGCTTGTCCGGGCCATCCCCGTCTTTCTTTCGCGAAACATCGCAAAGACGTGGATGACCCGCATAAAGCGGGTCATGACGAAGACGTAGCGATGGCGCAGTGCGCGCCCTTACGAAAAAATGTAAGGCGCCGCGGTCGCCGATTTCAGCGATGCCACCGCTTCTTCCAGCGGCACCGGGTGGCCCAGCAGGTAGCCCTGGCCTTTCGAGATGCCGAGCGCCTTCAGCACTTCCAGTTCTTCCGCCGTCTCGATCCCTTCGGCGACGATCTCGCTGCCGGTCTGGCGCGCGAAGAGGAGCAATGCGGCGGCGAGCGAGCGTTTCGCCGGATCGGTGTGCACGTCGCGGGTCAGCGACATGTCGAGTTTGATCATGTCGGGTTCGAGCTTCAGGATGTGGTGCAGGCTCGCATAGCCCGCGCCCGCATCGTCCACCGCGAGCTTCAGCCCCTTGGCGCGCATCGGCTTCAGCGCCACGCGCAGCGCGTCGTAATCGGCGGCTTCCGCATGCTCCGTCACCTCCAGCACGACCCGGTTCATCGGCCATCCCGCGAAGATTGCCGGAAAACCCTCATGCAGCAGCGTTTCCGGCGCGGCATTCAGCGACAGCGTCACATCCTCCGGCAGATGCGCGAAACTCTTCAGCGCGGCGCGCAGTGCCGCCAGTTCGAGTTCCGTGCCGAGCCCGACTTCCGCCGCCTCGTTGAACCACAGATCGGGCGTGCGAACCGGCAACGCGGCGAACCGCGTCAGACATTCATAGCCCATGGTCTGGTTGCTGTAGAGATCGACGATCGGCTGCAGCACCGGCGAAAAGGCTTCCGCGTCGATCGCCGAACGGATACGCGCAATCTTCTCGTCCCGCTCGCGGGTCGATTCCAGGTCGCGGCCGATCTGTTCCGCCGCCAGGCTCGCAAAGGCGCGCGTGATGTTGAGATCGCGCTCGTTCAGCGACGGCTTCGGCTTCGACGAGAAGCAGCAGAACATGCCGTAGGTCTCGCCGTCCGGGCGGCGCAGCGGCACGCTCACATGCGAACCGATCATCGCCGTGATCGGCATGGCGGCCGCGAAGGGGATCTGCGAGGTGTCGGGCATCAGCTCCGGCAACCGGCCTTCCAGGATATGGCGGCAATAGACATCGTCCAGCGAGTTCGCATCGCCCGGCTTCACCAGTTCTTCCAGCCCCGGCGCGTCGACCTGCCGCATCACGGAGAAGTTGCCGACGAATTCCGAGACATAGGCGACATCCATCTCCAGATGGGTGCGGATCGCCTCGAGCGTGCGCTGGATCGTGTCGGACTTGATGAGCGCGCTTTCGCGCGCCAGATGCTGAAGAATGCCGATCGGCATGGGCGGACCTCGGACAGAACTCTACCAACCCGCTGCGAAGCCTTCCGGCAGCGGCCCCTCAAGGTCACATTGTCCGTTTAATGAAAGACTAACCGCGTGGGCCCTTGCGTGTTTCACGCTGAAAACAGGCGCCATTCTCGCAATCATGAACGCCTCAGTTTAGGCTCCCTTGCCCCACCCTTGAGCGTCAATTCCGTCAGTGTCCAGACGAGCGCGTCGAGCCGGTCCGGACCTTTCGCCCTGCGCTCCTTCCCTTCTTCCCACCCTCCCCTTGAGGGAGGGTCAAACGGGCGAAGCCCGTTTGGGGCGGGGGCGCTGAGGTGCTGCGGATGGAGGCGCGGGCGTGTTCGCTCAATTTGGTGCTCCGACCCCGCCCCGAAAAATTCTTCGCGTACCGCTCGAATTTTGTCGACCCTCCCTCAAGGGGAGGCTGGGAAGAGAATTCAATTCTCTACAACCTCCGCATCCTCGGCTCTCCCGCCTCGCCCCTCAGCATCAATTCCGTCAACGCCCACACCAGGGCATCCAGCCGGTCGGGGCTCTTCGCGCCGGGCACCCAGTCGCACATCTGGTCCTCGAGCTTCGCGAAGGCGCCCACATGATGCACCAGCCCGCGTTCGTAAAGCGCGGCGATGGGTTCCGCCCTGACCCGCTTTCCCCGCGTCGCGCGCACCAGCCGGATCGGCGCTTCGGGCAGTTCCTGCCGCATCACGGTGCCCACCATGTCGCCGCCCTGGTTCGCCTCCGCGACGATCCGGTCCGCCTCATGCGCGCGGTAGCAACCGGCGACGCGCTTTGCCCAGGCGAGCGGCGACAGCCGCCCCATGGAGCGGTCGTCCAGCACATAGGCCTGCCCGTCTTCCCCGAGTGCGGCGCAGACGATGCCGCATTCGTCGGATCTGGGTCCGCCCGCCGCCGGTGGGTCGACGCCCACCACCACGCGGACGAGATCGGCAGGCGCCTTCGCGACGCGACCCCGCTCCACCGTCTCGCGGCTCCAGAGCGCGTCCGGATTGTCCTCGATCAGTTCGGCATCGAGTTCCTGCCGCCCGAGCCGCGTGCCTTCGTAGCGCGCAATCACGGTGCGGAAAAACCCGTCGGCAAGGTTCGCGCGGTTCGCATGCGTCGCCGCCCGCGTCACCGCCGTCGTCCTGTCCGCGATCAGCCGTTTCAGCACCGGCACGGGGCGCGGCGTCGTCGTCATCACCTGGCGCGGGTTTTGCCCAAGCCGAAGCCCGAACTGCAGCATGTCCCAGGCCGCTTCGGCGTAGCGCCATTTCGCAAGCTCGTCGCCCCAGGCCGCATCGAATTGCGGCCCGCGCAGGCTTTCCGGCTCGCCCGCCGAGAACACATGCGCCACCGCGCCGTTCGGCCAGAGCAGGCGCCTGCGCGTCACCTCGTAGCGTGGCCGGTCGTCGGCCCGCGCGATGGTGCGCAGCCCCGAAGGCCCGTCGATCATCACCTCGCGCGCATCGCCGAGCGTTTCGCCGACCAGCGCGATCCGGCCCGCGCGGCCGCCCGCGACTTCGCCGTTGACCCATTCGGCGCCCGCCCGCGTCTTGCCCGCGCCGCGCCCGCCCAGCACCAGCCATGTCGTCCATGGGCCTTCGGGCGCGAGCTGGTCGTCGCGCGCCCAGAAGCGCCAGTCCTCACTCAGCAGCCGCGCTTCGCGCGCCGTCAGCTTCTTCAGGAACTTGCGCCTGATCGGCGGCGGCAAAGAGGCGAGCGAGGCGGCTCTCAAGTCCGGCGCGGATCGCCTCGTCCTCGGCGCGACGTCTTGCCTTGTCGCTGTCGGGGTCATTCTTCTTCGCCTGCCTCGCCGCCTTCTCGATTTCATGCAGCTTGTCGATGGAGCGCACCAGCGTCGCGAGCCGCCTCGCCTGCCGCTCGCCTTCCGCCTCGTCGCGTTCCGTCTTGCGCTGCCGTTCGATGTCGGCGATCTCGCGCGCGATCAGCCGCGTCAGCCGCGCCGCCAGCGCCTCCGCGTCCTCGGCAAGTTCCGTCGCAACCTTTTGCGGTTCCTCGACCTCGCCGCGCTTCGGCCAGCCTTCCGTTCGCGCACGTCCGATGATCTTGTTGTAGTGAATGCCGTTTTCGAACGCGATGTCCGGGAGAGACCGCTTGCCGATCTCGTATTCCGCGCGGATCGTCTCCCAGTCGATGTCCTCGTCCGAGAGCGGTTTCGGCGTCACGGAGACGCGCGCCGCCGCCGGCTTCCTCGCCGCTGCCCTTGCCATGTTCACCCGCACAATTCTGGAGATGGATGGAAAGTAGGAACGGAGCGCCGCGCTGACAACTGGGGATATCTCGGAACTTCGGCCTTTTCCCAAAACAGGTTCACCAAAAACAGGTGTCACCCCGGCGAAAGCCGGGGTCCATGGGCGGCCGTCGCGAATATGCGAGTCAGATGGATTCCGGCTTTCGCCGGAATGACGTTCGCACTCTCGATCCCACCCTCCCCCTGTGAGAGGGTTGGAAAGAAAGCGACCTCCCTGCCCTACAAACTCTCCCCTTTCTTCGCGAGTCGCGGCAAACTCCGGCAACCGCGCCCCCGGGGAGGACCATGCTCCAGAGAATCGCCACCTCGCTCCGTTTCCGTTTCGTCGCGCGCCAGTCCGAGATCGAGCGGCAGGCGGGCGCGATCCCCTATGCGGTGATCGACGGCCAGGTCGCCGTCCTGCTCATCACCTCGCGCCGCACGGGCCGCTGGATCTTTCCGAAGGGTGGATTGATGGAAGGGCTCGACCCGCATCAGGCGGCCGCGCAGGAGGCGCTCGAGGAAGCGGGCGTCGAGGGCGTGGTCGGCGCCGAGCCCCTGGGCGCCTGGCGCACCATCAAGCGGCGCGGCGTCCGCGTGAAGCCCATCGAGGTCGACATGTATCCGCTCCGCGTCACGCAGCAGCACGAGACATGGGAAGAGCAGATGCAGCGCCGCCGTCACTGGGCGGGCTTGCGCGAGGCGCGCCAGCTTCTCTACGACCCCTACCTCGCCGATCTCGCGATGATGCTCAGGGACGCGAAGTAGCGCCGCCTCAGAACGTCACCAGCGTCTTCAGCAGCCCGTAGAAGATCGCCGCGAGGCCGCCCGCGGCGGGCACGGTGATGACCCAGGCCGCCGCAATGGTGACGACGTGGCGGCGGCGGACGAGGCGGCGCTTCTCGCGCTTGATCTGCTTCCTGATCGCGTCTTCCGGCGTCGCCGACAGCGAGGAAGGTTCGTTCGGCGAGGGCTTCACCGGTTTCGGCCCGTCGGCCCGGAGGCCGAGATTGGCGAGTTGCTCGCGCAGGAAGCCGACGCCGAAGACGCCGCCGATGGCGATATGCGTGGACGAGACCGGGAGCCCCAGCGCCGAGGCGATCAGCACCGTGATCGCCGCAGCGAGCGCGACGCAATAGGCGCGCGGGGCATCCATCTTGGTGATCTTGGTGCCCACCGTGCGGATGAGGCGCGGGCCGAACAGCGCGAGGCCGAGCGAGATGCCGAGGGCGCCGATCATCAGCACCCAGAGCGGCAGCGTCACATTGCCCGTCGCGGCATGGCCCGTTTCCGCCGCCGCGACGATCGCCGCGAGCGGCCCGACCGCGTTCGCGACGTCGTTCGCACCATGCGCGAAGGAGAGCAGCCCCGCCGCGAAGATCAGCGGCAGCGTGAAAAGTCCCGCGACATGCTTGCGCCGGTTCTCGAGCGTCGCCGCCCGGCGCACGACCCAGGGCCGGGTCGCGAGCGTGCCGAGAGCGAAGGCCGCGACGCCCAGCAGCCAGACCGTGCCGGTGGAGGGTTTCCAGATCTTCGAGAAGCCCTTGAGCGCGAGATACATGGCGAAGACGCCCGCCATCAGGCCGATCATGACGGGCACCCATCGCCGCGCCGCCGCGACGCGGTCCTCGCGGAAGAGCACCTGCCATTTGACGAAGCCGAGCAGCGCCGCCGCGATCAGGCCGCCCAGCACAGGCGAGATCACCCAGCTTGCCGCAATCGCGCCCATGGTCGGCCAGTTGACGATGCCGAAGCCCGCCGCCGCGATGCCCGCACCGAGCACGCCGCCGACGATCGAGTGCGTGGTCGAGACGGGGGCATTCAGGAAGGTCGCGAGGTGAATCCAGATCGCGGCTGCGAGGAACGAGGCCATCATCAGCATCACGAAGTCGCGCACGTCAATCTCGCCTGCCGGCCGCACGATGTCCTTCGAGATCGTGTTCACGACATCGCCGCCCGCGAGGATCGCGCCCGCCGCCTCGCAGATCGCGGCGATGACGAGCGCGGCGCCCAGCGGCAGCGCGCGGCTGCCCACCGCCGGCCCCATGTTGTTCGCAACATCGTTCGCGCCGATGTTCAAGGCCATGTAGCCGGCGATGACGCCGCCCGCGATCACGAAGAGGCTCAAGGGCCCCACCGGCGCGAGGCCGCTCATGAAAAGGAAGATCGCGATGAGGAAGAGGATCGCCAGTCCGGGCGCCGCGATCGAGCGCGACAGCGCCTGCGTCGCTTCTTCGAGCCGTCCGACCTTCTTCAGGTCCTTGTCGAGCGCACTCTTCGGCACAGGGCCTCCCCGAATCGGCCGTTTCACGGGCAAAAATCGCCGGGGCCAGCCTTTAGCATTTCGGGCGGCGGCCGCCTACCCTGTGTGACGTTTTTTTGACAGTTCGGTGACGGTCAGGCGCTTCTGAGGGCGAGATATCCCCCGAGCGCCGCCAGCGCGGTCAGCGCCGCGCCCCAAGCCATGTCCACCGCCGCCATGCGCCAGGGCCAGCCCTTCAGCGTCGCCAGGTTGGTCATGTCGTAGGTGCCATACGCCAGAAGACCGAGAAGCGCGCCGCGTGCGAGTGCACCCTTCCAGCTCTCGGCCGGCATCGCCGCGAAGAAGACGATGCCTGCCACATAGAAAAGATAGAAGATGCCGGCCGATATGAAGTCCGGCGTGTCGCGCATCAGGCTTCCGAGCGAACGCGCATAGAAGTCCTTCGCAACGAAACCCAGCCAGATGTAATCCAGTCCGAGAAAAACGATGGCTGTCACGCCATAGGCGATCAGATAAGTCACGGGCCCGCTCCTTCCATGTCCTTTCCCGCTGTTACGCTGAAAGGAGCCTGACGGATCAGTTCTTCTATTCCGGCGCCATCATCGGCCAGTCGACGATACGAGCCTCCAGGTCTTCCATGTCGGCCTCGTCCTCGTAGAGGAACCGTCCGTGGACGGACATCCCTGCGAGCCGCACCGCCTCGTATTCGCCCGAGACGAGCGGGTGCCACCAGGGAAGGTCCTTGCCCTCCTTCACGAGCCGGTAGGCGCAGGAGGGCGGCATCCAGTCGATGTCTTCCAGGTTCTCCGCCGTCAGCGTCACGCAATCGGGCACGCGCACCGACCGGTTCGGATAATCGGAGCAGCGGCAGGTCTCGGCGTCCAGCAGGCGGCAGGCGATATCGGTATATTCGATCTCGCCCGTATCCTCGTCCTCGAGCTTCACAAGGCAGCATTTCGCGCAGCCGTCGCAAAGGCTTTCCCACTCCTGGCGGGTCATCTCATCGAGGCGCTTCGCGCGCCAGAAGGGTTCGGTCCTCTCGGTCATTCCGGGACAGAACAGCGGCGAGGGACTTTTGTCAAAGGGTCACACCGCCCCTGCATTGCCCCGATCCCGCCCCATTCCCCGCACAAAGTTTCGCCAGTCTCGTTTTGATCCAGACGGGGCTGGCATGACGCTCGCATGAAACGGCCATCCGATGGACGCCCATATTGGGTTCAGCGAGGCGTTAACCGTGTCCGGCGACGACGACAACATCGATCCGCACTATCCGATGCGCGCGCAGCAGCACCGCGCCCGGATGATGCGCGACTTGCCGCCGGAAGACGCGGAGGAAACATCGCGCAGGGAGCGCAAGCCTCGCATGCGCAAGAGCTGGCGGACCCGTCTGCTGACATGGGTCTCCTTCTCCGCAACCGCGCTTCTGCTCGCGTTCGTCGCGCTTGTCTTCTTCACCTTGCCCAATCTCCAGCACGCTCTCGACACGGCACAGAGCGAAACGCTTTCGATCAAGGTGCTCAACGCAAAGGGCGACGAGATCGGTCTGCGCGGCCGGCGCACCGCGCCCACCGTGCCGCTTGGCGAGATGCCGCCCTATCTCGTCAAGGCCGTGCTCGCGACCGAGGATCGCCGCTTCTACGAGCACAACGGTTTCGATCCGCGCGGCATCGCACGCGCCATGTGGACCAACGTCAAGTCTTTCGGCTTTGTCGAAGGCGGTTCAACCATCACGCAGCAGGTCGCGAAGAACTTCTATCTCGACAACAGCCGTACGATCTGGCGCAAGGCGCAGGAAGCGCTGATCACCATGTGGCTGGAAAACAATCTGACCAAGGACGAAATTCTCTCGCTCTACCTGAACCGCATCTACATGGGTGCGGGAAACTACGGCATGGACGCCGCCGCGCGATACTATTTCGGCAAGTCGGTCCGCGACGTATCGCTCGCCGAAGCCGCCATTCTCGCAGGCCTGCCGAAAGCGCCAAGCCGTTTCGCTCCGACCAACGACATCGAGCGGGCCCGCGCGCGCGCCGGTCAGGTGCTCGACCGGCTTGTTGACGCCGGCAGCCTTACCGAAAAGGAAGTCATCGGCGCCCGTGAAAACCCGGCCGAGGTCCTGCCGCGCACGCGCGAAGCGGGCCGCGAATATTTTGTCGACTGGGTTGCCGAAGAGGTGCGCGCGAAATTCCCCGACATGACGGGCCGCGTCACCGTCCACACGACGCTCGACGCCGCTCGGCAGACCGCGGCCGAGAATGCCGTCCGGCAAGCTCTCCAGGAAATGGGTGAAGAGCGCAGCGTCTCTCAAGGTGCGCTCGTCGCGCTTGCAGGTGACGGCGCCGTGCTTGCCATGGTCGGCGGCGAGTCCTACGTCGAAAGCCAGTTCAACCGCGCGACGCAGGCCGAGCGGCAGCCGGGCTCGGCGTTCAAGCCGATCGTCTATCTTGCCGCTCTCGAAGCCGGCTATACACCGGACAGCCCGGTAACGGACGAACCCGTTTCGATGGGCGGCTGGACACCGCGCAACGCTTCGGAACGCAACTGGGGGACGGTGAACCTCTCGACCGCGCTGGCGAATTCGATCAACACCATCTCCGTGCAGGTCGGCGAAAAGGTCGGCATGGACCGCATCATCGGCGCCGCCAACCGCCTCGGGATCGAGCGGCAGCTTCCACGCAATCTCTCCATCGTCCTCGGCAGCGCGGAAGTCACTCTCCTCGAACTGACATCGGCCTATTCGACCTTCGGCAATGAAGGCCGCCGGGCGGAGCCCTACGGCATTTCCAGCGTCGAAGCCGAAAACGGCGACATTCTCTACAGGCACGAGTCAGAACCGACGCAGGCCATAACCCGCCAGCAGGCGCATGACATGACCTACATGCTGCATCAGGTGATTACCGAAGGCACCGGCCGCGCGGCCGCGCCCTCGGGCCGCCTCGCCGCGGGCAAGACCGGCACCAGCCAGGACAACCGCGACGCCTGGTTCGTCGGCTATACCGGCCATGAGACTGCCGGCGTCTGGTTCGGCAATGACGACAACACACCGACCGAAGGCGCGGCGGGAGGCAACTTCGCCGCTATCGCCTGGCGCAACTACATGAACGCCGCCGAAAGGGGCTTGCCACCCGCGCCGCTTCCGGGCGCCGTGCGCTACCGCGATGCCCCCATCGTCGCCGCCACCACGCCGCGCAGCGGCTTCTTTGCCGAACTTGCAGATCTCTTCGACGCCGCGCCGAAGCTCGAATCCCGCTCCTCCCGCGACCGTCCGTCAAACTTCCGAACGGGCGGACGGTAAGTTCGCGCCGGGAATTGCGTCGTCCTTCGCGATGCGCCATACAGGCGGCCAGTTCAACCGGATTGACCGACATTGGCCGCTCCTCTCCTTGCCCTTCGCGACGTCCGCGTCGCTTTTGCCGATCAGGTCCTGGTTTCGGGCGCGAGTTTCGCGCTCGCGCCGGGTGACCGGCTTTGCCTTGTCGGGCGAAACGGAAGCGGCAAATCCACCCTGCTGAGAATCGCGGCCGGCCTCTCCGAGCCCGATGGCGGCGAGGTTTTCCGTCAACCGGGCACGCGCGTCGCCTATCTCGAACAGGTGCCTGATTTCGGCGGCGCTGCGCGCGTCATCGATTATGCGATGGCGGGCGGCGCGGAGGAACACAAGGCGGCGGCCGCACTCGACGAGTTGAAACTCGCGCCCTCCGCCGATCCGGCCACGCTGTCGGGCGGCGAAGGCCGCAAGGCGGCGCTTGCCCGCGTGCTCGCCGAGGAGCCGGACATCATCCTTCTCGACGAGCCGACCAACCATCTCGATCTTCCCTCCATCGAATGGCTCGAAGAACGGCTCTCGCAGTTCAGGGGCGCTTTCGTTCTGATCAGCCATGACCGCGCCTTCCTGCGGCGGCTCGCGGCCGGCTGTCTCTGGCTCGACCGCGGCATCGTCCGCCGCCTCGACAAGGGTTTCGGCGCTTTCGAGGAGTGGTCCGAAAAGATTCTCGCGGAGGAGGAAGTCACCGCCCACAAACTCGACCGGCTGATCGCGCAGGAAACGCAATGGTCGCGCGAAGGCATTTCTGCGCGACGCACGCGCAACCAGGGACGTCTGCGGCGGCTCCACACGATGCGGAAGGAGCGCGCGAACCGCGTCCAGCAGACGGGGCGCATAGATCTCGCCGCCGAAACGGGGCAGGCATCCGGCTCGCTCGTCGCGGAAGTGAAGAACGTCACCAAGGTCTGGCCTCAACCCGACGGTTCGGAACGCGTCGCGGTCCGTGATTTTTCGACCCGCATCATGCGCGGCGACAAGATCGGCTTCATCGGACCGAACGGCGCCGGCAAGACGACACTCCTGAAAATACTGATGGGCAATCTCGCGCCCGACAGCGGCAGCGTCCGCCTCGGCACGAACCTCACGCCCGTTTATATCGACCAGTCGCGCGCCTCGCTCGATCCGGAGGCGAGCCTGTGGGACACGCTCTGCGAAGGCGGCGGCGACCAGGTGATGGTGCGCGGACATCCCCGGCATGTGGTTTCCTACCTGCGCGATTTTCTCTTTCGCGAGTCGCAGGCGCGCCAGCCGGTGAAGGCGCTGTCGGGCGGCGAACAATGCCGGCTCCTGCTTGCCCGCGCACTGGCGAAACCATCGAACCTTCTGGTTCTCGACGAACCCACCAACGATCTCGACATGGATACGCTCGACCTGTTGCAGGAAGTCCTGTCGGACTATGACGGCACGGTTCTGCTGGTGAGCCATGACCGCGACTTTCTCGATCGCGTCGTCACCTCCGTCGTCGCGCTCGACGGCGAGGGTCACGCGGAGGAATACCCGGGCGGCTATTCGGACTATCTGAGACAGCGCAAGGAAAGCAGTGCGGCGCCACGGAAGCAGACGTCATCCACCGCGCCCAAATCCGAGCGCACCAGGACGCAGAGTAAACTCAGCTACAAGGACGCCCGCGCGCTCGAGGAACTGCAGGCGCGCATGCCCGCGCTCGAAACAGAGATTTCAGAACTCGAAAAGATGCTGGCCGATCCCGATCTCTATGCCCGCGACGCCGATCTCTTCCACAAGACGACAGAGCGCCACGACACGCTGAAAGCGGAACTTGAAGCCGCCGAAGAGCGCTGGCTGGAACTCGAAATGAAGCGCGAAGAACTCGAAGGCAGCTAATTCTCCACCGGTTCCTGCCCGCCATTAACTACACACGCATTATCCCTTTGACTGTTCCGTTGCGGCACGGTTGGATGTTTGCCGTACTGATTCGCTCGCGGGGGTGTGGCGAAGGGTATGCCGATGGAACCTAGGGTCCAGAAGGATCTTCAGGGGGGAAATTGAAGCTGGCCTTTAAGCTAGTGACCGTCCTTGTCGTTGCTCTCGTGCTTGGTGCGGGCTCGGCAATATTTGTCCTTCGCGCGGGCGGTCTCGGCGGCGAAGTCGCCGTCGGTCCATGGGAGACCAGCCTCGCCATCGGAAGCGCGCAAGCCGATCCCTACACGCGCGCGCGCGTGGCCATCGGAGGCCTCCTCGCGCTCAATCGCAGTGAGACGATCTACTTCACGGCGCCGCGCGACGACGCCGGAGATCCTCTGCGCGTCTCCTGCTCCTACAAGATCGCCGGTTCCGATCTGCCTGCGCGCTGGTGGAGCATCACGCTCTACGGCGAAGACCACTATCTCGTTCCGAATCTTCAAGACCGCTATTCTTATGGCGGCGAAACGGTGGCACGCGAGGAGGACGGAAGCTTCGTCATCGCCGTGGGTCCCGACGAAATGGACGGGAACTGGATTCCGACCGGCGGCGGTCAAACCGGCGACACATTCACCCTTACGCTCCGGCTCTACAATCCGGACGAGAGCGCAGCGCAGAACCCGGGCGGGATCGCGTTGCCACAGATTGCCAAGGAGGCATGTTCGTCATGAAAACCTGGCCCATGTGGATCGCCGGCACCATCGCGCTGGCGGCCGTGTTTCACATCCTCGCCGTCTTCGGCCTGCCCTACGGCATCATGGACCGGGCGATGGCGGGGATCTCCGCCCAGGCGGGCGGAGTCAACAAGGCGGTCTATCCGGACCGTGCCAGTGCCTCGGTGCGGGGGATCGTCCGTCCCAGTCCCGACCTTCTCTATACGGCCTGCGTCTACGATGTGAGTAATCAGCCGGTAAAGCTCACCTCGCCCGTTCCCGACACCTACTGGTCGCTTTCGACCTTCGCATCCAACACGGACAACTTCTTTGTCGTCAACGACCGTCAGGTGAAGGGCGGAAACATCGAGATCATCCTTGCCGCGAGCGACAATGCGGCGACACCGAAAGGCATTCCGGTCGTGGTCGCACCGAGCGCGCGGGGCATCGTGCTCTTCCGCTCGCTCATCACTTCCGAGGACTCCGTGGTCGAGATCGACGCGCTTCGCCGCCAGGCCAATTGCGAGCCGCTCTGACACCAGTCGCGCTGTAGCTCTCGCCTGCGGGCGCTGATACGATCCCACCGCATCGCGCGGAGCATGCGCCGCGCCTATCGGGGGGAGACTTCGATGAACCGCAATCTCATTCTCGGCTGCATCGCCGCCGCCATAGCCGTTGCCGTCGCCATCGTGCTCGTCCTCGAGCCCGGGCGTGAGCAGTCCGGCAACCTCGCTCATGTCACCTTTGCGACGGACTGGAAGGCACAGGCCGAACATGGCGGCTTCTACCAGGCGCTCGCGCTCGGCTATTACGAGGAGGCCGGCCTCGATGTCGAAATCCTGCAGGGCGGACCGGGTGTGAACGTACCGCAGCTTCTCGGCGCCCATTCGGTCGAGTTCGGCCTCGGCTCGAACAGCTTCATCCCGCTCAACATCGCCGCTGCCGATGCGGGCGCAAAAGCGGTCATGGCTTCCTTCCAGAAGGATCCGCAGGTCTTCATCACGCATCCGCGCGACGACGTGAAATCGCTTGCCGACATGAAGGGCAAACCCATCATGGTGTCGGACGCAACGGTGAGCGCGTTCTGGCAATGGCTGAAATCGAAATATGGTTTCGAAGACACGCAGATCCGCAAATACACGTTCAACCTCGCGCCCTTCCTCACCGACGAGACCGCGATCCAGCAGGGCTATCTTTCCTCCGAGCCCCAGATGATCCGTCAGCAGGGCATCGAACCGCAGGTCTTCCTTCTTTCCGATTACGGCTATCCGGGTTACGCCGCTTTCATCCTCGCGAGCGACCGCATGATCGCGGAACAGCCGGAAGTGGTGCAGGCCTTTGTCGACGCGAGCATCCGGGGATGGGTCAGCTACATCTATGGCGATCCCACGCCCGCGAACGAACTCATCAAGCGCGACAATCCGGAAATGACCGACGAAGTGATCGCGAACGCGATCCGGCTGATGAAGGAAAACGGCATTGTCGATTCCGGCGAGGCGCTCGAGCTCGGCGTCGGCGCGATGACGAACGAACGCTGGCAGGCATTCTACGACGAGATGGTCGAAGCGGGCGTCTATGAGAGCGACATCAGCGTCCATTCCGCCTACACGCTCGAATTCGTCAACCAGGGCGTCGGGCTCGACCTCAAGAAGGAACTGACGGGGGAATGACGGCAGTCGCGCCCGAGGCGCTACCCCTCATCGAACTTGACGGCATCGGCAAGACCTATGCGAACGGCACGGTCGCGCTGGCGGGCGTGGATGCCGAAATTCGCGAGGGCGGTTTCGTTTCGCTGGTGGGCCCGTCCGGCTGCGGCAAGAGCACGCTGCTGCGCATTGTCGCCGGGCTGATCGCCCCGGACGCGGGGACGCTTTCGTGGCCCGCCACAGGCGAGCGGCCTTCCGATATCGGTTTCGTCTTTCAGGAGGCGACGCTGATGCCCTGGGCGCGCGTGGCGGACAATGTCCATCTGCCGTTGAAGCTCGCCGGGGTGCCAAAGGAGAAGGCCGGCCCCCGCATCATGGACGCGCTTGCACGTGTCGGCCTCGCGGACTTCGCTAATGCTTTTCCGCGCGAACTTTCCGGTGGCATGAAGATGCGTGTTTCGATCGCGCGGGCTCTCGTCACCGAGCCTCCTGTGCTGCTGATGGACGAGCCCTTCGCCGCACTGGACGAATTCACGCGCGAGAAGCTCGACGACGACCTGCTCGACCTATGGACGGCGCAACGCTTCACCACCGTCTTCGTCACGCACAGCATCTATGAATCCGTCTTCCTTTCCGAACGCGTCCTCGTCATGGGCGCACGTCCGGGCCGCATCCTCGCCGATATTGCGGTCGATGCGCCCTACCCGCGCGGCCGCGCCTTCCGCGAGTCACGGACCTACATGGACACCTGCGCCGCGGTCAGCGCCGCCCTGCGCGAAGGGGTTACGTCATGAGCCGTGACGAGACATTCTTCGCGCGTCTCTTGCGCATCCTTGTACCGATCGCAGTCGGCATCGCCTTTCTCGTTCTCTGGGAAGTGCTGGTGCGGGCGAGCGGGATCAGGCCTTTCGTGCTGCCCGCCCCATCCGTCATCGCGGAAAGCCTCGCCGCCAATTTCACCTCGCTGATGGGCTCGCTCTGGGTGACGCTGCGCGTTACCATTGCGGCCTTCCTGCTCGCCGTTGTCGGCGGCGTCGGTCTCGCGATCCTCTTTTCGCAGAGCCGCCATGTCGAAATGGCCTTCTTCCCTTATGCCGTCGTCCTCCAGGTCACGCCCATCGTCTCCATCGCGCCGCTCATTCTCATCTGGGTCGGCTACGACCGGGTCGAACTCGCGCTGCTGATCCTCGCCTGGGTCGCGGCTTTCTTTCCGATCCTCTCCAACACGACGCTGGGCCTGCGCTCCGCCGACCACAATCTGCGCGATCTCTTCCGGCTCTACGGCGCAAGCCGCTGGCAGGTGCTGACCGAGCTGCAACTGCCCTCGGCGCTCCCCTACATTCTGGCGGGCATGAAGATTTCCGGCGGCCTCGCGCTTATCGGTGCCGTGGTCGCGGAATTCGTGGCCGGATCGGGCGCCGCAACGGGTCTCGCCTGGCGGATCGTCGAGGCCGGCAACCGGCTCGACATCCCGCGCATGTTCGCCGCGCTGTTCCTGCTTTCCGCGCTCGGCATCGCCATCTTCTTTGCGCTGACGCTACTGGAGAGCCGCCTCCTGCGCCGCTGGCACGAAAGCGCCATCCGCCGGGAAGGCTGAAAAGCGAGCGAATCTGGCTGATTTCCGTGAGAAATGCCTTATTAAACATTTTAATATTGTGATATATCTATTTTCACACAACTATTGACGATCTTTCCGAAAGAACCCATCTTGTGTGGCAAATATCCCGGCCCTTCCCTGCTCCCGGGCAGTTGCTCGCTTTGCCCGAAAAAGGGCTGTATGACCGGGCGTAATACGCAAATCGAGGACAGTTCCGCATGGCCCAGCATACCCGCAAGGGTGCCCAGTTTCAGGCGCTGACCGCCAACCGGCTGAGCGACGGCATCGTTGTCTACCTGACCGCCGGCGACGGCTGGTCGGAGTCGCTTCAGGAGGCCGAGGTCGCCGAAGGCAAGGAAGCGGCAGACGCCCTTCTCGCCCGCGCCGAGCCATCCGTCGCCAACAACACGGTGGTCGAGCCCTATCTCTTCGAAGTCGCGAAAGAGGCTGACGGCATCCGCGCGGCGAGCGTGCGCGAAACCATCCGCCAGGCCGGCCCCACGGTCCGGCTCGATCTCGGCAAACAGGCGGAACTGCCCGGCGTCCATGGCTGACGCGCGGACGCAGGAAAGAGGCAAAGGCACGGCCCATGTATCGTTACGATGAATTCGACCATCAGCTTGTCAATGAGCGCGTGGCGCAGTTTAGCGGTCAGGTCGCTCGCCGGCTGTCCGGCGAACTGACCGAAGACGAGTTCAAGCCGCTGCGCCTGATGAATGGCGTCTATCTGCAGCTCCACGCCTATATGCTCCGTATCGCCGTGCCCTACGGCACGCTGTCGTCGAAGCAGATGCACATGCTCGCCCATATCGGGCGAAAGTACGACCGCGGCTATGGCCATTTCACGACGCGGCAGAACCTCCAGTTCAACTGGCCTGCGCTGAAGGACGTGCCCGACATCCTGAAGGATCTCGCCTCGGTCGAGATGCACTGCATCCAGACCTCCGGCAACTGCATCCGCAACGTGACGTCCGACCAGTATGCAGGCGCCGCGAAAAGCGAGATCGAGGACCCGCGCATCGTCTCGGAAATCATCCGGCAGTGGTCGACCTTCCATCCGGAATTCTCGTTCCTGCCGCGCAAGTTCAAGATCGCCGTCACCGGCACGCCGGACGACCGGGCCGCGATCCGCGTGCACGATATCGGTATCCAGATCGTGCAGGACGACAAACAGAACATCGGTTACGAGATCTATGTCGGCGGCGGGCTCGGCCGCACGCCGATGATCGGCAAGAAGATCGCGGATTTCGTGCCGAAGGAAGATTTGCTCGCCTATCTCGAGGCGATCATGCGCGTCTACAACATGTATGGACGCCGCGACAACATCTACAAGGCGCGCATCAAGATCCTCGTGCACGAGATCGGCGCGGAGGAAATGAAGCGCCAGGTGGAAGCGGAATTCGCGGAGGTCCGCAAGGCGGGAACGCTGCATCTGCCGGAAGAGGAAGTCGCCCGGATCGAGGCCTATTTTCAGGCGCCCGCCTATGAGAGCCTCCCGGACGAGAGCACCGAACTCAACAAGGCCGTGCTCGCCGACCGCGACTTCGCGAACTGGGTGAAGTCGAACGTCGCGCAGCACAGGGTGCCGGGCTATGCCATCGTCAACATTTCGCTGAAGCCCATCGGCGGGACGCCGGGCGACTGTTCGTCCGACCAGATGGATGCCATCGCCGAGATCGCGGAGAAATATTCCTTTGACGAACTGCGCGTGACGCATGAGCAGAACCTCACGCTCGCGCATGTCCGCAAGAAGGACCTCCAGGCCGTCTACGAGGCCCTGAAGAAGCACGATCTCGCAACGGCCAACATCAATCTCATCACCGACCAGATCGCCTGCCCCGGACTCGACTATTGCGCGCTCGCCAATGCGCGGTCGATTCCGCTGGCGCAGGAGATTTCGCGCCGCTTTGCCGATATCGAACGCCAGCATGAAATCGGCGAATTGAAGATCAATACATCCGGCTGCATCAATGCCTGCGGCCACCATCATGTCGGCCATATCGGCATTCTCGGCGTCGACAAGAAGGGCGTCGAATATTACCAGGTGACGCTTGGCGGCGCGGCGGACGAGAAGACGGCGATCGGCGACATCGTGGGCCGCGCCTTCACCGAAGACGAGATCGTCGACGCGATCGAGACGATCGTCACGACCTATATCGGCAAGCGCAACGAAGGCGAGAGGTTCATCGACACCTATCGCCGCATCGGCGTCGAGCCGTTCAAGGAGAGCCTCTATGAAACTCATTAAGAACGGCGGGTTCGTCGAGGACAGGTTCGCGACGGTCGGCGACGAGGATCAGTTGCCGGACGGCCCGGTCATCGTCTCGCTCGAACGCTGGCAGGCCGAAGGCGAGGCGCTGCGCGCGCGCAACACGCCCGTCGGCGTGCGCCTTAAGAGCGGACAGGAGCCGTCGCCCATCGTCGAGGACCTCGACAAGCTCGACGTCGTCGCGCTCGAATTCCCGACCTACAGGAACGGGCGGGCCTATTCCTATGCGCGGCTGCTGCGCGAGCGCCACGGCTACAAGGGCGAATTGCGGGCGGTCGGCAATGTGCTGCGCGACCAGTTCCAGTTCATGATCCGCTGCGGCATCGACGCGCTCGAAGTCGCCGACAACATCACGCCGGAAATCTGGGCGGAAAATGTCGGCTCCTTCAGCCTCTATTATCAGCCCGCTGCCGACGGCCGCGAAACCGTGCTCTCGCTTCGCCACCGCCTCGCGCAGCGCGCACGGGAGCGCGCCGCCGTCTGACCGCCCCCCATCAACATGAAAAAAAGCCCGGCACCTCGAACGAGGGCCGGGCCTTCTTTTACTCAACGCAACAGGTACGCCACTCGGGAAGCTGACACCTGGTGTCCGCGCTATTACGCAGCGCGCATCTTTTCGAAAGCTTCCGTGAACTTCGTGGTGTAGGGGCCGACGGCTTCGCGCACGGTCGACACGGTGAGCTCGTTGAGCTCGCGCGCGGCGTCGATGTTGCGCTTCAGGGTCGAGCGGACATATTCGTTCTGGAGTTCGACCGCCGACTTGAGGCTGCCGGACTTCATCACGGCACGGGCGGTTTCCACGCCTTCCTCGAAATTGGTGCGGGCGAGCGTCACCATGATGCCCGACGCCGTCTCGATCGCATTCTTCGGATCAGCCTTCGGCGCGGCCTTGGCGGTCGTGGTCTTCGCCGTCGCCTTCTTGGCGCGCGGCTTCGCTTTGGTCGTCTTGGCTTTGGGGGTCGCTTCGGTCATTTTGTTTCTCTCCTGTATCGCGTGGCCGCTCGCATCGATGCGAGCGTTTCCCCGCACATACCGGCGCGCCGGATTTGTGCGCTGCACAATGAGATAATTAACCCCTGCCCCAGCGTCAAGTATTTTTTGTGCATCGCACAATATTTTACATGATTATGGGATTTTATTATCAAAATCTCTTTATAGAAAAAGGACTTAGATCAAGTTGCGGCGCACTGCCGCAGACCAGATCCGCCATCACGGCCCCGCTGCCGGCCCCCAGCGTCCAGCCGAGCGTGCCGTGGCCGCTGTTCACGAAAAGATTCGATGCGCCCGGTATTTCGCCGATCACGGGGCTCCCGTCCGGCGTCATCGGGCGCAGCCCGCACCAGAATTCAGCCTCGTCCCGCACCGGCCCCATTTGCGGCAGCACGCCCTCGAGCGCATTCAGCACCGAGCGCGCCCGGCCCGGCTCCAGCGTCAGGTCGTAGCCGCCGACTTCCGCCTGCCCCGCCGCACGGATGCGGTTGCCCAGACGGCTCACCACGATCTTGCGGGCCTCGTCGGTGATGCTCACTTCCGGCGCGTTTCCTTCGGGCGCGGGCAGCGTCACCGAATAGCCCTTCAGCGGATAGATGTAGCTTCTGACGCCGAAGGGTTTGAGGAGCGCGCGCGTCTCCGTCCCCGCCGCGATCACCACCGCATCCGCGTCGATCTTCCCCGCAGCCGTCTCGACACCCTGGACGCGGCCGTCTTCGGCGAGGATTCGCGTCGCCGCCGTCCCGGTCATGAAGGTCACGCCGCGCCGCTTCGCACCTTCCGCCAGCGCCGCCGAATAGAGATAGGCGTCGCCGCTCGCATCCGAGGCCGCATAGAGCCCGCCCGCGATGTCGCCTCTCTGCATCGCCGCGCCGAGCGCCGGTTCGACCGTCACGCAGCCCGCGGGCGTCAGTTCCTGCTGCTCGAGGCCGAGGCGCGCGATAAGCGCGCTGTCGTGCACCGCTTCCTTCAGCGCGTGGGGCTCGCGGAAGATACGAAGAATGCCCTTTTCCTTGCGCTGATAGTCGAAGGAACCGCCCGCCCGCGCGAACTCCTCCTCATAGGCGGCAAGCCGCGCGCGCGTCAGCAGCGCCAGTTCGAGGTTCGGCGGAATGCGTTCCGCGCGCGCCGAAGCGCGGCAGCGCAAGAGAAAGCGCAGCAGCCAGAGCCATTGCTCCGGGTCCATCTTCGGCCGGAGCCGGAACGGCGCGTCGTCGCGGCCGAGCCAGCGCAGGATCAGCCAGGGAATTTCCGGGCCCGCCCAGGGCGCGACTTCGGACGCCGAAAGCTGGCCGCCATTGGCATAGCTCGTGGCGAGCCCCGCCCCCTCGCGGGCATCGAGCAGCGTCACCGACGCGCCCCGGAGCGCGAGCTCATAGGCCGTGGACACGCCGACGATACCGGCGCCGATGACGACAATCTTTTCCGGAGTCTTCACGGGAACGCACACCTTGCGAAGCGCGCCGCCGGGGCGGCGCCTTGCCCTAGCCCTATCAAAGCGGCGCAGGCTTGGCGACGGCAAAGAGAAGCGCTCTTGACGCAGCCCGGCCTCGCGGCTATATGTCACCACATGGTGACAAAAGCCAGAAGCAAACCGGCGCCCCGCCGCCGCGACCGCGAGAAAACCGAAAAGGCCATTCTCGACGCGGTCGGACGTCTCATTCTGCGCGACGGGCTCTCCGGCGTCGGGATCAATGCGCTGGCCCGCGAGGCGGGCGTCGACAAGGTGCTGATCTACCGCTATTTCGGCGATCTCGACGGCGTCTACAGCGCCTATGCCGAACATGGCGACTTCTGGTGGACCGTCGAGGACATGCTCGACGGCATCGACGAGATCGGCAGTCTCGCCGACGCGCTGAAGACGGGCATGCGCCGCCACGCCGCCGAAATGCAGAAGCGCCCGGTGACGCTCGCCGTCATCGCCGCCGAACCCTCGAACCGCACGCCCCTCGTCGTCGCGCTCGAGGAAGTGCGCGAACGCCGTTCGCTCGAACTCATGGCCGAAATCGCCCGCCGCGTTGCCGTCCCGAAGGGCGCGGACGCCGCGGTCCTGACCGGCCTTCTCGCCGCCGCCATCGACTACCTGATCGCCCGCGCACAGAAGATCCGCGTCTATGGCGGCGTCGGCATCAGGACGGAAGATGACTGGACCCGCATCTTCGAAACCATCGACGCCATGATCGACGGCGCACTCGCGCCGCAAACCAGGGGAAGGAAGAAATCATGACCACCTCACCGACACGCCGCCGCCTCCTGCAGGGCGCAGGCGTCCTCACGCTTGTCGTCGCGGGCGGCGCCGTCTGGCGCGCGCATGATCGCGGCGTCTTCGCCGAGCCCTCGGGCGCAGCCTACGACCCCTGGGAGATGTGGAACGCGCCCGAATATGAAGGTACGCCGCTGGCGCTCGTCGCGGCGGGCATCCTCGCCTCCAATCCGCATAACACGCAGCCATGGGTCTTCCGCGTGAGCGATACGGAGATCGAGGTTCTCGCCGACACGTCGCGCCATCTCGGCAGCTTCGACCCTTATCTGCGCGAAATGCATGTCGGCCTTGGCTGCGCGGTCGAGAACATGGCGCTCGCCGCGCCTGCGAACGGCTTTACCGTCGAGGTCGAGTCCGCGCCCGGCACGCTCACCGCCATCGAACGCGGCGGCCTGGTGCGCGCGGCAGCGCTTCGCCTCTCTCCCTCAAGCGCCGCCGCCGATCCGCTCTACGAGGCGATCCCGAAACGCCACACGAACCGTTATCCCTACGACCTTGCGCGCGGCTTTCCGGAGGAGATGTTGCGCGGCTTCGCCGCCATGCCGGCCGATGAAAACGTCGCCCTCTCCCTCTTCACCGAGGGCAAGGGATACGAGGCGCTCGGCAGAGCCATCATCGATGCCACCGACGAGATCGTCGCCGACCACGCGATGATCGAGGACAGCCATGCCTGGTTCCGCGACGGACCGGACGAGATGGCGCGCGAGCGGAGCGGGCTCGAACTCGACACGGCGGGGCTTTCGCCCGCGCTTCTCGCGGCGGCAAAGTTCCTGCCCGCGCTTCCCGCCGAACAGAGCCATGCCGCATGGGCGGACCAGACTCGCGATACTCATGTGCCGACAGCGGCCCTGCTCGGCCTTATCTCCGTCCGCGACCGCTACGACCGGCCGCAGTCGCTCGCCGCCGGGCGGCTCTGGCAGCGGCTTCATTTGTCGGCCAGCGCGGCAGGCATCGCCATGCATCCACTCAACCAGCCGGTCGAGACGATCGACCGCGAGCGTCAACTGGAAATGGAAGCAAAGTCGGAGGCACGCCTCGCAGAGATCGTGAACAATCCGGACTGGCAGCCGACCTTCTGCTTCCGCGGCGGACTTCCGACGCGCGAAGCACCTGCCAGCGCGAGGCGAAGCGTGGAGACGGTAACGGAGAAGGTTTGAGTACCGAACAGTCCACGCTCTACTCCACCAATCGTCACGGCCCGGCTTGTCCGGGCCGTCCACGTCTTCCTTGCATCTCTGGCGCAAAGACGTGGATGGCCCGCATAAAGCGGGCCATGACGAATTTTCCTTCAGGTCTTTTCGATTCCTGAACGCCTTTGGGTACGTGGATTTCAGGCGTCGCCGTTCTTCCGCGATGCCACGATCTCGTCGATGGCGGGCGGCAGCGTCTCCAGATAGACCGACTGGCTCGGGAACGCGAAGCCGGTGCCAGCGCCTTCCACGATCTGCTTGATGCGGTAGGCAAGCGCCTGCTTCACCTCCAGCCAGTCGCCCCAGGAGGTCGAGCGCGTGAAGCAGTAGACGAGAATGTCGATCGAAGACGGGCCGAAGCTGTCGATGCGCACGAAGAGCGGTGCGGCGGGCGGCTGCGCGAAGTCTTCGGTCGAGGAGATATAGGCTTCGATGTCCTCGCAGATGCGCTGAAGCTGCTCATGCGTGGTGCGGTACTCGACGCCGATCAGCCAGGAGATACGGCGATAGGTCATCGCCGAATAGTTGATGACCGAATTGTCGGAGAGGTGCTGGTTCGGCACATAGACCGGCGCCTTGTCGAACTGGCGCACCAGCGTCGAGCGGAAGCCGATCTTCTCGACCGTTCCTTCCACGACGCCGTCGACCTTGATCCAGTCGCCGAAGCCGAAGCGCCGCTCGATCAGGATCGACATGCCGCCGATCAGGTTCTTGAAGAGGTCCTGCGCGCCCAGCGCCACCGCCACGCCGAAAAGTCCGAGACCCGCGATGATCGGCGCGACCTGGATGCCCCATGTCTGCAGGATGGTCGCCACCGCGATCAGCACCACTGCCGTCTTCGCCCCCGCGATCAGCCAGTTGAGAATTTCCGGCGTGAGCAGGCGCTCCAGCATCTTGAGGCCCTGGCTCACAGGCGTGACGCAATTGAAAAGCGCCCAGAAGATCGCAATGATGATGAGCGAGCGGTTCAGGTTCTGGGCGAAAGTGCGCGCGACGTCCTCGAAGGCGAGGTATTCGGTTGCGAAGAAGAAACCGAGTGCGAGAAAAAGGAATCGCAACGGGTTGCGGATCGCGTCGCGAATATAGTCGTCGATCTTGGTTTCGGTACGATCGACCCAGCGGTCCGCGACCGCGATCACGAAGCGGGTAAAGAGCCCGCGCAGAACGAAGAAGACGCCGAAGATCGCGATGGCAATCAGGATGTCGCCGACGCTGTGCCCGAGCACGCCCGTGGTCCAGACGTCCTCGACCAGATACCAGTAGTCCTCCAGATTTTTCAGCACACCTTCCATCGGCCTGCCACTCTTCTTCCCGGTTGATATGAAATGTCTACGCGGCCACCGGCGCGCGTTCGCGCGTGGCGGAGAAGTGCACCTTCGGCCATTTTTCGAGCGTGTAGCCGAGTTCCCATGCGCTCTTGCCCATGAAGACGGGGGCGCCGTCGCGATCCGTCGCCATGTTGCCGCGATGCGCTTCCATGAAGCGCTTCAGCTCCGCCGGATCGTCGGCGCTCACCCAGCGCGCGGTTTCGTAAGGCGCCTGCTCGAAATGAACCTTGATGCTGTATTCGCTGTCGATGCGCGAAGCGAGCACCTCAAGCTGGAGCTGGCCGACGACGCCGACGATCCAGTTCGCGCCGATCTCCGGCTTGAAGACCTGCGTCACACCCTCTTCCGCGAGGCTTTCCAGCGCGCGGCGCATGTGCTTCGCCTTCATCGGGTCGTCGAGCCGCACGCGGCGCAGGATTTCCGGCGCGAAATTCGGAATGCCGGTGAAGATCAGGTCTTCCGCCTCGCTCAGCGTGTCGCCGACGCGGATCGTGCCGTGGTTCGGGATGCCGATGATGTCGCCCGCAAAGGCGTCGTCCAGCAGTTCGCGGTCCTGCGCGAAAAAGAGGATCGGGTTGTGCACGCCGATGGTCTTGCCGCTGCTCGAAAGCTTCAGCCGCATGCCACGCTTGAACTTGCCCGAGCACACCCGCATGAAGGCGATGCGGTCGCGATGGTTCGCGTCCATGTTCGCCTGAACCTTGAAGACGAAACCGGAAACCTTCGGCTCGGTCGGCTCCACGATGCGGCTTGCCGCCGGCTGCGGGCGCGGCGGCGGCGCGAATTCCACGACCGCGTCGAGCAGTTCGCGCACGCCGAGTTTCCTGAGCGCACTGCCGAAATAGATCGGCGTCATATGGCCCGCGCGATAGGCGTCGATGTCGAAGGCGGGGCTTCCCTCCCGCGCGAGCTCCATCTCCTCGCGGAAATGCGCGAGTTCATCCGCCCCCGCATAGTCGGCGATCTTGTCGCCCGCGAGGCTCGGCGGTTCCTCGTCGCTGTGTTCCGTGCCGGGCTTCGCGTAGGGGATGAAGCGGTCGTTGACGGGATCGAAGATACCGCGCAGGAGCCCGCCCATGCCCGCCGGCCAGATCATCGGCACGGTGTCGAGCGCGAGCTTGGAGGCGATCTCGTCCATCAGGTTGAAAGGGTCCTGGCCTTCGCGGTCGATCTTGTTGATGAAGGTGATGATCGGCACATCGCGCAACCGGCAGACCTCGAAGAGCTTCAGCGTCTGCGCCTCGATGCCCTTCGCCGCGTCGATCACCATGATGGCACTGTCGGCGGCGGTCAGCGTGCGATAGGTGTCCTCGCTGAAATCCTCATGGCCCGGCGTGTCGAGAAGGTTGCAGATGATGCCCTTGTATTCGAAGGTCATGACGGCCGACGTCACCGAGATGCCGCGATCCTGCTCGATCTTCATCCAGTCCGAGCGCGCACGCCGGTTATCGCCGCGCGCCTTCACCTGTCCGGCAAGGCGGATCGCCCCGCCCTTCAGCAGCAGGTTTTCGGTCAACGTGGTCTTGCCCGCGTCGGGATGGGAGATGATCGCGAAAGTCCTGCGGTTTCGGACCTCCGTTTCCACCTCGCTCCCCTGCCGGGCGGCGGTTTCGGTCGTGCTCACTTCTGATCTCCGGATATTTGCGGCGGACCCTAGCCCAAAGCCCGGTTTTCCGCCACCCGCGACAAATCGCGCCGCCGGGCGGCGCTCAGGCTGCGAGTTCGTAGAGCCCGAAAGCAGCGAGAAGGAATCCTCCCGCACCGGTGAGCCAGCGGGACAGACGGTCGGCAGGCGCACCGTACCGGGCGAGGGCTTCCACGATCCCCGCACGGCCAAGGACGGCGAGCGCCGCGACCGCGCCCAGCGTGATCGCGATACCGAGCATCATCGAGCCCGCAAATCCCAGTCCCGCCGCCGGAACGCCGCGCGCACTCGCCATGATCATGGCGAAGAGCGTCAGCGGGCACGGCACCAGACCGGCCACGACACCGAAGGCGGCGCCTTCGTGGCGCGCGTGATGGCCGGACCCGGCAACCGCCTGGATAAGGAACCAGAGCCCCGCCATGACGAGAACACCGCGGCTCACCCATTCGAGAGCGGGCGCACGGCCTGCCCCGGCGAGGCCCCGGGAAAGCAGCTCGGTCGCGACGAGTGCGATCACCACGGCGGACAGCACATGCGTGGCGGCGAGGATGGACGAAACGCCGATGCCGCGAAGAACGGACAGGCGCGAGCCGACAAGATAGGAAACGAGCAGCGTCTTGCTGTGACCCGGCGTCAGAGCGTGCACCATCCCGAAGACGAGGCCGAGCGGCAGGATCGCGGCCATCGCCGTCCAGTCGCCGGCGGCGGAAAACGCCGTGAACTGGTCGCGAACCGATTGGTGGATCCAGCCCTGTATCCCGCTCAGCCAGTCCATCATCGCGCCGCGGCAGGCCAGCGGCGATGAAGGTCGTCGATCACATAGGGATGCGCGTGGTGCGCGTCCGGATCGGCGCCCTGAAGATGCGGATGGTGCGGCGGAAGCTCCGGATGGCGATGGGGCACGACCTCGCGGTCGTCCTTCGGCCAGAGCAGGATGGCCCCGGCCGCCCCCAGTCCCGCAATCGTTCCCAGGACCACGAGCGCAACCGGCATGCCCGCGCTGGCGCCGAGCCAGCCGGCAAGCGGATAGGTGACGAGCCAGCATGCATGAGACAGGGCGAACTGGGCCGAGAAGATCGCGGGCCTGTCACCGTCATGAGCCGAACGCCGGAGCAGCCGCCCCGTCGGGACCTGCATCGCCGAATAGAAAACGCCCGCCGCACCCCAGACGAGGAGCATGGCGATCCAGAGCCGGGATGCATCTCCCGCCGCCAGCACCGCGCCCAGGCCGCACAGCAGTACCGCAACAGCGACCGCCGAACCCGTCATCACCGAGCGGTCGTCGAGAGCATCGAGCAAGCGCGGCAAGGCAAGAGCGGCCAGCATCGACCCGCCGCCGAAAACCGCGAGGGCGAGCGCGACGTCGGTTTCACCCAGGCCGAACGTGGTGCGCACCAGCACGACCGTGTTCACGATGATCATCGCGCCGCCCGCGGCAACGGCGAGGTTGAGCGCGAGGAGGCCCCGAAGACGCGGCGTTGCGAGATAGATGCGCGATCCGCGCGTCATTCGCCGGAGCCCCGTTTCAGCCACCGTTGCCGGCGCCTTCGCCGGCAGGACGACGGAGAGCACAAGCGCCGCCGAGGCGAGGAACCCGAAGACGGTTCCGCCAAACAGCCAGTGATAGCCAATGAGGGCAACCAGCGCCGCCGCCAGCATGGGGCTCAGCAGGTTTTCGAGATCGTAGGCGATGCGCGAAAGCGAAAGGGCATTCGTGTAATCCCGCTCGCCGGGGAGAATGTCGGGGATCGTTGCCTGGAACGTGGGTGTGAAGGCAGCCGATGCCGACTGAAGCAGCGCGATCAGTACATAGATCTGCCATACCTCGTCGACGAAAGGCAGCGCGACGGCGACGGATGCGCGGACGAGATCCAGCGAGACGAGAAAGGTGCGCCTCGGCACGAGGTTCGCGACACCGCCCGCCAGCAGTCCGATCACGACATAGGCCGCCATCTTGATCGCGAGCGCGGTTCCGAGCACCGCACCGGCATTCTCGCCGGCGAGATCGTAGGCGAGCAGCGCCAGCGCGACCGTCATCAGACCCGTGCCGACAAGGGCCACGACCTGGGCCGCAAAAAGATGGCGATAGGTCCGGTTCTTCAGGACGCCGAACATGAAATCCCCTTGCTATGGCAACGCATCGAAAAATTCATCCCCTCCGCTTCCTCGGGAAACCCGGGCCTCCCGAGCCACGAAGGAACAGTAGGACCGCGACAGGAAGCAGGGCAAGAAGCAGCCAGTCCTGCGGCATGTTCAGCAGAATCGCCGCACTGCCCCCGATCGCCGTCCAGAGGAAAGGCACCACCGCCAGCCCCTTCGGAAAAGGGGGGTCCGCCATGAACAGGAAGCCGAACGTGAAAAGAGTGACCGGGCACGGTGTCACGCCAAACGTCGGCGCTGCCGGATATCTCACACCGTGGAGCATGCCGGTCACGGGGTAGATGAGCATCGCATACAGGACGAGAAACGCGCCGAACAATGCCAGCACATCATTGGCAGGCCTGAAGGAGATGTCCTTCGCCTTGACACCCGCGCGGATGAACAGCAGCCCTTGCAGGACGAAGAGGATTGCAAAAAGAAGCGCGGCCGGATTGATCCTCACGAAGAAAAGGCCGTGATAGACAAACCCGGTCCATATCCACATTGCCGACAAGATCAGGCATATGGACAGGCTGCGTCTTCTGCCAGTGAAGAAGATCATCGCGACGGCTGCGCAGCCAAGCGCATAAGCCACAATTCCCGCCGGGTGGATGGAGGTATTGTAGACCGAGAACAGATTCAGAAATTGATCCCTGTCGAAAGGCAGCATCTTGTTTCTTTTTCGCGACGTCCCGCTTCAATGCGAGGCTCAGTCTGCGTCAGCCGCGACAAAAAGGCACGTCTTCGGCAATCGGGCGCGACAAACTGGCCAATGCAGCGAGGCATCGCGCCGTGCGACCATCCCGCCATTCGACATTCACGAACGGAAGACCTCAGCCATGACCACCGCCCGCGACATCCTCACGCCCCATCTCGACGCCGCACTCACCGAGGCAACGGAAAGGAAAATGTCCTCCGATGCCGTCGCCCGCGTTCTCTTCGAGCAGGCGCTCCGCATCTGGAAGGAAAACCGCCCGCCGGAAGACATCCGCGCCGAGCTCATCGAGGCAGCCGATCATCTGGACCCGGACGAAGACTTCATGTTCATGCGGCCGTGACGCTTCCGCACCCCACCCTTGGGATGTTCTTGCGCCGTAAGCGGCTTCGCTAGGAAGCCGACAGCGCCTCGATGATCCGGCAGTCGCCGATCCGGCCGCCCTGGCAGCAGTCGCTCAGGCGCCGCAATTCCTTCTCCAGCCGTTTCAGGTCGGCAATCTTGCGTTCGATCTCCGCCAGGTGATCGAGCGCGAGCCTGTCCACCGCGGCGCAGTCCCTGTCGGTCTTCTTCGAGAGATTCAGAAGTTCGCGTACCTGTTCCAGCGTGAAGCCGAGATCGCGGCAGCGGCGGATGAAATGCAGCCGCTCGCGATGGCTCGCATCATAGGTGCGGTAGTTGCCGCTCGTCCGCGGCGGTTCCGGCAGCAGGCCGATCTTTTCGTAATAGCGGATGGTCACGACCTTGGTGCCGGTCGCCTTCGCCAGACCGCCGATGCTCGTTCCGTGGCTCATGGCCTTGACCCTATAGTTACTATAGACCCCACTTTAGCAGCATGGAACATTCCAGGCGAGACAGGTGATGAGCAAACAGTGCTGCGGTCCCGAAACCTCCGAAACGCGTCTGCGCGATACCGCCTACCGGCGCGTGCTCTGGGCCGCGCTCGCGATCAACGGCGTCATGTTCGCCGTCGAAATCGGCGCGGGTCTCGCCGCCGGGTCGGTCGCGCTGCAGGCGGACGCGCTCGATTTTCTTGGTGACACGGCGACCTATGCGATCAGTCTTTTCGTCATCGGCATGTCGCTCCGGGCGCGCGCCATGGCGGCGCTCGCGAAAGGCGGCGCGATGGCGCTGCTCGGGTTCTGGGTCGCGGGCGCAACCATCTGGCACATCGCCTATGGCGGCGCCCCCGAAGCCTTCACGATGGGCGCCGTCGGTTTCGCCGCGCTGCTCGCCAATGCCGCCGTCTTTGCGCTTCTCTGGCGCTACCGTGCGGGCGACAGCAACATGCGCTCCGTCTGGCTCTGTTCGCGCAACGATGTCATCGGAAACTGCGCCGTGCTTCTCGCCGCGCTCGGTGTCTTCGGTACGGGCACCGCCTGGCCCGACATTGCGGTCGCGGCGGTGATGTCCACGCTCGCGCTTCAGGGCGCCTGGGTCGTGCTGCGGCAGGCGCGCGGCGAACTTGGCGTTGCGACCTTCAGCGCGGCGCGCTAGCCGACCTTGTCCTGCAGGAAGTGACGGCCCTCCCGGTCCTCGATCTCGACCACCCAGATATCCGGATCGAAGGAGCGCTGCTTCTCTATATAAGCGTCCGTTTCGGGCTCGGCCTGCTTGTCTCTCGGCAGCCATACAAGCGCGCCGTCGCCGTCGCGGGCAGGGCTGTAGACCCGGGCCTCACCGTCCAGCGTGTTTACCTTGACGAGGACGGTGCCCGAGGTCGCATCGCCGCGCCGCACCACCATCGCGGTCACGCCCGCCACCTCGCAACGGCGGATCAGCGCCTTCACCCAGATCTCCGCTTTCAGTCGCGGCACGGCCTCCATTGTGGGCTCCCGTCCCTCTTTGTATCCGTTTGTTGCCGTAACCCACGACTTTCCGCCATTCCGCGGGCTCCGCGTTCACCTTATCGCCGTTTCCCGTTTGCGGCGCGACGCGCGCGGCATTAGACTCATTCGTACTTCTTTAAGCAAACCGGCGGTCGCGACCAGCCGGGCCGGAAGTACGTTCACGAAGCGGGCAATGGGGGCTGCCGTGACGAAGGGTAACAGCGTGGCACATATCTTCGGGGCTTCCATCGGCCGTTCCGGTATCCGGGCACTCGGTCTTTCTCTTTCCGCCGCTCTCGTCATCGCGGGTTGTACCGTGGTCGAGGGCGCGAGCGTCAATTCCGAGCCAACGACCGAGAGGGCCGAACTCAAGGCCAGCGAAGCGGCCGCACTCGCCAACGATGCGCTCGCGACCGGCGGGATTGCCTCCGTCGCTTCCGCCAATATCCCGATCCCGCTGCCCGCGCCGCGCCGCCAGACGGGAGTGCAGGTCGCCTCCACGGATCCCGCGGCCGGCGTCGCTGCGCTTGCGTCCAGGCCCGGCATCGAACAGCTTGCCGGCGTCTATGGCGATTTCGGTTCGGCGATCGCCGCGGTCGATCAGAGCCGCCTCAAAACGCCGAGCGATGTCCGCCGCGCCCTCGCCTCCCTCCGCTTCTCGGAGCCGGACGCGCTTGCCGATGGCTGGTATGCGACACATGCGATGATCGCCGCCAAGGACCCCATCTTCTCGCAAGGCCTGCGCGCGGAAGTCCGTTCACGCGGCAAGAACGCCGTCATGGAGGCGCTCAGGACCGACGACAATTACATATTGATGGTGCCGGGCGTGAGTTCGGCCTCGGCCGCCGTCGCCGTGGAGCTTCGCAACGAGACCGAGCGCATGGCGGCGCTGTCCGCCCGCTTCCTCGAAACGGCCTATGCCTTCCAGAAGCAGAAATGGGGCATGATCGAGCCTCTGCCGGCCCAGCCTGCGGCGGAAACCAAAGCGGCCTCGGCCAACGGCGTCATCGACCGTGCGCGGGCCATTCTCGCGGCCATGTCGCCCGTCGGCCCGGCTCAGGCCTACACGCCGAGCGTGATGAACCGCATCCTGACGCTCGGCGCCTATCAGGTGATCGAGGGATCGATGACCGCGGGCGACGCGGATCACCGCAACTCGACCGGGCGCTGCCTCAACTGGGCCCGCCTCAATCTCGACCAGTGCATCGCCGCCTCGCGCTTCCCCTCCGAGGAAGCCTATTGCACCGGCAAGCATGCGGTCGAGGAAGTGCGGAGCTGCTGGGCGGAAGCCCTGCCGCCGTCGGCCGCGAAGACCCAGGCGAACTGATTTTCCCGTCTTCGGCGGTCCGCTGCGGTTCTCCGGCAACCGCAACAATTTGAATTGAATCTCCCCTGCATTTGAGAAAAATGCGCCTCAAATTTGTGGCGCATTTTTCTTGTTTTTTATTATATTTAAATTCGAATTACTTGCGTTCTGTAGTATTGAAAGAAACCAACTCAAATTTTCCAGAGTATAAAATCTAGTTAGTTCTCAATTTTACTTATTGAATTAACTGCGCGGCAGCACCCCGCCCCCTAACCTCGCCTCAGTTCACGAGCGAATATCTTTGGGAAGGGATCGTCGCATGTCTTTTGTACTTCGAGCCGCGTTCTGGCTGACCGTCATGGCCTTTCTGCTGCCTGCAGCGGGCTATGAGAGCACACCGCAACCCGCCGCCTTCGATGGCGGCTACAGCAACGCCTCCTATACGGGCGGAACGCCGGCCCTGCCGCCGGCGGACGATATCGGCGCCGGCGAGGCGCTGGCGATCGCCGCCCGCTCCGCCCAGGACGTCATGGGCTTCTGCGGCCGCAATCCGGATATCTGCGAGAAGAGCCACGCCATTGTCGGTCATGTCGTGAGGCAGACCACCCATTACGGCAGCCTGGCCGTCGTCTGGCTGACCGAAAAGGCAAAGGAGCGGCAAGAAGACAGCACCGAAGCCCTGGGCCCGCGCACCGTTGCCCGGCCGAGTGCCGCTCCCGAATTCACGGCTGGCGCCTGACCTCACCCACCAGGTTGCCCGTCGGCTTCCCGGCGCTTCCTAGGAGCGCCCCGGCGGCCAACAGCGCCCCGCGTCCCCCACAAGGGATCGCGGGGCGCTTGTTCTTTGGGGCTCCTCTCGCTATGTCCTGCCTGAGGGTCCCGGCAGTTCCCGGAACGGACAAGGCAGGTATGAGCATTCAGGATCTCGTGGACGATTTCGAATTCCTCGGCGAATGGGAGGATCGCTACCGCTATGTGATCGAGCTCGGCAAGGAACTCGAACCGCTCAGCGAGGAAGAGCATTCCGCCGCCAACAAGGTCGAAGGCTGCGTCAGCCAGGTCTGGCTGGTGAACGAATTGCGCAAGGCCGATGACGGCGCGCCCCTGCTCCATTTCCGGGGCGACAGCGACGCCCATATCGTGCGCGGGCTGATCGCGATCCTGATGCGCCTCTATTCGGACAAGCGCCCCGCCGAGATTCTCGGCCTCGATGCCCGCGCCGTCTTCGCGAAGCTCGGTCTCGACGACCACCTGACGCCGCAACGCTCCAACGGGCTCTATTCGATGGTCGCGCGCATCCAGTCGGACGCGAAGGCCGCCGCGGACGCCGCCACCGCCTAATCCTCCCGGATGCCGTAATGCCGGACCAGCCGGTCGAGCGCGATCTGCAGCACCAGCTTGCCGGACCGCTTCGGCCAGCCGAAGCCGCGTTCGGCCGCTTCCAGTCCCTCGAGATGGCAGCAGACCCTGAACAGAATGCCGGAAAGCCCCGGCCCCGCCGCCTCAAGCGCGCGGGCCACGCGTTCGCGCGCGGCCAGCGCATGGTCGGCGATCTCGGCCGGGTCGCGCATGGTGCTCCGCCTGTCGCCGCCCGCCGGTACGCCCGACCAGTCCGCCGTCACGCGCGGGCTCATCTGTCCCAGCGTGAAATCGGCGCGCAGCCGTTCGCCCGCCTCGAACTGCGCCGCGCCGATCAGCGGTTTGCCGTCCGCGCCCTTGCGGCGGCGCAGCCAGCCGAGCGGCGATTCCGCGTCGTTGATATCGACCGCCACCTCTTCCGCGCCGACGCGCACCGTCCGCCGCGCGGGCAGGCGGTGCCGCGCTGCGGCGGCGGCCGGTTCCTTCCGCCTTGCGGGCTTCTTCGTCGTCATTGCGGCAGCCTGGTCGTTTCGGCGCGGCGCAGCGCATGTTCCAGCCGGTCGAGCAGCATGTCGAAACCGGCGTCGTCGCGGCGGTCCTCGACAAGGCGGCAGGCATAGGCGGCGGTCGTGCGGTCGCGGCCGAAATGCCGCCCGACGGCGGAGAGGCTTGCGCCGTAGATCACATGGGCGAGGTACATCGCGACCTGCCGCGCCTGCGCCACGGGCGCCCCGCGTCTCGTGGGCGATCTCATCTCGGTGATCGGCACGTTCCAGGCCCGCGCCACCGTTTCCTGCATCAGCGCCACGCGCGCCTGCCTCTCCCTTTCGCCCAGACTGCGCCACTCCATTTGGTTCTCTCCATCGATCTCCGGCCATGTCGCGGTGAGGCATTCTCATCGCCCTTCCCTGAAATTTACATATTTCGTACAAAATGGGGATAAAGTGATGTAATATTTTCTTGGACGATCAGGAGGATCCCCGGGTGAGAACCAGAATCCGTCATTTCCGCAAGCAACGCGGCCTGACACAGACCGACCTTGCCGCCGCGCTCGGCACGACGGCCGCCACCGTCTCGCGGCTCGAAACGGCGGACATGACCGTCTCGACGGGCTGGCTGGAGCGGATCGCGGCGGTGCTCGGGGTCGAGGTCGCCGATCTCGTCGGCGGCAGCGAGCGCGCCGGCCTTGTCTGCCTCGCCGAGATCGGGCGCGGCGGCGCCGTGCGGGCGCTCGCCGAGGGCCTCCCGCTTTCGCCGTCTCTCGGGGCGCCGGCGCGCGACCCCCTCGCCTTCCGCGTCGCCGAGGACACGGGGAGTTATGCGGCGGGCGACATGCTGATCGCCGACAGGGTGCCGGCCGGGGACGCAGCGCCGCTTCTCGGGCGCGACTGCATCGTTGCGGACATCACCGGCGAACGCGTGTTCGGCCGCCTCGTCTCCGCGGAAGGACGGCATTGCCTCGCCGTGCCGCCGGAAGCGGGCGCGGCGGCGCGAGAGATCGCGGCGGCGGACTGGATCGCCCCGGTCGTCTCTCTTGTCAGGATGTTTCCGCCCGTCAGCCGCCCGCGTTCCGGCAGGTGACGGTCACGCTGCCCGACTTTCCTTCCGCGCCGTCGCAGGCCATGCCCGGAAAGCACATCGGCGCAGGCGCGCCGGTGAAATGGAAGGCGATATAGGCATCGCCGCCGCCCGATGCGTCCACCACGCCGACCAGGTCGTAGCTGCGCGTATCGCCGCCCGACAGGGTCAGCACGTCGCCGACGGCGGGCGCCGACAGCGGCACATAATGTTCGCCGTCGAAGGTCAGGCTCGCGGTGCCGTTCACATCGCCGATCTCGCAACGAGCGGAAAGATCGGCCGGTCCGCTGTCGCCGCCGCTGATCGGAAAGGAGGCGCTCTCGCCTTCCGCCAGCGTCACCGTGCCGCCGTCGAGGACCGCCCTTGCCGCATGGGCGGGCGCCGCGAAAAGAAGCGCGGCTGCCAGCAGCGTGAAGAACGATGCGATTGAGTAAACGGTCGTGATGCGGCGCATATACGGGCTCCCTCGTCTTCCCCCGCCCCAGTCTGCCCCGCGCCGGGCGCCGCGATCAATGGCGGATCGCCGCCTCAGGCGATGCGGACATTCGCCCTGTCGGCGAGCGCGTGCGCCTTTTCCGACTGCAGGAAGGCGTCGTGACCGAGCACCATCGAGATGCGGCCTTCGTCGTTCACCAGCGGCAGCCGCAGCCAGAACTGGAAGATGTTGGGCTGGTTCCACGGCGTGAGAGGCACCACGCCCTGCGCGGGCCGGCCGCCGCGAACGACCTCGTGATAGGCGGCGTCCCAGTAATCCGTCTGGTCGCCGAGGTCGTATTCGTCGAGATAATGGCCGGTGAGTTCCACACCGAGATAGTCGCGCAGCCGCGTGCCCGCGAGCCGCACGCGCAGACGCGGCTGTTCCTCTTCCGTCACGTCGATGAGGCTGAGCGAGGGCAGGACGCGCCGCAGCTCCGCGGGCTGAATATCCGCGCGCGTCGGAAAGCCGCCGTCTCCCGCCTTCGACCGCCAGTAGTCGAAGAGGTCGCGCTGCTCGGGCACGATGAGTTGCGCTCTGATGGCTTGGTCGGCTCGCGTCAGCGGATTGTCCCCTCACATGTGGCGGCAGCCCGCCAAACCCCCGAATCGCTGAAAGTCTGGTCCTGTGTGCGTTGCGGTGCAAGCGGCATGCCCCTCGTCACCGCTCCGGCGCGCTATTTCGCGGCGCGCCGCTTGCGCCGTCCGCCCTGCCCGAGGCCCATCTTCTTCGCCAGCCTGGAGCGCGCCTGCGCATAGTTCGGCGCCACCATGGGATAGTCGCGCGGCAGGCCCCACTTCTCGCGATATTCCTCCGGACTGAGATTGTAATGCGAGCGCAGATGACGCTTCAGCGACTTGAACTTCTTGCCGTCCTCGAGACAGATCAGATAGTCGGGCGTGATCGACTTCCTGACCGGGACGGCGGGATCGGTCTGAAGGTCCGCAGCGGAACTGCCCGTCGACGCACTGGTCAAGGCGCCGAATACTTTGTGAATTAATCCCGCCAGTTCTTCCGGCGCTACCGCGTTGTGCCCCACATAGGCCGAAACGATATCGGCCGTCATATCGATCAGATCCGCCTTCTCCGCCACCGCGCCCTCTTCCCTTCGGCCCGGCGTATATCGTCGCCGCTGACAATCTTCCGGGCCGTTAACCAAACCAATATTCAGGGGAATCTATAGCTCTTAGATCGATTATCAATCAAGCACTCACTTGCGGAAGTTCTGTTTAAAACGACTGGATGCTGATTAAACGCGCATTCCGGGCGATTTCATGAATCGGTCCGGGATTCAACCTGTCTTTCTCTGGTTCGGAACAAATAGAATAGTCGTCGGCACTATTCACTGTCCCTTGTAATGTCAATGGTGAAAGAAGAATTCTGTCGTTCAAATAACTGGAATTTTCTCTGCTGAATTCCATTTCGCCGACAGATAGCTGCCCATGCGTTCTATTGCCTGCTCGCCTTCGGGAAGCATCTGATAGAACGCATGCCAGACATGAATCATGCCGTCCCATATTTCGATCTCCGCGTCGACGCCGGCGGCGACGGCGCGTTTTTCGAGATCGCGTGAATCGTCCAGCAGCACTTCGTCGCTGCCGACATGGATCAGCATCGGCGGCATTCCCGTCAGGTCGGCGAGGTTCGGCGATGCGAGCGGATCGCTTGCCGCCGCACCGGCGAGATAGGTCGCGGCCGTCTCGCGGATGCTCTGCGGCGTGATCATCGGATCGGCGTCGGCCTTCGATCTGTAGCTCCCTGTATCACAGGTGAGATCGGTCCAGGGACTGATGAGGATCGCCGCGCCCGGCATCGGCAGTCCCTCGTCCCGCGCGGCAAGCAGCGTCGCCATCGTCAGCCCGCCGCCTGCCGAATCGCCGCCGATCGCGATTTTTTCCGGCGCATGCCCCTTGTCGAGCAGCCAGCGATAGGAGGCCAGGCCGTCCCTCACGCCGGCGGGAAAGGGGTGCTCCGGCGCCAGCGCATAATCGACGCTCAGCACGCGGGCATTCGATGCCAGCGCGAGGCGCGACGTCAGGTGCCGGTGCGAGCGCGATGAACCGAGAAGATAGCCGCCGCCGTGGAAATACAGCAGCACCGGCGCCTCTCCCGCCCCGGCCGGGATCGACCATTCCCCCTTCAGCCCGCCGAGATCGGCGGGTTCGACGGCAACGCCCTCGGGCACGGGAAACATGTCCGAATTCATGTCCATGATGGCGCGGCGTTCCTCCAGCGGCATTTCCGCCCGCCTGGAGCGTTCGCGCACGAGTTCTTTCAGACGATCGATGCTCATCTGTCCGCGTTCATTGGACATTCGTTCCTCCCTATGCTCCGATTCAATCATCGATTCGCGCGCTGCGAGTTTCGTCACAAGCCGATGCTAGCAGGCAGCGAAGGCGGTGTGGCCGGAAATTCGGGGTATGAATTTCCGCCGCCGGATTCGGAATTACGGGAATGCCAGAACAAACCGCAGAGCGAAGCGCCGGTTCCGGAGAGGAGCCGCGTTCGCGCGCCTTCGATGACGGGATCGAATTCTCCCGCGCGGCCTGCGATGTGTTCCTGCGTCTCGATGCGCAGACGCGAAGGCTGGTGAACCTCGCCGCCGCCGCCGAAGGAACCCGCGAGATCGCCCCCGGCATTTTCAGCACGGATGCCGGGCCGTCGCTTCGCGTCGTCTTCCGGCGCAGCGGCGGCCTCACTTCCGTGCTCGCGCTTACCGGCAGGAGCGCCGCATGAACGACAAGAAGAACGATCATCAGCGCATTTCGGGACCGGACGGCGAGACGCTTTTCGTCCTCGTCCCCGCGGCGGATTACGACACGCTGCGCCGCGCCGCCGAAGACCTGGAAGATCTGCGCGCCGCCGGCGCAACGCTCGCGCTCGGTTCCGACGGCCCCGCCCCCGTTCCCGCGAATGTCGCGCACCGCATCGCCGACGGCGAAAACCCGGTGCGCGTCTGGCGCGAGCATCGCGGCATGAAGGCGATCGAACTCGCGCGCGCCGCCTGCATGAGCGCGCCCTACCTTTCGGAGATCGAAACCGGCAAGAAGGACGGCACCTTCCGCACGATGGCCGCCATTGCGCGCGTGCTGTCGGTTTCGCTCGACGATCTCGCGCCGCCCGTCGACGAAGACGACCGCCGCGCCCGCGAACAGGCCGCGCTGATCGACGGCGTTCACGCCCAGATCAGGAAGCTCGTCGCGCTCGTCACCGGACCGTCGGACTTCAACACCGCATCGGTCCGCCGCGCGGTCACGACGCTCGCGGCGGATGCGGTTGCGCTGCAGGCGCAGGGGATCGGCAGGGATGGCTGGCTCGACGGCGTTCTGGACGGCGTGCGCGCCGTGCTCGATCTGGTGGATCGCGCCGAAGGGGAAATCATCGGCACCGCGCGGCAGGCGCGGCGCGAGCTGGAGGAAATCGTCTCCGGTCCGGATTTCCGGGCCATGTCGGCCTTCGTCGCCGCGGCGGCTCACCGCGAAGAAGAGGACGCCGCCCGGGCCTGGCCGCAAAGCGCGGCGGAATAGGCGTCAGTCGTCGGCGCCGCCATTCGCCAGCACCTCGTTCGCGAGCCCCGTATCCCAGCAATGAAGCGCAAGGTCGGCGCGGTCGGTCGAGATCGTGTCGAAGAGTTCGCCGATCCGTTCGAGGTCGGCCTTGGCCGGCAACCCGACGCCCTTGCGCATGTCGACCGCCGCGACGATCAGGTCGCCGAACTCCTTGCGGTTCATGCCCACGGCCTTGGCGAAGACGGAAAGCGGTTCGCTGCTGTGATCCTTCAGGATACGGAACATCGTTTCCGGACGGATATTCGCTTCCGCGGCGAGGTCGGCCGCCAGTTCCTCGGCACGGGCGGCCGGGCCGTTGCCCAGCATGTGTGCGAGACGGCGCTTGTCGACCGTGCGCGGACGCCGGACCACCGAGAGCGCGATGTCGAGCGCGGTATCGGCAAGACGGCCGTCAAGCATGTCTTCCATCGCGCTGTGGATATGGCGGCGCTCCACCGTGAAGCGGTTCAGGATTTCCAGCCGCATCGCAGGCGGCACCCACCAGAACATGAGCTGCGCGAGCCGCACGCTCAGTTCGGGGCGCGCGAGCAGCGGTGCCTGGAATTCGGGTTCGGCGGCGCTGCGCCGCACCAGTGTCTCGATCGCGCGGTAGGAGAGGTCGGCGGTGCGGTTCGCGAGCAGCGTTTCGATGAGCCGGCTATCGCCGGTCTCGATCAGCACGTCGGCGACGGCGCTCGACAGGTCCCTGCGCGTGGCGATGAGCAGGCGGTGTTCGTCGGTTCCGTCGCGCGCAATCTGGATGAGGTCGCCATCCTTCAGCGGCAGGCCGTCCGTCAGCAGCGGTGTTGCGATCTCGATGTCGTCGAGCGCCAGTGCCAGCGCGAGTTCGCGGGGCGCATCGGCCTGCGGCGCGAGCCGCTCGGCGAGGCGGAGCCGCATCGTCGCGTCGAGCCGCGCCACGGCATAGGCGAGCACGCTGTCGAGGATCGAGCGTTCCTGCGGCGAGGTCAGCGATCCGGGCAGCAGCGCGACATCGGCGAGGCGCCGGAGCGCCGCTTCCGTCTCGCGCGGCCCCGCCTCGGCGGGTTCCGTGCCGTATTCCTCCATCGCCATCGCCCGAATACCTCTCGTCCCGGCGGGATCGCCGGTCACTCTGCCTTTCGGCCATCAGACCATTCCGGCGTTAACGCGGCGTAAAGCATGAGGGCGGGTTTGCGGATCGCGCGGCCCGGCCCTATCCTCCTGGCTCGATTGCCCGCCCCAACCGGAGCCGAAAGTTCCATGCCGCGTTCCCTTCGCCCGCTTGCCCTGCTTTTCCTGGTGGTCCTGCTCGCGGGCTGCGGCCTCGGGCGGAGCGAACATGCGGACGATCCGAACTACAAGGCGGGCCATTCCGATGGCTGCTGGAGCGCCACCTCCGAGGTTCCGGGCGACCCGTCGACGATCACGCGGAACGAGGAAGCCTTCAAATCGAACGAGGCCTATCGCGCCGGCTGGAAGGCCGGCTATTCAGCCTGCAGGATTCGCGACGGCGGCGGTTCGATGGGCATGCCCGACACGAGCAATCGCGGCGTCGGGCCCCAATAACGATCAGGAAAACCCATGCGCGCCATCCTCGGAGTGATCTTACTCGTCCTCATCGTGGGCGTCGGCCTGCCCGTCGTCTGGTACGGCGAGGTCGATCCCTGCCGCATGCTGGCCAAGGACATGGCACATGAGGCCTATGGGCCGCTCGCCGAACTTGTCGGCAACGATCCCGACGACGTGCCGGCCAGCATGGAAAGCTCCATGCGCCTCGTGACGAGCCAGATGTCGGCGCGCGAATGCACGGAAGCGCTCTGGGACCGCTGGACCTCGTCCGAACGGAACTAGGCGCTTTCCGGTTCCGCCCGGCCGAGTGCGAGCGCCGGCACGGGTTCCGCTTCGAGATCGTCTTCGGGATCCGCGATCTCGCGCCAGTGCGTGCCGGGGATTTCCTCGATCAGCGCCGCGCCCGCCACCGCGAAGGGAAGCTGGAAGCCGGGCTTCGCCGTCCCCTGCAACGCGCGGCGTGCAAGCAGAACCGCGGCTTCCGCCGAATAGACATGCGCCTGCGGCGTTTCGAGCCGGGCGCGGACCGCGCCGCCATCGGGCGAGCGCGCCTCGCCCCAGACGGCCGCGCGGCCGGTCTTCAGCTCCGCCGCCGTCGGCGACAGCCGCCCCTTGGAGAGTTTGCGTTCGAGCCGCTTCACGCCCCAGCCTCGCGCGAAGAGTTTTGCCGCAAGCTTGCCCTTCTCGAGTACGCGCACCGCGCGTTCCGGCAGCACCTCGTAGCTCTCGATGCTCGAATAGGTGCCGCGATGGCGCGCGCCCGTTGCCTCGCCGCGCCAGGGCGCAAGATGCGCCACCTCCGGCCCGTCGCCGAAATCGATCTCGAGCGTCCGCTCTCCCGCCTTCGCGGGCACGAATTGTCCGTTCTTCACCGTCTCGCCTTCGGCGCCGAGCGCGGCGACCAGCCGTGCCGCTTCGCCGAGCGTCGGGGCCCCGCGCTTCACCGCGATCGTGACCGCGCGCGCGCCGCGCAGGATCTGCGCGAGGCGCTCGGCGACCGCGTCCACCGCCGCATAGTCGAAGCCCGCGCCCGCCATCACCATGGTCTTCGCGCGTTTCGCCACTTCGTCATGCGCGGCAAGCGCCGCCACATGGGCGCGCTCGCTCGTCAGGTCGATGTAATGCGTTTGCGTATCGAGGCAGGCGTCGAGCAGCGCCAGCATGTCCGTGCCGTCGAGCGGCATGCAGTTCACCACCACGCCGACATCGTCGAGCTGCGCCGCGATCCGCGCCTTGTCGCCCAGCGTGAAGGTGCGCGGTTCCGCGATCGCTTCTCCGGCTTCCTTCGCCAGCGCCGCCGCATGCTGCGCAACGCCCGCGATGTTGCGGCCCGCCGCCACATGCGCAATGCGGCCGCGCATGGCCGCGCGCGAGGCGAGCGCGCCCATGAAGCCGTCGACGCCATAGATGAGAATGCGCGATTTCATGATCCGCCCCCGAACGGGCTTTCCCAACCCCGTTGCGATGGTCCATTGTTACGGAGAGGGAGGAGCGACCGCAATGCGAAGCAGGGGCGTTTCCGGCGCCGGGGGCTTTTTGTTCCCGGTAATGTTAATTTTGTACCTCACATCGGCAGTTTCACCGGCCGCCGAGGCGCGGGCGCGGATCGAAACGGGCCGCGATCTTCACACCGCCTGCTCCGTCCTCGCCGAACATGCGCTGAACCCGGTGCCGCCGACGCCCGCGAAGGCGCGGTACTGCCGGCAATATCTCGGCGGCTATTTCGAGTCGCTGCGCGTCCTCCACAACGATCATGACGGCAAGGGGGTCTATGCGCCGGCGGGCGACGACCCTTACGCCTGCCTCAACTTCTCCGGCCCGCGCAGCTTCGACCAGCTCGCGCGCAGCATCGTCCGCACCGGCGACTGGCACCCCGAGCTTCTCGACGGCGACGCCTACGCGCTCGCCCACAAGACCTTCTCCGACAACCCGCCTTGTTCGTAGGGGGCCGGAGCTGAGAAAGAGTCGTCATGGCCCGGCTTGTCCGGGCCATCCACGTCTTTCAACGGCACAGACTCACTGCAAAGACGTGGACGGCCCGAATAAATCGGGCCGTGACGAATAGGGATAGACGGAGAATCGTTCCAGAACACTTGCGGATGCCTGTCTCAGCGCCTACCTCCGGTCTTCATTCCTCCCCCTTGAAAACTTAACCGAATAGTTTAGTTTCCCGCCCATGCATGCACCCGTCCCCGCCATCGAGGTCAAGGGCCTCTCGAAAACCTATCCCGACGGCTTCCAGGCGCTGAAGAATGTCGACCTCGAAATCCGTCCGGGCGAGATCTTCGCCCTGCTCGGGCCGAACGGCGCCGGCAAGACGACGCTCATCAGCGTCGTCTGCGGCATCGTCAATCCGGGCGGCGGCACGGTCCGCGTCGAAGGCCACGACATTCTCCGCGACTTCCGCGCCGCGCGCTCGATCATCGGCCTCGTGCCGCAGGAGCTCACCGTCGAGCATTTCGAAAGCGTGATCGACACGGTGAAGTTCAGCCGCGGCCTGTTCGGCAAGGCGCCGGACCCCGCCCATATCGAAAAAGTGCTGCGCGACCTCTCGCTCTGGGACAAGCGGGACAACCGCGTGATGGAGCTCTCCGGCGGCATGAAACGCCGCGTGATGATCGCGAAGGCGCTTTCCCACGAGCCGAAGATCCTCTTCCTCGACGAGCCGACGGCGGGCGTCGATGTCGAGTTGCGCCGCGACATGTGGGAAATGGTGCGCAAACTCCGCGAAAGCGGCGTCACCATCATCCTCACCACGCATTACATCGAGGAAGCCGAGGAGATGGCCGACCGCGTCGGCGTCATCAATCACGGCGAGATCGTCCTCGTCGAGGAAAAGAACCGCCTGATGAAGAAGCTCGGCAAGAAGCAGCTTGCCGTTCACCTGCGCGCGCCGCTCGAGGCACTGCCGGCGGCGCTTGGCGATCGCCCGCTCGAACTCATCGAGGACGGCTACACGCTCGTCTACAGTTTCGACGCGCAGGCGGAAGAATCCGGCATTCCCGAACTCCTGAAAACGCTCGGCGATCTCGACATCGATTTTCGGGATCTCCGAACCCGCGAAAGTTCGCTCGAGGATATCTTCGTCAGTCTGGTGAGGACGCGCGCATGACACTCAACCTCCACGCCATTCGCGCGATCTACGTCTTCGAGATGGCGCGCACCTTCCGCACGCTGATGCAGAGCATCGCCTCTCCCGTCATCTCGACCTCGCTCTATTTCGTGGTCTTCGGCGCGGCCATCGGCTCGCGCATCCAGGAAATCGACGGCATCTCCTACGGCGCCTTCATCATTCCGGGCCTGATCATGCTCTCGCTTCTCACCGAAAGCATTTCCAACGCCTCCTTCGGCATCTACATGCCGAAATATTCCGGCACCATCTTCGAAATCCTCTCCGCGCCCATCTCCGGCGTCGAGACCGTGATCGGCTATGTCGGCGCGGCGGCGACGAAGTCGCTGATCCTCGGCATCCTCATCCTCATCACCGCGCGCTTCTTCGTCGATTACGAGATCCAGCATCCCTTCTGGATGGCGCTCTTCCTCGTCCTCACGGCGCTCACCTTCTCCATGTTCGGCTTCGTGCTCGGCGTCTGGGCCGACAGTTTCGAGCGGCTGCAGGTCGTGCCCATGCTGATCGTCATGCCGCTCACCTTTCTCGGCGGCAGCTTCTATTCGATCACCATGCTGCCGCCCTTCTGGCAGACGGTGACGCTGTTCAATCCGGTGGTCTATCTCGTCAGCGGCTTCCGCTGGAGCTTCTACGGCTCGTCCGACGTCGGCGTCGAACTCAGCGTCGCCGCCATCCTCGGGTTCCTCGCGCTGTGCACCGCCGCCATCGCCTACATCTTCAAGACGGGGTACCGGCTGAAGGTGTGAGGGCGCGGTTCGCCAAGGCCACCTGACAGTCGCCTCGCGACGACGGCCTTGGGCACGCCCTCACCAAAAATTCAGTGTCACCCCGGCGAAAGCCGGGGTCCATGGGCGGCACGTCATACTGAGGAACTCAGATGGATTCCGGCTTTCGCCGGAATGACACCCGAAAATTATTCAACGCTGAAACCAGCCTTCACTCCCCCTCCAGCTCCCTCAGCCATGCCAGGATCATCGGCGCGGCGGCGAGCATCGATCCTTCATGCTCCACCTCGCCGGTATTCACGGCGGTCACGTCCGCGCCGCGCGCACGGAAGCGTTCCTCGGCGCGGATCGCCTCTTCCGGCACGACGTCCCGGTCCGCCGCGCCGTAATAAAGCCGGACGGGCGCCTTCGGCGTCCAGTCCGTGAGCCCGTTCTCCGCGATCCGCGCGAGCAGCCAGTGGTCGCCGCCGCCGTCGAAGGCGTCGAGGAATTCGGGCGCGAACATCTCGCGCGGATCGGCAGGCAGTCCCTCCATGATGTCCTGTGCGGAGTGCGGCGTGCCGTAAAGCGCCTCCACCTTCGCCGCGTATTCGGGCGTCAGCGCCGTGTCGAGCGGCTCGCCATAGTGATGCGCGTAGCCCCAGGCGATATAGGCGAGATAGAGCGAATGCGACGGCGAGCCGCCTTCAAGCGCAGCGCCGAGCGAGATGTGCCGGATGTCGAGCGCGGCGGCGACCGGCGCGGCGGCGAACACCGCTTCGCCCTCCGTCTCCATCTGCCGCATCGCCGCGAGCGAGACATGCCCGCCTTGCGAAAAGCCGCTGAGAAAAACCGCACCCGCCGGGGCCTGCGGCAATTGCCGCGCGGCGGCGAGGAGCCCCGTCACCGCGCGCGCATGATCGGCGGCGACGTAATAGCCATGCACGCCCGGGCCGTCGCCGAGCCCGAGATAATCCGGCGCGACGAGCATGTAGCCGTTCCCTGCGAACAGGATCGAGGCCGCCGCCCCCGTCACGTCGAGCCGCGACGGCACGCCCTCCCGGCGCGTCGTCGTCCCGTGCTGGAAACTCACGATGCGTTTCGCCGCGACGCCGCGCGGCAGCGCCATGAGCCCGCTCGCCCGCACCGGCTCGCCATCCTGCGGCCGCGTCTCATAGGTCACGCGGTAGGTGTCGACCGCATGCTCCGCCGAAACGCCCTCAACACCCGCCATCTTGAGGAGAAACCAGCTCTCGACCCGCGAATAGGTCTTCAGCGGCACGATCTCGACGCCCGCCGGCGCCGCAATCTCCGGCGGCTTCCCGCAGGCCGCCAGCGCAAGCACCAGAACCAGCATCCAGACCCGAACCGCCATCCGCCCCTCCCGTTTTATCCGCTCAGGGAAGATCGGGGGTCTTCAGGAACGAAACAAGAGGTGAGAGTGACCGGCGTCGCGTGTGCATTTTCACCCCACATCCCACCCTCAGTGTCACCCCGGCGAAAGCCGGGGCCCATGGGCAGCGCGTCATACGGAGAAACTCAGATGGATCCCGGCTTTCGCCGGGATGACACTTGTGGATTTGGCGGAGATCAAACAACACCTGCCCCCCTCTCCCGTCATTGCGAGCGAAGCGAAGCAATCCAGGGCCGCTTGCTCCGCCCCTGCCGCCCTGGATCGCCACGGCCACCTGACGGTGGCCTCGCGATGACGAGGTTGAATTTGCGGAATGACCTCACCCCCACCGCGCCCACCGCCCGTGAAAATCCGCGCGGCCGAGTTCCTCGTCGGTGCCGTCCGGCCATAAGCGCAAGCGCACGCTCGCAGACGCCGGGTCCTTCGCGTCCGCCTCGACGCCGATCCATGCCACGGGCGCTTCGCGTGTCGCGCTTGCTGCCGCCTTCTCCATTGCCGCTTCGATACGCACCTGCACGTCCTTCGGCAAGTACTGCCAGACGATGGTGTGCATCAGCACGCGGGCCTCGCCCGTCTTTCCCGCGCTGCCGAACGCGCGCTCGACCCAGGCGGCCGCATCCGCCTTCTCGACCGTGCGGCCCGACCGCGCGGCGGCGTCGAGCGCCGCTTCGATCCGCGCGAGGCGGGCGGTCTGGTCCGGCCAGATATAGGAGAGCATTCTTTCGCGGTCGGCCTCGTCCGAGGGATCGAGCGGATTCAGGTCGCAGCCCGCGCACGAGGCGACGACAAGCGTCGCATCGAGCGGCGGCAACGCGCCTTCCCACGTCGCCTCGATCCGCACCGGGCTCGCCGCGTCTCCCCAATGCGCGCCCTGCAGCTCATAGCCGTAAGCATCGATGCCGAGATTGAGCCCTGCGCTCGAACCGATCTCGCGGATCGCCAGCGGCAGCCCCGTGCGCTGTGCCACATGCAGCGCGGCGCCCAGGATCGCGTTCGAACGCGCAACCTCGTTCGTCTGCGGCGCGCTGTCGAGAAAACCGTGCAGGAAACCGTCATGCGCGGCGATCGCCGCTTCGAGCGCCGCCCACAGTGCTTCGTCGTCCGCTTCCTCCGGCGGATAGACCGCCGCGAGCGCCGCCTCGCCCTTCCGCTTCAGCGCATGAAAGCCGCCCGCTACGCGCAGCGGCAGCGCATCGCTGTCGGGTCTTCCCTCCCATCCCAGCACGCGCGCGCCGAAGCGCGACGTGCCGTTCAACCGCTCGCCGAGAAGCCGGCAGACGCGGGACGTGAAAGGCGAGCCCAGGAATTCGCAGGCAATCGCCTGCCGCGCGAAGTCGGTGCGGATGGGATCGGGGTTGGGCATTGCGCTTCCTCAAATACAAGGTGTCATTCCGGCGGAAGCCGGAATCCATGGGCGATGCGCCTCTCGCCGTGTTTGACGAACCGCACATGGACCCCGGCTTTCGCCGGGGTGACAATTTCATTTAATCCGTAAGCTGACCTTCACGCCGCTGCCTCGCCTTCCGGCCAGTGCCCCACATAGGTCGACTGCGGGCGGATCAGCCTTCCGACGCGCTCCTGTTCCATCACATGCGCCGTCCAGCCGGCGATCCGCGCCATGGCGAAGACGCTCGTCACCGCGTCGCGCGGGATGCCGAGCGCCTCGAGCAGCACCGCCGTGTAGTATTCCATGTTGGTGTCGATGCGGTGGCCGGGCTTCGCGGCGCGGAGCGCCTTCAGGGCGGCGACTTCCACCTCGCGCGCGAAGCGGACACGCTCATTGCCGTTGGTGAGGATCGTCACCGCCTTGTTGAAGACGTCGGCGCGCGGGTCACGGACACGATAGACGCGATGGCCGAAACCCATCAGCCGCGCGCCGCCCGCGATTTCCCTTGTCAGCCAGGGCTCGATGTTCGCCGCCGTCCCGATCTCGTCCAGCATGTCGAGCACCGGTCCGGGCGCACCGCCATGCAGCGGGCCCTTCAAGGCGCAGAGCGCGCCGACCACGGCCGAAATTGTCCCCGCCCTTGTCGACGCGATGACGCGGGCCGTGAAGGTCGAGGCGTTCATGCCGTGGTCGGCCACCGTCACCATGTAGGCGTTGAGCGCCTCGACCTCCGCCGCGCTGGCGGGCTCGTCCCTCAGCATACGGAGGAAGTCTTCGGCGTGGCCCGCGCCCGCATCCGGCGCAACCGGGGATTTCTTTTCCTCCGCGCGGACCAGCGCCGCGGTGAAGACCGCCGCCGCCCCCATCACGCGGATATGGGCGGGGATATCTCCCGCGCCGTTCTCGTCTGCGAGCATCGAGAGGCCGGTGCGGAGTCCTTCTGTGACGTTTTCATGACAGTTCAGTGACAGCAGCCCGGGGACAAGTGCGAAAGCCGCCTCCCTGGCCCGGCCGAGCGCCGCCTTCACCTGCCTCTCGGAGGGGGCCGGTTCGAGCCCCGCCGCGGCCCAGAGCGCGGCCGCCGCGCCCTCGAAATCGTGAGCCTTTACAAGGTCTTCGACGTCATAGCCCGCCACGATCAGGCGGCCCGCCTCGCCATCCACATGGCTCAGCGCCGTCTCCGCCGCGACCACATTGTCGAGGCCGCTGGCGCTCACCCGGGGCATTTCGCTCTTCAGCGTCACGTTGTCGGCCATCTTGCTCTCCTTTTCGCGTGTTCCGGAAAGACGCGCCGGATCAACAGCTTGGCGGCTCGCCTCCGGTCCTGCCCGCGCGTCGCGGCGGGCTCCGTTGCCCTTGAAGCTGGAGATACATTGATTACTGGTCAATCTTGATTAAGATAATCAATATATAAAAAGGAACGCGTCATGGCCGAAACCCCGGAGGGCCTCTACCTTTCCGCCCGCGAGGCGGCGGCGGAGCTCGGCATCTCGCTCCCCACCCTCTACGCCTATGTCAGCCGCGACCTGATCCGCTCCGAGCCGGTGCCGGACAGCCGCGCCAAGCGCTACCGGGCGGAGGATGTGCGCGCGCTCAAGCGCCGGAGATCGCAGGAAAATCAGGAGGTTAGCGGCACGCCGGGGACGCTCAGCTTCGGCCAGCCGGTGCTCGATTCCGCGATCACGCTGATCGCCGACGGCCGGCTGCACTATCGCGGTTCGGACGCGACGGCGCTCGCCCGCAATTCGAGCCTGGAGCAGGTCGCCGCCCTTCTCTGGGGCTGCAGCGACGTCCAGCCCTTCACGAAAGACGCGGTTTTCCGCCCTTCCGAGCGGCTTTCGGGGCTCGCCGCCTCGCTCGCCCGCGTGCCCCGCATCGAGCGCTGCCTCTCGCTCCTCCCGCAGGCAGCACTGGAGGACGCCGCCGTCTACAACATGACGGATCGCGGCCTCGCCGCCACGGGCGCGCGGCTGCTGCGCTATGTCGCCGCCGTCATCGCGGGCGAAACCCCAAGCGACAAGCCGGTTCACGAGGTGCTGACCCGCGCGCTGACGCAAGGCGAGAAGCCGGCTTCCGAGCTCATCCGCGCCGCCCTCGTCCTCTCCGCCGATCACGAATTGAACGCGTCGGCCTTCACGGTCCGCTGCGTCGCGGGCACGGGCGCGACGCTTTACGGCGCGGTCCAGGCGGGGATATGTGCGGCGCAGGGCCCGCGCCATGGCGGCTTGTCCGGCCGTGTCGAGGGATTGCTGCTCGACATGTCGAACCGGCAGGACGTGGAAGATGCGGTGGTTCAAAGACTTAAGGACAATGACCCCGTCCCCGGCTTCGGCCATCCGCTCTATCCGGACGGCGATCCGCGCGCGGCTGCCCTCCTCGCGATGGTCGGGGACAAGTATGGCGACGACGCGAATTTCATCCGCGCCCAGCGCGTCGTCGGCGTCATGGCGGAAGCGGGCGGGCTCAAGCCCAATATCGATTTCGCGATCGCGACCGTCGGCGCCGTGCTGCATCTGCCGCGCGGCGCAGGGCTCAGCATGTTCGTGCTTGGCCGCACGGCGGGCTGGATCGGGCATGCCATGGAGCAATACCGCACGGGCCTCATGATCCGCCCCCGCGCGCGCTACACGGGCGAAACGCCGCGCTAGCCCGCGCGCCTGCTCGCCGGTGCCTGCTGCACGATGCGGGAAGCGGGCAGCAGCGCGTGCGCCTTCGTGCCCTTGCCCAGTTCGCTTTCGAGCCACAGCCTGCCGCCATGCGCCTCAACCATCGCCTTGGTGAGCGCGAGGCCAAGGCCCGTGCCCGCTCTCGTGCGGGTGAAGGAATTTTCCACCTGCTCGAAGGGTTCCAGCACCTTTTCGATCTTGTCCCCGGGTATGCCGATCCCCGTATCCTCGACCGTCAGCAGCATGCCATCGGCATCGCACATGCCGCCCTGCTCGCAGACGCAGACCGACAGGGTAACGGTGCCGCCGGCGGGCGTGTACTTGATCGCGTTCGACAGGAGATTGATGAGAACCCTGCGGATTTGCTGCTGGTCCGCATGGATCGGCGGAAGACCGTCCGCGACCGCAACACGGAGATTGAGCTTGGCCTCGGCAATCGCCTGACGCAGCATGCGCAGCACGTCGAGCCCCAGATCCTTCGGGTCGAATACCGTTTCGCGAAGCTCGACGTGACCGGACTCGATCTTCGCCATGTCGAGCAACTCGTTGATCATGTTGAGGAGATGCACGCCGCTCTTGTGGATGTCCTCGACATATTCGCCGTAGCGGGGAGGCTGCATCTCGCCGAGCGTCTTCAGCCGCATCAGGTCGGCAAAGCCGATGATGGCGTTCAGCGGCGTTCGCAATTCGTGGCTCATGCTGGCCAGAAACTGCGTCTTGCTCGCGCTCGCGGCTTCGGCACGGCGCGTTTCCTCTTCGAGTGCAGATGCCCGCGCGCTTGCGAGATCCGCCATGACCAGCATCAGCTTCATGGCATCGCCGACGCCCACATAGCGGCCGTTTTCCGTGACCACGAAGGGGCGTAACCGGTCATCGCCATAGGCGTCGCGCGCCCGGGCGTTGATCCCCTCGCACGTCGTGTCGGCATCGACGGTCAGAAAATCGTTCTCCATGAGCTGCGCGATTGGCCTTCTGCCGTATAGCTCGGCGCCATACATGCGCACATAGGTGAGGAGAAAATTCTTGCGGCTGATCAGGCCGATGGGCCTTCCATTCCGGACGACGGGAATGTTTCGCGTTTCCGGCTCGGCCAGCAGCCGATCGAAAACGGCGGCACAGGTCGTGTCGGGCGACACGAACGGCACCGCGATGGCAAGCTCGCGAGCGGAAGGAGACATCATGCAAGCACCGGAACTGACGAACAGCGAAATGACGGCTTCACTTATCCGCAGCGGCGCTTAACGGAGGCTGAAAACCGGCGCGTTTCCGGGTAGATTTCACGAAACTGTCACGGAACAGATGCGAGCGGGGAGAAACATGACGGACGGAAGAACGGCGCTCGTCGCGGGCGCAACGGGTCTTGTCGGTGGGCACCTCGTCCGTCATCTGACAGATGGCGACGCTTACGCGAAGGTGACGACAGTCGCGCGGCGGCCCCTTGCGGGCGTCACGTCTCCGAAGCTCGACGGCATCATCGCGGATTTCGAGAAGCTCGACGTTTCGTTGACGGGTATCGCCGCGGACGATGCCTTTTGCGCGCTCGGCACGACGATCGGGAAGGCGGGCAGTCAGGCGGCCTTCCGCAAGGTCGACCACGACTACATCCTCTCCTTCGCCCGTGCCGCGAAGGCCACAGGCGCAAAACAATTCATGCTGGTGTCGTCGATGGGCGCCGATCCCTCGTCATCCATCTTCTACTCGCGCGTGAAAGGCGAAACGGAACAGGCGGTTGCGGCTGTCGGTTTCGAGACGCTCCACATTTTCCGTCCGGGCCTCATTCTCGGCGAGCGCACCGAGCGGCGCACGCTCGAAGGCCTCGGCACGGGGATCGCCCCCTTCCTCAATCCGCTGATGCTCGGCCCCGCCCGCCCCTACCGCTCGATCCCGGCCGACATCATCGCCCGGGCGATGCGCGGCGCGGCCCTGTCCGGCCTCACCGGGCGGCATGTTCACACCTACGACGCGATGAACCGTCTCGCCGGGCTTTGATTTCCGCGACTTGTGGTAAGGTTCCAAAAAGGAATTTATATGGGGAGGGCCGGTTGATGGCGGCTTTCAGCCGAATGGCGGGCCTCCGTGCCGAAAGACCTTGCCGATGAACGACGCGACACCAGTTCCGGACGCCAACGAGATCGCCACAGCGCGACAGAGACGGCTCAATCTCTATCTCGGCGGGCAGGCGAGCTGGTTCATCAGCCTCGGCATCCAGTTCGTCATCTTTCCCTTCCTCGTGACGGAGGTGCTGCACGAGCCGCCCGCCCGCGTCGGCATCGCGCAGATGTCGCTGATGATCCCGTCGCTCCTCTTCATGCTGCTGGGCGGCACGCTGGCCGATCACGGCGACGCGCGGCGCATCCTCATCCGCGTTCATCTGCTGGCGACATTGCCACCCCTTATCCTCGCCGTCGTCTTTCTCACCGACAATCTCAGCTACGGCACGCTGATCATCTATGCACTGGCGATGGGCACGCTCGGCGCCTTCGCAATTCCCGCCCGCGACAGCGCGCTGACACGGGTAGCCGAAACGGGGATCCAGCAGGCCGTCGCCATGGCGATGGGCGTGCAGATGGGATCCCAGCTCGTCGGCATGCTGGTCGCCGCGTTCGCCTACATCACGGGAACCCCGGCGCTGCTTTTCTTTCAGGCGTTCGTCATGTCCGCGGGACTCTGGCTATCGGTACGACTCGCACCGCTGCCGCCGACCAACACGGCCTCCGACGTCAACCGCTTCGTGCAGATCGCCGATGGCATCAAATCGGCGGCGGCAATCCCCATTGTCGCGACTGTGATCGCCCTCAACTTCGCGGTCGGGCTTTTCTATGTCGGCAGCTTTCTCGTCGTACTGCCCCTCATGTTGCGCGACATCTATCAGAGCACCGAGTTCACACGCGATTTCGCCATCATCAACATCTGCTTCTGGGGCGGCACCATTCTGGCCAATGTGGCGTTGCTCCGCGTGGGCCATGTTCCCTACCGCGGCCGGGTGATGATGGCCTCTCTCACGAGCGGCCTCGTCATCCTCGCCCTTTTCCACTTCCACCTGCCGTTCTGGCTGCTCTGCCTTCTTATCCTCTGGTGGGGGATGGGCGCAGGCACAACCATGACCATGGGACGCACCATCGTGCAGGTGGCCGCATCGGGAAACCACCTCGCACGCGTTCTATCCGCCTATCAGCTCGGTTTTTCCGGCGGCGCGCCGCTTGGCGCACTGATGATGGGGTTGCTTGTGGGCTGGCTCGGCGTATTCGACGCGGTCCTCATCCCCGCCACAATCATGGTCGGGATACTCGCGTTGCTCTATTTCCTGACGCCGATCTGGAGCTACCGGGCAGAGGCGGACTGACGCCGGGGCGCCAGTCCGTCTGCCGGTTCAGCCTGCCAGCCGCTCGGGCTCGCGCTCCGCGTTTGCGCCGGTGGAGGAAGGCTTGGAGAATTCCATCGCACCGTCTTCAACCCGGCCGAACTTCATCGCCATGATGTCCAGCGCGTAGTTCTGGTAGAGCTTCCAGGGCTTCTTCGAGCCCTGCTTCGGGAACTTGTCGAGCGAGCGCTGCACGTAACCCGAGGTGAAGTCGAGCCAGGGTTCCTCTTCGACGTCCGGATCGTTGAGGCGCGGCGTTGCCTGCTTCGTGCCCGTCTCGTCCATGTGGTTGATGAGACGGCAGACATATTCGCAGGTGAGATCGCATTTCAGCGTCCATGAAGCATTGGTGTAGCCGAAGGCCGAAGCGAGGTTCGGCACGTCGGAATACATCATGCCCTTGTAGCTCATGGTGTCGGAGAGATCGACCTGGCGCCCGTCGACATCGATCTCCATGCCGCCTAGAACCTTCAGGTTCAGTCCGGTTGCCGTGACGATCAGGTCCGCTTCAAGCTCCTCGCCCGACTTCAGCAGGATACCCTTCTCCGTGAAGGTGTCGATGTGGTCGGTGACGACCGATGCACGGCCCTCCTTGATCACATCGAAGAGATCGCCGTTCGGCACGAGGCAGAGCCGCTGGTCCCACGGATTGTAGGTCGGCGTGAAGTGCTTCTTGACGAACTCCGAACCGAGTTGTTCGCGCACGCCCTGAAGGATCATCTGCTTCGCCTTTTCAGGCTTTGCGCGGCAATATTTGAAGAAAGCCATGCCGAGAAGCACGTTCTTCCAGCGGGTGACGGCGTAGGCAAGCCTTGCAGGAAGCTTGCTGCGCATCCAGTTGGCGAGCCCGTCTTCCGCCGGGCGCGAGACGACATAGGTCGGTGAACGCTGAAGCATGGTGACATGCGCCGCCTCCTTCGCCATTTCCGGCACCAGCGTCACGGCGGTCGCACCCGAGCCGATCACCACGACGCGCTTGCCGGCATAGTCGATATCTTCCGTCCACTTCTGCGGATGCGCGATGCGGCCCTTGAAGCGTTCCGTGCCCTTGAAGTCAGGCGTGTAACCCTTGTCGTAGTCGTAGTAGCCGGAGCACATGAAAAGGAAGTTGCAGGTGAAGCGCTTGCGCTCCTTCGCCGGGCCCATTTCCGCTTCCACGGTCCAGGTTGCGTCCTCGCTCGACCATGACGCGCTCTTCACCATGTGACCGAAGCGGATGTGGCGGTCGATGCCGTTGTCGCGCGCGGTTTCGCGCACGTATTTCAGGATCGAAGGACCGTCCGCGATCGCCTTCGCTTCCGTCCAGGGTTTGAACGAATAGCCGAGCGTGTACATGTCGGAGTCGGAGCGGATACCGGGGTAGCGAAACAGATCCCAGGTACCGCCGCTGTTGTCGCGGCCTTCGAGGATGACGTAGCTCTTGCCCGGGCAATTGGCCTGCAGGTGGTAGCCCGCGCCGATGCCCGAAAGGCCGGCGCCTACAATGAGCACGTCGAAATGTTCATGCGTCATGGATCACTCATCTCCGAATTGACGTAGGGCGATACAAGGCTTTCTGGCCCAATCTCTACCGCGCCGCGAGGAAAAACGCACCAGCTAATTTACAATAAAGTAAGTAGCGGGGCAGAAGCGCGGAAATCCGCCATATTTCCTTTCAATTCCACGCACCAGAGATAGTTAGTAAGGTGCCCGAACAAAAGAGCTCAGAGGATTCGATCAGTGACACCGCCTGCGCGCGACCACCGGGCCGACCATCGCTGGTACATGGCCGGGATCTGGAGCTATTTCCTCGCGGGCGGCGTTCAGGGCGTGCTTTTCCCGTGGATCATCACCATTGTCCTTGACGAAAGCTCGGACCGCGTCGGCATTGCGCAGATGTTCTCGATGCTGCCGATGCTCCTTCTCGGTCTTTTCGGCGGCGCGGCAGCCGACCGGGCCGAACTCCGCCGCCACCTGATGAAGCTGCAGGCGATTGCCACGCTGCCGCCCCTGATCCTCGCCGTCCTCATCTACAACGGCGTTCTCACCTACGAACTGATGATCCTCTACGTGCTGTCGCTCTCTTCGCTCGGCGGTTACATCATGCCGGCGCGCGACTCGATGCTCTCGCGCGTCGCCGTCAACAGCATGGGCGGCAACATCCAGCGTGCCGTGGCGCTCGCGATGAGCGGCCAGTTTCTCGGTCAGGTGGTGGGCTTCCAGCTCGGCGGCCTCCCCGCGGAATATATCGGGGCCTGGCCGCTGCTGATGTTGCAGAGCGCCCTGCTCGCATTTGCGGTGTTCACGACTTCGCGCCTTCCTTCCGTGCTTCCATCGCCTCGCGAGCATGCGAGACGCCAGCCCTTCAAGGATGTGAAGGAAGGCTTCCTTGCTGTGCTGAAGCATGACCGCATCCGACCGGTTCTCATGCTCATGTTCTTTTCGGGCATCCTCTTCATGGGCGTCTTCATGGTGCTCTTTCCGATCCTCATTCGCGACGTCTATCACGGCAGTTCGCGCGAGATCGGCAATGTCATGGCGTCGTTCTTCGGCGGCATCGGCATCTCCTCCTTCGTGCTTTCCCGCCTGAAACCGATACGCCGCCAGGGCCGCGCCATCATGCTCGCGATGTGCACAGGCTCGATCGTGATGGTGATGATCCATTTCAATCCGCCGATCTGGGGCGTCTATCTGCTCGCGCTCGGCTGGGGGCTGGCTGCTGGCGTTTCCATGAGCCAGTCGCGCGCCATCGTTCAGGAAAGTGCATCCGACGCGCTCCGGGCCCGGATGCTGGCGGGGTTCAATCTCGGAACAATGGGAGGCGGGCCGATCGGCGCCATCCTGACAGGCTATGTCATCCGCTGGGTCGGTCCGCTCGATGCGGTGCTGGTTCCCTGCTCGCTGATGGTCGTGCTCTGGTCGGCTATTTTCTTCTTCACCCCGCTCTGGCGGATCGAAGCACCCCGGTAATCCCCGCCCTCCCCCGTAACGTGTATGCTTCCCGTCGGGGCAACGCATTCGCGACCGTCGAGGCCAGTTCATGAATGACAATCCGGCGCTTGCCGCCGCGCTGATCGTGTTTATCGGTGCAACAGCACAATGGTTTTCCTGGTGGCTGAAGCTGCCGGCGATCCTGCTTCTGCTGGTGGCGGGCCTCGCCATCGGGCCGGGGCTCCATCTGTTCAGCCCGGACGAGATGTTCGGCGACCTGCTCTTCCCCTTCGTCTCCCTCGGTGTTGCCGTCATCCTGTTCGAAGGGAGCCTTACGCTCCGGTTCAGCGAAATTCGCGGACACGGACAGATCGTCACACGGCTCGTCACGCTCGGCGCCGGCGTTACCATCATCGTCGCCGCGCTCGGCGCATGGGCGCTCGGCCTGTTGAGCTTCGAGGTCGCGTTTCTTTTCGGCGCGCTCGTCTCCGTTACCGGCCCCACCGTCATCATCCCGATCCTCCGGTCCGTGGGCCTTACCCGCAACGCCGCCAACGTACTGCGCTGGGAAGGCGTCATCATCGACCCGCTCGGCGCGCTTGCGGCCGTCGTGATCTTCCAATTCGTCGCGGTCGACACCGCGGATCCGGGCAACTTCATCCTGATCGCGGAAATCTTCGCAGCGGGTGTCGCCCTCGGCGCGGGCGCGGGCTACGCCTTCGGCTGGCTGTTGCGGCGGCATGTGATGCCCGACTATCTCCATAACGTCATCGCGCTTGCGCTGGTACTTGCGGTTTTCGTCGGCGCAAACGAAATCGCGCATGAGTCCGGGCTGCTCGCCGTTACCATCATGGGCATCTTCCTGGCCAACATGCGCGACGTGGATGTTGAGGATATCCTCGACTTCAAGGAAAGCCTGACGATCCTCCTCACCTCGATTCTTTTCGTCGTTCTGGCGGCGCGTCTTCCCACCGACGCCTTTACCGCGAACTGGACGATGGTTGCTGCCCTGATGGGGATTATCCTCTTCATCGCGCGGCCGCTTTCCGTTCTCGTCTCGACGGTGGGGACGTCCATGCCGTGGCGCGAACGCGCGATCCTCTCCTGGATTGCGCCGCGCGGTATCGTCGCCGCCGCCGTCTCCGGCCTCTTCGCGATCCAGCTCAACCGGGCGGGCGTCGACGGCGCTCAAACGCTCGTCGCGCTCACCTTCACCGTTATCGTCACGACGGTTCTCCTGCAGAGCCTGACGGCGCGGCCGCTGGCGCGGCTCCTCGGCGTCGCAGACCCCGAACCGCGCGGCCTCCTGATCGTCGGCGGCAACCCGGTCGCCCATGCCATCGCGAACAGTCTCAAGAAGCTCGACTTCGACGTGATCCTTTCAGACACATCATGGGACGAAACGCGCAAGGCCCGGATGGGAGGCCTCAGGACCTATTTCGGCAATATCGTTTCGGACGATGCCGACCGGCGGCTCGACCTTGTCGGCATCGGACAATTGCTGGCGCTGTCGAGACGCGCGCCGCTCAATACGCTTGCCTGTCTGCGTTATGCACGGGAATTCGGCTCCGGCTCGGTGTTTCGTATCCGGCTCGCCGACCAGGCGGAAAACGTCGCTGCCATCGAAGGACGCCTGCTCTTCAAGGAAGATACGACGCTGGAGGCTCTCGAAGACCGGCTCGCGGACGGCTGGCAGATCAAGATGACAAAACTGACCGAAGAGTATGGCTTCCAGAAGATGCTTGAGCAGCAGGGCGGCGAAGGCATTCCGCTCTACGCAATCTCACGCGACAACATCGTCTACCCCTTCGCCGAGGACCGCACGTTCAAGGCGGGTCCCGGTTGGCAAGTCGCGAACCTCGTGAAGCCGGCGGACGACGCCGCGACACCCGAAGCGACCGCCGCCGAGCGGGCGAAATCGCATCTCCAGAAAGAGACGCCGCCGAAACTGCCTGACTAAGAAAAAGGCGGGGAGGTTATCCCCGCCTTCCGTCGTCCGCTTAGCTGTATTTGCGCTCGTCCCACCAGGGGTAGAAGGACGGCATATCCTTCGAGACCGTGCAGGGGTATACCGCCGGACGCTTTTCGAGGAAGGACATGACGCCTTCCTTCGCATCGGCCGACGCACCGCGGGCATAAATCGCACGACTGTCCACCTTGTGCGCTTCCATCGGATGATCGGCGCCGAGCATCCGCCAGAGCATCTGCCGCGTCAGCGCAACGGATACCTGCGCGGTATTGTCGACGATCTCCTTCGCCAGTTCGCGCGCGGCGGGGAGAAGATCATCCGGCTTGTGAAGCGAGCGGACGAGGCCGCCCTTCAGCGCTTCCTCCGCACCGAAGACACGGCCCGAATAAGTCCATTCGAGCGCCTGGCTGATGCCGACGACGCGCGGCAGAAAATAGCTGGAACAGGCCTCCGGCACGATGCCGCGGCGCGCAAAGACAAAACCGAACTTCGCGTTCTCGGAAGCGAGGCGGATGTCCATCGGCAACTGCATCGTGACGCCCACGCCGACCGCCGGGCCGTTGATCGCGCCGATGACCGGCTTCAGGCTTTCGAAAATGCGGAGCGTCAGACGCCCACCGCCATCGCGCACGCTTTCATGGCTCCAGTCGATCTCGCCGTTCGGTTTCACAGGCGTACCCTGCTTTTCGGGCCGATCCTCGCGCTCGGCATAGTCGAATGTCTTCGCGCCCGCCGACAGGTCGGCGCCGGCGCAGAAGGCGCGGCCCTCGCCCGTCACGATGATGGCGCGCACATCGTCATCCGCATCCGCCTTGTCGAAGGCATCGATCATCTCGAACATCATCTGGCCGGTGAAGGCGTTGAGCTTGTCCGGGCGGTGCAACGTCAATGTGAGGATGTTGTCCGCCACGCCGTATTTGATTGTCTCGTAGGCCATTTATTCGCTCCCTGCTTATGGCTTTACCGATTTTCCGGTTCTCTCGCGGCCCCTTGCGCCATGCCGTTACGTCAACCGGGCACTGCCCGAAGAAAGTTGACGAGCACGTCATCTTGCTGTGTCTTTGCGCCTCAAAGGGCCGAAATTTCATGGGCCCAGATATAACAATGGACTCGCAGAAAAGCGAAATCCGGGCGGGGCTCAGGCTCCGCCTCTCAGTTTCATGCCGGGAGACGACCAGCAATGCATCCTTCTGCCCATGCGAAAACCAACCCCGACAAACCCGCCTACATCATGGCGGGGACGGGCGAGAGCGTGACTTACGGGGAACTCGAGGAGAGATCGAACCAGCTGGCGCATTTCTTCCGCGATGCGGGCCTGAAGCCGGGCGATGCCATCGCCATCTTCATGGACAACAATGCGCGCTTCTACGAGATCTGCTGGGCGGCGCAGCGGGCAGGGCTCTACTACACCTGCATTTCCTCGCGTCTTACGGCGAGCGAAGTCGCCTATATCGCCGACGACTGCAATGCGCGAATCTTCTTCACATCGCCGGCAGTGTCCAAGGTCGCAGAGGAGTTGCTGACCGACGATCATCTCCCTGCGCGGATCGAGAGAAAGTTCGCGGTCGGCGACACGATTCCCGGCTACGAGAATTTCGAGGAAGTGCGGGCGACGTTTCCGGCAACGCCTATCGCCGATCAGACTGCCGGCACCGACATGCTTTATTCTTCCGGCACCACGGGACGGCCGAAGGGCGTGAAGCACCCGCTGACCGGCGGTGCGTTCGACGAGGACACCGCGCTCGAAGGGCTCGCAATGCTGCTCTACGGCATGGACGCGAACACAATCTATCTCTCGCCCGCGCCGCTCTATCACGCAGCACCGCTGCGCTGGTCGATGACCGTGCAGCGGCTTGGCGGCACCGTCATCGTGATGGAGCATTTCGACGCCGAAGAGGCGCTGCGTCTGATCGAGAAGTACAAGGTGACCCACAGCCAGTGGGTACCGACCATGTTCGTGCGCATGCTCAAGATGCCGGAAGAGGTGCGTGCGAAATACGACGTTTCTTCCCTGAAAGTGGCGATCCACGCCGCCGCGCCCTGCCCCATTCCTGTAAAGGAACAGATGATCGAATGGTGGGGCCCGGTGATCTACGAATATTACGCCGGTTCCGAAGGCAACGGCTTCACGGCGCTCAATTCCGAAGAATGGCTCGCACACAAGGGCTCCGTCGGCAAGCCGCTCAACGCCATCGCGCATATCTGCGACGATGAGGGCAACGAACTTCCCGTCGGCGAAGCTGGCACGATCTATTTCGAGAGCGAGAGCGAGTTCGAGTATCACAACGACCCGAAGAAGACGAAGGAAGCCCGCCATCCGAACCATCCGACATGGTCGACGCTGGGCGATATCGGCCGCGTGGACGAGGACGGCTACCTCTACCTCACCGACCGCAAGGCCTTCATGATCATCTCGGGTGGCGTGAACATCTATCCGCAGGAGGCCGAGAACATCCTCGTCATGCATCCAAGCGTTGCGGACGTCGCCGTGATCGGCGTACCGAACGAGGATTTCGGCGAGGAGGTGAAGGCGGTGGTGCAGCCGGTCGACTGGGCGGATGCAGGCCCCGCCCTCGAGGCCGAGTTGATGGAGTTCTGCAAGAACCAGCTTTCCGCCATCAAATGCCCCCGCTCGATCGATTTCGAAGAAGAGCTGCCGCGGCATCCGACGGGCAAGCTCTACAAGCGGCTTATCCGGGACCGCTACTGGGGCAACCGGGACAGCAAGATCGTGTAACTCTCAAACGGGCGCCTCGGGCGCCCGTTTTTCACATGAGCCCGTCACCGGCCCGTGCGTTATGTGATAAGTTCAGGCGATTCACACAATGGAGGCATCAATGGCCAAGGGAAATCGGGGGCTCGTCTGGGCCGGGGTGGTGCTCGCAGGCATGCTCGCGACGGGCGGCGCGGTTCTCGCCCAGACCTCCGAAATGCACACCCAGGGTCACCAGTGCCGGAATCTCGGCAAGTCGAACAAGCTTTTCGACAGGAACTACTACGTCTACTTCGAAACCAATTCGAGCCGGATCGACCCCAAGTATCAGGAAGATTTCGAGCGCATCCACGAACTCGCCAAGGGCCAGAACGCTCAGCAGATCTGCCTGTTCGGCAAGTCCAGCAAGACGGGTAACCCGGCCGCCAATGCGGAACTGTCGCGCAAGCGTGCCCGGAACGTGGCTGATGCCTTCACGGCGCTCGGCTGGCCCGCGTCCAAGATCGCAATCAGCTCCGAGGGAGAAGCCTGGGGCTGGCTCGAGGAAACACTGACCTGGGACTCAGAGGAAGACCGCCGGGTCCGCATCCGTCTGTCGCGATAACCGAGCTTCCGGCTTGGCGCAGGCCCGCCGGACCGCTAACTTGCCCCCCGAATGGCTCCCAAGGGGCCGAACACACGACAACACCCAACGGGAGAGCCAAATGCGCGTATTCGATACGGTTGCCGACTATGTCGCCGAGAAGGGCAAGGAAATCGGCGTCAGCGAGTGGGTCACGATCGACCAGGAGCGGGTGAACCTCTTCGCCGACGCGACAGGCGATCACCAGTGGATCCATATCGATCCCGAACGCACCAAGAAGGAACTCGGCATGGGCACCATCGCCCATGGCTATCTGACGCTGTCGCTCCTGCCCCATCTCATGGGCCAGATCAGCGGCGTGAAGAGCGCGACGCGCGGCATCAACTACGGTTCGAACCAGGTGCGCTTCACCAACATGGTGCCCGTCGGTTCGCGCGTGCGCTGTCGCGTGACGCTGAAGGATGCGTCGCCCAAGGCCGGCGGCACGCAGGTCATCAACGAAGTGACGATGGAAATCGAGGGCCAGGAGCGCCCGGCGATGGTCGCCGAGACCATCAGCCTGATCTTCGAATAAGCGGAAGGCGGGCGCCCCCGGCTTGCCCGGAAGGCGCCCGCGCCCCATATCTTCTTCAGGAAGTCCCTGACCCGGAAGAAACAGATGGCCGACGACAAGTCCCGGAAGATCGAGAAAAACGATTCCGAATGGCGCGAGAAACTCACGCCCGAGCAATACGCGGTCACGCGCGAGGCAGGCACTGAACGTGCGTTTACGGGGCCGTGGGTAAACGAGCATCGGGACGGCATCTACAAGTGCGTCTGCTGCGGCGCGCCGTTGTTTCGCTCCGAAACCAAATATGAAAGCGGGTCGGGCTGGCCGAGCTTTTACGAGCCGATCGACAAGGGTGCGGTCGAGGAACATGCCGACGACAGCCACAACATGCGGCGAACGGAAGTCGTTTGCGCGACGTGCGATGCACATCTCGGCCACGTATTTCCGGACGGACCGCGCCCGACGGGACTTCGCTATTGCATGAACGGCACGGCGCTCGACTTCAAGCCCGACGACGCCTCCGGCGATTGAACGCACAAACATGAAACTGACACCTCCCGCGGCGGCGCCGCGCGCCGAAAAACGGCCGCAGCCCGACGAACACCACGGCATTGTCCGGATCGACAACTACGCCTGGCTTCGCGACGAGAACTGGCGCGAGGTGATGCGCAATCCGGACGCGCTCAACGGCGATATTCGCGCCTATCTCGAAGCGGAGAACACCTATACGGAAGAAGCGCTCAAACCGCTCGCCGAACTTCGCGAAACGCTCTTCAAGGAAATGAAGGGCCGCATCAAGGAGGACGACAGTTCCGTACCCTCTCCGGACGGCCCTTTCGCCTACTACACGCGGTTTGTCGAAGGCGCACAGCACCCCCTCTTCTGCCGGCGCGCACGGAAGGCCGAAGACGGCGAGCAAATCGTTCTCGACGCCAACAAGGAAGCGGAAGGCGAGGCCTATTTCCGGATCGGCGATGTCGATCACGCACCGACGCACAAGCTCGCCGCATGGTCAGCGGACCGGAAAGGCTCGGAATATTTCACCGTCCGTCTGCGCGATCTCGAAACGGGCACCGACCTCGCGGATGAGGTGCCTGATACCTCACCCGGGATCGCATGGGACGCGGAGGGCAAGAGTTTCCTCTACACACAGGTCGATGACGAGCATCGTCCGCTCAAGGTTTTCCGGCATGTCGTGGGAACGCCGACGGCAGAAGACGCGCTCGTCTATGCCGAACAGGACGAAGGCTTTTTTGTCGGCGTCGGCAAGACGCAGAGCGGCAAGTGGCTCGTCATTTCGAGCCACGATCACCAGACAAGCGAGGTCTATCTCGTTCCCGCCGACGCACCGGACACACCGCCGAAACTCGTCGCGCCCCGCCAAGATGGCGTCGAGTATGATCTCGAACATGATGCGCCCCGCAACCGCTTTCTGATCCTCACCAATGCGGATGGCGCAGAGGACTTCAAGGTAGCCGAAGCGCCGGAAGACAAGCCGGGCCGGGAGAACTGGCGAGACCTCATTCCTCATCGTCCCGGGACGCTTATCCTCAACCATGTCGGCTACCGCGATCACCATGTGCGTCTCGAACGGCAAGGCGGCCTGCCGCGCATCGTGGTGCGGCGTCTGTCTGACGGAGCGGAGCACGAGATTGCCTTCGACGAGGAGGCCTACGATCTCAACATGGGTGCGGGCTTCGAATACGACACGACGCGGATGCGCTTTTCCTACAGCTCGATGACGACGCCCGCCGAAGTCTATGATTACGACCTCGAAACACGGAAGCGCACACTTCGCAAGCGCCAGGAAGTACCCTCGGGACACAATCCCGCCGACTATGTCACCAGGCGTGTCTTCGCCACCGCCACGGATGGCGCGCAGGTGCCGGTATCGCTGGTCCATCGGCGCGATTTCGCGCTCGATGGCAGCGCGCCCTGTCTTCTCTATGGCTACGGCTCTTATGGCATCAGCATTCCGGCGTCCTTCTCCACCACATGCCTGTCGCTCGTCGATCGCGGCTTCGTCTACGCCATCGCGCATATCCGAGGCGGCAAGGAGAAAGGATATGGTTGGTACACGGACGGGAAGCGCCTGACGAAGCGCAACACCTTCACCGATTTCATCGCCGCGGGCGAACACCTCGCGAAGGAAGGCTTCACCACCCGCGGCAACATCGTCGCGCATGGGGGCAGCGCGGGCGGCATGCTGATGGGCGCGGTCTCGAACATGGCGCCCGATCTCTTCAAGGGTATCGTTGCGGAAGTGCCGTTTGTCGACGTGCTGGCGACGATCCTCGATGCATCTCTTCCGCTCACACCGCCGGAATGGAACGAATGGGGCAATCCCATCGAAAGCCGGGAGGCCTATGAGTACATGGCTTCCTACTCGCCTTACGACAATGTGACGGCGCAGGCCTATCCGCATATCTTTGCGCTGGGCGGCCTCACCGATCCGCGCGTCACCTACTGGGAACCCGCAAAATGGGTGGCGAAGCTGCGCGAGGCCCGCACGAATGACGGCATCACCCTCCTCCACATCAACATGGATGCCGGGCATGGCGGCGCATCGGGCCGCTTCGAGCGGCTGAAGGAAATCGCGCGCGTCTATGCCTTTGCTCTTGCCGTGACTGACAGGGCCTGAAACCTGTTGCACCGTCAGGCTTGGCTCGTTCTAATATGAGGAACATTCATATTTTGAAGAGCGTGCGATGAGCAACTGGATCTGGGCTTATTCTGACCGCCTGAGCGCGCGGCCCGGCGAGAATGTCGCCCTGCACATCTCCGCAACTGGCGGCACGTGCGAAATCGAGGTGGCGCGCCTCTCCGGCGGGCGCGATATCGTTTTCCACGAGGTGGGCATCGAGGCCGGACGGCACGGAACAGAACCTGCCGCTCACATTCATGGCTGCAACTGGCCCGAAGCCTTCCGCCTGACCGTCGGCGAATGGCGAAGTGGCTACTACGAGATCCTGCTGAAAGGGGCGGATGGCGCGACCGGACGGCACATGCTTGTCGTGAAGTCCGCCAGCCCGCAGGAGAAAGCCGTCATCGTTCTCGCCACCAATACCTACCACGCCTACAACTCCTGGGGCGGCGCCAACACCTATGCCTGGACGGGCGAGGTGGAGCCGGCGAGCCCGACCAGGGACGAGACCCTGCACGTTCCCGCGGCAAGGCTCTCAGCCAACCGGCCCTTCTCCGCCGGCATCATGAAGCCGGCATCGCCGAAACACCGGATCGTGAACGAAGTCCGGCGAGGCTTCCGCGAACGTTCAACAGCCGGCGAGATAACGCATGAGATCAAGGCCGGAGGCAATGGATGGGATTGTCCGGCCGGTTTCACCGACAAGTGGGAGCATGCCTTCGTCGCGTGGGCGGAGGCGAACGGGATCGAACTCGACTATCTCACCGACTACGACCTTGAAAGGGAACCTCACGCGCTCGACGGCTACAAGGCGGCGCTCTTCGTCGGGCACAGCGAATACTGGAGCCGGGGACAGCGCGAGGAAGCCGAGCGCTTCGTTGATGCGGGCGGCAACATCGTCATTCTGTCGGGCAATACATGCTACTGGCAATGCCGCTGGGAAGACGATGGCCGCACCTATGTCGCCCACAAGGCTCGTGCGGAGGAAGAAGACCCCTTCATGGCGGACCCGGCCAGGCGCCATCTCACGTCCGGCCTCTGGTCGTCTCCGTGGACCGGCAAACCCGAAGCGCAACTCACCGGCCTTTCCTTTCTGTTCGGCGGCTATCACCGCTTCGGCCTCTGCACCGCGCGCGGCGTCGGCGGCTATACCGTCTGGCGGGAAGATCACTGGGCGCTCGAAGGCGCGGATCTCTATTGGGGCGATGTTTTCGGCGACGATTGCCGCCTGGTCGGCTACGAAAACGATGGCTGTCCGCTTACCTTCTGCGAGGACGGTCTGCCGAAGCCGGTCCCGCGTCTCGGCATACCGGAGAATCTCGAGATCATCGCTACCGCGCCTGCAACGCTCGGCGAACCGGAATCGGAATTCGGCGGTTTCGTGCCGCCGGAAGCCTGGGGGCCGCTCACGCGCGCCTATGCGGGCTTCGACTCGCCTGCGAACCGCGCCCGCCTGATGCGCGGTCATGCGGTCATGGCGGCTTTCAGGCGGGGCAAGGGCGAGGTCTTCAACGCCGGCACGACCGAGTGGGCCTATGGGCTTCAGGCCGGCAATCCGTTCGTGGAGAAGATCACGCGGAACGTGCTCGACCGTTTTCTCGGCTGACGAAACGGCACGGGCCGCGCTCCCTCCCGAACGCGGCCCGCTGGCGCCCCGAACCGTCCTTCTGTCAGTGAGGCCGGTCGCCGATGATCGTTACGCGCTCCATCTTGCGCACCGCCGGCCAGTAATCGGATGCCGCATAGTGCTGGCAAGCGCGATTGTCCCAGAAGGCTATCGAGTTCTTCCGCCAGCGGAAGCGGCACTGATATTCGGGAACAGCGGCCTGCGCGTAGAGATGCGCGAGCAGTGCGTCGGACTCCGCCTTGTCCATGCCGGCGATATGCTGGGTGAAGGCAATGTTCACATAGATGCCTTTCCGGCCGGTTTCCGGATGAGTGCGTACCACGGGATGCTCGACCATCGGATATTTCCGATTCATCTCCTCGATTTCTTCCGGTGTCTTTCCGAGCTTCTGCATCATCTTGCGGAAATGCGCGAAGTCGTGAATCGCGACGGCGCCGTCGATCCTCTCTTTCACCTCGTCGGAAAGACCGTCATAAGCGGCATACATATCGGAGAAGAGCGTGTCGCCGCCGACATCCGGAACCTCGACCGCGCGGAGCACGGAGCCGAGCGACGGGCATTCCCGCCACGTCACGTCGCTGTGCCACTTGTTTTCCTTGCCCGGCCGCTCGCGGTTATGTGTGATGGCGAGGACTTCCGGGTAGCCTTCCTTGTGCGGCGCGAAGGGATGCACTTCGAGTTCGCCGAACTGGCGCGCGAAGGCGAGATGCTCTTCGGTCGTGATGTCCTGATCGCGAAAGAAGATCACCTTCCATTCGAGCAGCGCTTCGCGAAGCGAAGCCAGCATGGCGCCGTCCACTGGCTTCGACAGGTCGATGCCGCCGATTTCGGCACCGATCGTCGGGGTCAGGGGCGACACCGAAAACGGCGCCGTTTGCGGCGCAGCTGCAGCCTGGCTCATGAGTTCTCCTCCTCCGGGTTCCTCCGCTCCAATGACGTGAAGTCTACGGCCTCCTACGGCGTCACCGCTCCCGTCAAATTTGGCAATTCCGCTCTACGGAATTAGGCTGGCCGCTGCGGAGCGCAGGAGGTCCCATGCCGCGTTCACACAAGGAAATCGAAGGCGTTCAGCCGGTTCTCAGAAGTCTGAAGCTGCTCGAGGCGCTGAATGCCGCCGGAACGGCTACATTGGCGCGCTTGCACGCGGACACGGGTCTGCCGAAGCCAACGCTCGTCCGCCTTCTCGATACGATGATTTCGGCAGGCTATGTGCGGCGGCTGTCGCGAACCACCGGTTACAGCCTCACGGAACGCGTGCTTCGCCTCTCAAGCGGCCTCCGGCATACCGATCTCGTCGTGGAGGCTTCCCGTCCCTTCCTTTCCGGACTGACGGCCGAACACAAATGGCCGGTCGCGCTGGCGACACTCGATCATGAAGCAATGCTGGTGCGCATCTCGACACGGCACGAAAGCCCCTTCAGCACCGATCCCGACTGGTTGAACCGTCGCCTCGCGATGCTGGTATCGGCGCTTGGACGTGCCTATCTCGCCTTCTGTCCCGAAGAAGAACGGCGACTCATTCTTGCGGTTCTTCGAAACTCGAAAGCGGCGATGAACGCGCAGGCCCGCGACGAGAAATATGTATCCTCGATGCTCGCCGCCATACGGAAACGCGGTTACGCGACGACCGCGCCCATGCGCGGCGACCCGGCGATGGGGCTCGCGGTCCCTGTTGTGGAAGGTGAGAAGGTCACCGCATGCATCACCATGCGCTACCTCGGTTCGACCATGAACGAAGCGCAGGCGGCGGAGCGATACCTCGTACCCTTGCAGCGCGCGGCGAGCAGCATTGCCGCCGCGCATGCCCGCCTCGTCAGCGCCGCGTAACCATCACGGCGACTTTCTCCGAACCGACGGCGTGGACGCGGAGGCTCTGGTTCTGCTCGTCACGCGACGCCTCTCCGCCTTCGACCTCGACATCAAAGCCGTTCGGGTATTGCAGGTTCGGAATGAAGATTTCCGTCTCGCCAGCGCCGTCCGCTTCGTAAACGAAACGGAAAGTGCCGGTCTCGCGCTTGAACTTCATCTTCAGCGGACGACCCGCGACGATCCGCGCATAGGGCCGCACAAAGCCCTTCAGTCCGCGTCCGCCACTGTTGATGTCCGACGGATCGGTGCGCTGATCGATACTGTAGATCGACAGATCTTCCTGGTTCCAGCCATCGCCCACAGCCTGATCGTTGCGGTTGGACGCCGTGTAGTTCCACTGCGTCGAATTCATCAGCAACTGGTCGAGCGCGTTGTACATGAGATCGAGCGCGATGACGTGCTTTTCCCATGGGCCTTCCGAACGGTCGCCCGCGTCCCACGCCTTGTAGGCGGCTGCCTCGTCGAGGTCATAGGGAATGCCGAACTCGCCGAGCAGTGCCGGCGCGCCGGTGCCGCTGTTCAGCGTCTTCGAGGCATCCTTCAGGCGGCCGAGCTGTCGCGTGTAGGACGCCTCGATTGCATCCGCACCCTCAAGGGTGCGCCCCGTATAGGGATTGACCTTCACGGGGAAATCGAAGCGCTTAGTCGACAGCGTGACGATGTCGTACCAGTGGCTTGCGTTCACCGTGCGCTCCGGTGTGTCCGGCGGGAAGCCGTGACCGAGGCCCGCGCCTGGATCCAGCTCCGCGAAGAGGAGCCAGTCCTTGTTGATCGCGCGCATGCGCTCGGCAACGCGGGCGAAGAATGGACCCATGAAGTCCTTCTCCATTTCGAGGCGTCGTCCGTTCCGCTCCAAGAAGAACTTCTCGTCCAGCGCCTCGATCTCGCCTCCGGCAAGCCGGTAAGCGCCCGCGCGCTCAAAGGGGCACTTGGCGCCGTCCTTCCAGATCGACACGCCCTCCGCATTGACGAGCACATCCCGCTTCTTCACGACGGCACGCTGATCCCAGTCGATCCCCATTTCCGGAATTTCGCGCGCAAGGCCCTGCGCCGCAGCAAAACCGTCGAGCACCGACCAGGCGAGGCCGGGCCGCGCCGGAAACGGATTCTGCTCGCTCGGACCCGTGTGCCGGTAGCTCATCGGCAGGCCGACATAGCCGGAGCCCGGCTCGTTCAGTGAATCGAAGCCTATGACGTTCGGCAGGTCCTTCACCCGGGTCGCGATCGCCTCCATCGCACCGAGGTAGTGTTCCTGCAGGAAGTCCTGTGCGGGCCTGCCCTGCACGAGAAAATCCGGGCAGAATGTGTTGCCCGCAAAGAAGAGCGTCCACATGATCGCATTCGCGGGATATTTGTAGTTCTGCGACCAGGTCATGGTCGGGTAGTTGTCTTCCTGCCTGCCACCGCGCGCGAAGTCGTACTTGTACTGCATGACATGCGTCGCGCCCGCCGCATGGAACTTCGTGAAATCGAGGCCGACCGCATCGAAGAGCCAGCCCGGCGCGCCGTCGCCGCCGGTCATCCGGCTCCAGACGTCCTGATGGAAGTCGATGAAGACATACATGCCGTAGCCGTCCGCCATGCGGCAGAGTTCTGCGAAGTAGTCGAGATAAGCCTCGTCGTAGCGGTAGGGGCCCTCATGCTCGACCGCTTCCCATGTCGTCAGCAGCCTCAAGCAGTTGAAGCCCCAGGCCTCAAGTCTGCGGAAATGTTCTTCCGCTTCGGCAAGCGGAAAGGGCCGCCCGACAAAGGAGACCGTGCGGTGGTCCGAGAAATCCGTCGGAATGTTGGTATGCCCGTTCGGGGTGTAGGGCACCTTGCAGTCGCCACCGAGATTGACGCCACGCAGGATGTGCCTGCGGCCATCGGTATCCCTGAACCATTCCCCGTCGATCTCGAGCCGCGGCAACGCCATATTGTCCTCCCCTCGTTCTTGTTACCGTCGAGGATAGCGGTCCTGCCGTGCACGCAACAGCCGCGAAGCGCATTATTTGCATCTCCCCGAGGGAGCGGGCACGATCCGCGAACCCGGAATGAGGGAGCAAAGAGCCGTGAACGCACCGACGAGAGACAACCTTCCTCCCCTGCCCGCCCAGCCGGCAGGCGTAGCCTGGCCGACAGAGGAATGGCCGCGCGGCGACCTGCCGACCAGTGTCGACAAGGTGCGCTTTACGAAGCTGATGGATCATGCCTTTGCCGCCGAAGCTCCCGCCGATCTCGGCGAGACGCACGCGGTCGTCGTCATCAAGGACGGCAAGCTCGTTCACGAACAATACTGGACGGGCTTCGGCCCGGACGTCACCTGCCCGTCCTGGTCGAAGGGGAAGAGCATAACGCATGCGCTGGTCGGCATTCTGGCCGGCGACGGCAATATCGACATTCATGCGCCCGCCGACGTGCCCGAATGGGCGGATGCGAGCGATCCACGCCATGCCATCACGCTCGATCTCCTGCTGCGCATGTCGAGCGGCCTCGCTTTCCGCGAGGACTACGTGCCGGAACATCCTTCCGACGTGATCGAGATGCTGTGGGGCGAAGGAAAAGACGATACGGCGCATTTCGCCGCTTCGTTTCCGCTCGAACACGAGCCCGGAAGCTACTGGTCCTATGCGAGTGGAACGACCAACATCGTGAGCCGCACGGCTGCACGCGCAGCAAATGCCTTTGGACCCGATTTCGAAGCTTTCATGCGCGAACGCCTTTTCGATCCCATCGGCATGACGAGTGCCACGCCGAAATTCGATGCCGCCGGCACCTTTATCGGCTCGTCCTTCTGCTTCTGCACGCCGCGCGACTTCGCGCGTTTCGGACTTCTTTATCTGCGCGACGGCGTCTGGAACGGCAAGCGCATCCTGCCGGAAGGCTGGGTCGACTATGCGCGCACGCCGACATGGCAGCAGCCGGACGCGGAAGACCTCTACGGCGCGCATTGGTGGCTCGGCATTGCCGGGCCCGGCAGCTTTTCCGCGAACGGCTATGAAGGGCAATACACCGTAGCCGTGCCCGAACTCGACATGGTCGTCGTCCGGCACGGGAAGACACCTCTCGAGGCGAAGCTCAATCCGGAGGCATGGATCGCGGAGATCGTGGACTGCTTCAGGTCTGCCTGAAGCGAAGGCTCCAGCCGCAAAGCGCCGCCGTAACCACGCCGGGGAAGATCACGCCCAGCCAGTCGGTCACCGTACCGCCCGGTGCGGCGGCACATCCCTCCGCGATATCGACGAGATGGCCGATCCCGTGCCCCGCCATAAAGGTGGCGGCAACGGCGAGCACGCCCGCCCCCTGCGCCGGCCGCCAGATGGCGCAAGCGAGCCCCGCAGCGGAAGCGAGATAGGCTGTGCCGACATCGCGGATCAGGTGGCCGTTCGCCGCGCCGGTCACCGCCAGATCCGGGATCGACGTGAACCAACCGATCGGATCCAGCACCATGCGGCCGCCGTTCAGCAACGCAAACGCCGCTAAAAGCCCGCAAACTCCTCGAAAAGCCGCCAGTTCCATACGCCGGAGCCTAGGGTGCTGCCGGCCCTGCAAACAGCACCACCCGATGCGATTTACCGGAGCCAATTTCCTGTTCCGGTCGTGTAGACTGCGCCTGGCGAACAGACACAGGGGCGGAACGTTGGGTAGCGTTGTCCGGTTTCCGGGCGATCTCATCACCGAACATGACCGGCGGCGGCTCACCGCCACAGCCGGAGGTTCACCTTTCGACCTCGAGTTCCGGAAGAACGGACAAGGCATCCTCGCGCCCTATCTCACGCGCTGCGAGCATCTGCGCCCGAGCTACCGGTTACGGAAGACGGTCGAAGGATGGGAAGCGATTGCACTGGGGAATGATGGGCCGAGTGCCGTCGCAGCGCGGGCCCGCAACGCTGACGAGCTTTTCCGTACGCTGGCGGCGCCGGCGGAACGAAACTGAAAAATGAAAAACAACGAAGGCAGGGAGGAAACCACATGAACATCATGTCACGCATCGCCAAACCCGAGGATGTCGGTCTCGACCCTGCGCGCCTCTCCTACATCCCCGACTATTTCCGCTCATATGTCGACCGCGGCAAGATCGCGGGGTTCTCGACGCTCGTCTCCCGCCACGGCGAGATCGCGCATTTCGAGGTCGCCGGCCAGCGCGACCGCGAGCGCGGCCTGCCGATGGAGAAGGATACGATCTTCCGCATCTATTCGATGACGAAGCCGATCACGAGCCTTGCACTCATGATGCTCTACGAGGAGGGGCACTTTCAGCTGAACCACCCCGTTTCCCGCTACATCCCCTCCTTCAAGAAGCTGCAGGTCTGGGCGGGAGGCACGGCTGAGAAATACGAGACGAAGCCTTGCGAGCGGGAAATGACGATCCGCGATCTCCTGACGCATACCTCCGGCCTCACCTACGGCTTCATGCAGGAGCATCCCGTCGACGCGCTCTACCGCAAGGCGGGGATCGAAGGCGCGAATACGGTCGAGTTGACGCTCAAGGAAACGGTCGAGGCCCTGGCCGACATTCCTCTGCTGTTCTCACCGGGACAACACTGGAGCTATTCGGTGGCGACCGATGTCTGCGGCCATCTGGTCGAGATTCTGTCGGGCCGTCCGCTCGACGAGTTTCTTGCCTCGCGCATTTTCGCACCGCTCGGCATGAACGACACTTCGTTCTTCGTGCCGAAGGACAAACTCGACCGGTTCGCGACCAACTACTTCCGCAATCCGCAGACGAAGAAGTCCGGCATCATGGATATCGGCGACGAGACGAGCAGCTATGCGCAACCGCCGCGCTTCCTCTCCGGCGGTGGCGGCCTCACCTCGACCATGATGGACTACTGGCGCTTCTGCCAGATGCTGCTCAACGGCGGGGAGCTCGAAGGCGTGCGCCTTTGCTCGCCGAAAACCATCGAGTTCATGACGCTGAACCACCTGCCCGGCGGGCAGACCATGAAGAAGATGTCCCGTTCGGCCTTCAGCGAGCTTGCCGCGGAAGGCGCGGGCTTCGGCCTCGGCTTCCAGGTGCTGATCGATCCGGCAGAGGCACAGGCCATCGGCTCGCCCGGCAACTTCTCCTGGGGCGGCGCGGCCTCAACCTATTTCTGGATCGATCCGGAAGAAGACCTCATCACGATCTTCATGACGCAGCTCTATCCCTCCTCCACCTACCCGTTCCGGCCCCAGCTTCAACAGCTCGTCTACGGAGCGATCACCGAATAGAAAGCCGGGCCCGCGCCCGCCATGCCACTCTGGATTCCGCTCACCATCGCGGCTGCCTTTCTGCAGAACGTACGTTCCTCCCTGCAGAAAAAGCTGACCGGCGAGATGTCGGCGCTCGGCGCCACCTATGTCCGGTTCGCCTATGGCGTGCCGGTCGCGGTCATTTACCTTGGGGTGCTCCTTGCGCTGACGGGTGCCGCAGTCCCGGATATGGCTCCCGAGTTTCTCGTTTACGCAGCGGTCGGCGGGCTCGCGCAAATCTGGGGCACCGTATTGCTGGTCGGTCTCTTCGCCTATCGCAACTTCGCCGTCGGCACGACCTACTCCAAGACCGAAACGATCCAGACAGCTGTCTTCGGCATCGTCGTACTCGGCGATCATCTCAGCGTCGGCGCTTTCGCGGCGATCCTGATCTCGCTCTCAGGTGTCGTCGCGATTTCCATCGCGCAATCACACCTCACGCTTCTCACCTTCTGGCGGTCTCTCGGGGAACGCCCCACCCTGATGGGCATCGGGTCAGGAGCCTTTTACGGTGTTGCGGCGGTCTGCTATCGCGCCGCCTCGCTCTCGCTGGACCATCCGGATTTTCTCGTTTCCGCCAGCTACACGCTGGTCGTCGTGCTGCTGATCCAGACGGCCACAATGACGGCATGGCTCGGCCTCCGCCATCCTCAGGACCTCTCAGCATCGTTCCGCGCCTGGAGAGTGAGTTCGCTGGTCGGGCTCGCAGGCGCGCTGGCCTCCGTTGGGTGGTTCACAGCCATGACGATCCAGAACGCGGCCTATGTCCGCGCGCTCGGTCAGATCGAGCTCGTTTTCGCTTTCGCGTCTTCGCGGTTCCTGTTCAGGGAAAAGACCAGCGCACTCGAAGTTGCGGGCATTGCGCTCGTGGTCGGCGGAATTCTGCTGCTGATCCTGTATCGCTAGAAGCCCGCTTCCCCGGGGCGCGGCTTGGGCCGGCCCCGGGGTTGGCGGATCGCGAAACTCCGGGCTGCCGCGGCGTTGGGGGGGCAAGGGGTCGCCGGCAACTCTTCCGCGTCCGCCGCACCGACACACTCCAGGTGCGCCAGCGGGTCGCGTACCGGATATCCCTCCCGAAGCACGAAGCGGAAACCGCCGCGTCTCTCCGGCAGGAAGCACCGGTCATCTTCAGCCTGGAACAGCTATCGGGATCTCCCGGACGGGGTTGGAGGGCTGTGGTTCCGGAGGACGCCGACAAGGAAGAGGATAGTTCAGGCGCGCGACACATGAAAGAAGATTCGTCCGTAGACGCACGATTCTACCCGCGTCCCACCTCGGGACAAAATGGCGCTGCCGACGAGATTTCCCCCTTTTAATGAGGAACATCACCCGCCACCGTCGTCCGGTGCATGACGCGCAGATGCCCGTCGTAACCGCCGTCAGCGAAATGCAGCGTGCAGCGGTTGTCCCACATGGTGAGCATGTTCGGCCTCCACTTGTGACGATAGATGAACTCATCCTTCGTCATGTGGCTGTAAAGAAAGCCAAGCAGTGCCGCCGATTCTTCCTGCGTCATGCCCTCGATACCGACGGTGTAGACCGGGCTCACGTATAGCGCCTTGCGTCCCGTAACGGGATGCGTGCGGACGAGAGGATGCGGGCAGGTCTTCTCCGCCTCTTCGCTGACGATGATCTTCATCGTCCGGGCTTCCTGTTCCTGCGCGAAAACACCCTTGGTGCCATAGGGCAGCGCAGCGCTGTGAATCGCGGTCAGACCTTCCAGCAATCGTTTCATGGTGCCGGAGAGCGCCTCATATGCACGCGTACAGTCCGCATAGAGCGTGTCGCCGCCGACGGGCGGTACCACCTTCGAATGGAGGAGCGTCGCGGCTGGCGGCTTGTCCTGGAAACTCCAGTCCGAATGCCAGCCCGCACCGAAGTTTCGCGCCTTTTCGTCCGGCTCGCGGCGGAGTTCGAGAATGTGCGGGCGGCCTTCCATCGGCGCGATGAAGGGGTCATGGCCAAAGGGGCCGATCTGGAGCGTGAAAGCCTCGAGTTCATCATGGGTAAGCGGCTGATCGGGGAACCAGACGACGGCATGATCCGCCCATGCCCGGTTCACCGCGTCGAGCGCGTCCGGCGGCAGCGGCTTCGACAGGTCGAGGCCGGTGATCTCGGCGCCGAAGCCGCTTTCGTTGGGCGTTACCCGAATGCTGTTCGATTTTACGGCTGTCTGCGACATGTCTCCCTCCCCTGCCCCGTTCCGAGCCTTGGGGAGAGAGTGCCATATCGCCGGCTTCGGCTCTACTGGAGCGGTACGCCGCCAATGGTAATGCGGTGCATCAGCCGCTTGTGACCGTGATAATCGTTCACGGCGAAATGCCAGGTCGCGCGGTTGTCCCAGAAGGCAATCGATCCATCGCGCCATTCGAAGCGGCAGGTGAACTGCGGCTGGGTGGCATGGGCATAGAGATAGTCGAGCAAAGCCTTGCTGTCTTCCGTGCCCCAGCCGACGAAATGCGTTGTGAAACCGGGATTCACGTAGAGCGCCTTCCGGCCGCTCAAGGGATGCGTGATGACGACCGGGTGGACCGCCTGGCCGACGAGGCTCTCGCCCTTGAAGCCGCCGCTCTGGTCGCTCGACTTGTAAAAGCCGCCCGCGCCGAAAGCCGCCTCGTTCGAATGCACGGCCTTCATCGCCGACAACGTCTCCTTGAGACCGTCGGAAAGTGCGTCGTAGGCCTTGTACATGTCGGCGAAGAGCGTATCGCCGCCGGTTTCGGGAAGTTCCCGCGCCACGAGGATCGAGCCCATCGCCGGTTCCGCGTCGTAGGAATGGTCGGTGTGCCAGCCGCCGCCGATATTGACCTTCTGTTCCTTCTCCTTCCGAACTTCGGCGATTTCCGGGTACCGCACGTTCGCGGGAAAGAACTTGTTGATGTCGATTTCGCCCCAGCGCCTCGCAAAGGAAATGTGCTCCTCCGGCGTCAGCTCCTGGTCGCGGAAGAAGATCACGCCATAGTCGCGATAGGCGGCGCGGATCGTCTCCATATCGCTGTTGCTCGGATCCCTCAGATCGACGCCCAGCACTTCCGCACCGCAGCCCGGTGTCAGCTTTCTGACAGTCGCCGTTCCATACGCCATGATTTCCTCCCGTGGCAGAATTGCCCTTGAGGATAGGCGTACGCGAACGCTATATTGTTACCAAAGTAACAATTCGAGAAACTCATGTCCGCATCCTCCGCTCAGGAACGCATCGCCGGAGCTCTTACACGGAACCCATGGTTCATGCGGCGGCCTGTGGAGTTGCAGCGAGCGCTGATCCGCCGGGCGCAGCTTTCAGCCGTCGAAGGCGGACACTGGCTCTACGACACGGGCGACGAGGCCGTCGGCCTCTACGGTGTGCTGACAGGCTCCGTCACGACGCATGTCGTGCTCGAGAATGGCGCAAGTGCGCCGGTTAACATTTCCGGCCCCGGCACGATCTTCGGCTATGCAGCGCAGGTGCTGGGCGGACGGCGTGTTACCACGACGGTCACGAGGGAACCTTCCGAAATCATCTTCGTGCCGCAACATGCGCTCGCCGCTATCGCGCACGACCTGCCCTCGCTGTGGCTTCACTTTGCCGAACTCGCGACGGAGCAGCTCGTCTTCGCCACGCGCGTCATTGCGGAGCGAACGCTGCTTGCGCCCCGGGCGCAGCTTGCCTCGCGGTTGCAGATCTATGCCCTCGCCTGGGGCGACGGGCGTTCCCCCGTCACTCTGCCTATCCTGCAGGAGGAGCTAGCGGAACTGATGGGCCTGTCGCGCAAGACCGTGAACCGCATTCTTCGGGATTTCGAGACGGAAGAACTCGTCGAGACGGGCTACCGCAGCATCCTGATCCGCAATCCGCGCGCGCTTCACCGGATCGCGATGGAAGAGGAGCTATGAAAAAGCCCGCGCCGTTCCCAGCGCGGGCCTTTCCGATGCGTTCTTCGAGCCTTATTCGGCGGCCTGCGCCACCGAGATGCCCGCCATGCGGTTGAGGCGCGTCCTGATGATCGCTTCGGCTTCCGAAACGATCCGCGACACGAGTTCCTGGCACGAAGGAATGTCGTTGATGAGCCCCTGAACCATGCCGGCCGACCAGATACCGTAGTCGGGATCGCCTTCCTCGTAGACGACGCGGCCACGCGCACCGGCGACAAGATGGGCGATGTCCTCGATCTTGGCGCCACCCTTCTTCTCGATTTCCACGACCTCGCGGCTCACCGCGTTCTTTGCGACGCGGGCCGTGTTGTGGAGGGTGCGGAAGATGAGATCGGTCGCGCGCTCGTCATTGGCGACGATCTGCTCCTTCACCTTCTGGTGAATGGCACTTTCCTTGGTGCACATGAAGCGCGTGCCCATGTTGATACCCTCGGCACCGAGCGCAAGCGCAGCAACGAGGCCGCGCGCATCGCCGAATCCACCAGACGCGATCATCGGAATCTTCACCTTGTCGGCGGCCGCCGGAATGAGGATCAGGCCCGGAATGTCGTCTTCGCCCGGATGGCCCGCGCATTCGAAGCCGTCGATCGAGATCGCATCGACGCCCATGCGTTCCGCCGAAAGCGCATGGCGAACCGCCGTGCACTTGTGGATCACCTTGATGCCGTGTTCCTTGAAGTGATCGACATGTTCCTGCGGCTTGTAGCCTGCGGTTTCGACGATCTTCACGCCGGAATCGATGATCGCCTGGCGGTATTCTGCATAGGGCGGCGGCTTGAGCGCCGGCAGGATGGTGAGGTTGACGCCGAAGGGACGGTCTGTGAGCCCCTTGCACTTCTCGATTTCCTTGCGCAGGTCGTCCGGCGTCGGCTGGGTCAGCGCCGTGATGAAGCCAAGCGCACCGGCATTGGCGACACCGGCCACGAGTTCGGCGCGGCCGACCCACTGCATGCCGCCCTGCACGATGGGGTGATCCACCCCGAACATTTCCGTGAATCTTGTTTTGAGCACGTTCCCTCTCCCTCGGCTGGCGCGGCCTCTCGGGGGCCTGAGCCTTTCGCAATTTCGAATGCCGCTGTTCTAGCAGAAGCATCGGACCCTTTGCACGCCGGGATTCCTTTCCGAAGCCGCCAAAAACGCCTTGCCGCAACGTCCTCCAAGGCTTCCCTGGTTCTGGCCAAGTTCTTGAAATGATGGAAAAACCGGCGCAGTCTGCCAATCCAAAGTCAAACAACGGTTTGTTCAGCCATGAACAACGATGCCAATTGGGACGCCTACCGCATCTTTCTCGCGGTGGTCGATACGCAAAGCCTCTCCGGCGCGGGACGGCGGCTGAAGCTCAGCCACGCCACGGTCGGCCGTCATATTGCCACGCTGGAGAAGCGTCTCGGGGCGAAGCTCTTCGTGCGCGAGCCGACCGGCTATGCGCTCACGGGCGCAGGCGAGCGGTTGCGCGCCGAAGTCGAGCCGATGTCGCTGGCGGCAGAACGCGCGCTTCACGCCGCGCTCAGCGCCGACGGCGAGGCGCAGGGGCTCGTCCGAGTCGCCATTCCGCACAGCCTCGCCTCCTACTGGTTCATGCCTTATCTCGGAGAATTCGAAAAGCGCCACCCAGGCATCGAGATCGAGATCGTCAATGAGGTGACGCAGGTCTCGGTGAAGCGCCGCGACGCCGACATCGTGATCCGGCCCTACGGTCCCGGGCGAGAGAACGTCGTCGGCCGCAAGATCGGGCGTATCGGCGTCGGCTTCTACGCATCGCAGGGCTATGCCCAGCAATACGGCCTTCCCTCGCGGCGCGAGGAATGGAAGGAACATCGGATCGTTGGTTTCGGCGGGCGCGCCGCGGAAGTCGAGCTCGCCGACTGGCTTGCCCATGTGACTCAGGGCGCGCGTGTGGCGCTGCGCTGCTTCTCCGACGCCGATCTCGTGCAGGCCGTACGCGCGGGCGTCGGCATCTCGACACTCGTCTGCCTCACCGGCGACCACTACGACGACCTCATTCGCATCGCGCCGCAGAAGCTGGCGAACGGGACGGAAATGTGGCTCCTCGCCCATCCGGACCTGCGCGATACGGCGCCGGTCCGAGCGGTAATCGACTTCATCGGCGAGAAGGCAAAGACCGACAGGGACAGACTCTCAGGCCGCGCACCCGCCGCCTGAACAGGCACGAACATTCCAATCCGCATCGCTGAACAAGCATGAAACGCCGATCCGGGCCATAGTCGCTCGAACGCATTTGGAGGACACGAATATGGCTCTGCCAGACATCCTGAAAGACAAGCTCGAGATTCCGGTCATCGGATCGCCGCTCTTCATCGTTTCCGGGCCCGAGCTCGTGATCGCCCAATGCAAGGCGGGCATCGTCGGCTCCTTCCCCGCTCTCAATGCGCGCCCCGCGCATGTTCTGGAAGAGTGGATCAAGCGGATCAAGGGAGAGCTTGGCGAATACCAGGCGAAGCATCCGGAGAAAAAGGTGGCGCCCTTCGCCGTCAACCAGATCTGCCATGCTTCCAATGATCGGCTCTCGCACGACATCGACGTCTGCACGAAACTCGAAGTACCGATCATCATCACCTCGCTCCGCCCGCCCGCCGAAGTGATCGACGCCGCGCACTCCTATGGCGGCAAGGTCTTCCACGATGTCATCAATGTGAAGCATGCGAAGAAAGCCGCCGAACAGGGCGTCGATGGCCTGATCCTCGTCTGCGCCGGTGCAGGCGGCCATGCTGGCACGCTCTCACCCTTTGCGCTGGTACGTGAGGTAAAGCAGTGGTTCAAGGGCACGGTGATCCTGTCGGGCGCGCTTTCGGATGGTTGGGGCATAGCGGGTGCACTCGCGATGGGTGCGGACCTCGCCTATATGGGCACGCGCTTTGTCGCGACGCAGGAGGCAAACGCGGATCAGTCCTACAAGGACCATCTGGTCAAATACGCCGCCGACGATATCGTCTACACGAACCTCTTTACCGGTGTGCACGGCAACTACCTCGCGCCGTCCGTCGCGGCGGCGGGTCTCGATCCCAACAACCTGCCGGAAGCCGACAAGTCGAAAATGAATTTCGGCTCCGGCGGCAACATGAAGCAGAAGGCGTGGAAGGATATCTGGGGTTCCGGCCAGGGTATCGGCCAGATCACCGACGCGCCGCCTGTCGCGGAACTGGTCGACCGCCTGAAACACGAATATGTGCAGGCCTGCCGCGAATTCGCGGAGCGGATGCCAGCGGAGGCGCTCGCCGCATCGAAGGTCGCGGCGGAATAAGATCGGTTCTTTCTGTATGCAACGGCGGCGGATTTGGTGTCCGCCGCCGTTTTTGTTTTCAGATGAGATATTGCTCGACCGTCTCGTGCAGAAAACCCAAGAGATAGAGGGTCAGCATGGTGACGGCGAAGGTGTTGAACAGGCGTTCGATGCGGTTCGTGCGCGTCATGAGATCGTTCCTTCTGTCAGTGTGACGTTTGCGGAGCGGGAGACGCGAACATTCGCGTCGATGCAACCGAGTTCGGAGAGCGTCGCCCGGACGGCGATGTCGAGAGGCGTGTGAGGCTCAGCGCCGAGAAAGGCTGCAAGCTTCGAATTGTCGAGCTTTACCGGCTTCTTCCAGAGGTAACGCATCTCGCGCATCTCCCTGAAGGTCTCGACAAAGGGCGAGAGCAGCGTCAGTGCGAACCAGGGCAGACGTTTGACGGGAAGATCCGGTTTGCGCGCGGCGTAGCGGATCGCATCCGCCATTTCGATGCCCTGTTCCAGCCAGTGCCCGCTGAAATGAAAACTTTCGAAGTTTGAGAGTTCATCCGCGCGCATCAGGAGCCGCGCGACCGTCTCGGCCATATCGGGCAGGTAGGCCCAGTTGTGCCCGACATGGTGCGGACCCGGATAGCTGACCGCACGGAGCGCCTTGCCCGGTTTCACCAGCCCTTGAGCGAACCAGTTGTTGCCCGCGTTGCGACCACCGAAGAAATCGCCCGCGCGCAGGATCAGAACCGGTACCCCCTCTCCCGAGGCCGCGTGCAGGCGCCGCTCCATCTCGGCGCGAAGCTTGCCCTTCCGCGTCTTCGGGTTTTGCGGCGAGGTTTCGGCAAGAAGCGGGAAGGCGTCCGGACCGTAATTGTAGACGGTGCCGGGGAAGACGATGCGGGCCCCCGTTTCCCTCGCCGCCGCGATGGTGTTGTCGATCATCGGCACGACTGTCCCGGCCCAGTTCCGGTAGCCGGGCGGGTTCACGGCATGAACGATGATATCGGCGCTTACCGCGGCGGCGCGGACGTCCTCCGCGCGCATGGCATCGCCTTTCACCCAGTCGACAAAAGGCATGTCCGGCGTCTGCTTCGCCGCCCGCTTCGGGTTCCTGTTGAGGGCGCGGATCTGCCAGCCGTGGCGGTGAAGCGCCAGCGCCATTTCGCCGCCGAAGCCGCCTGTCGCGCCGAGGATGAGGGCCGTGGAAGCCATTGTCTTTCTCCAGTTGCCGTTTCGTTGACTGGAGAATGAGATATTCATTAGCGAATATGAATTGTCTAAACCTGTCGAACATGTATACGTATATGTATGACTAGCGTTGCGCCCGGCTGGGAACTCTACCGGTCCTTTCTCGCGGTCGTCCGGGAGGGAAGCCTTTCGGGCGCCGCGCGGCAGCTTGGCCTCACGCAGCCGACCGTGGGCCGCCACGTGGACGCGCTGGAACAGACGCTCGGCACCGGCCTTTTCACCCGCTCGCAAGGCGGTCTCGCCCCCACGGAGCTGGCGCTTTCTCTCGTTCCCCACGCCGAGGCCATGTCGATGGCCGCCGAGGCGTTGCAGCGCGCGGCCTCCGGCGAGGCCGAGGAAGACCGGGGCACCGTCCGCATCACGGCGAGCGAGATGATCGGGACGGAAGTGCTGCCGCCGATCCTTGCGCGTTTCAGCGAAAAGCACCCGCGCATCGCCATTGAACTCGTCCTGTCGAACCGGAACGACGACCTTATCCGCCGCGACGCCGATATCGCGATCCGCATGATCCGGCCGACGCAATCTTCGCTCGTCGCCCGGAAAGTCGGCACGATCGCCCTTGGGCTTCACGCCCACAAGAACCTGATCCAGCGCTTCGGTATGCCACTGTCGATTCACGATCTCATGCAATGTCCGATCATCGGCTTCGATCGAGAATCCTCCATCCGGCGGTTGAAGGACCTTGGCGGTTTTCCGCTGTCCCGCGAGCTCTTCGCGTTCCGCTGCGACAGCGATGTCGGGCAATTTGCGGCGCTCAAGGCCGGCGTCGGGTTCGGCATGTGCCAGTACCCGCTGGCGCGACGCTACCGCGATCTCGTGTCGGTGCTGCCGGGAGCCATCGAGTTCGAGCTCGACGTCTGGATCGCGATGCACGAAGACCTGAAGACGAGCCGCCGGATGCGGCTCATGTTCGATCATCTGGCGAAGGAAATGGCCGCCTATACACGGCCCCCCGCCGAAAATTCGACCGCAAAACCGGGCCGCAAGTAAGCTGTCGCGCCACTGCGCGCCGCCTGCTATATCACCGCCAAACAAGCCTTCCCCTACGTTTCGAGGAAAGTTCATGTCGCAAGCAGCCGAAGCCAATCCCGCGAAATCCGGCGAGAAGCCCAATCCACCTCTCGCCTCGTTCAACTGGCAGGACCCGCTGCTGCTCGACGGGCAGCTCACCGAAGAAGAGCGCATGGTGCGCGACAGCGCGCGCGCCTATTGCGAGGAAAAACTTTTCCCCCGCGTGAAGGAAGCGAACCGTAACGAAATCTTCCATCGCGAGATCATGAACGAGATGGGTGCGCAGGGCATGCTCGGTCTGACGCTGCCCGAGCAATATGGATGCGCAGGGCTCTCCTATGTCTGCTACGGGCTAGCGGCTCGTGAAGTCGAGCGCATCGACAGCGGCTACCGATCGGCAATGAGCGTGCAATCCTCGCTTGTCATGCATCCGATCCATGCCTATGGCACGGACGCGCAGCGCGAGAAATATCTGCCGAAGCTCGCGACCGGCGAATGGGTCGGCTGCTTCGGCCTTACCGAGCCCGATCACGGTTCCGATCCCGGCTCGATGAAGACCCGTGCCAAGAAAGTCGATGGTGGCTATGTGCTGAATGGCGCGAAGATGTGGATTACCAATTCGCCGATTGCGGACCTCGCCGTCGTCTGGGCGAAGACAGACGACGACATCATTCGCGGCTTCGTGGTGGAACGCGGCTTCAAGGGCTTCGAGACACCAAAGATCGAGGGCAAGTTCTCGCTTCGCGCGTCGATCACGGGCGAGATTTCATTGCAGGACGTTTTCGTGCCTGAGGAAAATCTACTGCCGAACGTGCGCGGCCTTGCCGGCCCCTTTGGCTGTCTCAACCGGGCGCGCTACGGCATCGCCTGGGGCGCGATGGGCGCCGCCGAATTCTGCTGGCATGCCGCACGGCAATATACGCTCGACCGCACGCAGTTCGGCCGTCCACTCGCCGCAAACCAGCTTGTCCAGAAGAAGCTCGCCGACATGCAGACCGAAATCACGCTCGGCCTGCAGGGCTGCCTGCAGCTTGGCCGCATGTTCGATGCCGGCACGGCGGCGCCTGCCTCGATTTCGCTGATGAAGCGCAACAATTGCGGCAAGGCGCTCGACATCGCCCGCGTCGCGCGCGACATGCATGGCGGCAATGGCGTGTCGGACGAGTATCACGTCATCCGGCACGTCATGAACCTCGAAGCGGTGAACACCTATGAGGGCACGCATGATGTGCATGCCCTCATCCTCGGCCGCGAACAGACGGGCATTCAGGCTTTCTTCTGAACAGCGGGCCGGCCGGTAGCGGGTGCGCCTGCCTCCCGCAGGAAGAGCATGAACAATGCCATGGGCCGTTTGAAGACGAGAAGATAGGTCACGTGCAAGACGACGAAGAGAACCAGGAGGTTCGCCGCCGTCTCGTGAACTTCTTCGAGTGCTTCGTTCTCCTTGCCGTCCCGTTCGTGCTCGCGCTCTCCGTCGTCATCCGCGAAAGCCGGCGCGATCGTCACTTCAGCGGCGAACTGTCCGATCGGCGGCGGCTCCATGAGGAGCCCGGTTCCCGTCGCCAGCAGGAGCGTGATGACGATGCCCGCAAGAAGCGTCCGGCTGATCATCGGATGATTGAGCCGCCGGACTTTCGCAAGCTCCGTCAGATCGGGGAAGAGCCGCGAAATGCCGAGCTGCCGTGGACCGACTGCCGCCCAGAGGACTCGCATGAGGATGACGGCAGCGACGGCATATCCGAGCCAGTTGTGCAGACCTTCGAGTTCGTCGCCAGTGAAATAGGCCGCGATGACGAGAATGGCGAGCGCCGCGTGATAGAGCCGAATCTTGTGAAACACCGACATTTGAAACCAACCATATTCGAGCCCCGTCCGGAATATGGCCGCTTCGCATGAGACGCGGCCAGCCCGCATCTTGTCGCAGATGCCGCGCTACTCATTCGCAGATTCATGTGCAAAAGGTTCGGGTATTGCGCAACAGTTTCAGGCGTTGCGCATGCCCCACTGACGCACGGGGCCGACATCCACGTGAATGAAGTCCGAACGCGGATAATAGCCGACACCGCCAGTGCCGATGTCGAGCGCCGCCTTCCGAATATATGACAGTTCGCGGCCGGGCACGCGAATATCCACCGCCATGCCGCGCATGTGATAGCTCTTCTTTGCAACGCCGGCATTGCTCTCGCGCATCTGCGAGTTCGTCGCCGGTGAGCGGTATCCGGAGATGATGTGGAAGGCTTCGTTCGTATCGAGTTTCCGCGTCAGGGTGTGGAGCGTGTCGAGCAGCGCCGGGTCGATCGCATGGACGTCGCCAGAACGATGGTCACGCATCAGCCGGTCGATCTCCGCCAACGCCTCCGGTTCGTAACCACCGTTCGCCCAGTAGACGATCTTCAGACGTTCATCCGTATGCGTATTGATGAGGTCGAGTTCGCGCGCGCTCATGCGGGCGTGCGGTTGTGACGCCGCGGCCTGCCGGTCGGGCCGCAGGAGCGGGAGGCGGGTGGCCGCGAAAGCATTGTCGACCGCCATGCAGGAAACGGCGGCGGCGCCGAGCCCCAGAAGGCGGCGGCGGTTCAACTGAAACACCATAATTCCCCTCGAATGAACTGTAGAACCGGATTGTGCGCACCCGGGGGAGAAGATCAAGTCATTGATTTGAAAGCGCTATTATGGAAAAGCTGGATCAAGCGCCGCAAGCCAATACGACGTCCCCGCGAGAGAGCGGCAGGGCGTCGTCTCGCAACAAGGCTGCCAGCGCCGCATCGCGGCCATAGATGTCGTCGCGAAATTCGACCGTACCATCCTCATCCACGAAGACTGTCCAATAGGCGACGACCACGGGCATGGAGCGCGATATGGGAAGACGCGCCGTCTCGCCTGCCGCTATCGCCGCCTCGATCCTTTCCTGCGACCATTCGGATTCGAGCAGACGAACCGCTAGATCGAGCGGCTTTTCGAGCCTGATGCAACCATGGCTACGGAAGCGATTGTCGCTTGCGAAGAGCGATGGCGCATTGGTGTCGTGCAGATATACGGCAAAGGGGCTGGCGAATTCGAATTTCAATCGCCCGAGCGAATTTTCCGGCCCCGGCCGCTGCACCAGTTGTCCTTCCCGCCAGAACATATCGTGCTCTTCGAGATAGTCCGGATCGCGCTCGATGGCTGGCGCAATTTCGCCCACATAGATCGAGCGCGGAACGACCCATGGGGGGTTGACGATCACGGTGTTGATCATGCCCGAAAGGATCGGCGTCGGCGTCTTCCGTGTGCCGACCACCGTTCTCATCCGCAACACCGGTTCGCCGTCTTCGAATAGCACCGCCGTTGCCGCCGCCGCATTGACCTCGACGCGCGTCGGCGGCATTGCATGAGCCATGATGCGGTAGCGCTCCATGTTGAGGGCGATCTGCCTCACGCGCTCTTCCGGTGTCACGTTGAGCGCGGCAAGCGTCTTGGGCCCGACGATACCGTCCCGTTCAAGACCGTGGCGCGACTGGAAGCGGATAACGGCCTGAACCGTTTGAGGGTCGAGCCTGTCGCCTCCGATCCGCGCGCGAAGATCTCCGAGCATCACGAGGCGGCCGCGCAGCGCGGCCAATGCCGCCGACGTCTCTCCCGGCTTCAGCGAGCGCCTGCCCGCTTCAAGCGCGAGAGGAGGCCAGTTCCCCCTCGCCGCAAGATCGCGATGAAAGGCGAGCGCCTGCTTCAGACGCAGATATTCAGGCGTCGCGGGCGGCAAGGCGCGTAACCATTCGGAAAGGCGCGCCTGTTTCAACGCGGCCGCAAGGCCCGTGACCACAGGCGGCTCCCAGCGCGGAATGGCAATATCGTAGCCGCTGGCTGCGAGGTCGACGCGCCCTGCCTGCATCGCCCGCGCGTAATGCAGGGCCGCCCGCGTGAGAAGAAGATCGCGCCCCGCGAGGTCGGTGCCCCTGCCCGCCTTCAGCTGTCCAGCGATCTCCCGCGTTCCGAAACTCTCCGGAGCGACGCCATGAAGGTCCGACCGGGAAAGAATCTCATAGAGATCGGACGCCGTACGGTCGGTCCAGATGCAGTCCTCGCCCCAATGCCTGTAGAATGTTGCGATCTCGGCGGTGTCGCTCCGGGACGACATTTCGACCTGCGAAACGGCGCAATCGGCCCGGGCCGCGCCCGTCGCATGGAAGAAAAGCAGAACGACCAGACAGACACCCCAAGCGGGACGCCACATGACCTTCGCTTCTAACCAGCTTGAAACCAACAATGCCTCGACCGTCCCGAAAACGCGTGGGGCCGGGGTCAGTGTCACGTCAGCAGCGCCCCACCGCAATGGAAAACGATGTCATCCGCCCTGAAACGGCAATCGCAGGATCGCATAGGTGGCATAGCCGCGATAGAGCGAGCGAAACTGGAGATCGGCGCCGAGGTTCGCCGCAAGCGCGCGGAGCACCCGCTCAAGGTCACCGCGCGGGCTCACATGGAACTTCGCAAGCCATGCCCTGAGAGCCGAGCGGAACCAGCGTGGCAGACGCTCCTGCTCGCCGAAATCGACGATGTGAAGGCTCCCCCCAGGCGCAAGGTTGCAGATGCCTTGCGCGAGCGTTGCCTGCCAGTCCGGAATCATCGACAGCGTGTAGGACATGTAGATGCGCTCGAAGCGGCTGACGCCGAAACTCGCATAGGGATTGAAGCGTGTCGCGTCGCCGTAGCCGAGGTGCAGATCGGCGCCTTGGCGCCTTGCCGCGCGCCGAGCCGTCGCGAGCATCTCGTGCGAGATGTCCATGCCGTAGAACTCGGCCGCCGGGAAGAGCTTTGCCGCGCGGATGAGGTTCCATCCCGTCCCGCAGCCGACTTCCAGCACCCTCGTGCCACGCTCCGCATCCAGTTCGCCGATCAGCCTGTCGCGGCCGAGCAGGTAGTAGCGGCGCGTCAGGTCATAGAAGTGACGCTGATGCCGGTAAACACGGTCCATCAGGTGAGAATGATCCTGCTCGCCATGCCCGACCGCGCTCATGGCTCTCAATCCTTCAGCACATAGAGGTGAAAGCCGCCATAGATGGAGGAGCGGTCACGTTCCGTGAAGGAAAGCGACTCCTCCGCTCGGTAGTCCCAACAGGCTAGGATCGCATCGTCGACCCGGCCCGGGAGCAGTGTGGGCTCTGCTGCCGTGCGGAAGATCACGCGCGCTCCGGGCCGAGCCGTGCGCGTGATCTGCGACCAGAGATCGTTCAGCTGCGTGTCTGTCATCCAGTCCTGGGCGTCGAGCAATACGTAGCGGTCGTGGCTCGCCTCGCCCGCCTTGCGCAAATGGTCGGTGAAGCTCTCGTTCAGCACTTCGACGTCGCCCGCGCGCGCCTGCAACACCGCAAAATTCTCGCGCTTCAGGTAAGGCGGCAGCGGGCCTTTGCCGCCCGGCGCATAAGCGCGGGCGAAGGCTTGCCAGGCGAAGTAGTTTTCCGACAGCGGAAAACCGCAGGTGAGCCGTTCGAGCCGCTCGCGCAGCACAACGCGCATCGGACGTCCTCCGGCCAGTGCCTCATATTGCGCAGGCGGAATGCCGAGGCCGTACAGCGTCGATGGGCGGTCCGTTGCCCAGGCGATCGCCTTCTTCTCGAAGAGAGGTGCGAGCTTTTCATCAAAGAAGCGGCGCTGGGCTTCAAGCGTCGGCGCATCGAGCAGCGCCTGCAGGCGGACGCCATAGGCCCGTGCAACGAGATGGGCGGCGCCGATGAAATAGCCGAGCAGGCCGTGGCGGTAGAAACCACGCGCGAAGAGCGCGATGCGGCGGCGGAAACCCGCCGGGCGCCGGTCCCAGTAGCTGCGCGTCGTGGCGTCGAGCCGCGGCCTCAGGAAACGCCGGTACTCCTCAAGGTTTTCACGCCGGTCGGCTTCCCCGAAGAAGCGGAAGAAGCGATCGTAGTCCGGCAGGTTTGCCGCGCCCGCGAGCTTCAGGCGCACCAGTGCTACATGGGTGGGGTTGAGGTCCAGCGCCGTCACCTTGACCGGCGCCGCCGTGACATAGGAGAGCGCATTACAGCCGCCAGACGCGATGGTGACGATGCGCGTCTCCGGCTTCATGCCGGGTTCGAGCGCCATCGCCTCGATATCGACCTCCGGGTCCTCCCATATCTGCGGATAGACGAGCCCTGTGAAGAGCCAGGTGAATATCCGTTCGGTGAGCCCCTCGCGCGAGACCGGCTTGTGCCGATGGACCGCCGCGCTGAGCCGCCGCCTGACATCGCGCCGTCCGGTGGCAGGCACATCGTCTTCTACAAAGGGGGCGATGGTCGTTTCGGCTGCGGTTTCGGACAAGGGCACACTCCGTTCGCTGAACGCGGGCCGTCCCGTCCGCGACGCGGCGCCCGCCTCGTCTGCTGCTACAGCCATTGCGTGAAGCCTGTGTGACGGAAACGGTCCTGCCCGCTTCCGAATCGGGAGGAGAGGCGTATAGTTATGCGAACGATCTGCAAAATCCCAGGAAACACCGTCTCCCCGTCCGGAACCGGCATCCCGCCCGGCCTTCGGGACAGGGCGATGCCAGCCCAGCACGGCGCGGCCAAGGCCCGCCCAACACCGGATGTTCCCCCGTGGAATCGCGCGCGCCCACGTCCCGGACGGACGGCCGTTCCGCCTCCAGCCCTCTCTGGCGGCTGGTGCCGCTGGTCCAGCGGCACAAAGGGCGCTTCTGGGGCGGCATGTCGCTCATCAATACAGGCCGTCTCCTCGAAGCCATCATGCCCCTCTATCTCAAGATGGGGATCGATCGGATCGCGGCGGGCGACACGCGCCTCGCCCTTCCCGCCCTTGCAATCCTCGGGCTGATGGTGCTGCGCTACATCTCCTTCAATATCGGCCGCCGCCTGGTGCGCGAAGTCGGCGTCAATGCCGCCTACGAACTTCGCCAGCGCCTCTACTGGCACCTCGAGCTTCAGGGGCCGCTATTCTTCTCGAAGTTCACGACCGGCGACCTGATGGCACGCGCCATCAACGACATCACGCTGATCCGTCAACTGATCGGCATGGGTACGCGACTCCTGTTCGTGCTCGGCTTTTCCGGCATCGTCGCCTTCCTCTTCATGTTCCATCAGTCGCCGTCCCTCACGCTGGTGCTCCTGCCTGCTCTCCCGGTCTTCGCCGTCATCGGCTGGATGATCGCCCGGCGGATCTTCGACCAGTCGACGCTCGTTCAGGAGGGCTTTTCCTCGCTCTCCGCGCAGGTACAGGAAAATCTGAACGGCATCCGCACCATCCAGACTCATGCGCAGGAGGACCGGGAGACCGAACGTTTCGAGGCGACGTCGGATCACTATGCCGGCAACTACTACAAGCTGATGTTTCTCAACTCGGGTCTCACCTCCGCGATGCTGGTCGCAACCGGCTTCACCACGCTGATGGTTGTCGGCTATGGCGGCCTGCAGGTCATCGAGGGCACGCTTACGCTCGGCACGTTCACCGCCTTCATCTTCTATCTCAACATGATGCTCGCCCCGATCCGCGAAGGCGGCATCATGATCACGCTGTTTCAGCGCGGCGGATCCGCGGCAGCGCGCATTTTCGAGATTCTCGATCATGAGCCCGAAATCCGCGACGCGCCGGACGCCGCTCCGCTCGAGGGCATCGGCGGCGCGCTCACGATCAATCATCTCTCCTACACCCACCCCGCACAGAAAGGCGACGGCTGGCCCGCGCTCAAGGACGTGTCGCTTGAGGTCAGAAAGGGGGAAATGATTGCACTGCTCGGCCGCGTCGGCTCGGGAAAGTCGACCTTGCTGCGGCTCATCGTGCGCCTGCTCGATCCCCCGCCCGGCACGATCTATCTCGACGGGCGCGACATCCGTATGCTTCCCGTGACCCAGGTCAGGGGCCAGATCGCGATGGTGCCGCAGGATCCGTTTCTCTTTGCCACCCATATCGCGCAGAACATTTCCTACGACAATCCGGAGCGCGCGACGGACGATGTCTGGCGCGCCGCCGAAAGCGCCGACCTTGAAACGACGATCCGGCGGTTTCCCGACCGGCTGAAAACGATCGTCGGCGAGCGCGGCGTCACGCTTTCGGGCGGACAGAAGCAGCGGGCGAGCCTCGCGCGCGGCCTCATTCGCGAGACGCCGGTCCTGCTCCTCGACGACTGCTTCTCCTCCGTCGATACGGAAACCGAGGAATTCATTCTCTCCCGCCTGAAATCGCTTCGACAGGGGCACACCACGATCATGGTGTCTCATCGCGTTTCCACGGCACGCCATGCGGACCGCATCGTCGTCCTGGAGGAAGGACGGATCGCCGAAACCGGCACGCATGCGGAGTTGCTCGCCCGAAACGGCCTCTACGCGACTCTGGAACGCCAGCAAGGGCGGCGCGAAGAGCTCGAGCGCGCGCTCGAGAAAGATGCGGGGGACGGCGCATGAGCGAAACCGCGGCCGGGAAGAAGCGGAACTACGCCGCCTTCGACGACGACATCGAAACGCGCGGATTCGATTTCGGTCTCGTCGTCCGTCTCCTGAAGTGGATGCGGCCCTATCGCAGGCAAGGGTTCCTGGCGATTGTCTTTGTCCTCCTTGCTGCAAGTGCCGCCGTTCTCGCTCCCGTGGTCGTCAGCCGCGTCGTGGTGGACGGCATCCTGCTGCCGACATCCGATGCCGGGGCGCCTGACTTCGGACAAAAGGCGCTCAACTCGTTTCTCGCGGCCAGCTTCGATCTCCATCCGATATTCTCGGCCTGCCTGCTTTTTGGGTTGTGGACAGTCCTCTGGGCCCTTTTCGGTCACGGTTTCCGCACCATGCTGGCGCGAACCGTTCTTCACGCATTGCGCGACCTGAGGCGCGATCTGTTCGCGCATCTCGAAAGGCTGCCATCGAGCTTCTACGACCGTGTGGCCGTCGGCAGGGTCATGACGCGTCTCACCAACGACATCGAGACGCTGTTCGAACTGCTTGCCGGCTTCGGTGTGCTGCTCGGCGAATTCGTGCCCTTTTTCGCCGCCGTTTCGGTGATGATGGCACTCAATCCCACGCTTACGCTGGAGCTGCTTGTTCTTCTGCCAGTCGCCGCCTTGGCCACATGGATATTCCGCGTCGTCTCGCGGCAGGTCTATCGCAACATCCGGTCCTCCATGTCGCGGCTCAACGAGAACCTGCAGGAAAACCTGTCGGGCATCGAGGTCGTCCAGCTCTACGGCCGCGAGCGGATCAATTTCGAGCGCTACAACGCGATCAACGAGGAGAACCGGCAGCAGGAAAATCTCGCCGTCCGGATCGAGAGCTATTACGGCCCCTCGATGGACAGCATGGCCTTCCTCGCCATCGCCGCCATCGTCTGGTTCGGCGGACAGCATGTCCTCTCCGGCGCCGCGACGCTCGGCAGCGTGATCCTCTTTGCGCAGTTCGCCGACATGATGTTCCGGCCGATCGTCGCGATGGGCGAGCAGTGGAACGTCGTTTTCCGCGCCATGGCGAGTTGCGAGCGCATTTTCCAGGCGCTCGACTGGGACGAAGCGCTGGAGGTGCCGAAGTCCCCGAAGTCCCTGCCGGAAAATATCGGCGGCCAGGTCACGTTCAATCATCTGACCTTCGGCTACACGCCCGGCACGACGATCCTGAAGGATGTGAGCTTCGACATCGCTCCCGGCGAGCGCATCGCCATCGTCGGGCCGACGGGCTCGGGGAAGACCAGCCTCGTCCGGCTGCTCTGCCGCTTCTACGACGTCCCGCCGAACTCGATCCTGATTGACGGCGTCGACATCATGGATGTCGAACCGGCCGAAATCAGAAAGCGCGTCGGCGTGGTGCTGCAGGATTTCCACATCTTCTCCGGCACGGTCTACGACAACATCACGCTCGGCAACCCGGCGATTACGCGCGAAGCGGCGCGCGAGGCGGCGCGTCTCGTTCATGCAGACCCCTTTATCCGGATGTTGCCGCAGGGCTACGACACGGTGCTTACGGAGCGCGGGCGCAATCTCAGTCACGGCCAGCGCCAGCTTCTGGCTTTTGCGCGGGTGCTGGCGATGAACCCGGACATCCTCATTCTCGACGAAGCGACGGCGAGCATCGACACGGAAACCGAACTCATCATTCAGGATGCGCTGTCGAAGGTCACCGAGGGCCGCACGTCGATCATCATCGCCCACCGCCTCCAGACCATCCGCGAGGCCGACCGGATCGTCGTGCTCGCGGATGGCGAAGTGCGCGAATTCGGATCGCACAAGGAACTTCTGGCGAAAGGCGGTTTGTACAAGACATTGTACGAACTGCAGGTGCAGGACCTGACGGGAAGCTGACGCTCCGTCGCCCCATCAACAACGCTGAATGACGTAGGCGCTGTTGTTGTTCCCCGCCTGGATCGTTTCGGCGAAGTGTCCCTTGCCCTTTTGCACGATATGGGACTTGTTGCCGCTTCCGTCCTGAATGATTCCTGCCACGTTGTGGGCGCCCTTCTGCGTCACGGCAGCGCTGTTGCCAACCCCGTTCTGGCCGACAAACGCCAACCCGCTGCCGCCGAGAGGATTGCAGCGCGCAGCCCGGCTGCCGAATTTCCCGCCTCTGGCGCTTCTCGGCCTCGATGCCTGCTTCACGGCGGCACGCGCCTTCTTTTTCAGCATGAATTGTTGCGCCGGGTTGATCGCGGTTTCCACCCGGGCGGGCTTTCCGTTCCTCTGGACCACGAGGGTAACGCCGTCGTCGCCCGTCTGATTGACGCTTGCCGCGCTCCCTGCCCAGGCCGCGGACACAGACACGAGCGCTGCGAGCATCCCGCCAAAAATCACATTGATCGACCGTTTCATGATTCTCTCCCGTTCTTGCCGGATCAGGCCGTGGAAAAACATTCCCGCGTTCTATCCCGTCTCCGCTGATCGCCATCTGAAGCGGATGTTCATGGGGCATTCATGAAGCCCGGAGCATCGCCGCTTTCGCTTCGCGCGCGGCGGCGAGAAGAAAATTCTCCGGTGAACGGAATATGAATGCGCGCTTCAGGGAGCACTCAGGCTCGTGCCGATAGAAATGCATCGTCAAACAGGACGCGCCGTGTCGGCAGGTCCAAAACAGGAGATGCAGAGATGAAAAAGTTTCTACTGACGACGAGCACCATCGCAGCCTTGTTTGCCGCCGGCATTACCGGCGCCAGCGCGGGCAACTCCGCTGCCGTCTATCAGGGTGGCAAGCACAACACCGGCGTCTTCACGCAGAACGGCTACCACAACAAGGGTACGATCGACACCTATGGCAACGGCAACCATTCGAAGGCCGTGCAGCAGGGCGAGTGGAACTACCTCTACCAGCAGCAGCTCGGTAACCGGAACTCGGCCCTCACCGACCAGTACGGCCGCGACAACTATGCCGTGACGGGTCAGGAAGGCCGCAGGAACACCGCGACGACGGTGCAGACCGGCCGCTCGAACACGTCGGGCATCGCGCAAATCGGCAACAACCACAAGGCGGTGACCGATCAGTACGGTTCGAACAACACCTCGGCCACGATCCAGGTCGGCAACGGCCAGAAGGCGAAGACCGTCCAGACCGGTCACGGCAACACCTCCGTCGTCATTCAGGGCGGCTACTAATACGCTTTCGTGCGGAGGCGGCCATCGGGCCGCCTCCCGCGACGGCAGTCACAAAGGAGCAAGACAATGCGACTCATATGGTCATCGCTCGTGTTTGTACCCCTCGTGTTCGGCTGCGCGGCAGCCACTGCCTCGCCGCCCATGTCGGACGCCTGCGAAATCCGGGCAATCGAAACCTCCATGGGCATGCGTCTCGAAAGCGTGGTCTATGGCGCTCCCGGTTCGACGGGCAGCTATTCCCTTTCCCTGATGAAGTCGGGTCCCGGCGGCACCTCCGAAGTGCGCCAGGGCGGCGACTACGAGATCGGACCGGCGGGCGATGCCGTGGTCTCGATCACCGAGGTGAGCCACGATGCGCGCGACGGCTACAGCGCCGTCATGACGGTGGACGATCCTTCGGGCCACCATCGCTGCGAATTGTAGGAACCGGCCACACCCGGATGTTTGAACCGCCGCCGGACCGAAAGGTTCGGCGGCGTTCGCATGCATGCCGCTGATGAACGAAGATGCGATCGGAATCTGGCTGGGGCGGGAGGATTCGAACCTCCGCATGGCGGGATCAAAACCCGCTGCCTTACCGCTTGGCTACGCCCCAGCAGGGTTCGGGGCCGCCCGAAACCGGCCTCGCGAAACGCGGCGGAACATACCGGCATCGGATGGGGGGTGCAACCGGCCCCGCAGGCGCCCTCTGCGCCGCCGCAACGCGCCGATTCCGTGCCGGATCGCGCTTGCGGGCCCGTGCTTTGGCGGCTATAACGCCGCCTCGAACTGGCGGCGGAGTGTGGCGCAGTCTGGTAGCGCACCTCGTTCGGGACGAGGGGGTCGCAGGTTCAAATCCTGCCACTCCGACCAGTTCTGAAGACAGCAAAGGCTCCCGGCGCTTTCCGCGCGGGAGCCTTTGTCTTTTCCGGACAAGATATTGTCCGGCTGCCAGCCGGCCTCGCATACCGCCCGTTTAGGCAGGAGACATACCGCTTCGCGTTTGGTTACCATCCGTCCTCAACGGCAAGAGGCGGGCCAGCCCGTCCGCATCACAACAAGGAAACGTCATGGCACCCGTCCTCTACGATTTCACCGCCGCCCCGAGCCCCCGCCGCGCGCGCATCCTTCTCGCCGAGAAGGGCATCGAACACGAAACGGTGCAGGTCGACCTCATGAAGGCGGAGCAGCTCGGCGAGGCCTACCGGGCCATCAATCCGGCCTGCACGGTGCCCGCATTGAAACTCGATGGCGGCACGGTCATCACGGAGAATATCGGCATCGCCGCCTGGGCCGACGCCGTGAAGCCGGAGCCCGCGCTTCTGGGCTCGACGGCAGAAGAAAAGGGCCTCGTCTTCAGCTGGAACGCGCGGATCGAATTCGAAGGCTTCATGCCGATCGCGGAAGTGCTGCGCAACACCTCCAAGGGCATGGTCGGCCGCGCCCTTCCCGGCCCGCTCGATCTGCAGCAGATCCCGGAGCTCGCCGAGCGCGGCTCGGTGCGCCTGAACCAGTTCTTCGAGATGCTGAACGCACGTCTCAAGGGCCGTGACTGGATCGCCATCGACCGCTTTTCGCTTGCCGACATCACGGCGCTCGTCTGCGTCGATTTCGCGAAATGGGTGAAGCACGAGCCGAAGCCGGACCATGCCGATCTGCTGCGCTGGCATGCCGCCGTTTCCGCGCGGCCGAGCGCCAAAGCCTGAAACGGTCAATTTGACACCGTAATCCTCGTCCCTATGATGCCCCCACTCGATGGTTCCGGGCGCCGCTCCAAAGGCGGCTTCCGGAGGCAAGAGGGAACAGGGTGAGGCCTTTCCGGCCAATGCCCTGGCTGCCCCCGCAACTGTAAGCGGCGAGGCTCCGTTCCACCTATGTCACTGGCTGCCAAGGTCCTTCCAAGGGCCGGCATCCCGGGAAGACGGAACGAGGCCTGTGACCCGCGAGCCAGGAGACCTGCCACCGGGTTCGTCATCTGCCGTGGCCGGGGGTGTGCCAGGGGGACGGCCTGTTCGGGGTCTCGCAGCCTTCGGCCAACCGTTTCCATTTCTGTCTCTCCCCTGCTCGCGGCGCCATGCGGCCGGGGTGGCCGCGCCAGAGAGACAGGACTCCAGATTCCAATGAAAAAGACAGGCTGGGGGGCCTTCGCGGCCCTGACACTGGCGGCGTGTGCCGCCGCTTCCGCGCATGCCGGGGAAGCGATTGAAACGCCCGAACTGCTCGTATCGGGCGGCATCGAGCCCATACCCACGAAGGAAGTCGCAAGCTCCTACACGATCGTCACCGCGGAAGAGATCGAGAAGTTCCAGTACCAGGACATCACCGACGCGCTGCGTTCCGTTCCGGGCGTCCATGTCGTGCCATCCGGTGCACGCGGCTCCGTCACATCGGTCTTCACGCGCGGAGCGAATTCCAACCAGACGCTCGTGCTCGTGAACGGCATGCCGATCAACGATCCGTCCTCGCCGGGCGGTGCCGCCAATCTCGCCGGTATTCCGCTCGACAGCGTCGAACGCATCGAAGTGGTGCGCGGCCCGCAATCCGCGCTTTACGGCAGCCAGGCCATCGGCGGTGTCATCAACCTCATCACGAAAACGGGCGCAGGCGAGCCGAGTGTCACGGCACGCATCGAAGGTGGCACGCTCGGCACGCTCAACACCTATGCAAGCACCGGCGGGAGTTTCGGCGCTTCCGACTACTTCCTCTCGCTGACGCGCGAAGACACGGACGGAAACGACATAACCCCCACGCGCCTTCACGATGCGCGGGCCAGCGAAGACGACGGCACGGAAACGCTTTCCGCCTCCGGCCGCATCGGCACGAAGTTCAACGAACACCTGAGCGGTTCGATCTTCGCGCAGTACACGGATGCCGAGGCCGATACCGACTCCGACGGCTCCACGGCCGGTTTCGTCTCCATCTACCAGAACGTCGACAGCATCTTCGAATCGAGACGCCTGTTCCTTTCCGGCGATCTCGAAGGCCGGTTCATGGAGGGAAGATGGCGGCCGCGATTCTCGCTCGGCTACACGTTGCAGGATTCGGATTCCTCCGACGATCCCGATCCGGGCGGCTCTGTCTATCTCGACCGTGCCAGCAACGAAGGCCGGACGATCAAGGCAGCCTTCGACAATGCTTTCGACCTTTCCGGCGAGCATCTGTTGACGTTCGGCGGCAGCTACACGCGTGACGAATTCGAGTCCAGCGGCTACCGCGATCTCGGCGGCTTCGTCATCTCTCTGAACTCCGATGCGAAGACCGACGCTTTCGCGGTCTATGCAGCCGACCACATGACCTTTGGCGAGCGTTTCTTCGCAACCGTCAGCGCGCGCCACGACATGCCGGAAGACATGGACGACCGCTTCACCTTCACGCTGGCGCCCGGCTATTACCATCCGGAGACGGACACGCGCCTGACCCTCTCCTACGGCACCGGCTTCAAGACGCCATCGCTCTACCAGCGCTACGGTTTCGACGTGAACACGTTCGGCGGCTTTCCGTCCGGCGTTTACAACGGCAATCCGAACCTCGAGCCCGAAAAGAGCAAGGGATGGGAAATCGGTATCGAGCAGGGCCTGCTCGACGGCAAGGCAATGGCCGGCGCAACATGGTTCGACACGGAGATCGAGGATGCCATCTCCATCGTCTTCGTCGGCGTGAACTCAACGGCCGTCAACATCGACAAGCTGGACACGAAGGGACTCGAGGCCTTCTTCGAAATCAATCCCGTCGACGCGTTCACCGCCCGGCTCGACTATACGTTGACGATCCTCAAGTCCGACCAGTTCGCGAGTTCGATGGTCCGCCGTCCGCGCCACCAGATCGGCCTGACGGCGAGTTGGGAAGTCATGCCCGGCACCGTCCTCTCGACGAATGCCGAATGGGTCGACATCTATCGCGACGTCCCGCGCGATTCCTTCGGCTTCTATGTCGACCCGGCGCCCTACACGCTGGTCAACGTCGCCGCGTCGCACCGGCTCACGGAAAACGTGAAGCTCACGGCCCGGGTGAACAACCTGCTCGACACGACCTACGAACCGGCCAACGGCTTCGAGGCGCCGGGCATCGAGGCACTGGCGGGCGTTCAGGTCACGTTCTGAGCTAAATCCGTCCAGACGACAAAGGCGCGGGAGCGATCCCGCGCCTTTCCTTTGCCCGAGTGCCGCAATCAGCGTCCGGTGAAATTCGCCGCGCGCTTTTCCACGAAATGCGCCACGCCTTCCTTGAAGTCGGCGCTGCCGAAGCTCTTCTGCATCTCGCTGTCGCCCACTTCCAGCGCATCGTTGAAATTCTGGAAGAGCGCCTTCCATATCTGCGCCTTCATCACGGCCATGGAGCGCGGCGATACGGTTTCCGAAAGCATCCGCGCATAATCCATGACATTCGCCATGAAGTTTTCCTGCGGGAAGGTGCGATTCACGAGTCCGATCTTCTCTGCCTCGTCCGCCATCACCTTGCGCGCCGACATCAGCAGGTCGAGCGAATGCGCAGGCCCGACGAGATGCGGCAGCAGCCAGGACACGCCATGCTCGGCGATGAGGCCACGGCTCGCGAAGGCGGTCGTGAACTTCGCCTCCGAGCCTGCGAAGCGCATGTCGGCATAGAGCGCGAAGACGAGGCCGAGCCCCGCCGCCGGTCCGTTGATCGCGGCGATGATCGGCTTCTTCACCTGCATCAGGTAGCCGAAGCGGCCGCCATAATGCGGGCTCACATCGGGCCCGAGCCCACTCGCGAAGTCATGGGTCTCCTCGCGCGACGCCTGCGCCAGTTCCCGGTCTTCCCATTTCGTCGGTTTGATCGATTGCAGCAGGTTCATGTCGGCGCCCGCACAGAAACCGCGCCCCGCGCCCGTCACCACGATGACGCGCACATCGTCGTCTTCCACGGCCGCCGCCATGGCCTGCTTGACGCTCTTCTCCATCGCCGCCGTCCAGGCATTGAGCTTGTCCGGCCGGTTGAGCGTCAGCACCGCCACACGGTCCTTCACCTCATAGAGCAGGTCTTCGTATTGAGCCATTGTCTCCTCCCATGTCGGTCTTGATGCCGTTCCCTTTGTCCGAAGTATAAGCGCAAAGCCCCCGGCTGCGACAAACTGCGCCCGCGTCCGCCGTGGCATCCCGGGCCCGGGCGGCGTAGTATCCGCCTTATGGGGACGATCTCGACATATAGAGGCGATATTCAGGGGCTTCGGGCGCGCATCGGCGCCGTGCAGTCCCTCGCCTTTCTGGCGATATTCCTCCACATCGCCGTTCCATTCGCCCTGCAGCTTGCAGGCCCCGCAACGGAAGGCCTGTTCCAGACGATCATCTGTTCGGGCGGCGAAGCGAAGGCGGTCTATCTCGACGCCGAGGGCAACCCCGTCGAACCGGCCGCACCCGGCACCTCGAGTCACGACTGCACCTCCTGCCTGCATCACTGTGGTGCCGCTGCGCTCACGGCGATCTTTGCCCTCCCCGCGCTCCATTGGGCGCTGCCTGCGCCCGCCCGCGCAGCTCACATGGTCCTTGCACCGGTCTTCACCGCCGACGGGCATCCTCGCGCGCCGCCTCTCTGACCTGACGTTCCTTCCCCATCACTTTCGATAACGACGCCTGCAGCGGTGCGCCGCCAGCGGGCGCGAGCCGTCAGGTCGGGCAACATGAGGACTCCCTCCCTTTTGACGGGCGTGGCATATGCTGCGCTCGCATCCATCTTGTCCCTCTCCGCCCAGGCGGAAGAGGAAAAGAGCATCGAACTCCCTGAAATTGTCGTCGAAGGCCGGGTCGAGAACCCGCTTTCCGGTCTTGCCTCTCCTTCCTTCGTCCCGGGAACGCTCACCGTTCCCGGCGTCGGCGAAGCGCAGGAAGCACTCTCGCGCATGCCGGGGGCCGTCACCCTCGTTCCCGCTGAAGACTACGAAGATACCTATGCGCATAATTTCGAGGACGTGATGGACTTCACGCCCGGCGTCTATGCGCGCAAGCGGTTCGGTGCGGAAGTCCGCCTTTCGGTTCGCGGTTCGGGCCTGTCGCGTTCCTTTCACATGCGCGGTCTCGAAATTCTTCAGGACGGCGTTCCCTACAATCTTGCCGACGGCGCGGCCGACTTCCAGGAGGTCGATCCGCTGATCGCGCAGCACATCGAGGTGTACAAAGGCGGCAACGGGCTCCGCTTCGGGTCGGCGACGCTTGGCGGCGCGATCAACTTCGTCACGCCTACCGGTTACACAGCCGAGGCCGAAAACCTCGTCCGCATCGAGGGTGGCAGCTACGGCACCGCACGCCTTCATTCCCAGACCGCGCGCGTTTACGGCGATACGGACATCTTCGCCGCCATGACCGGCAATTACGTCGAGGGGTTCCGCGAGCAGGAACAGGAACAGAGTTTCCGCTTCTCCGGCAATATCGGCCACCGCTTCAACGAGCGTGCAGAGACGCGCTTCTACGTGATCTCCAATACTGTCGACCAGGAACTGCCGGGCACGCTGACGCTCGCGCAGGCCGAGAACAGTCCGGAGATGGCGAACCCCGGCAACGTCGCACTCGACCAGCAGCGCAATGTCCGTTCGATCCGCGTCGCCAACAAGACGGCGCTCGATCTCGGCGACGGCGCGTTGCTCGAATTCGGCGGCTATGCGGGCTACAAGCGGCTCTATCATCCGATCTTCCGCGTGCTGGATTATCGCGGTCCGCTCGCTGGTCTCTTCACGCGCTACAGGAGCGACGGCACGCTTGGCGGTCGCCGCTATATCTTCACGCTCGGCGGCGATTTCTCGTGGAGCGAGGTCGATGCGAAGCAATATGCGAACGTCTCGGGCTCGCGCGGCGCGCTGGCCGCGAGCGGCACGCAGACCGCGACCAATCTCAAGCTCTATGCCGAGAACCAGTTCTACGTCGTGGACGACGTCGCACTTGTCGGCGGATTGCAGGGCATCACCTCCTACCGCAAGTTCGAAAACGACTTCGCGCCCGCGCAGAACGACAGCACGGATTTCACCTCGGTAAGCCCGAAGGCGGGTGCGCTCTGGGATTTCGCGGAGAACGCGCAGGCCTACGCCAACGTCACGCGAAGCTACGAACCGCCAACCTTCTCCGAACTCGTGCAGGCGACCGTCTTCCAGTTCGTGCCGCTCGATCCGCAGCGCGCCGTCACCTTTGAAATCGGTACGCGCGGCACGGGCAAGACCGTCGCCTGGGACGTCGCGCTCTATCGCGCGGAAGTGAAAGGCGAACTCATCAACTTCACCGTCTCGCCGAGCATTCCCGCCTCCACCTTCAACGCCGGCGAGACGATCCATCAGGGCATCGAGGCCTCGCTCACGCTCGATATCGGCGCTTACCGTCTCGGCGGGGTTCTGCCTGAGGGAAGCCGGTTGCTACTCGAACAGGCCTACATGTACAGCGACTTCGCTTTTAACGGTGACCCCGTCTATGGCGACAACAAGCTCGCGGGCATGCCGCCCCATATCTACGCCGCAGCGCTGCGCTACAAGTCACCCGCGCCGAACGGGCTCGGCTGGGACATCGCACCGAAAGTCGAATGGGTGCCGGATGGCGGCTATGTCGACTACGCCAACAATCTCGAAGCGCCGGGCTACGCGACGCTTGGGCTCGAAGGCGGTGTCGATCTCGCGGAGGGCGTCCGCCTCTTCGTCGATGCGCGCAACCTCACCGACGAAAACTACATCTCGACCTACAGCAACATCACCGACGCGACGGTCGCAGCCACCAACGTCTTTTATCCGGGCGAAGGGCGCAGCGTCTTCGCCGGTCTCAAGATCGCCTTCTGAGAGGAACACCGCACATGAAACATCTCATTGCAGCCTTCGCAGCGGCCGTGGTTCTCGCCACGGCCGTCCCCGCCGCCGCCCATGTCGTGCTCGACGAGACCAGCGCCGATGCGGGCAGCTACTTCAAGGCGACCTTCCGCGTGCCGCATGGCTGCGAGGGTTCGCCGACGACCGTCATCTCGATCGCCATTCCCGAAGGTGTCATCTCGGTGAAACCGCAGCCGAAGCCCGGCTGGACGGTCACCACCGAAACCGCCCCTTACGCGCAGACCTACGAGATCCATGGCAAGCCCGTCTCGGAAGGCGTGGTGAAAGTCACATGGGAAGGCGGGCCCCTCGCCGACGGCATGTTCGACGAATTCTCCTTCATGACGAAGCTGCCGGACGACCCCGAAGTCATGATGCTCTTCTTCCCCGTCGCGCAGACCTGCGAAAAAGGCGCGACGAACTGGGACGAAATCGCGATGCCGGGCACCGATCCGCACACGCTTGCCCGGCCCGCCCCCATGCTTCACCTCAGCCATGACGGACAGCCCGCGCATCATCATTGATGCCTCGCCGCACCGATCTGCTAGTCTTGTCCCCAACAACGACAGGAGGACGATCATGGGCGTGACGCTGCCGAAACAGGGCACCGAATGGGGCAAGCTCAAGGGCGAGATGGAGGCGCGCGGCGCGCATGACGTGAAGTGGCGCGAAGGCAAGACGGCCGTCTATGTCTTCAATGCCGGCCCCGATGTCGCGGAGGTCCAGAAAGAGGCCTACACGATGTTCATGTCGGAAAACGGCCTCGGGCCGATGGCCTTTCCGAGCCTGAAGCAGATGGAGGACGAGGTCGTCTCAATGGGCCTCGGTCTCCTTCACGGACCCGAAGGTTCGGCGGGCAACATCACGTCGGGCGGCACGGATTCGATCACGATGGCGGTGAAGACCGCACGGGATTACGCGCGCAAGGAGCGCGGCGTCACGGGTCAGTGCAACATCGTCGCGCCGTGGTCGGCGCATCCCGCCTTCGACAAGGCGGCGAAGATGATGGAACTCGAGATCAGGCGCATCCCCTGCGCCGATCTTGTCGCGGACCCGGCGGCGATGGAAAGCGCGGTCGACGGCAACACCATCATGATCGTCGGCTCCGCGCCCTGCTTTCCCTACGGGCTCATCGACCCGATCGAGAAGCTTGGCGCGCTCGCGGAAAGGAAGAAACTCTGGCTCCATGTGGATGCCTGTGTCGGCGGCTACATCGCGCCTTTCGTGCGCATGAATGGCGGCGACATTCCCCCCTTCGATTTCGAGGTGCCCGGCGTCTCGTCCATGTCGGCCGACCTTCACAAATACGGCTACTGCGCGAAGGGCGCGTCCACTGTCCTCTTCCGCTCGGACGATCTGCGCGCGCACATGATCTTCGATTGCGCTGACTGGCCGGGCGGACGCATGGTGACGCCGACGCTCGCGGGCACGCGGCCGGGCGGCGCCATTGCGGCGGCCTGGGCCGTCATGAACTTTCTCGGTGAGGAAGGCTACCGCGCGAAGCACAAACAGGTGACGGATGCGCGCGAAGCCATAGAGGCGGGCGTCGTCAAGCTCGGCTTCCGGGTTCTCGGCCGGCCGCAGCTCGGCATCGTCTCCTTCACCCATGACGAGGTCGATCCCTTCGCCGTCTGGGGCAAGCTCTTCGAGCGCGGCTGGTTCACCAGCCTCACCACGGAGCCGAAAGGTCTTCACCTCATGCTCTCGCCCTTCCATGCCTCCGTGACGGACACCTACCTCACCGATCTCGAATGGGCGCTCGGCGAAGTGAAGGCGGGCAACGCCGGCAAGAAGCGCGAGGCGCGCTACAGCTAGGCGCAAACGAGAAGAGCCCGCCTCGGGGGGATGAGAGGCGGGCTCCATACTCATACTCTTACGCAACATGCCATCGAGGGATGTCGAGGGCAGGGCGAGACAAGAGGCTTAGTTACCGGTCGCCTCGTCGATGTCCTCGCCCATTTCTTCCGCGGGGCCGTCCTCGAACATGTTCGAGGTCGAATCCGCGGCCTCATCGATTTCCTCGCCGGCCTCTTCCATCGGGCCCTGGTCGTCGCAGGCGGCGAGGCCGCCGGCCAGCGGCAGAACAACGAGGATACCGTAGAGTGTCTTGCGCAACATGTGAGTGTCTCCGTCTGTGGTGACAGGGGTGCCGGCATCGGCGATGCCGGTCGAAAACCTTGCCGGTGACCGCGCATCGCCTGATGCCATGCGCCGCCGTGCCGGGTCGGGAAAAGAACGCGCGGGTTCCCTCCGGGTTCCCTCGGTAGTGTCCGGAGAATTTTTCCCGCCCTTTCCCTCCCTTTCCGCGCGGACGCGACGGAAACCGCCGGAATGCGTGGTTCGCCTCCCCGAAACCCGTTTTCGCCGCCGCGCCACCTGTTACTATCGCGGCAATCAAGAAGTCACCTGGGGAGGAGACGATGACGGAAGCGAAGATCAGGTCGGGTGCGCGCGAGGAGAACATTTCCACACTTGCCGTCAGGGCCGCGCGGGCCGCGAGCGGGTTTGCCTCGCTCGGCATAGGGGCGGGCGACGTGATCGCCGTCTATCTCCGGAACGATTTCGCCTTCTTCGAGGCGTCCGCCGCCGCCGGTCTCGTCGGCGCCTATTCGACCCCGGTCAACTGGCACAACTCGCCGGACGAGGCGCGCTACATCTTCGAGAACTCCGGCGCGAAGGCGATCGTCATCCATGCCGACCTGCTGCGCGGCATCGAGAAGGCGATCCCGAAGGACGTGCCGGTCTTCGTCGTCGAGACGCCGCCCGAAATCGTCTCGGCCTATGGCCTCGCGGCGGCGGATGCAAAGCTGCCGGCGGGTGCGACGGACTGGTCGAAGTGGCTCTCGCAGTTTCAGCCCATCGAGGCGGGCCCCGCCGAACCGCCAGGCTCCATGATCTATACCTCCGGCACCACCGGTCATCCGAAGGGCGTGCGCCGGGCCGCGCCGACGCCCGACCAGGCGGTCGTCTGGGCACAGATCATCGGCAAGGTCATGGGCTTCAACCCGGCTTTCGGCGAACCGCAGGAGATGGTCACCGTCGTCACCGGCCCGATGTACCACTCCGCGCCCAATGCCTACGGGCTCTATGCTTTCCGCGTCGGCGCGAACGTCATTCTTGAGCCGCGTTTCGATCCGGAAGAACTGCTGCAGATGATCGAACGGCACAAGGTCACGCATCTCCACATGGTGCCGACCATGTTCGTCCGCCTGCTGAAACTGCCGGACGAGGTGAAGAAGAAATACGATCTCTCCTCGCTCCGCTTCGTCGTGCATGCGGCAGCCCCCTGCCCGGTTCACGTCAAGCAGGCCATGATCGAATGGTGGGGGCCGGTGATCTTCGAATATTACGGCGGCACGGAAACGGGCGCCGTCGTCTTCTGCAATTCGGAGGAATATCTCGCGCATCCCGGCACCGTCGGAAAGGCGATCGAGGGGGCGAAGGTTCTGGTGCTCGACGATGACGGCAAGGAACTCGCGCGGGGCGCCACCGGCGAAATCGTCTGCCGCATCCCGACCATTCCCGATTTCACCTATCACGGCGACGACGAGAAGCGCCGCCGCGCGGAAAAGGCGGGCCTCATCGCGCTCGGCGATATCGGCTATCTCGACGATGACGGCTTTCTCTATCTCTGCGACCGCGCCAAGGACATGGTGATCTCCGGCGGCGTCAACATCTACCCGGCCGAGATCGAGGCCGAGCTCCACAAGATGCCGGGTGTGGGCGATTGCGCCGTTTTCGGCATTCCGGACGAGGAATTCGGCGAGTCCCTCTGCGCCGTCGTCCAGCGCCAGCCCGGCGCCGATATCGGCGAAACCGACGTGAAGAGCTTCCTGCGCGAGCGGGTCGCCGGCTACAAGGTGCCCAGGATCGTCGAATTCCGCACCGACCTGCCGCGCGAGGATTCCGGGAAAATATTCAAACGGAAGCTCCGCGAGCCCTATTGGGAGCAGGCCGGCAGGCAGATCTGACGGACCCGCCTGCGCGCTGATCCGTAGAAAGGGGCAGATTTCTGCCCCTTTTTAATGTGTGCACTGCGTCAACGCGCCACGCTGCGTTGCAAAAGATTTATCCGCTGACATCTTGTCAGTTTGTGCACTGCACCATATCTTTGGGCTAACGACACAGAGAATCGCCTTCAGGCGGCATCCCCCAATGAGGGGCGGAAACACCCGGGCCGGACTTTGTGACACTCGCAGTATCAGAGGTAGCCCCATGACTTCCGCTCAACACATCGCCTCCCACGTCGCGGCGCATACGAGGTCTCTTGGCGCCGATCTTTCGGCCCAGGCCGGGCGCCTGTGGTCCGCGGGCACAGCCCAGATCGCCAGGACCCGCCACGAATTCCGCCTCGGCGACGCCGTCGCCGCGGCCGGCTACACGGTCATGTCGCTTTATGCGGCCGGCTTCGTCGCCTATGTGGCGGCGGCGTTCTAGACCCCGCCGGAGGCCGCTCCAGAGACCGTCGAAGGGCGCAGTGGTTCTTGCCGCTGCGCCCTTTCCTATGTCGATTAATCCTGTCCGCCCCCGCTGAAGCCCCGTCTTGCGCAGCGTAAGCTCCTACCCATATAATAAGCCTACCTTATTAGGTGTGTACCACTCTAAACTCGAAGACGTGCGTCAGATGTCGACAAACCAGAACCCGGAGCGCAGTACCGGCTTTCTGCTGCGGGACAATTCCCGCTTCATGAAGGTCGCCTTCAACGAGCGCGTCAGCGGCCTCACCCAGGCCCAGTGGGGGGCGCTTGCCCACCTCTCGCGGCACCAGGGCCTCAATCAGGTCGGCCTTGCCGATCTCCTCGAAGTGCAGCCCATCACGGTCGCGCGGCTGATCGACAAGCTCGTCGCGCTCGGCCTGGTGGAGCGCCGCCCCGACCCCAATGACCGCCGCGCACAGCAGCTCTTCCTCACCGGCAACGCGCAGCCCCTGCTCGACCAGATGTGGGAGGCGGGCGACGAAATTCTCGACGAGGCCTATGCCGGCTTCAGCGAGGAAGAGCGCACCACCTTCATCGACATGCTGGTCCGCATGCGCGGCAACCTCGCGCGCCTCGCGCAGGGCGACACGCGCAGCCGCATCACGGGTCTGCGCAAGGCAGGCTGACAAGGGACCCGTTGCGGTCCCGGCCCGAACGGTCCAATCTGCCGCCAGACGGGAGGGCCCATGCCGGTTCAGATTCCATATGTGCGCGAGATCGAGTTCGAATACGGAGACTGCGACGAGGTTTCGCCGCTGATCCGCCGCGTCGTCGCGAACAACCCTTCAGCCTTCACCTACAAGGGTACCGGCACCTACATCATCGGCCATGGCGATGTCGCGGTGATCGATCCGGGCCCCCTGCTGCCCGATCATGTCGATGCGCTGCTCCGCGCGCTCGAAGGCGAAACCGTCAGCCACATCCTCATCACCCACACGCATAGCGACCACTCGCCCGCCGCGAAGCCGCTGAAGGCGCTGACGGGAGCGGAGACCTACGCCTACGGTCCGCATGGCTCGGGCCAGAAGCAGGGCGGCGACGAGGTGCAGGTCGAGGAAGACGGCGACATGGACTTCGTGCCGGACGTCGAACTGCGCCACGGCGATGTCATCGAGGGCGACGGCTGGACCGTCGAATGCGTCTACACGCCCGGCCACACCTCGAACCACATGTGCTTCGCGCTTGAGGAGGAAAAGGCGCTCTTCACCGGCGACCATGTCATGGGCTGGTCGACGAGCATCGTGAGCCCGCCCGATGGCAACATGGAGCAGTACATGGCCTCGCTTCGCCTGCTGCTCGACCGCGACGACGAAATCTACTGGCCGACGCATGGCCCCGCGATCACCGATCCGAAGCCCTTCGTGCGCTCCTTCATCGAACATCGCGAAGACCGCGAACGCCAGATCATGGAGCAGCTCGCCGCCGGCCACACCCGCATCCAGGACATGGTGCCGGTGATGTATGCCGCGGTCGACAAGCGGCTCTACCCGGCCGCCGCCCGCTCCGTCCTCGCCCATATGGAGCATCTCGTCGCGACCGGCGCCGTCGCGACCAAGGGCAAGCCCTCCCTCGGCAACGACTACTGGCTGGCTTAGACCAAAAACACGGTGTCACCCCGGCGAAAGCCGGGGTCCATGGGCCTCTCGCCGATATCCATCGCCAGAAAGTGCAATGACGCAGCTCAGATGGATCCCGGCTTTCGCCGGGATGACACATCTGTTTTGGCTGCTACCCCGCGTCTCCGAGCTTCACCCGCAGCGCATGCAGATAGGTCCGGATGCGGTTCGCGTTCGCGCCGAGATCGCTTTCGCCGACGCGCGACACGGAGCGGACGTCGACGGCCGCGCCGGCGTCCGTTTCCGTGACGCGGATCGCGACGTCGTCCTTGAAGTTCATCACCGCCGTCGTCGCCGTCGCCTCGATCAGCCCCGTCTCCGGATCGCTGGCGAGAATGTCCCACTCCATCTCGCGGGCGGTCTCGAGCGCCGCCGCGAACACCGCGTCGGTGTCCTTGCCGGTCACGAGCGTCGCGATGTCGGGATAGGCCTGCCGCTGCAGCTCGGCGAGATCGGCGGGCGTCGCCCGGTCGAGCGGATTCGCATTCTCGCCGCGCGCTGTCACCGCCGCCTCGAAGGAAGGCGGGTTGTCGAGATCGGTCGATATGTCGTGGATGCGCGGCACCTGCGATCCGGCGATCATCGCCTGGGCAATGGGCGCGGCGGCGAGGACGCCGAGCACAAGCCCCGCAATCGCGGTCCGCGCGCCCCGCCGCGCCGTGAACAGCGTCAGCAACAGCCCCACCGCCGAGACCAGGGCGGCAAGCGCGCCGATCGCGGCGCCCGCGGCAAGCGCCAGCAAAGCGATGCGGAAATCCACCACGCCGAAGCGCTGGCCCACGATGCCGAGCACCAGCACGGCAAGGCCGACGACGCCCAGCCACAATCCAACCGCGGCCAGCCGCGACTTACGCTCGCTCATATCCGTTCCCTGTTTTTCGGCCGCCGGTTCTCCGGCGGCACCGTTCGTTGCCCTGCCCGGCGCGCGTGCCTACTCGGCGGCGTTCGCGGTCGGCAGCTTGTATTCCTTGAACTGGTCGCGCAGCGCCAGCTTCTGGATCTTGCCGGTCGCCGTGTGCGGAATCTCCTCCACGAAGACCACATCGTCCGGCATCCACCACTTGGCGATCTTGCCTTCCATGTAGCTGAGGATTTCCTCCTTGGTCGGCTTTTCGCCTTCCTTCGGCACCACGATCAGGAGCGGGCGTTCGTCCCACTTGGGATGCACGATGCCGATGACGGCGGCTTCGGTGACCTTCGGGTGGCCGACCGCGAGGTTCTCGATCTCGATCGAGGAGATCCACTCGCCGCCGGACTTGATGACGTCCTTCGCGCGGTCGGTGATCTGCATGTAGCCCTGGGGGTCGATGGTCGCGACGTCGCCCGTGTCGAACCAGCCATCCTTGTCGAGGATGTTGCCGCCCTCGCCCTTGAGGTAGGCACCGGCAATCGCGGGCCCGCGCACCATCAGGTGGCCGAAGGCCTTGCCGTCGGCGGGCAGGTCGTTGCCGTCGTCGTCGGTGATCTTCATCTCGACGGTGTAGATCGCGCGGCCCTGCTTCACCTTGACGTCGATCTGCTTGTCGAGCGGCCAGTCTTCCATGCCGGCCTTCAGCGCGCCGAGCGTGCCCATGGGCGACATTTCCGTCATGCCCCAGGCGTGGAACACCTTCACGTCGTACTTCTTCTCGAAGATCTCGATCATCGAGCGCGGCGCGGCCGAGCCGCCGATCACCACGCGGTCGAGCTTCGGCAGTTCGGCGCCGGTCTTTTCGAGATACTGCAGCAGCATCAGCCAGACGGTCGGCACCGCCGCCGTCACCGTCACCTGCTCCTTGTCGAGCAGTTCGTAGATGCTCTCGCCGTCCATGTTGGCGCCGGGCATCACGATCTTCGCGCCGACGGCGGGCGCCGCGAAGGCGATGCCCCAGGCGTTGGCGTGGAACATCGGCACCACCGGCAGGATCGCATCCGCCGATTTCATGCCGAGCGCGTCGCCCATGTTCGCCGCCATCGAATGCAGCACGTTGGAGCGGTGCGAATAGAGCACGCCCTTCGGGTTGCCCGTCGTGCCCGAGGTGTAGCAGAGGCCGCAGGCCGCGTTCTCGTCGACTTCCGCCCATTTGAAGTTGCCGTCCTCGGCTTCCACGATCTCCTCGAAGCAGAGCGCGTTCGGAAGCTTCGTTTCCGGCATGTGGGCCTTGTCCGTCATGATGACATAGGCCTTCACGTTCGGCAGCTTGTCGGCGATCCCCTCGAGGATCGGCACGAAGGTCAGGTCGAGGAAGACGAGCTTGTCCTCGGCGTGATTGATGATGTAGACGAGCTGCTCGGCGAAGAGGCGCGGGTTCAGCGTGTGGCAGACAGCGCCCATCCCCATGATGCCGTACCAGGCCTCCAGATGGCGCGCCGTGTTCCAGGCCATGGTGGCGACGACGTCGCCTTCCTTCATGCCGAGCTTCGTCAGCGCCTGCGCGACCTTGCGCGCCCTCAGATGGATGTCCTTGTAGGTGGTGCGCGTGATCGGTCCCTCCACCGTCCGCGTCACGACTTCCCGGTCGCCGTGAAAGCGCGCGGCATGGTCGATGATCGACGTCACGCGCAGCGGCCAGTCCTGCATCAATCCCTGCATGGGTCTCGTTCCCTCGTGTTTGACGCCGGGGCTTCCCGGCCTTTTCCCTTTGGCGGGCAGTCTAGCGGCGATGCGCGGAGCGGACAACGCTCGCCATAACTTTGCGGCCCGAATCCTTGCCTCCCGCCTCGCCGCCCCCTCTAATGGGCGGCAACCAGCCTTCGCCACAAGAACAAACCGGGGAGTTTCCCATGACAGAGCTGCATTTCCGCTCGGCGTCCGATCTCGGCCGCATCATCCGCCGCCGCGAACTCTCCAGCGTGGAACTCACCGGCCACTACATCTCCCGGATCGAGAAGTTCGACGGCAAGATCAACGCCGTCGTCGCCCGCGATTTCGACCGCGCGATGAGCCTCGCGAAACAGGCCGACGAGGCCTTCGCCCGCGACGAGATCAAGGGACCCCTTCACGGCCTCCCCTTCACCATCAAGGATGCCTACGAGGTCGAGGGCATCGTCTCGACCGGCGGCAATCCCGCCTGGAAGGATCATGTCCCCGCAAGGAGCGCCGTTGCCATCGAGCGCCTGCAGCGGTCCGGCGCCATCGTCATGGGCAAGACCAACGTTCCCTACCTCTCGGGCGACCTCCAGTCCTATAACGACATCTACGGCACGACGAACAATCCGTGGGCGCTCGACTGCGGCCCCGGCGGTTCCTCCGGCGGCTCGGCTGCCTCGCTCGCGGCGGGCTTTGCGGCGGGCGAATTCGGTTCCGACATCGGCGGCTCCATTCGCACGCCCGCGCATCTCTGCGGCGTCTTCGGCCACAAGCCCTCCTTCGACATCGTGCCGAAGCGCGGCCACCTGCCCGGCCCACCCGGCGCGCTTTCCGAGGGCGACCTCTCCGTCTCCGGCCCGCTCGCCCGCAGCGCGGAAGATTTGCGCCTCCTCCTCTCGCTCACTGCGGGACCCGACTGGTCGGACGCGGCGGGCTGGAAGCTCGACCTGCCCGCGCCCCGCGCCACGCAGCCGAAAGAGCTTCGCGTCGCCGTCTGGATCGAGGACGAGTTCTGCGACATCGACGCTGAGAGCGCCGAACTTCTGACGAACGCCGCCAAGGCGCTCGAAGCCTCCGGCGCCAATGTCGACTGGCAGGCGCGGCCCGATTTCACGCTGGCCGACATTACCGAGACCTATCTGATCCTGCTTCATTCGCAGATCGGCGCGGGCATGCCGCAAAGCATCCGCGACCACTGGGCCGAGATGAAGAAGGGCTTCGCGGCGGACGACAAGAGCCACGCCGCGCTGCAGGCGATCGGCGGCACGCTTTCGCTCACCGAGCGCGCGATCTGGAAGGAGAAGCAGGCCCAGTTCCGCTGGAAGTGGCACCAGTTCTTCAAGAGCTACGACGTCGTCCTCGCGCCGGTGCTGATGCGCCCGGCCTTCGAGCACAATCACGACACCAACTGGCACAAGCGCGCCCTCGAAGTGAACGGCGTCATGCGGCCCTACATGGACGTGCTGATCTGGGCAGGCCCCGCCGTCGTCTCCTACCTCCCCGCCTCCGTCGCCCCGGTCGGCGTGACGAGCGCCGGCAAACCCGTCGGCCTCCAGATCATCGGCCCGCATCTCGAGGACTACACGACCATCGAGGTCGCCGCTATGTTCGAGGAAATTTTGGGTGGGTTTACGCCGCCGGATGGGTGGTGAGGCTCGGCTTCGGGGGGATTAAATGACGAGCAAAGTAGACCTTAAACCCAAGAGAAAAGGGATCGTCTATGACTTAGTGAAAGACGCCGGTATAGACGTCAGCGATTGGTACAACTCGGCGACGGACAAAAGCCGGTTCAAATCAAATCCCAAGTATTGCTATGAATGGTCCTATGTCGAACCGGGAAAGGTGGTCGTCCTAAATATCTGGTATGATCAGATTGTCGAGGTCGATAACCAGTTGATCTTTAATCTTAACATGCGTGAAAGAGCGCGGGCTATGTCAGATGCGAGCCAGAGGCGACGTGGATCAGCATTTGACGAGGCGATTAGGACGGCTGTCCGAGATGACCTACCGATACGGATGGTTATCCTCACTGGCAAAATGCGCGACATCTCAAAACCGAGTTCCAATGCGTCACGAGTAGAAAAGAGATTACTCGACACGGAAATATGGACGGTATCTCACTACGACAACTCCACCGGTCAGTGTTCTATCATTCGTGGAAGACGCCCAAGGTTCGTAGATCAGTATTCCGTCGATACAGTAGGCGGTGTTCCGCCTAAGAAAAGGCCTATCTCCGGGGAAGCATATGAACGCAGCCGTAAGATAAGAGATCAGGCTCTTCTACGTGCCGCCGGCCGGTGCGAATATTGCGGTAATCCGGGCTTCGAAACCCACAAGGGCGACTACTATCTGGAGACACACCACATTCAGCCCCTTTCCGAAGACGGCCCCGACGAGTTGGCGAACGTTGCCGCGCTTTGCGTTGTCCATCATCGGCAAGCGCACCTAGGAAAGAACAGAGCGGAAATTCGCGAGGCGTTGCAGAAGAAGTTCTGGCGAAATCGCTCCCTTTGACACTCCCTCACCCCTCCCATTATGCCGCCAAGCCGCACATGAAAAGATGAGGATCTCCCCCATGAACCTGTCCTCGGGATCGCCGAAGGCGATACTCGTGGGCTCGTAATGACGATGGGAGTAGAGGCGAGACCAGGCATCCCACCCTCCCCCTGTGGGAGGGTCGAAAAATTCAAACGCAGTGCAGGATTTTTCGGGGAGGGGTGAGCGAGAGAGTTCGGAGCATAACGGGAAACGCGCAGTTTGACGGCGGCGGAGAACCCCTCCCCAAACCGCTTGCAGCGGTTTGACCCTCCCACAGGGGGAGGGTGGGCGGCGAAGCAGCGAAAATCTGCCCGCTTCTTCTTCCTAGTCCTCGCCCTCCGGCCGCAGCGCCGCCATGATCGCCGCCTGGACGGTTTCGTCCTGCGCCCTGATCGCCGCGGTCAGCGACAGCAGATTCTGGCGCGTCTCGTAGAGCTGGTCGAGCAGCGACAGCACGACCGGCAACGCGGCCGCGTCGATATCGAGTTCGTAGTGAAGCGTGCAGATCAGGCGCACGCGCGCGCAGTCCATCTCCGAGAAGACCGGCGTTCCGGCCTGCACCTCCGGCACCACCAGTTCTTCCGCGATCCATGCATCGAGATCGTGGCGCTGCAGCGCCTCGATGGCCGCCACCAGATCGTCCAGTCCGGTCATGACAGCATCTCCTTGCGTGGATCCTGCGCCGCCTTCGGCTGCCAGTTCTCCAGGAAGGCCACGAGCTCCGGTTCCTCTCCCTCCGGCACCACGACCTGCAGCGTCACCAGCTGATGGCCGCGCTGGCCCGTCTTGCGGTCGCGCACGCCCTTTTCGCGCAGCCGCAGCGTCGTGCCGCCGTTCGATCCCTTCGGCACCGTCATCGTCACCGGTCCGCCGATCGTCGGCACCTCGATCCGCGCGCCCAGCACCGCCTCTTTCAGCGTGACCGGAATATCGACATGGATGTTGTTGTCCTTGCGGCGGAAGAAGCGATGCGGCTCGACATGCAGTTCGACATAGGCATCGCCGGCCGGGCCGCCGCCGAAACCCGGCATGCCCTGCCCCTTCAGCCGCAGCATCTGCCGGTCCTCGGCGCCTTCCGGGATCGTCACCTGCAACGTCCGGCCCTCGGGCAGCGTGATCGTGCGCGTCGCGCCGTTGACGGCCTCCAGAAAGCCGACCGGCAGCACATAGCTGACATCCTGTCCGCGTGCGCGGAAGCCGCCCGTGCGCCGCCCGCCGGCGCCGCCAAAGGCGCGGGCGAGAAATTCCTCCAGCTCCTCGTTGCTGGCAAAGCCGTCCTGCGCCGCATGCGCGCCATGGGCGGGGCCGTCGGCGAAGTCGCGATAGAAATGCTGAGCGGGGCGTTCGGCGCCGCTGGCGTCGATCTCGCCCGCGTCGAAGCGGCGCCGCTTTTCCTTGTCCTTCAGCAAGTCGTTGGCGGCCGAAACCTCCTTGAACTTCGCCTCGGCCTCCTTGTCGCCCGGATGCAGGTCGGGATGAAACTTGCGCGCAAGTTTCTTGAAGGCGTCGCTGATTTCCTTGTCGGTCGCGGTGCGCGACACGCCAAGGGTCTCATAGGGGTCTTTCATGCGGCAGGTCCCGTCTGTGCGCCGCCACAGTCAACCGCGCATCGCTGCCCGGGGTCAACTGCCAAACCCTCAGCCCCTTTGACACCTTCCCCGCCCCCTCCCATTATGCCGCCAAGCCCGCATCTGAAAATCCGAGGAGCTCCCCCATGAGCCTGTCCAACGCCGCCGTTCGCGATATCGAGACGGTGATCCATCCCTACACCAATCTCGACACGTTCCGCGACACCGGCCCGATGATCATCGAGCGCGGCGAGGGCATCTATGTCTATGACAATGGCGGCAACAGATATATCGAGGGCCTTGCCGGCCTCTGGTGCACCTCGCTCGGCTACAACGAGCAGGAACTGATCGACGCCGCCACCGAGCAGATGAAGCAGATTCCCTTCACGCATACTTTCGGCGGCAAGAGCCATGAGCGCGCGGCGGAAGCGGCCGAGCGCCTGAAAGCGATTGCGCCGCACGCCGCCTCGAAGGTGCTCTTCTGCGGCTCGGGCTCGGAAGCGAACGACCAGCAGGTGAAGCTCGTCTGGTACTACAACAATGCCAAGGGCCGCCCGAACAAGAAGAAGTTCATCTCGCGCACGCGCGGCTATCACGGCGTCACCGTCGCTTCCGCCTCGCTGACGGGCCTGCCTGCGAACCACCGCGATTTCGACCTGCCGATCGAGGGCGTGCTCCACACCGATTGCCCGCACTACTACCGCTACGCCGAACCGGGCGAAACGGAAGACGAGTTCACGACGCGGCTCGCGAAGAACCTCGAAGACCTCATCATCAAGGAAGGCCCGGACACGGTCGCCGCCTTCATCGCCGAGCCGGTCATGGGCGCCGGCGGCGTCGTCATTCCGCCCGCCGGTTATTTCGAGAAGATCCAGGCGGTGCTGACGAAGTACGACGTCTATTTCATCGCCGACGAAGTCATCTGCGGCTTCGGGCGCACGGGCAACATGTTCGGCTCGGAAACCTTCGGCATGAAGCCGGACTCGATCTCGGTCGCGAAGGCGCTCTCATCCGCCTATTTCCCCATCGCCGCCGTCACGGTCGGCGAGGACATGTACCAGGCGATGATCGACGAGAGCAAGAAGATCGGTGTCTTCGGTCACGGCTTCACCTATACCGCGCATCCGGTCGGCGCCGCCGTCGCCGCGAAGACGCTGGAGATCTACGAGAAGCGCAACATCGTCGGCCATGTGCGCGGCATCGCGCCGCGCTTCGAGGGCCATGTCGAGCGCCTCGCCGAGCATCCCCTCGTCGGCCATGCCCGCGCCAGGGGCCTCATCGGCGCCATCGAACTCGTCGCCGACAAGTCGGACAAGCGCAGCTTCGATCCGAAGGCCGGTATCGGCGCCGCCGTCGTCGCCGCCGCGCAGCGCCACGGCCTCATCGTCCGTGCGCTGGCGGGCGACATCGTCGCCTTCTGCCCGCCGCTCATCATCACGCTCGAACAGATCGAGGAGATGTTCGCCGCCGTCCACAAGGCGCTGGATGAAGTGGAGTCGATGGTCGCGAAGGACAATCTTCGCGCGGCGTGAGAGGTGAAGCGATGACGCGTGAAATCCGCTACCAGCTCATTTTCGAGGGCAAGGCCTCGCCCGAGGACGACATGGGCACGCGCATGAACGTGGAAGTGGAGGCGATCCTCCAGCCAGGCACGGTCGAAGCCGATGTCGCGGGCGGCGCGGCCACCGCGCGCTCCGTCGCCGTGGTCGAGAACGACGAATTTGGCGGCTTCTCGGAGAGCGGCGAGATCGTCTTCGGCGGCGGCTCGCTCTCCTACGTGAGCACCGGCACGCCCCATCTCGGCCCCTCGCCCGATCCTGCCGTGCAGGCCGGGCATGTCGTCTTCAGGGTCGAACGCGGCACCGGCATCTTCGACGGCGCCACCGGCTTCATCACCTCCGCCTTCACCGTCAGCGAAGACGGCACCGTCCGCGACAGCCAGAGCGCGGTGGTTTTTGTGGCGTAGAAAAGAGCCGCTGCCGCGCTTCAACACTCAGTGTCACCCCGGCGAAAGCCGGGGCCCATGGGCCTGTCGGCAGATACATGCACTGCGAATGTGCGAACGGCCACTCAGATGGATCCCGGCTTTCGCCGGGATGACACTTCTATTTGTATTCCCGGCAAGTGCTGGGACATCGCCGCTTCACTCGACGACAGTCGCCTCGTCAACAAACCGGCCTTCCCACAGGAAGAATGTCATCGCGCGATCATTCTCACGAGAGCGCAGCGATCTTCACGATGAGATCGCTCTCCCACCCTCCCCTTGAGGGAGGGTCGAAAATTGCGAGCGTAGCGAAGCAAGTTTCGGGGCGGGGGCGCGGCGAAAACCACGACGAACCAGCCCTCGGCGATATTCCTGACATCTGCCCGGACCCCGCCCCAAACCGCTTGCAGCGGTTTGACCCTCCCTCAAGGGGAGGGTGGGAAGGAAGCGAGGCCTTAACGCATCCTCTAAACGTGCTGCCCGCCATTGATCTGTATCTCGGCGCCGTTCACATAGCTCGATTGATCCGTGCACAGAAAATAGATCGTGCGGGCGACTTCCTCCGGCGTGCCGAGGCGGCGCATCGGGATTTCCGCGACGATCTTTTCCGTCCCGGGCGACAGGATCGCCGTGTCGATCTCTCCGGGCGCGATGGCGTTGACGCGAACGCCGAGCCGTCCGAACTCGGAGGCCATTTCGCGCGTGAGGGAGGCGAGCGCCGCCTTCGAGGTCGCATAGGCCGATCCGGCGAAGGGATGCACGCGGTCGCCCGCGATCGACGTCACGTTGACGACCGAGCCCTGCCCCGCCTTCAGTTCCTCGACGAGCCCGCGCGCGAGCATGACGGGCGCCAGAAAGTTCACCTGGAAGACGTGGTACCAGGTGTCGAGATCGGTATCGAAGACGCCGAGCCGCGAGCCGCCCGGTCCCTTCGGCGAAATCGCGGCATTGTTCACGAGCGCGTTCAGCCGCCCACCCTGGTCCGTCAGCCGCTCGCGCATTTCGGCGATGGCGGCTTCCGTGTTCTTCGCGTCGGCGAGGTCCACCTGGATGTGGTCCTCCGGTCCCGCCTCCCACGGGCAATCCTCCGGAAAGGCGTGGCGCGAACAGGTAATGACGCGCCAGCCCGCGCTCGAAAAGCGCTTCACGGTGGCATGCCCGATGCCCCGGCTCGCCCCGGTCAGGATCAGCGTCTTGCGTTCTGCATTTTCTGTCATGGGCGCAATCTAGAGGAAGGCTCGCGGGGGCGCCAGCGCCACTCAAATTCAGTGTCACCCCGGCGAAAGCCGGGGCCCATGGGCCTGCCGGCCAGCACATATGCCAGCGATTGAGCGCGCCGATGCTCAGATGGATCCCGGCTTCCGCCGGGATGACACTTCTATTTCTGGTGACGTCCGGTTTCCAACATCGCCACCGCGCGGTCTATAGCCTCTTCCGGCGTGCCCGAGGCGTCGACCGTCTTCCACGTCATCTCGCCCAGATCGTAGCCGAGCTGCCGTTTCAGCACCTCGACGCCCGCATCGGAGGGATCGTCGCCGCGCCTCTCGCGTTCCGCCACGCGCGCCTTAAGCACCGATGCCGGCGCATCGAGCCAGAGCCCGTCAAAGGCAAGCCCGCGTCCCGCCGCGACGCTCTCGATCAGCCGCCGCTCCTCTTCCCGCGCAAACACCGCGTCGGCAACGACGCTCGTTCCCGCGTCGAGCGCCTGCCCCGCCAGCCGCACCATCTCCGCATAGACCTTCTCGCCCGCCCCCGGCGCATAGGCCTCGTCCGGCAGACGCTCGAGCGGGCCGGCGCCGAACATGCGCTTGCGGACAATGTCGGTGCGCAGATGGAGCGCGCCCGCGGCGCCGCCCATCCGCGCCGCGATCTCCTTCGCCAGCGTCGACTTGCCGGTCCCCGAAAGCCCGCCGACGGCAACGAGCCGCGGCGGGCGCGTCTCAAGCACGCGCACCGCGTAATCGAGATAGGCCCCGGCCTTCTCTTTTGCCGCCTCGCTCTTCGCCTGCACTGCCGTCACCTTGGCGCGCACCACCGCCCGCGTCGCCATGAAGAGCGGCAGCAGCGCCAGTCCGTCGAGCGCGAGGTCTTCTTGCGCCACATGATCGAGATAGACGTTGAGCGCGCGGTTCGCATGACCGGCGAGCCGCTCGTCGGTCTCCGCTCGGAAAGCGAGATCCATCAGCAGGAAGGCAAGATCGTAGAACACGTCGATGCGGGCGATGTGATCGTTGAATTCCACGCAGTCGAAAATGACCGGGCGGCCGTCCACCACCGTCACATTGCCGAGATGAAGGTCGCCGTGACAGTGCCGCACCTGACCGCCGTCGCGGCGTGCGTCCATCAGCGCGGCATGTGTCTCTATGAGTTTCTTGCTCCGCGCCGTTACCCCGCGCGCCTTCTCCGCATCGAGAACCTTGCCGAGCGAGGGCTTCATGTCCTCTTCGCTGCCTTCGACGATCTTGAGAAAACTCTCCGCCCCGCCGAAGCCCGGCTTCACCTCGGCCTTGCGGTGAAAAGCCGCGACGTCCGCCGCAAGTTGCTCGATGAGCGGCAGTTTCAGGTCGCCCTTGTCGGCCAGCGTCGCCAGCAGCCCGTCACTGCCGAAGCGTCTCATCTCGACGAGCCATTCCACCGCCTCGCCGCCGCCGCCGAGCGCCAGCGCATCGCCGTCCCGCGTGACGGGTACAAGCCCGAGATAGATTTCAGGCGCGGTGCGGCGGTTGAGTTCCACCTCGTGCGCGCAGGCGGCCTTCCGCTTTTCCAGCGTCGAGAAGTCGAGAAAGGTGAACCTCACCGGCTTCTTCATCTTGTAGGCGCGCTCGCCTGCCAGGAACACATGCGAGGCATGCGTCTCGATGCGCGTCACGTCCTCGCCGGAAGGAAGCCCGTAGGTGTCCGGCGTTTCGAGAAACGCGACGAGCTCTTCCGTATCGGGTGTTGCGGTCACTTCTTCTCCCGTATCACGCGCGCTGGAACCGGGTGATCTTTTCGCTCCCCGCCGGGTCCTGATGGATCAGCACTTCCGACCCAGGGAAGGCTTCCATCACTTCCCGCTCCACCTCTTCGGCAATCGTGTGCGCTTCCGTCAGCGTGATCGCACCGTCCATTTCGAGGTGAAACTGGATGAAGGTGTAGATGCCCGATGTGCGCGTCTTCAGTTCGTGCAGGTTCACGACTTCCGGGTGCCGCCGCGCGATCTCCTTGATGCGCTCGCGTTCCTCCTCCGAAAACTCGCGGTCCATCAACTGGTTGAACGCGTTCATCACGATCTTCGAGGCGCTCCAGGCGATCAGGCCGGCGATCACGAGACCGAAAAGCGGGTCCGCCCAATGGAAACCGAGCCAGCCGGACAGGATCAGCGCCGCGATGACGGAGAGGTTCATCAGCAGGTCGCCGCGGTAGTGGATCGAGTCCGCTTCGATGGCGACCGAGCGCGTCCGGCTCACCACGTGGCGCTGATAGGCGACGAGGGCGAGCGTCAGCACGATCGCAAAGACGACGACGGCGATGCCCGCCGCCGAGTTCTCGACCGGCCGTGGATCGATCAGCCGCGTCACCGCCTCGAAGGTGATGTAGCCGGCGGATGCGAAAATGAAGATCGACTGGCCGAGCCCCGCCAGCGCCTCCGCCTTGCCGTGGCCGAAGCGGTGTTCCTCGTCCGGCGGCACCAGCGAGGCGCGCACCGCGAAGAGGTTCAGAAGCGAGGCCGCGCCGTCGAGCAGCGAGTCGGTCAGCGTGCCGAGCATCGCGACCGAGCCGGTGAACCAGAAGACCGTTCCCTTGGTCGCGATCAGCACGACCGCGACCGCGACCGCCGCCAGCGTCGCGCGGCGCATCAGCCGTTCGTATTCCGGGGCGATGTTCTCGGGTGCAAAACCGGGAGTATCTTTTTTTGATGCCGTGTCTTCGCTCATCCGTGGCTCATCCGTGTTCCGGCTCCGTCACGGTTTGTGACGTTTCGATGACAGTTCAGTGACAGTCAGGGGTAGAGCCGTTCGGTGCGCCACGGCGCGGAAGCGGATTCCCTTATGAAAACAAGGCGGTCGTGCAATCTGAAGGGCCGGTCGCGCCAGAATTCGATACGCGACGGTGTCACGCGGTAGCCGGACCAGTGGGGCGGCCGGGGCACCTTGCCGAAACCGAATTTGGCAGCAAAAACAGCGACTTGCCGTTCCAGTTCGAAACGTCCTTCGAGCGGCCGCGACTGCTTCGAGGCCCACGCACCGATCTGGCTGTCCTTCGCACGGCTCGCAAAATAGGCGTCCGCCTCCTCTTCGCTCACGGGCGTCACGGCACCGCGCACGCGGATCTGACGGCGCAGGCTCTTCCAGTGGAAGCACAGCGCGGCCTGCGGATTCTCCTTTAATTCCAGTCCCTTGGCGCTTTCGAGGTTGGTGTAGAAAACGAAGCCGCGCGCGTCCGCCCCCTTCAGCAGGACCATCCGCACATCGGGAAAGCCGTCGCCATCCGCGGTCGCGAGCGCCATCGCGTTCGCGTCCTCCGGTTCGCTCGCGCGCGCGCGTTCCATCCACTCATCGAAGAGCGCAAAGGGGTCCTCGCGCGCGAAAAGCGCCTTGTCGTCGTCGGCGTCGGTGGTCTCGCTCATTCGCTCATTCCAGTCTCGGGAACGTTTAGAAAGCCCGGATCTCTGCGGCTCCGGGCGATGTTTCCCGCTCCAATCTTGCCACATTCGGCTTCTTATATAGGTGAGTCTTCATCGCTTGGGGGCGACCAAAGCACAGGATTGACCAGAATGAAATTCGTTAAGGGAATAGCCATCGGCGCGACTGCGCTTCTGTCGCTCGCCGCATGCGACCAGAGCATGTATGGCGGTGGCGGCGGCATCGACAAACAGACCGTCGGCACCGTGGGCGGCGCCGTCGCGGGCGGTCTTGCGGGCTCGCAGATCGGCAGCGGCAGCGGCCAGCTCTGGGCGACGGGTGCCGGCGTCCTTCTCGGCGCCTTTCTCGGCGGTGAAATCGGCAAGTCGCTCGACCGCGCGGATCGTCAGGCGATGGGGCAGACGACCTACAACGCGCTGGAGCACAACCCCTCCGGTCAGACGTCCCGCTGGCAGAATCCCGATACCGGTCATTACGGTACGGTGACGCCGCAGGCCGCCTATCAGCAGGGCGGTTACAATTGCCGCGAATACACGCAGACTGTTTATATCGACGGACGGAGCGAACAGGCGCACGGTACGGCATGCCGTCAGGCCGACGGTTCGTGGCAAATCCAGAACTGATCGAAAAACCGGGGGCGGGCCGACAATTTAATGCGTTCATATCGGCCCGTCCTCTTTTTTGCCGCGCTCTTCTGCGCTGTCGCCGCCGCGCCGTTTCCGGCGCCGCTGCGCGCTGAACCGGGCGCTGTCGTCCAGGAACAAATCGAGCAAATCGGCCCAACCGAAGAGCAGCAGGCCGTTCAGTTCAACAAGGGCCTCATTTCCTACGACAACGGCGACTATGCCCGCGCCTTCGAATTCTGGCTTCCGCTTGCCCAGACCGACGATCTCGCGGCCATGCGGAACGTCGCGCTGCTGCTGAAGGATGGCAAAGGCGTCGAAAGGGATTCCGAGCGCGCGCTTTATTTCTTCGAGCGCGCGGGCCGCGCGGGCCTCGTCTCGGCGCAGGTCAATGCCGCCTTCATGCATCTGAACGGCGAAGGCACGCCGCAGGACTACAAGACGGCCTCGTTCTGGTTTCACGCCGCCGCCGTCGCGGGCGTTCCCGCCGCACGCTACAATCTCGGCGTGATGTATGAAAAGGGGCTCGGCGTCGAGCGCGACCCCGCCCGCGCCCTTGCCTGGTATGCGCTCGCCGCCCGCGTCGGCCATGAAACGGCACTCGAGAGGTTAACGCAGCTCGTGCCGAGCCTGCCGGGCCCGCCGCCCCCGAACGAGGAGGATGCGGGGCTTTCCGTGACCGCACCGCCTCCGCCGCCCCCCGAATTCGACGAGATGGAAGGCCCCGCGCCTTAACCAATTCGTATGCGGGACCGCCTAGACTGCCGTCTTTCGGTTCTTCAGGAGCGCCGTCCCCGTGCGAGACCCATACGAAATTCTCGGACTCGATCCGGGCGCGGGCAATGCCGAGGTCAAGGCGGCCTACCGGAAACTCGCCAAACAGCTTCATCCGGACGCCCAGCGCGATTCCGCGGCTCATCATGCCCGCTTCCAGGAAGTGACCGCCGCCTACAACCAGCTCAAGGACGAAGCGGGCCGCCGGCGCGTCGAAGCGGAACGGCTCGCCGCCGCGGCCGCCCGACGGCAGCGCGCCTTCGAGGAAACGGGGACGACCGGCAACGCGTCGCGCGATCCGCAGTCCGACGACCTCTTTTCCGAACTCTTCGAGGGCATTCGCAGCGCGGGAAAGCGGGTCTTTCGCGCGCGCGGCGAAGACCGCACCTACCGGCTCACCGTGACGTTCCTCGAGGCCGCGAACGGCGACACGAAGCGTGTGCGCCTCACGGAAGGAAAGGCCTTCGACGTCGTCATTCCCGCCGGCATCGAAACCGGCAGGCAGATCAGGCTCAAGGGTCAGGGCGGTGAAGGGCACGGCGGCGCGGAACCCGGGGATGCCCTCGTTTCGGTCGAAGTCGAGCCGCATCCCTTCTTCGAGCGGAAGGGACAGGACATTCACCTCGTTCTCCCGGTGACGCTTCCCGAAGCGGTACTCGGGGCGAAGGTCGAGGTGCCGACCGTTTCGGGACCGGTTTCCCTCTCGATTCCGTCCGGCTCCAATTCGGGGACCCGGCTGCGCCTCAAGGGGCGCGGCCTGCGCAATGAAGTGGCCGGCACGACGGGGGATCAGTATGTGACCCTCTCGCTGACGCTGCCCGAGGCACCCGATAGCGCCTTGCGGGATTTCGCTGCGGGATGGGCCGGTGGCCTCAAACACAATCCGCGGAAGGGATTCTCGGCTTCCTGAACCGTCGCATTCTGTCAGGAAAAGTGAACCCAACCCTCTGAAAATTGGGGCTTTTTTGTTAGACCGAATAGGGCTTTTGTGTAGGATGCGGCTCGATTTTCGGCCAAGACCAATTTGACGGGGAAGCGATGAGCGAAGCCATCACCAGCACGAGCCCTGCTCTGAAGGGCAGCCTGATGAAGGGCAAGCGCGGGCTCATCATGGGCGTCGCGAACAACCGCTCGATCGCCTGGGGCATCGCCAAGGCCTGCGCCGAACAGGGCGCCGAAATCGCCTTCACCTATCAGGGCGAGGCGCTCCAGAAGCGCATCTTCCCGCTCGCCGAATCCGTCGGCTCCACCCTCGTCCTGCCTTGCGACGTCACCGATGCCGCAAGCATGGACGCGGTGTTTTCCCATCTGGAAAAGGAATGGGGAAAGATCGATTTCTTCGTCCATGCCATCGCCTATTCGAACAAGGATGAACTCGACGGGCGTTATGTCGACACGTCGCTGGAGAATTTCACGGCCACCATGGCAATCTCCTGCTACTCGTTCGCCGCGCTCAGTCAGCGCGCCGAGAAGCTGATGACCGATGGCGGCTCCATCGTGACGCTGACCTATTACGGCTCGGAGAAGGTTATCCCCCACTACAACGTCATGGGCGTTGCGAAGGCCGCGCTCGAAGCGAGCGTGCGCTATCTCGCCGTCGACCTCGGCCGCAACAATATCCGCGTCAACGCCGTGTCGGCCGGACCGATCAAGACGCTTGCCGCCTCGGGTATCGGCGACTTCCGTTACATCCTGAAGTGGAACGAGCTCAATTCGCCGCTGAAGCGGACCGTGACCATCGACGAAGTGGGCAATACGGCCCTCTATCTTCTCTCCGATCTCGGTTCGGGCGTCACCGGCGAAGTCCACCACGTCGACGCCGGCTACCATGTCGTGGGCATGAAGGCGGAAGACGCGCCCGACATGAGCATCGTCTGACGATCTCCTGTAGTGTTCCCCTTTCAGACGCGGCCCGTATGCTGGGTTGCCGGTTCACCACGTAAGGCAGGTCTTTCGGGACCGATTTCTTGAGCCATGTCGCACAATACGTTCGGCCATCTGTTTCGTGTGACAACCTGGGGCGAAAGCCACGGGCCGGCGCTCGGCTGCGTCGTCGACGGCACGCCCCCCCGCCTTCCCCTGAAGGCCGGGGATATCCAGCACTGGCTCGACAGGCGGCGGCCCGGACAATCCCGTTTCACGACGCAGCGCCGTGAACCGGATGCCGTGAAAATCCTGTCGGGCACCTTCGTCGAGGACGGCGTCGAGATGACGACCGGCACGCCGATCTCGCTGATGATCGAGAATGTCGATCAGCGTTCGAAGGACTATGGGGATATCGTCGAGAAGTTCAGGCCCGGCCACGCGGATTTCACCTATCTCTCGAAATACGGCATTCGTGACCATCGCGGCGGCGGGCGCTCCTCGGCGCGCGAAACGGCGGCACGCGTCGCCGCCGGGGCGGTTGCGCGCGCGGTGCTGGGCGACGGCATTTCCGTCCGTGGCGCACTCGTGCAGGTGGGCCCGCACAAGATCGACCGCGCGAACTGGGATTGGGACGAGACGGACGACAATCCGTTCTGGTGCCCCGATGCGAAAGCCGCGCAGGAGTGGGAAACCTATCTCGACGCCGTCAGGAAGAACGGATCTTCCTGCGGCGCGGTGATCGAGGTCGTCGCCTCCGGCGTGCCCGTCGGTCTCGGCGCACCGGTCTACGGCAAGCTCGATGCCGAACTCGCCGCCGCCATGATGAGCATCAATGCGGTGAAGGGCGTCGAAATCGGCGACGGCTTCGCGACCGCCGCGCTGTCGGGCGAGGAAAATGCCGACGAGATGCAGTCCACCAACCAGGGGCTTGCCTTCACGTCCAACCATGCGGGCGGCGTTCTCGGTGGGATATCCACAGGTCAGGACGTCGTCGTTCGCTTCGCGGTGAAACCGACCTCGTCGATCCTCTCGCCGCGCAAGACCGTGACGAAAAGCGGTGAGAACACGGAAATCGCGACCAAGGGCCGCCACGATCCCTGCGTCGGCATTCGCGCCGTGCCGGTGGGCGAGGCGATGATGGCCTGCGTGCTTGCGGACCACCTGCTGCGAAACCGGGGACAAGTGGGGGAGCGCGGCAATGACTGACGCGACGCCGGGCCAGGCGGCAGGCCCGGACTTCCTGACGGCGCAGTATTCCAAGGAGAAGGGCGAGAGCATCGTCTATAGCGGCGTGCTGGCGGCAGGCGCGCTTGTCCTCTTTGGCGTGCCGCGCGCGCCTGTCCTTGCCATCCTTGCGGCACTCGCCGCGCTCGCCGTCGCGATGTACCACTGGCCTTATGTGACGCGCGAGCGCAAGGCACTCAGCGTGACGCCTGCGGGAATATATCTCGACCGGCTCGGACTTCTGCCCTGGAATGCCATTTCCGACGTGCAGATCGTCAATCGCTACGTGCGCATGATCCGCAACGCGGAATTGCGGATTTCGCTGCGGCGGCCGCTCGAAACAGCCGTCGAGAACGCACCCGTAACCGGCATCGTCCGGCGCTACATGTATCGCTGCTGGACGAAGCTCTCACCGCAGGAAATCGCGGTGAAACTCTCGACACTCGATGCAAAGCCCGAAGCGGTGGAAGCGGCCGTGCGGCAGCACCTTCATCGGCCCATCTGACCGCTTCAGCCTCGCCTGAATATCCCCACCACTTCGAGATGCGGCGACCACAGGAACTGGTCGACCGGCGTCACGCCATCGAGGCGATATCCCCCATCGAGAAGCATGCGTGCGTCGCGCGCAAAGGTGGCGGGATTGCAGGAAACGGAAACCACAACCGGCACTTTCGATTTCGCGATTTCCTCCGTCTGAGCGGAAGCGCCCGCGCGCGGCGGGTCGATGACGACGGCGTCGAACCTGTCGAGTTCGCTTGCGAGAAGCGGACGGCGCGCGAGGTCGCGCGTTTCGGCCGTTACCGGCTTCAAACCCAGTGAAGGCCCCTGTTCCCGCACGGCGCGTTCAAGGGCTGCGAGTGCTTTCTTTTCGCTCTCGACGGCATGAACGGCCGACGCGCCCGAAAGCGCGGCCGTGAATGTTCCGCAGCCCGCAAAGAGATCGGCGACGCGGCGCGCTTTCCCTACACTTTCACGAACGAGGCGGATCAGCGCCGCCTCTCCTTCCAGCGTCGGCTGGAGAAATCCCCCGACCGGCAAGGCGACGCGCAGGCCCGACAGCTCAATCTCCGGCGAGCGCCGTTCCGCGACGATTTCCCCGTCCCAGGAAAGCCGCGCAATATCCGCCGTCTTGGCATGACTGCCCAGTTCGGCTCGCAAGGGACCGTCGAGAGGCTTGCCGCCGGTGACCGCGAGATCAAGACCGTTCAGCGTCGCGGTCACGAGAACCGAGGCGCGGGCACTGCGGGAAAGACCGGGCGCGACGATTTCGGCGAGCGCCGGGATTGCCTTTTCGATTTCGGGGACAACCAGAGGGCACTCGGAAACCGGCACGATCTCGTGGCTGCCGCGCGCGTAGTAGCCGACCATCGCGCTTTTCCTAGTGCGCGTGACGGCGAAGGTAGCGCGGCGGCGGCTTCGGGCCTGCGTCGGCACCAGCGGTGCGATTTCGGTGTCGATGCCGCGCGAATTGAGGGCCGCCGCAACGAGATCGCGTTTCCATGCCGCGTAGAAATCCGGCGCGGCGTGCTGGATGGCGCAGCCGCCGCATCTCGTGAAATGGCGGCAAGGCGCGGCCACGCGCTGCGGAGAGGGCGCGACGATTTTCAGGAGACCGGCACGGCCTTCTCCTTCCGGCGCGACGAGAACGCGCTCGCCCGGCAGAACGTAAGGCACATAGAGCGGCCCCTTCGGCGTTTCGGCGATGCCGTCCGCCTGCGCGCCGAGTGAGGCGATATCGGCTTCGATCTCAGCGGTCATGGCGCGCCGCGATCAGGAATTCGGTGTTGCCGTTGCCGCCTTCGATGGGGCTTTCGGTGAGGCCGAGAACACGCCAGCCCATGTCATCGCCGAGCCAGGCCGAGATATCCCCGCATATGCGTTCATGCAGCGCGGGATCGCGCACGATGCCGCCCTTTCCGACATTTTCAGGCCCCGCTTCGAATTGCGGTTTGATGAGCGCAATCAGCGTGGCCCCCGGTTCAGTCAGCGCGAGCGCGGGAGGCAAGGCTTTCCGCAGGCCGATGAAACTCAGGTCGGCGACGAGGAAGGAAATGCGCTCGGGGACAAGTTCGCGCGTGATGTCCTTCGCGTTCAGGCCTTCGACGGAGCGCACGCGTTCATCGGCTGCAATTTCTTTCGCAAGCTGGCCATGACCAACATCGATAGCGATGACGGAGGCAGCGCCGCGCTCCAGCAATACTTCCGTAAAACCGCCGGTCGAGGCGCCGAGATCGAGGCAGACGCCGCCCGCCGGATCGAGCGCGAAGAAATCGAGGGCGTGGACAAGTTTCAGTGCGCCGCGGGAAACGTAGGGATGTTCGAGCGCGAGAAGTTCGATCTCGTCGCCCTCGCCGACCGGATCAGCCGGTTTCGTTGCGACCCGGCCTCCGACAAGGACATGGCCCGCGCGGATCGCGCCCTGCGCGCGGGCGCGCGTCGCAACGAGGCCGCGGTCGACCAGCGCGAGGTCGAGGCGGCGCCTGCTTTCGGCCATGAGCGTTCTCAGACGAGTTTCGGCTGCGGGGCGAGCTGCCGCAGTTCCGCGATGTCCCGTTCGTTCCCCAGCGCCATGAGCGCGGTTTCGACGATCTGGGCTGCATTGAGACGGGCGGTGTCGTACATCTTCTCGGGCTTGTCCTGATCGATGAAGATGTCGGGCAGCGCCATGGGCCGCACCTTGAGGCCCTTGTCGAGCGCGCCGGAGCGGGCGAGGAAATCGAGCACATGGCTGCCGAAGCCGCCGACGGAGCCTTCCTCGACCGTGATGAACACCTCATGCTCGCGGGCAAGGCGCGCGATGAGTTCTTCATCCAGCGGTTTTGCGAAGCGCGCGTCCGCCACCGTAGCCGAAAAGCCCAGTGCGCCAAGCTGATCGGCGGCTTTCAACGCTTCGGCGAGGCGCGTGCCAAGCGACAGGATCGCGACCTTCGAGCCCTCTCGCATGATGCGGCCCTTGCCGATTTCGAGCGGCGTGCCGATGGCGGGCATTTCGAGGCCGACGCCCTCACCCCGGGGATAACGCAGCGAGGATGGCCGGTCGTCGATGGTGACCGCCGTCGCCACCATGTGTTTCAGTTCCGCCTCGTCCGCCGCCGCCATGACGACGAAGCCCGGCAGGCAGGCGAGATAGGTGACGTCGAAGGCGCCCGCATGGGTCGGGCCGTCGGCGCCGACGAGGCCCGCGCGGTCGATGGCAAAACGGACCGGCAGGCGCTGGATCGCAACGTCGTGTACCACCTGATCGTAGGCGCGCTGCAGGAAGGTCGAATAGATCGCGGCGAAAGGCTTGTAGCCCTCTGAAGCGAGCCCGGCGGCGAAGGTGACGCCGTGCTGTTCGGCAATGCCGACATCGAAGGTGCGCGCGGGAAACTTTTCGCCAAAAAGGTCGAGCCCGGTGCCGGAGGGCATGGCGGCGGTGATGGCAACGATCCTGTCGTCCTGCTCCGCGTGAGCGATGAGGCTTTCGGCAAAAACCTTTGTGTAGCTCGGCGCATTGGCCTTGGCTTTCGCCTGCGTGCCGGTGACGACATCGAATTTCGAGACGCCGTGATACTTGTCGGCGGAGGCTTCGGCGGGCGCGTAGCCCTTGCCCTTCTGCGTCACGATGTGAACGAGGATCGGGCCCTCGCCCGCATCGCGGACATTTTTCAGGACGGGCAAAAGATGGTCGAGGTTATGCCCATCGATGGGACCGACATAATAGCAGCCCAGCTCCTCGAACAGCGTACCGCCCATCGCCATGCCGCGCGCATATTCCTCGGCGCGGCGCGCGCTCTCTTCCAGCCGTTTCGGCAGCAGCCTCGCGAGCTGCTTGCCGAGATGGCGCATGGAGCGATAGGTGCCGCCGGAGAGCAGGCGCGCGAGATAGGCGCTCATCGCGCCGACCGGCGGCGCAATCGACATGTCATTGTCGTTCAGGATGATGATGAGGCGGCTGTCCATCGAGCCCGCGTTGTTCATCGCCTCATAGGCCATGCCGGCGGACATGGCACCGTCGCCGATCACCGCGACGACGTTGTTATCCCCGCCCTTGAGATCGCGGGCGACGGCCATGCCGAGGCCGGAGGAAATCGAGGTCGAGGAATGGGCCGCGCCGAAGGGGTCGTATTCGCTCTCGGCGCGCTTCGTGAAGCCCGAAAGCCCGCCGCCCTGACGGAGCGTGCGGATGCGGTCGCGGCGGCCGGTCAGGATCTTGTGGGGATAGGCCTGATGACCGACATCCCAGATGATCCGGTCTTCCGGCGTGTTGAAGACGTAGTGGAGCGCGACGGTGAGTTCGACGACGCCGAGCCCGGCGCCGAGATGGCCGCCCGTCTGCGAAACGGCATCGATCATTTCAGCGCGCAACTCGTCGGCGACCTGCTTCAGATCGCTCTCGGGAAACGCACGGAGATCCGCCGGGGTCCGCACCCGGTCAAGCAAGGGGGTCAGGAGATTGCTGCTCAACACTCACCTCGGCCTGTGCCGGCCAGATAGGGGCGGAACGCCCTTCGAAGGAACGCCGGAAAGTGCCAAAACGGCCCATGCGGCTCCTAGTTGCGCCGGGTTATAACGAAACGCGGCGCCTCACGCAAAAGATCGGCTCTTTCATCAAACAAATCAAGATGTTGGATGGCCTGATCGGCCAGCATGCGGGCCTGATCGCGGGCGCGCTCGACGCCCAGAATCGAGACAAACGTCGCCTTGCCCGCCGCCGCGTCCTTGCCGGCCGTCTTGCCAATCGTGCCGGTATCGCCCTCGGCGTCGAGAAGATCGTCGGCGATCTGGTAAGCGAGGCCGAGATCGTGCGCAAAGGCATGAAGCGCGTGAATGGCATCCGGCGAGGCACGGCCGAGCACGGCCCCCGCTTCGCAGGAAAAGGCGATCAGCGCGCCGGTCTTCAGCTGCTGCAAACGGGTGACGCCAACCATGTCGAGCGTCTTGCCCTCGCTGGAGAGATCGATCATCTGGCCGCCGACCATGCCATGCGCGCCGGCAGCCGCGGCGAGACGGCGGACAAGCTCGATCCGGACCCGGGCGCGCTCATGCGTTTCGGGATCGCCGATGATCTCGAAGGCGAGCGTCAGCAGGGCATCGCCCGCGAGGATGGCCGTCGCGTCGTCATATTCGCGGTGAACGGAGGGCACGCCGTGGCGCATGTCGTCGTCGTCCATGCAGGGCAGATCGTCATGAACGAGAGAATAGATATGCACGCATTCGGCAGCGGCGGCGACGCGAAGGGCGGCGTCCTTCGAAACACCGAAAAGCGAGGCGCTCTGGCAGACGAGGAAGGGCCGGAAGCGCTTGCCTCCGCCCAGCGCCGCATAGCGCATCGCCTCCGCGATGCGGCCTTCCGGGCCGTCGGGCCGGGGCAACAGGCGCTCGAGCATCTCCTTCACATCGGCGGCGCATGCCGAGAGCGCGGTCTCGAAAGCTCCTGCCTTTGCGGGGGACGATACCATGCGTCAGCCGACGTCGAGGGGTTCGCTGCCTGAAGGCTCGCCGGACGCCGAAAGCGAGATCTTCTCGACCTTGGCTTCCGCCGCCTTGAGGCGCGCCTCGCAGTGGGCCTTCAGGGCCGTGCCACGCTCATAGAGTTCGATGGATTTTTCGAGCGGCGCCTCGCCGGATTCGAGCTGGCCGACGATCTTTTCGAGCTGCGCCAGCGCATCCTCGAAGTTCAGTTTCTCGATATCCTTGTGTGCGTCGGCTTTGGCGGCGGACATGATCCTCTCCCTGTCGCGGTATGGCGGCGGTCAGGCGGCCAGCATGAGCGCCTTCACATGCGCCCTCGCGCTCGCCGCCAGCGCCTCCAAGTCATATCCCCCCTCGAGAGCGGAGACAACGCGACCGCCGCAATGCCGGTCCGCGACCTGCATCAGTTCGGCGGTCACCCAGCCGTAGTCCTCTTCCGTGAGGCAGAGATTCGCCAGCGGGTCCCTGATATGCGCATCGAAACCCGCCGAAATGAAGATGAAATCGGGGCGAAATTGCTCGATGGCGGGGATAACCGCATCGGAAACGGCCGAGCGGAAAGCGGTCGATCCAGAGCCCGGCGGCAGGCAGCGATTGTAGATGTTGCCGAGACCATGTTCGCTCGCGCGCCCCGTGCCCGGATAGAGCGGCCACTGATGCGTCGAAATGTAGAGACTTGACGGGTCGGTCTCGAAGGCGGCCTGCGTGCCATTGCCGTGATGCACGTCGAAATCGATTACCGCGACACGCTCGCAGCCGTGAACGGCGCGCGCATGGAGCGCGCCGATGGCGATGTTGTTGAAGAGGCAGAAACCCATGGCCGTCTGCGGCTCGGCGTGATGACCCGGCGGGCGGACGGCGCAGAATCCGTTGCGCACGTTCCCCGTCATCACCTCGTCTACGGCATGAACGACGGCGCCCGCCGCGCGGTAGGCCGCTTCGAGCGAGCCCGGCGACATGGCGGTATCGGCATCGATGCGGCGGAAGCCCGTTTCGGGGGCGGAGCCCTCGATGAACTCGATATGGCTTTCGGGATGAACGCGCGCGATCTGCTCGCGCGTGGCGCGCGGCGCCTCGGCGCGCTGCAGAAGCGCGAATTCTTCCGTTTCGAGTGCGCCCAGCACGGCGCGCAACCGGTCCACGCATTCGGGATGGCCGGGCGGCATCTCGTGTTCGAGGCAGGCGGAATGGGTGACGAGGAGCGTGGTCATGTCTTCAACGTAGCACAGGGAAACACGGGCTTCAGGCGCGGCTGTACCAGTTCACGCCCTTCTCGTCGCGGCTCACCGTCGCAAGGCCGCGGCCGAGCAGGCAATTCAGGTGGGCGAGGCTTTCGCCCGTCGCCATGAAGAAGACTTCCGGACCGATCTTGCGCTTGAAGAGGGCGGGGAAAACGTCGATGGCGCGCTTCGGCTCCTCAAGCATGGCGAGGAGCTTTGCGAGACCGTCCTCGTGGCCGTCGATCAACTGCGTCAGGCGTTCATGCAGGCCGTAGAAGGGTTCGTTATGCGCGGGCAGCACGAGCACATCGTTCGGCAGGTTGGCGCGGAGGCGCTTGCAGCTCTCGATCCAGTCTTCGAGCGGGTTCTCGTAGGCTTCGGTCGGATGGACGCTGACATTGGAAGATATCCTCGGCAGGACCTGATCGCCGGAGATGAGGATTTTCGCTTCCTCGCAATAGAGGCAGACATGTTCCGGCGCGTGGCCGGAGCCGACGACGACGCGCCATGTGCGGCCGCCGATCTCGAGTTCGTCGCCCTCACGCAGGCGGCGGAAGATGTCCGGCAGGCGCGACACGCCCTTGCCGAAGCCGCCGAAACGCTGGCGATAGCTTTCGACGCCGCGCTCGCTGAAACCGGCGGCGCGATAGAAGTCGAGCGCTTCCTGCGGCGCGTCGCGGCCCGTGTCGAGCACGAGCGTCTTGCACATCAGGAAGTCGGTGCGGGACATGTGGAGGTCGACGCCCCATTTGCGGCTGAACCAGCCCGCAAGGCCGACATGATCGGGATGGAGATGCGTGACGACGAGGCCCGTCACGGGTTTGCCGCCGAGGCCGGTCTTGAAGACTTCGCGCCAGAGCGACTTCACCTCGTCAGAGGCGACGCCCGTGTCCACCACCGTCCAGCCCTCGCCGTCCTCGATCAGCCAGAGGTTGATGTGGTCGAGCTGGAAGGGCAGCGGCATGCGCACCCACCAGATGCCGGGCGCGGCTTCGATCATTTCCGCAGGCTCCGGCACCCTGTCGAAGGGGTAGCGGAGATCGCCGCTTTCAATGGTCGCCTGGGAAATATCGGACATCTGAACTCTCGAACGGGGGGCCGCATGGAGCCATGCGGCGTGCCCATCCGTGATAGGCGCACGGCCGGACGAGGTCAAACGGGCCGTTCACCCTTCCAGCGCGACGCTGCGGAAACGGGCGCGCTCAGTCCGCGAAGACAGCGGAATCGGGAGCGTGCAGGCTTTCCACGCCCGCCGTCGCGGGACCGAGCAGGCCATGCACGGTGGGGAGGATGTTGGCGGCATAGAACTGCGCGAGCGAGAGGCGCGCGGCGTTCCCGCCGTTGAGCGCGGCGCTTGCGAGATAGTGGCCGCCGGCCGCCGTGCCGAAGAGGCGGAGATAGGGGGACGCGCCCGCGAGGCAGTCGTTCGGCGCGGATTTCAGGTTCGCGAGCATGTAGTCCGTCGCCTTGTCGAGCGTGTCGAGCGCATCGTCGAGCGCCGCGCCGATGCCGGTCAGCACCTTGTCGTTCGAGGAGCGCGCTTCTTTCGCGGTTTCGCGCATTTCCGCGATGAAGCCGCGCGCGACGTCGCCATTGCCGAGGGGCAACTTGCGGCTCACGAGGTCGATCGCCTGGATGCCGTTGGTGCCTTCGTAGATCGGCAGGATGCGTGCGTCGCGGAGAAACTGGGCGGCGCCGGTTTCCTCGATGAAGCCCATGCCGCCATGGATCTGCACGCCGATGGACGCGGTTTCGACGCCGATATCGGTTGAGAAGGATTTCGCGATCGGCGTCAGCAGATCGGCGCGGGCCTGCGCTTCGCGGCGTTTATCCCCGGTCTCGCCCGCATGCGCGCCGTCGATGGCGACGGCGGTCGCGTAGCAGATCGCGCGCGACGCATCCGTCAGCGCCTTCATGGTGAGGAGCATGCGGCGGATGTCGGGATGTTCGATGATCGGCGCCATGTCGCCGGGTGCGAGGGTGGAGCCGAGGGGACGGCCCTGCTTGCGGTCTTTCGCGTAAGCCAGAGCGTGCTGGTAGGCGGCTTCGGCGATGGCGACGCCTTGCGTGCCGACGAGAAGGCGGGCGTTGTTCATCATCGTGAACATGCAGGCAAGGCCGCGGTTTTCCTCGCCGATCAGCGTGCCGATGGCGCCGCCCTGCTCACCGTAAGCCATGACGCAGGTGGGGCTGCCGTGAATGCCGAGTTTTTCCTCGAGACCGATGCAATGCGCATCGTTGCGCTCACCCAGCGAACCGTCTTCGTTGACGAGGAATTTCGGGACGAGGAAGAGAGATATCCCCTTCGTGCCGGCGGGCGCATCGGGCAGGCGCGCGAGCACGAGATGGGCGATGTTTTCCGCCATGTCGTGATCGCCATAGGTGATGTAGATCTTGGTGCCGGTGATCTTGTAGGTGCCGTCGCCCTGCGGAACGGCCTTTGCCTTCAAGGCGTTGAGGTCCGAGCCCGCCTGCGGCTCGGTGAGGTTCATGGTGCCGGTCCACTCGCCCGAGATGAGCTTCGGCAGATAGAGGTTCTTCTGTTCGTCCGTGCCATGCGCGGTGAGCGCCTCGATGGCGCCTTGCGACAGGATCGGGCAGAGGCCGAAGGAGAGGCAGGCGGCGTTCCACATTTCCTGCATGGCGACGGAGAGCGCGACGGGAAGGCCCTGGCCGCCGAATTCCGGCGTCGCGGCGAGGCTGCCCCAGCCGCCTTCGACCCATTTGCGGTAGGCGTCCGCGAAGCCGGCGGGCACGGAAACGCCGTCCTTGCTGAACTTCGCGCCTTCGGCATCGCCGGAGCGGTTGAGCGGCGCGAGCACTTCCGCGGCGAGCTTCGCGCCCTCCTCCATCACCGACTCCACGAGATCGGGCGAGAGGTCTTCGAAGGCGCCGGTGCCCATGAGCTGCGAGAGGCCCGCGACTTCGTTCAGCGTGAAAGCCATGTCGCGAACGGGCGGACGATATGTCATGAAGGCTCCTCAAACGCAGGGAAAGGCGGGTTTCCGGCCTTTTACTGTATTCTCGGCCCCAAGTGTACCGGGCGAAAGGGTGGATGGCGTGGCGGAATGCCTCAGCGCGACGGCGGAAGCGACGGAGAAGGCAGGCGCCGCGATCCGCGAGGGGCGGCTCGTCGCCTTTCCGACGGAGACGGTCTACGGGCTCGGCGCCGATGCGACGAACGACGAGGCGGTGGCAAGCATCTTCGAGGCGAAGGGGCGGCCGCGCTTCAACCCGCTGATCGTGCATGTGGCTGACACCCAAGCCGCTGAAGAACATGTGGTTTTCAACGCCGAGGCGGAGAAGCTCGCGCGCGCCTTCTGGCCGGGCGGCATCACGCTGGTGCTGCCGCGCAAGGCCGATACGCCGCTGTCGCTGCTGGTGAGCGCGGGGCTCGACACGGTGGCGATCCGCGTGCCTGCGCATGAGACGGCGAAGGCGCTGCTCGAGGCCGCGAAACGGCCGATTGCCGCGCCGTCCGCGAACCCCTCGGGGCGCGTCAGCCCGACGACGGCGGCGCATGTGATGGAGGGGCTGGGCACCGCGCCGCAGCTTGCCTATGTGCTCGACGGCGGCGCCTGCCCGCTCGGGCTCGAGTCGACCGTGATCGGATTTCCTGAAGGAATACCGACACTTCTGCGGCCCGGTGCGGTGGCGCGCGACGAGATCGAGAAGGTGTTGGGCCACGCGCTTGGCGATGCCGATGCCGGTTCCGGCGAGGAAGGACGCGCGTCGCCCGGGCAGCTCGAAAGCCATTATGCGCCGGGGTCGGCGCTGCGGCTCAACGCGGAAACGATTGCGGCGGACGAGGTGCTGCTCGCCTTCGGGCCGCGCGCGCCGGACGCGGAAACCTCAATGAATCTCTCGGCTTCCGGCGATCTGAAGGAAGCGGCGGCGAACCTGTTTGCGATGCTGCGCGCGCTCGATGCGAAGGCACAGGGCCGCCGCATCGCGGTCATGCCGATCCCCGATAAGGGGCTTGGCGAGGCGATCAACGACCGGCTGAAACGCGCCGCCGCGCCAAGGGGTTAGCTGACCTTCTTGGTCTGCGCCTGAATCCATTCGAGAATGCCGAGCACCAGCGCGGAGACGACGAAGGCGATGTGGATCACGGTGAGCCAGAGGATCTTCTCGTTGTCGTACTGATTGGCGTTCAGGAAGACCTGCAACAAATGGATCGAGGAGATCGCCACAATGGCCGACGCCACCTTGATTTTCAGGCTTCCGGCATCGAGTTTGCCGAGCCATGTGAGGTCCGTCTGTGCGTCGTCGAAGCGGCTGACGAAGTTCTCGTAGCTTGCGAGCATGACCATGACGACGAGGCTCGCGACGAGGGCGGCGTCGATCAGGCTGAGCATGGAGAGGATCATTTCCGCTTCGGAGGCGGTGAGCGCGGTCTTGGCGATCTTGAGGAACTTGACCCCGAAGGAGACCGCATAGACGGCGAGCGCGGCGGCGAGACCGAGGTAAAAAACCACGAGAATCCAGCGGCTTGCCAGGATCACCCGTTCGACGAACAACTCCAGCGCCTTCATCGCACTCCCCGTTTACAGTCGAATCGCGCGCATCATAGCCTCAGTTCGCGGGGCCGACGAGGATGGTCGGGATGCCGTTGGTCGGCGGCTTGATGGTGGCGACGAGGGTGCCCTGCTTGCGGCCGGGCTTGGCTTCGGAGACGTCATGACCGGCGGCGGCGAGGCGCGCGGCGGTGGCGGCGACATCGTCCGACTTCCAGGCAAGTCCCCAGAAATGCTCGGCTTTCGGCGCGCGCTTTGCGTCGAGCGGCTGCACGACTTCGAGCGTGACGCCGCCGAGGCGGAAGAAAAGCTGGCGCACACCCCATTCGGGTTTCGAGTGATCGAGGGCGAGGCGGATGCCGAACTTGTCCCCGAACAGCGTTTTGCAGGCTTCCGCGTCGGGCGTCATGACGACGATGTGGTCGCAGGCGGAGACGGCGTTTGCTTGCGAAACGCCGTCTGAGAGCGGCGCGGGCGGGAGCGCGTCGGCTTCGCCAAGGTGTTGAATCCCAAAGATAAAAAGGCCGTGCGTCGCCTCGCGCGGAAGGCCGAAGGTACGCCAGCGCCGCGTCGCGCCCGTAAGCGTGTCCACACCGGAACCGTCGACCGGCGCGGCGGCGGCGATGCCTTTTGCCTGCAAGGCTGCGACGGTGGCTTCCGCGTCGTCCGTGCCCAAAGCGATGCCGAAAATGCCTTCGCCCTTCTCGTCGAGGTGCTTCGTCAGCGCGTCGGCGTTCGCGCCCTCGCCCGCGGGGCCGAGGAGCTCCACATAGGTATTTGCGAGGCGGTAGAGGACGTTAGCCGTGCCCATGCCGGGATGGGTGCCCTTCCAGGAGGGCGCGCGGCCGAGGATGCGGGTGTAGTTCCGCTCGGCCTCGGCGAGGTCGCGGACCGCGATGATGAGATGGTCGACGCTCGTGAATTCGCTCATTTGTGACAGTCCTCCGGCGGCAAACGCGCGGCACTCTAGAAGCATTCCGGGAGTGCCGCCAGAGGACGGACAGGCAAGGCGATTTGCGCGAAGCGGGGATAAGCGAGGGGTGACTGTCATCGAACTGTCACCGAAACGTTACAAAGGAGGTTCTATTTCGTTCGTGTACGGATCAAGTGGGCGTTATCCCCGGGGGTGTTCGTTCCTCGCCCCCCGCCCCGAAATTCGCTCATGCGAATTTCGACCCTCCCCGAGGGGAGGGTGGGAAGAAAGTTTATGCCCGGGTGAGTTGTCCTCGGGGCTTGTCTATAAAAAGAATGTCATCCCGGTGCTTGTCACCGGGACCCACTCGCCTCCCTCTTTGCCGCAGCGTGGATTGGGTCCCGCCTGCGCGGCCGGAGCCGCTTCGGCGCGGCGAAGGCCCGGGAATAAATCCCGGGATGACACTTATGGGGAGGAGGGGCAGTCCATACCGCGACCCCTCACCCTTCCCACCACTGCTTCGCAGTAGTGGGCCCCTCCCCTCTCCCCGTGTATGGACTTGGGAGATGGGTAACACCTGTTCGGAGACATGGGTGACACAATTGACCATGGATTGTTCGGCAAGGGAGCTGTGCGATGCCGTGGTCGGAGGTGTCAGTCGTGGAACTGCGCAAGG
>Ga0315336_1000237_pt1 | contig 209288 bp, 180 predicted proteins | sample ASW5metaG_FD_204512 | JGI IMG/M metagenome (GOLD analysis project Ga0315336, IMG submission 204512) | Ammonia-oxidizing marine archaeal communities from Monterey Bay, California, United States - ASW #5 | ecosystem: Environmental > Aquatic > Marine > Intertidal zone | place: USA: California...
TTCTGGTGCCGTAAACACTTTGTTTACCGTCCGGACCCATGATCACTTCACCAAGACGACAGCTCCGACCAGGTGTTGTTTCTCGCAAGCCGCGTAAATTAGTCCGAATATCATAGCGTTATCGTGGGTCTCTCCGCTCGAGAACACGACGGACGAGGTGAGCCGAAAAGCCGCTATCTGGTCACCATCGCAGCGTTTTTTTAGAGCTTTCGTTTTTGGTTTGGGTTTCGGTGGCAGTGATTATTGCCGCGTTTGCCGAAACCTTCCGCGGAAGGTCGCTCCCCCCTCGACCATCCCGGAACATAAAAGAGGATCTTCCTCCCCGGATCCTCGAAGGCCGGAAGAGGTTCCCTGGTAGCGTATTGTGGAACCTTTTCCGGCCCCCCTGTTTTCCTAGAAGCATCATTCGGCTCGCCTTGACAGACTGGCGTCATCAAACACTATTGGCGTTAGGCACCCGTCTCGTGCCGCCTCTTTGTATGTCATGTGGAGCCTCTGGGAAGATGTCCGACCTCGTAACCTATGAATCCAACGAAAACATCGCGGTGATAACGATCAACCGGCCGGAAAAACTGAACGTGTTGAGCAACGGCGTGGTCGCGGACATCCGGGATGCCCTGATCAGCTATGTCGAAAGCGACGATCGCTGCGCCATCATTACCGGCGCCGGGGATCGCGCCTTTTCCGCCGGTGCCGATCTAAGCGATCCACCGGTTGACCCGGAACTTTGGGAATGCATGCCCGGTGTCGGCGTCGACGTCGACAAGCCGATCATCGCCGCGGTTGCCGGCTATTGCGTCGGCGGCGCCTATGTCCTGGTGCAATTTTGCGATCTCGCCGTGGCCGCCGACAATGCCGATTTTTTCTATCCTGAAGCGCAGATCGGCTTTTGCGGCGGCTTGATCGCCGGCTGCGCCTCGCGCCTGCCGCACAAGATCGCCATGGAGTTCATGCTGACCGGTAAGCACTTCAGCGCGCAACGCGCCTATGAAGTCGGCATGGTCAACCAGGTCGTACCGGTCGGCCAGCAGCTCGGCGCGGCAATGGACTATGCCCGCATCCTGGCCGACAGCGCGCCGTTGGTGGTCGGCGCGCTGAAACGCTTCACCCGCAGTGAAGTCGTTGCGCGGGGACCGTCGGAGCTTGCCGGATTGGCGCGCCGTGACCTGTTATCCATATCACGGAGTGAGGATCAGAAAGAAGGCGGCCGCGCGTTCCGCGAAAAACGCAAACCCGTATTCCAAGGGCGCTAGCCGACGGCCGATGACGGATTCCGGAACCCAACCGACACCGGCCGCCATGGCGGGACCGCTTGCCGGCGTCACTATTCTCGACCTGACGCACGTCGTGGCCGGGCCGTTTTCGACCATGGTCCTGGCCGAACTGGGCGCCCGCGTGATCAAAGTCAAGGCGCCGGGCGTGACCGAAATCACGCGCCAGATCGGACCGCATTTCCCGGACGGCGAATCCGGCTATCACGCGACCTTCAACGCCGGCAAGGAGAGCTTAGCTCTAGACTTAAAGGCCGACGCCGACCGCGCGATTTTCGATCAGCTGATGGCCAAGGCGGACGTTATGGTCGAGAATTTCGTGCCCGGCGTGATGGAACGGCTCGGCCTCGACTGGCCGCGTGTGCACGCCGCCCATCCCGGCTTGATCTATGCCTCGATTTCCGGCTTCGGCCAGACCGGCCCGCTCAGCGAACGCAAGGCCAATGACGGCGTCATCCAAGCCATGGGTGGTATCATGAGCCTGACCGGTCCGATGGGTGGACCGCCAACCCGCATCGGCCCGGCGATGGCCGACATGACCGCGGGGCTTTACGCGTCGGCCGCCATCAACGCCGCGCTCTATCACAAGAAATGCACCGGCCAAGGCACCCGCATCGACATTGCCATGTTGGACGTACAGATCAAGTTGCTGGAGCATACGCTCGCCCGCTACCACGCCAGCGGCATCGACCCGACGCCGCTCGGCAGCCGCCATCCGACCATCGCGCCGTTCGACGTTTTCGAAACCGGCGACGGCTGGATCCTGGTCACCGCGGGAGCCGACGATCAATGGCAGAAATTGCTCGATATCATCGAGCGGCCCGACTTGAAACAGGATCCGCGCTTCCAGCCGATGATGGAACGCGGCCGCAACAGTGCGGCGGTCGCCGAGGAACTGGGCCCGACGTTCAGACAAAAATCAACGGCAGAGTGGGCCGCCATCTTCGACCCCCACAACATGCGGATCGCGCCGGTACTCTCCATATCCGAGCTCATGGCCCACCCCCAGGTCGCCGAGCGCAACATGGTGGTGACGATCGACGGCGTCGACGGCGGCGCCTGCCCGATGCCCGGCAATCCGATCAAGATCACCGGCGTGTCGGACCCGGCGACCCGCTCGGCACCGCCGGCACATGACCGCGACCGCGATCGAATATTGCGCGATTTCGGCATCGAACCCACCGGCTAGGCTAAAGCACGCGAAGCCGGTAATGTTTGCATGCCGTAGGCATCGGCCAAGAGGAGACAAGCATGGGCGATCAGAGCTACGACGCGGTGTTCAAGGCATCGATTGACGACAGCGAGGCATTTTGGGGCAAAGCCGCCGAAGCGATTGACTGGATCCGTAAGTGGGACCGTGTGCTGGATGATTCGAACCCGCCGTTTTATCGCTGGTTCTCCGGCGGCGAACTCAATACCTGCTACAACTGCCTGGACCGGCATGTCGCCGCCGGCCGCGGCGCGCAAGCGGCCCTAATCTATGACAGCCCGGTCACCGACACCATTCGGACTTATAGCTACGCCGAGCTCACGGACATCGTCGCCCGCTTCGCCGGCGTGCTGCAGGCCAACGGCGCGGCCAAGGGCGACCGGGTCATCATCTACATGCCGATGGTGGCTGAGGCGGCGATTGCGATGTTGGCCTGTGCCCGCATCGGCGCCGTCCATTCCGTGGTGTTCGGCGGCTTCGCCGCCAACGAATTGGCGACCCGGATCGACGACGCCCAACCGAAGCTGATCGTCACCGCGGCCTGCGGCATCGAGCCGGGCCGCGTCATCGAATACATGCCGCTGCTGAACAGCGCCATCGACCAAGCCGACCACAAGCCCGATCACGTCATCGTTCAACAGCGTCCGGACCTGCCGCAGGCAGCGCTGACCCCGGGCCGCGATGTCGATTGGCAAACCGCCATCGACCACGCCGAACCGGCGGATTGCGTGGCCGTAAAGGCAACCGACCCGCTTTACATCCTATATACGTCCGGCACGACCGGCCAACCGAAAGGCGTGATCAGGGACAATGGCGGCCACGCCGTGGCGCTCAAATGGTCGATGAAGAACATCTACGACGTCGATCCCGGCGAGGCGTTCTGGGCGGCGTCCGACGTCGGCTGGGTAGTCGGCCATTCCTATATCGTTTACGCGCCGTTGCTGCATGGCTGCACAACCATCATGTTCGAGGGCAAGCCGGTCGGCACGCCGGACCCGGGCACCTTCTGGCGGTTGATCAGTCAACACAAGGTGAAAAAAATGTTCACCGCGCCGACCGCCTTCCGGGCCATTCGCCAACAGGATCCCGACGGATCCTTCATCAAGAAATACGACCTGTCGAACTTCGAAATCCTGTTCCTCGCCGGCGAACGGGCTGATCCGGATACCATACAATGGGCAGAACAACAGCTCAACGTGCCGGTCATCGATCATTGGTGGCAGACCGAGTCCGGATGGCCGATGGCCGCCAATTGCATGGGGCTGGGCGCCTTCCCGGTCCGCTACGGCAGCCCGACAAAACCGGTTCCCGGCTATGACATCAAGGTTCTCGGCGAGGACAACGAACCGGTTGCGGCCGGGCAAATGGGCGATATCGCCGTGAAACTGCCGCTGCCGCCCGGCACCCTGCCGACGCTGTGGAACGCCGATCAGCGCTACGTCGAATCCTACTTGGAGGCGCATCCCGGCTACTATCAAACCGCCGATGCCGGTTATGCCGACGAAGACGGTTATGTCTATATCATGGCGCGGACCGACGACATCATCAACGTCGCCGGCCACCGCCTGTCGACCGGCGCCATGGAAGAAGTTCTGGCAACCCACCCCGACGTCGCCGAATGCGCGGTCGTCGGCATCGCCGATGCCATGAAAGGGCAATTGCCGCTTGGCTTTGTCGTGCTCAATGCCGGAACCAGCAGCGAACCGTCCCGTCTCGCCGGCGAACTCGTCAGTCTGGTGCGCGAAAAGATCGGCCCGGTCGCCGCCTTCAAGCAAGTCACCGCGGTAAAGCGCCTGCCCAAGACCCGTTCCGGCAAGATCTTGCGCGGCACCATCGCCAAGATCGCCGACGGCGAGGAATGGAAAATGCCGGCAACAATCGACGACCCGGCAATCCTCGACGAAATCACCGTGGCGCTGGAGGACCTCGGCTACCCGAAGTAGCCCATTAGACCGCTTCCGCGTCGATGAGAATGCCGGCTAGCACCGCCGGCTCGGAGCCGGTATTGACCCAGGAATGATTGGTGCCGCGCTGAATGACCACGTCCAGCGGCTTCATCTGGACCTCGCCGTCGTCGACCAGCATGGTGACCTCGCCCTGCAGCAGAATGATGTAGTCGACGGTATCGGTCTTGTGCATGCCGGGATGGCGGGCATCGGAATCCTGATTGTGGCTCGCGCCCATGGCCTCGAAGGCTTGCCGGGCCTGTTCTTTCTTCTCCGCCTCCGACTTGTCCTGGTTCCAGGATTCCGGCGCGATTTGGAAGTAGCGGAAGACCGAACCGTTGGCCGGCGGGTTGAGCACGACCTCGACTGCCGCGGCGTCACCCGGCGCGGCATTGTCGGCCGGCGTCGCGTTGGTGCGCCAAAGATCGGTCAGGCCGCGCGCCGGCTGGGCCGGGTTCGGCTTGGTATGCGGGGAGATCCCGTCGCTGGCAATGATCGATCGGCCTTCGGCGTCATGGCCGGTAACGATGCGCCGCACTTCCCTTAACATGGATTGCTTCCTTCCCGTTCGCATTGCTTCGATCAGCGGGTAATTTGGCAGACGCCAGCCGATCGCGCCAGAGCAGTTCTCGACCATACGGATACGTTTGATGGGGGCAAATCGGCTTTTCGGGCAGGCGCGGTGCGCAGCGCGATGTGGGGCATCGGGCAAGCATCGCAACGCACCCGAAAAGCCGATTTGCCCCCATCAAACGTTTCCGTATGATCGAGAACTGCTCTAGCATGGCAGCATGTACACGCTGACGAAATTCCTGACATCGAGGGCGGCCGCATCGGAATCGCTGCCGGCCATTCACTATGGCGAACAAACCATCAGCTTCGCCGAACTGGACGACCGTGCCCGACGTGTCGCCACGGGCCTCCGGGATTTGGGCGTCGGCCCCGGCGACCGGGTCGCGGTTTGGCTGCCCAACGTGCCGGCCTACATGGCGATCTACTTCGCCTGTGCCCGGCTCGGCGCCATCCTGGTTTCCGTAAACACCCGTTATCGGGCCGGCGAGGTCGCCGATATCGTCGGCCGGTCCGGCGCCAAGGTGCTGGCGCTGTGGCCGGACTTCAAGTCGATCGCCTTTGCCGACATTCTCGACCGGGTGCCGCGCAAAGCCCTGGCAAAACTGGAGCATATGGTCGTCTATGGCGAACCCGCCATCGATGTCGACACCTTGGACGGAAAACCGGTGGTCGCTTACGCCGACCTCAAAGCGTCGGCGCCGATGGCCGAAGACTGGGCGACGCCGTTGTCCGGCATCGTCATCTACACCACCTCCGGCACCACCAGCGCGCCGAAATTCGTGCTCCATAATCAAACCGGCATGGTCCAGCATGCCGAGGAAGTCGCGGCGGCCTTCTGCCTTGACGCGCCGGACACCCGGCTGCTGCAAATCGTCCCATTCTGCGGCACCTTTGGCCTGTCTCAGGCCATGGTCGGTCTGGCGGCCAGCCGGCCGATGTATCTGATGTCCTCTTTCGACCCGCAGATCGCCGCCGGGATCATGAAAGCCGAAGCCATTACACACACATTCGGCGCCGACGACATGTACGACCGATTGCTGGCGTCGAGCGACGAGGCGATACCGTTCCCGACGCTGAAATTCGCCGGCTGCGGTCAGTTCAACTCCGAACTCGAAGACATCTGGGAGCGGGCCGAGGCGCGCGGCATGTGCTTGATCGGACTCTATGGCATGAGCGAGGTACAAGCGCTCTACGCCTGGCGCGCGCCGACATTGCCGATCGCCGTGCGCAAGCTGGGCGGTGGCGCCTTGGTCTCGCCGACTGCCAAGGTCCGGGTGCGCGACGTTGAGAGCGGCGAATTGCTGCCGCCGGGCAAAGACGGCGAATTGGAAATATCGGGCCCAAGCCTGATGGCCGAATATTTCGGCGCCCGCGACGTCACCGTCGAAACGATTACCGACGACGGCTATGTGCGGAGCGGCGATCTCGCCAGGCTGGAGGAAAATGGCGGCTTCGAATATCTCGCACGCATGGGCGACACGCTCCGCCTCGGCGGTTTCCTGGTCGCGCCGGCGGAGATCGAGTCCCATCTGGTGCGGCACGCCGATGTCGAAGCGGCGCAAGCGGTCGGCGTCGCCGCCGGCGGTGTCCAGCGCGTGGTTGCCTTCGTCATACCGGCCGCCGAAACCGGCATCGACGAACAGGCGTTGATCACCCATTGCCACGGCGACCTCGCCCGCTTCAAGGTGCCCGTCCGGATCTTTGCCATCGACGCCTTCCCGGTGACCGAGAGCGCCAATGGCGTGAAAATTCAGCGCGCCAAGTTGCGCACCATGGCTGAAGACCGGTTGGCGTCCGGCTCGGCCCAACAAACCGCAGTCGGGAGCTAATCGACATGACCACTGGCGCGTTCACCTTCACTACAATGGAGCGGGTCATCTATGGCCGGCCCGCGTCGGACGAGATCGTCAAGGAAGCGAGCCGGCTCGGCGCCGAACGGGTCTTCATACTGGCCAGCGGCTCGCTCAACCGCAACACCGACGAAATCGCCAAGGTCCGCGATGCCCTCGGATCAAAATTCGTCGGCCTGGCCGACGACATGCCGGCGCACACGCCGCGCGACGCCGTCGTCCGGGCGGCGGTCGCGGCTGCGGCGGTGGACGCCGACTTGCTGGTCAGCTTCGGCGGCGGCTCGGCCACCGACGGCGGCAAGGTCATGCGGGTCGCCATGGAACATGGCATCACCGAGGCCGCCGGCCTCGACCCTTACCATGTGCGGACCGACGCGGACGGCACGTCCCACATACCGACCTACCGGCCGCCACGGGTGCCGCAGATCTGCGTGCCGACGACGTTGTCCGGCGGCGAGTTCAATCCGCTGGGCGGCTGCACCGATCCGGTCAGCAAACTGAAGCAAGGCTATCGATTGCCGGAGCTGGTACCGGCGACGGTCATCTTGGATCCGGCGCCGACAATCCACACGCCGGAATGGCTGTGGCTGTCGACCGGCATCCGCGCCGTCGATCATGCCGTTGAATCGCTCTGCTCCGTCCGCGCCTCGCCGTACACGGACGGCACCGCCATGCATGCCTTGCGCCTGCTGCAGCGCGGCCTCACTAAGGTCAAACAGGACGGCAATGACTTGGACGCCCGCCTCGACTGCCAGATCGGCGCCTGGCTATCGATGACCGGCGTCGTCGCCGGCGTGCCGATGGGCGCCAGTCACGGTATCGGCCATGTGCTCGGCGGCACCTGCGACGTGCCGCACGGCTATACATCCTGCATCATGCTGCCCGCGGTCATGCGCTGGAACCGATCGGTCAACGCCGAGCGCCAGGCGCTGGTCGCGGAGGCCTTGGGCCGGCCCGGTGACGATGCCGGCGATGTCTTGGACGCCTTCATCGGTGGCCTCGGCTTGCCACGCCGTTTGTCAGAAGTCGATGTCGGCCCCGACCGGTTCGCGCTGGTCGCCAAGAACGCCATGCATGATCGCTGGATCCACACCAACCCGCGGCCGGTCGCCTCGCCCGACGATGTCGTCGAGATTCTGCAGAGCGCTGCTTAATCGCGCTTTAGGAACGCCGCGTTGACGCAATTTCTGAGCGTCCCGGATTTCAAGAATTCGACCACCGTGGCCGTGCCCTTGTAGCGCATATCGCGGAGACCCTCGGCGCTGTAGAATGCTGCATGCGGGGTCAGGATCAACCGGCCTTCCAGCCAGTCTTCGCCCTGGCCGTGAGCGTCGAGCAAGGGATGGGCAACCGGCGGTTCGGTCGGCAGCACGTCCAACGCCGCGCCGCCGAGGGAGCCGTTTTTCAACGCATCATAGAGGGCGTCCAGATCGACCACGGGGCCGCGAGCGGTGTTGATGACGATGGCGCCGGGCCGAAAGTGCGACAGCAGCGACGCGCCGATCAGGCCGGTGGTTTCGTTGGTCAGTGGCGTATGAACGGTGACCACATCCGAATTGGCAACCAAGTCTTCGGCGCTTTGATAACGCATGTAGCCGGTGGCGAGATCGACGCCGTCGGGCAGATACGGATCGAAGAAGGCGACGTCCATGTCGAAGGCCCGCGCGCGTCTGGCCGCGGCCATACCGATCCGGCCCAGACCGATCACCCCGAATTGCCGCCCGCGCAGGCGAGCGACGCAGGGCGCGCCGCGCCAAGTCCAGTGCTCGGCCGGCGCTTCGCGCAGGCGGCGGTCGTAGCTTGCGATGCCGCGGCGGAGCGCCAGCATCAATGCCATGGCGTGATCGGCGACTTCGGTGGTGCCGTAGTCGGGCACGTTGCAGACGGCGATGCCGCGCGCACCGAGGGCGGCCAGGTCCAAGCCGTCGTAGCCGACGCCGGCGCGCACGATGATGCGGCAGTTGTCGAACAGCGCCGCCTTCGAATTGACCACCGCCGGGCCGCGATAGGTGACGATCCCGTCGGCCTGGCGCCAGGCCTCGTCCGGCACCTCGTCGGTCCGGTCGAAGCATTGCAGCTCAGCGTCCGTACCAGCTGCCTCCAATTCGACGGTCGGCTCGCCCACATAGACCTTATCGGCCACCACTACGCGCATTTGCGCCTCCTTTTCCGATGCTGCTCTAAAAAGCCTGGCCGAGTTCTGCCCTCAGGGCAGCGTCGCGCTCGCCGAAGTCCCAGGTCCCGCCTTGCTGATAGTTCTTCAGGATATAGCGGGCGGTGCGCTGAATATGCACCTCGTCTGCACCGTCGACCAGGCGGGCGAAACGGGCCATGCGGTACATGCGCTCGAGCGGCGTATCATCGGACACGCCCATGGCGCCATGGGCCTGGATGGCCCGGTCGATCACGTTGTGCAGCATGCGGGCACCGGCAACCTTGATCAGCGAGATGTCGACCCGGGCCTCATCGCCGGTATCCATGCGCCGCGCCGCGTCGAGGGTCAGATGACGGCAAGACTGAATTTCGACGGCACTTTCGAACACGAACTGCTGCATCAATTGTTTGTCCGCCAAACTCTCGCCGAAGGCCTGCCGCGACAGCAACCGATTGTTCATCAGATCGAAGGCCCGTTGCGCTTGCCCGAGCCAGCGCATGCAGTGGAAAATCCGGCCCGGCCCGAGGCGGAACTGGGCGATCTTGAAGCCGTCGCCGCGTTCGCCCAGCATATTTTCCTTCGGCACCCGGACGTTTTCGTAGCGCACTTCGCAATGGCCGCCCAGCATGCCCATGACCCGGATATCGCGGACCAGGTTGTAGCCGGGATTGTCGGTCGGCACGATGATCATGGAGAACCGGCGATGCAGCGGCGCATCGGGATCGGTCTTCACCATGACCGAGGTGTAGCGCGCCCAGTTGGCGCCCGAGGTGAACCATTTGTGGCCGTTGATCACCCATTCGTCGCCATCGAGCTCGGCGTGGGTTTCGATTTGCGTCGGATCCGAGGAGGCGATGGCGGGCTCCGTGACCGCGAAACTGGGCGAAAACTCACCGGCGACCAACGGCTCCAGGTAGCGTTCCCGCCAGTCCTCCGAGGCATAGCCGCGCAGCATGATCGAATCCTGCAAAGTATGGGTGCCGAGGGCGGCACTGGCCAGAAACGAACGGCCAATTACCTCGTTCACATATACATAATCCATAAAGGGCATGCCCTGGCCGCCGATATCCTCGGGATGGCCGAGCGCCCATAAGCCCTCTTCCTTGGCTTGGCTCTGCAGATCCTTCAGAACCTGGCGGCCTGCCTCGGTTTCCCGATCGAAATCGTTTTCCGCCTCGTAGACACGCTCTTCGACGAATTGCTTGATCCGAGCCCTGACCTCTGCCCAGTCGCGTCCGCGGTCGGATGAATCTGCCATGTTCTTCGCTCTCCCGATTTCTCGTCGCCTCCATTGTCGCGATCCGGTGGCGTCGCAGCAAGTAAGCTCAGCGCATTTTGGTGAGATGGCCGTGAGCGGCTATGATGGCGGATGCTGTTCAGCCAAAGTCTCCGCCCGGCCCGCGACGCCTGGGACCGCATGCCCGGCAACGCGCGCGGCGCAATCTGGATCTCGCTGGCCGGCCTCGGTTTCACCGGCATGATCGTCTGCATGAAGCTGCTCGGGCGTAGCATGTCTTTGCCGCAAATGCTGGTCCTGCGATCGCTGTTCGCCTTGCTTTGGATATCGCCGGCGATCCTCAAAATCGGCATCCGGACCTTGCGCCCGGTCAACGGCAAAGGCCACGTCCTGCGCAGTTTTCTTGGCCTCGGCGGTATCACCTGTTTGTATCTATCGGCAACGCATCTGGACCTCGCCTTGGTCACCACGCTCGGCTTTACCCGGGTGCTGTTCGTTATCGTGCTCGCGCTCATGTTCCTCAACGAGCGTATCCGTTGGCGACGGTCGCTGGCGACGATCGTCGGCTTCGCCGGCGTCTTGATTTGCGTGCGCCCCGGCACGGAAGGATTCGATGCCTGGACCCTGGTCGGCATGCTGGCGGCGCTGTTCGCCGCCAGCGTCAGCACCATGATCAAGCACCTGACCAGCAGCGAATCGCCCCAGGCCATCCTGTTTTGGTCGTATCTGATAATCGGTGCCGCTGCCCTCCCGGCGGCACTCTGGTACTGGCATTGGCCAAGCGCTGAGGAACTCCTCATCGTCGGCTTCATGTCGTTGTTTACGGCCTTGGGCCAGACCTGCATGGTCTTAGGTCTACGCGCCGGCGAGGCGACGGCGGTCATCCCGTTCGAATATTCCAGGCTGATCTACGCCTTAATGATCGGCTATATGCTATTCGCCGAGATTCCGAGTCTTTGGACCTTGGCCGGCGGCGCCGTGATCATGGGCAGCACGCTTTACATCGCGCTCCGCGAAGTCCGGCTCGGCAAACGCCGATAATTTTATTTGGTACCGTACAGCCGATCACCGGCGTCACCGAGGCCGGGCACGATGTAGCCGTGATCGTTCAGGCATTCGTCGATCGCCGCGGTGAATATCGGCACATCGGGATGCGCCGTGGTAAACGCGTCGATGCCTTCGGGCGCCGCCAGCAAACAGACGAATTTCAGATTGCGTGGACCCGCCGCCTTGATCCGTTCTACCGCCGCGATCGCCGAATTGGCGGTCGCCAGCATCGGATCGACGACGATGACCAGCCGGTCGCCGAGCAAATTGGGAATCTTGAAGTAATATTCCACGGCTTCCAGGGTGTCGGGATCCCTGTAGAGCCCGACGTGACCGACCCGCGCCGAGGGCATCAGATCGAGCATGCCTTCCAGCAAGCCGTTGCCGGCGCGCAAAATCGAGATCAGCACGAGTTTTTTTCCGGCCAACGCCGGCGCGTCGTAGGCGGCGATCGGCGTATCCACCAGCTTGGTCGTCAACGGCAGGTCGCGCGTGACCTCGTAGGCGATCAGCAGCGAGATTTCCCTGAGCAGCTGCCTGAACGTGGCGCTTGGTGTCGTCTTTTCGCGCATCAGGGACAATTTGTGTTGCACCAGAGGATGGTCGACGATCGTCACGTTATTCATGATTTTTCTCCCTGGTGTTTTCACCGCGACCCTGTCCTACAGCCGAACGCGACGATAGGCCGTTCGATGACGTTCTAATGGATCCTGGAGCCGGGGGCCAGAGCGGAGAGACTTCGCTTAAGCCGGCGCGCCGCTGGCCACGCCCACGTCAGCCATGGTCGCGGCGATCGCCTCGACCGCGGCGCTGATTTCGCTCGGCCGCACCTGTCCGATACAGCCGATCCGGAAACTTTCCGCGGCGGTCAGCTTGCCCGGATAAATGACGTAGCCGCGGCGGCGCAGCTGTTCATAGAAATCTTCGAATACAAACAGCGGATCACCGGGCAAGCGGAACGTCACGATGATCGGCGCTTGCAAATCATCCGGCAACAGCGTTTCAAACCCGAGCGACCGCATTGCCCTGACCAAAGTGCGATGATTGTCCCGGTAGCGCCGGCCACGGCCGGCGACACCGCCTTCTCGCTCGAATTCGGCCAAGGCTTGATCGAGGGCCAGGATGACGTGCGTGGGTGGTGTGAACCGCCATTGCCCGTTCCGAACCATGGCCCGCCATTGATCATGAAGATCGAGACAGAGCGACCCGGCATGACCTTCTGTCTCCGCCAACGCCTTCAGCCGCGCCACGCAAAATCCGACGCCCGGCACGCCTTCGAGGCATTTGTTGGCAGAGGCGGCGGCGGCATCGAAATTGATGCGCCGGGCATCAAGCGCGATGGCGCCAAAGGAACTCATCGCGTCGATCAACAGGCGCCTACCTTGACCGGCAACCGCATCGGCAATGCGTTCCATGGGATTGAGCATGCCGGTCGTGGTTTCGCATTGCACCACCGCGACATGGCTGATCGACGGATCTGCCTGCAACTGGCGCGCCACCCTGTCGGCGTCGACGGGACAATGCTCCGGCCATTCCAAGCAACAATAATCTCGACAAATCCGCCGGCAAATTTCCGCCATGCGGGCGCCATAGGCGCCATTGATCAAGACCAGAAGTTTGCCATCGGGCGGCAGGAAAGTCGCGATCATGGCCTCTACCACGAACGTCCCGCTGCCCTGCAGAGGAACGGTCGCGAAGCGGTCGCCGCCGTCGACGATTGCCACTATGCGGTCCAGGACTCGCCGGTTGATCTCAACAAACGCGGCGTCCCGCGACCCCAAATCCCGCAACATGGCGGACTTGACCGATGCCGAGGTCGTCAAGGGCCCTGGCGTCAACAGCAGCGGATCCGACCCGCCCATGTCTAGGACAGGCCCATCCTTGAAAGCTGGCAAAGCATGACTGTGACGAACGGCAATCGGCATGCGAAACGCACCGTTTCTGTTTACTGCTTTCGTGTTGTCAAGTCTGGCCGATGCGGCTACCATAAAGCAAATCGATATTTCTGATGATAAACATTGGTGTAGTCGATGATATTTTCGCATTTGCGGGCTTTTCACGCGGTTGCGGACAAGGGCAGTTTCACACGGGCCGCCGATTTTTTAAACGTTACCCAGCCGACGCTGTCCGGCCAGGTCAAGGCGTTGGAAGAGACATACGGCGTCAAGCTGTTCGAACGCCGCGGACGGGGCGTCAAACTAACCGACCTCGGCACCGCGTTACTTGAAATCACGCGTCGCCAATTTGCTTTGCACGACGAAGCCGAACGACTGCTGATCGCGTCACGCGGCCTGCTGGATGGGCGGCTGACGATCGGCGCGGACGCGCCTTATCACTTGATTCCGCTGCTCGCGGCCTTCGAACGACGCTATCCGGCAATCCAGCAGACGACGACATTCGGGAACTCCCAAAGACTGTTGCGCATTTTGTCGGACGGCACCGCCGACGTTGTCATCCTGCCCGAGGTCGAGCCCGACGATCGCCTTCACACGGTGCCGTTCCGGCGCGATCAATTGGTCGTTTTTGTCAATCTTGCCCATCCCTGGAGCGACCGGCGAAGCATTCGGCTCGCGGAAATGGCTGACCAGACGGTGATACAACGCGAACCCGGTTCGACGACGCGTGCGATCTTTGAGAAAGCGATCGAGGGCGCCGAGATCCGGCCGGCGCAAATCCGTGAATTCGGCAGCCGCGAAGCCGTGCGTGAAGCGGTCGCCGCCGGCCTCGGCATCGGCGTGGTCAATGCCGGTGAATTCGGTCACGACCAGCGGCTGCATCAGTTGACCGTGCGCGATGCCAGCCTGGACTGTCTCGAACAAGTGATCTGTTTGCGTCAACGCAAAGACACGCCGGTCTTGCGGGCGTTTTTGGACATCGTCGCGGACATGGCCGACGGCTGACGCAATCGCGTCGACTCGCTATTTATTTAGGTGAGGATCGCGTGCCAAACCCTGCCGGCTGAACAATTTTGCTTCGAGAAATCGGATGCATGCGGCACCGGTTTCTGGCATCATGGGCCAGTGCCGTAGGTGCGAGGCTCAGATGACGCTTATCACAGACAATGTGGATGCCACGATCCGCGTGGTGCCGGTGGAACAACCTTGGGCCTGGCTGGCCGCTGGGTGGCGCGATATGTGGCGCGCACCTGGTGTGAGCCTAACCTACGGCATCGTCTTTTCGGCGATCTCCATCGCTTTGACCGCCGGACTGTTCTTGCTGGATTTGGCCTATCTGATTTTGCCTTTGGCCGCCGGCTTTTTGTTGATCGGCCCGATGATGGCGGTTGGCCTCTACGAAACCAGCCGCCGCCTTGAAGCCAACGAACCATTGCGTCTCAGGGACGCCTTGCTGGTCTCCATCCGATCACGGTCGCAGACCACCCAATTGGCGTTCGTCGGTGTCATTATCATGGCCATCATGCTGGTCTGGGTGCGCGCCGCGACGGTGCTTTTCGCCTTGTTTTTTTCCGGTTCCCTGCCGCCGTTCGACGTTCTTGTGTCGAACCTGTTCTTCACCTGGAGCGGCATCGGCATGTTGGTCGTCGGCAGCGGCGTCGGGGCCGTGTTGGCGGTCGTAATCTACACGGCGACCGTGGTATCGATACCCATGTTGCTGGCCCGCGACGTCGATGCGATCACCGCCGTTTTCACCAGTATTCAGGCGGTGCGCCAGAACTTGCCGACCATGATCTTGTGGGCTTGGCTCATCGTCGTGCTGACGGGCTGCGGGCTGGTGACGCTGTTTCTCGGGCTCGCCATCACCTTTCCGCTAGTCGGCCACGCGACCTGGCACGCCTATCGCGACCTGGTCGCACCGTCCTGACCACAGCCGCACCGATCATGCCGAGTTCAATCGTCAAACGTCATCTCGACGCCGCGTTGGAGGAAGCCGCCGGCCGTGGCATCCCGCCCGAGACGATCGCCCGCAGCCTGTTTTCATTCGTTCTGCAAATTTACAAAGAAACCCGCAGTCCGCAGGACATCGCCGAAGAGCTGCGCGCGGCGGCGGAGAACCTCGACGACGACGAGGAATATCCGTTTATGCGGCCCTGAGTGCCGGCGCTTAGGTGTCCGTAGACGGCGGCTCTTTGTCATCCAGGATACGGTGCGCGGCGCCGTCCAGATCGTCGAACTGACCGGACCGCACGGCCCATAGAAAGCCGCAGAGACCGAGCACCCCGAGGAAAAGCGCGGCGGGAATAAGATAAACCAACACGCTCATCGGCCCGGCCCTCGACGCAGCCGCAGGGCATTCAGCGTAACGATCACCGATGAGGCCGACATGGCGATCGCCGCCAGCAAAGGCGTCACCAAGCCACCGACGGCAAGCGGAATGGCAATGAGGTTGTAGGCGACGGCGAGGCCGAAGTTCTGCCGCACCAACCGGCCGGCGCGCCGAGCCACAACATACTGCTCCGGTACGGCGGCCAAGCTGTCACCTTGAAACAGAAAGTCCGCCGCGGTTTGGCTGATGTCGGCGGCACTGCTCGGCGACGTCGACACGAAGGCCGCCGCCAAGGCCGGCGCATCGTTCAAGCCATCACCAATCATCCAAACCTTTCGTCCCGCCGCCTTGAGTGCCGTCAGTCGAGCAACCTTGTCGGCCGGCTGGCAGCCGCCACGCCAGTGCGCGATGCCGGTTTGCTCGGCCACACGCCGGACCACCTCGGTACGGTCACCCGACAGCAACTCAATCTCGAAGCCCAATTCCCGCAGGCGGCCGATCGCGGCAGCGGCTTCCGGCCGCAACCGATCTTGGAACACAAAACGGACCGGCGCCCCACCCGGCCGGGTCAACCATATTTCCGGATCACCATCGCCATCCGCCGACGCAGCGATGCCGCACCAGGCACGGTTTCCCAACCGAACCGAGCCAACGCCGGCAATGGTCGCCGCAAGGCCCATGCCGGGCTCTTCCGCCACATTGGTGGCCTGGCGGACGCCGGGCCGGGCGCGGGCCATGGCGCGGGCCAACGGATGGCTGCTGGTCAACGCCAGCGCGGCGGCCAGATCAAGATCGGTGTCGGCAATGCCGGCGCTATCGGCAAGGTCGAGGCGGCCGAGGGTGATCGTCCCGGTCTTGTCGCAGACGATGGTGTCGGCCTCGGCCAAGCGCTCCAAGGCATCGCCGGACTTGGCGAGAATGCCGCGCCGAAGCAATCGGCCGACGGCCGCCACTTGCACGGCCGGCACGGCGAGCCCTAAGGCGCACGGACAGGTGATGATCAGCACGGCAATGGCGGTCACCAACGCATCGTAAGGCGTCGCCCCGACGGCCAACCAGCCGACGAACGTGGCCACGGCGCCGGTATGCACCAGCGGCACATAGAGCCGGGCCGCGCGATCCGCCAGCCTGACGTAGCGCGCCCGGCCTTGCTCGGCGACCTCCAGCAGGCGCACGATTTCCGACAACACCGTCTGCTGTTCCGTCGCCCCGACTTCGACAACGACGGCACGGCCGAGATTGAGCGTACCGGCAAATACCCGGTCACCCGGATGCGCCGGTCGGGGCACGGATTCACCGGTCAACAGGCTCGAGTCTATTTCCGTCTCACCGGACCGTAGAACGCCGTCCACCGGTATCCTTTGGCCAGTTGCCACGACGACGCGCATGCCGGGCACCACGTCGGCAGCCGCCATGCTGCGCTGGCGGCCACCGTCATCGATCACGCTGACCGACGTGGTCTGCAGGGCGAGAATATTCTCCGCCGTGGCGCGAACCCGGCCGCGCACGCGGAAATCGAGATAACGGCCGATCAACAAAAAGAACAACAGCGTTAGCGCGGCGTCGAAATAGACCTGCCCGCCGCCCTGCATCATCTCCCAAACGCTGAGCCCGGCCGCCAGCAACACCGCCAGCGAGATCGGCACGTCCATGGTCACGCGCCGGCCGCGCAGCGCCTGCAGCGCGGGCACGAAAAAGATCTGGCCCGCATAGGCGATGGCCGGCAACGCAATAAGTGCGGAAATCCAATGCAGAAAGAGCCGCGTTGTGGCACCCATGTCTTGGGCGATACCGGCCCATATCGCGACCGACAGCAGCATGACGTTGGCGGCGGCGAAGCCGGACACCGCCAAGGCGCGCAGCATATGCCGTTCCTGCGCGCGACCAGCGCCTGCGGATTGATCATAGGGCGCCGCCTTAAAACCGGCGGCTTGGACCCGGCCGACCAGCGACCGCGGATCGGCACTGCCCGGCAGCCAACGCAGCATCAACCGCCGGGTCGTCAGATTCGCACGGGCCCGGGCCGGCGCATTGGCATCGTCGAACAACCCTTCCAGCCGGCGGACACAGCCGGCGCAATGCATGTCCTCGACAACCAAACCAAGACAATCGAAACCTTGCGCGTCGCGGCGGACGTAACGCGTTGGATCAAAGCCCAGGGCGTCGGCGGCATCGGGCGAACGCCGGCTCGCCACCGCCTGACCGATTGGTATTTCGCCTAGTCCACCCACAGCCTAAATTCCTGGCGGTAGGTTTCATCTTGCCGGCCGCGCGCCAGCACATGGAGATCCCACTGGCCTTTTTCCGGCAATGACGCGGCGGCGTGGTAATCGCCGCCGCCCATGGCGGTCAGGCGCAATTGCTGGTCCAGGTCGGACCGCGTTGGCCGGCGCCAGGTCGCGGATATCTCGAGATCGTCGACCGGGTCGCCGCCGGCTGATCGGATGGAGACGATCAACACGCCGTCGCGGAGCGCTGCCGTGGACCGCCAACCAAGCAGCACTTGGTCATCGGCGGCATTCAGCACCTGATTGTAGTTCAAGCCGCGGACATAGGCGTTGTCTGTCGTCAATCCGTTCCAGGTCGACAGCGACAAAAAAATGAAAACCCCGTTCACGGCGATAACGACGCCAAAAAACGCGACGAAAAGCATCGGCACAAGCCGGCCGTCCCAACGCCGCTTTGTCCGCGTCGTCATTTACCGGGCCCTCGGAACGTTGTCGGTTGTCTCACTTCAACCGCCTTTGCCATATCCGTCAACACAAACGTCACCGAGGTCGAAGCCGAGGTTAGGTCGGACCGAGGCGTCGACACGAATACCCGGTAAGAGGCGACGCGGTCGGGCGCCGCCGTCAGCACCAACGTGTCGTCGCTGCCTAAGACCGTGACCGCCGCCGCGGCCAGCCCATCGACCCGCAACGTCAGCTGGTGGACGCTATGATCCTTATTCAATATCTTCAACGTGTAGCCATTTCGAATGCTGCCGTCTGACAACACAACGAACAGCGGATTACGGTCACGCAGCAGATTGACGTCGAGGCTTGACCGGGTGAACAGGGTCGCCGCCATGATGGCTGCGACCAGGGCCAAAAGCGCCGTGTAGATGATCGTCCGCGGCCGCAGCAGCCGGTAGGGCCGGCGCGGCGTGTCGGGTGGGGCCTCCGCATTGGCGAGCGTGTCGTAGGAGATTAGGCCGGACGGCAAGCCGACCCGGTCCATGACCGTGTTGCAAGCATCGATACAGAGCGCGCAGGTGATGCATTCCAGCTGCTGTCCGTCGCGGATATCGATGCCCATGGGACAAGCCGCCACGCATTGGTTGCAATCGACGCAATGGCCGCGGCCTTCCCAGGCACCGCCTTTGCGGTAGGGTCCGCGGGCCTCGCCGCGATTGCGGTGGTAGGTCACGGCCAAGGAATTTTCGTCCAACAGCGCGCCCTGAATGCGCGGCCATGGGCACATGTAAATACACAGTTGCTCGCGGGCGAAGCCGGCCAGCAAATAAGTCGTGCCCGTCAATACGGCAATCGACATATAGCCGATCAACGGAGCATCGAGCGATACGAGATCAACGGCTAGGGTCGGCGCATCGGCGAAATAGAACACCCAGGCACCGCCGGTGAGCATAGCGATCGACAGCCAGAGGGCATGCTTGATTGCCCGTTTGCCGATTTTCTTCGCCGTCCAGGGCGCGCCGTCCAAACGAATGCGGGCACCGCGATCACCTTCAACGAACCGTTCGACGGTAACGAACAAGTCAGTCCATACGGTTTGCGGACAGCTATAGCCACACCAGACCCGACCCGCCACGCTGGTGATCAAAAACAGGCCGAACGCCGCCAGAATCAACAGGCCGGTGAGGTAGTAGAATTCCTGTGGCCAAATCTCGACAAAGAAAAAATAGAACCGCTGCGCCGGCAGATCGATTAAGACCGCCTGATCCGGTGCGTTCGCGCCCCGATCCCAGCGTATCCACGGCGTCAAATAATAGATCGCGAGCGTCACCGCCATGACGACCCACTTGACCTTGCGAAAATTGCCCGTGGCGCGCTTCGGGTGGATCTTCTTCCGCTTGGCGTAGAGCGGCCGGCTTTCCTTCTTGTTGACCGGTCGTACGTCGATGCGCTCGATGGATTCCAGTTTCATGAGCGAATCCTATTCCGCTCCGCCCTAGCCGATTACTGCCCGCCGCCGAGGCTGTGAACAAACACCGCGAGCTGCTTCAAGACAACCGCGTCCAATCGCCCTTCCCAGGCCGGCATGACACCCCGGCGGCTGTTCGACACGACGGACGTGATGGTTGCCCGGTCGTCGCCAAACAACCAAAGCGCATTGGTCAGGTTGGGTGCGCCAAGCTCGATATTGCCTTTGCCCTGGTCGCCGTGACAGGCGATACATTGCTCGGCAAACACGTCCTTGCCGCGGTCGGCGCGCTCGCCGTCGTGTTCCTGTCCGGACAGCTTGAGGACGTACTCGACGACATCCTCGACTTGGCCTCGTTCCAGTATCTGGTCGCGGAGAAATGCCGGCATGGCGCTATCCCGGGCCTCGTCGTGGCCAGAGCGAATGCCGTAGCGAATGGTGTGATAAATGGCTTCCGGGGTGCCGCCCCAAAGCCAGTTGTCGTCGTTCAAATTCGGATAACCGGGGCTGCCGGCCGCACCCCGGCCATGGCATTGCGAGCAATTGACGGCAAATGCGGATTCGCCGCCGGCGATCGAAAAATTGCGCAGGGCCGCATCGCCAACGATTTCTTCCACCGGCAGCGCCGCGATCCGATCGAGAAATTCGCTTTGCCCGGCGCGCGCCTCGGCCAGCCGTTCCGCCACCGCGACACGGTCGGAATAGCCGATCACGCCTTCGGAATAGCTGGAAATCAGCGGCCATGAGGGCATGACGATCCAGTACCCGATCGACCAAACGATCGTGGCATACATCACGTAGAGCCACCACCGCGGCAGCGGCGTGTTGAGTTCGCGGATGCCGTCCCATTCGTGACCCGTGGTCTCCGTTCCGGTCACTTCATCGATCGGGTTGGGGCTGGTCACTTCTTGTCCTCCGAGAACGGTATCTGCGCCGCGGCGTCAAACCGCGCCTTGTTTTTCGGCCACAACGCGTAGCCGATCGCGGCGGCGAACAGGATCACCAGAAAAACAAGGCCGTAGGTTTGCGCAAAATAGCTGATTTGTTCGTATGACATCGGTCGCCTCACCGGGTGTTTTCATCGGCTTTGTAGACCTTGAAATCGACAAGTGTCCCAAGCATTTGCAGATAGGCCACCAAGGCGTCGAGTTCGGACAGCATTTTCGGGTTGCCGTCGAAGTCGCGCACCTGGGCTTTCGGATACCGCGCCAGCAAATCTTCGGCGCCGTCGGAGTCGGGATCGACCTGGGCCCGGAGATCGGCGGCTGCATTGGCAATCATGTCTTCGTCGTAAGGCACACCGACGCGGGCATTGGCGATCAGATGCCGGGTAATCTGGTCGGCGTTGAGCGGCTCCTTTGCCAGAAACGGATAGCCCGGCATGATCGATTCCGGAACCACCTCGGTCGGCCTGATCATGTGCGCGACATGCCACTCGTCGGAATAGCGGCCGCCGACCCGGGCGAGATCGGGCCCGGTTCGCTTCGACCCCCATTGGAAGGGATGGTCGTACATGCTTTCGGCGGCCAAGCTATAATGCCCATATCGCTCCGCCTCGTCGCGCAATGGTCGGATCATTTGGCTATGGCAGTTATAGCAGCCCTCGCGGACATAAATGTTGCGCCCCGCCAATTCGAGCGGCGAATAGGGCCGCATGCCTTTGACTTTCTCTATCGTGCTGTCGAGATAGAACAGCGGTGCGATCTCAACCAAGCCACCGATTGACACAACGATCAGGGTAAGCACCACCAGCAAGATCGAATTACGTTCGATTGTCGAATGACTAAGCATGCCCCGCGCCCCCTATCACGCGCCGGCCGGCGCTGCGGCCGCCGTCGTATCGGGTTCGGCGATCGGCTCGGTCTCGCGCAGGTCGCCGCGAATGGTCCGCCAAATATTGTAGGCCATGATCAGCGACCCGAGCACGAACAAGAGCCCGCCGATGGCCCGGATGACATAAAACGGATGCATCGCCTCGACCGTTTCGACGAAGGAATATTCCAGGAAACCGAGGCTGTCATAGGCGCGCCACATCAGCCCTTGCATGATGCCGGACACCCACATCGCGGTGATATAGAGAACGATGCCGATGGAAGCGACCCAGAAGTGCCAACTGACCAGGGCGAGCGAGTAAAGTCGCCGCCGGCCCCAGAGAACCGGCGCCAGGAAATAGAGCGCGCCGAAGCTGACGAAGCCGACCCAGCCGAGCGCCCCGGAATGCACGTGGCCGATGGTCCAGTCCGTATAGTGGCTAAGCGCATTGACGGCGCGGATCGACATGACCGGCCCTTCGAACGTGCTCATGCCGTAGAATGCGACAGACACGACCAGCATCCGGAGGATCGGATCGGTCCGGAGCTTGTCCCAAGCGCCGGACAACGTCATCAGACCGTTGATCATGCCGCCCCAGGACGGCATCCAAAGCATAATGGAAAATGTCATGCCGAGGGTCTGCGCCCATTGCGGCAAGGCGGTGAAGTGCAAGTGGTGCGGACCGGCCCAAATGTAGAGGAACACCAAAGACCAGAAATGGACGATAGACAGGCGATACGAATAAACCGGACGGTTGGCCTGCTTGGGCACGAAATAATACATGATGCCGAGGAATCCGGCGGTCAGAAAGAATCCCACCGCGTTATGGCCGTACCACCACTGTGTCAACGCGTCCTGGACGCCGGCGAATAAGCTGTAGCTTTTGGCGCCCAACGGCGACACCGGCATCGACAGATTGTTGACGATGTGAAGCAGCGCCACCGTGACGATGAACGCTAGGAAGAACCAGTTCGCCACATAGATATGCGGCTCCCGCCGGCGCCAGAGCGTGCCCAGAAATACCAGCAGATAGACCACCCACACCACAGTCAGCCAAAGGTCGACATACCATTCCGGCTCAGCATATTCCTTGCTCTGAGTAACGCCGAGGACGTAGCCCGTCGCCGCCATGACGATGAACAACTGATAGCCCCAAAACACGAACCAAGGCGCCGACTCGCCAGCCAAGCGCGCATGACAGGTGCGCTGCACGACGAAAAAACTGGTGGCGATCAGCACATTGCCGCCAAAGGCAAAAATTACCGCCGACGTATGCAGGGGCCGGAGCCGGCCGAAGGTCGTCCACGGCAGATCCAAATTCAACACCGGGAAAGCCAGCTGCAAGGCGATGACCAGGCCGACCAGGAAGCCGACCACGCCCCAGAACACCGACGCGATCACGGCCGCCTTAACGACCGCATCGTTATAGGATGCGCGATCGGGCCTGGCACCACCTCTGTCGAAATGCTGGCGTATGAGAAAATATACGCCGCCAATACAAAACAGCGTGATCAGGAATGTATGAAAAGCCATCACCCGATCGACAGCGGCGGCGCTAACCACCAGTGCCGCGACCGCCCCGATCACCAAAGCCAGACCGACCAGCCAGGTCCAGGGGTCAATCCTGGTTCGCCGCGTGGATTGTGCCATTTGAAATCGCCGCCAATCTTAAGAGCCCGCCCGCCAGGGTTATGTCCCCGGCGCGTTTGTTGTCATCGGCGATATATTGCATTGCAACGCAACATTCATCAATGCAGTTCCCCGTGCGGCATTTTATCGCGGCCAAACGGAAACGGCCGGCCCGGGCGCTCAATGCCGGGCCGGCCGTCAATGACGCAATGACGGAATGACTTATGGCCCGCTATTGCGGCAGGCTCTGACGTCGTCATTTTCTTGCGCCATTATCGTCCGCCGCGTTGTCTTCCTAGGCATGACCGACGAGAAAACTCGTCTGCATTTTTCCTTTGCCCTTTACATCGACTTCGCCGCGTGGCTCGAATTTAAAGCGGTCTTTCAACGCCGACGCGAATTCATCGGTTACTTGAACTCGACCTGCCTCGCCCGTCGCTTCCATGCGCGCGGCGATGTTGACCGCATCGCCCCACAAATCGTAGGCGAATTTGCGGTTTCCGATGACGCCGGCAACCACTGAGCCGGAATTGATTCCGATACGCATGCGAACGGGGTTGCCGCTGACCGGGTCCTTGAACGCCGACACTGTCGTCGACAGTTCCAAAGCAAGGCGGGCAATGGTTTCGTCCGGATCCGCGTCGGGAATGGGCAACCCGGCGACCATCATATAAGCGTCCCCAATAGTCTTGATTTTTTCAACGCCGAATTTAACCGCCAATTCGTCGATGGCGTTAAACACGCTATTCAACAGCTTGACCAACTCCGACGGCGGCAAGCGACCCGACATCTCGGTGAACCCAACGATGTCGGCGAACAAGATTGCAACCTTTTCGTGATCATCGGCAATCATGCCCGTCGTGGCCTTCAGCCGATCAGCGATCGGAGCGGGCAGGATATTCAGCAGCAAGCGTTCGCTTTCGCCGTAGGCCGCTGCTAACTCTTTTTCCGCTCGCGCCGAAGCTCTTACGAACGGCAGCACCATCACTAGAGCGTAAATAGGCCAAGTCATCATCGGCATCACGGCGAGCATATTGGCGTATTCGTCGGGTATGACATAATAGGGTGGATTGTTGACTGAAAAATACATGACCATAGCAGCGCTCGCCAAAAGCACGCCTGTCATGATGATTGATACCCGTAACTGATAAAACGGCTGAATGAACAGCAGAATGACGACGAGAAATGTGTAATTCTGAAAACTGTACAGGTAACCGACACAGACTGTGGCGGCGATCCCATGAAGGGTCAATTCCGTGATCGCCCCCCAGAATGCGAGCCGATAATAACCTTTTCGCAGCAACCACAACGCCGCAGCGAATATCGCCACGCTGAAGACATTGAACAGCGTCATGAAATAGACGCCGGTCTGCCAAAACATCGACAGCGTAAACAAATGACCAATTGCGGCCAGTAGGTAGAATATTTTCCAGTAGATGTAATAACGGGCCAACTCGGCCGGTACGTTTTGCGGCACCGATGTCATCCACACGACGATCGGGTGCTTCCTTGATGCAGCAGTCATTCTATTCGTTCCTCACGCGCTTCCCCCGCGTTGCCAAAAAGGACCGAATCAGCGGCGCAATTTTTCGTCTGACTCAGGCAATTTCTATTTGCTTGGCGATCGGTAATTCCCGTATTCGTTTTCCGGTTGCCGCAAAAATGGCATTGCCCAAGGCCGGCGCCAGTGGCGGCAAACCGGGTTCGCCCACGCCCGTCGGCGGCGCCGTGCTGGGAACGATGGACACCCCGATCTCCGGCGCTTGGTCCATGCGGACCATTTCATAGTCGTGAAAATTGCTTTGCATGACCGCGCCCTTGTCGACGGTGATTTCGCCAAATAGGGCCGCCGTCATGCCATAGACGATACCACTTTCCATCTGGGCGCGGATAATGTCCGGATTGACGGCCGTACCGCAGTCCACCGCACAAGTCACTTTGTGCACTTTTACCGCGCCGTCGACCAAAGAAAGTTCGACGACCTGCGCAACGGCCGTTTCAAAGGCGTTGTGCGCCGCGATCCCCTGGAACCGGCCGGGCGGGGCTTTGCCCCATCCGGCTTTCCGAGCCGCCGTCCGCAACACCCTTTGCATCCTCGGATCATGACCATTATGCACCAAGCGAAACGCCAGCGGATCCTGTTTGGCGGCGTACGCCAATTCATCGATGAAGCTCTCCGCAAAGAAGGCATTGAAGGAGTGACCAACCGAGCGCCAATATCCGATCGGTAGGCCCGGATCGACAGTCACGTGTCGGATGCTCTGATTGGGGATATCGTAATCCCCGAATAAGCCATGGACGCTGGCGGGATTGATGATCAGATTTTCGAACAACCAATAGCCCCGTTTGCTCGCCCAATCGCTTAAACGCCAGGGCAAGAATTCAGGTGCGATGGTTTCCAGATTATCGTCCGCGAAATGGGCGGCCACGTTTGGACCGACGCGCTTCGCAGTCCAGCTATCGATTCGACCGTCCCGATCCAGCCCAGCGCGCAAGCGCACAAGCGATACAGGCCGATATCGGTCATACTGGATATCTTCTTCGCGGCTCCATGCCAGTTGAACCGCCACCCCACTTGCACGCGCAATAGCCACCGCTTCGGCGACAAAATCCGAAGACAGCCGCCGGCCAAAACCACCACCGAGATAAGTCGAGTGCACCGTCACTTTGTCACGGGGAAGGCCACTATGGTGAGCGGCCATACCAAGGGCACCATCGGGCATTTGGCTGCCGACCCAAATGTCGCATTGGCCATCTTGAATACGAACCGTACAGTTCATCGGCTCCATGGTGGCATGGGCCAAATAGGGCGCCCAATACGTGGCTTCAAGCACTTTGTCGGCGCGACCCAAGGCCTTTGCTCCGTCACCGGCGAAATGCGCATTTTGGCCGTCATCGTCGGTCATGGCTTGTTCCATGGCCTGGCGCAGTTCAGGGCTCGAGACTTGCGCCAGATCCGGCAAATCCCATTCTATCTCAAGCAATTGAGCGGCTTGTTTGGCTTGCCACTGCTGTTCAGCGACAACAGCAACACCATTGAATATGCGGACGATCTTGAAGACGCCTGATATCGCCGCGGCTTTATCAATATTGACCGTTTTGACTTTTCCGCCTGTTGCCGGGCATCGCCACAGAGCGGTGCGGTAAAGGCCGGGGAAATCGACATCCAGACCGAACCGCGCTTGCCCGGTGACTTTTTCCCAGGCATCGAGACGAGGACGGTCGTGACCGATGACCGCAAAATCGCTTGCGGTTTTCAAAGCCACTTTTTTCGGCATCGAGCGTCTCGATGCCGAGTTGGCGAACCGGCCATAGGGATAATTCGCATCGCCATGCAGGACCCGGCCATCCCGCATATCCAGATGGTCGACCGCCACATTCAAGTCTTTGGCCGCTGCTTGACGGATGGCTTCGCGCATATTGGCGGCAACTTGGCGAAGTTGGGTGAAGTGGGCGCTTAAGCTGGTGCTACCGCCGGTGTATTGCAAACTGGATCCCGGCTTATTGTAGGCATCATGTACAGGGGCGTGGTGAACGATGATACGATCCGGATCGACTTCCAATTCTTCCGCGATCAGGGTCGTTAGTCCCATAAATACACCTTGCCCCATCTCGGCCCGGGGAAGATAAAAATTCACGTCATTGCTTGGCGTAATTTGCAGCAAGGCACTGTCGGTGACACCGCCGGACTTACTGAGTGGAATTGGTGCCGCCGTGACGGAACAGGCCGATAACTGGGCGGCCGCGATTAGACCGCCACCAGTAACGGCAAACAGCTTCAACGCCCGACGCCGAGAAAGTTGGGATTCGGATGTTCTCTCTTCGAAAGTCATTTGTTCGCTCGTTTCTCGACGGTTGATCGTATGGCCTGGCGTATACGGCCATAGGTTCCGCAGCGGCAGATATTGCCCCGCATGCCATCAGCGATTTCGGTGTCACTGAGTCGCGGGTTTTTCGCCAGAAGCGCGGCGGCGGACATGATCTGGCCCGATTGGCAGTAACCGCATTGCGGCACGCTGTGTTCGACCCAGGCTTGCTGTAACGGATGCGGGTTATCCCTGGTCCCCAATCCTTCGATCGTCGTGACTTCCTGACCGGCAACGTCCGCGACCGACAGAACGCAAGTTCGTACCGCGTCGCCCGCAACATGCATGGTGCACGCTCCGCAAAGTCCCGCGCCGCATCCGTACTTCGAACCCTTGAGTTTGAACACATCGCGGACCACCCATAAGAGCGGGGTATCCGGTGGAACGTCTGTATTAACGGCCTGACCGTTCAAAGAGAATGTGATCATCGGACCAACCTTTGTGGATTTGCGAAAGACGGACCACGCACTGTGTTTAGCATTTTGTACCAAATAAATGTTTTTTGTAAAAACAATCTAATCTCTTTATTTACATTCTGGATAAAAAATGTCAAGTATGATTCATGGAAAAAACCATCGCATTCAAAGATATCCTGACCGTTTTCGCTAATTACGGATTCCAGAAGGCATCCATGGACGATTTGGCGCGCGCCGCGAGCGTCTCTCGGCAGACACTCTACAACCGCTTCAAAACCAAACAGGCCGTGCTGGATTGGGCGGTATCCGGCTTTGTCGAAGAGAGAACGCAGCGCGCCATTGCCTATCTAAAACTCTCCGACCAGAGCGTTGGCAAACGCATATTGCTTTTCTACCACGAGTGGATGGGCCAGTTGGCGCCGCTGCTTCACAACACGCCGCACGGTTGGGAAACCATGGATATAAGTTTGGAGTCTATGCAACGCATAGGCATGGATACCCACGTCGATTACGAACGTGCGGTGGCAGAATTTCTGGTCGAGAACGGTGTCTTTGCCGACTTGGCTCAGGCGTCTGAAATGTCCTTCCTTCTCACCATGGCGGCCAAGGGTATGCTGTATAAGTTCAATACAGTGGATGATTTCGAGGCGGGCATGGAACGGGTTATCCGAATGGCCCTGCCCAGCAGCTGAAGACCGGTCACGCCAATGGCAGCTGCCAAGACAGTGCTGATCACCGGCGCCACCGGAATGGTCGGCCGCCAGGTTTTAGACCTCTTGTTGGCCCATGGTGACGTCTCGGCGGTGCGCAGCATCGGCCGACGCCCATCTGGCATAAGCGACGACAAATTACATGAAATTGTTCACGAAAACTTTCTTGAATTTTCGAGCGTCCGCGGTGCCTTTGAAAATGTCGATCTTTGTGTTTATTGCTTGGGCGTCTATCAGAGTCAGGTGTCAAAAGAGCGGTTTTATGAAATCACTTGCGATTGTCAACAAGCGTTCACTGAATGCCTAGTGGCGGTTAGCCCGCAAGCAGATTTCGTCTTATTCAGTGCCCAGGGCGCCGATTCTAGCGGACGGAATTGGGCCACATTTGCCCGAGCCAAGGGCCGTGCGGAGACATTGCTTAGTGCCACAGCTTTTGCCAACAAGTACATATTCCGCCCTGGCTACATTATTCCAACCGGGGACCGCAGGCCAAACGGCGTTGCCTATCGACTACTCGCCGCCGTTGTCAGCGCATTGCGGCGCTTGGGTTTCGACATTGGGATCAGCGATCGGGACCTGGCAAACGCCATGGTCATGACGGGAATAGAGGCTGACTCGCGGTCGGGAATATTTGAGCAGTCGGACATAAAGGGTGTGTGCCGGTCGCAGCAGCAGATCGACCTATCAACCGATCCAATAGAGACCGATTAGCGCCAAGAACACATTCGTGTGGAAAGAACGGCGCCCAATGCAAGAGAACTAAGGGCCGGTCGCCGCTATTCGCCCATGGCTTGGCGCTTGTGAGTCCGCGCGTTGGAGCAAGTTTCGACCTTACGGAACCGTTTGGTCGAAACCCGCTCTCGCGCCGGCTAGATCAAACTGTCTGCGTTCCAACGAACGCAGGTTGCTCTAAGCCGCCGACTTTTTGCGCAACCCCGCGTTCGTCAAGCTGTGGCCTTCGAAGTGATTAGGGGTCGGCACGCCGAGCAGGTCCAGGATGGTTGCCGGCATATCGACCAGTTTCGCGTTCGGCAGCTCGCCCGGTTCTATGCCTTGACCGACAAGCGTAAAGAAGCCGTCGGCCGTATGCACGCCGCTGCGGAAAAACGGCGCCGGGCCGATGCGGCCATAGTTGGTGGTGTCGACCGCATCGGTCACGACCGACGCATCCCAAAGCACGATCAAATCGGCGTCAGAGTGGAATTCCCGGGAATCACCTTCCATTGCCGATTTTCTGGTACGGATCACTTGCTCCACCGCGCCGCGGCCCGAGCGGGCGTCCTTCATGTCGTAAAGCAACGCCGTTATTTCATCACAGACCCGATCGTAGTCGTCCGGATCGACTTTGCCCGCCGCTTCGCGGCCGGCCACGTTGATCCGCACATAGCCGTCGGAGAAGCTGTGCAACGCAAACGCCTTCATGTTCTTCCAGACCGGCTGGTACCATGTCGTCGGCTCGAAGCGCATGACATCGATGTTGAGCGGGTGCGCCGGCCCGCCATCCTTCGGCGGGAACATCTTCTCGAAATATTGCGATATGCGGAGCCGGCTGTGATCACGGATGAACCGGCGGACGGCGTTGTCGTCATGGCGCAGTGTCCAGGCTGCCCGCATCCAGTCGATATATTCCTGCGGCGCGAACGGCGGCAGTTCCTTGCCGACCTCGCCGGCCGCCATGCCGGCTTTGCCGTCGAAACTGTAGCGGAACATCAGTTCCGGCAAAAACAGAAAGCTTAAACCGTCTTTGCCGTTGGCCCGCATGCCGTGCGGCGAGAAGAAGAACAGAGCCGCATCGTCTGGCAAGGCGGCGCGAATTCGACCGAGCGCCGCATCCTGGGCCTTAAAGACATTGAGCAGCGGGTCGTTGGATGAATCGTGACAAACGCCGTAGAGCGGATGATCCGGCTGGCTCAAGTGCCAGAAGCAATGCCCGGCCGAATGCGGTTCGCCGTAGACCGTCATCGCTAGATCCCACTCCTGTTCCTTCAGCAGATCGATGAACATCGCCGTCCGCCGCTCGATACCGACGATCAGTTCCCGTTCCAGGCGTTCTCCATCTTGGTTCATTTCGCCAACCGGCACGGTATCGTTTTCGACCGGATGCAGCGCCGGATGCGAGCCATAGCGCTGGTTGACCCGGTCGAGCATATCCTCGGGCAGCGAGCTGGCCGGGACCTGCGCCGAATGCGATCCCCAATTGGCAATCTGAATGCCGTCGACGGCCGCGCTGAGGCGCGCCTGCGGCACGTCCAGGGCGATGACCTTCTTGCCCCGGCAATAATCGTAGAACCGGCCGAACTCGGCGTAATCGTAAGCGCCGACATGGCTGATTTTGTAATCCGGGCTGTACCGGTAAGGTGACCAGAATCCGGTTTTTTGCGGACTGCAACTCGACAGGAATACCGTCCAGGGCAATTCCGCCGCCGACGCCAATCCGGTCTCGGTCTGGCATTTCAATCCGTCGCGGAATATTGCCGCCATGTTTGGCAAATGCCCAGCATCAATCCAGCGCCGAATGAGTGCAATCTCACCGGCGTCGAGCCCAACCGCGACAACGCGTCTGCCTTGCGAATGTTCCGTCATTTTTACAGCCTTTCAGGGAAAGTCGATCCGTTTTCTGAAGCCCGGCCGCACCTTGCCCTCGTCCCGAGATGCGCGCCGGAAGGCTCCAATACGCGACAAATGCCTGTCGTGCATTGACCTGGGTCAAGTTGTTATGCCGGGGATTGGTTAATATTCGACTTTTTGTAATGCGTTTCGAATACTAGAAGCGAGTCGATAATGAATAGAGTCGCTGTTATATTGAAACTACACTAAAGATAGTTCGTGTCGGACAAATTACCGTCTGCAATATCCAGTAAGTGCGCACGATCCAAAACAACAATTTCCGTTGCCGTGGAGAGCGTCAACACCCCGGATTTGACCAGATGGCTAAGGGTTCGGCTCACGGTTTCGACCGTCAGCCCGAGATAGTCGGCAATATCGGTGCGTGCCATCGGCAGGTAGATGGGATCGGCCGGCTCGTTGCGCGCGATGGCGCGTTCGGAAAGCGACAGCAAAAAAGAAGCGACCTTTTCCATTGCCGATTTCCGCCCCAGCAGCAACATCTGGTCTTGCGCCGAGACCAGTTCGTTGCTGGCAATCGTCAGCATGCGCTGCGACAGCACGGTAATGTCCGCAAATAGAGATTCGAGCTTTTCGCGGGGAAATCGGCAGAGCGTCACCGCTCTAATCGCTTCAGCGGTGTAGGCATAGCGGCCGTTCAAAGACAGCCCGAGAAAATCACCCGGAAACAGAAATCCGGTAACTTGCCGCCGGCCATCGGCGAGCATTTTCGATACCCGGACATTGCCGTCTGTTACGTTATACAGGTAGTCGGCCGGATCTTCTTGAAAGAATACCGTACGCTGTGCGTCGAGCTTGATTTCGGTTCTGATGGCGTTCATGCGGCTCAGCTCGCAGTAATCCAACACATCGCATACCGTCCGCGATCGAACCCGACAGGCTGCACATACTTCCATTGTGATTTTGTTCATAATACTAAGGACCGCCATCAGAGTTGGTTTTTACTCGATAGTGTCTGTTATGAATACTCCACATTGCGCGGCAGGCAATCAATAACAAACAGCACCCGCGACGAAGAGTCGCAGCGGCAAAGCCCGTGGCAAAAGGCGACGAATTGCGGTGGGTTGACATGAATCAACGCATCTCGGCGATCATGGCGTCAGAATTCGCTGAATCGCCACCAGCTAAACCGAAATCGCGCTCATAACAATGACCGGAACCGATTATTACGTACGACAGTTGGGCCGCAATCAACACGGGCAGGCCTACCCGTTGTTGCAAGCCTCTGGCGCGCCGTACAGTCTCGCCGAATGGCTCGACATGGCTCAGTCGCTCTGCCGGCCGACCGCGGACCGGCCGTCGGGGATCCTGACCGTCCAAAGCGATGGCAACTATATCCACGCCTTATTGACCTATGTTGTCCGTCCCGCTCTATCCGGCTCACCGTTCCTCGAAGTCAGCAACATCTGCATCACCGGCTTCTTCAATTTCCCGGTTGCGCCGATGCTGCTGAACGGCATCGAGCACTTGGCCTCGCGCCATGACTGCGCCTCCGTCCGCATCGACGTCCCGGCAAACGAAAATCGCCTAATTCATGAAAGTCCGGATTCGGCAGGGTCGATGTTCGCCGATGCCGGTTATCAAGTTGAAACACTGCGGTTGCAAAAGACCCTGTCGCGACATTGAGCCGCATGTCGGCCAAACGTCTTGATCGAATCGCTAACGACCCAACATAAACAATAGTCTAAGCGACAAACTCAGCCACCAGGGATGGAGCCTCGCAATGACAATCGCCTCAGTCCTCGTTCACGTATCGGACAACCACCGAAGCCCGGTTTGGACCGAATTTGCCCTGCGTGTCGCCGAGCGCCATGGTGCGCATCTGATTGGTTTGTTCACGACGGCGCCGCCGCAATTGCCGACCCAGATCATGGGTTATGTGCCGCCGGAACTGATCCAACGCTATGAGCAAGACACCGCCGAGGCGGCGCAGAATGCCAAGGCGGGGTTCGAGAAAGCTGTCGGCCAAATGGCGGTTCGTACGGAATGGCGGCAAGTGGACGGCCATCCGCGCGACAGCTTGATCGTGCATTCCCGCTATTCCGATCTCACGATCATTGGGCAATCCGAGGGCGATTCGGATTCGGATTACGAAGGGCTCGCCGACACCTTGGTTCTGTCCGCCGGCGGCCCAGTCCTAATCATCCCCTATGCCGGCAACTTCAAGACCGTCGCCGAGACCGTCATGGTCGCCTGGAACGGGACCAAGGAAGCGGCCCGCGCCGTGCGCGACGCCTTGCCGTTCATGCAAGCGGCGTCGAACACCTATATTGCCTGTGTCAATGCGCCCAACGAAGGTCATATTGCCGGCGCCGATATTGCAACTTACTTGTCGCGGCACGGTGTCGCGGCGGAAGTCCGAAACGTCGTCGCGCCGGAGATCTCGGTCGGCGACGCCTTGCTGGACGCGATTTCCGACTATAGCTGCGATATGCTGGTGATGGGCGGTTATGGTCATTCGCGTCTGCGCGAATTGGCCTTCGGCGGCGTCACCCGACACATCCTGGGGCAAATGACCGTTCCAGCGTTGCTGTCTCATTAGATCGGCCGCACGCGGCTGCGATTTTGACGAAGTCGGCTTCGGCCCCCTATTATCTCGGCCATGTCCGACCTCTCCATCGTCGACGCGCATCATCATTTTTGGGATCTTTCCAAGAACGCCCATCCTTGGCTGTTGGACGAGCCCGTCAAAAGCTTCCGTTACGGCGATTACAGCGCCATTCGGCAAAGCTATTTGCCGGCCGACTTCCTGCGTGATGCCGCCGGCCAACGTCTGATCGGAAGCGTGCATGTCGAGGCGGAATGGGATCCGTCGGACCCGCTGGCCGAAACCCAGTGGCTCACGACGCTCTGCCAGACCTACGGTTTGCCGACGGCCATCGTCGGCCAAGCCTGGTTCGCCCGAGGCGACATCGCCGACGTTTTGGCGCGACAGGCCGAGAACCCGTTGGTCCGCGGCATCCGGCAAAAACCCGCGGCCGCGCCGACCCCCGAAGCGGCGACAGCTGGTGCCGCTGGCTCCATGAGCGATCCGACTTGGCGCGCCGGCTACGCGTTGCTGACCGAGCACGGCCTGTCCTACGATTTGCAAGTTCCCTATTGGCAGCTTCCGGAAGCCGCCGCATTGGCAGGCGATTTTCCCGAGACTTTGATCATCTTGAATCACGCCGGACTGCCGGCGGATCGGAGTGCGGCGGGCTTGGCCCGCTGGCGCCAGGCCATGGCATGCTTCGCCGCCCGTGCCAATACGGCAGTCAAGATTTCCGGTTTGGGTCTGCCTGGGCGGCCTTGGACGGTGGCGGACAACGGCCCCATTGTCCGCACGATCATCGATCTGTTCGGTATCGACCGCTGCATGTTTGCCAGTAATTTTCCGGTCGACAGCCTGGTCGCCGACTACGACACAATTTTCGACGGGTTCAAGGCAATCGTCGGTGACCTGCCGGCCGCCGATCAAGCCAAACTGTTCTCTGAGAACGCCATCCGGCTCTACCGGTTGGAAATCAAACTGGATCAGCCGGCCGGTAAGGACCGGTGATGCCGGGTACCGCCAAGCGCATCACCTACCAAATTCTTGAATCCGGCCGCGCCCCCGGTCGGCTGCATCGACTGTTCGAACTGCTCATCGTGGCATTGATCATTGCCAATGTCGGCGCGGCAGCACTGGAAACCGTGCCGAAGTTCGGCGCGCGCTACGGCGAAGAATTCAACCTGTTCGAGCGGATATCCGTCATCATCTTCACCGTCGAATATTTGCTGCGATTGTGGGTTTGCACCGAGCACCTGCCGCTTAGTCACCTGGGGCCGATAAAGGCGCGGCTGCGTTTTGCGATAAACCCATTTTCACTGATCGATCTGATGGCGATCCTGCCGTTCTATTTGTCGCTGTTCATGCCGGCTTTCGATCTGCGTGTCCTGCGGGTTTTTCGTCTGCTTCGACTTCTTAAACTGGCGCGCTATTCGCCGGCGCTTGCCACGCTCGGGCGGGTGATCGCCGACGAACGCCGAGCGTTGAGCGCTGCCCTGCTTATCATGCTTGGCCTGTTGATGGCCGCCGCCACCGCCATGTTTTACGCCGAGCGATTTGTCCAGCCGGAGGTCTTCGGCAGCATTCCGCACGCCCTGTGGTGGGCGGTCGCGACGCTCACCACGGTCGGCTATGGCGACATCGTGCCGGTCAGCACGATTGGCCGCATCGTCGGCGGTGTCGTCATGATATTCGGGCTGGGCATGTTTGCGCTGCCGATCGGCATCATCGCGTCGGGTTTTGCCAACGAGATCCATCGCCGCGATTTCGTCGTCACGTGGGGCATGGTGGCACGGGTTCCGCTGTTTTCGAAACTCGACGCCTTGTCGGTTTCACGCATTACCAATCTGTTGCGCGCCCGCGTCGTTCAACCGGATACGGTGATAGCCCGGCCCGGCGATCCGGCGGAGTTCATGTATTTCATTGCCGACGGGGAGGTCGAGGTCGGTTTGCACCCGGATCCCGTTCGCCTCCAGGAAGGCGAATTTTTCGGCGAAATGGCGTTGCTGCAGGGCCAAGGCTACCGATCTGTTGCCATCCGCGCGGTGACGCGCTGCCGCTTGTTGACTTTGAACGCCCTTGATTTCGAGGAACTCCTGGCCACGGACGGGGATCTCCGCGCCGCGATCACTGCGGTCGCTGAGAACCGATTGGGTGGAGAACGGCCATAAGCCAATGGCGCTGTCGACCCGATAATGTTGACTTCCCCCCGGCGGCTGTGCCATGCCCTGGCGTGCATGCGAAACCCTGTTTGAATTGAGCGGAAATCACCCGATGAGCGATCTTTTTCTCCTTGTAGCGGTCATGGTCTTCACCGTGTTGGTGATGGCTTGGATCATCAAGGTTTTCAAATCCTACCTTATCAAACGCGATTCCATCGACCCGACAGTGCAGTAATCCCGGCGTGCCCGCGTCACATCAGCGATCGCGTCACGGCTAACGCCGTTGGCCGTCTGGATTGCGCGCCCAAAACGTGGATAATCGGTCCCACCGCGGCCATCGGCAATTCGGACGGGATCTCATCAATGATATCAGCCAAAGAACATCCAAAATCCTTTTGCGACGTCAACGGCAAGCGCATGGCATATGTGGAGATGGGGACCGGCGATCCGATCTTGTTCCTGCATGGCAATCCGACGTCGTCCTATTTATGGCGCAACATCATGCCGTATGCGGCCGATCTCGGCCGCTGCATCGCCCCGGATCTGATCGGCATGGGGGAGTCCGAAAAGCTCGATGCAACGGGACCCGACAATTATCGGTTTGTCGAACATCGTGGCTATTTGGACGGCCTGTTGGAAGCATTAGGGGTGCGCGAAAACGTCACCTTGGTCATCCATGATTGGGGCTCGGCGCTCGGCTTCGACTGGGCCAACCGACACCGCGACGCGATCAAGGGCATTGCCTATATGGAAGCGGTTGTGCGACCCATGAAATGGGATGACTGGAACGAGGCGGCGCGCCCGGTGTTTCAAGGTTTCCGCTCTCCGGACGGCGAACAAATGGTGCTTGAAAAGAACATTTTCGTAGAACGGGTGCTTCCCGGCTCTGTGCTCCGCGGTTTGACCGAAGAAGAAATGGCGGTCTATCGCCGGCCCTTCGCCACGCCCGGCGAAGATCGCCGGCCGACACTGACATGGCCGCGGCAAATCCCGATCGAAGGCGAGCCGGCCGACGTCGTTGCTATCGTGCGGGATTATGGTGACTGGATGGCAGGCAATGACGTACCGAAGCTGTTCGTCAATGCCGAGCCCGGTGCCCTGTTGATCAAGGCTTCACGGGATTTTTGCCGGCAGTGGAAAAATCAAACCGAAGTTACGGTCGCCGGCAGCCATTTCATCCAGGAAGATTCGCCTGACGAAATTGGCCAGGCCATTGCCGAATGGCTGCGGCGCTTGTAGGTCCGCGATCTTCCAGGCCTTCCGAAGCAATTTCATAAGTAAGGGACGAGCGACATGAACAAGTGGCAAGTCGGAGACGCGACGATCACCCGCGTCGTGGAATTGGTAGCGACCGGCGGCAGCCGGTTCATTTTGCCGACCGCGACGCCGGAAGCAGTGCGCGAAATTGACTGGCTGAAACCCCACTTCGCCACCGACGAAGGCAAGCTGATCATGAGCGTCCACGCTTTGATCATCGAGTTGGGCGATCGCCGCATCATGGTCGACACCTGTATCGGCAACGACAAGAAACGTGAGATACCCGCCTGGACCGATTTGCAACTGCCCTTCCTGGAAGACATCGCCGCGGCCGGATACCCGCGCGAATCTATCGATACCGTGCTCTGCACCCATCTGCATGTCGACCACGTCGGTTGGAACACCATGCTGGTCGATGGCGCCTGGGTGCCGACCTTTCCCGACGCCCGTTATTTGTTGGGCAGGGATGAATTCACCTATTGGGAGGGCAACCGGAATGAAGGCGGCTTCGGCGACTATTTCGGCGATTCCGTCGTGCCCATCCTCGAAGCCGGCCTGATCGACTTGGTCGACAGCGACCATCAAATTTGCGACGAGATCCGCCTAGAGCGCTCGCCCGGCCATTCTCCCGGCCATGTCAGCATCCACATTACCTCGCGCGGCGAAGAAGCCCTGATTACCGGCGATTTCATGCACCATCCCTGCCAGATGGCCCGGCCTGATTGGGCCAGCAGCGCCGACTACGACCAAGACGCCGCCCGCACCACGCGCAAGGAAATGCTGATGAAATATGCCGACCAACCGGTACTCGTCATCGGCACCCATTTCGCGGCGCCGACGGCCGGTCACATCGTGCGCGACGGCGACGTGTTCCGCTTAGACGTTTGATTTCACTACATTGGTGAATTTGCGGGCGGCGGCGGCGTCTTGCCTTGGCCGTGGGCGTCGTATTCGGTCCGCGACACGGACCGCCGGAACGGCGTTTGGAAACCATTTATTAACGATACAAGAAGAGATTCGTATGATATTTCGTAACGTTACGGGCGTGCGTTCATCGGATTCGTGATCACAGGCCCATGACCGACTAGTGGCTGACCAGTGGCTGAACGGTGAATGACGATCTGATGATTGTGACCAACGCGGACCGTATCGTATCGGGACCGGCCAAATGACAGAGGCTCTGCCGGATCCAGCCACTGATTGGGCGATGTTTTTCGATTTTGACGGCACCTTGGCGGAAATCGCGCCGACGCCGGGCGCTGTGCAAGTCCGGCCCGGCCTGATCGATCACCTGCGCCGCATACAGGACGCCCTCGACGGCGCCGTTGCCATCGTCAGCGGCAGGCCATTGGAAGAAATCGACGGTTTCCTCGCTCCCTTGCAATTGTCGGCCGCCGGGCTACACGGCTTGGAACGGCGCGACTCGAACGGCGACGTCGACAACTTCGTGCCGTCCAAGGCGATCATCGAAACCCTGCGTCCGGAGCTTCGCGCCTTTGCCGCGGTCACACCAGGCGTCCAATTGGAAGACAAACGGCTTAGTCTGGCCCTGCACTACCGGTCGGCGCCGGAACAAGGTCCGGCATGCCACCGTGCTATGTCGCAAGCCGTAGACCATGCCGATGGGGCGTTGGAAATTCTGCTCGGTAAAATGGTCGTCGAACTCAAACCGACCGGCGGTGACAAAGGTACAGCCATCGAAGCCTTCTTACGCGAGCCACCGTTCACCGGGCGAAGGCCATTTTTCGCCGGCGACGACGTGACCGACGAAGTCGGGTTCGCCGCCGTCAATCGCTTGAACGGCGTCAGCGTCTGCATTGGACCGAAACCTGACAGCGCCGCACGTCATCAAGTCGAAAGTGTCGCTGAATTCTTTGCATGGCTGGACCATGCCGCGGGTCTGTTGTCACCCGAGGAGCAACGTGTTACGCGCAATGGAGTGACTGTTTAATGAGCAATCTCGAGCTCGGTGTTATCGGCAACTGCGGTTTTGGGGCCCTCATCGAAGAAAGTGGCCGGGTTTGTTGGAGCTGTTGGCCGCGCTTCGACAGCGATCCGATCTTCTTTGATTTGTTGAACGGCGACGAGCCGCAAAGCGAAAATCGCGTCGGCTTCTTCGACGTCGTCATGGATCGTTACCAACGCAGCGAGCAATCGTATATTCGCAACACAGCGGTCTTGGTGACACGCTTGTTCGACGACAATGGCGGGGAAGTCGAAATCACCGACTTCGCGCCGCGTTTCAGGCAATTCGGGCGTACCTTTCGGCCGACCATGATCGTGCGCCAGGTCAGACCGATCGCCGGTTCGCCGCGGGTTCGAATTCGGCTTCGGCCCTCATTCGATTTTGGCGCCGTCAAGCCGGAAATCACCCATGGCAGCAATCACGTCCGCTATGTCGGCAGCCGGGCCGCGCTGCGGCTGACCACCGACGCGCCCCCGGCCTATCTGATGGAAGAGCAGCCGTTCATTCTCGAGGAAACGGTGACCCTAATGCTCGGGCCCGACGAGACGGTCAAGGCCGGCGTCCAGGAAACGGCGCGGGATTTCAAGGAGCGCACCGTCGCCTATTGGCAGGAATGGGTGCGCCATCTCCATATTCCGATGGAATGGCAAGATGCGGTGATCCGCGCGGCGATTACCTTGAAACTTTGCAGCTTCGAAGAAACCGGCGCGATCATCGCAGCCATGACCACCTCGATTCCGGAATCGGCCAACAGCGGCCGCAATTGGGATTATCGTTATTGTTGGTTGCGGGACGCGTTCTTTGTTGTCCGAGCCTTGAACCGGCTTGGTGCCGTCGACATCATGGAGAACTACCTGCACTACCTGACCAACATCATGGCGGCAAGCGAGGACGGTCATCTGCAGCCGGTTTACGGTGTGTCTTTGGAACATCGGCTGATCGAGCGGCAAATCGATGATCTGCCCGGCTATCGGGGTATGGGGCCGGTTCGAATCGGCAACCAAGCCTACGAACACTTGCAGCACGATGTTTATGGCGATGTCATCCTCGCCGTGACCCAAGCCTTCTTTGACCGCCGGTTGTTGCGGCCGCCGGACCGCATGGCGTTTCAACGGCTGGAAGCGGTCGGCGAACGCGCTTACGATTTGCACATGTCGCCCGATGCCGGGATGTGGGAACTGCGCACCCGCGCGCGCATCCACACGTCTTCCAGTTTGATGTGCTGGGCGGCCTGCGACCGGTTGGCCAGCATCGCCACCCATTGGGGCATGTCGGACCGGGCGCAATATTGGGCGAATCGGGCCACGACCATTCATGAAACGATTTGCCGCGAAGCCTGGAACGAGAAGGCCGGCAGCTTCGTCGAAAGTTTCGGCGGCGAGGACAGCGACGCCAGTCTGTTGTTGATGGCGGAAGTCGGCTTCCTCGAACCCGACGATCCGCGTTTTCACTCAACGATCAAACACATTGAGGATAAGCTCAGGATCGACAAGCATCTGCTGCGTTATCATGCCGCCGACGACTTCGGTCGGCCGGAAACGGCTTTCAACATTTGTACGCTCTGGTATATTGAAGCCCTTGATATTGCCGGGCGCCGCGAAGAGGCGCGTGAAATGTTCGAAAACATCCTGTCGTGCCGCACCAAATTGAATCTTCTCTCAGAAGACATCGACATTAATTCGGGTGAGTTGTGGGGCAATTTCCCACAGACGTACTCGTTGGTCGGCATTATCAATTGCGCGATGCGGCTTAGCCGAGGATGGGGAGAGGTACTGTGAGCAGATTGGTCGTCGCCTCCAATCGCGTGGTAACGAATGCTTCGCGTGCCACCGCCGGCGGTCTGGCTGTCGCCTTGCAGGCGGCGCTCAGGGAAACCGGCGGCGTGTGGGCCGGGTGGAGCGGAAAATTCGACGACGAGCCCCTGCCCGAACCGACAACATCCTCAAGCGGCGGCATCACCTACGCGACGTTTGATCTGCCGCGCGATGATTACGAGGACTACTACAACGGTTTCGCCAATCGCGCGCTGTGGCCGCTGTTTCACTATCGCACCGATTTGGCCACCTATGACCGCCGCTTCTATGCCGGCTACCAAAGGGTCAACCGATTTTTCGCCCGCGCGACGGCGGCCATCCTGGCACCGGACGACATTGTCTGGGTGCACGATTATCATCTGATCCTGCTCGGCGAAGAACTCCGGCGCCTCGGCTGTCGACAAGCCATCGGCTATTTCCTGCACATCCCATTTCCGGCGACGGAAGTGCTGCTTACCCTGCCCAACCACCGGGCCTTGGTGGGGGCGCTTTTCGCCTACGACGTAATCGGCTTCCAGACTCGGAGCGACCTGCGCTCGTTCGCCGACTACGTGGTGCATGAGGCTGAAGGCGAGGTGATCGGCAAGGGCTTGATCCGGGCGTTCGGCAGAACCATCCGTGCCGAAGTTTTTCCAATCGGCATCGACACCGGCAACTTTCTCGAAATGGCCCGGTCAGAGGAAGCCGAGCGGACGTACAAACGCATGCGCGAAAGCGTCACGGACCGGCGCTTGATTATTGGCGTCGATCGGTTGGATTACACAAAAGGCTTGCTGGAACGCTTTCACGCCATCGAGCGCTTGTTTGAATATCGCCCCGAATTGCGCGGCAAAGTTTCGATGCTGCAGATCGCGCCGCCATCGCGCACCGGCGTGCCGGAATACGAAACCATGCGCCAAGATTTGGAGGCGATCACCGGCCGCATCAACGGCCAGTTGGCGGAATTCGATTGGGTGCCGATCCGTTACGCCAATCAAATTTACAGCCGCCGCGCCTTGGCCGGCCTGTTCCGGGCCAGCGCCGTCGGATTGGTTACGCCATTCCGTGACGGCATGAACCTGGTCGCAAAAGAATTCGTCGTGGCCCAAGATCCCGACGATCCCGGTGTCCTGGTGCTGTCACGCTTCGCCGGCGCCGCGCACGAAATGCCCGAAGCGCTGATCGTCAATCCCTACGATACCGACGACGTCGTGCTCGCCATCGACCGTGCTCTGACCATGCCGCTTGCCGAGCGCCGCCAGCGTCATCGTGACATGATGGCAAACCTCCGGCGCTACGACGTCTTTACCTGGCGGGATAATTTCGTTGCGGCCCTGCATGGTGCCAAAGACCAAGTGAGACTTGGGGCGGCCTAATGCCGGCGCTGGTGGCCGATATCGGCGGCACCAACGGACGCATTGCCCTAGCCGAACAGGGCCAGGGCGTCGGCGAACCGGTCAATTTGAAATGCGCCGACTTTGAGAGCCTCGAGCAATTGCTCGCGGAGGCGATGCGGCGTCTCGGCGCACAACCAAAACATGCGGCGATTGCGATCGCCGGGCCGGTCGCGGGCGACGCCATCCAGTTGACCAATCTGGATTGGTCATTTTCGACCGACGCCATGCGCCAGGCGCTCGGCATGAACCGCTTGATCGTGATCAATGATTTCACCGCGGTGGCCTGGGCGCTGCCGCGGCTTGGCGCGGCGCAATGTACGCCCATCGGCGCAACACCCGACGTCGAAAACGGCTTGGCCAAGGCGGTGATCGGCGCCGGCACGGGGCTTGGCATGTCGGGCCTCATTCCCGGACCGGGCGGCTGGGCCGCCATCTCCGGCGAGGGCGGTCACGTCGCCTTCTCGCCAACCGACGACCGGCAGATAGCCGTACTGCAGCGCCTGCGCGCCCGGTTCGGCCGGGTATCGCTGGAACGGGTCTTGTCAGGGCCGGGTCTGTTGAACTTATACACCGCTTTGGCCGAAATCGACGGCGTGACCCCGACGCTTGAGACACCGGAAGCGGTAACCGCCGCCGACGCACTCGATCCTGCCGGCGCCGCGCAAGCGATGTTCGCCACCCTGCTCGGGACCGCCGCCGGCGACCTCGCCTTGACGCTTGGCGCCTTTGGCGGGGTTTATGTGGCCGGCGGCATTGTTGCCGCTATGGGCGATCGATTCGACACCGCGGCCTTCCGCGCTGCCTTCAGCGACAAGGGGCGTTTTCAAAACGCCCTCGCCGAGACACCAACCTTCCTGATTATCGGTCCTAATCCGGCGCTGATCGGGCTTGGCGCCTTGATCGAATCGGCCGGCCGGTCTATATAGGAACGAACCATAACGAATCGGGTTATTCGGGCGTTTGCGTGAAGCAATACGCTAGCAACTGGTAGGCAGTTTACGGAAAATTAATCCGTCGGATGCGTAATCGATCCTGGTCAGATCACACCGAAGATCTGGTAGCTCATCACTAAACTGCCTGTTGCATATCGGTAACCTTAATGAGTGGTCAATGAAACACCTAACAACTGCCGTGTCCGCCCGATTTGAGAGCGAGAGGGACTTGTCGATTCAAAGCTTCTCCGTAGGCCCCGACATGCCGGCTCTGGCGCGCCGCGCCGTCGAGCGCTTGTCGCCGGAGATCCTCGAGGCGATGGCCAGAGAAGACAGCATCGACATTGCCGACCGAATCCTATCGCAAACCGAACAGTTCAGGACCGACTTCGCCAGATTGCTTGGCGACTAGACCGCGTGCGACATTGTCGTATGCGGTCAGGGCCGCGACTGCGGCCCCGTCGCGATTAGCGACGCTCCCGCGGAGCCATGCGCCGTAGGCGCATTGGCGTGAGCGCGACAGAACAGACCGGCTTCCCGGCCGCGTCTGTCGTGTCAGCGCGCGACCACGTCGACGACGGGATCTTCGGCGCGCAAGCATGTCAGAATAACTTTGTCGAACCGGCGGGTCTGATTGAGCGCTTGGATCGCCAATGTCCGGGCGCGCGCCAACCGCTCCTGATCGTCGACCATGTTGATGATCGGCACGACCGCCGCCGAGCCACAGCTCTTCAACAAGCCATCTTCACTGGTCATCAGCCGAGCCAGTGCCTCCGGTGTCAATGCGGCACCGCGGCGGATTCCGGTTACCGCCTCGACGCGGTCGATGCGATGGGCAATGCGATCGGACAACGGCTGATCAATGACCGAAGCCGACAATACTGCAAGGACAGTAGTGGTGCCTTCGGGGCAGACCGGCTCCCAGGCCTCGGGCGCCTTCAGCGCCAGCATGCGGGCACCATCGGCTTTGACCAGCGTCACCTCGAAGCGGCCGAGATCGTAGATCCGCCGGACCAACCCGGGTTCGAGCCCGCCGAGCCGTCCAGGCTTCGGCGGTGGTCCGGCGAACACCAGCCGGCGCGCGCCCTGATCAAGGGCGGCCGAGATCTCTCCGACCAACCGGTCGCCGTCTTGCTCCACCAGACAGCGCAAGCCATGCCGGGGCGGCAAGGCGATCGGCACCGTTGCCGTAAGCCCAACCGGTCCCGCATGCGCCTTTGCCAAGCGCAGCAACAAGGATTTCTTGCCGCCGGCGCCGATCGCAGAGACCAGGCCGCGCTCGGCCTGGCAAAGCTCCAGCAAGGAATGCGCCATAATTTCTCCCAAAAACAGCTCTAAAGTCCGCCGATTTTTGGCCTTGTCAGCCCTCGGCAAGCCATAGACAATCATGGAAACAGTTTGATCTAGTGATGATGAGGTGTCGACCATGGGCGAACGTCGAATACTAACCGGCTTACGCCGAACCGCCGCCATCGGTGCTTGGTGCGCCGCTTTGGCAATCGCGGCAACGACCATGGCTATCGCGGAAAGCGGGCTGAGACCGACGCTTGCGAGCCCGCAGCCGAGCGCCGACCAGCTAAAACCCGGTCTCGGCGTTTCTTATGCGTACCCCGACGATATTCGCTGGCTCACTGAAGCGAAAAGTTGGCGCAGCTACGAAAGCAGGATCAAGAAAGGCGCGCCCCTGACTGGGTTCCTTTATGCCGATACAGAGGCCGGCGAGAATGTTCTTACTTCGGAATCGAGCGAGCGCGTGATTGCCTTCATCGATGGATTCATGCATTTCGAGAAAACCGGCAGCCACGAGCTTGAGTTCTACTCCAACGACGGCTTAGTGGTCACGATGGGCGGTGTCGAAGTCTACAAGAGCGACGGCCGCCACCCGTGCGAAACAGAGGGTCCGGTCACCGTCGACATCGCCCAAGCAGGATGGTATGCGGTCGACGCTGTGTTTTTCCAACGGCTACAAACCGCCTGTCTCGAACTGTTCGTGAAGGCGCCGGGCGAAGAGCTCGATTTCACGAAACCGGAAATGTACGCCCATATTCCGAAGTAAGCGCGGGGCGCTCTCGATCGAGAGCGCCCGCACCGAATTGTACTGGACGGTTACGCGACTTCGAACAATCCTGCCGCGCCCATGCCGCCACCGATGCACATGGTGCAGACGACATACTTCGCGCCGCGGCGCTTGCCTTCAATCAAGGCGTGGCCGACCATGCGCGCGCCGCTCATGCCATAGGGATGACCGATAGAGATGGCGCCACCGTTGACATTCAACAGCTCGTTTGGAATGCCGAGCCGGTCGCGGGAATAGAGCACCTGCACGGCGAACGCTTCATTGAGCTCCCACAGACCGATGTCGTCTATTTTGAGGCCGGTCCGCTCGAGCAATTTCGGTACGGCGAACACCGGGCCGATGCCCATTTCATCGGGCTCGCAGCCGGCGACGGCAAGGCCGCGGTAAATGCCGAGCGGCTCGATGCCGCGCTGTTCGGCCAGTTTCGAATCCATGACCACCGCCGCCGACGCGCCGTCGGATAGCTGGCTGGCATTGCCGGCCGTGACCTTGCCGCCCTCGATGACGGCCTTCAGCGACGCCAGGCCCTCGGCATTGGTTTCGGGCCGGTTGCCTTCGTCCTTTTCCAGCACCACGTCCTGATAGCTGACCTCGCCGCTGTCCCGGTCGACCACGGCCTTGGTCGATGCCAGCGGCACGATCTCGTCATCGAACTTGCCGGCTTGCTGCGCGATCGCGGTGCGCTGCTGACTTTGCAAGCCATAGGCATCCTGGGTTTCGCGATCGATGGTATAACGGTTGCCGACGACTTCGGCGGTCTGCAGCATCGGCATGTAGGTATGTTCGTTGGCCGCGACCACGTTCGGATCGACCGCATGGTGGCGGTTGATATGTTCGTTCTGGACCAGGCTGATCTGTTCGATGCCGCCGCCGACCACTATTGGCATGTCGTCAGAGATCACCTGCTTGGCGGCGGTGGCGATCGCCATCATGCCGGAAGAGCATTGGCGATCGAGACTCATGCCCGACACGGTGACCGGCATGCCGGCGGCGAGGGCGCTGGTGCGGGCGATGTTAGACCCTGTGGTGCCTTGCTGCATGGCGCAGCCCATGATCACGTCGTCGATTTCCCCAGGCTCGATCGACGCGCGCCGCACTGCTTCGGCGATGACGTGGCCGCCCATGGTCGGGCCGTTGGTGTTGTTGAACGCGCCGCGGTAAGCCCGGCCGATCGGCGTCCGTGCTGTGGAAACAATGACCGCTTCTTTCATGAATTCACTCCTGTCTAATCGAGGTCTATGTTGACCGTCGTATTCATTGAACGACGAACATTGCCAATGTCTCGGCAATCATCGCCGGCTTGTCCTCACCCTTGATTTCTATGGTGACGTTCGAGGTCAGCAAGAACTGACCGGGTTTCTTCTCGTCGACGTCCTGCAGTTTGACCCGGGCGCGGATCTCGCTATCCACCTTCACCGGGTTGAGAAAGCGCAGCTTGTTGGCGCCGTAATTGATGCCCATGACCACATTCTCGGGCGCGATGCCGCAAGTCTCGGTCAAATGCGGCAGCATGGACAGCGTGAGATACCCGTGTGCGATCGTGGTGCCGAACGGCGTCTCAGCCGCCCGTTCCTTGTCGACGTGGATATATTGGTGGTCCAGGGTGGCGTCGGCAAAGGAATCAATGCGCGCTTGATCGATCTTGAACCAGTCCGAACAGCCGACCTCCTGACCGACATAATCGGACAGTTGATCTTTTGGGACGACCTGCAGCATGGTTTGATCCTCCAACGCATTTTTCCGGCGACCACGTTCTTTATCAGCTCACCAGGGAAAACGCCAATGCCGTGCCCTTCTCGGCACCCGGTCCGGCTGCTAATTTGGGACACCCGATAACCAACCGCCGGCACCGTCATGGCGAACACCACCAGCCAAATCCGCATCCTTGTCTGCCGTACCTGCCCGCGCTATGAGCCGCTGCCGGTGGCCGGCGCACCGACCCGTGGCCGAGACCTCGGCCATCGGCTCGCCCGGGCGTTGGTGTCACGCGACGACGGCGATCGCTATGTGCTGCGCATCGTTAGCTGTTTGGCGGGCTGCAAGAACCCTTGCAACATGGCGATCGACGGCGCCGGCCGCTACCGCCTCCGATTTTCCCACCTGGAGCCGGACGCAGTGCCGGACATTCTAGCTTTGGCGGAGATATTCGCGGCCAGCACGACGGGAGACTTGGCCGCCGGCGACCTGCCGGACCGGCTCAAGGACCGGCTGACCGCGAAAACGCCGCCACGGCTTGGCGACTGACCGGGCCGCCGGCGCTTATGCCGCCGTGCTCGCCTTGGCATGCTGGTCCAATTTCGGCAACACATCATCTGCCAGCAACGTCATCGACCGGCGCCAGAGCGCCTTGTCGTCCCAGTCATGGCCGGTCATGGCCAAATGCCCGAACGGCCCGACTTCATCGCGGAAGGCCACCAGCTGGTCGAGCACGCTGTTCGGACTGCCGGCAATGACCATGGTCTCCACCGCACTTTGTGCCGTGACCGAAGCGTCCGATTGATCGGGATCGGCCTTGAACAGCACTTCCGCACCGGCCGACTTCAATAGGGTCAGCAAATAGTGGAAATAGAAGCGGAACATGCCGTCGGGGTTTTGCACATAATCGGCGGCCTCAGCATCGCTTTCGGTGACCAGAATACTGCGCGCAACGCGCCAATTCGACGGATCGGCACGTTGCCCGGCTGCCTCGGCTGCTTCCTGGTAGCCTTGCCAATGGGTTTTCACGTTCCAGGCCGGAATGAAATTCGCCGACACCGGGATCCAACCCCGTGCACCGGCCATCTTGGCGCTGCTGGAATGGGGGCTCATGATCGACATGGCGACCGGCGGATGCGGCTGCTGCAGCGGCTTCGCCATGGAGCCGACGGCAAGCTCCGGCCAAATCGCGTCCTTGATCGAAACTGACCAATGGTCGCCTTGCAGGTCATAGGGCGGATCCTGTTGCCAAATCTTGAGGATCATGTCGATGGATTCGGTCATCATCGCCGGCCGCAACGCAGGGTCGGTTTTGTCGAACAATTCGAAATCGCTCGGCAAGCCGCCGGGGCCAATGCCCAACATGAAGCGGCCGCCCGACAATTGATCGAACATCGCCGCGTCGCCGGCCACCCGGGCCGGATGGGCCTGCGGCAGGTTCAGGACGCCGGTGCCGAGCCGGATCGATTTGGTCGCGCCGATCAGGGTCGCCAAAAAAATCAATGGCGAGGTGATTTGTTCCGGCTTTGAGCTGTAGTGCTCGCCGATCCAGACTTCGCCAAAACCGAGTTGGTCGGCCAAAATGACGGCCTCCCGATCTTCCTCCAATACCGTCAGGTAGTCGCGTTGCGGATGGTGCAACGGCATCATGAATAGTCCGAGTTCCATGGCATCACCTTCCCTTTTGCCGCCAGACTCCCACGAATTTCCGACGCACGCAATCCACGGCTCACCGGCGATGAAAGCGGCTTCTGTTCTTGCCAGTCGTTTAGCCGGAATCTACGATGTCGAGAGCATCACAAGAGCCTTAGAGAGGCTTCTCTTTCGGAGGATCAGGCCATGACTAAAACGCTTTACACCGGTGTGCAGATACTAGATGGCAGCGGCGCGGATCCGTTTGCCGGCGAAGTCTTGGTCGAGGGCAACCGCATTGGCGAAATTGCCCGTGAAGGCCAGAAAATTGCCCGCGATGGCAGCCGTGTTGTCGACGGCGGCGGCGCGACCCTGATGCCGGGCATGGTCGAATCGCACATGCATGTCTCGTTCCTCGATACCGATAGCCTGGAAGGGCTCGGCCTCGTGCCGGTCGAAGAACACACCTTGCTGGCGATGAAAAACGCCCGGAAATTCCTTGACCAGGGCTTTACTTCCGGCTGCAGCGCCGCGGCCGCCAAGCCGCGCCTCGACGTGGTCATTCGCAACGCCATTAACGCCGGCGATATCCCGGGGCCCAGAATGCTGGCGGCGACGCCGGAGCTCACCGTGTCGGGCGGCCTCGGCGATGTCCGGCTCTGGCATATGGACCGCGACACCTTTGCCATCATCTGCGACGGACCTGAAGAATTCCGCCGCGTCTGCCGCGAAATGTGCCGAGAAGGCGTCGACACCATCAAGATCAACCCGTCGGGCGACGAGTTCGTGCCGGTTGCCCGGGCTCATCACACCGTCATGAACGAAGACGAAGTGGCGGCCGCTTGCGAGGTCGGGCGTTCGCGCGAAATTCGCGTCGCCGGTCATTGCCGAAGCGCGGAATCGGTCAAGATGTGCCTGCGCCACGGCGTCCAGATCATCTACCACGCGACGTTGGTAGACGAAGAGGCCAAGGACATGCTGGAAGCCGCAAAGGACCGCGTCTTCGTCTCGCCGACGCTCGGCATCACCTATGCGACGCTCTACGAGGCCGGCGATTGGGGCATCACCGAGGACGTGGCCACCGGCATGGGCATGCGCCGCGAGTTGGAAATTGCCATCGAAAACATGAAAGACCTGAAGAAACGCGGCGTCCGCGTGTTACCCGGCGGCGATTACGGCTTCGCCTGGAACCCGATCGGCAACAACGCCCGCGACCTAGAGCATTTCGTCAAGCTGCTCGATTTCTCGCCGATGGAAGCGATCGTCGCCGCGACCAAACAAGGCGGTGAAATCATGATGATGGAAAACGAGCTCGGTCAGATTAAGGAAGGCTTCTTGGCCGACATGTTGCTGGTGGCAGGCAATCCGCTGACCGACGTGTCGATCCTGCAAGACGCCGACAACCTAATCGGCATCATGAAGGACGGCACCTTCCACAAGGACCCGGCCGACGCGCCACAGGCGGCGGAGGTCGCCGCCGAATAAATAGTCGATCGTTAAAAAGTCCTTCGGCTCCGCCTCGGTGTACTTTTTACCGGTAGAACAATGCCAAATCAGGCCTTGGGGCGGCCCGGCGGTCTGATTTGATCATTGATCAAACTGATCATGACCTTTGGTCATGATCAGAGTCCGCAACAGAAGGGAGCTGTTAGCGCATCGCCGAGCCGCCTCAAGAGGCGCTAACACATTATTACTACTGAAGAAAAGTACACTGAGCGTAGCGAAGGACTTTTCTTCACGGTGAACTAAATAACGGTTACTGGTTTTGCAAATAGATGCCGTAGAGGTGGGCGGCGCCGATCGCTAAGGCGATCACAACGACTAAAATGCCAAGCACGATCAACCCGGCCTTCACCAGGCGCGACGCCGGCACGCCGGGCCGGCACAACGGCACCAGGTTGAAGGCCAGGCCGCCCAGCACGACCAAGCCGGCGCCGACGCTGAACAACGACAGCGAGAACGGTTGGAAAATCATCACCATGGCGACGATGCAAAGGCCGATGATGGAATATTCAACGGTCCTGGCCTGTCGGCGGGTCATTCCCCGGTTGGGATTTTCAGTTGTCATGACGGCACACGCACCCCATCGCTATCGAACAGATGCAGTTTCTCCGGCAACATATTGACATGCACCTTGTCACCGATCGCCGGCACCGCGTTGCGCTCGACCACGACCCGCAAATCAAGATCATTCGCGTTCAAGTGAAGCAACGTTTCCGCACCCATCGGTTCGATGAGATCGACAATCGCGGCGAGCGAGCCGGTGCCGGCTTCCGAGGCCAGATCCATGTTCCGGGGCCTTATACCCAACGTATAGTCACCGCCGTTCAGGGTTTTCGCCAAGGCATCGAATTCGTCCGCCAACAGATCTTGCTCGCATACCCGGAAGCCGCATTTCCCGGACCGCTCGATGGCGCTCGCCGGCAGCAAATTCATTTGCGGCGTGCCGATGAAGCCGGCCACGAATTCGTTGGCCGGTTCGGAAAACACACGATGGGGCGTATCGAACTGTTCAATCACGCCGTCCCGCATCACGGCAATCCGGTCGGCCATAGTCAAGGCTTCCAATTGATCGTGCGTGACGATCACCGTCGCCTTGCTTAAGCCCGTCAGCACTTCCTTGATTTGGCCGCGCATGGTTTCCCGAAGCTGCACATCGAGCCGGCTCAAAGGTTCGTCGAACAGAAAACAGCTGGGATCCCGGATGATGGCGCGGCCGACGGCGACCCGTTGTTTCTCGCCTTCGGAGAGCCGGCCGGGGATGCGTGCGGCCACGTCGCTCAGATGCAAAATTTCCAAGGTGCGATCGATACGCGCCGCGATTTCGCCGCCATCGAGGCTCTCGGCGTGCAGCGGATAGGCCAAGTTCTCGGCCACCGTCAACGTCGGATAAAGCGCGTAGAATTGAAACACCATGGCGACGTTGCGCTCGCGCGCTGCCAAATGGTTGACCCGTTGCCCGCCGATGAAGACGTCGCCGGCGGTCGCCGGCTCCAGGCCGGCAACCATGCGCAAAGTCGTTGTCTTGCCGCAACCGGACGGCCCGAGCAGACAGACCACTTCGCCGGCACCAACATCCAAGTCGATATTGTCGACCGCGGTCAGATCGCCGAACCGTTTGGTCAATTGTTTGAGGTCAATGGTCGACATGGGCGGCCTAGCGTTTGATGGTGCCGAACGTCACCCCGCGCAGAAGCTGGTTCTGCAGCACGAAGGTAACGACAATCACGGGAACCAAGAACAGGGTTTCGATAGCCGCCAACAGGCCCCAACGGACACCGATGTCGCCGCCGATGGTTTGTGCCATGGCGACCGGTACGGTGCGGGTGTCGACGCCGGTCAGCAACAACGCGAACAGGAACTCATTCCAGGTCAAGATCAAACCGAACACAGCCGTGGCCGCTAATCCGGCCTTGACCTGCGGCAAGCAGACTTTGAGAAAGACCATGGTCTCGGAACTGCCGTCCAACCGCGCGGCATCCTCGACATCCGGCGACAGTTCATCGAAGAAGCTCTTCATCATCCATACGGCAAACGGCAGATTGAAGGCCGTGTAGAGCAAGATTATTCCGATGTAGGTGCCTGACAGGCCGGTCACGCGGAACATCAGAAAGATTGGAATGATCACCACGATCGGCGGCAACATGCGTGTCGTCAGAATGATGAACAGATAGGTGTCGTTGCCTTTGAGCGGGTAGCGCGAGAAGCCGTAAGCCGCCAGCATACCGATGATCAAAGCCAGCACCACGCTGGTACCGGCGATGAAAACGGAGTTGAAAAAGAACAAGTCGAACCCGGTATCGACCGCCTCCCGGCCCTTGATATAAGAGCGCGAGAAGACACTGACAAAGTTTTCCATGGTCGGCGTGAAGAAGAACTTCGGCGGGATTGACAACGCATCATTGTGGGTCTTGAACGCCGTCAGGATGATCCACAAGACAGGAAAGAAGTAAACGAAAGAGATCACACTGGTGATTGCGGACCAACCCCATCCCGCCTTGCCGATGCCGTGTCGTGAGGCAAACCGCAGTGCCATGGCCTCAAGCTTCCTCTTCACGTTGCTTGACGAAATAAAGGTAGAGGTTGGTCAGCACGATGACGATGAACAGCAAGATATAGACCAGCGCCGAGGATTGGCTGGTTTTAAAATATTGAAACGCCATCCGATAGACAAAGACGGCGATGGTTTCCGTCGAGGTTCCCGGGCCGCCATCGGTGATGAGAAAGACAACATCGAACAGCTTGAACGCCTCGATCGTGCGGAACAGCAGCGCCAACAACAGCAAGCCGCGAATATAGGGAAACGTAATGGTCCAGAACCGCCGCCACCATGACGCCCGGTCGACTTCGGCGGCCTCGTAGAGGTATTTCGGCACGCTGACCAATCCGGCCAGCACCAGCAACATGACGAACGGCGACCACATCCAGGCGTCGGCGAAGACAATCGCCGTCAAGGCGCCAGCGGTGCCTTCCAAAAGGATGAAATTCTCGCCGGTAATCGCGCGTACCGCCTGGCCCAACAGGCCGAACGTCGGCTCGTAGTAATAGCGAAAGAAGGCGCCGACGGCGACGTAGCTCAACATCATCGGCGTCAAAACCATCATCAGCAACAACCGGCGAAGCGGAAATTCTTTCTCGAACAGCAGTGCCAACAAAAACCCGACGACCAACTGCGCCACCACCGTCATGACGACGATGATCGCGGTGGTCTGCAGACGGTCCCACACGGCAGGATCCGACAATACTTTTTCGTAGTAATAGAGCCCGGAAAACCGGGGCGGCGCCAATCGGTTGGCGCGGTAATGAAAAAAGCTCAGGCCAAACGACCACATCAATGGGAAGATGTTCATCACGAACAAAAGCGCGAGTGCCGGCGCCACCAACAAGCCGCCGCGATGCTTGCCCCAGGCGTTGATAACCAGCACGAAACAGACCAAGGCGACCGCCGCCAGGCTGACCCAAAACGAGATCTGTACAGGGAAGCTGTAGATTGACCCGGCCATGATCAGAACCGCCGCCAGCATGGCCAGCCGCCAGTTCGACCATGTCGGCATCCACCACGAGGATGGCCTATCTATTTCCGTAGCCGTCACGCTCATAGTCCGACCATTGCCCGATGAGATTGCCCGATCGATGTGCAGGCTAAGGGCGGCGGACGATTCGCCGCCGCCCCGCCCCTAGTACTTTGTTATTTAATGCGTCCTGCCTCGATCAGCAGTTCCTGCTGAAACGTAGCGATGGCATCCAATGCTTCTTTCGGCGATTGCTGGCCGGTGATGGTCTTGTCGAATTCTTCCTGCTGCTGCACTAGCAACTCAAAGAACTCCGGAATATGCCAGACGTCTTTTTGCCAATCCAAGCTCGGACCGAAGGCATGGTTCCACGGCCGATAGGAATTGTAATCAGCCGACGTGTAGACACTCTTCCGGCCGCTTTGGCCGCCGGCCTTGGCAAATTGGTGCTGAATGTCTTCCGACAGCCACCATTTGACAAAATCGAGCGATTCCTTGACCACCTCATCGGAGTTCCATGTGGTCAGCACGAACGGCTGCCCGCCGATGTTGGACCAACGCGAAATCTTGCCGTCCGACATTTTCAGGCCCGGCATTTTCGCGAATGCCGCCTTGTCGGCGACTTTCGAGGTGGCAGCGGAAATTGCCGATTCACCAAAGCCGATCCATTGAATGATCCAGGCCACTTTGCCTTCGCGGAACAATTCGTCGACCTTGAAGATGTCCATGGAGCCTGTCTTGACGACCGGCGGCATGTGCTTGAGTAAGGACGTATAATGTTCTAGTCCCTTAACTGATGCCGCCGAATTCACCACACCATCCGCCTGTCCTTTCGGCGCTTTGGTTTCGTCCCAAATGTCGCCGCCATGCTGCCAGATGAAGCCGTTCACCTGCATGGAGGAGAAGTCGTAGCCCTTGCCGGCCTGATAGGCGATGCCGAAGAATTCGTCGCTGACCGATTCACCAGCCAGTTTGTCGCCGGCCAACCGGTGGTAGAATTCGCCGAAATGCTCGACCATTCCCCAATCGACTTCGTTCATTTCTTCCGGCGTGCAAGGCAGCTTGTAGCCATATTTGGCTTTGAACGCGGCCTGTTCGTCGGCATGGCAGAACAAATCCTTGCGGTAGTACACCACGAGCACGTCCGGCATCTGCGGGAAGCCGTAATAGTTCTTGGATTTGTGCGGATAAGTCGAATAGGCATCCACCAAGTTCGGATGCAGATCGGCGAACGCCGCCTTCAATTCCGCATCGGCATCGATGAAGTCATTGAGCTTCAGAAAGTAGCCGCCCTCGATGAACGCACCAAGCCATTGGCTGTCGGATATCGCCATCTGGTATTTCTTTTCGCCTGACGTCAGCGATGCCGCCAGGCGTTCGTAGAAGTTGGGCCAGGGTATGAAGTCCGGCTCCAACGTGACCTTGTTGCCGCTCGGTGCCTTGTAGTGCTTGTCGGCAAGGTCCTTCATGATCCTGGTCGGTGGCCAATCGGGCACCGCCATGCGCAGGACAATGTCCTTCGCAAAGCTTGTTGCCGCAAACGACGACGTCAACGCCGCCGCCACGAATCCGGCGGTAGCCAACCGCATTGTATATTTCATGGCCTTCATAATCCGCTTCCTCCCTCATTCAGTTGCACGGAATACATACGATAATCTCTGTCCCCATTTCTCCACGATCGATGCTATCGCTCATCGGATCGCCGAGCCCGTTTCGCGCGCGAAGACATGCGTGTGCTCAAGCGCCATTTCGATATCCAGTTCGTCGCCCACCGTGTACTTGACCGCCGTCTCTTCTGGCAGAATCATCTTAAACGGCTGATCGGCAGCGATCAGATCCAGCACCGTCACGTCGCCGAGCGGTTCGGTAAGATGGATGGCGGCCCGGAACTGCGGCCCGCCCCGGCCTTCGCCGGCCGGGCTCAAATCATGCGGCCGGACACCGAACCAAAGCGGCGTGCCTTTGCCAAACGGCGCCAACGCGTCCGACCATGGGCCGCCGACCACGTCCATGAATGCCGTCGACACGACGCTCCGGCCGTCGCGATCGCCGCCCGAAGCCGCCGGCAACAGGTTGATCGTCGGCGCGCCGACCAGACCGGCCACGAAGTCATCGTCGGGGCGGTCATAGAGATCATCGGGCGTGCCGGTTTGCACGATATGGCCTTCTCGCAGCACGGCGATACGCTCGCCCATGGTCAGTGCCTCGAGCTGGTCCGGGGTCGCATAAATCATGGTCATGCCGAGCTCGCGGTGCAAGCGCTTGAATTCGGCGCGCGTATCATGTCTGAGCTTGGCGTCCAAGTTGGTCAACGGTTCATCCAGCAGCAGCAGCCGCGGCCGCCGCACCAGCGCCCGGCCGATGGCGACGCGCTGTTGCTCGCCACCCGACAAGGTGCTCGGCAGACGATCCAGGGTGTGTGATATTCGCAGCATATCGGCCATTTCACCGACCCGTTGACGGATCTCTTGTCGGCCGACCCGGGCTTCCTTCAAAGCATAACCAAGATTGTCGCGCACCTTCAGATGCGGGTAGAGGGCAAAAGTCTGAAAGATCATCGCCATCGGCCGGCCTTGCACGGGCGCATGGCTGAGATCCTGACCTTCGAAAATCACCTGGCCGGAATCCGGACGTTCAAGCCCGGCGATGGTCCTGAGCGCCGTCGTCTTGCCGGCGGCGGAAGGCCCGAGCAACGCGAAGAACTCGCCGTCTTCGACGGCCCAGCTGGCGCCGTCCAGTGCCCGGACGTCGCCGAAATGCTTGGAAACGTCCTGTAGCGCTAGCTGTGGCATGATCCTCCCTCGTGCTCGTGCGTACTTTTAACCGACCCGATATTGAGCCTATCGGACTTGCTAGCGACACGGAACCATTGACCGACATCTTGGTAGCAGCGCGCACTTGGGGCAGAGTACGGCCTCATGTCATCCGCTCCGATCCTGAAGGAACTTTGCCTGGGCGATCACGCGATCGGCGTCCTGCCCAACGTTGGCGGCGGCCTTGCCTATTGGCGCTGGCAAACGGAAGGCGGATTGATCGATCTTCTGCGGCCAACGGACGGGCATGGGGCCACACCCCTCGATCTCGCCTGTTTCCCTTTGCTGCCCTATTCGAACCGCATTCGAAACGGTGAATTCCGCTTCCAAGGCCGAACCATAAAGCTGCCGTTGAATTTCGGCGACCACCCGCACAGCATCCACGGCCACGGCTGGCAGCGGTCTTGGACTATCGAGCGGCATCAACCGGACCATTTGGTCTTGGCCTACAGCCATGCCGCCGATGCATGGCCGTTTGACTACGCGGCGCGACAAACAATCGATTTGCACGCCAACGGTCTGTCTCTGTCCCTCGACCTTGAGAATCGATCGAACGACCCGATGCCGGCGGGCCTCGGTTTCCATCCTTACTTCCCGCGCGCTGGCAAAGCCCGCATCATCGCGCCGGTCGACGGGGTCTGGCTGACCGACGCCACTCAATTGCCGACGAGCCACGTGGCACCGCCAGCCAAATGGCGCTTGTCCGAAGGGCGCGCGGTTGCCGGCCTTCACTGCGACCACGTCTTCACCGGCTGGACCGGCGTCGCGCGCATCCTTTGGCCGGACGTCGAGATGACCATCCATGCCAGCGAAATGCTTCGCCACCTCGTCGTCTATGCGCCTTCCGGCGCGAATTTTTTCTGCCTCGAACCGGTCAGCCACCAGACCGACGCCGTCAATGCCGACCAGGGCTCGGAAACCGGCCTCAGGATCCTGGCGCCCGGCGAAACCCTGCATGGCAAGGTCGATCTTCGGGTCTGACGCCGCCGCCGTCATCCGACCGCCCGTTGCTGAACGGAGCCGGTGAACAAACCGGCGGCTATGCCGGCAACACCGGGTCGGCAATGGAACAAGCCGCCGGCCAAGGGCTCCGCACGCTGCTGTTGTGGCGACAGGCCGACGGCGGCGGTGGTGATGAAGAGATCGCGATACTCGGCGCCGCCAAACGCACAGGAGGTGACCTGGCTCACCGGCAAGTCGATACGGTCCGACTGCCGGCCACGGGGGTCATAGCGGCTAAGCCGCGCGCCGCCGAAATGCGCAACCCACAGGCCGTCTTCAGCGTCGACGCACATGCCGTCGGGGCAGCCGGCATCGGCGGGGATTTCGACAAACCGCCGCTTGCCGCTGATCGTGCCGTCGGTGGCGAGATCGAATTGATAGATCACGCGGCCGAGCGTGTCGGTATGATAAAGCCGCGATCCGTCCAAGCTGAACGCCGGTCCGTTGGTGATGACATAGCCGTCGTCCAGGCGCCGGCAGTGAAGATCCGACCCGAGGCAATAGAGCGCACCGGTCGCCGCCTTTTCCGCATCGTCCATCGACCCAGCCCAGAAGCGGCCGGCGGGATCGATCTTGCCGTCGTTGAAGCGGTTGCCGGGCCGGTCCGGCTCAGGCTGGCTGAGCCACTCGAGCCGGACGTCGTGGCCCACGAACTCGACTGCCGCGAACCCGGTTCGAAAGGCACCAACGAACCCGCCTGTCTCGGTCGCCTGCAGGCTGCAAGGCGCGATCGGCGGCCGCCAGGTGTTTTGGTCACCGCTCGCCGGATCGAAGCGGTGGATCGACCCGCCCTTGATATCGACCCAGTAAAGCGCCTGCTCGGCGGCCACCCAAACCGGGCCTTCACCGAGTTTGGCGTGAGCTTCCCATAAGCAGGTGACACCGGTCATCGCGCCGCCCTCAGACCCAGCCGCCGTCGGCGATATAGTTTTGATTGGTGCAGATGCCGCTGTCGTCGGCGGCGAAGAACAGCGCGACCCGCGCCAGGTCCTCCGGCTGGAGCCGGCGTTTCAGGCATTGCCGATCCATCAACTCGCGCTCGCCGTCCGGTGTCAGCCATTTGTCAATTTGACGCTCGGTCAGGATCCAGCCCGGCAGGATCGAGTTGACACGAATATTTTCCGGCCCGAGATCCCGGGCTAAGGACCGCGTCATGCCGGCGACCGCGGCCTTGGCGGCAGAATAAATCGGCATGCCGCCTTGGCCGATCAACCAGGTCACGGAACCGATATTGATGATGGCACCGCCGCCGGCGGCGGCCATCGGGCCATGTACGGCCTGCGCCGCAAAGAATTGGTGGCGCAGATTGACGGCGATGCGGTCGTCGAAATAGTCGGGCGTGACATCGTCGATGGCGTGGCGATCATCGTTGGCGGCGTTGTTGATCAACACGGTGATCGGGCCGTCGGCGTCGATCACTTGGCCAATGGCGGCACGCAACGCCTCGACATCGCGAAGGTCGCAATGCAGGAAGCGCGGCAGTGCCAAGCCGCGCGCCGATAATTGCTCGATCGAACGCCGGGCAGCCTCGTCAGCTATGTCGACAAAACTCACCCGCGCGCCTTGTTCGCAGAATTTCTCGACGATCGACGCGCCGATGCCCGAGGCACCGCCGGTGACGAACACGACGCGGTCTTTCAGGCTCGGATAAATCGCGCTTTGTCCCTGAATCATCGCGCCAGCCGCCTAAAAAGATATCCAGCCGCCGCCGCTTTCGGCGGAATCGACGGTGCGGGAAATGAATCGGACGCCGTCCACGCCATCGGCCACAGTCGGCAGCAGCGCCGCCGCCGGATCCGGCGATCGGCCGAGGATGTGCGCTTCCAGTTGGTCGGCAAAGTCGGCATAGAGCTGGGCGAAGCCTTCGAGATAGCCTTCCGGATGCCCCGGCGGGATGCGCGTCGCCCGTTCCGCAGCCGCACCCAGGCCGGGTCCGCCTCGGGTCACGATTCGCGGCTGTTCGCCGAGCGGCGAAAACCGCATGACGTTTGGCGTCTCCTGTTCCCATTCGAGACCGGCGGCATCGCCATAAACACGGATTTTCATCGCATTCTCGTTGCCCGGCGCCACTTGGCTGGCCCAGATCATGCCGCGGGCACCGCCGATGAAGCGCAGCATGATATGGGCGTTGTCGTCCAAGCGGCGACCGTCGACGAAGCGGCTGAGATCGGCGGCCAAGGCCTCCGGCATCAAATCGGTGATGAAGCGCACCAAATTGTAGGCATGGGTGCCGATATCGCCGACGCAGCCGGCTGGCCCGCTCCGCGCCGGATCGGTGCGCCATTCCGCCTGCTTCTGGCCGGTCGCCTCCAAGTTAGAAGTCAACCAATCTTGCGGATACTCGGCCTGAACGACGCGAAGCCGGCCCAAGTCGCCGGCAGCCACCATATCGCGGGCTTGCCGGACCATGGGATAGCCGGTGTAGTTGTGGGTGAGACCGAAGACCAGCCCCGACTGGGCGACCGCGGCCTGCAGCGCTTCGGCCGCCTCGAGACTCGTCGTCAGCGGCTTGTCGCAAATGACATGGATGCCTTGCGCCAGAAACGCCGTCGCCGCGTCGGCATGGACATGGTTTGGCGTGACGATGGCAACGGCGTCGATACCGTCCGGCCGCGCCGCCTCGGCGGCCGCCATCTCGGCATACGACCCATAGCAGCGATCCGCCGTCAGCAGCAGGTCGGCACCCGACGCCCGGGATTTTTCCGGATCCGACGACAAGGCGCCGGCGCAGAACTCAAAGCGATCGTCGAGACGCGCGGCAATGCGGTGCACGGCGCCGATGAAGGCATCGCGGCCGCCGCCGACCATGCCGAGCCGCAGCCGGCGCCCCAATCCCGTTGCTTCCGTCATGCCCAAGGCGCCTCAACCGAGCCCGAGCATGCGGCGGTTGGCCGCCTCGTCAGTGCCGGCATCGGCAAAATCGTCGAACGCCTTCTCGGTCACGCGAATGATGTGCTCGGCGATGAACGGCGCGCCTTCAGCCGCGCCGTCTTCCGGATGCTTCAGACAGCATTCCCACTCCAGCACCGCCCAGCCGGCAAAGTCATGGGCCGAAAGTTTGGAGAAGATGCCGGAAAAATCGACTTGACCGTCACCGAGCGACCGAAACCGCCCGGCCCGATCGACCCACGACTGAAAGCCGGAATAGACGCCTTGGCGTCCCGTTGGATTGAACTCGGCGTCTTTGACGTGAAACATCTTGATGCGGTCGTGATAGATGTCGATGAAGGCCAGGTAATCCAGTTGCTGCAGGACGAAGTGGCTCGGGTCATAGAGGATGTTGCAGCGCGGGTGATTGCCGACCCGTTCCAGGAACATCTCGAAGGTGACGCCGTCATGCAAATCCTCGCCTGGATGAATCTCGTAGCAAACGTCGACGCCGACCGCGTCAAAGGCGTCCAAGATCGGCCGCCAACGCGCTGCCAGTTCGTCGAACGCGGTTTCCACCAGGCCGGCCGGGCGCTGCGGCCAGGGATAGACGAACGGCCAGGCGAGCGCGCCGGAAAATGTCGCATGCTGGGTCAAACCGAGATGGCTCGAGGCCTGGGCTGCTTTCATCACTTGGTCGATCGCCCATTCCGTCCGGGCACCGGGATTACCGCGCACCGCCGGCGCCGCGAAGCCATCAAAAGCCTCGTCATAGGCCGGGTGCACAGCCACCAGCTGGCCCTGCAAATGCGTCGACAACTCGGTGACAACCAGACCATGCTTGTCGAGCGTTGCAGCCACATCTTCGCAATAGGCTTTGCTCTCGGCGGCCTGGCCAAGGTCGAACAGGCGGTCGTCCCAAGACGGGATCTGCAATCCCTTGTAGCCCAGTCCGGCGGCCCAACCGGCGATGGTGTCAAGGGAATTGAACGGGGCCTCGTCGCTGGCGAACTGAGCCAGAAATATGGCAGGGCCTTTGATCGTCCGCATGCTTCTCTCCCCTTTCCCTTTTGCACCGACGGCCGCACCGGGCCATGGTGAAAATTTATATTTAATTCTATAATCGAATTAAACCTGGCCTGGCTTTTGCTGTCAAGGATTTAATCTTCAAGCCTTTTGATCTCATAACCAGCTGTATTAAAACCATTTTTACCTTAGGTGCTCGTCAAAAGAAAAAAATGATCGTGATCCTGTGCTTGTCAAGTAATACTTTTTTCTGCTATCGAATTAAAAGGCAAAAATGGCAGACAACGTAGGGAGGTTGGACGGTTTGGAACGGGGACTTCCTGGTCGCTACCGCGTGATGGATTGTATCCGCCGCAACGATGCCATTAGCCGCGTCGAAATCGCGGATCGGTCGGGCCTCGGCCGATCTACGGTCACCAGCCTTACCAAATCGCTGCTTGACGACGGCTGGATCCGCGAGACCGAAGGGATCAGCAACGAGCCGGCACGGGGCCGGCCTCGGGTCATGTTGGAAATGAACGCCGACGCCGCCAACGTCCTTGGCGTCAAGCTATCCCTGCACCAAATGAGCGTCGCCGTGACGGATTTCAAAGGCGATGTTGTTCACACTACGGCATTGCCGTTCAACGGCCACCAACCGCCTGATTTAGCTGCCGATTTGATCGAAGTGGGTGTGCGTCGATGCCTCAACGAGGCGGGTTTGTCGGCGGCAGGCGTGCTCGGGCTCTGCGTCGCCCTGCCAGGCTATGTCAGCCATGAAGACGGTCGATGCTATTGGAGCCCGGCGTTCGACCGGGACAATGTAGATTTCGGGGCTCTGCTGGCCGGCCGGTTCGACTTCGACACCTCGATCGAAAATGACGCCAATATGGTTACGCTGGCGGAACATTGGTTCGGCGAAGGTCGAAATCTGTCGAGTTTTGCGGTCGTTACCGTCGAGCATGGCATCGGCATGGGCCTTATCACCAACGATCGGCTGTACCGCGGCGGGGCCGGCATCGGCCCGGAATTCGGCCATTCGAAGGCGGTCTTCGGCGGCCGGCCCTGTCGCTGCGGCCAGCTCGGCTGCGTCGAGGCCTATGCCAGCGAATATGCCATCGTGCGCGAAGTGTTGCCGCGCTTCTCTCTGGAGGGCTACGTCACCGACCCACGCACCTACCATGCCGAAATTGAACGCATCACACGCGAAGCCTTGGCCGGCAACGAAAAGCTGCGCGCGGAATTCGAGGCCGCCGGACGAACACTCGGCCAGGCACTCGGCAATTTGGTTGCGACCATCAACCCGCCGACGATCATCGTCACCGGCGAAGGCCTGCGCGCCGGCACCATGATGTTCGAGCCGATGATCGATGAGATCCACAAACTCGCCCTGCCGGGCAATCCGTTCGAAACCGAGGTCATATTACATGAATGGGGCGACGACGTCTGGGCCCGCGGCGCCGCCGCCATGGTCTTGAGCCAAGCCTATTCGGCGGCGCCGGAGCGCATTGCCGATCAGGCACGTCGGAGCAGTGAAATAAGCCAGCGCCGCCGGGCGTAGAGCAAATTCACCCTTGCGGTTGACCCGGCAAGAAAAAGAACAGTTGCACCAGCCGGCCCGATTCCATGTCGTCGCCGAACGACGGCCCGGCGGCGTGCCAAAGCCATGGCCGCAACAGGATCAAACGGTTGAAGCGCATGGGCACGGTCAGCAGATGTTGCCACTTGTCCAGGTTGGAACTGTCCGCGGCAATCACCGGCTCGGCCGCCTCGCGATAATTGCTGGCACCGACCGCCTTCATTTCATGCTCGTAAATGGGCGCCCGATCGGTGCCCAATTCCCGATGACGGAAAAACTCGGTGCCGCCGGTGCACTGCTCCGGCGGATTGAGGTAGAGCACCCCTGCCCAATAGGCACCTGCATCCACGTGCACATAGAAGCGCCGCGTCGCATCGTCGGCAGCCAGCGACAGCCGGCATTTGCCATGGCCAAACTGCTGCACGCCGACGACCGCTTCGGATACAATGGCCGATACGGCGCGATCGACATTTGGAACCGCCAACGGCGCGTTGGAGTTCCGTCCGGCAAAATTTGGCAGCGCATCGGGCCGCGGGAAATCCAGCGCCAAGGCTTGCTGCCTGTGGCCGACGGGATCCTGCAGAAAATCGTCCACGACGATCATCGATTTCATCATTGGCGACGCACCTTTTCCTCTCGCCGGGCTCGACGGAGGCGGCAGACTACAGCAAGCACCCTGCGACGAATAGACCGTTGCGCTTTTCCGGCCCCCGAGTAGGTTAGGGCCTATCGACCACACGAAACGCGGTACCACGACAATGCAGGATGGTTCAGGGATGAATAGCCTCGGCGACTTGCTGGCGCCCGTCCAAGCCGACGATTTCATGGCCACTGTCTTCGGAAAAAAAGTCCTGCATATCGACGGCCCAGCGGAAAAATTCGAGCACGTCATGTCGTGGCCGATTTTGAACCGCCTGCTCAACATGGACGTCTGGACCGACAAGACACTGCAACTTGTTTTGGACACGCAACGGGTTCCGGCGACCGCGTTTTGCACTGAAACCGTCAATCGCAATGGCCACACCTGCCTGCGGCCCGACGCCGACGCGGTCATGGGCCTGATCGACCGCGGTGCCTCCATGGTCTTGAACGATATCGAGACGTTGGATCCCGGCATGTTTTCTGTGGTCCGCATTCTGGAGCAGACTTTTGGCGCCAAATGCGCCGCCAATCTCTATTGCTCTTGGCGCGATCACCAGGCCTTCGGCTCGCACTTCGATCGCCACGATGTCTTTTCGCTGCACGTCATAGGCGAGAAGCGCTGGCATATTTACCAAGGCCGCGCCGACGCCCCGGTCGAGCATGAAATTTTCTACAACATCCCCCAGGAGCAGTACGACCAGCTCAAAGGCCCGGTCGATCGCGATGTCGTCATGCGCCCGGGCGATTTGTTGTATCTGCCGCGCGGCCAGTTCCACGACGCCTTGGCGAGCAGCGCAGCCAGCATCCACGTTACCTTCAGCATGTCGCTGCCGACCGGATTGGACTGGCTCACCGCAATCTGGAACGACGCCGTGCGCGACCCGATGTTCCGTGCGGATTTCCCATTGCCCGGTGACGACACCGCGATCGCCGAGCACGTCCATCGCCTGCAGCAACGCTTTGCGGAATTGGCGACCAATCCGCACGCCATCGCCGGTGCCCAACAGCTGCGCCGCCAATTCGGCATGCCGCGCAGCAATTTCACGCTGCCGGCCGCCAATCGACGGCGCTGACGCGCGCTTTGCTGAAGGAGAGGTAATGCGATCCCGGCTAGTTCTCATGATTATCGCCACGGCCATGATTGCCGGTGGTGCGCAAGCGGACAGCCTCTTGCAGCAAGGCAAATCGCTATTGGACGGCGTGCTCAAGTCCGACAGCTCGAAGTCCGGCACGGCGCTCACCACGGCCGACTTGGAACTCGGCTTGCGCGAAGCGCTCAAGGTTGGGACCGAGACGGTGGTGGCACAGCTCGGCGCCAAGGACGGCTTCAACGGCGACGATTTGATCCATATTCCGCTGCCCGACTCGCTGAAGACCGTGCAAAAGACGCTGAAGAAATTCGGCCTGTCCGATCTGATGGACGACCTCGAACTGCGCCTCAACCGCGCCGCCGAAGCGGCAACGCCGAAGGCCAAGGCGTTGTTCTTGCAGGCCATCGAGGACATGACCATCGAAGACGCCACGAAAATCTACGAAGGCGCCGACGATGCGGCGACACAATATTTGAAGTCCAAGATGTCAGCGCCCCTGGCCGAAGAAATGCGTCCGGTGGTCGATGCGAGCCTGGCCGAGGTCGGCGCCATTCAAGCCTATGACACGACCATGGCGGCCTATAAAGACATTCCCTTCGTCCCCGATGCCAAGGCCGACCTGACCAACCATGTCTTGGATTTGGGACTCGCCGGCATATTCGAGTACGTAGCCAAAGAGGAAGCGGCGATCCGCAAAGACCCTGTCAAACAGACCACCGCCGTCTTGAAACGTGTGTTCGGGAGCTAGGACGCTTTAAGCTCCGATTTAAAAAAAATCGCTCTAGCGCCGCTCGATCCGGCAGTGGAAGCAGTTGTCGGCCGACGATCGGAGATGCAGATAAGCGATGTCGTCACGAGCTAGAAGCTCGACCGAGACTGCCGCCAGGTCCTTCGTCGGAACGACCTGCCCAGTGCCGTAAACGATCCGATCATTGGTGCCGTAGCCACGCACCAGCATCCGCTCCCTGGCCAGGAACAGCTCGGGTGTCTCCGCGTTCTCGGAGTGGCGCTCGCAGGGCTCTGCGTGCAGGAAAATCGGACCCTGTTCCGCGTATGGCTGCGGGGCGGGAAACGGTCGATGAGCTAGGATCAAATAGGGCTCTCCGGCGGCCACCGAGCGCAGGCAGTGGCGGCAGGGAACCACGTCGCCATCGGACATGTGGCGTTCGGGCACCTGACCGTTGGCGTCCGGCGCGCCGGATTGGAGGTTGCGAACCAATTCAGTCGGCAGGGCAAGAAAGCGAAGGGCGGTCACGGTCGACTCCTTGTGTCGGGTTTCGATAACGCTCATCAAACGCCATGCTCTCCACCCACTCTATCCGATCCTTGCGCTCGCCTGCCGGGCCGGTCAGAGCAGGGTCATAGTGCCCTCGCGGAGCATGCGCCGCAGGCGCATTAGCGTAAGCGCAACAAAACAGGAGTTGGTTCGATCAAAACCGAAACAGGTCTAGCTGCCGGCATGGGCCATGATGTCGGTCGCGAAGTGATCCATTCGCTCCAGGCTTTCCGTCAGTGAATTGGACCGGATGTCGAATATCAGCTCCGAGATACCAATCGCCTCATAGGTATGGATGTCGTCAATGACTTCGGAATCCGTGCCGGAGAAACTGCGTCGGGCGCCGTCAGGCTGAGCCAGGTCGGTATCATAGAGGCCGGCCTTATAAGACAAGTCCAAACTGTCGAAATCCCGACCCTCGGCTTCGGTCAGCCGTTTCAATTCGTCGATCGAGACGCCGAGTTCCTTGGCGGTCAGTGGCACGGCGGCATTGGCGCCGACCGGATGCCAGCCGTCGCCATGGCGGGCGACGCGGCGCAAGGCCGGGCGCGAATGGCCGCCGATCCAGATCGGCGGATGCGGTTCTTGCACCGGCATCGGCTGACATCTGAGCGCCTCGAAATTGTAGAACTTACCGGCATGGACGGCCGGATCCTCGGTCCAGAGCTTCTTGAATATTTCGATATACTCATCGCTGACCGCGCCGCGATCGTCAAAATTGGCGGCGTGCAGCGCCTCGAATTCCTCGCGCATCCAGCCGACACCGACACCGACCGTGAGCCGCCCCTTGGACAGGACGTCGATGGTGGCGAGCATCTTGGCCGTCGTCACCGGATTGCGGTGCGGCAAGATCATGACACTCGAGACAATGCGCAGCCGTTCGGTCTTGGCGGCAATGAATGCCATCAACGTCAGTGTTTCGAGCGATCCCTCCAAGCCGGGAAATTCACCGCTCACGGTATAGGGGTACTTCGATTCGATTTCGATCGGGATGACGATGTGGTCGGCGATCATGACCGAATGAAAGCCTTTGGCCTCGGCGCTGGAAACCAGGACCGCCAACGCGTCCGGCTCAGCCAGTGCGCCCCGCGTCGGCAAGTAGAATCCGTACTTCATGGTGATGCCCCCCCTGCAACAGAGGCCAACGATGTCGGCCACAAGGGCCCAGTCTATTCCGATCCGCAACGAATGCGTAACTTCAAGAAGTATTTACTTAAAAATCAATAGATTATGAAGTTTTCTTTTGCCTTTGATTTGGAACTGTGTCTGTCTGTCATGGCTACGTGGCTAGCTTGAACAGCGCGCGAGATCGCTCTTCCGCCCGCCGCAACCCTTCTTCGGTTAACATCACCGACTTCGTCTTGGTCGCTGGGTTCTCGATCATTCCCTTGGCGTGCAAGCGATCCATCGCATTCCAATCGAAAGTTTTCCAGGCACGATGCCCGTCGTGAAGCGTTAGCCACAACAGTGCCAGGACCGCGTCGTCTATCTTGTCTTCGTCGATGTCCATGCCGAGAGCTTAAGTCTTCGAAGGAAATATCGCAAAGCGCGTAGACGCCGAGTGGTAGCTTGCGGAATGCGGCCTCGCCTTGCCCCCAAATTAATCGGCCGGCAGACCGTTAAAGAACGTCGCCCGTTCGCGGGCTCGGGCCGTGAGCAGACTGAGGTCATTCTCCGTTAGCAGCAGGCGCATGCCGCAGGCCACGTAACGGGCCCAGTCTCGATCCTCGCGTATGCCACCCATGCCGGCGACCTTACCGACGGCGCGGGTGGCGCGGCATACCGTCTCGACCGCCGCCAGCACGCGTTCGTGGCCATATTGTGAGTTGATGCCCATATCGTAGGTCAGATCGCTGGCGCCGACGAACAGCGCGTCGATCCCCTCGACAGCCGCAATCGCCTCGGCATTTGCCACCGCCTCGGCCGACTCGATCATCGCCACGACCGTGACATTGTCGTTGAACCACTCGGTCGCCTCAGGCAGCGGCACGCGATCATAGCCGTATTGAGGCACCAGGCCGGGCGCTGCCATCACGCCGGCCGGCGGGTAACGAGCGGCCCGCGCCGCGTTGGCGGCTTCTTCGGGCGAATTCACATGGGGCACGAATATGCCCATTGCGCCGTTATTCAACCAACTGGAAATCTCGGCTGCATCGTTGGAGCGCGCCCGGGCGAACGGCGTTATCCCGGCCCGAATGGCGCCGAGGCACATTTCGTAGGCGGTGCCGGTCGGAATCGGGCTGTGTTCGTTGTCGACGAAAAACCAGCTGTAACCACAGGAAGCGAGGATGGCGCCAATTTCGCTGGTCCTGGAATGCCTGGCGTTCAGCCCCAAGACGACCTGGCCGGCCGCCAGGCGTTGGCGCATCGGGGTCATTTCTGGCGGCATGGGATCCTCCTAACGCTTGGTCGGGGAGAAGCAGCTTAGCCGTAGCTGGCCACCGAATCCATGCGCGGCAAAAGAGACCGACCAATGCCGATCGGCTAACAGAACCCGCCGGCACCGTACAGCGATTAAGGCCGTGGTATTTGCTGGGAGAGGCTTAGGGTTTCCGGTGAGGGTTCGACGCCGAGTTCGCGTTGCAGAATCTGCTCGCAGTGCCGGAACTGCCGCGCCGCTTGATTGAAGTCCGACAAATGCATGAGATTTTGCATGCAGGCGCGATGGAACAGCTCTTCGCAGGGATCCAGGTCGAGCGCTTTGCGACAGACTTCGACCGCCTCCGCATGGCTGCCAATCGCCGTGTGGCATTGCACCAGGCGGGAGAGCATTTCCATATGGCGCTGAACCACGGCCGCACGCTCATTGGCGCACCAGTCCGCATAAGGATCTTCGGCCAGAAACGGGCCGCGATAAAGGCCTCGGGCCCTGTCGTAGCAGTGTCGCGCCTCGCGCCAGCGTTGCCGGGCAAAAAGACCGGCGCCTTCGGCCACCAAAGCGCGGTGCGCCTCGACGTCGATCCAAACCGCTTCCGGCCGCAGCAGGTAGGCCTTGCCGGAGGTTTCGATGACCGCCTGGTCGAGGCCGTGGACGCGCAGCTGACGACGTAGGTAGTGGACGGTTACCTTAAGCCTTTGTTGACCGCGGGCTTCGTTGGCGTCTGGCCAGAGTATATCGATGAGCTGTTCCCGGTGGACCGCTACACCAGGATGCAGGCTGAGATATTTCAGCAACGTCACCGCCTTCTTGCGGTGCCATTTCTCGATCGAAATTCCGCGATCTTCCACCGCCAAGGCGAAGTGTCCCAGCATGCGGATCTCGAGCACCGGCCCCGCCGCCGGCGCAACGCCCTGGTCGTTGCCCGGCTGCAAGGCGACCACAGCAATCGTCGAGGTGGAACCAGCCAAATTGCCGTTATCGGAAATCGATAGGAAACTTTTCAGATCGATGGGGACACGTGACTGATCCTTGTGCAGGGCCAGCGACGCGCCGGACACGTCCCTCGGGCAGCGGCCGAAACACAGATCGCCATTGCAATCGGCGACACACAGCGGTTTGCCGTCAACCCGCACCGCCTGCAGGACTTCATAGCATGGACGGCCGATCGCCTCGCCGGCCGGGTGGCCTAGCAGATCCTCCGCGCCTTGATTCCAAGCAACGATCCGCATGTCGTCCTGGACGGCAAATGCCGCGCCCGCGGTGAGATCGATATGCGCTTTTCGCGTCGCCATCAAGCCTCTCGCTCGATCAACGGATCGGTACCATGATTGTCCGACAGGATCCGCCATAATGCGCTAGCCTTGTGAATAATTGATGAAATCACCACCCTGACTGGTATTGATCCGATACCAATTTCCGACTATTGAAACGCACAGCCTTTGTGGCCAAAACCCGCAGGGCCGACTAAAGTAATAGCCAACCTTTCACATTGACCGCCGGAAACACCAGGGAAGCCCGACCATGACCGATGCAGTGATCGTTTCAACCGCCCGCACGCCGATAGCCAAGGCCTATCGCGGTGCCTTCAACAATACCCATGCCGCCGACCTCGGCGGCCATGTCATCGCCGAAGCCGTGCGCCGCGCCGGCGTCGAGCCCGGCGACGTCGACGATGTCGTACTCGGCTGCGGCCGCACCGAAGGCTCCACCGGCGGCAACATCGCGCGCCATTCCGGGATCCGCGCCGGCCTGCCGGTGGAAGTCCCCGGCGTCACCGTGAGCTGCGCCTGTTCATCGGGCATGCAGGCCATTGCCGTGGCCGCACAACGGGTCATCGTCGATGGCGCGCCGATTGTTGTCGGCGGCGGACTGGAAAGCATCAGCCTGGTGCAGAACGACCATGCAAATACTTACTTCCGCATGAACCCGTGGGTCGAAGAACACAAACCGTCGCTCTACGACACCATGTTGAAGACCGCGCAAACCGTGGCCGATCGCTATGGCATCAGCCGCGAGGTCCAGGACGAATACGCCTTGCAGAGCCAGATGCGCACCGCCGCGGCGCAACAGGCTGGCCGCTTCGACGACGAAATATCTCCGCTCAGCACCGTCAAGTTGGTGACGGACCGGGAGACCGGCGAAACGTCCGAGCAAGAAGTCACCCTAGAGAAGGACGAAGGCAACCGCCCCGACACCCAAGCCGCCGGCCTGGCCGGCTTGAAGCCGGTGACCGGCGATGATGGCCACATCACCGCCGGCAACGCCAGCCAACTGTCGGATGGCGCATCGGCGTCGTTGTTGATGAGCGACAAGGAAGCCTCCCGCCGGGGTATCGAGCCGCTCGGTATCTATCGCGGCATGGTCGTCGCCGGCTTGGAGCCGGACGAGATGGGCATCGGTCCGGCCGTCGCCGTGCCGAAGCTGTTGAAACGCCACGGCTTGTCCGTGGACGACATCGATCTCTGGGAACTGAATGAAGCGTTCGCCGTGCAGGTGCTCTATTGCCGCGACAAGCTCGGTATTCCGAACGAGAACCTGAACGTTGACGGCGGCGCCATTTCCGTCGGTCATCCCTACGGCATGAGCGGCGCCCGGCTGGTCGGCCACGCCTTGATCGAAGGCAAGCGCCGCAATGCCAAGTTCGTGGTCTGCACCATGTGCATCGGCGGCGGCATGGGCGCGGCCGGGCTGTTCGAAGTCGCCTAATCGATCGGCAAAAAGTCCCTCGGCTTCGCCTCGGTGTACTTTTTGCCGGTGAGATAATGCCAAATCAGACCTTGGGTCGGCCCGGCGGCCTGATTTCGACCCTTTCTTTGGCTGATCATGACCGAAGGTCATGATCAAAGCCCGCAACCCGAAGGGTTGCGACAAAATGCAGTTAGCGCATCGCCGAGCCGCCTCAAGAGGCGCTAACGCTTTATTGAATCTGAAGCAAAGTACACTGAGCGCAGCGAGGGACTTTGATTCACGAGCATCAGCGTTCGATCTCTGTCCGCCAATCGGGCGGGCAGAGATCGGCGGCGAACAGGTGGCGCAAAAATGCCCGCTCGCCACTTTCGAAATGAACCTGCGGATTGAGAATGGCCGCGACCGGGGTCGCCGGTTCCGGTTCTCCGATCGGGATCGGCCATAGGGTTTCTGCGAACCGTTCGCCCATGCGGGTCGGCAGCAAGCCGACACCGAGACCGGTTTCGATCAACCGCAGTAGCGCCTGCGGATCATTGGCCTGGCCGGCAACACGGCCACGCAGACCGACATGCATGCGATAGGCCGCCAATTCTTCCAACGGACCGCCGACCCGGTCGCCGTCCATCAGCACCAGGTCGGCCGACGCGAGATCTTCCGCCGGCGCGGTGGCCTGGCCAAACAGCGCATGACCGGCGCCGCAATAAGCACGATGCGGCTCCTGATAGAGGTCGTGGCGCAGCAAACCGGCCGCCGGATCGGACCAGGACGCGAAGCCGATCGTTGCCCGCTTCAAGGTGACGGCTTGAGAGACATCCTCGCAGGATGCCGTCCGTACAATGATCGTCATGCGCGGATTGGCCCGTTGGAAGTCCGTGGCAACCGCCAACAAATCCGACAATTCCAAATGATTGCTGTGGTAGACCGTCACCGACCCCGACACGGATTGCGCCGCCTGGCCGATTTCACCCATCAGGCGGGTGATGCTGCCGTAGATCTCGACGCTTTCCCGGTAGAGCGTCTCACCGGCATCGGTCACTTTGAAGGTGCTCGACCCGCCACGATCGATCAACCGATGATCGAGCCGCTCTTCGAGCCGGCGCAACGCCGCACTGACCGTCGGCTGGCTCAGGTTGAGTCGCTCCGACGCCGCGGTGATGCCGCCCTCCTGGACGATGACGACGAACGTGCGCAACAGGTTCCAGTCGAGCTGGTGCGCCATCCTGTCGAGCGGAACCGCCATGCCTCACGCTGCCTTTCTCACGATGATATCGGATTGTGGCATCTTACGGCCCATCCGTCAGTCACCGTGACGGATGGCGGCTCGACCCGGTCACAAAGCCCATCGACCCGGCGCGGACAGCGGCCGTGAAAACTGCAGCCGGACGGCAAATCGATCGGGCTTGGGATATCGCCGCCAAGCGGCTCGCCGCGGTCCGGTTGAACCGCTTGCGGTAACGGCACCGCGCGCAACAGCGCCTCGGTATAGGGATGGCGCGGCGCGGAAAACACCGCCTCGGTTTCGCCTTCCTCGACGATGCGCCCGAGATAGAGCACCGCCGTCCGCCGGCAGAGATACCGGACCACTGCCAAATTGTGCGAGATGAACAAATAGGTCAGGCCGAATTCCGCTTGTAGCTGTTTCAGAAATTCCAAGATTTGCGCCTGCACCGACACATCCAGCGCCGAGGTCGGCTCGTCGAGGATGAGCAATCTAGGATTGAGCGCGATGGCGCGGGCGATGCAGACCCGTTGCTTTTGCCCGCCGGACAGCTCATGGGGATAGCGGTATAGAAACTGCCGCGGCAGGCCGACGATATCCAGCAGTTCCGCGACCCGCCGCCTTAAGGCCGCGCCGCGTTGATCTGAGTGCAGGATCAACGGTTCGGCAACACTGCGCAGGATGGTCATGCGCGGGTTCAGCGCCGAATGAGGGTCTTGGAAAACCATCTGCGCCTTGCGCCTGAGCGCCTTTTCCGCGCGCGCGTCGGGCATGGTGACGTCATCGCCATCCAACAGGATGCGGCCGCTGGTCGGCCGGATCAAATGCAGCGCCGCCTTGCCGATGGTCGATTTTCCGGACCCCGACTCGCCGACCAGACCGACGGAATCGCCTTTATTCAAGGCGAGCGAGACGCCGTTGACCGCGCGCAGCATGGTTTTGCCCTTGCCGCGCTTAGAGACGTCGAAATGAACCGACAGGTCCTGCAGCTCAAGCATGGCGCCCGCCATCATGATTCCAGCAGGCTGTGTGATGGCGGTCGCCGACCTCTGCCAACGGCGGCCGGCGGCCGCAGGCGTCCGACGCCAGCGGACAGCGCGCCTGGAACCGGCAACCGCTCGGCGGCGCCAGCAAATTCGGCAAGCTGCCAGCGATGCCGGTAAGTGCCGAAGCCGGCCGGCCGGGATGAGGCACCGCGGCTAATAGGCCTTGCGTATAGGGATGGTGGGGCGCGTTGAACAGGTCCGCGACCCGGGCATCTTCCACCACCTGGCCGGCATACATCACTACGACCCGGTCGCATAGATCGGCAACCACGCCCAAGTCATGGGTGATCAGGATCACCGATAGCCCAAGATCGGCGACCAGTTCCTTGATCAAAGCCAGGATCTGCGCCTGAATGGTGACGTCGAGCGCCGTCGTCGGCTCGTCGGCGATCAGCAGGCGCGGCGCGCCGGACAACGCCATGGCGATCAGCACCCGTTGGCGCATGCCACCCGACAATTGGTAGGGGTAATTGTCTAATTGCTGCTCCGGGCTCGGCAGGTGGACTTGTCCCAGCATGTCGACCGCATGGGCTCGCGCCTCGCGCCGGCTCATGCGCGTCGACCTGGGCTGCAGACGCTGATGCGCCATGATGACGTCGATCAATTGCGCACCGACCGAGAACACCGGGTTCAGATAGGTCATCGGGTCCTGGAAAATCATGGAAATATCGGTGCCGCGCACCCGCTTCAGGCCGCTTTCGCCGAGGCTGAGCAGATCCTGTCCCTGAAAACGGATTTCGCCCGACGTCCAGCGCGCCGGCGGCGACGGCAACAACCCGAGGATCGATTTCGCGGTAACCGATTTGCCACAACCGGTCTCACCGACGATACCGAGGGATTCGCCTTTCGCCAGATCGAAGCTGACACTGTCGATCGCCTTGTAGACACCGTCGAAGGTATCAAACTCCAGGCTCAAATCCCGGATTGACAGGAGCGGCTGATCGGTCATTCCCGGTGCTTCGGATCAAGGATGTCGCGCAAACCGTCGCCCAGCAGATTGAAGCCGAGAACGGTTATAAAAATCGCGATACCAGGAAAGAACGAGTACCACCACCAATCGGGCAGATAGTTGCGGGCGATCGAAATCATGGCGCCCCATTCCGGCTCCGGCGGCTGCGCGCCGAGTCCGAGGAAACCGAGGCTGGCCGCGCCGAGGATCGCCATGCCCATATCCATGCTGCCTTTGACGACGATCGGCGAGGCGCAATTGGGCAAAATATGCACGAACACGATGCGCATCGGCCCCGCCCCAATGGAGCGGGCCGCCTCTACGTAGATTTCGTTTTTCAACGCCAACGTCTTGGCCTGCACCAGCCGCACATAGCCCGGCCACCAAACCAAGGACAGGGCCAGCATGGCATTGACGATGCCGGGGCCAAGCGCACCGACGATGGCGATGGCCAGGATCAGGCCCGGCACCGACAGGAACACGTCGGTGATCCGCATGATCACCTCCTGCACCACGCCGCCCATATAACCTGCGACCATGCCGAGCGGCACGCCGATCAAGATGGCGATACCGGTGACGATGCAGGCGATCTGCACAGTTAAGCGGGTGCCGAGCACGACCCGGGTAAAGACGTCGTTGCCGACTTCGTCGGTACCAAACCAGTGCACCGCGTCCGGCGGCTGCAGCTTGATGTCCATATTGACGGCACCCACCGCATCCTCAGGGAATGGCACGATCCATGGCCCGATGATGGCGACGACGACAAATATCAAAACCAACGCCAACCCGAACATGGCGGAGCCGTTGCGGGCGAAGGTCCGCGAATAGAGCCGGACCTGGCGGATCGCGCTGTGATGACGCTCACGCCAGCTTAAAGCCTCTAAATCCGTGGTTTTGGAGACGGTGTCGGTCATCGCGCGCCTCAGACCTGGCCGCGGACGCGCGGATCGAGCGTGCCGTAGACGATGTCGATCAGGAAATTGGTCATCATGAAGAAGAAGCCGAGGACGATCGTCGCCCCCATGATCGGCTCGAAATCGGAATTGACGGCGGATTCGACCGCGTACAGGCCGATGCCAGGCCAGTCGAAAACCGATTCAACCAACACCGTGCCCCCCAGCATCCAGCCGAACCGCAGCCCGATCATCGCCATGGTCGGCAGCATGGCGTTCTTCAGCGCATAGAGGCCGACGACACGAAACGTCGACAACCCTTGGGCGCGGGCGTTGACGATGTAATCCTGGTTTAAGCATTCCAGCATCTCGGCGCGATTGACGCGAATGATCGATGCCAGGGCCGGGAAACACAGCGCCACCGCAGGCAGCACGATATGATGCAGGCCCTCGACGAAGGTCGAAAACTCGCCACGCAGCAAGGCGTCGGTCAGCAACAGATGGGTAATCGGCTGCGGCGGATCAGTCATCATTTCGATCTGCCCGCCCAACGGAAACCAGCCGAGCTGCAAGGCGAAATAAAGCTGGACCATGAGCCCGAGCCAGAACATCGGCAACGCCACGCCGGAGACGCTGATCACCCGAATGGCGTGGTCTAGCGGGGTGTTTTGGAAGACCGCCGCGACCACACCGAGCGGCACGCCGAGGATGATGGCGACAGCGATGGAAAACACCACCAACTCAAACGTCGCCGGAAAATAATTCACCAGATCATCCCACACCGGCCGCGTGGTGTTGATCGACCGGCCCCAATCGCCGGACACAATGCCTTTGAGATAAAGGAAGAACTGTTGGACCAGGGGTTTGTCGAGGCCGTACTCGCTACGGATACGCTCGATCATTTCCTGGGTGGCATCCGGCCCGGCTGCAAGGGCGGCCGGATCGCCCGGCGCGATATGGGAAATCGAGAAGGTGATCGCCAGCAGACCGCACAGCATGAGCGCCATCATCAGGCTTCGCTTGACGGTGAACCACAGCATGAGTCCCGGCCTTCACCTTTGCCGCAGCCCGCCGGCCGAACAAGCCGGCCGGCGGGTGCTCAGGATGCCCTATTTACCGATGTGCAGCGGATAGAGATCGATTTCCGAGGTCATGCGTACGGGGCTGTATTCGAACCCCTTTACCCAATCCCGATAGACGATCATGCGCTCGCGCATCATGCCGAAGACTTCCGGCTGGTCGTCGACGAGCTTCTGCTGGATCTCGGCGTAGAGCGGTGCCCGATCCTTCCAGTCTTTCATGAAACGCGCCTGTTCGATCAGCTTGGTGACCTCCGGATTCTCGTAGTAATGGCTGCCATAGTACCGGCCCCATGAACTCGGGTGGTACTGGATCGCCACGGCATCCGGGTCGGTCGAGACCGGCGTCGCAAAAATCGCCATCAAGTGCGGCGAGGTTTCGACCTTGGAGCCACGGGCAACCATGTTGGCCCAAGTCAACGGCACCATTTTCACTTTGATTTTGAGCGCGTTCAAGCTGTCGATCAACACCAAACCCATCTGCCGTTCGACCTCGAATCCTTGAACATAGACATATTCGAGTTCGATGCCGCCGTCCGGCCATTTGGTCTTGGCCAGGAAATCCTTGGCCTTGGCGACATCCTGGCGCGGCATGGCAGCGATATCGATCTTACCTTTGATGGCATCGCTGAACGGGCTGGTCTGCAATTTGGCGCGGCCGTTGAAGATTTTGACGAAGGCGTCGTAATCATAGGCGTAGGCGACCGCCTTCCTGAGGTTCTTGTCGGAGGTATAATCCGCCTTGGTGTTGAACTTCAGGCCGAATGCCGTAAGTGCGGGCTCCGTCGACGTCACCACGCCCTTCATCTTCGAGGCTTGGCTGAACTCGTCGGGGCTGAGCCCCGTGACGATATCCGCCTCGCCTTTGGCCAGGGCCGCGCGCTGGGCGGAGGATTCGCGGATGATCTTATAGATCACGCCGCCAAGCTCGCCTTTAAAGCCTTTCCAATAACCGGCAAAGCGTTCGAGCTCGTAGAGATTGCCTTGATCGACCCGCCTCAAAGTGAAGGGGCCGCTGCCGGCTTCATGATCGATTAGCCATTTCTGCCCCATGTCGCCATCGGCTTCGTTGGCCATGACCTGTTTCGGGTTCATGACGTACCACCAAGGCATAAACGACAGGAACGGCGAATACGGCCGGTCGAGAACGAACTGAACCGTATGGGCGTCGACGGCCGTGATGTTTTCGGCCTTCAAGAAGGCATTCAGCATCCAGGCCGGGCCCTTGCCGAGCTTCAAGGTGCGTTCGAACGACCAGCGGACCGCTTCCGCATCCACCGCGTCGCCGTTGTGGAACTTCGCGCCCTTCACCAGGTGGAAGGTGTAAGTCTTGCCGTCGTCGCTGACGTCCCAGCTCTCGGCCAGCCAGGGCGCCGCCCGCGGCGGATTTTCGACGTACTTCAACAGGCCGTCATACATCGCCTGCTGCAAGGTCCGGATCGAGGCATCGTATTTGATGCTGGGATCCATGATCGGCACTTTTTGGCGTGACGCGATGACCAGAATCTTTTGGTCGCCACGCCGTTGGAAGGCCGCCGCCGGATCGACGATGGCAGCCGTTCCAACCGCCGTCGCCGCCATGATGGCGCCGGTCAAGAAGATTTTCGAAAGTGTCTTCACTCTTCCCCCCTATTGCAGGTCAGCGGCCACTATCGGCAGGGCATGCCGTCGTCGATCGCCGACGCCGAGACGTCCCTGTCGGGGCCTTTCACCGAAATTAGGCGGCAGCGCCCCCCGGTTGGCAAATAGAAAGTAAGAATGCCGGACATTAACGGAGTCTATGTCGTTTCCGTCGCCATAGATGCTCTCTATAACCACTATTCCGGTTTTTTATTTGAACCGCCACCGCGGACCGGTCTTTAGTGGCGGTGGCGGCTCGTGGTCGGGCGGCATGCAGGGGAGAACAACATGGCGGTGGCGGCGGAGACCAAGCCAAGGTCGGGCACGCGCGTTCTGTCGATCGACGACATCGAGGCGCTGGCGCTCGGCGCTTGGATCCTCGGCACCGGCGGCGGCGGCGACCCCTATCATAAACTTCTGAACATGCGCGAGCTCTACAAGAGCGGCCGAACGGTCACCTTGCTGGACCCGATGTACCTCGGCGACGACGACCTGGTCGGCGTCTTGTCGAACATGGGCGCGCCGCTGGTCGGCCAAGAACGCTTGTCGGATCCGCAGTTCGCGCTCAAGCCCATGCGCATCATGGAAAAGTATCTCAGCCGCTGCTTCGACGCGGTGATGTCGTTGGAAATCGGCGGCGGCAACGGCGTGCATCCGATGATGGTTGCCGCCTTGACCGGCCTGCCGGTGGTCGACGGCGACAGCATGGGCCGGGCCTATCCCGAGGCACAGATGACCAGTTTCGGCGTCGCCGAGTTGCGCTGCTATCCGCTGGCGCTGGCGGATATTCGCGACAACGAAGTCGTCATCCCGCGCGCCGAAAGCTGGCGCTGGATGGAGCGGATCAGCCGCAAGGCCTGTACCGAAGTCGGCTCCGTCGCCGCCACGTGCAAGGCGCCGAGGACCGGCAAGGAAGTCAAGAAACACGGCATCCTTTATACCGTGACCAAGGCCATCGAACTCGGCCGCGCGGTCATGGAGGCCCGCCAGCGCCACCACGACCCGGTCGAGGCGATCATCAATCAATGCCGCGGCAAATTGATTTTCACCGGCAAGGTCGTCGACGTGCAACGCCGCGCCACGGAAGGCTTCCTGCGCGGCAAGGCGGAATTCGAAGGCCTCGGCGCCGATACCGGCCGCTCGTTTTCGGTGCATTTTCAGAACGAATTCTCCGTCGGCTATCTGGGCGACGATCCGGTGGTGATGACGCCCGACCTGATCTGCGTGGTCGACAGCGTCAGCGGCGACGGCATCGGCACTGATGTCATACGCTACGGCCAGCGCGTGTCGGTCTTGGCCCTGCCGGCGCCGCGGGTGTTTTTAAGCGACAAAGGATTGGAAAACGTCGGGCCGCGGGCCTTCGGTTTCGACGTCGATTTCCGATCCGTGTTCGAGGATTGAGCGATGAAACGAATCGGTGTTGACGTCGGCGGCACGAACACGGACGCAGTGTTGGTCGACGGCGACCAGGTTGGCGCCACGATCAAGACGCCGACCACCGAGGATGTGACCGGCGGCGTCCGGACCGCGTTGGCCGGACTGGTCGAGGCCGCCGGCGACCGCCTCAGCGACGTTGCCGCGGCGATGATCGGCACCACGCATTTCGTCAACGCCGTGGTGCAGCGGCGCAATTTGAACCGGGCCGCGGCAATCCGCGTCTGTCTGCCGACCTCGGCCAGCCTGCCGCCGTTTGTCGATTGGCCCGATGACTTGGCCGCCATCGTCAATGGCGGCGTTCACCTGGTGGCCGGCGGTCATGAATATGACGGCCGCCCGATCGTACCGTTGGATGAACTCGCCATCGCCCAAGCCGCCCGTGCCATTCGCGCCGTCGGCGTAAAGTCGATCGCGATCTCGGCGGTGTTCTCGCCGCTTACGGCGGCGTGCGAAGAACGGGCGGCGGAGATCGTCCGGAACGAGCACCCCGACGCCCACGTCACCCTGTCGAGCGCCTTGGGGCGCATCGGCCTGCTGGAGCGCGAGAACGCAACCCTGCTCAATGCCGCCTTGATCGATTTGGCGCGCGAGACGACTGAAGCCTTTTTTGCCGCCATGCGTGACAGCGGCATCGACGCACCGCTTTACGTGACCCAAAACGACGGCACCGTCGTTGCCGCCGAGATCGCGCGCGACTACCCGGTCTATTCCTTTGCCTCCGGGCCGACCAATTCCATGCGCGGCGCCGCCTTCCTGTCGAACATCGAAAACGCCATGGTCTGCGACATCGGCGGTACCACCACCGACGTCGGTTGCCTGAAGAACGGCTTCCCCCGGGAGGCCAACAATGTGGTGGAGATCGGCGGCGTTCGAACGCTGTTCCGCATGCCCGATCTGTTGTCCATCGGCATCGGTGGCGGCACCCTTGTCGAACAGCGCCCGTTGAGGGTCGGGCCGGTCAGTGTCGGCTATCGGCTGACCGAACAGGCCCTGGTGTTTGGCGGTGACGTGCTGACCTGCACCGATATCGCCGTTGCCGCCGGCCTGGCCGAGATCGGCAACAGATCGAAAACCGATCATCTGCCGGCAAGCCTGGTGAAGGACACCTTGGCGCTAATCCAAGACCGGCTTTATGAGACCGTCGATCAAATGAAAACCGATGCCGCGGAAACGCCGCTGCTCGCCGTCGGCGGCGGCGCCATCTTGGCGCCGGACAAGATGACCGGCATCTCAGAGGTGGTTCGCGTGCCCCATCACGGCGTCGCCAACGCGGTCGGCGCGGCCATCGCGCAAATATCCGGCGAGGTCGACCGCATTTTTCAAGACATGAGCCGCGATGACGTGCTGGCAGCGGCAACCAAAATCGCCCGGCAAAACGCCATCGCCGCCGGTGCCAACGCCGACACGCTGAAAACCGTGGAAATGGAAGACATGCCCCTGGCCTATCTGCCAGGCCACGCCGTCCGCGCGCGGGTGCGCGTGGTCGGCGATGTCATGGAGATTTAGATGCCCAAGCTCGGCGCCATGGTCATCGGCCAAAGCCCGCGCCACGATATCGAGGCCGAAATCCGCGCTGCGACAGGCGATGACATGGACATAGATCTACGCGGCGCCCTTGACGGCTTGGACCGGCAACAGATTGACGCCATCCCGCCCCAATCCGATGCCGACACCTTGTTCACCCGGCTGCCGTCGGGCGACGCTGTCACCATCTCCAAGAAAGCCGTCATGGCCCATGGCGGCCGCCAACTTGAGCGCTTGATCGACGCCGGCTACGACGTGACCATGATCCTTTGCACCGGCGATTTTCCGGGCTGGTCCGAGCGCTTCCGCGTGGTTTATCCCTCCCGTGTGTTACGCAATCTCGTGACCGCGCTGCAGCCGGACGGTCCGATCGGCGTGTTCACACCGCTGCCCGAACAGGCTGCCAAGACCGAAGCGCGCTGGCGCGACGCCGGCCTCACGCCGACGGTGGTGCCGCTCTCGCCCAACGCCGACGGCGCCGCAGTGGAAACCGCCGCCCGTCGGCTGGCGCCGGCACAACCGACGCTGTTGGTGTTCGACTGCATCAGTTATACCAGTCAGGCTAAACGCCGCGCCTGCGAGACCCTGGCGACCCGCGGCGTTCTCGCCATCACCGCCGCCGCCCGCGCCGCTGCCGAATTGGCTTCCTAACGGTCATTCGAATCGAACCACGGTTCCCGGCCAATCCCCCACAATCGCTTGTGCGAATCTAAAAGCTCATGTCTCTTATGGAGGACGAAGGCTCTCAGGGTAGGAACATGAACGAGAAGAAATCCACGGACTATTACATCGACATGCCGGAAGGCATCACCAAGAAGCAAGTCATGGCAGTTGTGGCGCGCGCGGCCGAAGCAGCAGGTCTCTACATCTCTCATATCGGCGGTTACTCGCGAAATAAATATCCCGGCTCGGTGCACTGGCACTTCAAACGGAACAAAACCGAACGCGGAATAATCGACGCCACATTCTGGGACATAAAGTCGTTGTTCTGGCTGATGGTTCAGAACCGAAACGCTCCCTGGGTAAAGGCGATGGTTCCGCGGCTGCGCAAGGAACTAAAGCGAGAGTTCGATTCCTTGGCCTCTTAACCTGAAAACACCGATTACCGTCAGACACGATTAATGATGGATTCCCCCTCGTGCCTGGACCTACGTTGGGGGCGGGGTTATGCCGATGACGACGGGACGCACGGGCTCCGGGCTAACGTCTCTCGTAGACGAACGTGTCTCGATCCTCAACGAACGTCAGCGTCAAGGTGTTCCCGTCACGGCTCAAGGTGGCCTGGAGCACGGTCGTATCCCCATCCGTCTCGGTGAGTGTGATGGCATTGCCAGCAAGCGTATATGACCTGGTTTGAGAGAACGTCAGCGAAGCCGTCACGACATTTCCTGCGACTTCGAGCTCTCCTGAGACGAGAAAGACGAATTTTTTGACCTTGGTGTTGGCCGCGTCCAAATCATACGTTCCCTGCAGATTGGCCTCGGTCACCTCATTGGACGTGCCCGTCCCGTCCCGTCTGGTGTACACGAAGGTCTCGAGGCCATTATCGATTTCATCGATAAGCGTCAGCGTATTCCCGGTATCGCTCAAGGTCGCTTCTATGATATCGGTATTGCTATTGCTATCTGTGATGGTGAGCGTATTCCCGGCAAGCGTAAATGGTCCCATTCCCGCAAATATTGGGGCGAACGTCAGGGCGTTGGCATCTATCTCGAGCATTTCCGAGATCATTTTGAAGCCATCATGACCAGCCAGGCCGCCCGGCATGGCGTCCGTGTTCAGATCGTAGGTACCCTGAAGATTCGCAACCGTGGGCGCGTTCGGATTTTTATCACCGACCCCAGCGCAGCTGACAACCACGAGAAAAATCACCGCGACGTCGCACAATTGCAAAAACAACGCTTTCATCTGGGATTCCCCAGTTGCCGGCTCGCGAACGCTGATCATGCACTGGTTCGCGGCATGAGGCAAACTTCCGACCGCTTCGATATTCGTATTCAACGGTTAGCGAGCCAGTTTGCGATCCGGTTCATTGCCGCTGCGTTGGAAACGATATCGAGATGACCGACGCCTTCGAGGATTTGTACCGTCGTGTCGGCTTCGTCGCGGAACATCTCTTCGTAGCCGGCGCTGTTCATGGCGCCGTCCGCGGCGCCGGCCAGGACCAGGATTGGTGCCGTGACGCCGGCGATGTCTTCTGCATAGTCAGAATTGCTGCCGAAATTGGTCATGAGGCGATAGCTATAGGCCAAGGTTTCCATGCCGTTGCGCACGCCCTGCGGCATGTTGAAGGTGAGAACGGTTTCGCCGTTCCGCGACCGATCACCGGTACCGTTCAAGTAGCTGATCTGGATGATCCGGCCGGTGTCTACGTTGACCCAGCCGCCCGACGATGTGCGGCTCGACGGCGCTTTGTAGCCCAAGTACGGCGCCAACAGTATGAGCCCGGACAGCCGTCGCCCGTATTGCGAACCGGCGTAGCGCGCGGCAAAGCCGCCGCCCGAAGAATGGCCCGCTAGAACCAGGCGGACGCCGGCGCTATCAAGGTTCAAATGGGTGATCAGGTCTTCGAGGTCCTCTTCGAGCTGGCCGATATGATCGATATCGCCGCGCCTTGATCCGGAACGATAGTGTCCGCGGGCGTTGGGCACGATCACCCGCGCGAGGCCGGCGCCGGCAATCCGCCGCGCCAGCGGGTCCAGATAGCCGCCTTCGGTGCCCGAGCCGTGGTAGACGATCAAAACCCGGTTCTGCGAACCGGCATAGTCCCGGTAAGCCAATCTCGCCCCATCGCGGGCCACCGCGAATTGCAAAGGCGCGGATGTCGCCGGCCCGACACGGGTCAAGCGGTCGAAATCCATGCCGCCGTCATCAGCGGCACCGAATCGAACGAAAACAACGGCCGACAAACTTGCGACCACAATGGCGGTTGCCAGTCGACGGGTGGTGGACGTGGCAATCATTCAGCCATGCCGGTGTTCGCCTGGGCTCTCTGCCGATCACTGAGCGGTCGGTCAATGATGCCGTTAGCGTCGACGACGCAGCCATAGTCCAATTTGGCTCGCACCCGGCTGACCAGGCCGTCGTCCAAGTCCCGTTGCACCGCTTCATAAGACCGGGTGAGCGGATCGCCGAAGCCGGCGCCGCCGGCCAGGTCCATGTCGGCATACTGATCCGCCGCGGTGAGTGCGGCCAAACCGCCGATGCCGAGATCGCTGGTGTGGTCGGCACCGTTGCCGGTCCAGGCCCCGGCCTTGCCGCCGCTTCGACCGTCAAACAGGCCGCCGACTGGCGCCTTGACCCCGTTCGGATAGAGGCCGACTTGGCAGGCCAGACCGTCGCCGTAAAGTTTGCGCGCGCGGACGGTTTGGCCGAGGCCGCCACGATTGCGGCCGGGACCGCCGCTGTCCTTGATGAACGCTTTCTCAGTGACCAGGGCCGGCACACGGGTTTCGAACATCTCGACCGAGGTATTGGCGGCGCTGGTCGGGTAGAGCACGGCCGAGCAGCCGTCTGCCGACGCCGACGCACCCTGACCGCCGCCCTGGAAAAGATGATCACTGTAGATCTCGCCGTCAGCGTCGTTGCCGTAGAACAGCGCGCTGCTCGGCAGCCCGGTAAAGGCCTGGACCTTGTCTTCCGCGGCACCCGACAAGGCCTTGAAGATGTTGGGTGCGATGTACCAGCCGGTACGCACACGCGTGTTGACGGCCTTCGGTTTGCTGCAGTTGAAGATGCTGCCTTTCGGCGCATTGATCGTCATCGGCCGATAGCAGCCGGCATTGCCGGGCACGTCCGGGGTCAGCATGCATTTCAACGGATAGGTCGCGTGCGCCATGGTGTAGCTCAGTGTGCAATTGCTGCCGCCGCGATCAGTTTCCGGCGGCGCACCTTCAAAATTTACAACAATTTCATCGCCTTGCACAGATATCTGAATGGGAAACGTCAACGTTTCGTCGGTGCCGTCGGCCTCAACCTCGCTGACGTAGTCGCCGTCGGGCAGTGCGGCGATCGCCGAGCGCATGGCCTGCTCGGCCCGGTTCTGCACCACCTCAGCCAGAGCCTCCAGGTCCTGCATGCCGTATTCGTCCATGAATTCCCGCATGCGTTCGGCGCCGGTCATGCCGGCGGCGACCAAGGCATGAATGTCGCCCAGCACTTGATCGGGTCGCCGCACATTGACCGCGATCAGATCAAACAAATCCGTGTTCGCTTCGCCGGCCCGGAACAGTTTCATCGGCGGAATCATCAAGCCTTCGTCATAGATCTCGCGGGCGTTCAGATCGTCCGTTGTGCCACCGATGTCGGTGACGTGACCGACGATGCCGACATAGGCAACGATGCGCCCGCCGTGGAAGACCGGCACGGCGACGGCAATATCGTATAGATGCCCGGCGCAGATCCACGGGTCATTGGTGATCAGCACATCGCCCGGTTTCAGGGTCTGGGCCGGATGCTTTTCGATCATCGCGTTGACGGCCATCGGCAGGGTCAGATTGAAGACCGGCATGGCGCGCGGCGAATGGGCGATTTGCCGGCCCTTGGCATCGAGGATCTCGCAGGCGAAATCCTGTGCCTCGCCGATAATTAGCGAGAACGCGGTGCGGATCACCGTGTGCCAGCATTCCTCGGTGATGTTGATCAACCGGCTCCACAAGATCTCGAGGCCGATCGGATCGGCTTCGATGCGCGCCGCCGCTTCGGCGACGTCGTCGTCGCGGGCGACCACCACCGCGCGCGCCGCCGCGGCGGCCAAGGTCAGCCGCAGATTGAGCGCCTCATCGACCTCGACCGTCGCTGCCGTCGGGACGATGGTCGTCGATTCCCGTTCCTCGATGATCGCCGGCCCGTCGATCCGATCGCCACTGGCCAAGCCATAGCGATCATAGACTGCGACATCGGCCATGGCGCCGAGCTCGGGCAGATAGGCCCGGCGCGACGCTTTCCGAATCGGGCCGGTGCGATCGTCGCTGGTGTCGAGCCGTGCCGGCAACGGTGGCGCTGCCGCCCTGCACACTACGCGCCAATTCAACGCCTCGATCCGTGCGCCGTCATAGAGATGGGTGTAAAGCCGGGCATATTCCGCCTCGAAGGCGCGGCAGGTCTCCGCGACCGCGTCCGCTGTCAACGGCAGCGCCGCCAGCGGCACCACGATTTCGTGCATTTGCCCGGCAAGGCGCATGTCGGCCGAGGCGGCGACCGAGATCCGTTCCGGCGCGGCACCCGAAGCCACCAGGGTGGCGCGGCCTTCGTCTGCCATCTCCGCCAGCAACTGGTTGATGGTGTCGAGATCCGGTTGGTCCATCGCCGTGGGCAACGACCGGGCGATTTCGAAACTGATCGGCGCGGTCAAGAAGCCGAGCGCGGAGGCAGCACCAGATGCCGGCGGCACGATCACTTCGCGAACGCCGAGTTTGGCCGCCACGTGCGCCGCATGCAGAGGGCCGGCACCGCCCATCGCCACCATGGCGTAGCGGCGCGGATCGCGCCCTTTTTCGACGATATGCACCCGCGCAGCGCCGGCCATGTTCTCCGACACCAAATCATAGATGCCCCAGGCGGCGGCCGTCGCCGAAAGCCCCAATCCCTCCGCCAGACCAGCGATGGCCTGCCCTGCCCGATCAGTGTCGAGTGCCATTTCGCCGCCTAGGAAATAGTCGGCGTTGAGGTAGCCGAGGACAAGGTTGGCATCCGTGACCGTCGGCGCCGTACCGCCTTGGCCATAACAGGCCGGCCCCGGATCGGCGCCGGCACTGTCGGGACCGATCTTCAGCAGGCCAAGAGAATCGACCCGCGCGATGGAGCCGCCGCCGGCACCGATCTCGATCATATCGATGACCGGGGCGTGGATCGGCAAGCCACTGCCCTTCTTGAAACGGTGGACCCGGCCCGCCTCGACCATGGCTGCGACGTCCGGCGCGCCGTTTTGAATGAGGCACGCCTTGGCCGTGGTGCCGCCCATGTCGAAGGACAGGATCTCGGACCGGCCGATGAGACGGACGACGAAGGCGGTCGCCTGGGCGCCGCCGGCCGGGCCCGATTCCAGGAAACGCACCGGCAGCCGGCAGGCGGTTTCCGGCGCGGTCAGGCCACCGGAGGACTGAATCAAATGAAACCGGCCGGCGAAGCCTCGTGCGTCCAATGCCCGGGTCAGCCGGTCAACGTAGGCCGCCAACATCGGCTGGACATAGCCGTTCGCCGTGGTCGTCGAGACCCGCTCATACTCGCGTAACTGCGGATGCACCACACTCGACAATGTCACGGTCAGATCGGGAAATTCCTTGGCAATGAGATCGGCCGCCGCGCGTTCGTGTACGGCGTTGGTGTAGGCATGCAGGAAACAAACGGCGACCGCCTCAACGCCATGATCGACCAAATGGGCGACTTCGCGGCGCACTTGATCCAGATCGATCGGCACCAGCACGGTGCCGTCGCGGCTTATCCGCTCTTCTACTTCGCGGCAAAACCGGCGTGCCACCAACGGTTCGGGATAGGCCAGGAACAGGTCGTGAATGTCATAGCGTTGCTCGGTTCCCATGGCCAGGACGTCTCGGAAGCCCTTGGTCGTCAATAGGCCGAGCCGGCAGCCTGAACGCTCGATAATGGCGTTGGTGACCAAGGTCGTGCCGTGGACCACATGATCGAGTTCGCCATAGGACAGCCCGAGCCGCCCGAGCAGGGCGTCCATGCCGGCGAGCGCGCCGACGGACGGGTCCGCCGGCGTGGTCAGACATTTGTGCAGATGGACCCGGCCATCCTGACTGTCGACGGCGACAAAATCGGTAAACGTCCCGCCAATATCGAAACCCAATCGATAGCGACCATGCCGATCGGTCATGCCATCCGCTCCCTAGAGTAGTTTCGGAGAATACGGGGTCATCAGCGACGAATTAGACAGATCAAGGCGCCCACTTGGCAAATGAAAAGCGCAAATAATGGTCATTGACCGTTTCTATGGCAATTCACTGCCGGCCTACCACATAGTGAAGGGAAAGGCGTCCTGATCGCAGAGGCAAGGCCCATGACATTTTCCAACATCAACATGGATTTCAGCCAGCCGGTAGCCATCGAGACCGAACGGCAGGAATGGATCCCCTCGCCGCTCGAAGGCGTGCACCGGCGCATGTTGGAGCGCGAGAAGCCGGAAAGCGGCAGGGCGACGTCGATCGTCCGCTACGCGCCTGGCAGCTATTTCTCGCCGCATACCCACACCGGCGGCGAGGAGTTTCTCGTGCTGGACGGCGTCTTTTCCGACGAACACGGTGATTTCGGCGCCGGCATGTATATCCGCAATCCGGTCGGCTCCAGCCACAAGCCGCACAGCGAAGCGGGCTGCACCATCTTCGTGAAGCTCTGGCAAATGGCGCCGGACGACCAGGAATTCGTCCGCACCGATACGGCGGGCGGCCAGTGGCAAGCCGCGTTGGTAGACGGCCATGAAGTCCTGGCGCTGCACCATTACGGGAAGGAACGCGTCGGCATGGTGACACTGGCGCCGGGAACGGAATTTGTTGAGCCGATCGGCGGCCTCGGCCAGGAGGTATTTGTTGTCGAAGGCACCTTCCAAGACGAGCATGGCAGCTATCCGCGCGGCAGCTGGGTTCGTTTGCCCGTCGGCACGACGCACGCGCCGTTATGCCCAACGGGATGCCGATTGTTCGTGAAAGACGGCCATTTGGACGGTTCCCCCGATTCCGACAAACCAAGCCTGCTCAGCGTCCACGCCTGACGCCTTACCATTCCGGAAAACAGCCAATGAACGAACGGGCCGCAGGCGAAACTGGCGCCGGCCGTCTGGTCGTCTTGGTCTGCAGCGCCCAGGTGCTGGTGCAAATCGGCGCCTACACTTGGCCCGCCCTCATGCCCGGCCTGATCGAACGTTGGGCCATCGACAATACCGACGCCGGTTGGATTACCGGCTTATTTTATGCCGCCTACACCGTCTCGGTGCCGTTCCTGGTGACCTTGACCGACCGGGTTGATCCGCGCCGCATCTATTTGCTCGGGGTCGGCCTGACGGTCCTGGGGCATCTCGGGTTTGCCTTGCTGGCCGATGGTTTCTGGTCCGCTGCGGCAGCGCGCGCGATTGCCGGCATCGGCTGGGCCGGTACCTATATGACCGGGCTCAAGCTGTTGGCGGACCGGGTGTCGGATCGCATGATGACGCGGGCCGTGACCGGTCATGCCGCGAGCGTCGGTGTTGCCGGCGCGGTGTCGTTCCTGTTCGCCGATACAGTCGCCGCCTGGCTCGGCTGGAACGGCGCCTTCGCGGTCGCGGCCGGCAGTGCGGCCCTTGGCTGGCTGTTGGTCGGCGGTTTCGCGCCGGCGCCGACGACACCACCGGCGACCGGGCCGCATGCATTGTTCGATTTCCGGCCGATCTTTCGCAACCGCTCGGCCATGGCCTATGCGCTTGCCTATTGCGTCCATACCTGGGAGATGAGCGCGCTGCGCGGCTGGGCGGTGGCCTTTTTGGCCTACGTCGCGGCCCAATCGGGCGATGGTCCGGGCTGGCTGGCGCCGGCCGCCGTCGCTACCGCGATGGCGCTGATCGGCACCGGATCCAGCGTTGTCGGCAACGAGCTGTCGATCCGGTTCGGCCGGCAACGGTTGGTCGCGGTCGCCTTCCTGAGTGCCATGGCACTGGCCGCCGTCATTGGCTTTCTCGGCGTCCGCTCCTATGACCTAGCCGTTCTTCTCGTCCTGATCTACGGCGCGGTGATCTGGTTGGATTCGTCCGCGCTCACCGCCGGGACGACGGCGAGCGCCGATCCAGCGCGCCGCGGCGCGACCCTGGCGGTCCATTCGATGCTGGGTTACGCCGGCGGCTTCCTCGGGCCCCTGGTGTTCGGCATCTGCCTCGACCTTGCCGCCGGATATCCCGGCAAGGCCTGGGGTTTCGCCTTCGCCCATATCGCCGGCGTTTTGCTGATCGGCCGCCTCGCCTTCATCTGGCTCAGTCCGCGCGATTTGCCGGGTGACAAGAAGAGTGTTTAACCCCCCGGCGCGCCTTGGATGTTGACGTAAAGAGCGTAAAGCGACTGGCTCGCTGCCATGAATAGCCGATTGCGCTTCGGTCCGCCGAAACAGACGTTGGCACAGCGTTCCGGCAGGGCGATGCGGCCGATCTTGCTGCCGTCCGGGGCGAACACCAGCACGCCGTCCAGCGCTTCGCTGCCCATGCCCCAGCCGCACCAGAGGTTGCCATCAACGTCGCAGCGCATGCCGTCCGGCGTGCCGCCGGGACCGGCATCGGCAAACACCCGTTTGTTGGCGATCTCCTGGCCATTGTCGGCGACGTCGTAGACCAAGACCTTGCGGTTCGGCACGCCGCGGGATTCTACGACATAGAGCAGCCGCTCGTCGGCCGAGAAACAGAGGCCGTTTGGGCCGAGCACGTCATCGGCGACAATGGTCACCGCGCCGCTTTCGCCGTCGATCCGGTAGACCGCCTGGGCAACCTCGGATTCGGCCTTATGTCCCTCGTAGTGCCCTAGAATGCCGAACGGCGGATCGGTGAACCAGACCGAGCCGTCCGACTTCACCACGACATCGTTGGGCGAATTGAGCCGTTTGCCTTGCCAGTTATCCATCAGCACGGTGATCGTGCCGTCATAATCAGTCCGGGTGACCCGCCGCCCGCCATGCTCGCAGGTGACCAAACGTCCCTCGCGGTCGCGGGTGTTGCCGTTGGCGAAGTCGGACGGCCGGCGAAAGATGCTGACCGAGCCGGTCTCCTCCTCCCATTTCAAAATGCGGTCGTTGGGGATATCGCTCCACAACAAATAGCGGCCGTCGCCGAACCAGACCGGCCCCTCGGACCAGCGGCAGCCGGTATAGAGCCGCTCCACCGCGGCGCTGAAGATCCGGTATTGCTCGAAGCGGTCGTCCAGGGTTTCGATCGCCGGATCGGGATACCGCGGATAATCGCGCCAGCCGGCACTCAAGGGCTGATCCGGCGTGTTCATGCGCCGACACCGCGAATTTTCACTTCCTGGCCCGGCGCCTCGGGTTCGTCGTCGACCATCGCGGCCGGAAAACCCGGCGCCAAGATATCCACGCCGCAGGCCTCCTCGAGCCGCCGGACGATGGTTGGCGACCAGGCACGGGCGCCGTAGCGCGTCTGCCCATCCTCAAAGATCTTGAGCAGCGCCGGTGATATCTCCAGCGGCACGCCGGCGCGGGCGGCGACCGCCTCGAACAGGCTCATATCCTTGATCACCAGGTCCATGGTGAAATTAATGTCACGGCTGCCGTTCAGGATCACCTGGCTTTCGGTCTCGTGCACGAAAGAATTTCCCGATGAAATACGGATCGCCTCATAGGCGGTGTTGAGATCCATGCCAGCCATCTTCGACGTCGCCAGCGCTTCGCACAAGGTAACAAGGTTGGCTGTCGCCAAATAGTTGGTCACTACTTTTAGCACGGATGCCGAGCCCAAGCCGCCGGTATGGAGAATGCGCCGCCCCATGGCGCCAAGCGCCGGCAAGGCCCGTTCGAACGCCGCCCGTTCTCCGCCGGCAAATATCGCGATGTTGCCGGTTGCAGCCCGGTGGCAGCCGCCGGATACCGGACAATCCACCGGCATCGCGGCCTGGGCCGTGACCTTGGCGCCGAGGCGTTTGACCTCGGCCTCGTCCGTGGTGCTCATTTCCATCCAGAGTTTGCCGGCGCCGAGGCCGGCGAGAACCCCGTCGTCCGCCTCCATGACGGCGGCGCTGGCGGCGGGATTGGGCAGGCAGGTGACGACCGCATCGACAACCGCCGCCATCTCCTTGGGCGTTACGGCCCACTTTGCGCCCTGCGCCAGAAACGGCTCAGCCGCCGCCGGGTCAAGGTCGCGGACGGTGAGATCAAAGCCATTGCGAAGCAGGCTGCCGGCGAGCTTGCCACCAACATTGCCGAGGCCGATGAAGCCAATTTTCATGATACCCAGTCCTTTGCCCGACAGCCCGCTAAAACATGATGACGTTGCGCAAGGCTTCGCCGCGATTGACCGAGGCGATGGCCTCGTTGATCTCCGGAAGCGGATAGCGCGCGGTAATCAATTCATCCAGCTTCAAGCGGCCTTGCTTGTACAATGAAATCAAGTTCGGGATATCGCGTTGGATGTTGGCCGCGCCCATCTTGGACCCTAGGATCCGCTTGCTATCGTTGGCCAATTGCAAAATGCCGAATTCCGCATTGACGCCCACGGCCGGCATGCCGACCAGCACGACGGCACCGCCCCTCGCGACCAAATCAAAGGACTGATCGACCGCCGCCTTGGCGCCGACGGTGACAAAGACGAAGTCGGCGCCGCGGCCGCCAGTCAGGCGGCGCACCGCGGAGACCGCATCCTCTGTCGTCGGATTGACGCCGTCGGTGGCGCCAAACCGCGCCGCCGCCTTGAGCTTGTCGTCCGACAGGTCGATGGCGATGACCGCGCGGGCGCCCGACAGCGCCGCGCCCTGCACGCTGTTGAGGCCGACGCCGCCAGTGCCGATAACGACCACGCTGGCGCCGGCCGGCACTTTGGCGGTGTTGATGACCGCGCCGAATCCGGTGATGACGCCGCAAGCCAACAGCGACGCGGCGTCGAAGGGGACGTCGTCGGGCATCGCCACGACTTGGCTCGCCTCGACCAGTGCTTGTTCGGCAAACGCGCCGGTGCGCAGGCCGTGCGCCATATCCGATCCGTCCGAAGAGGCGGTCAGCGGGGTCTTGCGATCAAGCGGAAAAAGCGTTTCGCAAGACCCGAAATAGCCTTGGTCGCAACAGGCGCAACTGCCGCAGGAGCGCACCAAGGTGACCACCACATGGTCGCCAGGCGCGACGCTGGTAACACCGGCTCCGACCGCCTCGACGACACCCGCCGCCTCATGGCCAAACACCGCCGGCAGTTTGCCGCCCCAGGCGCCTTCGGCGAAATGGATGTCGGAATGGCAAATGGCACAGGCCTTGACCGCGACCTTGACCTCGCCCTGGTTCGGCACGGCAACCGCGACATCTTCGATCGTCAACGGCTTGCCGAATTCCCTGCACACAGCGGCTTTCATGATGGCATCCTCCTCGGTGCGGCAACGGCTTCTTCATCCCGCTTATCACGAACGCAATCTGTCAGCCACAGGGTTTTCGCCGCTTCGTGCCGAATTGCCTCACGCAATCTCATAACCTTGGAAAAAACGCTCAACTGGCACCATATCCTTAGGAGTGGTATCATTTATGCTGACCGTTGTTTATCGAGTTGGGTCAAATGCAATACGTCCGCATTCTGGCGGTGTTTTGGCTGTTCTTCAGCACAATGGCGTCGTCCAGCGCCCTTACCGCCGTTGAGGAAGTCACGGACGACGCGTTGAAGCTGGCGTTGGCGACGTTAAGCGCGAGCAATGCCGCTTGGCGGCGCAATGACGCCGAATTTCGCGCTTTGCGGCAGCAAAACGGCGTGTCAGAGACAGAAATCGATGAATTTGCCGAATTTGTGGCCGGGCAGCAGCGGCAAATGTTCGAAGACTGCCAGGCCGTCCGCGCCCTGGGTGCCGACCCCGCGCAATATGGCTTCGATTGCCACTTGGTGGAGCGCCAGGCCGCGACCACCGGCGACCAGCCGGTGACCGAAACCGCTGTGTTGACGGAACAGGAGAAAGACGCGGCATTGGACAAAGAATTGCGCAAGCTGGAGGCCGATCTCGACAAGTTGGTCTTGGGCCAGCAAGAACAGACACGCAGTGCCGCCCGCCGGCGGGACGTTTCCAGCACCGGTTCCGGCTCCGGCTCGGCCGATGGCGAGCCGGCCACCGGCGGCACCGAATCCGGGGCAAGCGGCGGCAAACCGCGCCAAGGCGGCGAGCAAGGCCAGAACAAGGTCAATGAGCAAGGCGATGGCCCCGGCGCGCAAAAAAATGCTAGAAATCAACCTGCACAAGAAAGTATTCCAGATAATCGGAATTTGGGCGATGATGACGATGTCGTCGCACGGCAACTCCGCGAAGCCGCGGAAGCCGAAACTGACCCGGTGCTGAAGGAAAAACTGTGGGCAGAGTACAAAAAATACAAGGCGTCGAAAGGATGACGGTGGCCTGGCGCCATGGATTGATGGTGGTTTGCGTGGCGCTCATCGTTGGCGGTTGCGCGACACTGACCAAGCCGTTGGTCGACAACGATCCAATCGCGCTGAGGCTTTCGGAAGCCGAAGTCCCCGAGCCGCAATTGCTCAACGTCTTGATTGAGGTGTTCGATCCCGGAGCGTTGCCGGAATCAGAAGAGGAAGCGCGCGGCTTGACCAAATCGATCCGGGAAGCGGAAGCCCGCTACATTCCGGCGCACTTGAAGGACACGATGCAGAGAACCGGATTCTGGGGTCCAGTACGGGTGGTCCCGGCCGGCACCGCCGGCGGCGAAGTCAGGGTCACGGGCCGAATTCTCAAATCCGACGGCGAAGTCTTGAAACTGGCGATCAAAGCCGACGACGCCACTGGCGCACTTTGGTTCAGTGAAACTTATGAAGCCGTGGTCGACGCCACGGCCTACGATCAACTGACCGGCCGTGATGTCGACGTCTTTCAGAACCTCTATAACCGGATCGCCAACGATCTCGACCGATACCGTGCAGAAATGTTGCCGGCGCGCGCCAAGACCATTCGCGATGTCGCCGAAATCCGATTTGCCAAGGAATTCGCACCGGAGGCCTTTGCCCGCTATTTGGAGAAAAAGCAGCCCGAGCCGGGCCTGCTCGGTAAATTCTCCGGTCTCGTCACACCCGCGAGCGCGGCTGAATACGGTTCGGCGGAAGACCAACAACAACCCTACGACGTGGAAAAAGTCACCGACGAGGAGGCAACGCTTCATTACGCCATTGTTCGCTTGCCGGCCGCAGATGATCCCATGCTGGCGCGCATCCGGCGGATCAGGATTCGCGACGACATGCTGATCGACACCTTCGACATGCAGTATGAACGACTGTATCGCGACATGAACAAGGTCTATGCACAATGGCGGGAATCGCGCTTGGCGGAAACCGACATGATCCGGGATTCGCAGGCCAGGGCGAACGAAGAACGCACGAAAGGCATTTTGAAGATCGTCGGTACGGTGGCGCTTGAAGTCGCTTGTGTGGCCATCACCGGGCGCAGTTGCCTCACGGTGGGAACCGCGACGTTGGCCACCATCGCCGTCAGCAGCGGCGTGCGGCAAATCGGCGAGGCGTCCAATATCGAAGCGGAAGCGGAACTCAATCGCACGGCGTTGGTGGAACTCGGACAGTCTTTCGACGCCGACGTCAAACCGATTGTCTTGGAGGTCGAAGGTCAAAACGTCGAACTAACCGGCTCCGCGCAAGCCAAGTTTCGTCAGTGGCGCAAGGTCTTGCGGACGTTGCACGAGCGCTCTGATTCCCAGTATTCGCCGTGTCTGGCCAAGGCCGGCAGTGCGGCACAAAATGCCAAAGCCAAGACGCCGACGGCAATGGAACGGAACCCATGCACGGAAAACCGGAGCTAACGCCTCCTCCGACAGCAGGCCCGTTCGCTCCTGACCTCCGTATCTCGCGCCTAAAAATTGTCGCGCTTGTCGCTTTCATCATCCTGGTCGTCGCCGCTGTTGGGGTCGTCGTTATTCTTCCGAGCCAGCTCAATCATGGACCGGAAGCCGTTTCGGTGATGCCAACGCCGCCGGCCTCAACAAAACCGCCAGCCACCAAGCAACCCGCCGCCGCCACCAAGCAACCCAGCAGGCAAATTACGGAGGCTCGAAAGCTGTTGAAGGAAGCCCTAAGCCTGCAAGCCGATCTTGAGGCCGATGGCGTCAAGATATGGGGCGCGACCAAGCTCGAAACCTCTTATCCCGAGACACTGGACATCTTGACAGCGGCCGATGCGCAATTGGACAGCCGCGATTACGTCCAGGCTGCCATTCTTTATCGACAAGCCGTAGCCAAATTCCAGCAACTCCGAAAGAGCAAGCAAGTACGCTTCAGAAAAGCCATGCAAGCCGGTCGAGAGGCCATGACGGCACAAGACGGCGTGACGGCAGCCGAACAGTTCGAGATCGCCCGCGCGCTCGAGCCGGATAACGTGGAAGCCGCGGCAGGCCTGCGACACGCGCAATCCCTTGGAGAGGTCCTGGCACTCGTCGAGCGGGGCATGTTGCTGGTGGCCGACGGCGCTCTTGAACAGGCGAGACAGGCCTTCGCCGAGGCCGTAGCGCTGGATGACGCCTTTCTCCCGGCCCGCGAACATTTGGCGCGGACAGAAGACTTGCTGGAGGAGAAAGCGTACAAGAATTCTTTATCTGCGGCGTTGGCGGCACTCCATCATCGGGAATATTCCGGTGCCGAGAAAGCGCTGGACGTCGCGCGGTCATTGCGTCCCGACGCGCGGGAAGTGCGCGACATCGCGTACCAAATTCGCGAAGGGCGGCAAGGCGCAAAACTTGGGCGCTTGCGGATTGAGGCCCGTCGACATGCAATGAGTGAACAATGGGCGAAAGCGTTGACGGCGTTCGATGCGGCGTTGGCAATCGACGGTGACGCTGGCTTTGCCGTTCACGGCAAAACAAAAGCGCAAAACTTATTGGCGCTGAATCAAAACATTGATCGCTATCTAGCGGATCCCGATCGGTTGTCTTCACCGGAACCACTGGCACACGCGGGTGAGCTTGCCGATCATGTCGCCGCCATGATCGATGCCGGGCCGCGATTGCGAAAAAAGGCCGCGAAGCTGGATGTGCTTGTCGCTAAGGCGGTCAAGCCGTATCCCGTTCTGTTGCGGTCCGATAGTCAGACCGATGTGATGGTTCAGCGGGTTGGGAAACTCGGCCGGTTCGCCGAACACCGGTTCACATTGCGGCCTGGAAACTATACGGCGATCGGATCACGGCGCGGCTATCGAGATGTTCGGGTCAAATTTCGTGTGCCCTTTTCCGGAGGTGAAACGATCGTCATCGTTCGCTGTGAGGATCCGATTTGACGGCGGTCGTGCAAACCGTTGCGGACGGCAATCGGCGCAACTTTCAGTCATCAGACATTCCGATCGCACTCGGCCTGTCCCCGGATGGTGGGATTATCTTCGGCGAACCGGCCGAAGCGGCGCCGGCCGCCTGGCTCGGCCATGATCAGGGCCAAATTTTCGTCCAGCCGGACTCCGGCTCAACGGCTGTTCGCCTAAATGGCGATCCGTTAGAAGGTTCGGCATGGCTTAGCGCCGGCGACTCGCTTCAGGTAGGGACGGCGTCGATTGCGGTAACACGCCAGTCCGACATGCTGGTCCTGACCCATGCGAAACGCGGACCGGCGATGGTCGCGCCCAATCAGCCGCGCAGCGCTATGACGACACCAATGACGCCCTCGCCACGACGGAAGGCCGGTTCCCGGCGGCGCGCGTTGGCGCTCGTGGCGTTTGCCATTCTGATGTTGGGCGTCGGCTTCGTGGTCATCGCGACGCCGGTTCGGGTTACCATCGATCCGGTTCCCGACCGTCTGTCGCTTACCGGATTCCCGCCACCTATCGCCATCGGCGAGCGCCATCTCGCCTTGCCGGGGACCTACCGAGTCGTCGCGGAGAAATCGGGCTATCATCGATTAGACCAGCCGATCGCCGTCGCTTTCGGCGATACGCCCGAACCGCGATACCAGATGACGAAGTTGCCCGGCTTGCTGAGCATCTCGACCGACCCAGTGGTCGGTGCCAAAGTAGAGATCGACGGCAAACCGATCGGCGAAGCGCCGCTCAACGATTTCGAGATCGAAGCGGGAAGTCATGCACTGCAAGTCGTTGCTGATCGCTATCAGCCCCATGAACAAACCATCGACGTCCACGGCATGCACCAGCGGCAAAGCGTCGATGTCACCTTATTGCCGGGCTGGGGTACGCTGTTGGTGGCGAGTAGGCCGGAGGGCGCGACAGTTCGCCTCGATGGCGCGGTCATTGGCACGACACCGCTGCAAACCGAACCGATGGCCGGTCGCTACCGTTTGGAATTGGCAAAGACCGGTTGGAAAACGATCACTTACGAGGCCGACATCACCGCCAGCGAAACCGCGGAAATTCCGTTGTTTGAGCTTGAGAAACTGGACGGAACCGTTGAACTCGCGACAAAGCCGGCGGGTGCGACCGTCACCGTGAACGGCACCTTTCGCGGCCGCTCGCCGATCAATCTGGTGGTTGCCTCAGAACGCGATCATGAGCTGACGCTCACCAAACCCGGCTTCGAGCCGCTATCTCGGAAAGTACGCGTGGCCGGCGGTGCGCTCGAAAAACTGAGCCTCAAACTCAAACCGGAATACGGCGTCGTGTTCATCACCGCCCGGCCGGCGGACGCGGAACTGAAGGTCGACGGCAAGCCGCTCGGCTCGGCGTCGCGGCGCCTGCGCCTGACCACGGTGGCGCACCGCCTTGAGATCGCCAAACCGGGATATCGGCCGCATATCACGACCGTGACGCCGCGTGCCGGCATCTCAAAGAAAATCGACGTCCGCCTCAAACCGGTCAACGGCGGCCAACCGTCGCAGGAGAAGCCGTCGCCGGCAGCGTTGAGCACGGCGGAAGCCCAAGCCTTGCGTTACATTGCAATCGTCAAACCGGTGCGTCTGGCCATGGGCGCGTCGCGGCGCGAGGCGGGACGCCGGTCGAACGAGACGCGCTATGGCGTCGACCTAAGCCGGCCGTTCTTGATGAGTGAAAAGGAAGTGACCAACGCCGAGTTTCGGAAGTTCAATCCGCAGCACAATTCCGGCGCCGACAGAGGCGTCGATCTGAACGGCGCGGACAGCCCGGTCGTGTCCGTCTCTTGGGACGATGCCGCGCGTTACCTGAACTGGCTCAGCGAAAAGGACAAGTTGCCGCCGGCCTATCGCCAGGACGGTGACAAGATGGTCGCGGTGCAACCGATGACGACCGGTTACCGCCTACCGACCGAAGCGGAGTGGGTGTTCGTTGCCCGTTATGAAGGCCAGCCGGGCACGGCAAGCAAACCCATGAAATACCCCTGGGGCAATAGCCTGCCGCCGCCCGACAACAGCGGCAATTATGCCGATAGCGATGCGGCCGGCCACTTGCCGGTGACGATCAAAGGCTATAGCGACGGCTACGGATTTGCCGCACCGGTCGGCCAGTTTCCGCCCAACAAGGCAGGCATCTTCGATCTCGGCGGCAACGTCGCGGAATGGTGCCATGACCTCTACGATGTCTACACCGGCGGCCCCGATCAGGTGCTGCGCGACCCTCTGGGTCCCAAGACCGGACGCTATCACGTCGTCCGCGGCGCCAGCTGGCGCCATGGCAGCATCACGGAGCTGCGTCTATCATACCGCGATTATGCCGAGAAGCCCCGCAACGACATAGGTTTCAGGCTCGTACGCTATGCAAACTAAAGAACGAAAAAGACGGCGACAGCTGATTTGGTTCTCGGCGCTTTTGGCGGCCGGCCTACTGATCGGCCACGGGTTCTTGTCGGCGCAGCAGAAACCAACCGCGGTGCCGTTGTTCCAGCCCTCGGAAAGCGTTTCCGCGGATAAGGCGGTATCCTTCCCAACAGACATTTGAGTTCAGCCAATGCGGAAACTATTCCCGACCGAGTTCGTCTTCCAGGTGTTCTCTCTGTTGATCGCCTTCATCGTCGTGCATGCAGTCTACGTCGCCGTGATCCGGCCTAAGGCGGACGCGTTTCTGGCTGCCGAGCAAGCCCAAGTCAAAACCGATCCGAACTATCTGCAGCAGCGGTCGTATTATGTCGTGATCCGCGATTACGAGCAGGAAACATGCTTTGTGCTGATGCTCTGGGCCATGGCCATTTTGGCTTTCAAGGGGACCGTCACGTACGGGCAACAGCGCCAACTGGATCATGACTTTTTTGGCCTGCCCGAGAACGCGGTCATATCCATCGAGGCCGCCGAACCCCTGTCCGACCGGCTGCGCAATCTGCCGGCGAAAACCCGAGAGTCGCTGTTGCCGAGGATATTGCTGACCGCAATCGAACGGTTTTCCGCGACCCGCAATGTCCAGGACGCCTCGAACGTGGTCCACGCCTTGTGCGAATCGGCCTCGGAACGCTCGGAATCGGAACTCTCGATCATTCGATACATCGCTTGGGCGATCCCTTCGGTCGGCTTCATCGGCACCGTGCGCGGCATTGGCGACGCCTTGGCCCAGGCGCACCGGGCGGTCGAGGGCGACATCACCGGGGTCACTCAAAGCCTCGGCGTGGCGTTCAATTCGACGTTCGTCGCCCTGTTGATCAGCATCGTGCTGATGTTTCTGATCCATCAAATTCAATTGATGCAGGAACGGTTGGTTCTGGATGCCGAACGCTATTGCGACCACCGTCTCATTCGCCGGCTGAAAACGTAAGCCGGCCGCGGGGAACCGGACATGAAAAAACGGCCGATCACGCCGTTTAGCCTGGCGTTTCTCGACATTATGTTCTGCGGCTTCGGCGCCGTCGTGTTGCTGGTCATGTTGCTGAACGGTCAGGTCCTGCAAAGCCGGGAAGTCGCCAAGGAAGATTTGCGCGGCGAAGCCGACCGCGCCGGCGCCCGGCTGGAAATCGCGCAAGACACTGTAACCAGGCTGCAGGCCGCGTTGGGCCAATTGGCGGCGGAGGAAGAAGATCTCGCCGACCAGCTGGCGCGCCTGCAAGACAGCGTCCAACAATCACGGCGCCAAGCCTCCTCGGCGGTCCAGGACCTGCAAAAGCGCAACCGAGAGATCGACGCTTTGCGCCGTCAAAATGCAGCCCTAGCGAAAGCCAAGGCGGCAATCGAAGCACAAAAAGTCGAAAGACCGGATGCCGGCGATCGCCCGATCGGTTTCACCGGTGACGGCCGCCGGCAATATCTGACCGGCCTGACCTTGGGCACCGAACGTACATTGATCCTGCTCGATGCATCCGCCAGCATGCTGGACGAAACCATCGTCAACATCGTGCGGCGCAAACTGATGAGCGCCGAGATCAGGCGGCAAGCGCCGAAATGGCAGCGCGCGGTCCGTTCCCTGCACTGGCTGGTGGCCAATTTGCGCCCCGACAAAAAATTCCAAGTCTATGTATTCAACACCGAGGCCCAGGCCGCGATCGCCGGAACTGATGGCAAATGGCTGGATTCGAGCGACGCCAAACAGCTCCAGGCGGTCATTACCGCGGTCCGCTCGGTCGCGCCCGACAAGGGAACCAGCCTGCACAAGGCTTTCCAGGTCATCGGCCGTTTGAAGCCCAAACCGGACAGCATCGTGCTGCTCACCGACGGCCTGCCGACCCAGGGCGACAGCACCACCGGTGCCGCCACCATAGCCGCCGAAGACCGTCTGGCGCTTTTCAAGACGGCGATTACCCGAATACCGACCCGCGTCCCGGTCAACACGCTGCTGTTCCCGATCGAAGGCGATCCTGACGCCGCCGCGGCGTTCTGGTCGCTTGCCATCGACACCAATGGATCCTTCATCACGCCGTCCCGGGACTGGCCGTGATGAAACGCCGCGGCCGCCCGACAGATGTCTTCAACCTGTCCTTCCTGGACGTCATCTCCTGTGGCTTCGGCGCCATCATCCTGTTGCTGGTCCTGACCTTGGCGCTCGAGCCGAGAACCGTCAAACGCATCACCACCGATCTGCGCGACAGCATCGAAGACATGGACCTGTTTCGCGAGACCTTGGCCGAGGAAAGTCAGACGTTGGAGCGCCAGCGCGTCGAGCGTGTTGCTCGTCTGGCCGAGGCACGGGCACGATTTGCGTCGATCGAGCAAGAATTGTCGACGGCCCGGAACCAGGACACTGCGACGCAGCGCAAAGCGCTGGAGCAAAAACGTATCGAAGATAAACTCAAGGCGGTGCGCCAGACCTTGAGCGCCGAGACCAGGCGCCTGCTCGATCAGCCGGCATACAAGCCGCCTGACCGGAACGCCACCATTGGCGGCATTCCGGTCGACAGCGAATACATCATTTTCATCATCGACACTTCCGGAAGCATGCTGCAGGGCGCTTGGCCGCTGGTTGTCGCGAAGGTCAAGGAGGTGTTGAGCATCTATCCCAACGTCAAGGGCATTCAGGTGGTCAACGATATGGGAAAATATATGTTCAGCGGCTATGCCGGCCGCTGGATCCCGGACACGCCGGCGCGACGCAAGGAAGTGATACGCCGGTTGCGCAGTTGGCAGAGCTTCAGCAACAGCAGCCCGGTCGAGGGGATCGTCCATGCGGTGCGCCGCTATTTCAAGAAAGACAGGCGCATCAGCCTCTATGTCTTCGGCGACGACTTCTCGCACGGCAGTATCGACGATGTCGTTCGAGAGGTGGCGAAGATCAACAAACGCAACGCGGCCGGCCTGCCGCGCGTGCGCATCCACACTTTCGGCTTTCCGGTGCTGTTCAAATATCCGGTCGGCCAGGCCAACCGCGGCCGTTTCGCCCACCTGATGCGGCTGCTGGCGGAGAGAAACGCCGGCAGTTTTGTCGGGCTGCCGGATGTGAAGTAATAACCTTGCGATTATGGCAGGACCAGACGGTCCATGACGTAGGGTTTTTGCGGCTCGAATACCGTCATGTTGTTGGCTGCAGCGATTTCTTTCAGCCTGCCTTCCGCGGCCAAGTCCGCGAGCGCGTTGTTGACGTCATCGACCAGTGCTTTCGAAGAGTCCAGCGCGGCGAAGCCGAGATTGATGCCAAGCGGAAACACATAACCACTGAAGCGCAGTTGGGTATCGGGATTGCGGAAACGAAAGCGCTCAAAAAGGTGCACCTGGGTCAAGGTTGCGTCGCCCTTGCCCGCGTTCATTTCCTTGAGCAGGTCCTTGTGCCGAGGAATATGGCTGGTGTCGTCAATTAACTGGCCACCGTTGTGGCGCATCAAAAGCACGCTTGGCAGCGTTGCGACTTCCGACATGATGCGCAGGCCGGCGAGGTCGCCGAGAGAAGTGATTTTGTTGCTGACCGAGGGCCCGACGATGACGCCGAACACCGTGCGATTGTACGGCATGCTCGGCACCACGACACCGAGCTTTATGAGCTTGTCCCGCTCGCTGCGTTTTTGGCCCTCATGATCCGGCAATCGGAACGTCCCCTGAGGCGCCGCGCCGAGCGCCGATTTCATCATCGGGTAGCCGCCGATCAAATGGCAAAGCCGCGCCGAGAGCAGCGCATTGGCCTCGAGTTTGGGGATATTCTCTTCGTCGTTTTCGGATTCATACCATTGGACCTTGAAATCCCGGTCCAGGCGGACCGCCAATTCCTGCGCCAGCTGATAATCGAAACCGCCGATCTTTTTGCCGAATTTGTAGGAATAGGGTGGGCTGTCTTCCTCGAGACAGACTTTCAATGGGTCCTTGGCATCGGCCCCGGACGTGGCGATCGCGAGGCCAGCGGCAAGGCCAAGGCAGCCGATCACGCGTATCATTCGTCGCATCAGATTTTCCCTCGGGTCTTCACGTAAGCCCAGATCTTGTCGATTTGCTCAGATGACAGGATATCGCCCCAGGCCGGCATCTTGCCTTGGCCCTTGCCTTTGGCAACCGAGGTAACGAACCGGGATTTTTGCCCCAACGGAAATTTGCGAAGATCCGGTGCGTTGCTGCCGGTGTTGATCAAATTAGAACCATGGCATAACACGCAATATGTATTGTATGTTTGCCGACCTTCTTTGGCTGAGGCGCTTGCCGCCAAGGCCGGTGAGGCCTGGGTCAAGATGAAAACAAAAATCAAACCAATCGCCGCATTCAATCCGGCTGCTAGTTTCTGAAACATTGCTATTCTTGTCTCGCTAGATCGTTCGCCTTGAAGAAAAGTCCTTCGCTACGCTCAGTGTACTTTTCTTCAGCTCCAATAATGCGTTAGCACATCTTGAGGCGGCTCGGCGATGCGCTAACAGGTTTCTTGTTTGCAGCAAATTGCGCCTTTTCGGCGCAATTTGCTGCGGACTCTGATCATGACCCCCGGTCATGATCAGTAACAGATATGATCAAATCAGACCGCCGGGCCGCCCCAAGGCCTGATTTGGCATTATTTCGCCGGTAAAAAGTACACCGAGGCGAAGCCGAGGGACTTTTTACCGATGAACTAGATCGCGCTTTACAAAATGAAGAGGGTGCCTCGATTGAACCGAGACACCCTCAACAATTTTGGTCAGACCTATTCCTCGATCAGAGCAAAGGTCCAAATTGAGCCGCCCGCCTGCATTTTGCTGAGCGCGGAAACCAGTTCCTTGTTCGCGGCGCCAAGCAACGGCATGTAGATGGAATAGGCACCACCGATACCACTGGCGACAGACACGTACTGCCGGCCATCCTGTTCCCAGGTCACGGGCTGGCCAATGATGCCGGAGCCGGTCTGGAACTGCCAGAGACGATCGCCGTTGTCCGCGTCGTAGGCACGGAATTCACCGGTCAAGGCGCCGACGAAAACCAAGCCACCGCCAGTCGTCATGGTGCCGCTCCAGTTAGCGACATCATTCGCGACCTTCCATTTGGCTTTGCCTGTCTTCGGATCGATGGCCCGGAGGTACGAATGCGCGCCGTCCTTGTTGTACAAGAATTGCGCCTTGCCGAGGTCGTAGCCGAGATAGAAGGCGTTCTTTACGAACTTCGGCTCAACCGGAGCATAGACCATGCCGAGTTCCAGCGTATTGGCATAGGCCAAGCCGGTTTTCGGATTGTAGGACATCGGCATCCAGTTCTTGCCGCCGAATGCGCCGGGCCATACTTCCACCGTTTCGCCGGCGATCAGCTTCTTAGTGGTTTCCGACATGATCGGCCGGCCGGTCTTCATGTCGATGCCATCGGCCCAGTTCAAGTTGTCGACGAACGAATTGGCGGCGAGAAGCTTGCCGTTGGTCCGGTCGATGACATAGAAAAAGCCGTTGCGGTCGGCGTGCATGATGACTTTGTGCGTTTTGCCATCAATCTCGATGTCGGCCATGATGTTTTCGTTGACGCCGTCGTGGTCGTAACGGCTGTTTGGCGAAAACTGATAGTGCCAAGCGATCTCGCCAGTCTTCGGCTTGAGCGCCAGAACCGAAGCAACATAAAGGTTGTCGCCCTTGCGGAATTCAGCATTCCACGGGCCGCCGTTGCCGGTACCCCAGTAAACCAGGTCAAGATCGGCGTCATAGGATCCGGTTATCCACGTCGGTGCGGCACCGTGCTTGTGGGTATCGCCGGGCCAGGTGTCGCCACCCTTCTCGCCTGGTGCTGCCGTCGTAAAGCGGCGCCACAGATGCCGGCCGGTCGCCGAATCCCAACCGTCGATAAAGCCGCGAACACCGTATTCGCCGCCTGAAATGCCGGTTATTACCACGCCATTGGCGACCAAGGGCGCCACGGTCATGGAATAGGAGTCTTTCACACTCGCCGCGTCGGAGAGCCAAAGTTGCTTGCCGGTCGCCGCATCAAGCGCCAGAACATTGGCATCGAGCGTGGTGCGAAAGATCTTGCCGTCATAGATCGCCGCACCTCGGTTGAGAATACCGCAGCAGACGATGCGCGGCGTCTCCGGCGGATACTCGATCTTGTGTTGCCAGATCTGTTTGCCGGTCATGGCATCGATCGCATGTGTCGCCTGATGCGTCGTGACATACATCACGCCTTTGTAGATCAAAGGCTGCGATTCCTGGCCACGGCCGTCGTTCAGGCTGTAGTTCCAAACCGGAACCAATTTTTTCACGGATTTTTTGTTGATCTGATCGAGGGCGCTGTAGCGCTGTTGACCCTGGCCCATGCCCAACGTCAAGACATTGTCCGTCGTTGATGCATCCGCCTTTAAGTCGTCGGCCGTTTGCGCCAACGCCGCCGTCGCGAGCAACGTGGCAACGGCGACGCACGCCGCCCCATAGATTAGTTTCGGCATTCTACATGTCCTCCCCTAGGCATTTTTCGTTTTGAGCCAGTGCCGCATTGTTGCCGAACGCCTAACCCATTGCAACAGCGGGTTCGGGGGATAATGATGGCGCGTCCACGCCATGGCTGGCGGCGGTTGCCGTTAATCAGGCCCTATGGTCTTCTTCAGGCGCGGATGCCGTAGCGTCAATTCGGCGTTGCGGCCCTTGAACCAAGCAAAAAGGCCCTTGTCGGTGCGCTGTCTCAGTTTCATTTCACTCGCGGTGTTCGCACTCATATTGGTCGCGCCCGACAAAACAATAGCTGACGAAGCGGCGCACCGCGTCGCCGTCGAGCTGATGATCGCCGTCGACGTTTCGCACAGCATCGACGGCGACGAATTGACTTTTCAGGTCGAAAGCATCGCCAAAGCCTTTCGCGATGATCGCCTCATTCGCAAGATTGTCGGCCTGCACAATGGCGGCGTCGCCGTGGCGGTCATGTTCTGGGCGGGCAAGAAAGAACAACTCACTGTCGTGCCCTGGCAGCTGATCGACAGCCGCGCCTCGGCCCTAATTTTTGCCGACACCTTGGTCCAGCGCGGCAAGTCGCCTTGGACCGGCTTGCGGTTCACGGCGCTCGGGGACGCTCTATCCCATGCCTTTGTGGCGTTCGGCGCCAACCGCTTCGACGGCGACCGAAAAGTCATCGACGTCTCCAGCGACGATCCGCACAACGAGGGCATCTCGCTCAAAGCCATGCGCCAACAGGTCATCGACGCCGGCATCACGATCAACGGTCTGCCCATCCTGAGCGGCCGCGATGAGCACGAAGAACGCAAACATCTGATCGACTATTACCGCGAGCAGGTCATCGGCGGTTTCGGTGCCTTTCTGGTTCCCGCCCTGTCGAACGCGGATTACGCCAGCGCCATGCTGCGTAAACTGATCCTTGAAATCGCCGGCGATCCGGCGCTGGACGACGCCGGTTGACGACTGCCGACCCCGATCATCGATCGGCTCCCCGCAAGGGTTGATATTTGACCCGACAGGTTGAAAAGCCGGAAAGCGTGATACGGTTGTTGTTTGGCGGATCTCGCCAAACGGTCTTGCCATCAAGCGTCTCTTGGTCGGTGCCATAACGGTCCATCAGGGCCTTTAGGACGTCGATGCACCAAACCGGCGCCGGCGGTTCAAGCCGGACCGCCTTCAGTCCTCCGGATTCATCGTCGAAGTAGAAAAAAGCGTCATAGTCGAAGACGCCAAAACGTGTCGGCGCAACCAGGTCGGGATAAATGCCCCAGCTTTCCCGAACACTGATATGATGGGTCACGGCCAATCCCCCGGACGCCTCGATCACTTCCGCCTCGGTCATGCCCCATCGGGTATATTGCCAATCGGCCAGCGAGGCGCGTGCCGACAGGACGGAGACGACGAGCCCCAAGGCGATCGACAATAGTGCGTGCCGGCACCGGTTCACGACGTCTCGGCCCCGCCGTTTCGCCGGAGACCGTCAAGCTCGGCGATGTGCCGCGCAATCTCGGGCGAATCGCGACGGTCGGCGCGCGGCACGTCGATGGCGGTATCGGCCGCGATCGCGACAGGACTGGCCGACAACAACAGCACTCGATCGGCCAGCAACACGGCCTCATCCAAATCGTGGGTGACGAAAAGCACTGTCGTCGGCCGCTGGCTCCAAACCGCCATAAGCGTCTGTCGCAACCTGTCGGCCGACGGGTCGTCCAGCGACACGAACGGTTCATCCAACAACATCAAATCGGGTTCCACGGCGAAGGCGCGCGCCAGGGCCGCCCGCCTGGCTTGGCCGGCGGACAATTGCCGCGGGTAGGCGTTCGCCAATCCGCCAAGACCGACCTCCGTCAACAGATCGTCAACCCGGGACAGTCGGTCCGGATCGTCCTGCACCGGTAGCCCGACATTTTCGGCGACGGTGCGCCAAGGCAACAGCCGCGGTTGCTGGAAGACATAACCGACACGCACATCGCCGCTCGCGACGGCATTCGCAAACCGAACGCTGCCTTGATAGTCCAGATCGAGCCCAGCGACGATGTTCAACAATGTGGTCTTGCCACAGCCCGACGGGCCGAAAAGACAAACGAACGCGCCATGGGCCGCGGTCAGGTGAAAATCCTGAAAAATACGGGCCGGGCCGCTGCGATCGACGGCGCGGTAGGTCTTGTCGCGGATGTGGATGTCCAGCCCGCTCATTGGCGCCACCGCGAGACCCGACGCTCCAACGGCTGCATGATCCCAAGTTCAAGCAGCTGGATGACGATCACGAAAGCCAAGGTATAGGCCAAGATCATGGTGACGTCGAAAAGCTGAAAGAACAGCGAGAGCTGAAAGCCAACGCCGTCGCTCCGGCCCAGCAGTTCGACCACAAGCACGATTTTCCAGATGAGCGACAGGCCGGAGCGAGCCGCCGCGACCACGTAAGGCGTCAATTGCGGCGCGATGACATGCCGAAAGGTACGCATGCGGCCAAATCGAAAGACCCGCGCGACCGCCAGGTAATCAGGATCGAGCGCCCGTGCGCCTTCGCGAACCGTGACCACGACGGTCGGGATCTTGTTCACCGCCACCGCCGCCACGGCAGCGACTTCGGTGAGCCCGAACCAGACGTAAAACAATATGACGATGACCAAGGCCGGCAGGTTCAGGAACAGTACCAGCCAACCGTCAAAGACCTTGTCAACCAAAGCGGAGCGCCCCATGGCGAGGCCAATACCAAAGCCGATGGCCATGGCGAGCACGAATGCCGCAGCGACACGCAACAGGGTGATCGCCAAATGGTACGGCAGGGCGCCGGTTCTGCTTTCGGCCGCCATGGCGGCGAACACCATCGTTGGCGGCGGCAACAGACGGCTGTCAATGACACCGGCCAGCAGCTCCCAAATCACCACCAACACGATCAATGACAACAGGGAAGCGATGATCCGGGAGCCCACGACCAAACTGCTCTAAAACGTCAATTCGGCCCAAAACGTGCCTGGCGCCAAGCGCGTTTGACCGCCGGTGAACGCCTGACCGCCGCTTTGGGCCAAGATGCCATAGAGTTTGTCGGCGCCGGCGCGCTCCGCCGCACCCCAGCGTTTCGGTACGCCGGCCACGTAGCCCTCTTGCAGCATCCGCGCGGTTGTCTCGTCCTTCGCGCGCAGCAATGGGCGGATGCGTTGCCAAGCTTCCGGCCGGGACTTAAGGATGTCTTTGGCTTGCCGGCTTGCATTGGCAAATCCCAGCACCTGTTGACGATGGGCCGCCGCCCAGCCCTCGCCAAAGATATAGCCGAGCAGGGGCACCGCCGCGTCGACGCCCAAGGACTGTGTCAGGTCGCCGATGCCGACCACACGCCGCATGCCGGCAGCTTGCAGGCGCGCGGCATAGTGCCAATAGGTGAAAACCGCCTCGATGTCACCGCGCAGCAGCAATTGGCTCAATAACGGCGGCGCGCCGAACGTCAGGACCGACATCTTGGCAACACCGCCTTGGCCATTGGCTGCCAGATACGCCTTTGCTACCAGCCAGCTCTTATCGAGGGGTCCGCCGGCAACGCCGATCTTTTGACCACCGATATCGCTTAGGCGGCGAATCGACGACCCCGCCGGCGCCATCACCGCACCGACCGAGGTTGAATACGGGATGAAGGTAAAATCGGCCCCGGCACCGCGTTGACGAGAAACCCAGATCCAATCGCCGACGATGACGTCGACGGCGTCGCCAAGCAGTGCCACTTGCGTTGCCCGCGGGCTGGCGTAGGGCACAATCACCAGCCGGAATCCGGCGGCCGTGTCGAGGCCGTGATGGGCCAGCGTATCAAGCTCCCAATTCACGGTCCCGTATTTCAAGACGCCGACCCTGATGTCGAGCCGTTCGGCGGCGGTCGCAGTGAATGATAGTGCGCAGGCCAGCAGGAGGAAGCCAATCAGAAGGCAGCGGCCGCGGACGCTCATTCAGCAGGCTCTACGGCGTTGGCAAATTGGCGATAGACAAAGGCCGGCGCGGCCGCTTCCGCCTCGGTGGTCGCCAATGCCAACAGGCGATCGTGGAACGGCGACAATTCACAGGCCGGATCCGCGTTGGCAGCGTCCCCGGTGATCGCCAATGCTTGACAGCGGCAGCCGCCCCAATCCACTTCCTTGCGGTCGCAGCTTTGGCAGGGTTCGGGCATCCAATCGGTGCCGCGGAATTGTTGGAAGGCCGGCGCTTCTCTCCAGATCTCGGCGAGCGGCAGGTCCCTCACCGACTGAAACACCAGGCCGGGAACCGTTTCCGCCGCGTGGCAGGGCAAAACACGGCCGCTTGGCGTGATGTTCAAGAACCGCCGCCCCCAGCCGTTCATGCAAGCCTTTGGCCGCGTCGCGTAGTAGTCGGGCACCACATGGTCGAACACCAACCGGCCTTTTAGGCGTTCTTCGGCTACCCGCACCCGGGCAATCGCCTGATCTGTCGCCGCCCGTGTCGGCATCAACGCGGCACGGTTCTTCAGACCCCAACCATAATACTGAACATGCGCAATCTCGATCCGCTGCGCGCCGAGATCCACGGCCAGCGCGATCATGTCGTCGACCTGCTCGACATTGTGACGGTTGATGACGGCGTTTACCGTCAACGCCATGCCCAATCGTCGAACCGCTTCGGCGACCGCCACTTTGCGAACATGACCGCCCTTGAAGCCACCGATATGGTCGGCCAGTTCCGGCTCCGCCGCCTGAAAGCTCACTTGGACATGGCGCAGACCGGCGTCGTGCAGGCGGCCCAGGCGCGCCTCGTCCAGCAGCACCGCCGAAGTAATCAAATTGCTGTAGAGCCCAACCTCCGTGGCGTGGGCGACCAGCGTCTCGAGATCCTGGCGCACGGTCGGTTCGCCGCCGGAGAAATGAACTTGCAAGACGCCCATGCCGACGGCTTCGTCGAGCACGCGGCACCAAGTCGCGGTATCCATTTCCACACCGGCGCGTTCCAACTCAACAGGATTTGAACAATAGGGGCATCGGAGCGGGCAGCGATGAGACAGTTCGGCCAGGATGGCAAGCGGCGGCTCCGGCAGGGTCATGCGACAATTGTCCCCTTGTCGGCCATGTCCTGCAGCATGGCGATGACATCCTTGGCGATGTCTTGGCGCGGCGCCTCGAACGTTGCCACCAAATCGTCGATGATGGCGGCGACCGACTTACCGTCGCATCGATTGAGAATTTCCGCGGCGATTTGATCGAGCATCAGCACCCGTTCAGGGGCCAGGATGACCCAGCGATCCCGGTGCTTGTCGAATTTCATGGTGACGTGCGCCGCAAGTTTCGGCGTCGATTCCTCACCGATCCGGATTTGATCGGTCATCTAGACGCCTCCCGGAAACACGTTAGACAGCGCCACAACGGCTACGTAGACGCTGTGTCGGTACAAATTATTATGTGGAATTAGCTATCGTCGGCCACATGACCACTGGGTCATTGCCGATCTAAGGAAACAAAACCACTTAAACCGTGCTGGCAAACACTATACCGGTGCGTACGCGCCGTGCGGCGGCGCGTACGACTATCCGGTACCTAGTACTCTGCGCAGACGTACAGGTTAATTTCCATGCCGACGGCGATTTCGATCACTTTCGGTGTCGTCCACTTCATTGTGCTCTCCATGGGTGGTTTTGAGGTGAATTTCTGTCTCTCGTTGGCAAAAATCACAGTTACTTCCGGTACCGAAGACAGCCGAGTTACGGAGTCTAACGGTAAATTGGCTTCAACTCAAGCATCGACCGGCACGGCATTACCCGTGCCGGTCGCACCACTTTAGGCCTTAATGGCCGATTTTACCGCTTCCGCAGTAATCGGCAAGGACCGAACTCGGGCCCCAACGGCATTGAAAATGGCGTTGGCAATGGCCGGCGCGACAACGGTCACACCGGGTTCACCGCAACCGGTCGGATAATGCCCCGGCGATTCGATATGAATATCGAGTTCCGGCATATCGGCCATGCGCAACGGCTCATAGGTATCGAAGTTGTCTTGTTCGATGCCGCCGTTTTTCATTGTCGCATTTTCCTTGGTGGCCAAACTGACGCCCCAGAGGCAAGAGCCTTCGACCTGTGCCAACACGCCGTCGGGATTGACCGCCGTGCCGACATCGATGGCGAGGGTCAATTTATCGACCGTGAATTCGCCGCTGGCCTTGTCGACGGTGACTTCGGCAACGCAGGCCGTCCAGGTCGCGGTGGCCCGTTCTTGCGCAGGTACCACGGCGACACCCATGCCTTTGCCATCGCCCATATCCTTGCCGTATTCGGCTTTTTTGGCGGCAATGCTTAGGACATTGGCCAGACGCTTGGCGCCACCCGTCGTTACAGGCGCGGTTCCGGCATTCTTACCGGCACCGTCCAACATGGCCAAACGGAGCGCCAACGGATCCTCGCCGGTGCTGTGGGCAACTTCATCCACGAAGCTTTCCACCGCCCAGCAGGTCCAACCCGGCGCCACCGAGCGTAGATTGCCCGATGGTGTCGCGCTTTGGGCAATATCATTGCGGATTGCCCGAATCTGGTGATTGGGAACCGTGTACCAGAAATCGGCGCCGTTCACCGTAAAGGCGTCTAGCTTGCCCTTTTTGTCGACGGAATCGGCCAGGAAGGCCGGCGCCATCCGCTCATTAGGCCAGGCGCACGCCACTGCATGGTCGATGGCAACGATTTTGCCACCGCCATCCACGCCGGCTTTCATCGTCTGGTAGGTATGCGGCCGGACGAAGTCGAACCGGGTGTCCGTCTCGCGGCTGTAGATCACTTTCGCAGGTTTACCGACGGCCTTCGCCGTCAATGCCGCGACGATCAAATAGTCGGAATCCAACCGCCGACCGAACCCGCCACCCAGATACTGCTGATGGATAACGACTTGCGACGCTTCAACGCCCAAGACAACCGGCAACAATCCCATTCCCAGGGTCTGGAACTGGTTGCCGCAATAGATGTGCCAGACATCGTCCTTGAGTTCCGCCGTGGCGTTCATCGGTTCAAGCGGCGCATGGATGGCGAGGCCGGTGGTGTAGGTGGCTTCGAGCTTCGAGGCCGCACCGGCGATTGCCGCCGGGGCATCGCCTTCCTTCAGGAACAATTGACCTGACTTCGGGTCGTTTACCAAACGCTCCCCTTCGGCCATGATCGCGGCATCGTCGACTTTAGCGTTCGGGCCCAAATCATAGTCGATCTTCAGGGCATTCGACGCTTTGAGCGCGTTTGCGTAGGTGTCGGCAACCGCCACCACCCAGCCGGTCGTGGTCTTGACCGGATCCTCGATCACCACGGCTTGAACGAAGCCAGGCACTTTCTTGGCCGCCGAATCATCAACGGATTTGACCGAGGCGCCGAAACGCACGGGCGGCACTGCCGGCACGCCGACAACCATACCTTCACGCACCACGTCGATGCCATAGCCCGCAGCACCCCGGGTCTTGTCCGGAATATCCAAGGCCGGTACCGACTTGCCGACGATCTTGCGTGCCGATGCCGGTTTCAACGCGATCGCCTTAAGTTCCGCTTCGCTGAAGTTGCGTGGCGCGATGCCGCCGGCGACCAACTCACCGTAGGTTGCCTTGCGTCCGGATTTGGCGTGGGCAACCACACCATTTTCCGCGGTCAGTTCGGCCAACGGCACGCCGAAGCTTTTCACCGCGGCTTCCATTAGGGCAATGCGTCCGGCCGCGCCGGCGCGCGACATCAAATCGAACGTCCAATTGACGCTCCAACTGCCGCCGGTCACCATCAAACCCCATTGCGGCGCCGAATCAGGATAGTCGATCGACACGTTTTCCCACGGGATTTCAAGTTCCTCGGCGAGCGATTGCGCCAATGCCGTGCCCACATGCTGACCCATTTCGGCCTTCACGATATGCACAGTCGCCGTGCCTTTGTCGTCCATGGTGAACCAGACGTTCGGCGAAAACATGCCGGCCGCTTGGGCTTCCGCAATCGTCGTCGTGCCGACCCGCGGCAATACGGCATAGCCCATAATGAGCCCAGCGCCCGCCGCGCTTCCGACCAGGAAGCCGCGACGCGATACCGTGGCATCCCGACCTTTCATCTCTTCATGCTTGGTCATCGTCGCCTCCCTCAGGCCTTCATCTCATCCGCGGCGCGGCGGACGGCTTTTTTGATCCGGTTATAAGACATGCAGCGGCAGAGATTGCCGGTCATGGCGTCGACGATGTCTTCATTCGACGGATTCTTGTTTTCCGATAGGAACGAAGCCGCCTGCATGATTTGGCCGGATTGGCAGTAGCCGCACTGCGGCACCTGTTCGGCCAACCAGGCCTTTTGCACCGGATGCTGGCCAGCTTTGTCGAGGCCTTCGATGGTGGTGATTTCCGTACCGACCGCTTCGCTCAGCGGCGTGATGCAGGTGCGCTGGGCCTTGCCGTTGATGTGAACCGTGCAAGCGCCGCATAGGCCCTTGCCGCAACCGAATTTCGTGCCGGTTAATCCCGCGAGCTCGCGGATTACCCAAAGCAGTGGCGTATCATCCGAGGCATTGACCTCAGTTGCTGTGCCATTGATCTTTAGTGTCGGCATGATCCTCCCTCATGGCATTGTTATTGAGATTTAGCTTAATTTTGTCATGAAACTATACGCGGTGATTCGCCGCCCTGGCAACATGGCGACGATCCCGCTGGTGATTTCAACGCACTAGCCGAGCATGTCGGCCCAAATCGCATGCGCCCAATCGCGCGCATTGCGGGCAACAATTGTCGATCGGCCCGAAGACAGGCCGGACGCGCCCGGCGGCACGACAAATTTTTGCGAGACATCATCGAATTTGTAGAGCGCCGTGACCGAAATTCCTTCCGTATCATTGACAAGGCTATAGCAAGTGTTGGCCATGCTGGGGCGCGGCGGTTCCTTAGCCTCCAGTAGAGCAACCGCGGCAGCGGCCGCAACCTTACCCATGGAGTTGGCGACATATCCGGATTTCGGCACCCGGCCGACGGTCGCCTGATCGGTCGCGTCGCCGACGATGTGGACATTTTCAGCGATCGTCGATTCGAACGTCCACGGCTTGACCGGCGCCCATCGCCGGCCTTTCGGCACTAGCCCTGCGTCGAACAGGAGTCCGTTGGCGCGCTGTGGCGGAATGACGTTGCCGACATCGGCGACGATATCGTCGAAGGCGGTGCGGATGGTTCCGGTGTCAGCGTCGACGCCAACCAGTTCCTGTTCCGGCCGGTAGTCGATGATATCGCTGTAAAGCTCGTCCCAAGCGGCCTTGAACAATTTCCCTTTCGAGATGATTTTTTGATTGGCATCCAAGACAATCAGGCGCGCGCCCTGCTTGTTTTTCTTCAAGTAGGAGGCGATCAGCGAGGCGCGTTCGTAGGGTCCCGGCGGGCAGCGGTAGGGCCCGAGCGGTACGGTCATGGCGACGGTGCCATTGCTCGGCATCGCTTCGAGGGCCCGGCGAATAGCCGCGGTTTCCGGCCCCGCCTTCCAAGCTGCCGGAAAGCGTGCGCGGCCAGCCCCGTCCATGCCTTCGATGCCGTCATAGATAAGGTCGATACCCGGCGACAGGATCAGCCGGTCAAAGTGCACCTGTCCAGAGGTGACGCGGACTTCGCGCTTATCCAAATCGATGCCGATCGCCCGGTCGCGCAGTACGTGGATGCCGTGCCGAGATGTCAGCCGGTCATAAGACGTGGTGATGTCGGCCATGCCCCAAATGCCGCCGATGACCCAGTTGCTCGTCGGGCAAGACCGAAAGGCGTATTCGGCCTCGATCAAGACGACGTCGATATCGGGTGCCGCGCGTTTGACATAACGCGCCGCCGTGGCACCACCCCAGCCGCCGCCGACGATGACGATGCGTTTGCCGGTCTTCGGCAACAGTTCCGCCGCGCCCACGAACGGCATATAGGCCGTACCGATGCCGATGCCGGCGGCCGTCAACACTTTTCGCCGAGAAATCATGCCCCTCGCTCCTATCGCATGGCCGCGAAGTATCGGGATAGCGAGGCCAGCGCCGCCGGCGACAATCCCTGCAGCGCTTCGACCATTTCCGCGGATGTCTTGCGCGCGCCGGATCGGTAATCCGCCAACGCGGTTTCCAGATACTCGGCCGGCTGCCCGGCCAGGCGTGGGCCCTTGTCGGTGCCTTTGCCGTCGGCACCGTGGCACGTACTGCACGCAGCAGTCTCCATCGCCGTGACGCCGCCGCCCGTCGTCTTCGTCGGCACGAATGCTTGGGCGGCGTAATGCTTCGCCAAAGCGTCGATTTCACCATCCGACAAGCCTTTGGCAATAATCCGCATGACGTAAAACGAACGCTCGCCGGAACGGTAGCGCCGTAAGGCTTCGGAAAAATGCCGCGGCCTGAGTCCGGCAATCGTCGGGATGGTTTGGCCGGGGCTCGCGCCGGCGGGCCCGTGACAGCCGGCACAGGTCCAGGCCAATCCCTCAATCGGGTCCGCATCGGCCAGTGCCATGGCCGGCCACAGCAGCACGCCGACCAGCGCCATACCCAGTCGTGATTTTCGCATTCCTCCCTCCAGCCAGCTTGTTGTTGCGCCGACCTTGACGAAAGTGTGCGCATTGTTGCCATCTTGTCGCAACCTCATTCGGCTCACTTTTTCGACAGGACCGACGGCAGTTAAGGATGCGGACAAGAAATTTGATGGTGTGTTGGGCGGTTCAACTCATTGCAGTTGGCATGACACCAATGGCGATTGCCGACACGCTCCGGCCGTTCGAAGTCGTCGACGGGACAATCCCTGCGCCGCTCACCGCAAAGCCGGCAGATCCGCAAAACGGCCGCGCCATCGCCGCCGGCCGGCAAGGCAATTGCCTCGGCTGCCACCGCCTGCCGATACCGGAAGAACCCTTTCACGGCACCGTCGGCCCCAACTTGGCCGGGGTCGGTGACCGCTATTCGCCCGCCGAACTGCGTTTGCGTCTGGTTGACTCGACCATGATCAATCCCGAGACGATCATGCCGCCGTTCCATCGCGTCGACGAACTCCGCCGCGTAGCGCGGCACTATCGCGGTAAACCGATTTTGACCGCCCAGGAAATCGAGGATGTGATAGCCTATTTAATGACCTTGAAAGAGGAATGAATGGTGAGCGATAGGCCTGAGGGACACGTACGCGACAGTTTCGAGCAACGGCGCCGGCTGCTTGTGTCCGGCGGCGCCACTGTGATTGCGCTGTTGGCCGCGCTGACGCCGCGACCGGCTTCGGCGATTTCCTGGCGCAATAAACTGGCTTTGTTCCGGCGCGCCTTTCCGGTGCAGCCCGACCGCACCGAAGCCCTGCGCATGGTCGACTACGTGGTCGACGGCCGGGCACCGCGCGCGGACTTGGTCACCTTAGAAATCCCCGACCTGGTCGAAAACGGCGAAGTCGTTCCGATCAAGATTTCCGTCGACTGCGCCATGACGGCGGACGATTATCCGCAGATCGTACACATCTTCGCCTTGGATAATCCCTATCCCGAAGTCGCACGCTATCACCTGTTCCCGGAAAATGGCGACGCCGAAATCGACATGCGCTGCCGGATGCGCAAGAGTTCGGAAATTGTCGCGGTCGCGGAGATGTCGGACGGCAGCGTCGGTGTCGCCGAGCGTCATGTCGACGTCACCCTCGGCGCCTGTAGCTAGCGGAATCGGGGCCATGAAAGCGATCCGCCGCATCAGCGTGCCAAAGAAAGTGAAGAAAGACCAAGTCTTCACGGTGCGCACCTTGGCGCGCCACAAGATGGAGCCGGGCGTGCGCTTTGACGCCGACCGTTTTGTCGTGACGCCCAGGCATCTCCTGCAGGAAGTGCTCTGTCACTATAACGGGCAGTTGGTTTTCCGCGCCGAGTGGTTTTCGGCGGTCTCCGCCAACCCCTACCTCACTTTCAAGGTTAAGGCGGTCGAGTCCGGTGAAATAAAAGTCACCTGGATCGACGACTACGCGGTGGAAACCTTTGCCGCCGCCGCCATCGAAGTCATCGACGACCCGAAATCATGAAGCCGGCGATCCGGCCGTTGCTGGCGGCAGCCTTTCTCCTTGTGTTCACCATTGCTCAGTCCTATGCCGACGAAACGGCTGCGGTACGATCCGGCTATTATTACGCTTCGCCGGAAACCAAGGCGATCCAAGACGATTCCTTTGCCAACCCCGGCACCCTTTGGGTTGAAGCTGGCGAAGCGCGCTGGAACCAAAAAGACGGGTCGAAGGGAAAGTCCTGCAACGGTTGCCATGATGACCCGGAAACGTTGGCCGAAGCGGTTACCGGTTATCCGAAGTACGAACCGGCGCTGGACAAACCCCTGACGCTCGGCCAACGCATCAACCGCTGTCGCGTATCCCATATGGACGCGAAACCCTACGCACCGGAAAGCGAACCGCTGCTGTCGCTCGAGATCCTGCTGCGTGCAGGCGCCACCGGCCGCCCCATGCAAGTCGCCATCGACGGACCGATGCGGCCCACTTTCGAGCGCGGTCGGCAGCTCTATTTTCAGCGCCGCGGGCAGTTCAATCTGGCTTGCCACCAATGCCACGACGATCGCCCCGGCGAGTTCGTGCGCGGCGAACGTTTGAGCGAGGGTCAAGTCAACAATTTTCCGGCATACCTGCTGCGCTGGAGCGGCGTCGGGTCGGCGCAGCGCCGGTTTCAATTGTGTGATGCCCAAGCCCGCGCCGAACCACGCGCCATTTGGTCCGACGATTACGTTGCCTTGGAAGTCTACGTTGCGCACCGCGGACGCGGCTTACCGATTGAAGCACCGGCGGTTCGACGCTGATCGGCCGGCGCGAGATTACCCGCGCCGGCCTCACCTCCCCTTAAGACTTCATGGCCAGTACGGCTAGGCGTCTTTCAATTGATCGCCAATCGGCAATTGGCGGATCCGCTTGCCGGTGGCATTAAAGATCGCGTTCACCAAGGCCGGTGCAAAGGGCGGCACGCCAGGCTCACCGACACCGCAGGGTCGCAGATGCGTGAAGTCTTCGACGATGTGCACTTTCACGTTCATCGGCGAGTCGCTGATCCGGCTGACCGGGTAGTCGTGGAAGTTGCTTTGATCCACGGCACCCTTGGTCGTCGTGATCAATCCTCGGCGGGCCACCGTGTTGCCGTACACGTTGGCGCCCTCGATCTGCTTCTTGATACCCTCCGGGTTGACGTAGCGGCCGCAATCGATGGCACAGTCGACCTGTTGGATGTCCAGATTGCCGCCTTCGTTGACGACGACATGCACCGCGGTCGCCACATAGCTGTGGAAAGCGCGGTGACAGGCAAGACCCAGGCCGTGTCGCGCCGGCAGCCTGCGGCCATAACCGGCCTTTGCCGCCACCACCCGCAACACGTTCGACAGCCGCTTCGGCATGATCGGCCAGTCGGCCGTTGAGTCGCCATAGTTCCATGGCTTTTCGACACCGTCCTTGGTCAGATCCAATTCGTCCGCCTCGCCGATCAGCTCCAGCAAGACCTCGAGCGGATCACGGCCCGCTGCCTCCGCCACTTCGTTGGCGAAGCCATTCATGGCGAAGGCGTTCTGGATGTTGTTGACCGCCCGATACCAGCCGACGCGGATCATGGCGTCGGCTTCGCCATTTTGAAGGCTGATGTTGGGGATCTCGTTGTAGGGCATATCGACTAGACCCAAGCCCCACTCGATCGGAAAGCCGGTTTTGGCGACCGGGTTCCACAACGCCACGATCGACGGCCAGGCACCGGACTGATGCCAGGCCGTGACTTTGCCGTCCTTGTCCAATCCAGCCTTCAGGTTTTGCGCACTAGCAGTGTGATAGTAGCCGTTCTGGATTTCGTCCTCACGGGTCCATTGCACACGGACAGGCGCGCCGACCGCCTTAGACAGGATCGCCGCTTCGCAGCAATAGTCGGGCTTGGACTTGCGGCCGAAACCGCCACCCAGCAGTGTCACTTCGCACGCCACGTCGGTCTTCTCAATGCCTAGAGCCGCCGCCACATATTGGCGTACGCCGTTGGGCGACTGTGTGCAGGCGATCACCTTGACCGGCTTTACGTTGGCGTCGACGACTGCGACCGGTGGCTCCATCGGCGTGTGGATAAAGTAAGGCACGAAATAATCCGCTTCGACCACTTTGTCGGCTGACGCCAAGGCCGCGGCGGCATCACCACGCTTACGAATTTCCAGGCCGCCTTTCTTGGCCGACGCCCGCAGCTTATCGTCAAAAGTGGCGCTGTCGTGGACCGTAAACGGTCCGTCGTCCCACTCGATCTTCAGCTTCGAGCGGCCTTCCGTCACTGACCATGTGTTGGTGCCGATCACAGCGACGCCACCGAGAGCATGAAATTCCGCTGGTTTGTCGGCCGGCAATGCCGGAATTTCAACGACTTGCTCCACGCCTTGTACTTTCAGCGCTTCGCTGGCGTCGAACGACTTCACTCTGCCGCGATAGACCGGCGCGCGGGCAACCACGGCGATTTTCATGCCAGGCATGCTCACGTCGGCACCGTAGTTGGCGCCGCCGGTGGTGATGTCGTAGTTGTCAACCATCGGCATATCCTTGCCGATGTATTTCCAATCAGCGGCGTCTTTCAGCTTCGCCGCGCCGTCGGGCAGCGCGATATCGGCCGCCACAGAAACCACCTCACCGAAATCCACCGACTTGCCCGTCTTGGCGTGATAGAGACGGTGGTCCTTGGCATAGACCTCGGAAGGATCGACGTTCCACTTCTTGGCCGCTGCTTGTTCCAGCAAATAGCGCCCGGCGGCGCCGAACTCGCGCATGATTTCGAAATGATGGCGGGTGCTGCGCGATCCATCGGTGTTCTGGGCATCTTTGCCGGCCGGGTCGTATTTGGTTTCGTCGCCCGGGGCCTGCCAGATCTTGACCCTTTGCCAGTCGGCTTCGAGTTCGTCCGCGACGATCATCGGAATGCCGGTGCGCACGCCTTGACCCATTTCCGACCGGCTGCATGTGATGGTGACGGTGCCTTGGTCGTCGATCGATACGAACAAATTCGGCGCCACCGACTTGGTTTGCGCAACAGCGCCCGGGATCATCGACACGGAAGCCAACTGGCCGCCAAGCACCAACGCCGTGGTGGCGCCCGCACCCTTGAGGATGCTGCGCCGGCTAACGTTTTGTATCATGGACATGATCAGACCTCCTGTGCCGCTTCGCGGACCGCGGCGAAAATGCGCTGATAGGTGCCGCAACGGCAGATGTTGCCGTCCATTCCTTCAACGATTTCTGCGTCGGTCGGATCGGGGTTGTCCGACAACAGCGCGGCAGCCTGCATGATTTGGCCAGCTTGGCAGTAGCCGCACTGAGGCACGTTGTTGGCCCGCCAGGCGCGTTGCACCGGATGGTTGCCGTTGGGGTCCAAGCCCTCGATCGTGGTGACGTCCTGGCCGGCGGCCTCGGAGACTGGAGTCTGGCAGCCGCGAACGGCTTCGCCGCCGACATGGACCGTGCAGGCGCCGCACAGGCCGGCGCCGCAGCCATATTTGCTTCCCGTCAAACTTAGCTCGTCGCGTAGGTACCAAAGCAGTGGCATGTCGGGGTCGCCAAAATACTGGCGACTGACGCCGTTTACTTTCAGGGCAATCATGATGGTTCCTCCCAATTTAACGAATTTTCAGGATGGCGCGCCTCCAAGTAGAAATCGATTCGATTTCCGGCACGCCACAACGGAAGGACGACATCTATGAAAATAATGAACGAAGGAGCGGACCTTCGCAAGAATTGGGTTCATCTGATCGGACACGGAAAGGTGATGCCGTGCCGGATCACTAGCAGTCCGGCTGAAATCGTGCGCTAGCTGTTTGGATGACAATGGAAATTCAGAAGCCCGTGGCGCGAACCGCTGTTCTTTTCCTAGCGGCCATCTTTATTGCCGCGTCATCGGCCGAAGCCCGAGTCGCAGGGGTTGAGATCGAGGCCCGCTATCCGTTCGCTGCCGGCCGGTCCTACGGCGCGGCCGGCGCCTACGAGGTCTTGGTCGGCCGGTTTCATTACACGGTCGACCCCGAACTGGCGGCGAATGCGCTGATCACCGACATTGCCCACGCACCACGCGCTGCCGACGGCGCCGTCGCGTTCGCGGGCGACTTCATTTTGATGAAACCCGTCGATCCCGGCCGCGGCAACCGCCGGCTGTTGCTTGAGGTCACCAATCGCGGCGGTTTGGCGCTGTTGCCTTTCCTCAATTTCGCCGCCTGGTCGAACCGCCCCGAAACCGCCGGCCATGGTGGCGATGGCTTGGTCCTGGAGGCGGGCTATTCGCTGCTCTGGACCGCCTGGAACTGGGACGTCACCGCAGGCAATGGCCGATTGCAGATCGCGCTGCCGGCCGCCGAAATTGACGGGCGCCCGGTAACCGGGCGCGTGGTTTCTGAATTGGTGCCGCGCTGGCCGACGACAATCATGCCAGTGGCATGGGGAAACTCCCGCGGCTATGCCGCTGCCGACGCGCCTGCGGCCCGTCTTAGTGTTCGGCCGAGCCAAACCGCCGTGCGTCGGCAAATTCCCGACAGTGACTGGGCCTTGCTGCCGGGCCGCTCTGCGGCCGATCCCTATCACGTGCAGCTAAAAACCGGGTTCCGGCCTGGCCAGATCTACGAAATCTCCTATCAGGCGACTGGCGCGCGGGTCGTCGGCCTTGGTCTTGCGGCGCTGCGCGACGCCGCGTCGTTTTTCAAGCATGCCGGGGATTCGTCCAATCCGCTCGCCGGCCAGGTCGATCACATCATCGGCTTCGGTATTTCGCAATCGGCGCGCGTTTTACAGCACATGCTGTGGCAGGGGTTCCATCGCGACGAAGCCGGCCGCGGCGCGATCGATGCGGTGTTCGCGCACGTCCCCGGCGGCGGCAAAGGCTCCTTCAATCACCGCTTCGCCCAGACCACGCGCCATCCGAGCCAGCATGAGGACCATCAATATCCGGCCGATTTCTTCCCCTTCGCGACCGTGCCCCAAACCGACCCGGTGACCGGAATGTCCGCCGATTTGTTGGCCCGCGCCCGCACCGCCGGTCCGCTGCCAAAGATTTTCTATACCCAGACATCGACTGATTATTGGACGCGCTCGGCATCGCTTTTGCACACCGACGTCGGCGGCGAAAGCGACCTGGCGCTTGACGCTGACGCGCGCCTTTACGTCTTCGCCGGTGCCCAACACGCGATCGGCGTCGCACCAAAGCGCGGTCGCTTTCTACTGTGCCGCAATCCGGCCGACTATCGGTATCTGTTGCGGGCGCTGATCGGCCGGCTCGACGATTGGCTGGGCGGCCGGCGGCCGCCGCCAAATAGCGCTTATCCGACCATCGCCCGCGGCAGCCTTGGATCGTTGGCGGCCTATCGCCAACAGTTTCCGGAAGTGCCTGGCCCAGACGGCCCCCTGGCACCGCCAAAGAAACACTTGGCGCCGCCGCGCCTCGATCTCGGTCCGCGCTTCGCGACCGACGGCATCATCGACACCCATCCGCCACGCTTCGGTCCGGTTTTCGAAACGCGCCTGCCGCTGCCGGATACGGACGGTATCGACCGGGGTGGCATCCGGCTTCCGGCCCTCGCGGCCCCCTTGGGCACGCACTTGGGTTGGAATCATCGCACTGATGGCGCCATCGACGCCATCGGCCGCTGGGCCGGCAGCTACGTCCCATTCGCGTCGGACCAAGCGACAGCCCGGCAGACCGGCGATTCCCGACGGAGTCTCGCCGAACGTTATGGCGATCGCGCCGGGTATTTGGCGGCTGTCGAGGCCGCGGCACTGATTTTGGTGCAACAGGGCTTCCTGCTCAATCGAGACCGGCCCGCGATCCTCGGTCGCGCCGCCCGTCGTTTCGATCGGCAAACCGCCCAGCAAATCGACGATGGGAGCTGCGCCTACCTGCGTTAGCCGCCCGGTGGTCCAGCACGCCGGCTCAACATGCCGCGGGTTGGATCGTAGGCCCAGATTGCGCCACCGACGAAGGCCAACAAGGCCAACACGGTAAAACCGGCCATCGGCCAATTCATTTGCCCATAGAGCGCATGACGCAGCGTTTCGACGGCGTGGGTAAACGGATTGACCGCGCAGATCCAATAGAGCAGTTCGCTCGATTCCCGCATGCGCCACAGTGGATAAAGTGCCGACGACAGGAAGAACATCGGAAAGATCACGAAATTCATGATCCCCGCGAAATTCTCCAGCTGACGGATCCAAGACGACAACAGCATGCCGAGCCCGCCGAGCATCAGGCCGCTGACGATCAGCAGCGGCAAGATCGAAACCAGGCCGAGCAACGGCAGGTCGACACCGAATGCCAAACAAATGCCTAAGAACGCATAGACCTGTAATATCGAAACTGCGACGCCGGCCAGCAGTTTGCAAACCAGCAAGTACCAGCGCGGCAACGGGCTTACCAACAGCGTCCGCATGGATCCCATTTCCCGGTCGTAGACCATCGACAGCGAACTTTGCATGCCGTTAAACAGCTGAATCATGCCCATCAGTCCGGGCACGATATAGACTTCGTAGACAATATAGGTTTCATAGGGCGGAATGATCGAAACGCCGAGCACGTTGCGAAATCCGGCACCGAAAATCAGCAGCCATACCAGCGGCCGGACTAGGGCGGCGACAAAGCGCTCGCGCTGGTGCAGGAAGCGCAGCGCCTCGCGAACGACGATGCCGGCGAGACACCGGTAATATTGTATCGGCGTCATGCCCCGGGCCCCTTGGTCAACATCGAGAACGCCTCTAGTAGTGTCGTTCCACCGGCGGCGGCGACGACGGCATCAACACTGCCGGCGGCACGAACGGTGCCCTGATGCAAGACCATGACGCTGTCGGATTCGGCGATTTCGTCGATCAAATGCGTTGCCCAAAACACAGCAATGCCGTCGTCCTGAGCCAAGCGATGGACATGCTCGACGATGGTTTGGCGGGTCGGCACGTCGAGGCCGACGGTCGGTTCGTCCAACAGCAACACCCGGGGCCGGTGCAGCAAGGCGCGGGCGATCTCGACCCGCCGGCGGTGGCCGCCGTTGAGCTGTCGAACCTTCTCGCCGCCGCGCTCGGCCATTTCAAGGCGGCCCAGTTCCTCGGCCACGCGCTGCCGGGCGACAGAATTCGGCATGCCATGCAGGGCGGCGTGATAGAGCAGGTTCTGCATGACCGTCAGATCAAGGTCCAGGGTCGGTTGCTGAAAGACCACGCCCATGGCGGCCAAGGCCCTGCCGGGCTGGCGGTGCAGGTCGTGTCCGAGAACGGCGACTTGGCCTTGATGGGCGTCATAAAGCCGGGTAATCAAGGAAAACAGGGTGGTTTTGCCGGCACCGTTGGGGCCAAGCAAGACCAAAAATTCGCCTTTACCGATGGTGAGATTTACGTCTTTGAGTGCGAATCCCTGGCCATAGCCGTACGAGAGGCCGGTCACGCCAAGGATCGCCGCACCGTTCGCGTCTTCGTTCACCCGATCTTGCCCTTCGTTCAGTTATTTCCGCCGCGCCCTCGAGAGGGAAGAGAGTGTTGCGTTCATCGCCCGCGGTCAAGGTACCGGCTCTGGACGGCGGTCAAGTGCTCGCGTACCGTTGCCCGGTCACCCGTTCGCGAGGGAGGTTTATGTGCGCGCGTTCGTCACCGTCATTGTTGCCGTTCTCTTCGTCTCACTGGCGTCCGGTATGGCCGCGGCCAAAGGTAGCGGCTATCTGTTCGTCAGCAACGAAAAAGACGATTCCGTCGTCGTCATTGACCCGGCCAGCTTCAAGGTCGTCAAGACCATCGCCACGTCCGAGCGGCCGCGGCATCTGCAATTCAACGCCAACCGAACGCTGATCTACGCGGCGTGCGGCGACGGCGAGGCCATCGACGTCATCGACGTCGCCAAGCTCGCGGTGGTCGATTCTATCGACGACATCGAGGACCCGGAGATGTTCGACCTCAGCGTCGACGGCAAGCACCTTTACATATCGTTGGAAGACAGCGGCGCGCTTGGCATTCTCGACATCGAACAACGCGTGATGGTGGCGACCATCGAAGTCGGCGAGGAACCGGAAGGCGTACTGACGGCGCCCGACGGCAAAACCGTGTACGTCACCTCCGAAGTCGCCAATACGGTACATGTGGTGGATGTGGCGCGGCGCGAAGTCGTGGCCAACGTGGTGACCGGCAATCGGCCGCGTCGCTTGGTCTTAACCCCGGACGGGTCGGAGCTTTGGGTATCCAACGAACTGGCCGGCTCGGTCGATATAATCGATCCGAAATCCCATACCATTGTCGGATCCGTGGGCTTCGTGCCCAAAGGCTTTCGCCCCGAGCAAGTAACCCCGGTCGGCATCACCATGACCGCCGACGGCAAAACCGCATTCGTGGCGCTCGGCCGGGCCAACCATGTCGGCATCGTCGACGTGAAGAAGCGAACTGTCGAGGCCTATATCCTGGTCGGTAACCGGCCGTGGAACGGCACGCTCAGCCGCGACAACAAACGCCTTTATGTCGCCAACGGCCTAAGCGACGACATATCCATCATCGATGTCGCGGATCGAAAGGTCATCCGCTCGGTGCCGGTCGGCCGAGTGCCGCACACGATCTTGATCGACGATTGAACGCAATGCGTTTGGGTCTTCTTGCCTTCTGTCTCGCGCTGTCCTTGATGGCCTGGCGGCCGGTGGCGGTTATGGCGAAGGAGCTGGTGATCGGCGTCGCCGACTTGAAACCCGACGCCCGCTACACCAAGCGTCGCACTTTCGCCCGCTATCTGGTGCAGCCGCTCGGCCGGCCCGGCGTCGGTGCCGAGGTCGCACTCAAGGAGGTGCGTTATCACGGCGCCAAGGTCGGCGCGACGTTCAGCATCAAGCACCTGCGCGCCCGTTCGATGGACGATTTGACGGCCGCGATTCTCGCCGCGAACAATGCCGGGCAAGCCTTCTTTCTGGTCGATATTCCGGAACAGCACTGGCCAACGCTGATCGAGAAGACCGCCGGCCGCGCCTTGCTGCTGTTCAACATCACGGCGCAAGCGGACGTGTTGCGTCAAGAGCAATGCGCCGCCCACCTGCTGCATGTCATTCCCAACGACGCCATGCTGATGGACGGGCTCGCGCAGTTCCTGTCGCTGCGGCGCTGGCGGCGCATTCTGGCGTTGGTCGGGCCGACACCCAGGGACCAAGCCTTGCAGGCCGCCTTCGAGCGTGCCGCCAAACGCTTCGGCCTGAAGATCACCGATCGACGCCCGTTCCTGCTGAGCAACGATCCGCGTGAACGCGACCGCAACAACCTGGCACTGCTCACCCGCGGCGACGATTACGACGCCGTGTTCGTGGCCGATTCCGACGGCGAGTTCGCCCGCGACGTGCCGTATCAAACCAAGGCGCCGCGGCCGGTGGTCGGTGCCGAAGGCCTGGCGGCGACCGCCTGGCATTGGGCGTGGGAGCGCCACGGCGCGCCGCAATTGGAAAAACGTTTCGAAAAAAAGGCCGGCCGGCCCATGCGCGACGGCGATTGGGCGGCCTGGATCGCGGTGAAGGCCGTCGCCGAGGCGGTGCAACGGACAGAAAGCACGGACTTCGAAACGATCAAGAAACATCTGTTGAGCCCGGACATGATCCTCGACGGCTTCAAGGGCCACCGCAGCAACTTCCGGCCGTGGGATAATCAGTTGCGCCAGCCAATCCTGGTCGGCACCCATAATCGGGTGCTGGCGCGGGCGCCGATCGACGGCTTTCTTCATCAACTGAACAATCTGGACACGCTCGGGTTCGACCGGCGCGAAAGCCGCTGCGCCCTTGGACGCTAAGAGATAAGGACAAGAGATGACCCAGCCGCAGCCAACTTTGACCCTGGACAGCATCGTCGCCCGGCCGGTGTTGTTGCCGTTGAAACGACCGGTGGTGGCGCGCATCGCCACCATCGACGTCTGGCCGGTCATCCTGATCGATCTTCACACTGAGGAAGGCGTGGTCGGCCGCGCCTATCTCGAGCCCTACGTGCCGAACGCCATGAAATATTTGGTGCCGGCGATCCATGATCTCGGCGCGCTGTTGAAAGGCCGCCAAGTGGCGCCGATCGAGTTTTATGAGCAGGGCCGCAAGTCGCTGCATTTCGTCGGCTATGAGGGCCTGTCGATGATCGCCGTTGCCGGCCTCGACATGGCGGCATGGGACGCGCTGGCGCGTGCCGCAGACCTGCCGCTCTGCGTGTTGCTCGGCGGCAGCGTCGGCTCGGTCAAATCCTACAACAGCAACGGCCTTTGGCTGCGGGAGCCGGCGGCACTCGGCGAAGAGGCCTTGGCGCTGCGTGACGAGGGTGATTTCCACGGACTGAAGCTGCGCATGGGCCGGGAGCGCTTGGACGACGATCTGGCAGCACTTGCCGCGATCCATAACGCCGTCGGGCCGGACATGGCGCTGATGGTCGATTTCAACCAAGGCCTCGGATTCGACGAGGCCTTGATCCGCTGCCACGCGATCGACGATGCCGGCCTCGCCTGGATCGAGGAACCGATCGTTTACGATAATTTCGACGGCTACACGGCGCTGACCAGCCAGTTGAAAACACCGGTCCAGATCGGTGAAAACTTTTACGGGCCCCGCGACCTGCATAAAGCGCTGCAGGCCAAGGCCTCCGATCTGGTGATGCCCGACTTCATGCGCATCGGCGGCGTCACCGGCTGGCTGCGCGCCGCCGCCATCGCCGGCGCCGCCGGCATTCCGATGTCCACACACCTCTATCCGGAAGTCGGCGCCCACGTGATGCGGGTAACCGAAACCGCGCATTGGCTGGAATGGCAGGATTGGGCCGACGTCATCCTGCAGAAACCCTATGCCCTCAGCCGAGGCGACCTGCAAATACCGGATGCGCCGGGCCTCGACCTGGATTGGGACGAGGACGCGGTAAAGGCGCACTTGGTCGAGATTTAGCCGAACCGGCCTATTTCTCGATTTTTGGCTTCCATTGGCCGGCGCGTCGTTCGGCTTCGGCGATCTGATCGGTGGTCATCAGGCGGGCGACCGCGTCGAGATGCGCCGGCGCATCACGCTCGCCACCGGCGCGGGCGATGGTGAGCCAGGTAAGGGCACGCACATAATTCTGCCGGGCACCGCGGCCGATGGCATACATGACGCCAAGGGCCAGTTGCGATTGGGAATGGCCCTGTTTTGCCGCGCGGCGATACCACAGTGCCGCCCGCAAATAGCTCTGCTGCAGTCCCCAGCCCTTTTCGTAGCGCTCACCCAGAAAATATTGCGCCAGGCTGTGTCCTTCCTCGGCCGCCTGAATGCAAAAATCAATGCCACCGCGTTCGCCGACGCAGCTATGGAACACGCGCGCGAACATCGCCTTAGCGCTTTTGTCCTGGCTTAGTGCCGGCGCCGACCAATTGACCCCACCGGCCGCCAACAGGGCGACGACAAAAACACAGCGTAGTGCCTTCGGTATGGGTAAAATGGCCCGAGTCCAAACAGTTTGGCTGACTACGCAACGTTTCGGGCCGACCGGCTCGAACGGTGTTTCCGCAATGGACGAAAGCAAGACCCGGTGCATCAACGTAATAGCGCCAACATATCGATGGATTATGATTCCCGCATCAGGAAAGGTAAGCACGGCCGATCGTGACTACAAGATTCGAGCTGTAGTTTTTTCCTCATCGCCACACCAAATGGTAGGGTGACGGCTCCGACAATCGGCAAGGAGGCGCTGGGTTGGGCATGGTCGACAAAACAGGGGCGGAATGGCGTACCGAAGTCGGTGCCGCGGCGCAGCGCGGCGATCGTTTGCTGGCGTACGATATCGCCAGCGGTCACCAATCAGATGCGCCAGCACCGAAGACGTCTCGAAGACAACGCCGTCCGGCCCGGCCAGAAGGCGGGCCCGCGCTTCGTTTTCACTGTCTGTTAGGATGATCGGCGATCGCGTGTGGCTGAACAGGTCCTTGACCCCGTGATCCTTGTGCACGGTATCGACCGACACAAACGCCGCGCCTGATTTCCAAACGCCGATCGCGGCGGCGATCTTGTCGGGCCCATGGGCCATGAACTAGACGATCAAGGACCCCGGCGGAAACCCATTTTTGAGAAGCCGCTGGGCGACCGCGTTGGTTTGTCGGTTGAGCTCGGCCAACGTCGTGGTGCTTGTGTCGGTGATTACGGCGGCGCGATCCGGCGCCACGTTGGCCATATTTTCGAACCGATCGACCAGGAGTCCGCTGGCAGGATCTGGATCAAGCGGCACATGGCCGCCGGCCGGCGCAACGGCCTGCCACCGCCGCGTATCCGGTGTCAATTCGCCGGCTGTTTGTCCAGACGCAGAAAAACGTTATTCACACTACCAACACTCTGTTGATCCAGATAATACTGCCGCAGTCGATGTCCCGTGAAAAGGCCGCGGCCAATTCCTCCCGCACTATTCAATCGTCCAACAGGCGCATGAGGGTACGCGCGAGTTCGCCGATCTGTGGCTCTTGCAACATGGTGAGGTGATCGCCCGGCACCTCCGCGACACTAAGGCCACCGGTAACCAAACGGCGCCAGCGTCGCACCAATTCCGCAGTATCCCGCCGTTCCGCCGACAAGATCAAAATGGCCTCACCCGGATAGGGTCTTGGCCGATACCGGAATAGGGCGCCGGTCTGCCACGCATTCCGGGTCACAAGCCCTTTCGGAGCGCTGAACCCAAACGCCTGGCCGATCAACGAGCCGGCAACGCGCACCGCCTTGAACGGCTTGCGCAGCACCTTGCCTGCCAATTTGCCCGCCGAGCCCGGCATGCCACTGTCCAGTATTACTAAGTTGGATACCTCCATACCTTGATTGCGCAAGATTTGGGCGATTTCATAGGCGATCAGCCCAGCGGTCGAATGGCCCATGATCCGATAGGGGCCGTCGGGTTGCACCTGGCGTATCATCTCGATGCAGCGCATCGCCATGTCTTCGATCCGGCGATCCGGTAACGCATCTCCACCGGCGCCCTTGGCCGGCAGGCCATAGACCGGCTGGTCGGCGCCAAAATGCGGGATCAAAGACAAACAAAAAACCGGCACCGCGTGGTTCGAAACGAAGAACAGAGCGGGTTTGTCGCCATTGGTTTGCAAAGGCACAGCTCGGCCCCAGTCGGCTGCCGGTGCCTCGCCGGAAATGGTCTTGGCCAAGGCCCGGATTGTCGAACCCTGCAGCCACAGGCTCTCATACGGCAGTTCACGCTCCAGGCGCTGTTCGAGCTTCAAAAACATGGTCATCGCCGTCACCGAATCGCCGCCGATCAGGAAGAAATCATCCTCGACCGAGATCCACTCCTTGCCCAACAGTTCTTCCCAGATCTCCTTTAAGGCCGCCTCCACGTCATTGGCCGGTGCCACGGCGTCACCCATTCGGGAATGGATATCGACGATGGGCCGCGCGGCCGTCAGTGAATCGCCGCCTTGCTGAACGAAGCCGGTGCCTGGATCCACTACGTCATGCGGGCAATCCAGACCCCGTGCCCAAAGGCTTCGAACGGCGGTGGCGCGGGCCGAATCGAGCCGAGCTTCAGATTTCTTTTCCTGCAGTTCCGACACCGCCCCACTGAGGCCAAGCCTGTCCGCCAGGCCAATCCGTTGTGGTTTTCCGGTCGCGCCTTTTGGGATCTGCTGGAGAAACTTGATGATCTTGGGGACTTTGAAGTCGGCCAATTGTTGAGCGGCATGTCGAATGATCGCGGCCGCGTCAGCGTCGGCTCCTTTGTTCAGTACGATCGCGGCCGCCACGTCCTCGCCGAGGCTAGCATGCGGTATTGCAAAACTGATCGCTTCCATGACTAGAGGATTGGACGACAGAACGCGATCGACCTCCAACGGGGATATTTTTTCGCCACCGCGATTGATCATCTCCTTGATGCGTCCTGTCAGCGTCAGGTAACCGGCTTCGTCGATGAAGCCTTCATCACCCGTACGGAACCATCCTTCCCTGAAGCAATCGGCATTGGCCTGCGCATTGTTTTCGTAACCCCGGGTCACGGAGGGGCCTTGGATCGCGACTTCGCCAACGTCGTTCGGTTTCAGCCTGTTCCAGTCTGCGTCCAAGACGGCGATATCGGTCGACGCGGCCAGACCTACCGAACCCCGCGTCCGAGCCCCCGGTGGGAGCGGATTACTCGACATTTGGTGGCTGGCTTCCGTCATCCCATAGGCCTCGACGACGGGCACGTCGAAAAAGGCCTCCAACCCTTCGAGTAGGCTCGGTGACATGGCCGCTGAAGAGGAACGCAGGAATCTCAGATGCGGCAGATTTGGCGAAAGGCCTTCGTTGCGCGCATAGTTGTAGAGCGCGCTGTGGATGGTCGGCACGGCGGTCATCCAAGTCGCCTTGCTCTCTTGCAACTCCTGCCAGATCGCTTGCGGCGACAGGCCTTCAACGATGTAGGCACGGCCACCACTCAAGAGCGGCGTTAGAACACAACAGACAAGACCGTGGATGTGGAAGAGCGGCATGACCGTCAAACAGCGATCCGCCGCCGACAGAGCGAGCCAACTGGACAAGCGCTCGACCGAAGCCAAGAGGTTCCGGTTGCTGAGCGGCACTCTTTTCGGTTCCGACGTCGTCCCTGACGTCGAAAGCACCAACGCCACGTCTTCCGGACCAGGGCGGGCATCCCTCGCTGGCACATCTGCGCGGCCTTCCAGCACCAAATTTCCTATTGCTGGATAGTGTGCCGAGAAAACAGGTAGCCCCTTCGTTCGTGCGGCGCGCCAGAGAGGATGATCAGCATGTTGGTCGGTAATCACGGCGGTTAACGCCGGATCCTCAAGCAGAACCTCGAATTCGTTCTGCCGCAGACTGCAATTCAGTGGAATGGCACCACAGTGCGCCGCCGTTGCCACAAACGATAGGGCTGCCAGCAACCGATCGGAAAATGCAAGCGCCCATCGCGAGGTTGTCGGCGCTACTTGCCGCATCGGAAGGGAGGCAAAAGCATCAATGATTTGCCGGAGATCCTCCAAAGTGATGTGGCCGCGGCTCGCGCTTTCGAAAATCACGGATTCCGGCTCCGCCCGCAACCGTGCCGCGATTGCATCTCCTAAGCTTGAATAATCTTCAAGGGACGGCGCCATTACTAAAGCGCCAAATATCTGAATTCGGCCGCTGGCTCGAAGGCGACGCCAATCGCGAGGACAATCAAAATGGCGTACCAAATTGCCATCGTCAGGTCGGCCAGAAACTTCGGAAGGTATTGCGAATGGAAATCATACATCGAACGAAACTATACTATTTACGAATTTCACATAGCCTTCAAAGGCAGCACCAATATCGGAATGTTGGACGAGTGTAAAGCTAAACCTGACGAAAAGCACTGTCAAACAACAGCTCGCCGTGGGCAAGACACGTCCAACCAATAGGGATTTGGGCTTCGGGAGGTAGAGCTTAAACCTTTGAAACCTCTGCCAAATGACGATTCCAATGCTATGATAGATACTCCAGGCAATATAGCCGGTGGAAATATCGTGTCAGCGGCCGATCACGAGCAGCGTTGCTAGGGCGCCAATCGCCGGACTTCGACTAAATGCGAAAACGGAATTGTAGACGTAGTCGCGACAACAACTGTTCAGCGATATATGAGGTGGTCCCACATCTTTGGACAGCTTGGCGGCTTTCTAAAGGTGTATTCCGGTGTCTGATCATGCCGCCAAATTCCTGTTTGTCATGTTCTGTCGTAACTGTTGGGCCTGTGGTGATGTGGGTAAGCCGCCAGGACAGCACATGACGTGTCGCCCATACGATGGCGTTCTCGCTCTACTGGTAACGCCGAGTCGGCTATGTCCTCGATAGCCGCCGATTAGCCCGCACACCGATTTCGGCGCTATGTGCCGATACTGTTGATAAAGTCGCAAGTTCGAGATTTCGCGAAAGAAAGTTGCCTTAACCCAAGCCGGATTGAATCATCGTTTCGTTACGGCGGAATTCCACGAATCACTATTTCAAGATTTTGGTTGTCGCGGACTTTATCAACAGAATCTGCCAACAACGGTCATGACACTAAGTCAGCAGCTCACGTGGATTTCTTGATCGATGATCGCTAAGCTTCCCTCTTGGGGGATTTCTGTGGAATGCCGACTTACCGCAATGGGCGACCAATTTTTCGATGCCTACATCAAACTGAAGACCAATGACTGGAACCAATGTTCACGGCATCTGATCCAATAGGAACGGGATACCACGCGGGATTGCTGATCCGGCCCCATAACGGCATTGCCGAACAAATCGACATCCTTGCCGGGGCGCCGTCATAATTGGCGATAGTCGATCATCTCGATCGGTACCGGGTAGGATTCCTGCCAGTTTGTCTTCAGCAGGTTCTCTTCGTCTTGATAATTGCGCGGTCGATCAGGGCCCGGATGAACACTGGCCTCCACCACACAGGACCGGCCCGGAATCTCGGCGTTCTGCAAAAACGCCGCGAACGGCCCAAAGTAGTCTGTCGTTTTCGTCGAATACGCCTTCCTGAGCATGCTGTTGAAGGCGCGCTTCTTTAGACGTTTGGCATGGGTCGACCGCTCATTGGGCCCGAGAATGTTTGTCGTAATTCTGACACGACGAATACGATGTCGGATTTGCAGGCATTTCAGCACGGGAAACAGTGTCGGCATGGTATGAACCTGGTGATGCGAATCGATGTGGCTAACCGAAGCGCCGAACTGCTCGATGCGTCGGATTTGAAGAGAAAACTCCTCCAGCAATCCTAAGAGAAGCGCCGGCGTTGGCGAAACCTCACGAAAATTGCGGGGATCTAGTTTGCCGTCTTTTCCGAGCAGCGAATTGACCGCCATGTTGGCCCCGAGCGGCTCGAACGCCGTGCAATTGAGATGCACACCAAATGAGCAATGTCGAAAATTCCTGATCTGCGATGCGGCCTGTTCGAAGGCAGGGCCATTGGCCATCAACGTCGCCGAGCTTATAGCTCGCGATTCCAACAGTGCAAAAATCGCCTCGTTGACGGACGGTCTAACGCCGAGATCGTCGGCATTGACGATTAACCGAATCTTCTCGGCGCGCACCGTCATCGCGCGCCGCAACGGGATGTCAAGAAACTTTCGTCGACGCCAAGGCCTGAGATCATGCGCGCCACCACAAGTTGGTTTTGGACAAACGCGGCCGCAAATGATTCTCAATTTCTGTACAAAGTCCGAACAAAATACAACCCGTTATCGGCAAGATCCCTTGCAGAAATATGACGCAACTCGACGGCTATCCCTTTGCCCATGCTACGTTTTGACGACGTCAACATTATAACCCGCTTCGCCGTTCGCGCAAACCGAAGTCGTTCTCGGTCACTTGAAGGCAGTCTCTGTCCCTCCTATTTATCTCATCCGTACTGCCGATGGTTTCTTGATCGCTGCCCTAAGCACAATTTCAACGGTTGGGAGGGCAAGGTGGGTCCCGAAAAGGCGGCTGGATTTGTCTTCCGGTCATTGGTGGCGCTCACTTTGCTGAAGTCTCAGTGAAACGCGAAGCGACAACGGGCGCTGACGAAGATACCGATTTGCCTGGCAATGGTGTTCAGCGAGAGACGTTATGAAAGTTGTTGGCGCTGCAAAATAGGTAGCCAAAACGCGACCTTAAGGGATATGTCGCTTTTGATTTCAGCATTTTTCGCCCGCGCCAAATCGCTCCGCCAATTGTTCGCGAACCTCGTCGGTGATTTTGGCGAATAGATTTTCCGGGACCTCAAAAGCGTTGCCGGGAGATAGAGATTGCATTGCCTCTGCTATCTCACCGGGCCAATCGAGCGCCTGGGTCTCTATGTGAAATGCCTTCAGTATAGTGTCGGAGACATCGGGCACGAATGGACGCGAGACGATTGCATAGAGGCGCACGAGATTGAGGGCGAAACGCACGATGGCCGCGGCGCGCTCGGGGTCTTCCTTAACCACCACCCAAGGCGCGGCCGCCTGAAGGTATTCGTTGCCCTCGGCCCAGATTGCGCGGGTTTCGGCCGCCGCCTTGCGCAGCTCCATCGCCTCCCAGTGCGCGTTTAACTTCGCGATCCGACTGGTCAGTGCATCGATTATCTGTTCCTCGGGCCCCGAGTAGGACCCGCCCGTGGGCACCGCTTCGCCGAACTTCGAGCGGCAGAACTTTGTCACCCGGGAGACAAAATTGCCCAACACATCGGCCAGATCCTTGTTGGTAACGCCCTGAAAATGCTCCCACGTAAAATCGCTGTCGGCGCTCTCAGGCGCATTCGAGAGCAGCCACCAGCGCCAGTAGTCACTCGGAAATATGGTCAGCGCCTGGTCCATGAATACACCACGACCTTCACTGGTCGAAAACTTGCCGCCTTCATACGTCAGCCAATTTGTCGACTTGATGAAGTCGACCAGCTTCCACATTTCCTGTCCGTCGGAACTGGCACCCATTAACGTCGCGGGGAATGACAAGGCGTGGAAGGGTACGTTGTCTTTACCCATGAACTGGACATAGCGTACATCACCAGCACCTTTGTCCTCGCGCCACCAACGCTCCCAGGCGCTATCATCTAGGCCGTTGGCGTCAGACCATTCCGCTGTAGCGGCAATGTATTCGATTGGCGCATCGAACCAGACATAGAAAACCTTGCTCTGCATGCCCGGCCAAGGCTCGGTGCCCTTCTTCACCGGGATGCCCCAATCGAGGTCGCGTGTGATACCGCGGTCCTGCAAGCCCTCGCCGTCGTTCAACCATTTCTTAGCGATTGACGTCGACAACACCGGCCAATCGGTTTTTGAATCGATCCAGTCTTGCAGTCGATCGCGCATGGCCGACTGTCGCAGATAAAGGTGTTTAGTTTCACGGACCTCAAGCTCGGTTGATCCGGAGATCGCCGAGTACGGGTTGATCAGGTCGGTCGGATCGAGCTGTTTGGTGCAGTTTTCACACTGGTCGCCGCGGGCGCGGTCATAGCCGCAGTTCGGGCAGGTGCCCTCAATATAACGATCCGGCAAGAAGCGCCCGTCCGCAAGGGAGTAAATCTGTTTTTCGGTCACTTCTCGGATCAGATCGGCTTTTGCGAGCCGACCCGCGAGATGCTGCGTGAACCAGTGGTTGCGCTTGGATGAGGAGCGTCCGAAGAAGTCGAAGCTGAGCCGAAAGCCGTCGGCCAATTCCTTCTGCACCTGCCACATCTCGGCGCAATACTCGGCCACCGGCTTGCCGGACTGAGCGGCGGCCAACTCGGCGGGCGTACCGTGTTCGTCGGTGGCGCAGATCAACATGACCTCATGTCCACGCGCACGCATATACCGGGCATATGCATCTGCCGGCAGCTGGCTGCCGATAAGATTACCCAAATGCTTGACCCCGTTTATATAGGGCAGGGCCGACGTGATGAGCGTACGAGCCAAATCAATCTCCTTATTGCCGCCGTATTCACCGAAGCGGCCACTGAAAGCACCGGCACTATCTAGAGCAAATTTAGATCATACGGAAACGGTTGATGGGTGCAAATAACCGATTGCCAGCGGCCTAATTGGTTCTGGGGGTCGGCTCAAATCTCGTTCGTCAGGTTAAGCGCCTCACGAGTTGACTCTAATTTCTATTTGTTTTCAATCTGTTACGGATTTTTGACCCCGATATGTTGCAAGTAAATTGCACGGAGCACGAATGATTCCATGGGGCACCGTCGTCATCCCTGGCACTTCGCCGGGTGTTGTGGGAATCGGGACAATCCATCTGCCGCAGATTCATTCTTGAAACTGAACAATCCTCGTTCATGCTCTAGAACCAGATCACTCCGGTTGAAGCAAGTATTTTGACAGCGACGAACAGCACACCTGTGGTCAATTCTCTCAGCAAACACCTGGTTTCGGACGATTATGCCGAACCTGATACAGTCGACAGACTAATCCCACCGTTACTGCGCGCTCAGTCACCTGAATAATGGCCTCTGCGGCTCAGATTCTGGCTGGGTTATGTGTTTTTGGTAACGACACACATTCCTTCGCCAGCGTCGCGGTTAGTCATTTTTAACTTTGACGCCTTGGCTCCCACTGGACAATGCGTCAAGCCGTTCCTTGGCTTCATTGTTACCCAGTGCTGCGGCCTAAAAGGCGATCGGCCACCAATAGAGCCAGTGCGACAATGGTCACCGTCGGGTTGGCGGAACCAGCGACCGGAAATACCGAGCTCGAGGCGATCCAAAGATTTGCGATGCCATGCACTCGGCAATCGCGGTCGACCACACCGTTTTTCGGATCGACCGCCATTCGCGTGGCGCCCATCGCGTGAGCGACCATGTCCTTGTGCGTCAAATCCTCAGGTAAGAGAGACGAGTCTTCGACCGGTATGACCTGTGCCAGACCCGATGCTGCCAACGCTTCGGCGAAGACCGTAGCTGGCGCCAAGTGATCCGGCGCCGGTCGGAATAGGATTCTTGCCAGCGGATCACCAAATCGGTTGGTGCGATCGGATAGGACAATTCTATTCTCTGCCCGAGGCGCGGGCTCCGTCGTCGCGAACAGGAGCGTGCGGGTTCCAGGCACCTGGGCAGCCCGCAATTGTTTGCCTGCCTTCATGCCGTAGTAGCGCAAGACCGACAATGGATCGGCAGCCAATTCTTTGAGCCTTGCTGGCACATCGATGGGTCGTTCTCCGGATTTGAGCGCCGCCCACAGCCTTTTGTGTGCCGAAACGCTGGCGGCCCCCTCGCCCGGAAGAATGTCGTGGGCCCGCACCCAGAAGCCGCGCAACCGCCGCTGCCGCATGATATGCGGCGACAGCGAAGCCACGGAGTACGCCCGCCCGCCCGAGATCGGCCGCCATTTGAGTAATCTGTCGGTCATCGGCTGTGCCGCGGTGTTGACGACATAGCCAACGGGTGTGCGGCACCGCTCCATGAAATATCGGCCGAGGTTTCCGTTACTGTCGAGATCCGCTTTGCCAGCGCGGGCCGATGCCAAGAGTAAGCGTGGCGCCTCAATGCCGCCTGTCGCCAACACGACCTTTCGGGCCTTAATGAAAAAAGTGCGCCCGTCAGCGCCGCGGACATGTACCATTTCGACAAAGCGGCCATCGGCAGTTAGGTCGAGATTATAGGCAGTAGCGCCAAGAAAGATGCGGCTGCTTGGCGAACGTCGCGCCTCGGCAAGATAGCTGCCGCCGGTTCTAAGCGCTCGCGTGATGCCTACGCTTCGGTAAACGATTTGCGCCGAAGGGTCGTCTTCCGCGTAGGCCGCCGAATCGACGCGTAGTTCATCCGGTACAAGGCCGAAGAAGGCCATCGCTCGATCGCAAAACGGCAGAAGATCGTCGTAGGCCAATGGCCAACCGCTTGGCTCATCGAAGTCACGCTGCTCGAAATCGATGCGGTCAGGAAAAGCGCACACGCCGGTCCAAAGATGCGTCGTGCCGCCGAATCCACGCACATGCAGGCTGGTTGCAGGGAGCTCGGCCGTCGGGCCGCCAAGCTCGAAGTAGTCATCCGGCGCTTCCTTCGCGGTCAAGTCTCCGGATTCAAGGAGGCAAAGTTCGACGCCGGCCTTATCCAAGTCTGAGAAAAGAGCGAGCCCTGCGGGTCCAGCGCCGACAACGCAAACATCCGTCTCCAAGATGGTGCCCGAAGCTATTTTTGCGGGGTTGAGGATCATGGTTCAGGACTGCGGCACTCTGGTTTTTCCCGATGACGCGTGTCATCATTCCATCGTTAAAACAGCGTTAGAGGCAGGCAAGTGTATTGCCAAAGTTGCACGCACAGACGGTATCCTTGGATTGCTAAGTCACTGTTAATCCTGTGCGGCCGCATTTGCCAACCGCCATCGCGGAAGAATATTGATGCCGCAGCATAGGGCCGATTACCCCGCCGCCGCACATCCGAGCATCCCGGTGCGCAACGTCACGGCCTTGACCATGCCGATGTGGGTGCTTAAGACGCTGGATCATAGTTTTTGGGAGTATCGCAATCGTCCCGCATGGTCGCTGTTTCCGCCACCGAGACTGCGCGGCATGATTTCGGCCCGATTGGAACGCCCGATCTTCATTATCGGCGCTGCACGGTCGGGAACGACCTTTCTTGGCGATTGTTTTGGGGCTTTGCCGGGCGTGTCCTATCACCACGAACCGGTGCTCACCAAGAGTGCGACCAAGCATGTATATCAGGGGGACTGGACGGAAGAGCAGGCCCGACGCCTGTTCCGATGGACCTATCTGCTGCTGATGCGTGTTCACGGCGAAGGCGATTTACGCTTCGCCGAAAAGACGCCGAGCAACGCGCATATCCTGCCGTTCTTGGCAGATAGCTTTCCTGACGCTCAATTTATTCACATCCATCGCGACGGCCGCGATTCGGCCTTGTCTCTGTCAAAAAAACCTTGGCTCGGCGAGCCGGCCAAGCCCGTCAAGTACGAACCGGGCGGTTATCCTGAAGGACCTTTTGCGCGCCATTGGGTGGAAGCCGAGCGCACAGAGGAGTTTGAACAGACCAGTCATTTCCACCGTTGCATATGGTCCTGGCGACGTAACTTGCTCAGCGTCCAGCGCTGGCGCAACCTTTTGTCTGACGACCGTTTTATGGAATTGCGTTACGAGACGCTTGCAGACAATGCCCAAAATGAGGCGCGGCGTCTCGCGGCATTCCTTGCATTGGACAGGCGGGACGCCGACGCCTTGGAGACAGCTCTCTCGACCTTTACACCCGCATCAATTGGGCGATGGCGGGCTGAGCTGTCAGAGCAGCAGGTCGCTATTGCACACCGCGAAGCGGGCGACATGCTCCGCCACTACGGCTATCTCGTCCATCGCTAAAAAAGTCCCTCGGCTTCGCCACGGTGAACTATCTCGACTAGAGCAAGTTTCGACAAACCGGTTCCAAGACCGTTGCCGCATCCTCATGCATCTCCGGCGTTGGATAGTAGAGATTGCGGTTCCAGCGCCCTTGATGCAGGCCTTTATCGTCTACCATATCAATCGACGTCGGCTGGCCGGTTTCTTTGTCTCGCAAGATTTGCGGCAGACCACGACGACTGACACAGGAGACGAAGCTGTCGGCGGCGCCCCGGATTTGATCCACCATCTCATCGGTCACAAGCTGGGGATAATCGCCCAAAAGAGCTCTGAGCCGAAAAAACCGCGCTCGGTAGCTGGGCGGCCGCTTGGAAAAATAGAGCAAGACCGTTGGCACCGTGAGACTTTCGAGCAGCGCCAAATGCGCATTGACCATCGCCGACCGGGCCTCAGCGACAATCGCGAGGGTCTGCGGCGGTGGGCGTCCGAACAGGAATAACCGCTGCCCGCCGACGGACAACGCAGCCAGAGCTTCTTTCTCCAGCAGGCTGCCATAGGCCTGGTCGGCGGTCATAATCTGCCCGTCGCGACGGCGCTGATGCGTTTCAAGCCCATTGGTCAGAAAGGCGGACGTATCCTCGCTACGCGCCGACAACACTTGCAGAATGGCAAACCGGCCGCGATTGGCAATGTCGATGAGGGCCGGTTGTCTCAGGAAAAAGCCGGCGCCGGCACCGCCAACACCGCAATTAAGACCCGCTATTCCGAGTCGCTCAGACAACAACGCAGGATAGGGCGCCTCGCAGAAACACCCGAAAGTTTGGGCGGCCCCAAGACAGGTGAAATAGCGACCGGGTTCCAGCCTTTTCGGCCAAGGACCGCGAAAGGTAAATTTGGCTTCTTCGCTGTAGACGGGTTCGTAATCGACAATTGACTTATCGCGATCGAAATAAGCACTGGTGGACTTCTCGGGTAACTGCGGCGGTTTCATTGGTTGCGGGCTTCCTCGACGGCCGAGCTTGTTCCCGTAACCGCACCGTAAATTGCCCGGAGCAAATCTATTGAGGCCCGCCAATCGTAAGGCTGTACGAAGCGCCAACCGGTTTCCGAGACACGGCGCCAGAGCTCAGCGTCTGACATCAAATTCAGCAAGTAGTGGGCGAAGGTCTCAGCATCGTCTGTCTGCAACCAGGCGCTGCCAGCGCCGCCTTCCATCCCCAAAGCGCCAGGTCCGGTCGTCACGGCCGGCCGGCCGCTTGCCATCGCTTCGATCAGACGCAGCCGAGTACCGCTGCTGACCAGAACCGGCGCGGCGATAACGGAAGCCTCAGCGAACAGAGGCGTCATATCCGGCGGATTGCGGATGGCGGTGACCCCGTCAATTCTGTTGAGGCGGGTCGCCATCGCCGGCGTCATCAGGCCCGCGACCACCACCCTGGGCGCGGGGCCGTTACCTACATTGCGTAAGCGCGGCACGACTTCGTCGCAGAACCAATGAAGCCCGATGGCGTTGGGGCGCCAGTCCCATTTACCCGGCACCAGGATCATGCCGGGACTGGGCGCCGCTTCCCGCGGCACCGCATAGTGGTCGAGGTCAATCATGTTTGGCAGGACATGGATCGGCGGTCTCTCCACGGCAAGGTCGCGAAGCTTGTCCCGATCCGAATCGGAGACCGCAAGCACAGCGTCGGCGGTCGAAACGACACGGGCTTCGGCTCGGCGCAACGCCAACGCTTCGCGAGCGACGAGGGACTTCGCAGGAAACCGCTCTTCACTTGCACGCTTGGCGAGCAGGCTCCACTCGCAATTGTGAGCATCATAGATCAAAGGCGCCCGTGTCACATCGATAAGGTCAACCGCCGAGCTGAGCTCGGAGGCATGAATGGCGGCGTAGTCAGTCACAGCGGCAAGACGCCGGCCTTCACGGCGCATTGCCGGATGTGTCTTTGAAGAGAGCCAAAGCGGCTGCTTCGTAAGCATCGAGGCCATCCCCGCCGCGGCCCAGCGGCGTGCTGAGAGCATAGCGGTCTCGTCGCCGTAATAGGGAGAAACGCGTATAACGCGCCGGCACAAGGCATCAACAATTGGTTCTTTTGGACCGACCGTAAGGAGATCGACGTCGAAGCAATGATTAAGCGCTTGCAGGATATTGAAATTATGGATCCGTGCGCCGCCGTGCGGGGGCCAGGGGTTGTACCGAGTTATGAACAGGACGCGTAGCGCCTTCATTTGTACCCATGACGCATTTTTGAACTTTGATGCGTTACACTACAGATTGGCTTTCTGACTGTCGAACCCTAACAAGGCGAGTGATTGCGCCTATTTATTTGCTCGCATAGACTGACCCGCCCGTACCGGACCAGGGTAAGCCGGGCCCCTTAAATGCTTAGCGTGGCGCATGGACGAGTTCAAGGCATCCTACGCGAAGGGATCGCTCGCCGTCGGCGCCGGCGTCGCCGCCAGCGTCGCGGCGGGGTTTGTCTCGCTCTATTGCCTTACACGTATCCTCGAAAAAGAGGCCTTTGGCGGCTATGGCTTCGCCATAAGCGTCGTCGCCATTGTTACGATGTTTACGACCGGAGGGTTGGAACGCGCGCTGTTGCTCAAGATCGGCGCCGGCGCCGGTCATCACAGCGAAGTCGCGGGCGGTGGGCTTATCTTAAAATGCCTTGGGGCGTCCCTCGTGTTTTCCGGTTTGATGGTGGTAGCGATGATTCTTGGTGGCGATGCCTTGGTCGCCCGGGGCCTTACGGCTTCCGTAGGCTTCTGGCTGCCGGCTCTGGCACTGACGACCGTTCCAATAACGGTGAACGTTCTGATGCGCATGTGGCTACAGTCGAACCACCGGGTGCCGATGTCGGTCATACTTCCTGGCGTAACCGACGTGTTGCGCGCTGTTGGCTTGGTGCTAACGCTGTTGTTCGGGCTCGGGTTGTTCGGGGTGGTCGGAGCGGTTTATGTGTCGGTCGTCTTCGCCCTCGGTATTCTGTTGATTGGTGCCTGGAGCACGGTGCGGTGGGAGCCATCAACCCTGACGCTTTCCGATTTTAGCAATGGGGTGCTCTACATTCCGCAAAAACTGGTGCGACAGCGCTTCCAGCAGTTCGATGTGCTGTTCCTCGGCATGGCAGCCAGCGGCGCGGTCATTGCGGAGTATCTGGTCGCCGCCCGCATGGCACAAATGTGCATGATGGGCTCCTTTGCCCTTTCACCGAGCTTTTCGGCACGGGCGCGGCGGCTCTATGTGAAGGACGAACGGGCCGGACTAATGCAGGAATATCACCTGGTGCGATTGAGCAGTTTGGTGGTGGCATGCGGCGGCGCGGCGGCCTTTGCCGTCCTAGGCCAACCACTCTTGTCGATTTTTGGATCCTACGGCGCGGCCTACGGCGTGCTGTTGATTCTGTCCGCCTCCATGGTCATCAACATGGTCACGGCCATCGGCCCGCTATTGCTGACTGTAACTGGCGCCATACGGGCGCCGACCGCCGTCCAGATGGCCGGCTTCGCAGCCTTTGCCGCCTCGGCGGTGATCATGACACCGATTTATGGCAGCGAGGGCGTCGCACTTGCCGTACTGATCGGAACGGCGGTCAAGGAAATCGGCTTACTGATCCTTACTTACCAACACTTTGGCAGAGCCTGTCTTGCACCTTGGTCGCTCGGAGCGGTGGTCGTGACCGCCGCCGCACTCGGAGCTGGGGCAGCAGGTATGCTCCCACCGATCGCAACTGGCGGTGTGGTGGCGCTTGTAACGGCGCTTGCCATCATGCAAGACCGCCACTTGGCGCCTTTCGCACAGTCGGTGTGGAGCGCCCTATCGGCCCTTGTTGCGAAAACTGGGCGGGCATTGAATTCCCGTGGGCGGTGAAATGCATGTGCGCTGATCGCTTACGACTACGGTCGATAGATCTCGCCCGAGCCCGGTGGCGGGCCTCGCGGAGGCCGCCTCGGATCCATCATACAGATCCAGCATTTGACCTCGCGCCTTGGCATGAAAGCCCACACAAAACCTACTTGATTGCCGCGACGCCACGGAGCGGCAGCGGCCTTCTATGCAGTGCTTTGTCTGCAACAGGTACTCTTGGCGTGCCTGACGAGTACTTTCATCCGTTTGCATTGTGGCTCTGGAGCCAGCGGCTCGGAACGCGAAACCTTGGCGAACTCCTGGCTGGGATACAGCGTTTGCGGACGACACCCGGGGGCTGGTTTGGGGTCAAAGTCCATTGGGAACAAATCGGACCCTACGTTAAGCGATCCCGGGCATTTTTGCCTCTTCATATTGATCGGGCGGTTTGGATCTATCGTCGCGATCTGGCCGCACAAGCGATCTCGCTTGCTATCGCTCGGCAGACACGACAATGGGCCAGCGTCCATGCGCCGGCCGGGGTTGCTCGGTACGGCTACCGCCGTATTATCCGAGCGGCAAAGGAACTCCGCGCCCAAAATCTTGAATGGCAACGTCATTTTGACCGTCAACCAGCGGGTTTTGTAATACGGATTTCCTATGAAAATCTCATTCGTACTCCCGATGAGGAGTTTAAGAAACTCCTGAACTTCCTTGACCCGACAGTCCGTGCAGTCGGCTTTCACCCTAAGACGGAAAAACAAGTGGACAATCGCAAAAAGCAGTGGCTTGCCCGACTGGAGGACGACCTGAAGGAGGCGGATGCATGGATCACGATACCGCAGTCGTTTGAATGAGCGCCAAGCCGCTCACTGTTGCCGCTATTGTCCCCGCCTTCGAGGCGGCGTGGATCGTCGGCGAATGTATTGTCCATCTGGTGACGGCCGGCTTCCAGGCCGAAGAGATCATTGTTGTAGACGATGCCTCAACTGACGGAACGGGCGCAGTCTGCCGCAATTCAGGCGTGCGACTGCAGACTGCGCCGCGACGTTTGGGCGCGGCGGGCGCGCGCAATCTCGGCGCGGAGGAGGCGGCAAGAGCGGACATTCTGCTGTTTGTGGATTCTGATGTTCTGGTCCACAGCGATGTGCGCCAGCGCGTACTCGATCGCTTTGCGGCGGAACCCGATCTTGCCGCCGTTTTCGGGTCCTACGATGATGCGCCGATCCATCCCGGACTGGTGAGCCGTTTTCGCAATCTGCTGCATCACCATGTTCATCAGGAAAATTCAGGAGAGGCCGTTACCTTCTGGACCGGCTGCGGTGCCGTGCGGCGCGTGGATTTCGAAAGCGTCGGAGGATTCGACGCCGAGCAGCGGATGATGGAAGATGTCGCCTTTGGGCTCAAGCTCGCCCGTCGGAATAGACGCTTGCTGTTGGACCCTTTCTTGCGCGGCGCGCACGCAAAATGTTGGACTCTGTCCACCATGATCCGCTCGGACATCTTCGATCGGGCTATTCCGTGGACACGCTTGCAGCGCTCAGGTGCTGCCGATGGTTTACCCGAGTTACTTAACATAGCCTGGCGCGGCAAAGTCTCAGTCGCGATCGCCATGCTTGGTCTGATCGCGCTTATGGCGATCGTGCTCAGCCCAACGACGGGGATTGTCGGCCTTATCACCGCCATTGCCGGCGTCGCCGTCGTCAACCGCCGGTTTCTGGGTTTCGCCTTGGCGAAAGGCGGTGTGTTGGAAGCTTTGGCGGCCGTGCCGCTCCTGTGGATCCACTACACCGCGGCTGGGTTGGGCTACGCCTGGGTGCGTATCATGGGTTGATATTTCTGGCAGCGATGGTCGGTCCCCAAGACGCCGCACAGCGCCAGTCCAACGGCTTCTCAGCCCATAGGCGAAAGAAGGGGCCGCAAATGAGGAAGAATCGGGCGGAATGGTGGCATGGTCCTCATGAGGTTATAGAGGGAGATCAGTCGGGCGCGGAGTTTGGAGCTGCGGGCATCTTCAGGGCGTACCGGCGGGATCTCTATGTGGGTGGTCAGTCCGGTATGTCGGTCGGCCTGCACGACCGCATCATCGGCCGCCCGGGCCGAGCCGCGGGTCTGGGCCAAAAGACCACCGCCATGGCGGAGCATTATTCACAGGACGCCGACCGCACCCACACCATGCTCGGCGTCGTCGAGAAATTCGACCGCTCAGAGAGCGGGCAGCGAACAGAAGTGTCAAACCTAGCTAGTCAGACTAAGCGGCCAAGACACATTCTTCAATGATATCCGAGAGTTAATTGGTGGGTGCACAAGGACTCGAACCTTGGACCCGCTGATTAAGAGTCAGCTGCTCTGCCAACTGAGCTATGCACCCACCGGATCGCCGGCCAATCGGCGCCACCGCGACGGTTAGCCGCGGTAACATTGGCCGCCTGGCCGCTTCTTAGCGCACTCTGCCGGCTTTGTCCACGACCAGAAACGTGCCCGGCGGGGCGCTGCCAAGGGCGTTTCCGCCGTCGACATTTGTGTGGCTATTTATCGAAATCTAAACAAATAATGGGACAAACTGGTTTGCGTTCCATGACCCCGTCGTCAGGCTAGAGTTGCATGCAGCAGGAAGCGCCCAGATTGAATCGTAGTCAGAAAACCGAGGGGCCGCTTGCGCATGTCTATCCGGTGATTTTGTCGGGCGGATCCGGCTCTCGGCTCTGGCCGTTGTCGCGGTCCCATTACCCCAAGCAATTCTACCCGCTTACCGCCGACCAGACCTTGCTGCAGCAAAGTGCCCTGCGCCTGCCGCAGGCTCTGGGCTATGCCAGCCCATTGATCGTCTGCAGCGAGCACCATCGCTTCATCGTCGCCGAACAATTACGCCAATGTGGCATTGCGCCCAATCGTATTGTCTTGGAGCCGGTCGGACGCAACACCGCGCCGGCCGCGGCGGTCGCCGCACTCTGCCTGCTCAAACAGGATCCCGAGGCAATCCTGTTAGTGCTGCCGGCGGATCATTTGATCGCCAAGGTCGAAGTCTTCAACGACGCGGTGTCGAAAACCTTGGCCGTCGTCGATCAGGACCGGCTAGTGAGCTTCGGCATCGAAGCCACCGAGCCGCATACCGGCTACGGCTACGTCAAGCAAGGGCCGGCGATTTCGGCTGATGCATTCGCGGTCGAAAAGTTCATTGAGAAGCCTTCGGAAAAAGCCGCCGCCGGTTTCCTCGCCGCCGGCGGTTATCATTGGAACAGCGGCATCTTCATATTTTCCGCCCAAGTCTACTTGCAGGAACTCGGCCGTTTCCATCCGGATATCCTTGCCGCCTGCGAGGCGGCCGTGGCCGGCGGTGGCGAGGATCTCGGGTTTTTCCGGCTCGACCCCGAAGCCTTTGAGCGTTGCCCCTCGGATTCCATTGATTATGCGGTCATGGAAAAGACCGACAAGGCGGCTGTGCTGCCGGTGACCATGGGCTGGAACGACATCGGTTCGTGGACGGCGCTGTGGGAAACCGGCGAAAAGGACGACAAAGGCAACCTATTCGAAGGCGACGTCCTGGCCATCGATGTCAAGAATTCCCATATCCGCGCGGAAGATGCATTGGTTGCCGCGGTCGGCCTCGACAACGTCACCGTGATCCAAACCAAGGACGCCGTTCTGGTGTTGCCGTCGGACCGTGCCCAAGACGTGAAATCAATCGTCGACCGCTTGAAGCAACAGGGGCGCGACGAGCATAAGTTTCACGTCGTCCATTACCGCCCGTGGGGCTCCTACCAGACCCTCGACTTCGGCGCCCGTTTCCAAGTCAAGCGGCTCATCGTCAAGCCCGGTCAATCCCTAAGCCTGCAAATGCACCACCATCGCTCCGAACATTGGGTCGTGGTCTCCGGCACCGCCAAGATCACCGTCGACAACGACGTCGTCCTGCTGTCGGAAAACCAATCGACCTACATTCCGGTCGGCTCGACCCATCGGTTGGAAAATCCCGGCATGCTCGACCTTGAAGTCATCGAAGTGCAATCGGGCAGCTATCTCGGCGAAGACGACATTGTCCGGTTTGACGACATCTACGATCGGGACGCGGCGGATCCTGAAAAGCCCTGAGCTAAATCGGCCCAATCGTGCGATTTTCATGGTAAACGCCAACCGTCGGCAACGGCGGCGCCTGAGATCGGCATGGCCGGCGCATCCCTTGTCTTGCCCGCTATCGACATATTGCGTATAATCCCCGCGAAGTTCGTACAAACTAATCCCTGTGATCGTTGCTCCAATGACACAGTGTGCGAGTGAATTGAGGTGACTGTTATCGGCTGTATCACGGTAATAATGGGCAGCGGCCGAGTTTTCGTTCGGCATTTTTGAGTAGCGTTTGATGCGTATCCTGATCCTCACCCATCACAGACGATTCAAGGCGGCGTGGCGCTGTTTGAGTCTGGCGCGCCAACTGGCGCGCCGTGGTCACGACGTCACCATGCTGTGCACCGCCGACACCGAACGGTGGCGATTGACGGAGTATGTCGAAGACGGCGTCACGATCGTAGAGGCGCCCGATTTGTTGACCGCAAGCATGCGGTCCGGATGGGATCCATACACGGTTTTCCGGCGCATTCACTGGCTGAAGGACGCGCAGTTCGATTTGCTGCACGCTTTCGAGACGCGTCCGGCCTCGATCTATCCAGCGCTCAGCCTGTTGAAACGCCGAAAAATCCCTATGGTCATCGATTGGATCGATTGGTGGGGCCACGGCGGCCTGATTACCGAGCATCGGCCGCGCTGGTATCAGTTCCTGTTTGGCGGCATTGAGACCTGGTACGAAGAGCATTTCCGTACCATGGCCGACGCCACCACGGTGATTGCGCGCGGCTTGGGGCGTCGCGCCGAAGGCTTGGGAGTTGATGCGGAAAGCATATTCTGGATTCCGAACGGCTGCGATCCAAATCTTTATGAGAGCGTCAGGGATCAGAACTTCCGACCGAAATTCGGCATCCCCGATGAGGCGTTCGTCGCCGGCTTTTCGGCCTTGGACGTGACCTTAGGCGTCGACACCGTCTTGCGCGCGTTGAGCCTGCTCAAAGGCCGCTACCCAGACATCCGGTTGCTGATGACCGGCAAGAAGGACGACAGCCTGATGGCGGCGATCGACGCCGCCGGTGTTGCCGACACCGTAACTCATCTCGGCTATGTTGATGTCGAGGATTACCCTAAGGCACTCGCTTGCGTTGATACATTTGTCGTGCCGTTTGGCGACCGCGTCGCAAATGCCGGGCGCTGGCCGGGGCGGATTAATGATTATCTGAGCCTCGGCATTCCAATCATTACCAATCCGGTCGGTGAAATGTCGACACTGCTCGCCAGCCACAAGATCGGCTTGCTGGCTCCGGAATCGCCGGAAGGCTTTGCCGATGCGTTGACGACGATGATCAAGGATCCGGACCTTCGCCGGCGCATGGGCCAAACCGCGCGCAATCTGGCCGGGTCCGAATTGGCTTGGTCGACCTTGATCGATCGTTTGGAACACGCATACCACTTTGCCATCGATCACGCCGAAACTTCAGCCGTCGGCGCCAATCACCATCACACGCGCCGATCGCCCGCGAAAAACCCGGTCCCGTGACCCGATCACGTCATTGGACCGGCATCATTAGCTTAGTAGGAACCCGCCATGGATATTCGCAACGTTTCGATTTTCGGCCTCGGTAAACTCGGCGCCAGTATGCTCGCCGGCATGGCCAGCCGTGGCTTGAACGTCATCGGCGTGGACATAAACGAAGAATCCGTGCGCCTTGTGAATGCCGGTCAACAGCCAGTCCAAGAAACCGGCTTGGGCGAGCTCATTGCCGCAAACACCGACCGAATCCGTGCGACCACCGACGCCGATGACGCAATCAAGAATTCGGATATCAGCTTCGTCATTGTGCCGACTCCGAGCGACCATCGCGGCGCCTTTACTCTGCAATATATCCGATTTGCCCTGCGCGATATCGCTAAATCCTTGAAGGAAAAGGACGGTTACCATGTCATCGTCATCACCAGCACGGTGTTGCCCGGCGCAACCCGGCTTGGCTTATTGCCGATCTTGGAGCAGGAATCCGGTAAGAAATGCGGCCCGGATTTCGGTTTGTGCTACAGCCCGGAATTCATCGCGCTCGGCTCGGTAATCCGCGATCTGCTGAACCCGGACTTCTTCCTGGTCGGGCAGTTCGATGACCGCTCCGGCGATTACCTTGAATCGGTCAATCGCCAGGTTTCGGTAAAAAGTACGCCGAGCAAGCGCATGAGCATCGAAAACGCCGAAATCGCCAAGATCGCACTGAACAGCTACGTCACCATGAAAATCTCGTTCGCCAACGTGCTCGCCGATCTCTGCGAGCGCATTCCCGGCGGCGACGTCGACGTGGTCAGCGACGCCATCGGCCAGGACAGCCGCATCGGCCGAAAGTATCTGACGGGCGGCCTAGGGTTCGGCGGCCCGTGCTTTCCCCGCGACAATGTCGCACTATCGTTTATCGGCCGATCCGTTGGTGCCGACATGCAATTGTTGGAAATCAACGACACGTACAATCGAACCCTGTCGGAGCGCCTGCTGGAACGTATCAAGCCGTTCGTCGCCGCCGGCTCAACCGTCGCCATCCTCGGACTGGCCTACAAGCCGCTATCGCATGTCATCGAGGAATCTCCGGGCATTTTCCTCGCCAAGGCGCTTTCAGATGCCGGCATGCGGGTCATTGGCTACGATCGCCTGGCGGCCGATCCGGCACGATCGGCGTTGCAATACCACGCCCTGGTCTCCGACAATCTGGGCGAGGCGCTGAAAGACGCTGATGCCGTCGTCATCGCCACGCCTGACGACGAGTTCAAAACGCTCAGCGCCGCCGATATCGCCGGCGACAAGGACACCGTAACGGTGATCGATTGTTGGCGTTTACTCAGCGAGACCTTAAAAAATGCAGACCGCGTCACTTATGTTGCACTGGGCCATGACATGGAACTCGGCATTGCGGACAACGTCTTCCACGAATTGTGGGCTACCGAGTAAGATTTCTGTGCACCGGCTGTTAACCATAATTTTGGCAACGCAATGACGTATCAGGCATTTGGCCGACTTAATCGCGGGCCAATTTATTGTGCATTGGCCGAAAATACCGTATGATCGGGGTTGCGCCGATGTGGCGCGCTTTGTTGAGTTTGTTGTAGAGGTAGAGTAATGATCGTAGTAGCTGGTGGCGGCGGTTTCATTGGCGGGCATTTGGTAAAGCTCCTCATCGAAAGCGGTGAGAAGGTCCGTAGCGTTGACGTCAAGCCGAAATCGGAATGGTATCAAATACATAGCGATGCCGATAATCGCGTGCTGGATTTGACTTTGCTCGGCGCCTGCATGGAAGCGATGGACGGCGCATCACAAGTCTACAATCTTGCCGCCGACATGGGCGGCATCGGCTTCATCGAAAACAATAAAGCCGCCTGCATGCTGTCGGTGCTGATCAACACGCATTTGTTGATGGCGGCGAAGGAACTCGACGTCAACAAATTCTTCTACTCTTCATCCGCCTGCGTCTATGCCGCGGACAAACAAACCGAGGCCTACGTACCGGCCTTGAAGGAAGACGACGCCTATCCGGCCATGCCGGAAGACGGTTACGGCTGGGAGAAACTGTTCAGCGAGCGCATGTGCACCCATTTCCGGGAAGATTACGGCATCAAGACCCGGGTCGCGCGCTACCACAACGTCTACGGCCCCTACGGCACCTTCGATGGCGGCCGCGAAAAGGCGCCGGCGGCGATGTGCCGGAAGGTCATCGCGGCCAAGCAGTCCGGCCGTCACGAAATCGAAATTTGGGGCGACGGCGAACAAACCCGAAGTTTCATGTACATCACCGATTGCCTGCAGGGCTCGATGCTGATCGCGGAAGGCGATGTCATCGAGCCGTTGAATCTCGGCAGCGACGAACTGGTCACGATCAACCAGCTGGTCGATATTGTCGAGGACATCGCCGGCATCAAGCTGCAGCGCAAATACAATCTGGATGCGCCGAAAGGCGTGCGTGGCCGCAACAGCGACAACACCATGATCCAAGCCAAGCTGGGTTGGGCGCCGAGCATCCCACTGCGCGACGGCATGGCAGAGACCTATCGCTGGATCCATGATCAGATGGCGACTGAAAACGCCGCCTGATTTGGGGCGTTCGGTCTAATCGGAACACGTAATCCGTTGATCGTGAATAAAAGTCCTTCGCTACACTCAGTGTACTTTTCTTCAGTTTAAATAATGCGTTAGCGCATCTTGAGGCGGCTCGGCGATGCGCTAACTGGTTTTTTTGTTTGCAACAAATTGAGCCTGAAAGGCGCAATTTGTTGCGGTCTCTGATCATGACCAAAGGTCATGATCAGCAACAGATATGATCAAATCAGACCGCCGGGCCGCCCCAAGGCCTGATTCGGCCTTATTTTCTTCCGGTGAAAAGTACACCGAGGCGTAGCCGAGGGACTTTTTAACGAGGGACTAATCCGTCTAAAACGGCGAGAATCCGGGTCGGCGTGGAATCTCGGCATCGCGGTGAATCCAGACGCCCATCAGCAATCCGAAGCCGATCAGCAAGGTCATCATCGACGTGCCGCCATACGATATCAGCGGTAGCGGCACGCCAACCACGGGCACCAAGCCCATGACCATGGCGATGTTGATGAAGACATAAAGGAAAAACCCGCCGGTGACGCCAATCGCGACCAGCCGGCCGAACTGACTGCGCGCACGCAAGGCAATGGCGAAAGAATAGGCCAGCAGCAGGATGTAAAGCGCCAACAAGACCAGCCCGCCGACCATGCCGAATTCCTCGGCCAGCATGGTGAAAATGAAGTCGGTCCGCATTTCCGGCAGAAAATCGAGATGGCTTTGTGTGCCCTGCATGAAGCCCTTGCCGAACAGGCCGCCTGAGCCGAGCGCAATCTTCGACTGCATGATATGGTAGCCGGCGCCCAGCGGATCCCGTTCCGGGTCGACGAAAGTCAAGATGCGCGCCTGCTGATAGTCGCGCAAATAGCTCCAGATAATGGGCAACGCGCCAAGCGCCGCCGCGGCCGCGACGGCGAATTTCCAAAGCCGAACGCCGGCCATGAAGAAGATGCCGAAGCCGACCGCACTCAACAAAATGGCCGTGCCCAGATCGGGCTGGCGCAAGACCAACACCACCGGCGCGGCAATCAGCAAGGTGGGCGCGATCAACCAGCGCAATCGGCCAACTTCATCCGTCGACAAATAGTGAAAATAGCGCGCCAGCGACAACACCAGCGCCACTTTCATGACCTCCGAAGGTTGCAGCTTGAATAGGCCGAGATCGACCCAGCGCTGCGCGCCCATGCCGATCACACCGAATACCTCAACCGACACCAATAATCCGAGCCCAAGCGCATAGATCGCGTAGGCATAGCGCAACCAAAACCGGATATCGACCATGGCGACGGACAGCATGACCACGGCACCGATAGCAAACCGGATCATCTGCCTCGACGCCCACGGCGAATACGAGCCGCCGGCCGCGGAATACAGCATCATCCAGCCGATCGCGGCAACCGCGCAAATAAGCAGCACCAGTCCCCAGTTTAGCTCGACCAGCTTGCGGCTTAATGGCACAGCGCTTGTTCCGGCGTCGAGCGATTTTGCCATCTGCTCAGCCCTGCCGCCGATTGACGGCGCGGCCGGCGAACCGGCCACGACCAGGCCGCCGGACCGGATCGAGCCGTTGCGTTTCCTTAAGGATATCCGCCGCCACCGGCGCCGCTGCCGTCGATCCGCCGCCGCCATGCTCGATCACAACCGAGATCGCATAGCGTGGTTTATCCAATGGCGCATAGGCAATGAACAAGGCGTGATCGCGCTCCTTCCACGGCTTGTCCTCGTTTTTGCGCACGCCGGTCAAGCGTTCCCGTTTGGAAATGCGGCGGACTTGTACCGTGCCGGTCTTGCCGGCCATTTCCATGCCCTTTTCTTTGATACGTGATTTATACGCCGTGCCGCGACGGTGATTGGTCACCATGCTCATGCCTTTGAGCACCAGCCGCAGCCCGGCCGGCGACAATCCCATTTCGCCACCATCGGTACCTTTGCTCAGCGCTTCCCGGTCATCGCCAGAATCGGTTTCACCGGTGCTGCGCACTAACCGGGGCACGACCGCGCGGCCGCCGTTCGCCAAGCGCGCCGTCATCACGGCGAGCTGCATCGGCGTGGTCAGCAAAAAACCCTGACCGATCCCGGTAATCAGCGTCTCGCCTTGCTGCCAAGGCACGCCATGAACGGCTTGTTTCCAATCCCGGGTCGGCACCAGACCGGCGCGCTCCGACGGCAGGCCCACAGCCTGTAGATCACCAAAGCCGAACCGACGCGCCATCTCGGCAATACGGTCGACGCCAAGCTTGCGCGCGATCTCGTAGAAATAGACATCGCAGGACCGGTAGATCGCCTGAACCATATCGATCCAACCGTGCCCGCCGCGCTTCCAGCAATAGAAGCGGCGACGGCCCAGCTTCAGGTGTCCAGGGCACCAGACCCGCTGGTTCGAGTTGATGACGCCGGCTTCCAAAGCCGCCAGCGCGACGACAAGCTTGAACGTTGATCCAGGTGAATATTGCCCGGACACCGCCTTGTTGGTCAGCGGCCGGCGGTCGTTCGATATCAGGTCGTTCCAATCGGCGCTGCTTAAGCCGACGTTGAAGGCGTTGGGGTCAAAGCTTGGTGTCGAGGCAAGGGCCAAAACGTCGCCGGTGTGAATATCGAGGACGACGCTCGCAGCACTTTGTCCGGCCATGCGCTCCATGGCGAATTGTTGCAGGGACATGTCGAGGGTCAGCACCACGTCGTTGCCGGATTTGCCGTCTTGGCGGCTCAATTCCCGAATGACCCGTCCGAATGCGTTGACCTCGACCCGGCTGCTGCCCGCCTTGCCACGCAGCGGGTGGTCGAAAATGCGTTCGATCCCGTTCTTGCCGATGCGAAATCCAGGCAGCTCCAGCAACGGATCCGCCGCTTCCGTCTGCAAATCTTTTTCCGAGACCGGTGCGACGTAACCGACGACATGGGCAACCCGATCCCGGAACGGATAATCCCGCGTCTCACCGACTTCCAAATGCACACCGGCCAGATCGGGAATGTTGACATTGATTTCCGCGAATTCGTCCCAGGTGAGGTTTTCAGCCACGGGAATCGGCACAAAGCTGCGTTTGCGGCGTACGTCGCGCAATATGCGCGCCCGTTCACGCTCGTCGATCAGGATAACCTGGCCAAGTGCTGCCAAGGTCTCGTCCAGGCTCTGTGTCTGTTCCGGCACCAGGACGACGCGGTAATTGAGCCGATTGGCGGCGAGCTCGACGCCGAAGCGATCCAAAATCCGACCGCGCGGCGGCGGCAGCAGCCGCAGATTGATGCGATTCTCGTCGGCCAGCATGCGATATTGGTCCGACTGTACGACCTGCAGGTAGTACATCCGCCCGGCCAAAGCCGACAACAAGGCGACCTGGGCCCCGCCCAACATCAGCGCACGCCGCGTGAACGTCTTATAGCGCCCGGTGTCTCGCCGTTCACGCATGCCTGGTCACTCCACCACGGAACGGCTGATCCACGATTGGATCATTGTGAACGCCCATGCCACCAAGGGATAAAACAACACCGTGATAATGAACTGACCGACCAACGGCTGCGGGTCGAACAGCATGAAGTAATAGACCGAATGCAGCAGCCAAAGCATCACATAGGCGCCAACGGCGATCAGCGAAAAACCAAGCCAGCCAACCAGAAAGGTTTGTCCAACGATCGGCCGGTGCTGACTGATGCACACGCCGCGAACCAACAGCAGAACCAAAGCCATGATTCCCGGCGGCCCGCCGGCAAGCAGATCGAACCCAAGCCCGATGGCAAAAACCAGGATCGCCGGCATGAGCTCCGGCCAGAAAATGCTCCAATAAAACACCGCTATCAGGATCAACAACGGTCGAACATCGCCGAAATAGGGCAGCCCCAGAGGCAAGACGCTGAAAAGCAGGAGTCCGACTGCAAACAGGCCGGGCACAATGCCGCGCATCCAGAAGTTCATGCGGAGCGTCATGCCTTCTCTCATAGCCCTTCGGTCCCGAATTCCAGCGCTGGCCGCTCGTAGCGCAAGACCGAAACGAACTCGAGCCGGTCCCAATCGACGTAGGGCTGGACGCGGACAATACCGTTGGTGGTCGAGGTGACGATACCAATCGGCCGGCCCGGCGGAAACAGGCCGCCATGACCGGAGGTCGTCAACCGATCACCCGGTGAAACCTGGGCGCCGACCGGCAGAAACTGCAGCCGCGGCTTGTCGGTGTTGTCGCCAGCTAGAATGGCGCGGTATCCGGATTCCTCGACCAGCACCGGAATGCGCGAGTTCAAATCGGTGATGAGCAAGACGCGTGAGGCGCTTCGCCCAATGGCGGCGATGCGGCCAACCAGACCGTCGGCGGCGAGCACCGACTGGCCTTTTTCGACGCCATCCTCGGCCCCGGCGTTCAACAGCAACGTGCGCACGAACGGGCCACCAACATCGGCAATCACACGGCCGGTGACGAACGTCGCATCCGGATCGCGCTTGCCATTCAAAAGATACTGAAGCTGGGCGTTGTCGCGCTGCAACAGGCGGGCGGTTTCCTGCCATTGCATAAGGCGTCGGTTTTCCTCGCGCAGTCGGGCGTTCTCTTGGTGCAAGGACACCAACTCAGCGACCTTGTCGACCGCTCGATTGAAACCGGAGATCGGCTGCGACGCGACGTTCAGGATCGGCGCGGCGAAGTCCACCACTTGGGTGCGAAATCGTTCAATGAGGACGAGGTCGGCCTTGCTGGCAACGAGTATGGCAATCGACGCCACGACCAACATGGTGTAGGCAAAACGCTGCGCGACCACGCGCAATGGCATGGCGAACCGTGTAACGCTTCCCCCGAATGGTCTCAATCCGCGAGACCTCCATCATGCCCCTAAGCCCGTCAGAACGAATTGATCAGAACGTGCCCGAGGGTTTTCATTTCCTCCAACGCCCGGCCGGTGCCGAGTGCGACGCAGGATAGCGGTTCATCCGCGATCGATACCGGCAAACCCGTCGCATGGCGCAGAACGTGGGCGAGATTGCCAAGCAGCGCGCCACCACCGGTCAGCACGATACCTTTGTCGACAATATCGGCCGCCAATTCCGGCGCGGTGTGTTCCAAGGCAACCTTGACCGCCTCGATGATCGCACCAACCGGTTCTGCCAGGCTCTCGGCGATTTGCCGTTCACTAATAACCAACTCTTTCGGCACGCCGTTCATCAGGTCACGGCCTTTGATCTCCATCACCGCGCCATCGCCGTCTTCCGGCGGGCAGGCGGAGCCAATCTCTTTCTTGATTCGCTCCGAAGAGCTTTCACCGACCAGCAAATTGTTGTTGCGGCGGATGTAGGCGATGATCGCCTCATCCATTTTGTCGCCACCGACACGCACGCTGCGCGAATAGACGATACCGCCCAGCGACAAAACCGCGACTTCCGTCGTGCCACCGCCGATATCGACAACCATCGACCCCGTCGGTTCGGTAACCGGCAAGCCGGCGCCGATCGCGGCAGCCATCGGCTCCTCGATCAAATAGACCCGACGTGCTCCGGCTGCTTCGGCAGATTCTTGAATCGCCCGGCGTTCAACCGCCGTGGAGCCGAACGGCACGCAAATAATCACCTGCGGACTGGCGAAACTCCGGCGATTATGGACCTTGCGGATAAAATGCTTGATCATTTCCTCGGCGACGTCGAAATCAGCGATGACGCCGTCGCGCAACGGTCGTATCGCCTCGATATTGCCGGGCGTTCGGCCCAGCATCATCTTGGCTTCGTCACCGACGGCCAAGACGCGCTTTTTGCCGCGGGAATGGGCGATGGCGACCACCGAAGGTTCGTTGAGGACGATACCCCGTCCCTTGACGTAGACGAGTGTGTTGGCGGTGCCGAGATCGATGGCCATGTCGGCGGACATCCAGCCGAGCATTCGGGAAAACATCTGTCCTAAGCCTCACTCACTTGCGATACATAATTCGGCACAACGCGAACATAACGGGATTCGGCTCAACGGCGAAGCATGAAACTCGTTTCGCCTCTATTTGCCGGCCCAACAACCAAGAAACCAATACCCCACCAAATACGGATAGCCAAGCATTGGTCCCTGATATACAGAGCATGCAGATACTCAGACCAGACGAATGCCGCGCCAACGATTAACGGATCCACGGGGATCCCTTTTCCTCTGCCGTCGTCCGGGCTTTGTTGCGTCTTGTGTACCCCGTTTATTCAATAGCCTGCGCGACAGCATGTGTAGGCAAGGTTAAATTCGGGTTAAATGGATGAAGCCTCTCTACCCAGGCGCATTTTTACGACTTAATCGATGCCTGTTGCAACTTGTTTGTCACTCTTCGACGTACTAGCGCAAATTTCGAAAATTACCGCTACACCGGCTTGACCGGCGTAGCGGTAGCAGCCCGAAACCTGGCGGTTCGCTAGTTCTTGTCTTTGTCCACCAGGCGGTTTTCGCTGATCCACGGCATCATGCCACGCAACCGCTCGCCGACTTCTTCGATCGGATGGGCGGCGTTGCGTGCCCGCATGGCCTTGAAGCTGGTCTGGTTGACCTTATTTTCAAGCATCCACTGACGCGTGAACGCACCGGATTGAATATCGCCGAGAACGCGCCGCATCTCCGCCTTGGTCTCATCGGTGATGATTCGCGGGCCGGACACGTACTCGCCGTATTCGGCGGTGTTGGAAACCGAATAGTTCATGTTGGCGATGCCGCCTTCATAAATCAGGTCGACAATGAGTTTGGTCTCGTGCAGGCATTCGAAATAGGCCATTTCCGGCGCATATCCCGCATCGACCAGGGTTTCGTATCCGGCGCGAATCAACTCGACCATACCACCGCACAGCACCACTTGTTCGCCGAACAGGTCGGTCTCGCATTCTTCCTTGAACGTGGTTTCGATGACGCCGGCGCGGCCACCGCCGATTGCGGCACAATACGACAATCCGATGTCATGGGCGTTGCCCGAGGGATCCTGTTCGACCGCCAGCAGGCAAGGCACGCCGCCGCCACGAACATACTCCGAACGAACCGTGTGGCCGGGTCCTTTCGGCGCCACCATGAACACGTCAATGTCGCTGCGCGGTTCGATGAGGTTGAAATGAATGTTCAAGCCATGGGCGAAAGCGATGGCGGCGCCCGGTTTCATGTTCGGGCCGAGATCGTCGAGATAGAGATCGCCCTGCAACTCATCGGGCGTCAAGACCATCACGACGTCGCCCCAGGCGCCTGCGTCGGCCGGATTCATGACGGTGAATCCGGCGCCCTCCGCCTTGGGGATGCTGCCGGACCCGGGCCGTAGCGCCACGGCCAAATTCTTGACGCCGGAATCGCGCAAGTTATTGGCATGGGCGTGACCCTGACTGCCGTAACCGACGACCACGACCTTTTTGTCCTTGATCAGATTAACGTCCGCATCGCGATCGTAATAAACACGCATCTTAGATACCTCCATAAATTAAGCGGACATCAATGCCCGACTTTAGCTGGTTTTCGTCATTGACCGTCGATCGGACCGCGGCTGATGGCGACGACGCCGGTGCGCGACACGTTGACCGAGCCGAGCGGCTTCATCAGGCGGATGAAATCATCGAGCTTCTCCGTCGTCCCGGTCAATTCGAAGACAAACGATCGATCCGTCGAATCGACCGCCCGGGCGCGGAATATATCCGCGATCCTCAGCGATTCGACCCGTTGCTCGCCACTCGCCTGCACCTTGATCAACGCCAGCTCGCGCTCGACATGGCGGCCTTCGGTCAAATCCGTGACCCGATGAACCGGCACCAGCCGGTCCAACTGCGCGATGATCTGCGCGATGACCATGGGCGTGCCAGTGGTTACAACGTTGATGCGCGAGACATTTACGGCATCGTCGACCTGGGCGACAGTCAGACTCTCGATGTTATAGCCACGGCCAGAAAACAAGCCAATGACACGGGCCAAGACACCGGCTTCGTTGTCGACGATCACGGCGATGAGGTGCCGCTCGATTGCTTCGGTTTTGGTCATGGTCTCAAAGTCCCAGGGCGGCCGGGCGAAGCTACGCCCCTGCCACTGTTTCGATAAGGTGATGTCGGAACGCTCGATGGCCGCCGACGCTATACCAACGCCATGCCGTCATCGGATACCGATGGCCGGTCCGCATCACTCTTCTCGTTGCCGAAAATCATTTCATTGTGCGCGGCACCGGATGGCACCATCGGAAAGCAATTCTCCGCCGGATCGACCTGAACATCCAAAATGACCGTGTTGTCGGCCTTGATCATGGCGACGATGGCTTCGTCCAAATCGCCGGGCCGATCGACCTTGAGACCGACGCCGTTGAAACTTTCGGCCAGCTTCACGAAGTCGGGCAAGCTATCCATATAGCTTTCCGAATAGCGCGAGCCGTGCATCAACTCCTGCCACTGGCGAACCATGCCCATATATCGGTTGTTGAGGATGAAGACCTTCACCGGCAGATTGTACTGCGTCAGTGTCGAGAGCTCTTGAATGTTCATCAGGATCGACGCTTCGCCGGCAATATCGATCACCAACGCCTCGGGATGGGCGACCTGCACGCCCATCGCCGCCGGCAGGCCGTAACCCATGGTACCGAGCCCGCCGGACGTCATCCAATGGTTCGGCCGCTCGAAGTGAAAATGCTGGGCCGCCCACATTTGATGCTGCCCGACTTCCGTCGTGATGAACACATCCTCGCGGTCGCGGGTATGATGATACAGCCGCTCGATCGCATATTGCGGTTTGATCAGGTCGCTGCCCTGTTCATAGTCAAGTGAACGTCGGGAGCGCCATTGTTCGATCTGTGCCCACCAGGAACTCAGCGCCGCTTGGTCGCACTGATGGATACCCGCCTTCCAAAGCTTGATCATCGCCTCGAGCACATGGCCGACGTCGCCGACGATCGGCACGTCCACGCGAATGTTCTTGTTGATGGAACTGGGATCGATGTCGACATGGACTTTCAGCGAATTGGGCGAAAAAGCGTCCAATCTGCCGGTCACGCGATCATCGAACCGGGCGCCGAGGCAAATCATGACGTCGCAATCATGCATCGCCATGTTAGCTTCGTAGGTGCCGTGCATGCCCAACATACCGAGAAACTGCTTGTCGGAGGCCGGATAAGCGCCAAGCCCCATCAAGGTATTGGTGATCGGACAACCGGTCATACGCACGAACTCAGTCATCAATTTGGACGCCTGAACGCCGGAATTGATGACGCCGCCGCCGGTATAGAACAACGGCCGCTTGGCCGCCGCCAGCATGTCGACCGCTCGCCGAATTTGCGCCAAATCGCCTTTCACCTGTGGCCGGTAGGTCCGGTGCTTGACCGTTCCCGGGCCGATGTAGGGGCCGGGCGTGATCTGAATGTCCTTCGGCAGGTCGACCACCACCGGTCCCGGCCGCCCATTCGACGCGACGAAAAATGCTTCGTGCATCACCCGCGCCAAGTCGTTGATGTCCTTGACCAAATAATTGTGCTTGGTACAGGGTCGGGTGATGCCCGTGGTGTCGCATTCTTGAAACGCGTCATTGCCGATCATGTGCGTCGCGACTTGGCCGGTCAGGCAGACCACGGGAATGGAATCCATCAAGGCGTCGGTCAGCCCGGTTACGGCGTTGGTCGCGCCCGGCCCGGACGTCACCAAAACCACGCCGGGCTTGCCGGTCGAACGCGCATAGCCTTCCGCCGCATGGACCGCGCCGGCCTCCTGGCGCACCAAGATATGGCGAATGCTGTTTTGCTGAAACAAGGCATCATAGATCGGAAGTACAGCGCCGCCAGGATATCCGAAAATGACGTCAACACCTTGGTCGACAAGCGCTTTCAAAACGATTTCCGCACCGGTCAATTCCTGATCGGCCATCATGCTTCCCCTTTGTGCGACAATTTGTTGAATTGTCGTCATAACGCAAACGACAACCCGCAAGCCCCCCAAAGCCGGCGGACGCGCGCGTTGTCGGCAACGCGCGTAACCTAGTGGCTCAAGATACCGGGGTCAACATAAAGTCGCAAATTTTTGGAAAGATTTCTTCAGCGTTTCTTTCCAAATCTTGCGTGGTCAGTCGGACAGCGCGGGCCATCTGGTGCCGAAACCAGGTCATCTGGCGTTTGGCATACCGCCTGGTCAACGTCTTCGCCTTACCCGCCGCCTCCTCGATAGCCAATTCACCACCGAGATGCGCCAACAAATGCGGCACGCCCAACGCTTTCATCACCGGCAAGGTCTTGGGCAGATCGCGCGCCGCCAACGCCTTGACTTCGGCCAACGCACCGGCAGCCATCATCAAGTCAAATCGTTGGTCGCAGCGTTGGTAGAGCCATTCTCGCGGCGGATCGAGCAGCACCGTCATGTGGCGCCCGGCAAGGCCCGGGACCGTTTCAGCCTGCCATTCGGCCAGCGATCGACCGGTGGCTTGACGGACGGCATAGGCACGAACCAGCCGCTGACGGTCGCCAACGGCAAGTCGAGCGGCGGATTCCGGATCGATCCGGCCCAACCGCCGATGGAAATCCACCGGCCCAAGTCGGTTCAATTCAGCCTCAGCCGCCTGCCGCGCAGCGTCCGGCACCGCCGGTACCGGCGCCAATCCGTCCACCAAGGCACGAAAATAAAGGCCGGTCCCGCCGACCACGATCGGCAGCCGGTCGGCGGCCCAAGCCTGTTCGATCTCGGCCACCGCATCGGCGCGCCAGCGCCCCGCGGAGCCGATCTCTTTTGCCGGCAAATAGCCGTACAAGCGATGCGGTTGCGCCGCCTCTTCAGCCGGCGTCGGGCGCGCCGACAGGATTCGGAGGTCGCGATAGACCTGCATGGAATCGGCATTGATGATGACCCCGCCGAACGCCTCGGCGATGGCTAAGGCCAAGGCCGATTTTCCGCTTGCCGTCGGCCCGGCGATCATAAGAGTCTTTTCATCCATTGCGTGACAGTTTAACAGATGCGCCAGCCTCTCCAATAATACCACCCTGCGGTGATAGGAACCCATTTGATGGAGGAAAAAGAGTTCAGTCCAGAAGGCACGGCGCGCAGCGCGATGCCGGCGCATCGGACAAGCGTCGTAACGCCCTGGCTGGGCTATTTTTCCCCACCGAAGGCCGGGATTATTTTGCGCTGTGGCGACGTCGCGCTCCTTATCCGATATCCCACATCGCATGGCGGATCGCGACGTCGCCACAGCGCAAAATAATCCCGGTCAAATGGGTCCCTATCACTGCAGGTTGGTATGAGGCATCAGATGCATCTGGTCCTCACGCTCATCGGCCCCTCTGACGGCGATTGCCTGACCCATTCCCTGGTCGATAACGCCCGCACTGCGCTCGCTCGGGCGAGCGCCGAACCAGGCGAAGTGTGTTGGTTGGCCCCAGGCTGTGCAGCGGACATTTTTTGTACCGGCGACGACATTAATCGGTTGGAAGAGGCAGTCCGGCAAAGCCTAGGGGTTGTGCCGGTGGATATCGTGCTCCAGCCAAGCGCCGGCCGGCGAAAAAAATTGCTGGTCGCTGACATGGATTCGACGATGATCACGGTGGAATGCATCGACGAACTGGCCGACGTTGCCGGCGTCGGCCCGCATGTCGCCGCCATTACCGAACGCGCCATGCGCGGCGAGATCGATTTCGAAGGCGCCTTGCGCGAACGCGTCGGCCTATTGCAAGGCATGCACCGAAAGGTACTGCGCCAAACATTCGAAACCAGGGTCAATCTGACGCCCGGGGGCCGCGAATTGGTCATGACCATGCGCGCTGCCGGTGCCTACACCGCGCTCGTATCCGGCGGCTTCACTTATTTCACCGATCGCGTCAGTCAGCTTGCCGGGTTCCAATATAATGCCGCCAACCGATTGGTGTTCGTGGACGATCGTTTGACCGGGCACGTTGCCGATCCGATCGTCGGTGCCGACATGAAGCGCCAAACCCTGCGCCGGCTGGTCGCCGAACGCGGTATCGCGATGGCCGATAGCCTGGCGGTTGGTGATGGCGCCAACGACCTACCGATGATTAAAGAAGCTGGACTTGGCGTCGCCTTTCACGCCAAACCCATCGTCGATGCCGCCGCCGGCGCCCGCATTCGCCACGGCGACCTGACCGCCTTGCTCTATGTGCAAGGCTATAGCCGGAACGAGATCCTGCCCTAATCTTTGTCGCCCGCGTTCAAGGCGACCGCAATAAACAACAGATTGCCGGTGCGGTTGACCAGGAATAGGACCGTCTTCTTTTTGCCGGCTTTCCGTTCCGCCGCCACTTTGTCAGCCACGTCCTTGGGCGCTTCGACAACTTCCTGGCCGACTTCGACGATGACATCGCCGGGCCGTATATTCTCGTCTGTCGCCGGTGAATCCGGTTCGACTTCGGTAACCACGACGCCGTTTACGTTCTCGCCGATCTGAAAGCGTTCACGAAGCTCCGGCGTCATGCCTTTGAGTATCATGCCGAGCGCCGACAGTTTCGATTTGGTTTCCGTTTCCGCCGGTTGATTGGGGTTGAGCGCCGCCAAGGCTTGTTCCGCCTTTTCCAATTCCCCGACCGTTACCGAGAGCGATTTGGTCTCGCCCTTGCGCCAGACCTCCATCGTCACCGTGCTGTCCACCACGGTCTCGGCAACGATGCGCGGCAACTGCTTCATTTCGCCGATTTTGACGCCGGCGAACTTCACAATCACGTCGCCCTGCTTAACGCCGGCCTTCGCGGCCGGACTATCGTCGAATACCCGGGCGACCAAGGCGCCGGACGCATCCTTGAGGCCAAGGCCTTCGGCCAAATCCTCGGTTACGGTTTGGATGTTCACGCCAAGCCAGCCGCGTTTGGTGCGGCCGAATTTCATGAGTTGATCGACAACATGGCGCGCCAATTTTGACGGCACGGAAAAGCCGATGCCAATGCTGCCGCCGGATTGGGAATAAATCGCCGTATTGATGCCGATCACATGGCCATCCATGTTGAACAGCGGCCCGCCCGAATTGCCTTTGTTGATCGGCGCATCGGTTTGAATGAAATCATCATACCGGCCGGCGCGAATGTCCCGACCGCGCGCGGAAATGATGCCCGCTGTGACCGTACCGCCAAGCCCAAGCGGGTTGCCGATGGCGATCACCCAATCGCCGACCCGGGCAGCATCGGAATTGCCCCAAGACACCGGCGTCAATTTGTTGCCGTTTTTGGTTTTGACGCGTAAGACCGCCAAATCGGTTTCCGGATCGGTGCCGACCACCTCTGCTTCCAAGCGTTCGCCGTCATGGGTGATCACAGTAATCGCATCGGCCTCGTCGACGACGTGATTGTTGGTAACCACCAGGCCGGAGGCATCAATGATGAATCCGGAGCCGACCGCCGCGACCGGCCGCGATTTCTGGCCTTCACGCTGTTGCCGATCGAAATATTCCTTGAAAAATTCTTCGAACGGCGACCCCGGCGGCAGTTGCGGAATAAACGGTGGCCGACCTTGGTTGCCGCGATTGCTTGCGGTCACAGTCTGGGTGACCTGGATGTTGACCACCGACGGCAACAGGACCTCGGCAAGATCGGCAAAACTTTCCGGCGCGCCGCGCGCCGCCGCGGTTTGCGACCAAATCATTGCCAAAATGATCACGTTTGCCGCTGCGAAAAGCGGCAACCAGCGTGAATTCGCGGTCCAAGCCATGGGCCGGGCGTCTATTCTGTGTCGCGTCACGTACATTCTCCTTAATTCCACTGGCGCGACCAACATTCGCGCTCACGCAACGGGCACCACGCCGGCGCAGCAATCCGGCGAACCCTTAATCCCCTAGATGAGTTCCGAATATGGCGGAATCATGTCTACGCATCGGAATCTAACACAGCTTTCGCGCCATCACGGCCATTTGACCGAAGAAAATGCCGGCGCGCCACGTTCGTTAGCCGCGAATGATCCAAACAATGCCGAGGCCCAACAGCGCTGCGACCAATCCGGTGACCCGCAGGATTTCCGGCGACACGTCAATCACCGCGACGATGACGCGTTTCATGCCGTTGGGAAAAAGCGCGTACAGACATCCTTCGATGACCAACAACAGACCGAACGCAATGATGAAATCCGTCATGCCCCGCAGCCTGAATCCCTATGGGTCTGAGGGTCAGAGCCCGCCGCGACGGGATCCAAACGGTCTATTCGGATCATTCGCGATTCGTGTCTCCGTTATCACCCAGCAGGCCGGTAATATCACCGAAATAGCGGAAGAATTCCGAATTTGGCGACATCACCATGGTGGTATCCTGACCCCTCAGCGCCACTCGATAGGCCTGTAGCGAGCGGTAAAACGCATAAAATTTGGGGTCCTGGGATGCGGCTTCATTGAAGATTCGCGCACGCGCCCCATCACCGTCGCCGCGCAAAATTTCTGATTCCTTATTGGCCTCGGCCAACAACACCGTGCGATCCCGGTCTGAGCGCGCGCGAATGCGCAGCGCTTCCTCCGCGCCCTTCGCGCGTGCTTCCTTGGCTTCTCGTTCGCGTTCGGTCTGCATACGCCGGTAGATTGCTTGGCTGTTCTCAGCCGGCAGATCGGCGCGTTTGATGCGAATATCGACTATTTCGATGCCGAGATTTTTCGCCGCCCGGTTGACGAAATCGCGAATGCGCCGCATCAGCGAATCCCGCTCACCGGACAGGAGCGTCAGAAGCTCCTCTTCGCCCAAGACCCGACGCAAACTTGAATTAATCAACGTCTCGAGGCGCGACTGCGCCACGGGGACGGTCCTGACCGTTTGGAAAAACAGCAACGGGTCGGCAATCCGAAACCGTGAAAACGCATCAACGATCATGCGTTTCTGGTCGGACGCGATGACCTCTTCCGGCGGCGTGTCAAAAGCAAGAATGCGCTTGTCGAAAAATTCCACGTTTTGAATGAGTGGAATCTTCAACTGCAAGCCGGCTTCGCGAATGACCCGTTTGGGCTCGCCGAATTGCAGGACGATGGCCTGTTGGGTTTGATGGACGGTGAAAAAACTGCCATAGGCGATCACGCCCAGCAATGCGACGATGACGCCGAGAACGGGAACGAATCTATTCATTGCCGCGCCCCTTTTTGTCGCCGGATTTGATCAATTCATTGAGCGGCAGATACGGCACGACGCCACCGCCGGCGTCGCCGCCGCTGTCCAAAAGCACCTTGTCCATGCCCTCCAGCACCTCTTCCATGGTCTCGAGGTAGAGCCGGCGCGACGTCACGTCTTTTGCGGTTTTATATTCCTTCAACACCGCAAGATAGCGGGACGCCTCACCCTCTGCTTCGGCGATTTTTTGCTGCTTGTAGGCTTCCGCCTCTTGAACAATTCTGGAGGATTCGCCGCGGGCACGCGGAATGATGTCATTGGCGTAAGCTTCCGCTTCGTTCTGCAACCGCACACGGTCCGCTTCGGCGGCCTGCACGTCGCGGAACGAGTCGATCACGGCCGAGGGCGGGTCGACCTTCTGCATCTTCGCCTGGGTGATTTCGATGCCGGCGCCATAATCATCTAAGGTTTTTTGAATGAGATCCTGGACCGCGATTTCAATGGCTTGACGGCCTTCCGTCAGGGCCGATTGAATGGGCGTGCGGCCGATGATCTCGCGCATGGCGCTTTCGCCGACCGCTTTCACCGTCAGGATCGGCTGGTCGATATTGAACAGGAATTTCCCCGCGTCCTTGATCTTCCAGAAAATCGCGAAATGGATGTCGACGATGTTTTCATCGCCGGTCAGCATGAGGCTTTCTTTTAAAACATCCCGTTGCGATCCGGCCCGGCCGAATTCCTCGCCCGACTGAAAGCCGATATCGATGCGATTCACCGCCGTCACTTTCGGCGTCAAGACCGATTCGAGCGGCGACGGTAAATGATAATTCAGGCCCGAGGCGGTCGTCCCCACCCATTTGCCGAAGCGTAGAACGACGCCTTGTTCATCCGGCTGCACGCGATAAAAGCCGCTGAACATCCAGGCACCGATTACCACCAGGATAATCACCCAAAGCCCAAGCTTGCCGCGCATGCCGCCTGGCATCATGCGGCGTACGCGATCCTGACTTTTTTGCAACAATTCTTCTAAGTTGGGGGGCTGCTGTGGGCCGCCCGGCCCTTGACGCCAGGGGCCGCGGCCGCCGCCACCGCCGCCTTGCCAACCTCCACCGCCGCCGCCGCCGCCTTGATTGTTGCTCCAGGGCATGTACCGATCCTTGTCGTCATTCAAAGGGCTTGCGACCGGATTTGCTTACCGATCCTGCGCGCGTTATATGACAACCGCCTGATGCGCGCAATCGCAATGCATCGCGAACAGGCAGCGGCGAGCGCGATGCCGTCGATATTGTGTTAAGCTGGGAGATGTCAAGCATGACGGACGTGACCGAACAGCATGTCCTTGCTGCACTGGCGGCGGTTTCCGATCCTGATCGCGGCGGCAACGTCGTCGAGCTTGGCATGATTTCAGGCGTCGTCGTGAAGCAAGGCAATGTCGGTTTCGCGGTCGAGGTCGATCCGCGGCAAGGCGCCGCCAAGGAGCCCGTTCGCAAAGCCTGCGAAGACGCCGTGCACCGCATTCCGGGTGTCACGTCGGTCACCGCCGTGTTGACCGCTCACCGCGAATCATCGCCATCGCCACAAGCGGCGGCACGTGCGGCCCCGACCGGCGGTCAACGAACCGCCGGCACCGGGCCCGACGGATTGCCCGGCATCGCGGATATCATCGCCGTCGCGTCCGGCAAGGGCGGTGTCGGCAAGTCGACGACATCGGTCAATCTGGCGCTGGCGTTGTCGGCACTCGGTCACACGGTCGGCTTGTTGGACGCCGACATCTATGGCCCGTCGATCCCCCGCATGATGGGGATTAGCGGCCGGCCGAGCTCGCCCGACGGCGAACGCATGTTGCCGATGAAGAATTATGGCATCGAATGCATGTCGATCGGCTTCCTGGTCGAAGAAGACACACCGATGATCTGGCGCGGTCCCATGGTCATGAGCGCCTTGGAACAAATGCTGCGCGGCGTCGAGTGGGGCGAGCTTGATTACCTGGTCGTCGATCTGCCGCCCGGTACCGGCGACGCGCAACTCACCATGGCGCAACGCGTGCCGCTGAGCGGGGCGGTGATCGTGTCGACACCACAGGACATCGCGCTGTTAGATGCGCGCAAGGGCCTGAAGATGTTCGAGAAGGTCGACGTGCCGGTTCTCGGCATCATCGAGAATATGAGCTATTTCCTCTGTCCCCATTGCGGCGAACGGTCCGACATCTTCAGCCACGGCGGCGCGCGCAGCACCGCCGCCGAGCTCGGCTGCGATTTCCTCGGCGAAATTCCCTTGGACATCGCCATTCGCGAAACCTCCGACGACGGCCGGCCGATCGTCGTCAGCGACCCGGACAATGCCCATGCCGCAGCCTACCGCGCCATTGCCGGCCGTGTCGCCGACGCCGTTGTCAGCCGCCAAGGCGCGGCCAAAGCGCCAAGGATCATCATGGAATGACAGCAAGAGCAAGATTCGACCATACGGGATCGTTGTTTGCGCGCAAGTCGTTGCCTATGTAACTGCCATGATCTCCTCTGTCCGCCAACGCCTGCAAAATGGCGTCACTTCCGTTCGCCGCCTGCTCGGGCGCGACCATCCGATTGTCGCCGTCATTCGCCTATACGGTGTCATCGCGCCAAATATCGGGCGCAACCGCGGTTCACTCAATCTGGCGGCCCTGGCCGGACCGATCGAGGCTGCCTTCAAAATCCGCGGCGTCAGCGCCGTGGCCCTGGCCATCAATTCACCGGGCGGCTCGCCGGTTCAGTCGGCGCTGTTGGCGGGACGCGTTCGGGCGCTGGCCGAAGAACATGGCGTCCCAGTGTTTGCCTTCGCCGAGGACGTCGCTGCGTCCGGCGGCTACTGGCTGGCGTTGGCCGGCGATGAGATTTTCGTCGATCGCAATTCCATCGTCGGATCAATCGGCGTGATTTCGGCGGGTTTCGGTTTTACCGGCCTGATCGAGAAAATCGGCGTTGAACGGCGCCTACATACCGCCGGCGACAGCAAATCCCTGCTCGACCCGTTTTCGCCGGAAAAGCCCGAAGACATCGAACAGTTGAAGCAGATCCAAGAGGACATGCACGAATCGTTCAAGGCGACGGTGCGCGAGCGCCGTGTCGGCAAGATCGACAATGAGCAGGAGCCGGCCCTGTTCAACGGCACGGTCTGGACCGGTCAGAAAGCAATTTCACTCGGCCTGGTCGACGGTCTCGGCGATCTCCGCCAGGTCATGCGCGAAAAGTATGGCGACAAGACCCGCTTCAAGCTGTTCGCGCCCAAGGAAGGCTGGCTGCAGCGCCGCTTCGGCTTTACGGCGCAATCCACTTTATCGGCCGATTTCGCCGACGGCATCGTGCAGGCCCTGATCGAACGCGCTCATTGGTCGCGCTTCGGCCTTTAGAGCAATCGCGATCTGCGCTAGCCGTCTTGACCGCTCCCGGTCCGCCGCTTAAACAAAGATCATGTTCGGCTTCAGCATCGGAAAAATTCTGCTCACGGCGGTGGTCATCGCCGCCGTGTGGTTCGTCGCCAAAAGCATTGGCGGGCGCAACCGCATGGCAGCCAAGGGCAATGCCGCAACGCCGAAGCAACCGGCCGACGATCAAGTCGAAGACCTCGTCGCCTGCCCGATCTGCGGTGCCTATGGCGAGGCCGGCGCCGCCGCCTGTGACCGCGCCGATTGTCCACGCGATAGCGCCAGCGCTTGACCCAAATCCGCGGGATGGCTATTTTGCGCGCGCTTTTCCGATCGTGCTCAACAGCCCTCTGATCGTTATCAACGCCGTGGCCGACAAACTCTCTTTCCAAGACGTCATTTTGACCCTGCAGACCTTCTGGGCGCGGCAAGGCTGTATCTTGCTGCAGCCGTTGGACATGGAAGTCGGCGCCGGCACGTTTCATCCGGCAACGACGTTGCGTGCTCTTGGGCCTGAGCCCTGGAACGCCGCCTACGTACAGCCGTCAAGACGACCGACAGACGGACGTTATGGCGAGAACCCGAATCGGCTGCAGCACTATTATCAGTTCCAAGTGCTGCTGAAGCCTTCGCCCGACGATATCCAGGAACTCTACCTGCAAAGCCTGTATGCGTTGGGCATCGACCCAACCCATCACGACATTCGATTCGTCGAGGACGATTGGGAGAGTCCGACGTTGGGCGCCTGGGGTCTTGGCTGGGAGGTCTGGTGCGACGGCATGGAGGTCAGCCAATTCACCTATTTCCAGCAGGTCGGCGGGTTTGATTGCGAACCGGTTTCCGGCGAACTGACCTACGGCCTCGAGCGCCTGGCCATGTATGTGCAAGGCGTCGACAACATGTTCGACCTGGATTGGAATGGCCGCGGGTTTCTCTACCGCGATGTCTACCACCAGGCGGAAGTCGAATATTCCACGTACAATTTCGAAATTGCCGACACGGCTATGCTGTTGCGTCATTTCGAAGACGCCGAGCACGAATGTCAAAGCATCATTGCCCGCGGCCTCGCCCTACCGGCCTACGATCAATGCATCAAGGCGAGCCATTTGTTTAACCTGTTGGACGCCCGCGGCGTCATCAGCGTCACCGAACGGGCTGCCTATATCGGTCGCGTCCGTGCCTTGTCAAAGGCCTGCGCGGAGGCTTGGCTTGCCTCGCGCGGGGATCGTCGCTCAACCGCCGAAGCAGCGGGTTGAAGCATGGCTGACCTGTTGCTGGAGTTATTCTCCGAGGAAATACCGGCGCGCATGCAAAAACAGGCCGCCGCCAATCTGCGGCGCGCCGTGACCGAGCGGCTGGCGGCGGCGGAACTGCAGTTCGCTGACGCGACCGCCTATGCGACGCCACGCCGGCTTGCGCTAGTGGTTCGCGGCCTGCCGACGACACAGCCCGACGTCTCGGAAGAACGCCGCGGGCCACGTGCTGACGCGCCCGATAAAGCCATTCAAGGTTTTCTCGGGTCGGTCGGCCTGACGTTGGATCAAGTCGAGAAGCGGGAGACGCCAAAGGGCGTATTCCTGTTCGCCGTCACCCATAAATCTGGCGGTTCGTCCCGCGACATCTTGGCCGAGATCCTGCCCGACGCGCTGGCCGCCCTGCCTTGGCCCAAATCCATGCGCTGGGGCGCCCACGCCATGCGCTGGGTCCGGCCGCTGCACCAGATCCTGTGTTTGTTCGACGATGAAACCTTGGCCATCCGCTATGGCCACCTCACCGCCGGCCGGGAGACCCGGGGACACCGGTTCATGGCGCCCGATGCCTTCTCCGTAAGCATTGTCGACGATTACACGGAGAAGCTGCGCGCGGCGCGGGTCATGGTGGATGGCGCCGAAAGGCAGGCCGTGATCGCGCGTGACGCCGCCGCCGCCGCCGAAGCTGACGGCTTGGTCTTAAACGACGACCCGGGCTTGTTGGCCGAGGTCGCCGGGCTGGTCGAATGGCCGGTGGTGCTGCTTGGGCGTATCGACGACAGCTTCATGGACGTGCCGCGCGAGGTACTGACCTCGGCCATGCGCACCCATCAACGGTATTTCACGGTATCCGACAAGGCGGGCCGATTGGCGCCGCGATTCGTCATGGTATCCAACCTGCAGGCGGAAGACGGCGGCCGGGCGATCGTCGACGGCAACGAGCGCGTGCTGCGCGCCCGCTTGGCCGATGCCAAGTTTTTCTGGGATCTCGATTGCAATACACGGCTCGAAGACCGCCTCGCCGATCTCGATGCCGTGATTTATCACGCAAAACTCGGCGATCTTGGTCAAAAGGCCGCACGCCTGGCGGATCTGTCTGCCGCGATCGCCGAACGCATTGACAATGCCGACCCTGAACAAGCGCGGCTCGCCGGGCGCCTTGCCAAGGCCGATCTGGTCAGTGAAATGGTCGGCGAGTTCCCAGAACTGCAAGGCATCATGGGCCGGTATTATGCCGAAAATGATGGCTTGGCCGAGCCGGTCGCCCAGGCCATTGGTAGCCATTACGCGCCGCAAGGCCCGGCCGACGGCTGCCCGACCGCGGGCGTGTCGGTAGCGACCGCCTTGGCTGACAAAATTGATGCATTGGTCGGATTCTTCGGCATTGGTGAACCGCCGACGGGGTCCCGCGATCCGTTCGCCTTGCGCCGGGCGGCACTCGGTGTCATTCGGCTGATCCTAGAAAACAAGATAAGGCTGCCGTTGCTCGACATTTTCGACACCGCCCGTGGCCTTTACACCGACCAATCCGGCATCGAGCCTATGACCGCCAACAATGACGTGCTGTTGGATTTCATCGCCGAACGCCTCAAAGTGCATCTGCGCGAGAACGGCCGCCGCCATGACCACATCGCCGCGGTGTTCGACGGCGACGACGACGATCTCGTGCGCCGCCTGGCGCGCGTCGACGCCTTGGTGGATTTCTTGGCCGGCGACGACGGCGCCAACCTGTTGGTCGCCTACCGCCGCGCCGCCAATATCCTCCGAATCGAGGAAAAAAAGGACGGCCGACGCTATGATGACCTGGCGGCGGAAGACCGTCTCGATTTGGTCGAGGAACGAAATCTTTACCACTCGCTCGACACAATCCGTGCCCGGGCGCGTACGGCTGTGCAACAGGACGACTTCTCGACGGCTATGGCGGCCCTGGCTTCGTTGCGGGCACCTGTCGATGCCTTCTTTGATGCGGTAACCGTGAATGCCGACGATCAAGACCGCCGCGTCAATCGGCTCTGCCTGTTGTCGCAAATTCGAGGAGCCCTGCACGAAGTGGCCGATTTCTCCAAGATCGAGGGGTAAGGGCAGAGATGACAAAGTGGGTTTACGGCTTCGGCGGCGGCAGCGCAGAAGGCCGTGGCGATATGCGTGAGTTGCTTGGCGGCAAAGGTGCCGGCCTGGCCGAAATGTGCAATCTCGGGCTACCCGTACCGCCTGGGTTTACCATCTCCACCGAAGTCTGCACCACTTATTACGACAACGATTGTCAGTATCCGGAAGCCCTGGCGGACCAGGTCCAACAGGACCTTCAACGCATCGAAAACATCGTCGGCGCGCGATTGGGCGACGGCCAAAACCCGTTGCTCGTGTCGGTCAGGTCCGGCGCGCGCGCGTCGATGCCCGGCATGATGGACACGGTCTTGAATCTGGGCCTGAACGACATCACCGTAGAAGCGCTGGCGGCGGGCTCCGGCGATCCGCGCTTCGCTTACGATTCTTACCGCCGGTTCATCCAGATGTACTCCGACGTGGTTTTGGGCGTCGAGCACCACTATTTCGAGGAATTGCTGGAGATCAAGAAGGAGACGCTTGGGGTCTTCTTGGATACGGAGCTTTCGGCCGACGATCTGAAGGACTTGGTCGGTCTCTATAAGCGGGAAATCGAAAAGCAACGCGGCCAACCGTTTCCGCAGGACGTCTCGGACCAGCTTTGGGGGGCGATCGGCGCGGTCTTCGGCTCGTGGATGAACAATCGGGCGGTCACCTACCGGCGTCTGCATGACATTCCGGCCGATTGGGGCACCGCGGTCAACGTCCAGGCCATGGTGTTCGGCAATATGGGCGAAGATTCGGCAACCGGCGTGGCCTTCACCCGTGACCCCTCGACCGGCGACAACATCTTTTTCGGTGAATTCCTAATCAACGCGCAAGGCGAAGACGTGGTTGCCGGCATCCGCACGCCGCAGTCGCTGACCGAAGCGGCGCGGCAATCGAGCGGTGAAGAACTGCCGTCCATGGAAGGCGCCATGCCGGCCGTCTTCAACCAACTGGTCGACGTCTATCGGCAACTCGAGGCCCACTATCGGGACATGCAGGACATCGAATTCACGGTGCAACAGGGCACGTTGTGGATGCTTCAAACCCGTTCCGGCAAACGCACCGCCAAGGCCGCCCTAAAAATTGCCATCGACATGGTGGCGGAAGGCTTGATCTCCAAGCGCGAGGCCATTGCCCGGATCGATCCGGCGTCGCTCGATCAGTTGCTGCACCCGACCCTGGATCCGGACGCCGACAAGGAAATCATCGCCAGAGGCCTGCCGGCCAGCCCCGGCGCTGCCTCCGGCAAGATTGTGTTCGATTCCGACGAGGCGGAATCCATGGCGCAGGCCGGCGAGCAGGTCATCCTGGTGCGCCTGGAAACCAGCCCCGAAGACATCCACGGCATGCATGCCGCCCAAGGCATTCTGACCAGCCGCGGCGGCATGACCAGCCATGCCGCCGTCGTCGCCCGCGGCATGGGCCGGCCATGCGTGTCCGGTGCCGGATCCTTGCGCATCGACTACAAGACCCAGACCTTGACGGTGCTCGGCCGCACATTTGCCCTGGGCGACGTCATCACCATCGATGGCGGCAGCGGCGAAGTCATGGTCGGCGCCGTGGCGACCGTCAATCCGGAACTGTCGGGCGATTTCGCCAAGCTCATGGGCTGGGCGGACGAAGTCCGGAAGCTGCGGGTCAGGGCCAACGCCGAAACCCCGGAGGACGCCGGAACCGCTCGCGAATTCGGCGCCGAGGGCATCGGCCTTTGCCGGACCGAGCACATGTTTTTCGATGCCGACCGGATCGTCGCGGTGCGCGAGATGATTTTGTCGACGACCGAGGACGGTCGCCGCGCCGCGCTTGCCAAGCTGCTACCCATGCAGCGTCAAGATTTCTGCGATCTGTTTCGCATCATGGCCGGTCTGCCGGTGACCATCCGATTGCTCGATCCGCCGCTGCATGAATTTTTGCCAAAAAAAGCCTCCGAGATCGACGAGATCGCGGCCTCGACCGGCGTCGACGCCGAATCGCTCCGCCACCGGACTGTGCAACTCGAGGAAACCAACCCGATGCTGGGCCATCGCGGCTGCCGGCTCGGCATTTCCTATCCGGAAATTTATGAAACCCAGGCCCGGGCGATTTTCGAGGCCGTCGTCGAGGTCAACGGTTCCGGCGGCGACACGGTGGTACCGGAGATCATGATCCCTCTGGTCGCGACGGCCAAGGAACTTGACATACTCCGGCGTCTTGTAGTCAGCGTCGCCGACGACATCGCCAAGGCGTCAGGCCAGCCGCTCACCTATCTAATCGGCACCATGATCGAACTGCCACGCGCCGCCTTGCGCGCCGGAGAGATTGCCGAATTCGCCGATTTCTTCAGTTTCGGCACCAATGATTTGACGCAAACCACCTTTGGCATCAGCCGCGACGACGCGAGTTTTCTGGAAACCTACATCGACCAGGGCATCGTCGAGCAAGATCCGTTCGTATCGATGGACGTCGACGGCGTCGGCGAGTTGGTGAAAATTGCCAAGGAGCGCGGCCGGGCGCGCCGCGATGACTTGAAATTGGGTATCTGCGGCGAACATGGCGGCGATCCCGCCAGTGTCGCCTTTTGTCACGAGATCGGCCTCGACTACGTCTCCTGCTCGCCCTACCGTGTGCCGATCGCCCGCCTCGCCGCCGCCCAGGCGTCGATTAAAGAGGGTGACTGAAGCGAACCTGGATCAGGTTTCGATCAATTCAGCTCGATGAGAAGCGCCTCTGATTCCTTCAGGTCCGGGGTGTCAAAGCCTTCGGTGAACCAGTCATAGAGCGGCGCCAACAGGTCACGCGCTTCCGCCCGCCTGTCCTGCTGCTGCCAAAGCCGGGCAAGGCTCATCCCGACCCGCAGTTCCAACGCCTTAGCCTGCTGAGCACGCGCGACTTCGAGACCCCGGCGGAAACACGCTTCGGCCTCCGGCTGGGCGTCTTCGGATTGTGCGAGCAGCAGCTCACCTTTCAGGCGATGTAGCTCTGCTTCGCGCCAGCGCTCGCCGGTAGCATTCGCGACGTTATGTGCTTCTTGGATGTCTTGCAGTCCGTCTTCGGTCCGCCCGGCCCTGCCCGAGGCTTCGCCCAAAGTCGCGAGATAATACGGCAGCCTGAGCGCCGCCCCGGTCGCCCTGAGTGCCGTCAGCCCGTCACGCATCTCTGCAATTTCCTGCTCGCCGCCGCCGGCCTCGACCAACGCCCATCCCTGAATGATCCGGCCCCAGGCCAGGTAATAGGCAAAGCCGCGTTCCTCACAGAGCGCGATCGCTAATTCCGCCCATTCGCGCGCTTTCGGTCCCTCGCGCCGGAACTGGTACAGCATAGCCGCGTAGTCGCGCGCCATCGCGATGCTAAACGGATGGGAGAGACGGCCGGCCAATTTCAGCGCGTCATCCATCTTTCCGAGCGCCTGGTCCGGGTAGCCGAGATGCCAAAGCGCGTGGGCGGCAAAGCACCGCGGCAGAATACCGACCACCGAATCATGCATGAAGTCGCGCGTCATCGGCGCGCGGTCGTAAAGCGCGATGCTGTCCTCCAGATGGTTGCGGGCGGCCGAAAAATCGCCCAGGCAGATCAAGGTACCGCCCAAGGCGTGATGACCTTCGATCGAGACGGAAGTGTTTGCCTGGCCCTCTGCCAGCTTGGCCGATTCTTCGGCCAACGCGCGCGCCGCCGTTAGCTCTCCGCGCACCAATCTGCTGATCCAAAGACCCCGCAGCACGGTAAACATTTGCGATTGCGGGCCACTTTTCCGACAGAGCTCTTGCGCCCGGGCGTAAGCGTCGGCAGCCCGCGCCGCCGCATAGCCTTCCACGGCGGCGAGGCAGCCACCGAGCTTGATCTGCAGGTCAAGCTCTTCGGGTGCGCGCGCATCATCGTCGGGCAGACCGCCAAGCAGCTCAATCGCCATGCTGAGGTGGCCGATCGCCTCGGCATGCGCTGAGCGCTCGAGCGCCCGTTGTCCCGCTCGCTGCCAATAGGCCAGCGCCTGCTGGCCTCGGCCTGCTTCGGTATAATGATGAGCGATCACCTCCGGCCGGCTCTCGACCATCTCCGGAAAGCGTGTTTCCAGCAACTGCGCGACCTGTTCGTGATAGCGCTGGCGGGTGCGAATGAGCAGCGATTGATAGGCCGCATCTTGCACCAGCGCATGCTTGAATATGTAGCGCGCCCTAGGTGGTCGGCCGCGTTGATAGAGCAGTTCGCCGTCGACCAGGCGGTCAAGCCCGTCCTGCAGCAATGTTTCTTCGGTCTCGGCCAAGGCGCGCACCATTTCGTATGCGAACTCCCGGCCCAGCACGGCGCCGAGCTGCACCACCTCGCGCATTTTCGGGAACCGATCGAGGCGCTCCATCAGGGAATCATGGAGTGTCGCCGGAATGGTGACGGACGACAACGAGCCGGCCAAGGCAAAACGGTCCGCCTCCTCGATCAGCACCTCCGAGCCCAAGACGGTTTTGGTCAGCTCTTCGACATACAGCGGCACGCCGTCGGTCTTGGTCACGATATGCTCGACCACTTCCGGCGGTAGTGCCTTGCCGCCGGCGATACGGGTGATGAGCACTCCGGTTTGCGCCCGTTCCAAACGCGCGAGCGTGATCGGGGTCATATGGGAACGAGCCGGCCATGATGGTTGGAAGCCAGGCCGGGCGGTGAACACCAACAGAACCGGCGCCGTCGGCGCCTGCTCCAACAATAACCCCAGGAACTCCAAGGTCGTCGGGTCTGCCCAATGGAGATCTTCGAACACGGTGAACAGCGTGTGCCGCTCGGCCTCTTCCAGCATCCAAGCAATGAGCGCATCGTGGGTTTGCTGGCGCTGCTGCTGCGGCGACAGGTCCGGCGGCGGAAAGCGGTCGTCCGGTAGCGACAGCGACAACAGCGAAGCAAACAGCGGTACGGCTTCCGCCGACGCCAGGCTGGTGTCGGACACCATCGCTTCGAGCGTCGCCAGGCGCCTCTCGGGCGCTTCCTCGCCGTGCCAGCCGAGTAAGCGCTGCAAGTGGTCGATCACCGGATAGAGGGCGCTGCCGGTATGGTAGGGTGAGCAGCGGAAGGCGATCCGCGACCGGCCTTCCGCCCGAACTTGCGTGCGCAGGGTCTCGACCAGCGCCGACTTGCCGATGCCCGGCTCACCGCTGATGAAGACGGCTTGGCCACGGCCTTCGTCGGCGGCCTGCTGCCAGGCGCGCCGCAAAAGTCCAACTTCCTCGTCGCGGCCGACCAGGGCCTGCGCTGGTTCCGCCGCGACTTCCTCGTCAACCGCGTCGGCGAGGCCACGCACGCCCCAGGCTTTCACCAGACCGGTGATGCCCTTGAGTTCGTGGGCGCCGAGGTCTTGGTAAATGAAGACGTCGCCGGCAAGATCTTTCGGCACCGAGCCGACGACGATGCCGTTCGGCGCCGCAAGCCCTTGCAGACGCGCGGCAAGATTGGGCGTCTCGCCAACCACCGTGCGCTCTTGCGCGTCGCCCTCGCCGATCATCTCGCCGACGACAACGATGCCGGTCGCAATGCCGATGCGGACCGTCAAGTCACCGTCGATTTCCGCGCCGACGTCGGCGTTCAATTCCGGCATCGCGTCGACAACGGCCAAGGCCGCGCGCAAGGCCCGTTCGGCATCGTTTTCATGGGCCTGGGGATAGCCGAAATAGGCCAACACGCCGTCGCCCATATATTTCGCCAGATAGCCGTCGAATTGGCCGATCGCTTTGGCGCAGCTTTCCTGGTAGGCGCGAATGATATCCTGCAAGTCTTCGGGATCGAGGCGCGTCGACAATTCGGTCGACCCGACGAGGTCGCAGAACATGACCGTGAGCTGTCGGCGTTCGCCGGATGCTGAATCGCCGGTCGGCGGCTTGGCCGGTTCGGCTGCTGCCGGCGCCTCATCGGACAAGGCGGCGATTGCTTTCAGCAATTTCTTGCGATGGCCGAGGAGAACGCCGATGGAGGTAAAGTCTTGGTCGGTCAGATCGGGCAACACTTCGCCGTCGATGGCGTTTTCTTCAAACACCGTCTCGTATTGTCCGAGCCCCAGCGATTTGAGCCACGCCCCGACGTCCACGGCACCCTGTTCCTTCTGACAATAATCTCTCGGTGGCCCTCGAAATATACAATTATGACGACTAAGGTGACTTCTGAAAAGGCTTCATGCTGCGGTCGACGATTCAGCCGAAGCCGTGGTGGCCGCAAAAAATCACCAGGACAAACCGGCAATGAAATTTCGTTCGGTAGCGCTGCTGCTGTTGGCCGAAGTGGCGGCGATGAGCTTGTGGTTTGTGTCTGCGGCGATCCTGCCGGACATGCTGCGCGAGGCGGCGTTGTCGCCGTTCCGGCAGGCCGCGCTCTCCAGCGGCGTGCAAGCAGGGTTTGTCGTTGGCGCTTTGGTCTCCGCGATTTTCGGCCTGGCCGATCGTTTCGATCCGCGTCGCGTATTTGCCTTCTCGGCCATCGCCGCCGGGCTGGTCAATGCGTCGTTGCTGGTCGTTAGCCCGGGCAGCAGCGCCGCGATCACAGCCCGCATTGCCACCGGCGCATTGTTGGCCGGGGTCTATCCTGTCGGCATGAAGATAGCGGTTGGATGGGGCCAAGCCGACCGCGGATTCCTGGTCGGCGCGCTGGTCGGCGCGTTGACGCTTGGCTCCGCATTGCCGCACTTGATGTCTTTTGCCGGCGGCGCCGACTGGCGTCTGACGATCGCTATAGCCTCGCTCGCCTCGGCCGCGGCCGGTGCCTTATGCCTGTTGGTTTCGTTGGGACCCCATCATGGTGTCGCCCAGCGCTTCGATCCGTCGGCCATCGCCGGCGCCTGGACCAACCGACGGGTGCGGCTCGCCTACGCCGGATATCTTGGCCATATGTGGGAATTGTATGCGATGTGGGCCTGGATTGCGGCGGCAACGGCGGCATCCTATGGCGCCTCGCTGCCGGCTTGGCAGGCCGAACAGTTTTCCAAACTCACCGCTTTCGCCGCCATCGGCGCCGGCGGCATCGCCTGCGCCGCCGCCGGCATCGTCGCCGACCGGATCGGCAAGGCCGAAGTCACCATCGTCGCAATGGCGCTGAGTGGTACGGCGGCGGTTCTGGCCGGGCTGACGTTCGGCGGACCGGTTTGGCTGACGTTTGCCATCGTCGTCGTCTGGGGCATCGCCATTATTCCGGATTCGGCCCAGTTCTCGGCCCTTGTCGCGGATGCTTCGCCGCCTGAACAAGCCGGCAGTTTGATGACCTTTCAAACCGCCCTGGGCTTCGCCCTGACGTTCGTGACCGTGCAGGTCACGCCGGTCCTGGCATCGACGTTCGGATGGCCCATTGTTCTGGCCGGCATGGCGCTTGGTCCCGTATTCGGCATCGTTGCCATGGTCAGATTGCGGGCGATGGGCTGACAGGCTACGCCTGGCCGCATTCAGATCTGAAATTGGCGCCTAGAGCATGATCGACCTACTCGGAATCATGTACCGAAGGTGCATTGGCGTGAGTGCGACAAACAGATCTGGATCAATGAAAATCGAGACAAGTCTAAATCGGCAGGGCCCGTCCATGGCGCAACACGCCTTCGAACCGCGCCGAGTAAGCGCCCGTCTGGTCGTGCACAACCAACGGATCCGCCCAGGTCGCAGCGCCTTTGTTCGCCCTGGCCGCACTTATCAAGACGCGCTTCGGCGGCCGGCCGGGCCGTGCGATCAACGGCACGATATGGGGGCGGCAATCGCTATCGGCCAGCAAAGTCGCGATCTCTTCTGCCCGCTCCCGACGGTGGATGAAAACCAGGCAGCCGGCGGTGTTCAAACAGGCGACGGCAAACCGCACCCAGACCATCAAATTCTCGGCCGGATCGCTGCGCGCCCGGGCGCGCCGCGGATCCGGCGAGATCTGCGCCTGGCCGGCCGCGAAATAGGGTGGGTTGGCCATGACGTGGTCGAATCCGCCGACAAAGTCGTCGGGCACGCCACCGATCACATCGACGTCCAAGAACGAAACCCCATCGCCAAGACCGTTCTGGGCCGCATTTTGCCGCGCCAAGGCCAGCAACGCAGGGTCGGCATCGATACCGGTCAAGCGGATGCCGTCCAGGCGCCGCGCCAGGCAGAGCCCGGCCGTGCCGACGCCGCAGCCCATGTCCAAAACCCGATCCCCCGGCCCTGCGGCGACTGCCGCGGCAAGAAGAACGGCGTCGGAGCCGGCGCGATAGCCCGTGCTCGGCTGTGTCAGGGTCAACCGTCCGCCGAGAAACAAATCTTCTGTCGTAGTCAAAACAGGTCAACCGAACGGAGAAACTGGGGATTCCACATCGATGCCGGCTTGCTTGAGCGCCTGACGTGCCGGCGCGGCATCGGTGTCGATCACCATCAATCGCCTGGGCAAGGCACCGATGCTGCCTTCCAGAACGCTCATATGCTGGTCCATGACCAGCGGCTCGATACCGGCGTCCTGCAAAACCGCGGTCGCCCAGCTTAGAAACACTAGATCATTGCTGCGTAGAAGTTCTACCATTTCGCGTGATCGGCATTCATTTGGGATGTCGCGTGACAGCGGAGCATGCCGATTGGCATTCCCAGCTTGACCCACAGTCACCGGCTACTATGCTCGCTATTGAACTCAATTTCGTCAAGACGTATCGGGACGTCACCGGGTGACTATCATTGCGAATCTCGAATTGGAAGGGGCCGGTCCGGAGCTGCCTTCACTTGATGCCTTGGTGAACTTGGTCGTCGACGATATCGATGCCGTCAACCAAGTCATCCTGGGCCAGATGCAGAGCCATGTGCCGCTGATTCCGGAGCTTGCGGGCTATCTCATCGCCGCCGGCGGTAAGCGTCTGCGACCGATGCTGACGCTCGCCTCGGCCCGTATGGCCGGTTATGAGGGCGAGCGGCATATCAAACTGGCCGCGTGCGTCGAATTCATTCATACCGCCACGCTGTTGCACGACGATGTCGTCGATGAAAGCGATCTGCGCCGCGGCATCGCTTCGGCCAACGCGGTTTGGGGCAATCAAGCGAGCGTGCTGGTCGGTGATTTCCTGTTCAGCCGGGCGTTTCAGCTCATGGTCGAAGACGGCGCGCTCGACGTCTTGCACATCCTGTCGAACGCGTCGGCGGTCATCGCCGAAGGCGAGGTCATGCAGCTGGTGACGTCGAACAACATGCAGACCGGCGAAGCGGAATATTTGCAGGTGATCGAGGCCAAGACGGCGGCCTTGTTCGAGGCCGCCTGCCGGGTCGGCGCCGTCGTCGCCGAACAAAGCGAGGCCCAAGTCGAACGTTATGGCGCGTTCGGCGCCAACCTGGGCATTGCCTTCCAATTGGTCGACGACGTGCTGGATTATTCGGCGCGGCAATCGACGCTCGGCAAGACCGTCGGCGACGACTTTCGCGAAGGCAAGATCACCCTGCCGGTGGTGCTGGCCTACCAACGCGGCAGCGCCAAGGATCGCGCCTTCTGGCACCGCTGTCTGGAACAGGGCGACCAGCGTGACGGCGACTTGAAGACGGCCTTTGCCCTGTTGGAAGAACACGGCGCCTTGGCCGACACCGTGGACCGGGCCCGAGCCTACGGAAAACGGGCCTGCCAAGCGCTCGAAGGCCTGCCCGAGGGGGCCTATAGACTAGCGCTCAAGGACACCGTCGAGTTCTGCATAAGCCGGGCGTTTTAGACCGCGTTCGGCGTTGAAGAACGCGGTCAGGGCCGCGACCGCGGCCCCGGCGCGTCTAGCGCCGCCCCAGCGGAGCCATGCGCCAGGGGCGCATTGGCGCGAGCGCTAAAAAGGAGACCGGGTTCGATGAAAATCGAAGCGGGTCTAGAACGGCTTGGCGGCCTTGTTTCGCAAATCAATTCTCGCTATATAGCGGGCGACCCGGGCGCTAGAAGCCGGGTCACAACGGTCGGGGAGTGGCGCAGTCTGGTAGCGCACATCGTTCGGGACGATGGGGTCGGAGGTTCGAATCCTCTCTCCCCGACCAAAATTACAGGGTCCGATCGGGACAGGCGAACAATAATTTTCGGCTATATAGGTTGCCATGCGTCCCCTGTACGCGATCTCCGCGCATCCTCAAGCCAGCCGGTCACCCTGGACGCAGCGCTTCCACCACATCGCTAATGATATCAGGCACCAAAGCGCGTCAGGATCGCGTTGTCGTATCTGCTCGTAGCCGGCGCCGAATTTCCGCATGTCGAGATAAGGGCAGTCGAGCGGTTGGATCATTGCCAGGATGCGGTTGGCGTATTGCTGCAAAAAGCTCGTGAGGGGGAAGGGAAAGCCGCCCTTCTGCCGGCGCCAGGTCACCTCGGACGGCAGGAGATCGGCCATGGCAGCGCGCAGCAGCCACTTCATCCATCCGTCGCGCATCAAATATTCCAGCGGCATGGTGAAACCGTATTCAACGACCCGGTAATCGAGGAAGGGGATGCGCAGCTCCAACGGCACGCCCATGCTGATCTGATTGTCGAGGCGCAGCCAGTAGTTCATGCGCCAGTCGCCGACATGGTCGATCAGGCGCGCGCCGACTTCGTCGGCGGGCCCGGAGCGCGCCTGTACGCCCTGCGGGGTGACGAGCGGGTTTTGGCTTGGCGGTATAGCCTTCAGCAAACGGCGGCCGAGACGCTCGAGGCTCGGGATCAATCGACTGGCGAGGCGGGCATAATCCCACAGCAGGCGGCCGGGCCGGTGCTCGGAAAGATTGCGAAACTCGCGCATGCCCTTGGCGATGCGGCCCTGCCGCAGCAAAGACCGCAGATACGGCGCAAAATAGGTCGTTGAATAGCCGGCGAGAACCTCGTCGCCACCGCTGCCGAACAGATTGGCGCGAAATCCCCGGGCCGCCATGGTCGTCCAAATCCGATAGTTGGTAAACGTATTGGGGGAATGAAAGGGCTCGTCCATCAAGGCGACGAAATGATTCGCATGTTCGAGGAAATCGTCGCCGGGCGGTTCGATGACGTTATAGGCTACCCGTTCGCCGTATCGGTCGGCGACCTGGCGGGCAAAGACTTCTTCATCGACGTCGGTGTCGTCAAACTTGACCGTATAGACGGAAACAGGCGCATCGACCTGCGCGGCGAGTGCCACTAGGGTCGACGAATCCATGCCGCCGCTCAGCTGCACGCTGACCGGCACGTCGGCCCGCATGCGGAGCCGGACGGCATCCTCCAGGAGTTCCCGCAAGCGTTTTGCCGCTTCCCCCGTGGAGAGCTCGCGCGGGTCGAGCCGCTCGCTCGGCACCTGCCAGTATGACACCGGCCGATAGCGGCCATCGGCTTCGACCCAAGCGTATGCCGCGTTCGGAAACGACTGAATTTCGTTGTAGAACGTCTCGTGGTAGAGATCGCGACGCTGCCAGGCGAGGAAATCGACAATCGCCTGCTCGCGCACGCTGAACGGCGATTTTCCAAGCATCGCGAACAGACCCTTGATCTCCGATGCCCAGTACAGCCCGCCATTGCTACGCGTGATGTAAAGCGGCGCCTTGCCGATGCGGTCTCTCGCCAGCAGCAGCTGTCGCCGGGCCTTGTCGTACAAACTCAAAGCCCAGAATCCGTTAAACCGCTGGAAGCAATCCACCCCCCAGGCTTCGTACGCGCACGCCAGGACTTCGGTGTCCGATTGCGTGCGAAACCGGAACCCTTGCTGTTGCAGCTCCTCGCGGAGTTCCACGTAATTATAGATCTCGCCGTTGAACGCGACGCATACCCGGCCGCTCGACGACCAAAACGGCTGATGCCCGGCGGTGCTGGTATCGACCAGCGAAAAGCGCCGATGGCCAAGGCCGATGCGATGCGGCATCGCCGGCACCGCTCCGAAATGGTCATAGCCGTGCAGATCCCGAGCGGCGTTGTCGGTGATGAGGTTCTGTTCGAGGCCACGGTCCGGCGCAATCAGGACCATGCCTTCATCATCAGGACCGCGATGCCCCATTGCCGCGAGGCTTTGGCAAATCAGATCCGGATGGTTCGGTTTATCGGAGCCAAGAAAATAGCCAACGATACCACACATGGCGCGCTCCGACAGGGAGGATCAAGCGAGAGACTAGAGCAAATTTCGATCATACGGAAACGTTTGACCGGGGTTATTTCGCGTTTACGACACATCGGCGACACTGTACCAGCCATCCCATTGTTCGGGCACACGCCGTAGGTAGTCTTCCAATCTGGCGGCGTAGTCGCCGACCGCCGTCGCGACATAGTCGCCGGCCTCAGCGCGCGCGCCCTCGGCCAACGGCGATCCGACGTCGACCGTGAACACCGACGGGCCGGTCGAAACCGTAAATACCGGCAACAACGGCGCCCCGGATGAATAGGCCAACCTCGGTGCCCCGGTCGCCAGCCTGATCTTGCCGTCGAACAGACGCGCCGCGACGTTGCGGGCACCGTCACCGCCTTCGGAAATAGAGACCAGACCGTTTTCGGCAAGACGCGCGCGCATCTTGCGCATGGCCGCTGTCGCACTGCGGTCGCCGAGGAGAATGCGCTCGGCCACAAAGCGTTCCTCGACGCCGACTTGGATCGGATTGATAAAGCACCGACCGAAAACAGTGGTCGAGAAGGCGTGGCTTGATCTACTCAAATGGCTGACCCGATATCCGGCCTCAGCCATGGACTGTTTCTGGACCACACTGGCGCACGAGAAATTGCCGATCCAAAGCACAGCGCCGCAACCTTTTGCCAGCGCCTGGCGCAAGTGTTCTTGCCCGTTCACTGTGACCGCCGGGCGCCACTTTCGCACAATTGACATGCGCAGAACATGGCAATGTAAAGTGTAATGCGCGGCAATATGGGCCATCGCAATATCCGTTGCCGGCCGCGGCAAAGCATCACCAAAAATGTGCTCGATCCGGCGGGCTTTGGCCGTGAACCGACGGCCTTGCAGACGGCCGCGAATTTGGCCGATGCCGGCACAGAGCCGCGGCCAGGTCGCGGGCCCTAGAACCGTCGCCAACGGCGCCAACGCCACCATCCAGGCGACCAGGTCGATATCGCGGCCGTTGATCCAAGGCGGCTTGGCTTTTTCAGGCACGCTGGCGGTTCTTTTCGCGCCGTTTTTCACAATTGGCTGTGCCGTTTCCGGTAATTGCCGGCATAGGGTTCTTGCCGTAATCCGAGATAGGCCGAAAGTTTGCCGGTAGCCAACGCAATCTTCAGTTCCGCATCTAAGCGCAAATTCTCACGATAAAATCCAAAGACGTACTGGGCCAACCCGAGCAGCAATTGCGCAAATGCCCGTGCCAAACGATTGGCGTCATGCCACAGCGATGTGCGATATCGCCGCTCTATGCGAATATAGATCTGGCCGAGACAATACTGGCGCCAGCGCAGCCAAGTCTTTGTCAGTCTGTCGCTTGTCACATGTTCATAGACCAAGGCTTCGTTCGCCCATACCGCACTGTATCCGGCTTTCGCGAACCTTTCAAAGAAATCACAGTCTTCACCGCCGGATAATCCGAATTGGGTATCGTACGGGCTAGGCATAAAAGGCACAAAGCATGACGCGCGGACCAAACAATTGCCACCAGAGTATATTCTCAATCGCGTGCCGTTCGGAAACCGCTCGCGGTCGAAGTAACTTTTTCCGCGCAACCATTCAGGCGCCTGTTCACCGAACGACGGCAAAATTGGTCCGGCCGCCGCGTCAGTATCGTGCAATTCCAACATTCGAAAGAGTTCACTGAGCCAATCCGCGGCCGGAACCTCGTCGTCATCCAAAATACCAATGAAATCGGGGCATTGCTCGAGCGCTATTCGAACGGCGGTATTTCTCGCATGGCTGATGCCGGGTTGGCTTTCAAATGCCCAGATCAATGGCCAGCGCCGGCGCGACACGGTGTCCTCACACACCGCGATGCCTTCTTGTTTTTCGTCATTATCGATCACGGCAACGGTTATCTCACCGTCGAATTCGAGCGCATCAACGCCATCAAGCAAACGAGAAAGACCATGCGGATGCCGGCACGTGCATATGCAAATGACAATTTTCATCTTCGTTCAAACTTGGCCGAAATCCGCAAATTCCACTGTGTCACCGACCACATCGATGCCGTTTGGCCCGGGTTTCTCGCGCCACCCCAATTTAGTCTAAGAACGTGAAAGTTTTACTATAGAAATCAACAAGATACTACCGCGCCGCGGACGATCATTCCGGCAGGAGACCGGCCAGGCCATCGGAAATCGTGCCGACCGCAAGCCCCGCCTCGCCGACGGCGTCGATGACCTGCCGCAACGCCTCGGGTGTGCAGCCGTAAGGCGATGGAACCGGCGCGACGTCATGAGTATAGAATATCACCCAACCGCCTGTCTCCGCCGCTCGCTTGATCATGGGCATCAGCCTGCCGACGCCAAGCCGGGAATAAAGTCGGTTGGCCTTTAGGTCACCGAGATCCGTACGTCGGCCGTTAATGCCGTCCCGGGTGCCCCGGCAACTCGTAAAATGTTGCCGCAATAGGGCCTTGACGGATCCATTCACGTCGCCAAATGGGTAGGCGAAGTTTTTGGCCTCGATCGGCGCAAGTGCCGCGGCGTTCTTTGCCTGGTCGGCCAAGATCGCTTCCGCCGTGAGCTCCGTGCAGTGGACGTGAGCGAAGGAATGCTGCGCCACCTCATGGCCATTGGCATCGCATCGCCGGAGGTCGTCGCGATCAAACGCGCGGCCGACGGCTAAGTCTTTCCCAGCCAGCCCCATCGACGCGTAATATGTTCCACGGTAGCCGTAGGTTTTGAGCAGCGCACCGCCCACGGTCAATGCGGAAACCGGAAAATCATCAAATGTAAAACTGGCAATGCCGCCATCTCGGCGGGCGTCGACCAGATCGACCGCGACCAGGTACCCGTAGGCGTTTCGCGCCGCCCGCTTGCTGTTCGATAGGAGACGACGCATTCAGACTGACACCAATTTATCCGAACACCGGCAAAATCGTAGCATTGGCATTGCCTAACCTCAAACGCCGCCGACGTCGACCCGCTTACGAAAACGCGTCGACGTGTTTACGACGCAAGTAGCGGCCCATCAGCAAGACCGAAATCAGCTCGCCGCAGAGGATTCCCACCAGCGTCGTCGGCGCGTCGCGCAAAAACAAAATCGCGGTGACCATTGTAACGCTGACGATGGTACCGGCGAGACCCAAAAAAAACAGGTCGCGAAAGGCCCGCATTCCTCCGAGCGCGACCGAGAGTGTGTCGCCACAGCCGGCGACGATCGTTATAACACCCAAGATCGATACGGCGAGGGCGACGACGTCCTTATCGTATTTGGGATAGAATAACTTTTCGTATAGTATATCGAACGAAAAATATACCGCCGCGACGTACAAAATCGAAACAGCAACCAGCATCTTAACCATTCGCCAGGTCGATTGGTGCAGTTCTTTGATCTTGTTTTCCCTGTGGAACTGAGCGATGTCGGGTAGAATGACCGATCGACAGGCCGTGACGATCAGGCCGACCGGGCGAAAAACGGTCGACGCTGCGGCCAACGGCGCAAACGCCGCGGCGCCGGCGAAATAGGTGATGATGAAGCTGTGAGCATTCAACCGCAACGTCCACACCACGACGCCCAACAGGCTCCACCGAAGATCCCGCCAGATTAGCCGATAGTGTTTCAAGTAGCTTGTCCTGGGAGGTACCAGAATCCGGGCAGTCATCGCCCGCGCAGTAATCACCGACGCCGCCAAATTGGCTATCGCCAGGAACAGAAAGATCAGCGGCACGCCCATGCCGTTTTCCATCAGTTCAAAAGGCACCACGACTAAGGCCAAGCCGCCGGCGACGAAAATCAGATCGGAACCGAGATAGATGTTCGGCAATCGCCGGGCGAACCCCATGCCGCGATAGAATTGCCGCGCCGTCATCGCGCCCACCAACAAACCGGCGCAAAGCGCCAGCGGCAAATCGGCCGCGAAAATCAGCATCCCGCCGGTCATGATCAACACCGATGCGACAACGATCAAGGAATTGATATAGATGAACATAAGCGTCATGAATTTCATCCGTAGCCGGCTCCGAATTCCCGGCAGATAGATCGCGATCGGTCCGATCGACAAGGCGTTGGCGATGCCAATGACGAAATACGCGACAATGAGGACCAACGCGAAAATGCCGAAATCGTGTGGTTGCAGGCTGCGAATCAAGATGATGTTCAACAAGAAATTAAACGCACTCGCCGATGCCTGGCCGCCGATGGAAGCGGCCAATTTGTAAAGATACTGCATCGTTCCGGATTCACCTTCGGCTGTGCCGAAATAGTCTACAAACCCTAGAATCACCTGACAATTGTCCTGCCGGTCATTGCCGTGTCTAGGGCTCTAGGTTAGGAACGCTGATGTCCACTGACCGTTCAGAGGCCGTTCGGGCCGGCACCTCACTTTATACGCGTCTGCCGTTTTTCTATGGTTGGGTTGTCATTGCCGTGGCCTTTGTAACACTTGGCGTTGGTGTCAATGCGCGGACGGCGTTTTCTCTGCTGTATCCGCCGATATTGTCCGAGTTCGGCTGGTCTCGGGCGGCGACGGCGGCGGCGTTTTCTGTCGGTTTTTTGGTGGCGATGGTGCTCTCGCCGTTCATCGGCATGGCCATGGACCGCTCGGGTCCGCGCTTTTTGATCCCTGCCGCCGCCATCATCATGAGCATCGGCCTGGTTTTCGCGACCTATATTTCCGAGCCCTGGCACCTTTACGCGACCTTTGGCGTCCTGGTTGTCGGCCTCAACGTGGTGATGAGTTATATCGGCCATTCGACATTTCTGCCGAATTGGTTCGACCGGCGCCGAGGACTGGCCATCGGCATTGCTTTCGCTGGCGTCGGCGTCGGCTCCGTCATCGTGTTGCCGTGGCTGCAGGCGATGATAGACGCCTCGGGCTGGCGTGCCGCCAGTTGGGCGCTGGCCATTTTGGTGGTTGCCGTGGTCGTGCCGTTGAACCTGATTTTTCAGCGCCGCCGACCCCAAGACCTTGGCCTTAAACCGGATGGCGAGGTTGCCGCCGCGTCGGGGGCGGCGGCAAGAGCCCGATCGGATAGGATTGTCGACGCCGACTGGGCGGCAATTGATTGGACATTGCCCCGGGCCTTGCGCACCGCGCGGTTTTGGTGGCTCTGCATCGGCTTCTTTTCAGCGCTGTTCGCCTGGTACGGCATTCAGGTTCATCAAACCAAATTTCTGATCGAAGTTGGATTCGGCCGCCAGGATGCGGCCTGGGCTCTCGGCTTGGTGGGATTGGCTGGCATCGTCGGCCAGATCGGCGTCGGCGCCATGTCCGACCATATCGGCAGGGAGTGGAGCTGGACCGTCGCCGCCCTTGGTTTTGCCGCCTGCTATGGTTTGCTGTTGATGATGCCGAATAATCCCGACCCGGTGCTGATGTATTTGATGGTCGCCGCCCAGGGCTTGTTCGGATTCGGCATCGCCCCGATCTACGCCGCGATCCCCGCCGATCTCTTCCAGGGCAAGCATTACGGCGCCATTTTCGGCACGCTCAGCCTGGCCGCAAGCCTGGGTGCCGCAACCGGTCCGTGGGTGCTTGGTTTTCTCTACGATCTGGAAGGCAGCTACGAAAGCGGCTTTCAATATTCTCTCGCGTTATGCTTGGTTTCCGTCGTCTGTATCTGGATAGCGGCGCCGCGCAAAGTGCGATCGATCGGCCGCTAGAGCAAGTTTCAGCCGAACATCAACCGATCAAGATCACCGACCAGCCGATCCAGCGTCTGTGCGTCATTTGCGGTGCCGTACACATAACCATCCGGCCGCACCAAGGTGACGTCGCAGTGGTTCGATCGACACCATGCCTCGAACAAACCTTCGGTGTCTGAAACCATAAGGACGCCGTCTCGTGCACCAGTGGTGCCGCTGATCACGACCCGCCGGCCGCCGAGTCGACGCCAAATCCGGGCGCCTTCATCGGTCAGCCAATCCATTGCCTGCAACGAGCGGGCTGCGAGCAGGAAATTCGGCCCGATTTGATCATCAAGCAGGCACGTCCGGCCATTGCCGTCGTCAACGTGAGGCTGAACAAACAGCGATCCAGCTGCCGCATCCGGCCGACCTTGTCGAGCGAAATCCGCCAAGCCGGCGGACAGGCCGGGAATGAAATTCTGGCGAACGGTCTCCGCCGTTCCGGCATCGAAGTCGCGTTTCAGTTCGGCATGCCGGGACGTCGCCACCTTTTCGTCCAGGATACCGATGATCTCGCCGAATTCCTTGGTCGTTTTGGTAAGTTCCGTAATATGCGGCCGTCTTTCGACGCAATAGCTATCGAGCAAGTCGGGCTTTGCTCCCTGCCTTTCCACGAACCGCAGTTTCCACGCTAGATTGGCCGCATCGCGCATCCCCGAACACATGCCCTGCCCCATGAACGGCGGCATTTGGTGCGCGGCGTCACCCATGATGAAAACCCGCCCGGCACGCCATTGTTCGGCAACGACGGCGTGGAAGCGGTAGACTGCCGCGCGCCAGATCTCGATGGCGTCGGGCGACACGAAGCGCGACAATTGCTCGACGATCCGGGCCTCGTCGGCAAAATCCTCCGGCCGCTCGCCCGGCAACAGCTTGATTTCCCATCGCCGTAGATTTCGCGGTCCGCGGATGAAAGTGGAAGGTCGCGCGGGATGACAGTATTGAATACACTTCTCGGGCAGCGCTTCCGATCCGTCGAACCAGGTATCGACCACGATCCACCATTCATCGAAAGCCAGGTCTTGTACCGGCAGCGCCAGCTGTTTGCGCACAGAAGAATTGGCACCGTCGCACCCGACCAGATAGCGCGCCTTTATGGTGGCCGCGGCACCGCTGGCGCGGTCCGTGCACGCAACGCTGACACAGGCGCTGTCCTGGACAAATCCGTCGGCCTGCCAACCCAACAGCACATCGACGGCCTCGTGGCCGTCGACGGCGTCGCGCAGGACCGCCTCGAACTCCGGTTGGATGAACATGCTGGTCGGTTGCCAGCCCAGCGGATAGGGCGGCGCCATCGGATCGAACTGCATGATGACCTCGCCGTCCGGATTAACGAAGTCCGTGCCCGGATGCGCCGTTACCAGCCGATGAACCGTGTCGGCCAGGCCACAGGATTGCAGGACCCGGGATATTTCGTGATCGATGACGATCGCGCGCGGCTTGTCATAGATCTCGCGTTCACGTTCGATGACGGCGACCCGAAAGCCGTCCCGCGCCAGTAGATTGGCGAACATCGCGCCGACCGGGCCATAGCCGACGATGGCAACATCGTAGGTCGATGCGTCGACCGGCTTAGCCACGGCAGTGTTCGTCATTCAGTAAGGCCCGGGGACAATTTCACTGCCGTCGAAGAACCGCTTGGGCCGGAAGCGAGACAGATCGTGGCCGGGCGGCCGATCCCGCACCAAATCGGCCATGATCCTGCCGATCGCCGGCCCGATGCCGAAGCCATGACCGCTTAAACCGGTGGCCATGTAGAGCCCCTTCATCTGGTCATCTTCGCCGAGCGTCGGCACCGCGTCGGGGGTGACGTCGATCATGCCGCCCCAAGCCTCGGCAATTTTGACGTCTTTGAGCGCCGGATAGCGTTTCGGCAGGCGCTTTTTGATCTGCTCGACAATCGCCGGCGACGGTGCCGGGTTCAGGACCCGCATGCGCTCGAACGGGCTGATGGAGTCTGCGGTCCATCGGCTTGGCGATCCCCAGGCGCCGGGATAACCCTTCGGGGCGCCAAGCCTGAGACGCACATCCTTAGCCGACAGCCGCAGCAGTTTGAGGAACTTGGTGAAATATTTGAACGATGCCACGGAAAGGTAGTGCTCGGCCAAATCCCCGGTAGCGAGCGTGTAGCCGCCATCCGCGCGCCGCCGAAGCGACAATCCCGGTGTCGAAATGTTGTTCATAAAAAGGTCCGGCGCCGCCTCGGTTCGCGCCACCGTCGACCGCACGGCCAGTTGCGGCAAGGCGACGCCAGCATTGGCAGCAAAGTAAGTCGACCAGGCGCCGCCGGCCAAGACCACCTGGCTGCAGCGCACGCGACCCCTCTCGGTGACCACACCGGCGAGCCGGCCGGCTTCAGTATCAAGGGTGCGAACCGCGCAATCTTCAATGACTACGGCGCCAAGCTTGCGTGCTGCCCTGGCCAATGCCGGGACGGCGAGGAAGGGTTCGGCGCGGCCGTCGGTCTCGGTAACCATGCCGGCGATCCAGTCACCGCGTACACCGGGCAGGCGCGCCTCGATTTCCGCCGGCGATAGCATCTTGGTATCGAGTTGGTGTTGATTGGCAACGTCATACCAGCTTTCGTGCTTGCGCGCCGTCGCCTCATTGTCGGTCAGATAGATGCAGCCCGATTGGGTGAAGGTGAGGTCCGCCTCGCCGGTCTTTTCCGCCAGACCGCGCCAAATGCGGTTGGCTTCCATCATGATCGGCAGCTCGGCCCAATCACGGCCCTGCTGGCGCACCCAGCCCCAATTGCGGCTCGATTGTTCGCCGGCGACCCGGCCCTTCTCGCAAAGAGCCACGCGAACGCCGTGCTCGGCCAAAAAATAAGCGGTCGCGGTTCCGGCAATGCCGGCGCCGATAACGACGACGTCGACCGCGTCCGGCAGCGGGTCGGAAAAAGCAACGGGGATTTGATCGGTGATCATCGGCATCGGGCATGGAGTCCTCGTTCTGTTTCGCGGCGTCCGCGAAACTAGCGTGGTTTCGACCATACGGAAACGTTGGGGGCTTGTCTGCCATCGGCTAAGATCAGAAAGCAATCACCTCATCGAAAAAAGGGCCGGACCATGGCCGTTCACTTGCACAACTATCGCTACAGCGTCTATGGCCGGATCGCCCGAATGGCGTTGGCGGAGAAGGGCGTTGCCTACGAGCCGATGGAGTTCAACCCGTTCGTCGAAGACCTGCCGGCGTCGTACCTCGCCCTGAACCCGTTCGGCCGGGTGCCGACTTTGGTGCACGACGGGTTCGTGGTTTTCGAAACCGCGGCGATCACACGCTATGTCGACGAAGCCTTTCTCGGGCCGGCCCTGCAGCCCGACGCCGTTCGCGCCCGCGCCCGCATGGCACAAATCATCGCCATCATCGATTCTTACGGATATCAGCCGCTGGTGCGCCAAGTGTTCTCCTACCGCGTGTTCAGGCCGCGAGAAGGTGCGCCGACGGATGAACAAGCCATCCGGGACGGGCTGCAGGCGTCGCCATTGGTGTTGCAATCCTTGGAGGGATTGGCCGACGAGGCGGATTTTCTTTTAGGCGACCGGATTTCGCTCGCCGACATTCACCTCGCACCGATGATCGCTTATTTCGCTCAAGCCCCCGAAGGCGCCGATCTCCTCGCCCGGTACCGAAAACTCTCGTCCTGGTGGGAGCGCCTTGCCGTCCGGCCGAGTATGATCGCAACGGATCCCGGTTTGCCCGAGCAAGTTCCGGCACCATAACGCACGGCCCTAATAACTCAGGGTGGCGGTCAGCTTCGACCAGCGGCCGCCTTTGACCACGGCGATGAAGGCGCTGTTGGAGCCGCGGTGCTTGGTTTCCGAGAAACTGAACATCGGACCGCCAAACCGCCCGCGATAGCCTTTGATGCCCTCGATCGCCTTGACCAAGGACTCCGTCGTCAGGTCGCGGCCGGCCCGATCCAGCGCCACCACCGTCAAATCGGCGATCATGTAACCGATGACCGAAGCCTGATTGTAGTCGACCTTGAATTTTTCTTTATAGGCCTGGATCCAATGGCGGTCGCTTTCCGAGGTATCCGAATAGGGATACTCGAAAAAAGTCATGGCATGGAGACCATCGGTAACGCCGCCCTTGGCTTCAGCGACGATTTTGCTGAAGCTCGCGATGGAGGTCAGGAAATCGACTTGCCAGCCCATTTTTTTCACCGTCGCCATGGGCAGGATCGCATCGCGAATGATCGCACCGAGCGTGATCAAATCGCAGCCGGCGGCCTGGTGTTTGGCCATCGCTCCGGAAAAGTCGGTGTCGGTCGCGTCGTGGGTCGTGACCGAGGCGAGCGTTAGCCCCATGGCCTTCACTTGCGCATCGACGCCGGATTGGACATCGCGACCGAAGTCGGAGTTTTGATACATAGAGCAAATTTTTTTCTTGGCTTTTCGATCAACGAAATATTTCACCCCGGCGCGCATTTGATCGTAGTAAGTCGCACTGCCGGCAAACTTCAGCCGGTGGAAGGGCTCGGTCATCGAGCGCGACGACGAAAATGGGAACAGGTTAGGCACGTTCGCCGCCAATTGCCGTTCCAGCACCGAATTGTTCATCGCCGTGCCAAGGCCGCCCAACATGGCGAAGATCTTGTCGCGGTCGATCAGCTTGCCGGCAGCCCGCACCGCCATCTCTGCCTGGTAGGCATTGTCCTCGACAATGAATCGTATTTGGCGTCCGTTGATGCCGCCGGCGGCGTTCACCTCATTGAAGCGCATGCGAATGCCGTTGGCAGCGCCGATGCCCCAGGGCGCGACCGGGCCGCTCAAGGTCGAATGTTGGCCGATGATGATTGCGGTGCCGGTAACGCCGCGCTGCGCCGCGCTTGCCAAGGGTGTCAGTAAAGCGGTGGCGGCAGCCACTACGACGATCCCGGTAATCCTCATGGTCAAATCTCCTGATGCCATCTGGTGTTTATCAGGTCTGAAGCCGAATTCGATCCTACCACAGCCATTGGCGGCGGCGCGCGGCCGAACTATAAGTGGGTTCTCGACGAAGGGTCAATTCGAACCGATCGGGTGCCAACCGCCGGGTCGAAGCCGAGCAAAAGGAAGCAAGCCATGGCCGCCAAAGTACCGTTCCGCCACGACATCACATTCGAATATGGCGTCGCCGATACGCTGTCGCCATTGGTCCGTCGGGTCGTGGCCCGCAACCCGAGCGCTTTCACCTTCCGCGGCACCGGCACCTACATCGTCGGTCATGGCAAGGTCGCTGTGATCGATGCCGGCCCACTCGATCAGGCCCATATAGATGCCATATTGCATGCCTTGCGCGGGGAAGAAATCAGCCATCAGTTGATCACCCATACCCACGTCGACCATTCGCCCGCCGCGCGGCCGGTGAAGGAGAAGACCGGCGCGCAAACATACGGGTACGGGCCGCATGGCGGTGCCAGCGGCGATCAGCAAGTCGAGGAAGGCGGCGACCGTGATTTCGTGCCCGACGTGAAAATCGATGACGGCGACATCATCACTGGCCAGGGCTGGACCATGGAAGCGGTGCACACGCCGGGCCACACGTCGAACCACATTTGCTACCATCTGGCCGAGGAAAACATTCTGTTTTCCGGCGATCACGTGATGGGCTGGTCGACCACAGTGATTTCGCCGCCCGACGGCAACATGCGCGCCTACATGGCGAGCCTGTCCAAGCTGTTGCAACGCGACGACGCCCGCTACTGGCCGACCCACGGCCCGTCCATCGACGCGCCGAAACCGTATGTCGAAGCCTTGATCGGCCATCGCCACGACCGCGAAAACCAAATCATGGAATGCCTCAAATCCGGCCCCAAAACCATCCCGGATATGGTGGCGGTGATGTATGTGGATGTCGGCAAGCACCTGCATATTGCAGCAGGCCGATCAGTGCTGGCGCATCTGACCCACATGGCCGCGGAAGGACGCCTCAATTCCGACGGCCCGGCAACCGCGGACGCGACTTACCACCTGTAAGCTAACGAGTTGTTCGTCAAAAAGTCCCTCGGCTCCGCCTCAGTGTACTTTTTGCCGGGAAAATAAGGCCAAATCAGTCCTTGGGGCGGCCCGGCGGTCTGATTTCGACCCTTTCTCTGACTGATCATGACCTTTGGTCATGATCAGAGTCCGCAACAAATAGCGCCTTTCAGGCGCTATTTGTTGCAAACAGAAAAGCTGTTAGCGCATCGCCGAGCCGCCTCAAGATGCGCTAACGCATCATTACAACTGAAGAAAAGTACACTGAGCGTAGCGAAGGACTTTTCTTCAATGCGAACTAACAAAACACGTAAATCGGCGACGACCAGATGAAATGGCCGTCCTCTTGGGTGACGCGAACGTAGAAGGCGTTGTCGCGGTCCTGGTGCAGCGTGACCCGGCGCTCGATGGTGGCCAGGCGTTGGGCGTTGTCGTCCGGTAGTCGGAACAGTCGAATGCGCCGATCAAGGCCGCCGGCATCGAAAACTATGTCTTCCAGACCAATATCGGCGACCGCGACCTCTGCCTGTACCAGGTCGGTGTCGATATGCAGCGTGCCGGCTTGGGGCTCTGCCAGCCAGGCATCGAAGCCCCCGAAACCGCCGGTGGTCAGGGCCGCCCACTCGACGGCCTCAGGCGTCGGTTGGTCGAACCGTTTGTCCACGTTGTAGCGATTGATCGGCGCCAGGCGCTCGAATGCATTGCCGTCGAGCCAGGCCGAGCCGTCCCAGATGGTCTCGCGGCCGCGGCCGCGATATTCCGACCCTTCCCAGATCACGCGAATGCGGCGGCCGAGGTCGGATGCCGCGTACGGCCGAATGGTCTCGAGCGTCTCCATACCGTTGCGGAGCTCAACCCGTTCGATCGACGCGCTGGCATGGATATCTATCCGAAAGCTGGCGGCGTCGTCCGTGGACGCCACGATGTCGCCCATCATGGCTTCCTGCACCGGCGCCGACTCCGTCTGCCCCATATTCGGGTCGTCTTGAAACAGCTCGGCGGTTTCGTCGAACCGCAGGTTCGTGTCGAGTATCATGCGGCAGCCGGTGGTCCCATAGTGGTGGCGCCGGCGTAAGGCGTCGATCAGGCCGGCACGCGAGAAGTCGTCCGCCAGCATGCAGGTCAGGCCGCCATAGGCGCCGAACTTGGTGGCACCGGGATGGGAGGCGCCGGGCCGGCCTTTGTGGCCGTCGGAATTGGACACGATGCCGACGCGATAGCCCTGCGCGAAGGCATCATGGAGCAGCCATTCGAACGTGCCCCAGGCGGAATGCACCTCGACGGAGCGTTCCAGGCGCCTATCGTGGGCCATGGTGATGTCGGCATAGCGGCCGCCGATATGGGCGAACACCACGCAATCTTCGTGCTCGAGCGCGTGAAACAGATCTTCTGCCGAGGTGGCGTCGGTTTCGACATCGCTGAGATCGTCGACCAAGGCGTGGGAGGAGCGGTGAATTTGCCGGCCCTCTTCCATGAACAGCACGTTGCGGTCGCCGCCCAGGCCGGTATTGCCGGACCATTCGTAGCCCGGGAAAACGACGAAGCCGCCGTCGACGCTCAACGCGCGGGAGAGATCGTTCAAATGCGCCCAAAACTCCCGGGTGATCTGGAAATCGTTGCCTTGGTGAGAACAGGCATCCAAGAACGCTTTGTCGCGGGCAAACTCATAGAAATCGCGGGCCGAGTTGGTGCCGATGGTCTCTTCGGACTGGCCATGCAGATCCGCCCAATAGGGCAGCAATGCCGCCGCCTCAACGATGCGGAGCGGGTTGGAGATCGCGAGCAGGTCGCCGGCCTCATCCAACAGATCGATCGTCAGGTCACCGGCGCCGTCAACCGACAGGCCATCGATCTGCAGCGCGTAAGTGTCGGCTGAAAACTCTGCCGTGTCCGGCAGCCCGGCGACCGGGCGGCTCGGCCTGAACCGCAGCGTGCCGGCGCACCGGTTGGACGGATTGCCCCATTTGTCTTCGCCTTTGACGTTCAAGCGAAAGGCCTGGCCGGTCGTGCGTGTCGTCGGCAGGATCGCCTTCCAGAGGACCGGCGGCCCCGGCACGATGGCGATCTCGGGCTGGACCGGCAATTCCACGTAATTGTATGTCGCGATGGCATCGACCAGGACGCGAAATTCAAAGGTTTGTTCGCAAAATGTCTGCAGCCGCATGCCGGGCCCGCCTTGTCGGCGATCGCCGAAGCGGACGGTGATTTGATCGCCTTCCCGCAAGAAGCCCCGCACAACCTTGATGTAGAGCGTTTTGTCCCACGGGCGGATGTTGCGCTTCTGGTCGTATTCGAGCTGTAGGACCGCGCCATTGCTCGCCTCGGCCGTCACATAATTGGCCGCCGAGGGGGCGTCGAATTGCGGCCGGCCCATGTCGGACGCGAAGCGGTGCACGATCTTGATCGACCCGGTATCGTCGATGCCGAAATAGCCGGCCGTGTAGGTGACGGTGAATTCCTGAAAGGATCCAGCCTCAAACGCACCTGTGGGCGAAACCGTGGCAGAGCCCATTTTGTCCGGCAGATAGCGTGAATGCGGCAAGACGCCCTCCTCTTCTCACCCTATGGCGCCGTCGGCAGCTTGTAATCCTTGAAATCCTCGCGCAGTTTGGTCTTGAGCAGCTTGCCGGTTGCCGTGTGGGGCAGTTCATCGACGAACACCACGTCGTCGGGCAGCTGCCATTTGGCGACTTTGGTGGCCATGAATTCCAGCAAGTCTTCGCGACTTACCTCGACGCCTTCCGCCTTGACCACCAGCAACAGCGGTCGTTCGTCCCATTTCGGGTGGGCGACGCCGATGACCGCGGCTTCCTGGACCGCCGGATGACCAACCGCGTCGTTTTCTAGATCGATCGAGCTGATCCATTCGCCGCCGGATTTGATGACGTCCTTGGAACGGTCGGTGATCTGCATGTAGCCGTCGGGGTCCAGAGTCGCGACGTCGCCGGTGTCGAACCAGTCGTCGTTGTCCAAGACGGTGCCGCCTTCGCCTTTGAAATAGCCGTTGGTGATCCAGGGCCCGCGCACCAGCAAATTGCCGAAGGCGACGCCGTCGCGCGGCAGTTCGGCGCCCGCGTCATCGACGATCTTCATATCGACGCCATAGACCGCTCGGCCCTGCTTGCTCTTGATGTCCATGCTGGCGTCGAGACCGATATCCCGGTGCTTGGGCTTGAGATTGCCGGCGGTGCCGAGCGGGCTCATTTCCGTCATGCCCCAGGCATGCACGACTTCGACTTCGTAGTCGCGCTCGAACGCCTCGATCATCGAACGCGGCGCCGCCGATCCGCCGATCACCACCTTGTTCAAATAGGGCAGTTTCTTGCCGCTCTCCTGGAGATGCTGCAACAGCATCAGCCAAACCGTCGGCACGGCCAGGGTCAGCGACACCTGTTCGCTATCCAGCAGTTCGTAGATCGATGCCCCGTCCATCATGGCGCCGGGAAATACCATTTTGGTGCCGCACATCGCCGCCGCATAAGGCGTGCCCCAGGCATTGGCATGAAACATCGGCACCACCGGCATCAGCACCTCTTGACTGGCCATGCCGAGAACGTCGCGCATGCAGGCGGCGAAGCTGTGCAACACCGTCGACCGGTGACCATACAAGACACCTTTCGGGTTACCGGTCGTGCCCGACGTGTAGCAGAGGCTTGACGCAGAGCGTTCGTCCAGCAGCGGCCATGCATAATCATCATCCTGTCCGGCGATCAGGCTTTCGTAGCAATGCGCGTTCGGCAAGCTCGTGGCCGGCATGTGAGATTCGTCGGTCATGACCACAAAGCCTTTAACCGACGTCAGTTCACCTGCCAGTTGTTCCAACAACGGCACGAACGACAGGTCGGTGAAGATGACTTTGTCCTCGGCGTGGTTGGCGATATAGACGATTTGCTCCGGGAACAGCCGCGGATTGATGGTGTGCAGCACAGCACCCATGCCCGAAACCGCAAAATAGGATTCCAGATGACGATAGCCGTTCCAGGCCAAAGTCGCGACGCGATCGCCGTCGCCGCAACCGAGCGCCAACAAGGCTTTGGCCAGCTGCTTGGAGCGGCGGTGAACATCAGAATAGCAACTGCGATGGATCGGCCCTTCGACGGATCGCGAAACGATCTCTGAATCGCCATGATAAATATCGGCAAACTCGATCAGACTCGAGATCAATAGCGGCCGATCCTGCATCAATCCGACTAACATGACACCTCCGCAAAGCACTGTTTCATTCTGGTCCGGAGACTACGGAACCATGGGCGTGGCGACAAGCGCCGATGGCGGCCATTCTCATTGGTGCACCAGTCGGAGAAAAAGGGATACAGTTCCCTGGGCGGTGGCACAGAGGGAAACGAGATTTTATGGAACGGACTGCGGATACTGTCGTTGTTGGCGCCGGCCCTGGCGGGCTCAGTGCGGCTGTGACCTTGGCCTTGCAAGGTAGAGAGGTGTTGGTCATCAGTGATGGATCCCTCATGGGATACGGCATTGAGGGCGCCTTCAAATCCAAGGCTAGTTTCGAAATCGCGCGCCTTTTTGCCCATGCGACAATGCGCCGGGACTTGTTCGAATTACCGTCTGCCCCCAGTTTCGGCGCCGTAGAGCAGGGTATTGAGCGTGCCGCAACAGACCTTGGGGCGAGCATCCAGGCTCGGATGGACCGGCTCGGGGTGGAGTTGGTGAATGGTCGGGGGCAATTTGTCGATCCGAACACCATCCGTGTCGGCGCCGATACGGTCCGGGCCAACACCTTCATCATCGCGACAGGGACCCTGCCGCGCATCCTCCCAGGTGTCACGGTCGATGGCCATCGGATTTTGACAAGCGATGAAATCGTTAAGCTGACTTCGTTGCCCGAGTCCCTGCTCATTCTGGGCGCGGGCATCATTGGATGTGAATTCGCCTCCATCTTCAACGAACTAGGCTCGAAGGTGAGGCTGGTCGATACCCAGGACCGCATTCTGTCTAGCGAAGACGAAGATGTAAGCCAATTTCTCGCCCGCGGATTGTCGATGCGCGGCGTTGAAGTCATTCCCGCCAGTCGGTTCGAAGGGTTGGAGGTCGGCAAAACCGGCGTGGTCACGACGTTGTCTAATGGGCAGAACGTCGAAACGGATAGTGTGCTATTCGCGGTCGGGCGCACGCCCAACACCGGCAATTTGAATTTGCAGGTCGCCGGTATCGATTTGGATGACCGGGGTTACATCGAAGTCGGCGAAGATATGAAAACCAACGTTGCGCACATCTATGCTGTCGGTGATGTGGGGCAACGAAACACGCCGATGGATATCGCGCTAGTCCATGTCGCCCAGGCGGAAGGTCGCCGTGCGGCCTACAGCATTCTCGGCCAAGATCTTGCTTTGAACTTGGATCACGTGCCGTACATTATTTTTACCGTGCCGATGATCGCCGGTGCGGGTCTAAGCGAGGCTGTAGCACGGGAACGGCATGGCGATGTCAGGGTTGGCAAATATCCCTATGGCCGAAACCACCGCGCCCATGCGATGTTCCCGCCAATCGGATTCGTGAAGCTGATCGTCGGCCCAGATGGTGACGATCGAATATTGGGTATTCGTGCGATTGGAAGAGACGCCGACGCAATTGTCGGCGCGGCATCCATCTTAGTCGACCAGGCCCTGCCTTATACCTATTTCCTGAACTCCATTATGCCCCACCCCTCGCTTTTGGAATGTCTTCAAGGGGCCGCACACATCATCGCCGGAGATGCCTTGAGCTACGAAGAAGGCGAGGAATTTCTTTTCAATTATCTGGTCGAAGGATGACGACGAGCGCATTCATCTAGGGGCAGGGATTTCACAGCACATACTATGAGCCAGCAATCCAGTGCTGGCGCGGTAAAATCCTCGACGCCATAGGACGCCAGGACGGGGCGGAGCGTGCTATGCTCGCCCTGCAGGCGGCGTTCAGTCGTTATCACAGGCAAAGGAAACAATCGTGGCAGACAAAATTAGGGTCGGAATTGTCGGTGCAACCGTTACACCCGGCGGGAGTGGTTGGGGCGCTAACGCACATGTGCCGGCTTTACAAGCTTTGTCCGGCTATGAACTCAAGGCCGTTTGTACCGCTCACGAAGAGACAGCGAGAGCCTCGGCCGAGAAGTTCGGTGCTGAGCTCGCCTTTCACAACATGAATGAGATGGTCGCGCACCCCGATGTTGACCTCATCGCCGTTGTTGTTCGCGTACCGTTGCACAAACAGCTGGTAATGGCCGCTATCGAGGCTAACAAGCCCGTGTGCTGCGAGTGGCCTCTTGGGGCTCATCTAGCTGAAGCGGCGGAAATGGCGAACTGCGCCAAAGCGGCCGGGTTACCGACTTTGGTTGGTTTACAGGCACAAAGTGACCCGGCCGTGATGTATGCCCGCGACCTGGTTGCCAACGACGAAATCGGCGACATCGTAACCGTCAACTTAAAGGTGATGGTCGGTGCGATCACCGAGCGCGGGGATGGTCGCATCTGGCAGGGGATTCGCGCGAATGGCGCTAACCCTATGACCATTCCGGGCGGACATTCCATAGATGCCCTGTGTTACATACTGGGAGAGTTCGCCGAGGTCAGCGCACGGGTAACAACGCGCATCGACATGTGGAAGCACGCGGTAACGGGGGAAGACTTTCCGGTAGATGCACCGGACACAGTCACCGCCGCAGGCGTGCTCAAAAGCGGCGCGGAAGTATCCTACCAAGTGGCCAGCGTCCCATACAACGCGAGTGGCACCAGTATGGAGATTTATGGCCGCAAAGGAACCCTGGTGCTGACCTCCAAATCCGTCAACATTGGACCTAGTCAGCTCCACCTCGCCGTCGGTAATGAGAAAATGGCGGCGATAAATCCGCCTGTCAGCTACCGGCTTGTCCCAGTGGATATGGCTGCCGGCCCAGGGCGAAATGTCGAACAGGCTTACGCCCGCTTTGCCAATGCAATGCAGTCGGGGACCGCAGGCTCGCCTGATTTTGACGACGCTGTTGGTCGGCATGCGCTGATCGACGCCATGGAGCGCTCTCATAGAGAAAGCAAGGTCATCCAGTTGACGAACTGAGATTCACCGATTTGAAACATAGGCATCGAATTTTGAGATCAGGAAAATAGCCGAATTAGACGGCGACTAGAGATAATGGGAAGCGCCAAATGATGTCCAAATTGCGATCTCGAATGACGCTTCCAGTATTGATTGTTGCGAGCGGGATTGTACTTTTGCCGACCCCCTTGATCGCGAAACAACGCTTCGTGGCGCTTCCTAAGATCGAGAACAATACGGTGGCCCCCCGCATTATCTATATCAAGAACCCAAGGTTCCCATCGGTTATGCCCAATGACCTTCGCACGGTCGCGTTAGTCGCCGCCGGCTTAGTCAAAGACCATTTTGGCATCAAGGTGGAGATACCAAGCCGAATTCCTATCCGTGATATTGATGACGTCTTTTCGAAATTGATCGGCAACGAACCTGCCGGTTTCAGAAATGTGATCGGTGACTTCCGCAATGGAAAAGTCGACTGGGGAACCGTCAGGAACAACCTGATCGAGGAGATCGAAAAACAAAAAGACCCTCTCTCAAAACAGATAGATTTTGCCCGCCCCTACCTGATCAAGCCGTTGAAATGGGAAACTTTGTCCTCCTTTACGCAAGCGGTGTTGGAAACGTTTAAGGCACGACTATCCCATTGGACCGTCGCCAAACTACAAGACGGCAATCCGATTATCGGAACGGTCCCCGGTCGCCCCGACCTACCGGTCAACGAATACGCCTATTGGACGCTAATGGCCAAGCGCGGCATCCAGGCCGAGATCATCCTTACCAACCAAGTCGTCGCCAGCGTCGAATACATTCCAATTCCGGTCCACACCTCGATCCGAGGGGGTGTCACTGGGGGATCGACAGAGTTTAATCCATTATCAAAGTTCGGATCTTCGGTTTGGGTTTCCCTCTTTCCATTTTTTTCCGACAACCCGCAAATCGTCAAATTCCGTAACGGCGACACCTACAGTCGAGACGAAGCCCTATCCTATGCGGGGGCTATGCTTGCCCATGAGATGGGGCACCTACTTCTGCAACTGGGACACCCGTGGTCGAACGCAGCCTGTCTGATGCGGCCAGCCGAAATGCTTGATTTTGCCTCGTGGGTGAAAAGGTTTGATGCGGCCAAGTGTCGGATTGGTTCAAGTGCGGCGATGAAGACGGGAACGATCAAGGCACCGATTTGGTAAGGCCCATTTACGCAAGGTATCAATGTCTCCGGCTGCAAGTAGCTTCCCGTTCACCCGGCGGCGGGAGCGCATCCGGCAATGGTACGTTCGAACGTGTCCACAACGGGCTCGCCGATCGGAAAGGGAGCAATGATTGGAAGGTCCAGCCCCGCGGTACGGTATGCCGCTAGTTGCTCGCGGCATTCAGTGGGTGAGCCGTAGATCGTGAGTGCCTGGATCATCCGACGGTCGACCACGTTGGCCGCGGCTGCCGCATCCCCCTTGGCCCACGCCGCCTCGAGCGCCGCGGCTTCGGCCGCGAAACCGATCTCGGAGAAGTAGTTCCGGTAGTACACCATGGACCCATACCAGGCAATTTGCTCGCGACTCGCCCGTTCGACACGCTCCGTATCGTCGCTGACGCAAGTTCGCAGGTAGCTCGCGATGCGGACATCGCCGGGAGACCGGCCCGCCTCGCGGGCGCCCGCCCGTACATGCTCGGTTGCTTCGCGAATTCGGGCCGGAGTGGCCCAATTCATCAGCACCCCGTCGGCGACGGCCCCAGCCATCCGCAACATCGCTGGGCGCAGCGCCGCTACGTAAACCGGCACGGGGGACGACGGAGTACAGTCCACCCGAAATCGCCCTATCCTGTATATGTCGCCGACATGCTCGACGCTCTCCCCGCGCAACAGTCGTCTAGCAATCTCTGCGAACTCCCGTGTATGCGCGAGGGGACGGGAGAACGCGATGCCATGCCCGCTGACGAGCGCGTCTCGGTGGCCGATTCCGATGCCCAGAATGACGCGACCCGGCGCTATCGCCGCAGCGGTGGCTACAGCGGCAGCGGTCAGGGTGGGCTGGCGGCCGAAGACCGGCACGATTCCGGTACCTACCGTTATCCGCTTAGTCGCACTGACCAGCGCGATGAGCTCGGCGACCGCGTCGCGACCCATGCTCTCGGGAAGCCAGGCGCTCTCGTATCCAGCCCCCTCGGCAGTTGTGGCAAGGAGACGCATGTCAGCAAGTGATAGATCTGCGTCGCGGATGCGTACGCCAATGGCGCTCATGAATTCGACCTCACCGCGAGAAGCATTCGGAAATAAATCATCATAGCGCCTCCGAATTACATTATAACCGATATTTTCGCCATGGACGCCTAATACCAACGAGCGGTGATAGGGATGAGCAATCGTCCTGAGCGAGAAATTGAATAATTGGAGGCATCCATGACCTCAAAAAGAACAGATCAAATCAGGGCATTGCTCAAAGGCATCGAAACCGGTGATGCGGCCGCGGTGGCGGTGGTCAACGAGGACAAGTACATTCAACATAACCCCCAGACTCAAGAAGGCAGTGAGGGTCTGGCGGCGCTGTTCAAACGGTTGTCGAAGACATCTCCCCGCGTCAATATTGTGCGGGCCTTTGCGGACGGGGACTACGTCTTCGCTCACACCGAGTATGACTTCGCTACGCGCAGAATTGGCTTCGAAGTCTTCCGGTTCGAAGACGATCTGGCTGTCGAGCACTGGGATAACATCCAGCAGCGCCAAGGCCCCAATCTGTCGGCGCACACCATGGTCGATGGACCGATTGACGTGACCGACCTTGACCGTACCGAGAGCAACCGGGATATCGTTCGGTCATTCGTTGAAGACGTCCTGATCAATCGCCGGCTCGATAAGCTGGACCACGTCATCGACGATACGCCCTTCACCCAGCACAACCCAAAGATGGAGGACGGTCTGGCGGCCATGCGCTCTGCGATGCAGGCAACGTCCGACACAGGCATCACGATACAGTACGATCAAATCCATCGCGTGCTGGCCGAGGGAAATTTTGTACTTTGCGTCTGTGAAGGAACGCTGGATGGCGTGCATTCTTCATTCTACGACCTGTTCCGCCTATCCAACGGCAAGATTGTCGAGCACTGGGATACGATCGAAGCGATCCCGCCACGCAGTGAGTGGAAGAACGACAACGGAAAGTTCTAATTCCTCAACCATGGCAGTTTTGGCTCCTTACTGCCGAAATCCAGTTTGAGGATCGACGGCAGAAATACCCTCGATAGCCACCGTTCGGCCGCGCCGATGAATTTTTGGTCGAAATGTGGGGCATTGCGGAAGCAAATATGGCCGGGCGAAACCGGCGCGAAATACCCATACCGGAATTCAACGTCATTCCGGCATCCCGGCCAGACGAAGACCTTGGAAATATCGTTCTGCCGCCGCTGTATCTGCATAACCACTGCGAGAGCGACCTGCGGATATCGAGTCATCAGGGACAAGATACATCGCCTTGTTTAGGGCGGTGACAGCCTTCTGATGTTGGCCCATATGTGAGTAGGCCGCCGCAAGCGCCCGATAAAGCGCACCGTATTCATTCGAAATTTCTAGCCCGCGGTGCGCATAGGAGATGGCCTCTTCATCTTGGCCGGCTTGAACGCAGGCAACCGCGGCGCCACCCAACATCGCTACGGCCCAGGGGTTAAAGCGGAATGCGCGTTCGCCCTTGCGGAAGCAGGCCAGCGCCTCCTCCGGTTCCCCCAGCCAGACATAACCCCAGCCGCAGATCCATATCACTTCACTGTCGAACGGTGCCTGCCTTAGCGCATCGCGGATCGCACGGCGCAATCGGGCAGCGTCACGTTCTCGCACATAGTGAACGGTGGCAAGGGCGAGCTCCAATATTGGGCTTGCCACTGCAAAAGGTGTCGCCGCTTGCAACCATCCATCGAACTGTGAAGCGTAGGGCCGAATAACGTTCATCAATCCCATAGCTTGCGCCGATAGAAATATTAGAATCGCATCTGCATAGGCTTCTGCGAAGGCGGGCTTCTTGTCGATCGCCGCCGCATAGTGTTTAAGCGACGCCGCAGTGCTGTCTCGACTGACGACTTCGAATTCCATGAGCCCTCGCAAATTGCATTCTTGGGCTGTCATTTCGTCGAGAGATTTGCCGAGGAGCTTCCGTTTCTCCAGATCCAAGATTTTTCCCAACGCTTCACCGGCGATCTGTCCGGCGACCTCGTCTTGCCAGTCAAAATTATTCGTCAAGTCGCCGTCGAACTTGGCCGCCCAGTACAATTCGCCGCGCGGCAAAATCAGTCGCACCTCAAGCCTTAGGCGATCACCCCGGCTGCGTAGAACGGCTTGCAACACGTAGGCGCTTTCTGGCGGATCGTCGTGCGTCGCTGTCATAAGCCAACGTGTTGCGCCAAGAAGCGTCCCGAGATCCGCGGTCAACGCGTCTGCTAGTTCGTGCAACTCCTGGCGCTCATCGGAAGTTGATACCGGCCGGATTGTCAACGCAGGGAACCCCGCCCGGTTCTTAATTCCTAATGCCGACATCGTCTCGTGCACTTCGGCAGCCCGCGGTGCCGGTCGCATCCAAACGTGCACCGGACGATCGATGTTTTTTAAGTGTTGCTGCCCAGCGTCTTCGAAAGACGGCTTCAGTGTACCGTCGAGGCTGAAGTAAGTCGTATCCGAGATCGCCACCGCTCCTGGGTCGGAGAACGCCTCGAGCCGCGCCGCCATGTTCACACCATCACCGAAAATATCGTCATTTTCGTGCACAACGTCGCCCACATGCACGCCGACACGCAACTTTATCCGATCGTCGTCGACCAACCTGTCTTGCAGTTGCATGGCGCAGTTGATGGCATCGACCGCGCTCGCAAATTCGACCAGCCAACCGTCGCCCATGGTCTTGACGAGCTTGCCTTTGCATCCCGCAATGGCAGGTCCAAACAATTCATCGCGAAGTGATCGTAGTTCCGCGAGCGTGCGGGTTTCGTTCTCGCTCATCAAGCGGGAATATCCGACTACGTCGGCGGACAATATAGCGGCAAGCCTGCGTTCCAAATTCAGCGCTCCTTGACCAGAATCTTAAACGCTGAGATCTGTGAAAGCTACATCGCCTCTCAAGGTCGCCCAGAGTCCGCAGTTGGCACTCTGGTTTTGCCCTTGTTTGGTGGACACCTAAACTGAAGCGCTGAGAGCGCTTGGAGGTGTCAGATGACCAATGTGAAACCGAAGCCGAAGCGTCGATACAAACGGTTTAGTTCTGAGTTCAAGCGCGA